>OUMN01000043.1_pt1 | contig 24347 bp, 29 predicted proteins | sample 1691011 | NCBI WGS metagenome assembly OUMN01 (sample SAMEA3914864, study PRJEB12502) | metagenome | biome: forest; material: soil | place: USA | collected 2012-03-12 | depth 0.3 m
CAAAGTGACGCGCTGCCCCATAGAATTTTTAGAGCTCGAACTCGAGAAGCTTTCGCATATGAAGCTCAAGTTCGAAGTGTCGCCAAAGTACACGGCTAAAAATGGCAAAACGATGCTCGCCGATATAACCGTCTATCCTTCGAAGCTTGAGGCACTCCCTGAAAAAATACACACGCAGCCATTCCCTGGCCTCCAAAACGACAATTTGCCTTGTTTTGTTGCTATCGCGACCAAAGCCACTGGCAGGACTTTTATCCACGATTGGATGTGGGAGAACCGCGCTATCTATTACACCGAGCTCAACCGCCTCGGCGCCGACGTGACGCTTATGGACCCCTATCGCGCGCTTATCGAAGGGCCTACACAGCTTAAAGGCGCGCAGATTGTGTGCCCGCCAGCACTGCGACCTTCGGCGATAATATTGCTGGCGATGCTCGGCGCTGAGGGAGTCTCGACGCTTCGCAACGTCTACTCTATCCGCCGCGGCTACGCTGAAATTACCGAGCGCCTCAACTCTCTCGGAGCGAAAATCGAGGTGCTTAATTCTTAAATCTACTTTGTGCGGGATGCGAGAATCGAACTCGCGCCTCAACCTTGGGAAGGTCGCGTCCTACCACTAAACTAATCCCGCGCACCAAACAAAAGTATCACAAAGGATATCACCAGACCACTAGCGCGCGGAATATCCGGCTTATGAGGTCTTGTGGCAGGCTGTTTTCCTCTGCGTCGCTTGACGACGCTGCCCGAACTATTTGTATAGCGCCCTCGCCGGGCTTTGCCACACCAAAGCGCTCACGTATTTCGCCCTCTTCGCCCCGCGGAGTAGAAAAATTGCCGACCGCGGTACTTACGTTAGCGTATTGGTCTTTAAGGCTCGCAAGCTCAACCTGAGCTGCATCGTCTGCTCGGCTCGCGACCGTAAACTTTACATACATGCCCCAGGCAGCCTGCGCCGAGAAAACAGCAATAGCCAAAACCCCTAGCACCCCAGCGCATAAGAGGGAGAAATTGAATATATCGTGCGTTCCGCCGCGCTGTTTCCTGAAATCGCGCATTATGCTAGTATAGCAAACATGTTTGGAATGTTCGGAAAGAACCGCGACAAGGTAAATAAGGTCTTTTCTTGGACCATTGGCATCGTGGTCATCCTCTCGATGATCCTGGCCTACTTCTCGCTCGTCGTATAAAGAGCGGTTTATTCCGACTTCACCATCTTAAGGAACACATCCTCAGGGATGTTTACTTTACCCTCCCGCTTCATGCGGGCCTTACCCTCTTTCTGCTTTTTCCATAGTTTCATCTTGCGAGTGCGGTCGCCGCCGTACATGTGCTGCGTAACGTTCTTGCTCATGGCCGGAAGTGTTTGCGATGAAATGATGCGCCCGAGCGCAAAGCCCTGGATCTTTGCGGCAAACATCTGGCGCGGCAAAATTTTATAGAGTTTTTCAACAGCAGCAATCGCTTCTGCCTCCACACGGTGGCGCGCAACAATGCGCGAAAACGCAGGTACCAGTTCTTCTGCAACGAGCACATCAAGGCGTACCACATCTGCAACGCGCAGCTCTCGCAGCTCGTAGGAAATAGAAGCATAGCCGGCGCTTACACTTTTGAGCTTGTCGAAAAAGTTGCGCATGAGCTCGCGAAGCGGCATCACTGCGCGAATGGTCATGCGCCCTTCTGAAAACACATCCGTCGACTCAGCGACCGCCTCATGCTCAAAAAGAAGCGGGGTGACCGCGCCTACATACTCTGCAGGCAAAATGATTTCGGCTTCAACATACGGCTCCCAGACTTTTGAAATGTCGTGATAGTCAGGAAATGCCGACGGCGAGTAGACCACTTTGCGCTCGCCGCTTTGCATCTCTACCTCGTAGGTGATAGTTGGGGTGGTCACGACAAGCGTGAGGTTAAACTCGCGCTTAAGGCGCTCGGTAATGATCTCAAGATGGAGCATGCCGAGGAGCCCGCAGCGGTATCCGCGGCCAAGCACTCCTGAGGCTTCTTCTTCAAATGAAAGCGAGGAATCTGAAAGGCGCAGCCGCTCAAGTGCCTGGCGAAGCCCTACGAAGTCGTCTTGCGACTCGGGGTAGATACTGGCCCACACCACCGGCTTGGGTTCTGCATATCCTTCAAGTGCCTGCGTGTTTGATGCGCGTGCGCGGATAGTGTCGCCGACGCGAGCAACGCCCGGCTCTTTGATGCCGGTCACTATGTAGCCTATCGAGCCCTCTCCGAGCTCTCCGGTTGGTTTGGGTTTGGGGGAGAAGGTGCCGACCTCAAGCGCATTAAAGCGCTTGCCGCTTGCTGCAAACTCGAGCGCGTCTCCTTTGGCAATCTTCCCTTCGAACATGCGCAGGTAGACTATGACACCTTGGTGGTCTGAATATTGAAAGTCAAAAATGAGAGCGCGGGGAGACTGCGGCAAATAGTTGCCTTGCAAAAGAGTTGAACCAGACTTTTGCCCGGCACTATTTGCCTTCGTTGGAGGTGGAACTCTTTCAATAACCGCGCGAAGCAAATTGTCGACGCCTTCTCCCGTTTTGCCGGAGCAGAGCACAATTGAGTCTTCCTCAACCTCAAGCAGTTTTATGACCTGAGTCTTGACCGCCTCAATATCAGCAAGCGGCGAGTCTATCTTTGATATTGCGGGGATAATGACAAGCCCGAGCTCGCGCGCCGTGCGCAGGGTCGTGAGTGTTTGCGCCTGCACTCCCTGAGTTGCATCTACCAAAAGGATGGCGCCCTCTACAGCCGTGAGTGCGCGAGAAACTTCGTATGAAAAGTCGACGTGGCCAGGTGTGTCGATAAGGTTAAGCTCGTAGCTCTTCCCTCCTTCGGCCCATTCCATGCGCACCGGCTGCATCTTGATCGTGATGCCGCGTTCGCGCTCAAGCTCCATAGAATCGAGCACCTGGTCGCGCATGAGGCGGCTTTCGATGGTGTGGGTCACCTCAAGCATGCGGTCGGCAAGCGTAGACTTGCCGTGATCGATGTGAGCGATGATAGAAAAATTTCGTATGTGTTGCATTTAGAATGAGGAGGAGACGTCGGTAGGTTCTACAGCCACTTTTGGAGTGTCTTTTCGGCGCTTTCGCAGGGCCGCCATTGCTTCTTTGAGCTCTTCGTTTTTAAGCAGCATCAGCATGCCTATGATGGTTGCTACCCCAATAAGGCCGCCAAACGCCCCTTGTGCCACAATACCGGCTACCGTGTTGATGTCAACCAACTTGCCGGCGAAGGTAAGTGCAACATATGCGGCTGCGCCACCGATAATCGAGCTTGAGACGCTCTGAAATATGAGCTTTTTAAGATAGCCGTATGAAAGCCCGAAATCCCGGGCAAAACAGACCATCCCAGAAATGCACTGCACCGTGGCTCCAACCGTATAACCGAGTGCGAGCATCAAAACCGTGGTGCCTGCAACATCAGCAACGCGCATGAGCGCCTCGAGGAAGTAGCGGAAGTCGGAGCTTGCATGGAAGAGAAACACTAGCAGTCCCGAGCTTGCAACAGTGACCACGAGCGCCAGCATTCCGAGTATAAGTGGTGTGCGCGTCTTTCCTGCTGCGTAGTAAGCGCGCGCAATAAGAAGCGTAACGCTTTGCGCCGCAAGTGAAATAATAAAGAGAGCGAGCGCAGCCGCAGTGAGTCGCGTTGCCGACCAATCGAACTGGCCCGAGCCCAAAATCACACGCACAATCTGGGCACGCAGCACCACAACGAGTGCGATAGCGGGGATAGACCAAAACAGCATGTGGCGCAACGCTTCTTCTATGTGGCGTATAAACTCGGCTCGATTGCCTGCCGCATGAAAGCGCGCGAGCGTTGGGAACGCGGCAACCGAATATGACACGCCGATGATAGCCAAGGGCACCGACTGCAGATTAAACGCAAAGGTAAAAATGGCGATAGAGCCCGTCGCAAAAAGAGAGGCGAGCGCAACGAGCGCCAGAAGAGAGAATTGCCCCGACGCGAGCGCGAGCGTGCGCGGGATGGAAAGCTTGAGCACCTCAATAAATGCCGGAGTAAACTCGCCCTTTTGGAGCGGTGCGCTTTTTTCAGCGAAGAAAAACGGCAGCTGAAGGGTAAGATGCATCACAGCGCCCGCCACTACTCCCCAGCCCAACCCTGCGATGCCTATGCTTGGATAGAGCCACAAGATGCCTGCAATAATGCCCAAGTTATAGAGAAGCGGGCTGACAGCGTAGAGGAAAAATCGGTTTCGCAGTTGGGTCAACGCTGCAACGATGTTTGAAGCCCCGAGAAATATCGGCTGCAGCAGAAGGATCTGCACCAGCAAAATGAGCTGCATGCGCGACGCCGGCTCGGCCGCAATACCCGGTGCGATGAGCGAGACAAGCGTGGGTGCCAAGAAAAAAAGAACAGCGGCAATAGCAGCCATGCCTACAAAAAACACCAGGAGGGTTAATCGCAAAAACGAAATCGCCTGACGACTGTCTCGCTGTTCAAGCCTTGAGAGCACCGGCAAGAGCGCATACAAGGAAAGAAGCGATGCTACGGTAGCGAAAAGGAAATCCGGAATACGAAAAGCAGCGTAGTAGAGATCGAGCGTGTGTCCTGCACCAAACTGCCCCGCCAAAAGCCGGTCGCGCACAAGCGCTAGCACTTGAGATGCAAGCGCGAAACCTGCAAGAAGATATGCCGCTTCGTGCATGCCCTTAACCTCTTTGCCTATCGCAGTCAGGAAATTTCGTACCATCAAAAATCCCCTTTGGGGTCAACAATAAATAAAGGGATATGAGAATCTCCCATATCCCTTTATTTTACTATTGTTTTGCGGTTTACGGGAGCGGGGCCGTTGTGCGCTTCGTCGGGTTCGTCGAGACCGGCGGCTGTGCCGACTCAAACGGAGGCTTATTGGCCTGCATATTAGCGAGGATAAGCTTTACCTCCTGGCTATCCGGATTGCTCGTTGCGAGCTGCTGGAATTGCTGTACCGCCTCTGCTGAGCGCTTCTCGTTGTAGTAGGAGAGGCCGAGGAAGTACTTTGCGTTCGCATAGTCTGGAACGATCTTTATAGACTGCTCAAGAGCCGGAATAGCGTCTTTCGTGTCGCCTGCCGCGTAGTAGAGGAGGCCAAGCTCAAACCATATAGGGCCCACTCCCGGAGCGGTCTGTGCCGCTGCAGTTGCCGCCTTGATGGCGTTCGGGATGTCGTTGTTTGCTACGTTAAGCTGCACCACAAAGAGTATTGCATCGGTGTAGTTTGGCTTAAGCGTGAGCGAACGGGTGATGTCGGTCTGTGCGTCTGCCACATTGCCCTTTGCTGCTTCAAGGCGAGCGAGGGCGAGCGGGATCTGCGGATTGTTGGGGTTAAGCGTCTGAGCTTGCGTGTAGTAGAGCTTTGCGCTGTCGTATGCGCCGTCTATCTTAAGCGTTGTGAGGAAGTCGTAGACGCGAGCAAGAGAGAGCGGCTGCTGATAGTCGGTCGGATACATCGATACTGCGGACTTGCCGGCATTGATGGTCGAAGTGAGCGCATCTGCGAACTGCTTCTGAAGATCTGCTGCCGGAGTTTTAGTATCTGCCGCTATCTGCTGAAGCTTGAGGTTACCAGCGTCCGTGGCGAGGCGCACGTTGTTGCGGTCTTTCTCTATCCCCTGCGCGCTAGCAATAAGCGCCATGCCGCGGTCGAGGTTGCCCTGCGAAATAGCGTACTGCGCGCGCTGCGTGTTCATCTCAGAGAAGAAGCGGCGATCGATGACGAAGGTGAGTATCACTGCAAACACAACGAGCGCGACCATAACTCCAAGAGAAGACATTTGGCGCAAGCCGGTTGCGGTCGGCATCTGCGTATCATCGCCGGCGCCCGGCTGACCCTGGCGCCACAGGAAGGCGAAGGTTGCGCCCGAGAGCACAAACGCCAAGAGGATCATCGAGGCCGAAGGGACGTACAGCAGAATTGAAGCAATAAGGAAGAGGCTGCCAAAGGAAGCTGCAGTAGCTGCTATCTTTTCTTCGCGGGAAAGCACCGACAGGCGCATCACGCGGATGATGCCGAGCACCACCAAGAGAAGCGGCGTAAGCCACGCGAGCACACCGAGCAGGCCCACGGTGCCAAACGCCGTAATGAAGGTCGAGAAGCCGACGTTGAAGTCGAGGTTCCAGAAGAGCGACTGATTTACTTCAGCCGGCTTGTTCATGGTCCAGCTGTTGCCGTAGGTGTTGGGGCCAGTGCCAATGAGCGCGCGGCCGAGGCTGCCCTCGCGAGCCTTGCCTATAACGTCGAGCGTTGAAGTAAATGACGGGCGAACCTCAAGAGAGGAGACCGGGACGATTGAGGTAAGGCCAGAGTTAAATGCTGATCCAAACAAGAGGAACGTGGTTGAGACTACGATGCCTGCGACTGCAAACCACGGCACTTTCTTGGCCGTTGTGAGCGCTGGAGCGCCTTCAGCAGCTTGCGCGCGGCGCATCGTGAGGAACTTGATGATAGCGATGCCGATTGATCCCGCAAGCAAGAATGCCCATACGAGCGAGAAGTTAATGATGCCGAGGAGCACAAAGAGAAGCGCGGCGCAGATGCCGGTTACCCATTTGCGCCAAGTAACTGAGCTTCCCATCTCAAGCTGCACAAGCATGAAGGACGCGAGAAGGCCTGCGGCAAGACCGAGGTCGTTCCACTTGCCGATAAGGTTGACTGAGCGATCTGCGAAGATATCGAACGGGAGGCCGAAGAGAATAACGATAGTTTGGAAGATAACTGCCGCTGAGAGCGCCCAGAAGATTACGGTCGTCAAAAGGCGCACCATGCGGAGCGTCCTAAACAAGACGAACGAGAACAGAAAGGCTATTGAGGCGAGCGTCACGAAAACGACCGTGTCGGTCTCTATGCCGATACCGCTAAACGCGAGCGACTTGTCGGTCGAGAAGAGGAACGATACGAGATACGTCAAAGGGAGCGCAGCTATGAGAAGCGCCCACCAAAAACCATGCGCGCGGACAAACTCCCGCGCACCGCCTCCTACCACGAACAGAATAATGGCGACTGTCAGCACCAGCGCGAACACTGCGAGCTTTGCTAATTGAAACGGAAACCACGCGGTCGGTATGACGAGCACCAACGCAAGCACGATGCCTGCGAGATACGCGTAACGCGACCACGACATGAGTCGTGAATGCATAACGATTATGATTACAGAGCGCGATGCCCTGTTATTACTTTATAACTGCCACTGTAGAGTATAAAGTACTTTTTTTAATTTTGATTTAGGGATGGGGATAAATAAAAGCAAACGCCCGCCTTTTGGGCGGGTGTTCACATATTCAGCGAGCGTGTCTGTAAGCCGAGTTCTGTCCCGTTTGAGTTTCCTCAAACATGGAAAGCAATTTATCTGGGCCCAAGGTCGCCCCTGGGCTCGAGCGGCACTCTCCTTTCGGAGCACGGCCTTGCATTCGGGTAAGGATTTAGCCGTTTCACCTCCTACGTTACCGTAAGAGCTCATCCATTTGCATGGATGCCCTTCGCTTTCGGTCGGGGCGTCTCTGCTCGCACCTCTTTTGCCCGCTAGGGCAAACGACAGGGGTTACCTGCTACCTGGCTGCGCAGTTGCCTGCGCGAATGCTCGGACTTTCCTCCCCGTCATTGCTGACGGAGCTGCTTTCCAACACGCTGAATTTATTTTACCACGATTTGCTGGCCTATGGCAATACCAAACGTTTTGGTAAAGCCTGCCGGCACCTCAAGCACATATAAAGAGGGTGCGCTGGGGTAAAAGGAGTTAGGGTAGCTCGATGGCGGCACATCATGCTCTATCGTGACAATAATGCCGTTTTCGTTGGCCCAAATGATATCTATCGGGAAGCGCATATCCTTCATCCATATACCCCATTTGTCCGGCTTATTGAACACAAAGAACATCCCACGGCCAGGCGGCAGCGACACTCGGCCAGAGAGACCCTGCTCTTGTTCGAGCTCGGTCGTAGCCAACTCTGCTTCAATTGAAGTTGTGCCGATGGTTATCGTTGTCGTTGGGAGCACGGGCCTATTGAATGGCATATAGAAAAGATATGCCCCTAAGAGGATAAGGGCAACAACTATAGTGAAAGCGCCGACCAGAAACTCTTTATCGGCTTTGAAGCGCATTCGTTTATTCTACCGCCATTTCCTCTCCTTCGAGGCTCAGCCCATTGATGTAGTCGCTTTTGCCGATAGGCGCGCCCATATGGCGCACGATGCCGTAGGCCGTGGTGACATGAAAGAAGAAGTTCGGCAGCGCGTACTCGCGCGCGTAAGTGAAGCCAGGCATAGACCTCCCCTTCCAGTATGGAAGCGAGATGGTGCGCGTAGCTGCGCCCTCGAACATCTCTTTGGTGACCATATTGAGGAATACAATCGTTTTATCGATGCGGGCATGAAGCTCAGAAAAGCTTGCCTCAGTGTCTTCATACTTGGGCACCTCCAGTCCTGCCAAGCGCGCCGAAGCGCCTTTTGCGTTGTCGGTGGCTATCTGCACCTGCTTCACGAACGGGAACATGTCGGGAGCAAGCGCTTCTTTGAGGAACGAGTCTTCTGAAATTTGTTTTTCCTTTGCAAATGCTTCTGCCTTGGTAAGTACCTCTTTGAGACCGCCCAAAGTCTTGATAAAAATAGGCACCGTGAAGTCGTATATGTCGTTCATAGAGGATGATAATAGCACACAGCTTTATTTTTTGGCTTAACCAGTGTATTTTTGACTCACACGGAGGCGTCGCATAGTGGTCTAGTGCACGCGCTTGGAAAGCGCGCAGGGCGCAAGCTCTCGAGAGTTCGAATCTCTCCGCCTCCGCCTGTTTTGACAACCTGCTTTTAGTAATGCACCTACCCTCTTGCATAGGGGAAAAGGGTGATACTATTGAGAGGTACCTTATTTAGTAAGTAGTAACTTTTAAAGAAATGGCTGCAAAAGCAAATTCTGCGTTCATGAAGCCGATGACGGTGAGCCCTGAGCTCGCGGAGGTGGTCGGCAAGGGCCCTATGCCCCGCTCTGAAGTAGTTAAGAAGCTCTGGGCGTACATCAAGAAGAACGATCTCCAGAATCCGAAGAACAAGCGCAACATCCTCGCGGATGACAAGCTTGCGGAGATTTTTGGTAAGAAGGAAGTGACCATGTTTGAGATGACGAAGCTCGTCTCAAAGCACCTCTCCTAATCTCTCTTCAATACATAAAAATCCCCGCAAGGGGATTTTTTGTTTTGCCTCAGATCTGCTCGTCTCCAACCAGCGCCCGTATGCGCTCCTCTATGGGAGGATGCGTCATAAAGAGCTTGGCAAGCCCCGAGGTCATTGCCTTGACGCCAAAGGGGTTCGATATATAGAGGTGCGCGATGGCATTGTTGGCGTGCTTCATGGGGGCACTGTAGCTGCCAATCTTCTTGAGCGCCGACGCCAGCCCCTCTGGGTATCGTGTAAGCAAGGCACCCGAAGCGTCGGCCAAGAACTCGCGCTTGCGCGAGATAGCAAGCTGCATCAATGTTGCAACAATCGGCGCCAGAATGATAAAAGCGACGGCAACGATCATGATGATCGGGTTTTTGTTGTCGCGGTCTCCCCCGCGCAGGCCTGCGCGCAAGAAGAAGTCCGAGATAAGCGTCACAAAACCCACAAGCACCACCGCCACGGTCGAGAGCAGCATGTCGCGATTGCCTATGTGGGATAATTCATGAGCCAATACCCCCTCAAGCTCGGTTTTGTTCATCATAGCCAAGAGGCCCGAGGTGACGGCCACCACCGCGTGGTTGGCGTCGCGCCCAGTCGCAAAGGCGTTTGGCGCCGGGTCGTTGATGATAAAGATTTTGGGTTTCGGCAGCCCGGCGGTGATTGAAAGATTTTCGACGATGTTATTGAGCTCGGGATATTCGTTGTCTCCAACCGGGTGCGCGCCCGCCATCGCGGTTACAATCGAGCCCGAAAACCAGTAGCTCGTGATATTCATTGCCACTGCAAAAAACACGGCCACATAGAGCACCGCGACGTCGTTAAAGTAGTACGACACTGCCCAACCTATTGCTATGACGATCCCAAAAAAGAGCGTCATCAAAACCCACGTCTTAGCGATGTTTTCGTCTTTGTGCGTGTAGAGCGTGGCCATAAAGTAAGAGTACACCAATGCAGAAAATATAAAAGAAAGCGGGCAGCTTATTGCTGCCCGCTTGGTTTGTCTGGCTCTTCGGTCGAGTCGAGGTAATAAAATTTGTCGAATCCGCCCTTTTCGGCGTTCTTTTTTGCTCGTGCATCGGCCAGTTCTTGGGGAGTGATCTTGTTTACCTTGAGCACGACGTCGAACACTTCTGCGACATCGGCCATTTCCTCAAGCACTTCGGCGCGAGTTTTAGCCTTGGCGACTTCAGCCGCCTCCTCGACAAGCTTCGCCCGCGAAAAGTGGTCTCGGCCAAAAAAGTCGCCGATCACCGAAAAAATGACCTTGATGCCTTTGCCTTCAAGCTGGCTCGGGATGAGGTCCCGCACAAGCTTTTTCCAAGATTTGTATTCACCCATAGAGACCTCCTTTCTTGAGGTTGTGCAATCTGCCGACAGACTACCAGACTCTTTTTAGAATTGCACCTTGACGGGTTCCTTTGCCGCAGCGTCAGCCTCAGTAAGCTCGAAGAAGTCGCGCTTTTCAAAATGGAAGTAGTTGGCGATGAGGTTGCCCGGGAAGGACTGCATCGCGGTGTTGAGGTCGCGCACGTTGCCGTTGTAGAAGCGGCGCGCCGCCTGGATCTTGTTTTCGGTATCGCTCAATTCGTTCTGAAGTGAGAGGAAGTTTTGATTTGCCTTGAGGTCTGGGTATGCTTCAGAAACCGCAAAGAGCGATTTCAAAGCACCGCTCAGCATATTTTCGGCCTCTGCCTTTTGCGCGGGAGATGCGCCCGCATTCATCGCGCGGGTGCGCGCTTCGGTCACTGAGTCGAGCGTTGCTCTCTCGTGCGTGGCGTAGCCCTTGACCGTCTCAACCAAGTTGGGGATCAGGTCGTAGCGGCGCTTGAGCTGCACGTCGATGTCGGCCCACGCTTCCTTCGTGCGCTGCATGAGGCGGATAAAGCCGTTGTAGGAGGCGATAACCCAGACAACGATCACCGCGACAATGGCGAGCACGATATAGATGATGGTCATGCCTCAATTGTACTACTTCTGAGGAGATTGCAAGCTAGAAGTCCATTCCGCCCATACCGCTCATGTCGGGCATACCAGCAGACTCTTTCTTTTCTTCAGGCTCTTCAGCGATAGCCGCTTCGGTAGTGAGGAGGATCGCTGCTGCAGAAGCTGCGCGCTCAAGGCCGGTGCGTGTCACCTTAACCGGGTCGACGATGCCCGAGGCGAGCATGTCTACCACTTCGTTTTTCACCGCGTCGTAGCCCATGGTGCCTTTTGCTTCGCGCACTTTTTCAACCACGACTCCCGCATCAACGCCGGCATTAATCGCAATTTGGCGAAGCGGCATCTCAAGCGCCTTTAGTACTACTTCGTATCCGACGCGCATGTCTGCGGCCATCTTTTCTTTATTTTTTGCAAACGTTTCAGAAACTTTTTGCGCCGCCTTAACCAATGCCGAGCCGCCGCCTGCAACAATACCCTCTTCAATCGCAGCCTTGGTCGCGTTGACCGCGTCTTCTATCTTGAGCTTCAAATATTTCATCTCTGTCTCGGTCGCAGCTCCTACTTTGATGACTGCAACGCCGCCGCTCATCTTGGCGAGGCGCTTCTCGAGGTTTTCCTTATCGAATTTTGACGTAGTGTCGCTGATCTGCTTTTTGATCTCCGCGATGCGCTTATTGATAGCATCTTTGGTGCCTTTGCCGCCCACCACTACGGTTGAGTCTTTGGTTGAGATCACTTTTGATGCCCGGCCGAGGCTCTCGAGCGTCGCCTTCTCGAAGGTGAGGCCGGTTTTCTCGGTGATGACCTCGCCGCCGGTCATCGTGGCGATGTCTTGGAGCATCTCGTTCTTGCGGTCGCCATAACCCGGCGCCTTGATAGCGAGCACATTAAAGGTGCCTCGCAACTTGTTGAGCACGAAGGTTGTGAGCGCCTCGCCGTCTACGTCGTCGGCAATGATCACGAGCTCTTTGCGTCCTCCCTGCGCCACTTTCTCCAAGACGGGCAAAATTTCCTGAAGGCTCGAGATCTTTTTGTCGGTAATGAGGATCTGCGCGTCTTTGTACGCCGCTTCCATGCGCGACGCGTCAGTGATCATGTAGGCCGAGACGTAGCCGCGGTCAAACTCCAAACCTTCAACCACTTCCTTTTCAATCCCGAGGCTCTGGCTCTCTTCAACCGTCACAACGCCGTCTTTGCCTACTTCATTGATAGTGTCAGCGATGATGGTGCCTATCTCAAGAGATTCTGCAGAAATAGTCGCGACTTGGCGGATCTCTGCATCATCTTTAATAGGCTTTGAAAGCGCCCTCAGTGCAGCAACCGCCTCTGCAGCTGCCTTCTCAATGCCTGAGCGCACGCCCATCGCGTTGAGCCCCGCTTCGGTGTGCTTCATGCCCTCCTCAACAATTGCTTGGAGCAGCACGACCGAGGTAGTGGTGCCGTCGCCGGCAATGTCATTGGTTTTGGTTGCTACTTCTTTAACAATCTCTGCGCCCATGTTCTCGAAGCGGTCTTTAAAAGAAATTTCTTTCGCAATAGAAACGCCGTCGTTGGTGATGGTCGGTGAACCGTAGCCCTTGTCGAGCGCGACGTTGCGCCCGCGGGGGCCGAGCGTGATCTTGACCGCGTTTGCTGCCTTGTCTATGCCGCTTTTAAGCGTCCTGCGCGCGCGTTCGTTAAAGATGATTTGCTTAGCCATTTTCGAGTGAGTGAGTTACAGAATAATTAGGAAAGGATTGCGAGAATGTTTTGCTCAGACACGATGTAATATTCTTTGCCGTTTACCTTTACTTCGTCGTAGCCATATTTGTTGAACATGATCTTGTCGCCAACCGATACGCCAACCGGGATATGCGAACCATCGTCTGCAACTTTGCCGGGGCCAACCGCAACAACGATACCGGTCTCGGGTTTTTCTTTGCTTGCGGTCTCGGGGATGATGAGGCCAAAGGAGGTAGTGGTCTCAAGCGCCGTTGGGTCTATCACCACGCGGTCTGCAAGCGGGGTCACACCGCTTTTGTTTTGCACGATCTTAATCGGAGCGGCTTTAGGAGAGGTTTTTTTAACGGTCTTCTTTACCGGCTTCTTCTGAACCTTCTTTTTAGATTTCTTCATATAAAGCCATTCTATTTAAAAAAATCTCTCCCGCAAGATCCATACACATATATAGTGTGTCGAAATAAAACGCCCCGTGACCAATGGTCGCGGGGCTAAATTTGGAAAGGCGTATTACCAGCCTTTGACGCCCGGGCACAAGTCGACGAACTCGCCCCACAAATTGGAGATAACCCACTCGTAGCGGATGGCGCTCGGATAGTAGTCGACAAAAACAGTCGCAGGGTCGATATCCACTCCAAGACGCTCGGAAAGGCGGACAACGTTCGAGGAGTCACTCTTGAGCCTGACCGAGAGATCTTTTATGCCTGAGATGGTGCCCTGCTCACCGTCGGTCTTCCACTGCTCCTGTGCCTTGGTCCAGAAGTCGTGCACGATGATGCAGTCCTGTACACGGGCCTGGCCACTTTCAGCCACGAGCGCTTGTTGCGCACCCCAGAAGTAGTCGGGCTTGAAGCCGAGCTTCATCAGGTTCATCGTCTGCACCCACTTCTCGATAGTGGGCTTATTCATCTGCGTTGTGATGACCTGCTGCAGCGCAGCAACGGCACCGCACACAAGAAGTGTGCTGACAACACCGCCCCAAAAAGAACGGGTGTGAGCAGAGAGACCTTTCGGCGCGATTGAGACACTTTCTGCAGTCATGGGACTGTCCCCCAGATTGGTTAAGGTGCGTATTCCACACTCAAAGTACCATTTTTCCCTCTTTTGACAATACCTAGCAACGCGATTGCGCCCATTTCGGGCCTGTGCTACCTTTTTTATATGGCATTAGCGGGGCTTCTCCCGTACATACAGGTAGTGCTTTCTATCGTGGTTGTCGTCTCTGTGCTTTTGCAGCAGACGGGAGCTTCGATGGGAGGTGCGCTCGGAGGCGATAATTTCAGTGCCGCTTACCATACCCGCCGCGGTATGGAGAAGACGCTGTTCTACGTAACCATCATTGCGGGCGTCTTGCTCGTTGCGTCGGCCATTGCGACGCTCCTCATCAAATAATTTCGACGTTCTAAACAACCCATGAGCACCTTTTGGCGCCTTCTCAATCGGCCGGTCTATCTGCCGCTTATCGACAAGCTCGAGGACCTCTATCGCGCCTTCTCGCCGTCTGGCCGGGCGCTTTTTTTGTTTTTCTCCTGGACACTCGTCATCAGCTCCGGCTTCTTGCTCTACTCGCTCAACAACAGCTTGCTCACGGCAGTCCCGGGCTACGGCGGCGAGCTAACTGAAGGCATCCTTGGTTCTCCCCGCTTCATCAACCCAGTCTTGGCCATATCCGACGCTGACCGCGACCTCTCAAGCTTGGTATACTCCGGCCTTCTGCGCGCGGGCGTGAGCGGCGACTACTTGCCCAACTTGGCGTCGAGCTACTCAATATCGGGCGACGGCAAGGTCTATACATTTCATATGGATGAAAACGCGCGCTTCAGCGATGGCACGCCGGTCACGGCCGAAGATGTTGTCTTTACCGTAAGCAAGATTCAAGACCCGGCGCTCAAGTCACCTTTGCGCGCGAGCTGGTCGGGTGTTGCGGTGCGCGAGGTAGATGCGCACACGGTTGAGTTTACGCTCGCCACCACCTACGCGCCGTTTATAGAAAACGTCACCGTGGGCATCCTCCCCAAGCATCTCTGGCAAAATGTCTCAAATGAGGAGTTCCCCTTCAGCGAGCTCAACACGTCTCCCGTGGGCTCCGGACCCTTTAAGATCGACTCCATAGCGCGCACGCAGGCGGGCATCCCTTCTTCCTATGTGCTCGCTCCGTTTAGCAAATACCTGCCGGGCAAGGCATACCTTTCAAAAATTACGCTCAAATTTTATCAGAGCGAAGCGTCGCTCGTCGCCGCGCTTAAAGGCGGCCAGATAGAAGCGGCGAGCGGCCTCTCTCCGGCCGAGATCCCGCAGCTTTCAAGCAACAGCGTCAAAGAGTCGCCGCTTAACCGCGTGTTTGGAGTGTTCTTCAACCAGAGCCAGTCTGAAGTGCTTCGCGATCTCAATGTGCGCGTGGCGCTCGACGCCGCGATAGACCGGCAAGACCTTATCAACCGCGTCTTGGGCGGCTTTGGCGTCGCGCTCAGTGGCCCCTTGCCGCCAAACGTCTTGAGCGAAAGCGGCGTATCAACATCAACCGGCGCCACTCTCCCGGGCGGCATCGAAGGCGCAAAAGCATATCTCTTGGCACACGGCTGGGCGATGGGCGCAGATGGCATACTCACCAAAACTACCGGCACCGGAAAATCTGCAAAAACGACGCGCCTCTCCTTTTCGGTTTCAACGGGCAACGTGCCCGAGCTTCGCGCTGCCGCAGAATATTTGCGCGAGCAGTGGGCAGCTATGGGCGCCGAGGTGGATGTAAAGATATTCGACCAGGGCGACCTTTCGCAAAATGTCATTAGGCCCCGCAAGTATGACGCGCTTCTTTTTGGCGAGGTGGTGGGCCGCGAGGCAGACCTCTATGCCTTTTGGGACTCAAGCCAGCGCAATGACCCGGGGCTCAACGTCGCACTCTACGCAAACCCTACCGTCGACAGCGCGCTTAAAGATCTCCGCACCACGAGCGACGACGCTACGCGCGCTTCGCTCTATCAAACGATAATCGGCGAGCTCCAAAAGGAGGTTCCGGCCGTATTTCTCTATGCGCCCGATTTCGTGTATAGTGTACCTAACGACATCAAAGGTCTCGACCTGGGCTTCATCGAGACACCTAGTGACCGCTTTCAGAGCGTCGCCTCATGGCATCGCGAGACGGACTACGTATGGCCTTTGTTTGTAAAAAATAAATAGTCTCCGCAGCCTATTTAATTAAGAAATAATTATTCATTTAGAAGCAAATTCAATGGACGAGAAGCAATCACAGCCCGCATCAGCCGGGCAAACACCTGCGCCCGCAGGCACAAGCAACAAAGGAGGGTCGCGCGGCCAAGGCGGCAAGCGCCCGTTTAACAATGCCGCAGGCAAAGGCGGTTTTAACCGTGGCGGCAGCCGCGGTCGCCGTGGCCCCCGCTCAGGTGGCCCTAAGCCGCATCAGTCTCCACCTCCGCGCCCCGAGATGCGCACCGGAGAGGCAGCAAAGAACCCCGACGAGAAGCCGATCCCTCCGCTTGAGGCTGGCAATATCCGCATCATCCCTTTGGGCGGCGTAGAGGAAATCGGCCGCAACATGACCGCGGTCGAGTTTGGCGATGACATCGTCATCGTCGACTGCGGCTTCCAGTTTAGAGAGGACGACACCCCGGGCATCGACTACATCCTCCCCAATACCAAATACCTCGAAGACCGCCGCGAAAAGATCCGCGCGATGTTCATCACACACGGCCACCTCGACCACATCGGCGGCATCCCCTACGTCATCGACCGCATAGGATATCCGCCTATCTACACCCGCGAGCTCACGGCTATCATGATCAAGAAGCGCCAAGAGGAATTCCCGAACTTGAAGCCTTTGGACATGCAGCTCGTTGAAAAGAGCGACACGGTCAAAGTGGGCAACTTCCGCGTGAAGTTCTTCTCTGTGTACCACACCATCCCCGACTCTATGGGCATCGTCATCGAGACTCCCTATGGCGACCTCGTATTCACCGGCGACCTTCGCCTCGACCATGTCGACGGCGTCCCGACCGAAACCGAAGAAAAAGAGTTCTCGTGGTTTAAGGACCGCAAAGTGCTCTTCCTCGCCGCAGACTCGACCAACGTCGAGCGCCCCGGCTTCTCTTTGCCTGAGCGCATCGTCCGCAAAAATCTCGATGAAATAATCGCCAACACTCCCGGCCGCCTCATCATCGGCACCTTCTCATCGCAGCTTGAGCGCCTCATGCGCATGATCGAGCAGGCAGAGAAAGTCGGCCGCAAGATTTTGATCGAGGGCCGCTCGATGAAAGTAAACATCGAGATAGTTAAGCAGCTAGGGCTACTCAAGGTAAATGAAAAGACCTTCATCGACGCCGCGCAGCTCGAGCAACTTCCTGACAGCAAGATAATGATCCTCGCCACAGGTGCTCAGGGCGACGAGTTCGCTGCGCTCATGCGCGTCGCGATGAAGACTCACAAGTACGTAAAAATTAAGAAGGGCGACACCGTGGTGCTTTCCTCATCCGTTGTCCCAGGCAACGAACGCTCTGTGCAGAAGCTCAAAGACAATCTCTCCCGCCAGGGTGCGCGCATAATCCACCGCGACACGATGGACGTGCACGCCTCGGGCCATGCCAACCGCGATGAGACCTTCTGGATCCACAGCAAAATAAATCCGCGCTTCTTCATGCCGATGCACGGCTACCACTACATGCTCAGGGTGCATGCCGACATCGCCAAGGCATGCGGCCGAAGCGAAGACGAGATAGTGGTGCCCGACAACAGCTCCGTCATCGAGATCCAGGAAGAGGGCACTAAAATAGTGCGCCTCAAGGAAATGGCTCCAAACGGCCTCAGGCTCGTCGACGGCTTCTCTATCGGCGACATACAGGAGGTAGTCATCCGCGATCGCACCGTGCTCGCGCAGGAAGGCATGTTCGTTATCATCGCGACGGTGAACCCCAAGACCGGCCGCCTTCGAAAGAGCCCCGACATCATCTCACGTGGCTTCGTCTATTTGCGCGAAAGCCAAGAGCTCTTGCAGCAGGCGCGCATCATCGTTAAGAAAACGATCGAAGATACGACCAAAAACCAGCAGCCGGTAAACTTCGACTTCGTCAAAAACAACGTCACCGACGCTGTCGCACGCTTCCTCTTCGAGAAGACCAACAAGCGCCCGATAGTGATCCCGGTGGTGCTCGGCGTCTAACACCCATACACTGCAAGCTTAAAAGCCGTCTTTACAGGGCGGCTTTTTTGGTGTATAATGATTATTGGAAGTATAGAGCCCCAAGGAGGACTGCATGGGTAAAAAGCACGAGCCGCGCGAAGGCGCATTCAGCCCCAACGACGAGCTGCTTGAGCGCAAGCACAAGGCACAACGCCACGCTCCATCGGCGGTGCGCGCCGAAGACGAGCCGCCTCAGGACGAGGAAGGCGAGTTTGAAGAAGAGCCCGACCGGATCAGCTCATGACCGAGGGCAAGCATAGGCGCGAACACGCCGCCCCCCTCGACATCAGGTCGGACGATCACGCGAGTGAAAATATCGATCCGACACAGATTCACGACGGGCACGTTGATTGGGACGAACATGACGAGCTGGTGGGCGAGGATCGCGACGGCGGCCCACTCCACCATGTACGCCATCGTCCCGGCAAAGGTGGCTCCGACGATTAATCGGCCACCCTATATCGGTTTCGCTCTTTCTTGAGCAGACCTTCAGACACCAGTCTCGCGAGCAATTGCGAGACTTCTTTTTTTGTACGAGAAGTCTTTTTAATCAATTGCGTTTGCGTTTGCGGCTGCTTTAGGAGCTCGCGCAGTATTGCCCCGCGCAGTTGGCGCCCCGAACCTTCAAAAGCGCTTTGCTTTGAGTAGTGTTTGCTCTGTTTGTTTATTTTGATGCCCGAGCGTTTGAGATGCGAGCCGTAGTCCATGAGCGCTGCATAAAAGTCGCGAGGCTCCATCTTCGACTTCTTTAAATCTTTTTCGATTAGCGGCAAAAGCTCCGAGTCAGCAACTCCGTGTTTGTCTTTAAAATAAAAATGGGTATACACCGTGCGAATGTTTGTCTCGATAAACACACTTGGTTTATTGAAGGCAAACGCCTCGACCGCGGCGCGAGTGTAGGGCCCAACGCCTGGGAGCCTGCCTCCCCAGCCCTCTTTCACTATTACCTTTGCTGCTTCATATAAAAACTTGCCGCGGCGATTGTAACCGAGCCCCTGCCATTCTTTGAGTACCTTTGAAAGCTTTGCGTCTGTGAGTTTCTTTGCCGTAGGAAATTCTTTCATCCAGCGCTCAAAGTACGGTACTACCCTCTCAACCTGGGTTTGCTGGAGCATCACCTCCGACACCAAGATCTTGTATGGGTCGTGCGTCTTTCGCCACGGCAAGTCGCGCCGATTGGCTTTGTAGAATTTCTTGAGTTCGGCAACGAGAGTCATAGAAGCATACTATCAAAAACAAAAACTCCCGCCGAAGCGGGAGTTTTTGGGCTAGTCGGAGGGACTATGCCTTCGGGCGTGCATCTGAAACAGTGAGAGTGCGGCCGTCGAAGTCCTTGCCATTCCACATAGAAATAGCGGTGTCTGCGTCAGCGTCCTGTGCCATCTCTACGAAGCCGAAGCCACGAGAGCGACCAGTCTCACGATCAGTCACGATCGAAGCGGTAGCTACCTCACCTGCCTTTGCGAATGCGTCTTTGAGTTCGTCATTCGTAGTGCGGTACGGAAGGCCACCAACAAACAATTTGCGTGCCATATTTCGCGAAAACGATAAATTAAATACTGTTCCCGTAAGGCGACCCTCCTGCCAAAACCTGCTGGAGACTTACTCGAACGCCCCCACTGTAGCATCCTTTCGAGGGTTTGCAAGCTGCCTACGGGAGTATGGTCACCGCCGGTGCAAAAGCAGTTTGGAGCATCCCGTCTGGCACCTCTGCAGCACTGGCTCGGCTCATCAGGTCGAGGCCGCCAAAAAGCATTACCAAGACACCGAACACAAACAGCGGCATCGTGAGCCTTTCAAAAGTGTGACGAACACGGCTCCACAAAGTCGGATTGCCGCTTATGAGGACCGCACTATGCGCCGACGGGAGCATGAGTTGAGGCTGTTTCATCTTAGTAGCCAGCAGGCAGAGAGAGCGTCGTGAGGTAAGTGTTGAAGAGCGGCAGCACAAGCGGTATGGCAAGGAGCGGCAAGATGAGGAGCGCTAAGGGGATAGCGATAGACCACAAAAGGTAGGTACGGGTCTTTTTGTTTGCAGCAATGAGCTGGTCGAGCTTCCCTTCTATCGCGATGAGTTTTGATTCGACACTAAGCGGCTGTTCTGGTGGCATGGCTCAAGTATACACACGGGCTTAGACTCCCGCTAGGCGGATCGCCAAGAAAAGCACCAAAGCCCCCAAAAGGGTCATGAAAGTAGTGAGAAAGCGCGGGTGCGCATGATGACTCTCGGGTATGAGGTCTGAAGCACCAATGTAGAGAAAGAAGCCGGCAAACACCGCAAGCAGTAGGCCAAGTGAATCTTCAGGAACCGATATGAGGAATGTAGAGAGGACACCAAGGACCGGCGCCAGGGCATCGACCACGAGCCATTTAAGTGCTTTGATGCGTTCTCCCCCGTGGCGCACCACCACACTTACTGTATTGATCCCATCCGAGAAATCGTGCGCCAAAACCGCGACCGCAACAATGAGGCCTACGGCCGTGGAGACTTGGAACGCCAGGCCGATGCCGACACCATCAAGAAAACTGTGTATAGAAAGCGAGCCCGCACGGATAGAGCCTCGCGATTGCGTATGACGCTCTGCATCATCCTCATGCGAGTGGCTATGGAGGAGGAGCACGCGGTCAAGCAAGAGGTAAAGCAAGAAGCCTCCGGCGACAAACGCAATGACGGTTGAAAGCTCATGACTTTTCCCACCAAGCTCGAGCGCCTCGGGCAAAAGGTCAAAAAAGGCAACCGCCACTACTGCGCCGGCGCTAAATCCTAAAATAATATGCAGCCGGTCGCGAAGCTTAAGTGCCAAATAGCCCCCGAGCATGGTGGAGAAGAACGCGGCGAGGGCAATAAGTAGTACCATAAAAATTGATTAGCAAGTTGCACACTCTTTAATAAATCCGCAATCTGCGCACACGAGGTGATGATGATGCGGCTTTTTTGCGTATTCGTAGTGCATGACGCGGTTGCTTTCCCCGCGGCGCACGAGCCCCGCTTGGGCGAGCGTGTCTAAAATACGATAAATGGTAACCTCATTGAGGTCGCTGAGTTTTTTCGCTATTTGCGCCACCGTAAGGGGCTTTCTTTCCCTTTCAAGGAGCCTCAACACCCCGAGCCGCCCGGGAGTCGCGCGCGAGCCCGCTTGATGGAGTTCTTCCCTGCAGTCATGCTTTTGCATACGGAAAGAATAGCATACTTGCAACTTGTTTGCGATCTATATGCAAAAGACTTGCATATAATGGGTAGTTAGTGTAGAGTCATACATGGAACTGTCTACAGAAAAGGAGAAACAGATGAAGGCAGCGCTTGCTCTTTTCAACAACCACGGACAGCAGGAGGTGCGCCTCTACTTCCACACCTGGGTGGTAGACGGCCACACCCTCAAAGATGTCACCGTCTTTCCACACCCCTGCAAGCCAGAGGTGTGCGAATACGGCGACCATGTGCACATCGAGGTGTACGAGGACGACAAGCTGGTCGAGGTGATCGAAAAAGATCACGTCACCTTGACCGAGGGGCAGGTAGCGGCGATCAACGACTATCTCCGCGCGCAGCTTGCCGTGAACCGGCTGACGCACGACCTGCTCCACCTGGTCGGCGCCGAGCATACCCATTCTCACGCCGCGTAGCGGCACAACATGGAGACTAGAATGCTGCAGCTCACCGCTGTTCAGAAAGACCATCCCGCACTCGGCGCGGATGGAAACCGGACTATCTACGGGTACTTTGACCGGGGCGACATCCCTCTCCTCGCCAAGGAATACCCGATGATCGGCCACGGCGTGATCGCGAAGATCGCCGACGCAATCAACGCGCCGCGGCTTCTCGAGGTCACGACCGTTCTCGAGGTGGTGCATCGCTACCTCGAAGGGTCGTTCTCGAAAATCCGCGGCCTCGGCATCCACGCGGTCTCAAACCCGCTCTCGGTGCTCTTCTTCAATCAGGAAGAGGGCCGGGTCCAGCGGATCAAGACGCGCGAGTCCGAGCTCATGCACGGCTCGTGCGAGAAATTGGCACTTCACACTGACGGCGTCGCCAAGATCAACGATATCCTCCAGGAGTCGTTCAACGTGCAGATCGCGTTCGCGTGCTCCTGCTGTATCATCGTCGTCAAGACGACGGACGCCCCGGCGCTCTTCGCCTCCAAGCACTACGGGATGCGGGAGACCGCCGGGCGCAACTTCGACTCCGACGTCTTGAGCGTCACGAACGACCTCTTCTCTGCGGGCTCGGTCAGCGACTTGTCGGCCGACATTCTCGACAGCTCCTCCGACTTCCACGAGGAAGAAGTGGCGAGCTATCTGCGCTTCGCGCGGATCAACGAGATGGTGGTTGCCTCGAACGTCGTGTCGGCCCGTCCGCCGGTCGACGAGGAGCTCATCGAGTTCCTCACGGGGCGGCAGCGGCTCGCAGCCTGACATTCAGGCGCTCAATCATCGGGTCCCGCATTTGCGCGGGGCCCTTCTTTTTTATCAACCGTATATACTGTATATAGCTATGCTTACAAACTATCTTATTGTCGCTTCGTCTGTTGCGGTCGCGTCGCTCGTGTGGTGGGTGTGGCTCGATGACCATCCCAACTTTCATGCATGGGTAAAAAAACTCCCTTTTGTCGGGCATCCTCTTGACTGCAGTTTTTGCCTCCCGATGTGGTTTACGTTTATTGCGGTCTTTTTCTTCCAGCCGCTTTCAACTCCTATTGCACTGCTCGCTCCGTGGGAGGGTTTCCTTGGCGCGCTCGTCCGATTTATGCTCGGGTGGTTTTCGCTTGGGGCTGGGGTGCTTTTAATCCGGCATTCAATCTTTGTGATCCGCGAGGTTGGGGCTGTCTATAACCATCAGCATAGAAAGAATCACGAAAACGACGCGCACCGGTAGCGGCATCTGCGCCTCCCGCTTACCTATGCGAATGTGAGTGGCTCCGGCTTTCCGGCGAGGCATTTTGTTTTTTGCCGTGGAGCATCCACACCGAAACGAGCGTGGTGAGGGGCACCGCGAGTATGATGCCTATAGAGCTTATCGCAGCGCGCAAGATCTCGGTAGCAAACATCTCCTGGTTGATCGTAGTCAAAAGCTGCTTTGAGGCAACCTGCTCAAATAAAAGGAGAAGTGGCAGCGACGCTCCCACATATGCAATAGCTAAAATATTGACCAGCGCCCCGATATGCTCGCGCCCAATGCGAAGCGCCCTGCCAAACAACTCCCGCTTATCGATACCCTTCCCCACGGCCAGGAGCTCTTCGACCACTATCGCCTGCGAAATTGCTGCATCGTACAAGACGCCAAGGAGTCCTATCATAATCCCGCCAAACAGGAGGCCGACAAAGTCGATCGCGCCCTTGGTGTTGAAGTTGAGGTACACTGTTTCTTCGTTGGTATAGCCCGAGAGTTTTGCAAAATGGATCGCGCCATACGCGAGTGCGCCGGTTAGCGCTACGGTAAGGAGCATTCCTGCAACTGCCGCAGTCGTTGTCCTATTGAAACCATGCGTTATATATGAGCCAACAATAATGATCACAGATGCGACGCTGATGCTTAGAAGGACCGGCGAGTGGCCCGCGAGTATGCCTGGCAACAGCACATAGCTGATAAGCAGGAGGCCTGCTGCGAGTGCCAAGAGGCCCCGCACGCCCTGCTTGCCGCCAAATACAAACAGGCATAACAGGAAGAGCCCGACAAAAAACCACAGCACCGGCAAGCGGTAGGGCTCAGATACGGCGTACAGATCTTTGCCGTCGAGCGCATTGACGGTGTGACGCAGATAAAATACGTCTCCCTCTTTGAGGATCAGGTAGTCGTTTTCGAGCTTTACGGTCTTGCCTTTCTCGTTGCCGTCGAGCACCAGCGCTTCGATCGTTTGATAGGTCGAAGTTGCATTAGTCGCAAACACAAACTCTTCATGCTGCGAAACGACTACGGTCACCTTCGCTTTTTCGAAGGTGACCGTGTCGCTTACTACTTCTTGCGCATGCGCATATGGCGCGCCCGCAAGCACTGTGAATAAAAACGCGAGGAGGAGCGGTGTTGCCCTCATCGACGGATTACTGCGTCTTAACCGTGGTCGACGCGTTGGAGTTTGCGTTTGCGTTGACTTTAAGCTTGGCCAAGCCTCCAACAATTGTTGCAATGTCCTTGCGCGCATCAACCAAGTCCTGCGTGCCGGCCTTTATCTCGCCCTGCGATGCCTTGATAGCGGCATCGTTCTTAGCCATGACTGTCTTGTCGCCCTGGTCAGGCACGAGCCCTGCGACATCTCCTACTGCTGTTTGTGCATGAGTCTGAGCACTCGTGAGTTTTGTGCCGAGGTCAGTGAGCGCAGCCTCAAGCGTTGCAGTGTCAGC
>OUMN01000009.1_pt1 | contig 24060 bp, 28 predicted proteins | sample 1691011 | NCBI WGS metagenome assembly OUMN01 (sample SAMEA3914864, study PRJEB12502) | metagenome | biome: forest; material: soil | place: USA | collected 2012-03-12 | depth 0.3 m
CGCTAATGCCGCTCATGTGCGTGTATGCGTCGCCAAAGACTATGACATGTTGAAGCACGAACGCAGTGATGAGTGCTATCACAAACGTGAGCCCGTAGTTCATATTCATCTGCATTTTAGCCTTCGGGTCTGCCAAAAAGCGCTTTGTGTCCTCCTCTGTCACCCCTAGATACTTCATGTACTTCTTCCCGAAGAGTGGGCCAAACCACGCGAAGCCTAGAGCTAAACTCATGACGCCGCACGCAAGAATCGCCCAAATATTAACCGGAATCTCTACTGGCATATGCAAATCAAAAATAATTTATTAAATCGAACACCTCTAATGGTACACCCGGTTTTTTGCAAACAAAAAGCCCCGCACAAGGCGGAGCTTTTTGAAGTAAATACCTTTTGATTACGCCATCTTCACATCAATCGTCACGCCAGACGGGAGTGAGAGGTTCGTGAGAGCCTCAATCACCTTAGCCGACGGGTCGAGGATGTCGATGATGCGCTTATGTATGCGCATCTCAAACTGCTCGCGAGCGTCTTTGTAGACGAACGTTGAGCGGTTGACCGTGTACTTTTTAATTTCGGTCGGGAGCGGGATAGGGCCGGCGATCTTCGCGTCATAGCGGAGCGCGGTCTCGATAATCTGCTTTACCGACGCGTCGAGCACCTTGTGCTCGTAGGCGCGGACCTTGATGCGGAGGCGCGGAGCTGGTGCTTCGGCCTTCTTAGCGCGGGGAGCGCGAGGCTTCTTTGCTGCGGTTTCTTCGGTAGCCATAGTTTTGTTCGGGTCTAGTTCTCGGTTCCTCACCGTAACCTATACCCCATTAGCTTACTCTTACAGTTAATAAACGAACATAAAGACAATAGCATGAAAAAATCCCACCGTATAGTGGGATTTTTTCTTTAAAAACGTTGAGGATTACGCAACAATCTTGGTAACCACGCCTGCGCCAACGGTCTTGCCACCTTCGCGAACTGCGAAGCGGGTCTTCTCTTCGAGCGCTACGGGCGCTACAAGCTTCACCTTGAAGGTGACAGTGTCGCCCGGCATAACCATCTCAGTTCCTGCTGCGAGGGTTACCTCGCCAGTAACATCGGTAGTGCCGATGTAGAACTGAGGCTTGTAGCCAGAGAAGAACGGAGTGTGGCGGCCGCCTTCATCCTTGTTGAGGATGTAGACTTCGCCTTCGAACTCAGAGTGAGGGGTCACCGAACCGGTCTTAGCCAAGACCTGGCCGCGATGAATGTCTTCCTTCTTGGTACCGCGAAGGAGGATGCCTGCGTTGTCGCCTGCCTGACCTTCCTCGAGCTGCTTGTTGAACATCTCGATACCGGTGATGGTGGTCTTTGCAGTCGGCTGGAGGCCGATGATCTCGACTTCTTCACCCACCTTAACGATGCCGCGAGAGATCTTGCCCGTAACCACGGTGCCGCGGCCTTCGATAGAGAAGATGTCTTCAATCGGCATGAGGAACGGCTTGTCAGTATCGCGCTGAGGGAGCGGGATGTACGTGTCGAGCGTCTTTACGAGCTCCATGACCTTCTGAGACCACGGGTCGTTGATGTCCTTGCTCTCGAGTGCCTTAAGGCCGGAACCGCGGATAACCGGGGTAGCCTTGCCGTCGAAGCCCTGCTTGGTGAGGAGGTCGCGGATTTCCTCTTCGACGAGGTCAATGAGGTCATTGTCGTCAACCATGTCGCACTTGTTGAGGAAGACGATGATCTTCGGCACGCCCACCTGCTTAGCGAGGAGGATGTGCTCGCGGGTCTGAGGCATCACGCCGTCAGTCGCTGCAACCACGAGAACCGCGCCGTCCATTTGAGCGGCACCGGTGATCATGTTCTTGATGTAGTCGGCGTGGCCCGGAGCGTCGATGTGCGCGTAGTGGCGCTCAGGAGTCCAGTACTCGGAGTGGTGGAGCGCGATCGTGATGCCGCGCGCCTTCTCTTCAGGAGCGTTGTCGATGTTGTCGATGCCTTCAACGCGTGCGCCATAGCCGTTGCCAGCCATCTCGAGCGTGTGGAGGATCGATGCGGTGAGGGTCGTCTTGCCGTGGTCGACGTGGCCGATGGTGCCTACGTTGACGTGTGGCTTCTGCCTGTCAAAAGTTGCCATATGTTATTTATTTACAACGAATAATACTAATAATTGACTCCTAATTAGCCACAGGAGCAAAAGAAAACCACGCACTGATGCGTTAAATCAATAGTAGCAGAGCCGTAAAAAGAGTCAACCAGAATTCAAAAAAGCAAACTCCTGCCGCGAGGCAGGAGGATGGTGGCAAAAAGCGCGACACTACAACAGGCTAAAATCATAAAAAGGAAATTGCTTCCATATAAATGCTAACGGCAGACCACACCCGACGAGCTCTCATCATACGTTTCCCTCGTAATTGATTACCGCTGCTAATAAACTACTAAAACGGAGCAAGGCGCAGAAATCCGAAGATTTCTGCGCCCTGTTACTTTCTACTTTACTCCCCTCCCCAAAACGCGCAACACACCGCTGTGGATATCGAAAAAGAAGAACCGCTCTCTTGAGAGAGCGGTGAGCGCCAGCTTAGTTGAGCTTTGAGCGCGTATAGAAAGTCATGTACCCGTGCACAAGGTCGTACGTCCAATATCCTCGAGCGCTCACTTCAATGGAAAGCGGCCTCAGTCCCAAATCGCAAGCGATAACAAAATTGCCGATCTCCTGGTATGCATCGCTTGTTTTCTCAAAATAGGCGCGGGTGCCAAGCCTGTTATGAACCTGGTCGAATTCGAGCACCAAGCCAATTTTTTGGTTGTTGATGAAACTGCACAACCCCAGGATATCGTTGACTGTACGGTCAAAAGAAGGAAACCAGACTTGCCCTTGGGCCACATTACGCTGGATCTCAGTGAAACCCATTATGAAGTGGGATTGATCGTATCCTTTGAAATCCGCATCAAGCCGCCCGTCAGCATGCTTTCGAAAATCTTGCCCCCGTTCCTTAAAGAGGTGTTCTACGAATGCTAGCGACATCTGTACCTCCGGTTCTTGTTTTTAGGTGCAACTGCCGCCCATTCTCCCACCAAACAAAAACCCCGCAAGACTTGCGGGGCTTATGTTTCAATGTTGTTTGAGATTACTGCCTTGAAGCGACGATCGTTGCCGATACGTTTGGAGGCACCACCTCGTAGTGGTCAAACTCCATCGTGAAGGATGCACGACCCTCGGTCATAGAGCGAAGTGCGGTGGTGTAGCCGAACATCTCAGAGAGAGGCACCTTTGCCTTGATGGCGCGAGCGAGACCACGCTCTTCCATGCTCTCGATCTGGCCGCGCTTGGAGTTAAGCGAACCCGTGATGTCGCCGGTAAACTTCTCCGGGACCACGACCTCAACCTTCATAATAGGTTCAAGGATAACGGGTTTTGCCATCTTAGCAGCCTCCTGGAAGCCCATAGAAGCGGCGATCTTGAAGGCGATTTCTGAAGAGTCCACATCGTGGTAGGAACCGTCGTAGAGCTCAACCGAGATGTCCACCATGCGGAAGCCGGCAACAATGCCGCGCTCCATCGCCTCGCGGACGCCCTTTTCAACCGGAGCGATAAACTCGCCCGGCACGACGCCGCCCTTGATGTTGTTGATGAACTCGAAGTGGTCTTCGCGGGTGACGTTTTTAGAAACTTTCTTGCCCTCAACCACCGGTTCCAAGGGCTTCAAGCGAAGGCGCACATGGCCGTACTGGCCTTTGCCGCCCGTCTGCTTGATGTACTTGCCCTCGGCCTCTGCTTCTTTCTGGATGGTCTCGCGGTATGCCACCTGCGGCTTGCCGACGTTTGCTTCAACGCCGAACTCGCGCTTCATACGATCAACGAGAATTTCGAGGTGGAGCTCGCCCATGCCTGAGATAAGAGTCTCTGAGGTTTCAGCGTCGGTCGTTACCTTGAAGGTTGGGTCTTCATCGGCGAGCTTCTTCATAGCCATACCCATTTTCTCCTGGTCGGCCTTGGTCTTAGGCTCGATGCGAAGCGAAATAACTGGTTCAGGGAATTTAATTTGTTCGAGAATGATTGGGTTGTTTTCGTCGCACAGCGTGTGGCTGGTGCGAGTGTCTTTGAGTCCCACGGCAGCGGCAATTTCTCCTGCATACACCTTCTTCACTTCCTCGCGCTGGTTTGCCTGGAGGCGGACGATGCGGCCGAGGCGCTCTTTGGTGCCGGTTGTGGAGTTGTAGATGTAGGAGCCCGCTTCGATGGTGCCCGAGTAGACGCGGAAGAACGTGAGCTGGCCCACGAACGGGTCTGCCTGGAGCTTGAAGGCGAGCGCAGTAAACGGCTCGGTGTCGGAAGCGTGGCGCTCAATTTCCTCACCGGTGCGAGGGTCAATACCTGTCACGGCCGGCATATCGGTCGGAGACGGCAAGTAGTCGACAACGGCATCAAGCACGAGCTGCACGCCCTTGTTCTTGAGAGCCGAGCCGGTCATCACCGGGAAGATCTTGTTTGCGATAACAGCCTTGCGGAGCGTCTTCTTGAGGTCTTCAAGCGAGGGCTCTTTGCCATCGAGGTAGGCGGTCATCATGGCATCATCGTGTTCAACGATTTTCTCGACGAGCTCAGCGCGGTACTTCTTGGCCTCATCGAGGAGGTTTGCCGGAATTTCATAGGAAGACACTTCGCTGCCCATGTTGCCCTCGAACTTGTAGGCCTTCATGGTCATGAGGTCGATAACGCCATCGAAGTTTTCTTCAGCGCCGATAGGCAGCTGGAGGCGCACTGCCTTCTTGGTGAGGCGGTCGAGTATCGAGGCATATGACTTTTCAAAGGATGCGCCCATGCGGTCCATCTTGTTGATGAAGCATACGCGCGGCACGTTGGCCTCGTCGGCATAGCGCCAGTTGGTTTCAGACTGCGGCTCAACGCCGGCAACGCCGTCGAACACGACGACTGCGCCGTCGAGAACGCGCATAGAGCGCTTCACCTCTACGGTGAAGTCGATGTGGCCAGGGGTGTCGATGATGTTGAAGCGATACTTCTTAGCCATGTCCTTCTTGTCGGCCTCGGAAGTGAGCGTCCAGAAGCAAGTGATAGCCGCCGCGGTGATGGTGATACCGCGCTCGCGCTCCTGTTCCATCCAGTCGGTGGTGGTTTCGCCCTCGTGCACTTCGCCTATCTTGTGCTGGGAGCCCGTGTAGAAGAGCACGCGCTCAGACGTGGTGGTCTTGCCCGCGTCGATGTGGGCGATGATGCCGAAGTTGCGAACCTTCTCTAGCGGGTAGTCTCGTGTGGGCATAAATAAAATTAGATTAAAAAAGCGCCCGAAAGCGTTTCCAACAGAATACCTCATTGCTTGCGAAAAGAAAAGAGGCGGCGGGCGTACCCGCTGCCTCTATAAGTCTGCTATGCACTCTCGAGAACTTCGGTGATGTTGTTAATCACCCCCTGGATGAGGGTCTCGTCGACGCTCTCAACCATGATACGGATCACTGGCTCGGTGCCCGAGGGACGGACAAGCAGCCTGCCGTTTTCGCCGAGCTGGATTTTGCAGAGGTCGATGACTCGCTGCACCTCGCCGCTTGCAAACGGGTCCTTTCCCTGTTGGTAGGGCACCTTGTGCTGCTTTTGAGGCACTGCCTCAAAGCGGTGGCCGACCTCCGACATCGGCCGCTGTTCCCGAATCAAGACCGACACAACCTGGAGCGCAGCGATGAGGCCATCGCCCGTGGTGGTGTAGTCGGACATGATGATATGTCCGGACTGCTCGCCGCCCAAGTTGAGGCCTTGCTTGCGCATTTCCTCGAGGACAAATCGATCTCCTACGCCTGAACGAATGAGGTCGATGCCCTGCTTCTTGAGATGGCGTTCGAGCCCGATGTTGGACATCACGGTGGCGACGATAGCAGGCTTCTTGAGGCGGTGCTCTTTCTGCCACGTCTCTGCGATCATCGCCAGGATCTGGTCGCCGTCGACCATATTCCCCTTCTCATCAACCACGATGAGCCGGTCGGCGTCGCCATCGAGGGCGATGCCGATGTCGGCCTTGCGATTTTCGACTTCGATGATGAGCGCCTCGGGGGCCGTCGATCCGACTTTGTCGTTGATGTTCTTGCCGTTAGGCTCGTCACCGATGACAAAGACTTTTGCACCAAGCTCGGTTAGCGCTGCTGGAGCCACCTTGTAGGCGGCGCCGTTGGCGCAGTCGAGCACGATGCGAAGGCCGTCGAAGCTCGAGGTGTTTTCCCAGAGCGTATGCTTCACGAACTCGACATACCTGCCTTGGACTTCCTCCACGCGGCGTGCGCGCCCCAGGTCGGGACCGTCTGCTGCGTAGGTAGACATGTCTTTGAGCATCAGCTCTTCAATCTGCAGCTGCTGCTCGTCGGAGAGCTTGAAGCCGTCGGGACCGAAGATCTTGATGCCGTTGTCCTCGTACGGGTTGTGCGAGGCGGAGATCATGATGCCAATGTCGGCGCGCAAGGAGCGCGTCAGCATGGCAACGCCAGGAGTCGGAATGGGCCCGGTGAGGAGCACATCCATGCCCGCGGAGGTGAGCCCCGCAGTAAGCGCATTCTCGATCATGTAGCCCGAGAGCCGGGTGTCTTTGCCGATGAGCGCTTTGTGCCGGTGATTGCCGGTCTTGAACATGTAGCCGACTGCCTGGCCCACTTTGAGTGCCAGGCCCGCAGTAAGCTTGATGTTTGCTTTGCCGCGGATGCCGTCGGTGCCAAAGAATTTTGGACTTGCCGTTGCGAGCATCGGTTTTCCTTCCGTTGAAATACAAAGAGCGAAGACTCTCGCGCCAAATTAGCACGCTAATTTCACTATGTCAATAAACAAAAAGCCAGACACACGAGTGTCTGGCAATTCCTAAGTTGGTTAGATCGGTCGCTTGAAAGTTTCCAGGCGGCCGTCCCAATGCTTTGGGTCTAGCTTGTGGGGGTCGTATGTTTGCGTCTCCCAAAACTTTTCGTGTTCGGCAATTTCGCTCAGCGGCACGCTGAGCGTCCCGTCGGGTTTGCGATACCTATCGAGCACCTCATCGGGAAAAGTATGCACAGGTGCATCAGAGCGATGTCCCTCGTCCTGCATCACAGATCTCCTTTCGTTCAGCCAACTTCAATCGGCACAGAATGTACATCCACCAGTTTTGCAATCAGGATAGGTTCCTTAGCACTCGTTGTCAATTTTTCTGCTGTGCAAAACAAAAAGCGCGCCCTCGAAGGGCGCGCTTTTGATATTGTTTTTTAAATTACCACGCGAAGTGCGCGAAAGCCTTGTTGCTCTCTGCCATGCGGAGCGTGTCTTCCTTCTTTTTGATTGCGCTTCCTTCGTTGTTTGAGGCTGCAATCAACTCCTCGGCGAGGCGGGCAGACATTGGCATACCCTTGCGTGCGCGAGCAGCGATGAGGATCCAACGGAATGCGAGCGCCTGCTTGCGCTCTGCGCGCACCTCAACCGGCACCTGGTAGTTAGCACCGCCCACGCGGCGCGAGCGGATCTCCATCGCAGGGCCAACGTTGCGGATAGCAACCTCAAAGAGCTCAAGCGGAGTTTCGTTCTTGGTCTTCTCCTTTATGATATCGAGTGCATCGTAAACTACCGAGCGAGCAGTCGACTTCTTGCCGTCGTGCATCACCGAGTTGATGAATTTTTCCAGGCGGACAGAGCCGAACTTGATGTCCGGAGAAACTGCATGAGGGGTTTTAATGGGGCGACGCATATATCAAAAATTATTTAGTGTCCTTAGGCTTCTTCACACCGTAGCGAGAGCGCGACACGCGGCGCTTGTCGACCGATGCTGCATCGAGGCGGCCGCGCACCACTGTATAACGAACGTTAATATCCTTCACGCGGCCGGCACGGACCATCACCACTGAGTGCTCCTGGAGGTTGTGGCCTTCGCCCGGGATGTATGCGGTGATCTCTTGGCCGTTAGTGAGGCGCACGCGGGCAATTTTGCGGATAGCGGAGTTAGGCTTGCGGGGAGTAACGGTGGTTACCTTGGTGCAAACGCCGCGTTTAAAGGGCGACGGGTAGTAGTTGGGGCGATTCTGGATAGAGTTAAAACCGCGCGCGAGTGCGGGTGCTTTGCTCTTATTGGTGCGAGGGGTGCGTCCTTTGCGGACGAGTTGCGATATGCGTGACATTCGATATAAAAACGCCCCAAAGGCGTTGCAGATAATCTACTATAGAAGCCGCTACATTGCAAATCTAGCGCGGCTGGCCCGTCAAAGCGAGGTAGAGCGAGGCTATAATCCCCGAAAAGGTAGGCGATAGGAAGTAGAAAATGATGAGGATAATGATAGTCCCCGAAAAGACTCCCATCCGCTCAAAATTGGCCCGAAGCGAGTCGTAGCCCCGGCGGATCTCCCCCGGCAAAAGCGCCGACAGGACCTTTGAGCCATCTAGAGGCGGGATAGGAATGAGGTTAAAGAGGGCCAAAAAGATATTGATTGCGGCAATGATAGCAAACGCATGCGTAAGCTCGATCCCCAAACTGCCGCCCGAGAAACGGATAGCGAGGCCGAAAATAAGCGCCAACAATATGTTGGTAGCCGGGCCGGCAAAAGCCACAAGTGCTTCCCCGTTCTTGGCCTTTATATTGTAGGGGTTGTAGGGCACCGGTTTGGCGTAGCCGATGAGGATTGGCGAGCCGGTTATATAGAGAAAGAATGGCAAAATCAGGGTACCTAACGGGTCAATATGCTTGAACGGGTTTAGGGTGAGCCTGCCCTCGAGCCTTGCGGTAGGGTCGCCCAAATAGTTGGCCATGTAGCCGTGGGCAACTTCGTGGAGAATCACGCTCAATATGAGTACGGCGACCGAAAAGAGGGCATCTGTTGGCATATACGAATCTTTATGATATCATGCGCTGACACGAAATATATGGCAAAAGTCTGCGCAGTCACCGGCAAAAGCTCGATTGTAGGAGGTGGATACACCAACCGCATTCGTGCTACCAAATTTACCCCAAGCGGCAAGGTTCGTAAGTACGTAAACCTCCAGAAGAAGCGCATTTTTGTGCCTGAGCTTAACCGCACCCTCACTCTCACGGTCTCTACCCAGGGGCTCAAGACCATCGCCAAGAACGGCGCCTACAAGACACTCAAAAAGGCAGGCGTTATATAAGACTCAATATCTAACCCCGGCATATGCCGGGGTTATTTTTTTATAAAACTATTTCCGTCGGAGACGTATATAAGAGTCCCCTCTTGGTCGGTGCGGTCGGTGGGGATGTTGTGCGAAGCTAAGCGGTCGAGCGTTTCCCCTGTCGGATGGCCATAACGATTGTTCGCCCCCACGGAGATGGCTGCAAACTCCGGAGCGACTGCGTCTAAGAATTCGTTGCTCGAAGAATATTTAGAGCCATGATGACCCACTTTAAGAAGGTCGCTCTTTAGATCGGTTGAGGTGGAGATAGCTATCAGATGATCCTCAACTGCCTGCGGCGCATCGCAGGTAAAGAGAGCTGAAGTGTTTTTGTAAACTAAATGAGCGACCACGCACCCGTCGTTCGTTTTCCCTGCAGCCAACGTGGTTACATCAAAGTCGGGAAACAAGATGTCGAGATGCGCACCATCGCCCAGGTCGAGCCACATACCGCGATATGCTTTTTCTCTATGGATGTGCGCAGCATCAACTTCTTCTTCGAGTTTTTTAAAAGTTGCGGTTGTGCCCAGTATCCCTGGCTCTATAAAATTCTTTATCGTGTAGCGCGGCACCAAGTCGACAAACCCGCCCACATGATCGGCATCGGGGTGCGTTGCGATAACAGCGTCTATCGTGCGGTCGCCATACGCCATCACCTTCGGCAATTCGCGAAGCACCGAAGAGTCGGGCCCGGCGTCTATCAACATTTCAACACCGGTTGGAGACTTAATATAAATAGAATCCCCTTGCCCGATATTTAACACTGCCACTTCTAGTTGCCCAGGTCTCGGCGCAGAGAAAATTTGCAGCCACACCGTAAGCGACACTGCGCTTAAAAGCGCCAAGCAAATATAGATGCCGTATCGCCGCAAGAATCGCATGGCACACAGTATACATTTTTATAGAAAAGAAAAAGGCGCAGGCAACACATAGTGTCGTCTGCGCCGAGGGTCAATTCGAGGCCGTATAGAGAGAGTCGTCGTCGACAGTGCGATGAAGCATCGCCTTGTAGCCCGGGGTGCCCTCGTCGTAGAAGTCGAGGCCAGCGTCTTGGTATTGGTCGGCGAAAGCCTGCACCTCATACCACTTAAGCGGTGGGCTGCACGCATCGTCTTCCTGAAGACAGATGATGGTGAGGCCGATCTTGGCCGGCGACAGGTCGCCATGGCCATTGCAGCCGAGGAAGATGTCGCAATCGATCATACCTTTGACCTGGTCGAAAGGCGCGAGAGCCTGCGAGTCTGGCCCGTTGGTGAAGTCGCCGTCCATCGGCGCGCCGGGTGCCACGATCTGCGGCGCCAGGTTGGCAACTTGCGCAGCGCCGGCCGGTTGCGCAAAGAGCGCGAGCACGAGGCCGATGAGCGCAAGCAGGATGACGAGGTCAGGTTCGCCGAAGCGAAGCGCGGAAACGAATTTCGAAAGCATGCTATACCCCTCTGTGATGAGATGCCCCAATCGGGCTAACTAATTCCACAAATAGTACACCATATTTGGCTAAAACTTGCAAGTTCATGCTCTCTTTATATAGAGGTGGCGTATACTATAAGGATGGAATACACCGCAAAAACATTTACCATCCCCGAGCTCGATGGCATATCAACTAAATCAGTTGAGGAGCATCTCGGACTCTACGCGGGCTATGTTAAAAACTTCAATGCCATTTCCGCTGCCCTGCCTGAGCTTGCTAAGGACCCGGCAAAAAATCAGCACGCGATTTCAGAATTGATCCGCCGCAAATCGTTTGAGTTCGACGGCATGCGCCTGCACGAATATTATTTTGAGCAGTTTGAAGGTGGTGCAAAAGAATTGAGCAAGGAGTCTGCGCTCGGGCAGGCGTTTGAAAAGGAATACCACCAATACTTCAAAGAGTCCTTCACCGCCATAGGCAGCATGCGCGGCCCCGGATGGGCGATGCTTTACTTTGACCCTATTGGTAAGCAATTCCAAACCGGCTTCGCCGGCGAGCAGCATCAGGGACACTTTGTGTCGCTGCCGGTTATCCTCGCACTCGACGTGTGGGAGCACGCATTCTTGCTTGATTACGGTGCTCAAGGCAAAGGAAAATATATTGATGCCTTTTTCAAAAACCTCAACTGGAGCGTTATCGAGAAGCGCTTCGAAGACTGCACCAAATAGCAAAAGTAGTTAAAGGGATGTAACACATCGCCGCAACCCACGCCGGGAATGCGGCGATTGTTGTTGATGAAAACGGGATGGCGATAGCAGTTTGTGCGACAAAGATCATCCAGCGAAGCAAGAGGTCGGCCGCGACGCCGGGGACAAACGCAAGCAAGGGTGAAATGAGCGCAAGCATGCCGGATATAAAACTAAGCAGCATCGCGAGTGAGACCACCGGCAGCGCCAAGATGTTTGCGGGCAAAGAAACAAACGAGAGCACACCGGTAAAATAAAGCAGCGCCGGCAAAACGAATATCTGCACCGAGATTGTTGAAGCAGCGATAGAGCGAAGCCCGAACTTCTCTGGCATCCATTTTAATTTCTCCTCGACTGTCGGCGAGATAGTGATGAGCCCGAATGTCGCGAGCACGCTCAATATAAACGATGGGTCATACAAAGTTGAAAGCGGGTTCCATAACACCATCACTACTACGGCACCAAGGAGCGAGCGCATCGCGTCGCTTGGGCGCTCAAGATAACGGCCGAGTATCGCAATGAGCGCCATGATGCACGCGCGCACCGCGGTGGCGCTGCCGCCCGTCATGAGCGCAAAGAGCACAATGACGATGCCGCCTAAGCCCAGCCCCAATGTCTTAGGCAAAAACGCGAGCGCACGCATCACCCACTCGGCCACAATAGAGATGTTGTAGCCCGAGAGCACCACCACGTGCACGAGCCCCGACACCACGAACGCATGCGAGATGTCGTCGGGCATACCGCGCTTTTCTCCCAAAAGAATTCCTTCGGCAAGCGCACCCTGCGGCTCGACAAATACTTTTTCAAGCGCGCTCTCAAATTTGTGCTTGATCGAGAATAGCGAACCCACGATCGAGAATCCGCCTGATGCTTTGTTTTCAACCGTAGCAAAGCTCATGAGGGCGGATATGCCGCGCACTTCTAGGTATTTTGGATAATCAAAAATATGGCCGGTGTCAGTTTCAAAACTGTCGGGGACTTTAAGCTCGCCCTTGAGCACCACCTGCTCGTTGAAATTAATCTCTTCGTCGCGCGGCAGGCTCGCGATAAGTTTGCCTTGTTCGCCCACAGGCAACTCAACGCCGTTTATCTTTTCTGCGCGCACGGTCACACGCAGGCTCGCGTCGCGGCGATCGGTGTCGTCGACTATCCTGCCTTCGACCTCAACCCCCTTCCCCACATACGGCGCAAGCGACTTTGCCGCCTGCTCATTTAAAAACCATTCGGCTCTCACGTAGCCGGCTAAGAATCCAAGTATAAAAATTGCTGCGCACACGCACGCAGCCGCCGCCTTCTTTTGAAAATTCACGTCCCTACCCTACGCTCTTTTTCTGAGCTATGCAAAACAATCGCAATGTTTGTTTTTCAAAAGTATTTTTTGCTTGGCAATGGAGTCTATATATGTTTTTTGAGTAGCGTTTCCCTTTGCGAGTTTTTTATCAAGCGGCGAGTGATGCGCGTAGCCTCGCGCGAGCATTTCTTTAACCAATGCTTCATGGCGGTTGTAGAGCGCGCGAGTCTTGCCAACCCAGCGCAAGGTTTCAGGATGGCGCGAGTAGCCGCCTTTTCCCTTGTGCTTGGTTAAGATATTCCACAGCCCATGCAGCTCGCGGTGTTCGCCGAGCAAGTGCTTCCTGCACAAAACCTTCGGGCTCACATCCCATACGCGCATATTATTTGCCGAGCGCTGCGTCTACTGCGGCGTTTACCAGTTTGTCGGCGTGCGCGTTAAATTCGCGACGCACGTGGGTGAAGGTGATGTGGGGATAAAACTCGGCGCGTATTGCCTGCACCCTCCCCCACTGCTCTTTGAGCGTCGGCTCTTTTATTTTGTAGAGGCCCTGGCACTGCTTCACCACGAGCTCAGAGTCCATCACCACATGCATCTCGATGTCGTCGGTTTTGCCGGGGAACATTTCCTGCACCTTGAGCAGGCCTTGGATGAGCGCTTCGTACTCTGCAAAGTTGTTTGTTTGGCTGCCGATGAACTTCGAGATCTCGCCAATTACCTTTTCGTTTTCATCCTGAATGACTACACCAATGCCTGCAGGCCCAGGGTTTTGCCTCGCGCCGCCGTCTGTATGGATGGTGATTTTCTGCATCTTTATATAGTACTAGATAACATCTACAACGCGGATGCGGGGGCCGCCGCGCCAGTCGGTCTCGATGTGGCCCACGATGTCGGCGCGGGTGCCAGCGGCCAAGGACTTGGTAAAGGAGTCTGGGGTGGAGAAGAAGGCAATTCCTGTGGCCGACGCGCCATTTCCTGCCAGTGAAACCTCGATATGATCGCTTGCTTTGCCAAACATTTTCATCCGGGCAACCTCTACCTGAGGGAACAGGAATAACGGCTTGCTGTTTCCAACGCCAAAGGGCGCCAAGTTCGAGAGTGTGCGAAGCGCGTGAGATACCTCAGAGAGGGCAACTTCGCGCTCAAGCACGGTCGACTGCTTCTCTACCCCTTTTGCACGCAGCGTTTCATACGACGCCCCAAGCTTAGCGCCGAGCTCATGCACGTTTGCTTCGTTGACCGCGAAGCCGCCTGAGGCATGATGCCCGCCGAAATGCACAAAAGCTTCGGGCGCGCCTGTCATGATGTCGACGACGCTTACTTCATCGCCAGCTCGCACCGAGCCGCGCAACACTTCCCCGCCTTCCCTGCCCCACAAAAACACGGGCTTCTGATGCGCCTCCGCGAGCTTGTTGGCAACCAATCCTAAAATACCCGGCCGCCACTTTGTAGAGCCCATCACGATAACTGAAGCTTCTGTCCCCATTTCTTTGAGGCGATGGTTTGCTTCCTTTACTGTTGCCGCGACCAGGCCTTTGCGCTCGTCATTAATATGATTGAGTTGGCGCGCGAGCACATGTGCTTCTTCTTCATCAGTTGCTGCCAAGAGTTTTGCCGCCACATCCGGCGAATCCATGCGCGACGCTGCGTTGATGCGCGGAGAGATCATAAAGCCAATATCATCTTCGGTTAAACCTGATGGTTTGATTTTCAAAACCTTAAGCAATGCTGCAAGCCCTGGCCGGCGATTGCGCTGCATCACGGTGAGGCCAAACTTCGCGAGCATCCGGTTTTCTCCGACCAAGGGCACCATGTCTGAAAGCGTGGAGAGGCCCACTAAATCGAGAAACCATTTTTCGTGGCCCGCCGGGATGTTGCCGCGTTCTTTTATTAAAATTGCCTGGATCAATTTCCACGCAACTCCGGCGCCGCTTAAACCGTCGAACGGATATTTCGAATCGGGGCGCTTCGGGTTAATGAAGGCGAGCGCATCCGGCCAAACGAAGTCTCCATTCGCGCGCATAATTTCGTGCTCGAAATTTGCTATGCTCGGGCCGTCGCCCTGCGCAATGCTCATGTCAACTTGTTTCGCCTTCTGCTGGACCACATGGTGGTCGGTCACTATCGTGTCGATGCCTTTTGTTTTGGCATACGCAATGCGTTCGTGTTCGGTCGTGCCTAAGTCTATCGTGATCATGAGCGACACGTTCTGCTCTTTGAGAGAATCGATGCCTTCAATATTCAATCCGTAGCCCTCGCGGTGGCGGTGCGGGATGTAGTGGATGACACTAAGCCCCAGCGTGCGCAAAAATTGCGTGAGCATCACGCCGCCGGGGATGCCGTCGCAATCGTAGTCGCTCCACACGCACACCACTTCGTTGTTTTTTCGCGCGAGCAAAATCCGCTCGACTGCCACATCCATATCAGGAAACAGAAATGGGTCGTGGCTGTCGCGCTCATAGTCGGGAGTTAAAAAATGCTTCACCGCTTCCTCACCTTCTATGCCGCGCGCAAGCAAAAGATCGTCTAGGAGATTTTCATTGAGCCTCTTGCGCAGCGTGTAGGATTTCATCGAGATTTTAGTATACTGCAGGTGTATGGAAGAAACTATTTTTGCGAAAATTATCCGCCACGAGATCCCGGCAGACATTGTGTACGAAGACAATGATGTCATCGCCTTCCTCGATATCCGCCCCAACCAGCCCGGCCATACGCTCGTCATTCCCAAGACCTATGCGCGCAATATTTTTGATATCAACGAAGACGAGTGGACCAAGCTCACGCAGGCCGTCAAAAAGATAGCGCCCGCAGTTAAAGAAGCGATGCATGCCGACGGCGTAAACATCTCGATGAACAATGAGCCGGCTGCCGGCCAAATTGTGCTGCATGCGCACATCCATATCATCCCGCGCTTTAGCAAAGATAGCGGCTATAGCGGCGGCCCTACCTACAAGCCGGGTGAAGCGAGCGAGATAGCCTCCGCTATCCGCGCTGCGCTCGAGCACTAATTCATTTTTTTAAAACTTCAATTGCCGGCAGCGTGCCGAGGGCCAAAAACTCAAGCATGGCACCGCCTCCCGAAGATACGAAAATCTTTTGAGGGTCGAAGGTAATTTTCGAAACGGCAGCAGTGTTCTCCCCCCCGCCGATGACCGCGCGTGCGCTTGAAGACGCAAGCGTGCCTGCGAGCGCATCGGTGCCGCTTACGTAGCCTTGCTCATAGACGCCCATCGGGCCGTTCCATAATACAAACGGAGCCGCACTAATTTCTTTTGACCAGGCTTTAGCCGTTTGCGGGCCGATGTCTATTATCTTTTCGTCGGCTCGTGTGTCGGTGATGGGGCCCGAGCGGTCGTCCATGGAACCGCCCGTAAAGTATGCGTCGTCGGCCGCAAGCAGCCGCTCGTTGCCCGCAATTGCTTCGGGCACCGGCACACTCGAGATGAGCGAGGCGCCAAACGGAAAGCCGCGGGCTTTAAGAATGTCGTTGCCCAAGGCACCGCCGATGAGCACCTTGCTGTAAAGCGCCAGCAATTTTTCAATGAGCGGGCTCTTCGTTTCAAATTTGGCTCCCCCTATTATCGCGATAGCACCTTGAGGCGGCACGAGCGCCGCAGAAAGCTTTTCTACCTCTTCTGCAAAATGCAGGCCAGCGTAGGAAGGCAAAAGCGCAGCGACGCCGACGGTCGAGGCATGGGCGCGGTGCGCCGTGGCGAACGACTCGTTTACAAACACATCGGCGAGCGCTGCGAGCTCTTTGGCGAACGACGGGTCGTTTGCTTCTTCGCGCGCATCAAAGCGCAGATTTTCTTTCACCACCACACCTTGCATATTAGTGAGCAAAGCGAGCGAGGCTGCAACGGGCGCCACCTTTAAATCTTCAACTACCTTTCCATCAGGGCGGCCGAGGTGGCCTATCAAAATAATTTCTGTTGCGCCTTTTTCTTTGAGGTAGGCAATGGTCGGGAGCGCCGCCTTGAGCCGCGTGTCGTCAACGACTGCCCCATCCTTGAGCGGCACGTCGAAGTCGCAGCGCACCAAAACGCGCTTGCCTGAAACGTCAGCGTCGTTCAATGTCTTTATTTGCATGCCTTGAGTATCCCTAAAAAGTTTTCAAGATTGGCGCTCGCGTGCCCAACCAAAAAGCCGCTGACGCTGCCTTCTTTGAGTATCTGCGCTGCATTGCTTTCTTCAACCGAGCCGCCATACAGAATCGGCACTTTTTTAGCGAGTGCGGGTTCGATGAGCGAGGCAAGCGTCTTGCGTATGAATATAGCCGCCTCCTGCACCTCTTGTGGCTTCATCGCATCGGCAGCACTCTTTCCTATCGCCCATACCGGTTCGTAAGCTATGACCAATTTTGAAACTGCTTTCTTCGGCAAACCCACGAGCGCTGAGGTGAGCTGTTCTTTGATAAATGAAAAGTGCTCGCCGCCGGGGTCGCGCTCGCGCTCGCCCACGCACAAAACAGCGCCGAGCCCCATCTGAGCGAGCTCGAGCATCTGCGCGCGCACTGCCTCGTTTGTTTCGCCCATAGCCCGGCGCTCGCTGTGGCCAACGATAGAAAAGGTGGCGCCGGCTTTTTTGAGCATTGAGGCTGACACTTCGCCAGTGTGCGCGCCCGAGACGGCAGCGGAAACCGCCTGTGCCCCAACCGCAACGCTCGAGCGCGAGAGTGCCTCAACCACTGCGAGGATCAATAGGTACGCAGGAGCGATAGAAACAGCAAAGTTTGGAAAGGCGCGGAGTTTTGTGCGTAGGGATTTTGCGAAGGTTTTTGCAGCCTCTTCATCCTCGACATACATCTTCCAATTGGCAACCACGAGGATTTTTTTCACTTGCCTATTGTATCATTTTGGCAAATAGAAAACCGCTTCCCTAAAGAAGCGGTTTATGGTGGAGGTCTCATGTTTTTAAACCTCCGGTTATTCGGCCGGGATCATGCGGACTGCCCGCACCTTGTCGACCTTGTGGATGCTCAGATTGTAGAGGCCGGTAGCCAAGGCGCCAGCACCCCAGGCAACGGCGGCAACCACGACGGCTGCGACGCCAAGCTGAGCGATCGGACCAGCGTGGTCGAGGGCATTGAAGCCGGCGACAAAAAGCGGGTTCGAAAGAATGGAATTCATCTGTATCTCCTGTTGTTTCCCGGACACCGGGTGACTGGGGCTACACTATTGCAACCCGTTCAAAAGTTCAACCCCTGGGTTAAACGCTTGAATGGATGGGCGACGCAGAATATTGCGTCGCCCAATTCGTCAGCGGTTAAAGCCGCTGTAGTGGCCCGCGGGAGACCCCCCACTGCCCTGCCGGCGCCGGCGGCGGTGCAACGCGGAGACGCCCTGCAAGCGACCGCATATCTTCGAGCTCGGTAGGCGGCGTAACGAGGAGCCCGTTTCTCGGCTTCGGCTGCATCGCGAGATGCGCCGTCTTCGTTTTGACCGCGACCGCACCTTTTTTAACGAACACTTCGCACATAGTCTGCCCTCTTCTGTTGCGAATCTGGATCCTACTTGATCCGTCTAAAAACTCAATAGGTTAAGTGCTTAGATGGATGGGCAACACGTTACGTTTTAACTTGTGTTGCCCTTGGCTCCTCCCTGGAGTCGTCGCCGGTCTAGTGGCTGCAGCGATCGCAGGCCTGGTTGGCCGCCGCTGCCTTGGCCTTCGCACCCTTGAGCGAGTCGTCGAAGTGCAGATTGCCGGCGTTGTCGCACCAGCACGGCTGGATCGATGAGGCCGACTTCTTATTACCCTCGGAAATGTTGTGCTGCATTTGAAAGTGCTCCTCTTTGAGCTCACCCCGCTGGTGAACCCTTCTGAACCGGCTGATGTTTCCCGAACCGATTCTGAGTTAAGTATACGCTTTATTTGACAAAATGTCAATACTATTGCACTTATAGGCGATATAACCTTATAAATAAGGATATTTTGAGGCTTTTTACTCCCCTATCGCATTAATCACCTCTTCTATAGTAGTAAGCCCCATCGCGCTCTTCAAAAGCCCGTCTTCAATCAGGTTTAAGGGCATATGTTCGCGGAGCTTGGCGTCTTGCTCGTCTTTTTCGGTATCGCGATCGGCTATGAGCTCGCGGGTTATCGCCGAAACGGGCAGCACCTCAAAGAGCGCAGTGATGCCCTCGTAGCCCTCCCCGCATTTTTCGCAGCCAACTGCTTTATAAAACTGCACATCCTTCCACTGGGCGCCCTGCTCGAGCACGCCGTCTGCCTTGAGCGCCGCGAGCACTTTAGCAAAAGTCGCATATGCCTCGATAGGCTCGAGATCGCTGCGGCTCGGCGTAAAGGCGATTTTGCAATGCGGGCAGAGTTTCCTCACCACGCGCTCGCCAACCGCAGCGCGCAGCGTAGCGCTTAAAAAGAGCGGGTCGACGCCAAGGCTAAGCATTTTTTGTATCGCCTTTGATGCGGAGCCGGCCTTCACTGAAGCGACGACAAACACGCCGCGTGCCGCGGCCGAGACCGCGAGCGCCGCCTCATCATCGTTTTTTATTTCGTCTACCATCACAACATCGGGGTTTGTCTTAAGCGTGGCGCGCAGCGCAGAGGCAATGGTCTGACCGAGCTCGCGCTTCACTTCAACCTGCGTTGCGTGCGGCAGCGTGAGCGCGACCTTTTCTTCAACCGAGACAGCAAGCGTATTGGCAGATGCTGCTAAGTCGAGCAAGGTGTACAGCGCGGTTGTCTTGCCGCTTTGCGCGGGAGCGGAAAGAAGAATGAGCCCTTCAGCGCGCGCGAGCGTCTGACTTAAAACTTCGAGTGCTTCTCCTTTAAGCCCAAGCGACTCGAGCGTGTAGCCCTGCTTACCCGCATTCTCTGGCGCGAGGCTGAGATGCATGCTCTCGCCGCCATGGCGCGGAAGCGAAAATACTCCCACACGAACAGCGCCTCCGCTCTTAAGCAAAAGTTTGACCCGCCCTTCTTGCGGAGCATTGAGTGTGAGCGAGAGGCCGGCGGATTCTTTAAGCAGCGGCATCAGCGCTCGCGCCGAAGGCGCAAGCGTCATCGCGTCGTGCAGCACACTTCCTATGCGATAGCGGACGCGAAGATTGCCGTTAGAAGTTTCATCAAGATAGACCTCTCCTGCGCGCGAAAGGAGCGCATGCGAGATGAGCGCGTCAAATACTTCTGCAGGTGCCGCGGCTTTGAGCCGCAAGGCGAATTTTTCTTTAAGGCGCTTTTGCTGAAGCAGGAGCGCACGCTTCAGCGATGCCCGGTCGGTAAGATGAGGCACGGCGTGCAGGTGGTGTTCTGTTTCTAGATAGGAAAGATGTTCGAGGCTGTCGGTATTTAAAAGCATCACATGCGCGCGATGACCCTCGACCTTAAACACCGCTACTGCATGCATGCGCGCGAGCGGCTCGGGCACCAGCGTGAGCGCCTCTTCGTCTATCTCCTCGTGGCGCACCTCGCCAAATGGCACACCCAGCACATGCGCGACGGCGCGCGTGAGCTCATCCTCCTCAACCAGATTTTGCGAGCGCACTGCCTCAAAAAGATTTTCCTCAGCGCGTAGGCGCGCAAGATCGTCGCGCGAGATAAGGCGCGCATCAAGCAAAAAACTCCCCAGTTCCCTGTTTGGGACGAACATGATGCTTCTATTATATAAGAAAAAGAAAAGCACCGCGGAAATTTTAAAAATTTCCGCGGTGCAGAGCTATTCGAAATCGAGAACAAGCGGGCAGTGGTCGGATACTACCGGCGCGTAGAGCACATCAACCTTCTTCACCTTTACTTCTTTTGAGACAAGCAAGTAGTCGGCGTAGAGCGGCTGGCCTTTTTTGCTCGGGATGTCGAAGTAGAGCCGCGTGCGCGTGCCGTCGAATCGATCTGCAATCAGGTCTTTGACGCCACAGTTTTTTTGCAGAAGCTCGAAGGTGGGGTCGCCCGGCAGCACGTTGAAGTCGCCGCAGACCACCACCTGGTCGCCCGGGTAGCTTACCGAGTCGATGAGCCGCGAGAAGGCCTGTGCCTGCAGCATCCTCGTTGTGGTGTAATGCTTGCCCTCGGGGATCCATAGCCCGTGCATATGCGCCACTACTACCTGGCGGTTTGTCGCCGGATTGAAGAAGCGCATAGCAAACGCAACGCGAGGTGTAGGCGCCTCAACTTGCGGCACCGCGCGGAATGCCTGATGCACGAATGTTGTCTTGACCTCGTGCACTGGGATGTCCTTGCGGACGAACGTCGCGATGCCAAAGTAGCACGGCAGGTTTTCAGCATTCGCCACATCAGTAAGCTCCCACTTGCACGCCGGGAGCATATACCCCCGATGATTGGGCAAGATTTCTTTGATCTGATCAAACAAATTTCCCTTCACCGGCGGTTTCTTCGCATCCGATGGGTCGGCGCGATGGGAGCCTTTTTCGTCGGAATAGAACTCCGTATGAGGCGAGTCGAAGACTTCTTGCAGGCAATACACGTCGGCATCAGCATGCTCAAGCCACTCGATGAGCGGCAGATTGATGCGGCCGCCCCAGCAGTTGAGCGTTATGATGCGCACAGCATTCTCTCCTTCTATAATATGATATGGGTTCGTCTACCCCGACAGTACCGGGGCAAAGCACATTTGACAACCCGTTTCCCTCTATATATACTGCCTTTATCTGATGACCGCCCTGAGAGGGGCGGTCCTCTTTTCAAAAAGAGCTCAGATTTACAACTAAATACACATACATGTTTGACCTTAAGGTAATGAATTCGGTCTTGGGCGAGCTCGAAGAGGAGCGCGGCATACCGCGCGAAAAAGTACTCGAAGCTATCGAGGCTGCGCTCGCGACCGCATATAAAAAAGAATACGCAAAGAAAGGCCAGGTGATCCGGGCGAAACTCGACATGGACACCGGCTCAACGCAGTTTATGCAGGTGAAGGAAGTGGTCGACGAGTCGACCGTGCGCATGGATGAAGAGCTGGATGAGGAAGAAGAGCCCAAGGTAGACGCCGAAGGCAATGTCATCCCGCCGCTCCCCCTCTACAACCCTGAGCAGCACATTCTCCTTTCTGACGCCAAGTTCATCAAGCGCGACGCGAGCGTGGGAGAAGAGCTTGTCTTCCCTCTTGAAAACAAAGACGATTACGGCCGCATCGCGGCGCAGACTGCCAAGCAAGTCATAATCCAGAAGATCCGCGAAGCGGAGAAGGTCTCGGTCGTTGCCGAGTTCGGCAAGCGCGAAAACCAGATCGTGTCTGGCACCGTGCAGCGCATGGAGCGCGGCAATATTTATGTGGACCTCGGCCGCGCAACCGGCATCTTGCCCTACGAAGCGCAGATCCCCGGCGAGCGCTATCGACAAGGCGAGCGCATCCGCGCGCTTCTCTACCAAGTAGAAGAGTCGCCTCGCGGCATCTACCTGCGCCTCTCGCGCGCGCATCCGCAGTTCTTGGTGAAGCTTTTTGAAATGGAAGTGCCCGAGGTGGCACACGGCACCGTGACCTTCAAGGCAGTGGCCCGCGAAGCGGGTTCTCGCAGCAAAGTTGCGGTTTCTTCGACCGACGCACATGTCGATCCGGTTGGCTCACTTGTTGGGCAGCGCGGCGTGCGCGTTTCGACCGTCACTTCAGAACTTGGGGGTGAGAAAATCGACATCATTGAGTGGAATGAAAATCCAAAAGCATTTATCGAAGAAGCTATCTCCCCTGCGCGCGTCATATCGGTTGACCTCGACGAGGCAGAGCACAAAGCAACGATTAAAGTTGCTGAGGATCAGCAGTCTCTCGCGATAGGCCGCGGCGGGCAAAACGTGCGTCTCGCAGCAAAGCTCACCGGTTGGCGCATCGACATCCAGTCGGCTGGCGGCGCAACGGTTGCAGAAGCAACCGAAGCAGGCGAAGTAGCAGAAGCTCCCATTGAAACTCCGGCCGAAGCACCTGCTTCTGAAGAAGCAAAGACTGAGTAATTAAAAATTATTCAATAACAATAAACATATGAATTTGTGGCACGATGTTCCTTTGGGCGATAATGCTCCGGAAGAGATTAATGTGATCGTTGAAATACCGAAAGGCTCTCACAACAAGTACGAGATAGACAAGGAGACGGGCCTCATCAAGCTCGACCGGGCCAACTACTCAGACGCGGCATTCCCCTACGACTACGGCTTCGTGCCGCAGACGCTTTGGGAAGACGGCGACGCGCTCGACGTAATTGTCCTCACCACCTACCCGCTTGAAGTTGGCATCCTCGTTGCAGTGAGGCCGGTTGCGGTGATGGAGATGATCGACTCCGGAGAGAGCGACTACAAAATAATCGCCGTGCCGGTTGAAGACAAGCGATGGGACGATGTGCAGGACCTCGCCGACCTCAATAAACACACGCTTAAAGAATTTCAGCATTTCCTCGAAACGTACAAGGCACTCAAGGGCAAGCCAGCACCGGTTGAGATCAAAGGAATCAAGGGCAAAGCAGAAGCGCTCGAAGCAGTGAAGAAGTCTGTAGAATTGTACAAGCAGAAATTCTCCAAATAAGACGAGAGTGTTACAATAGGAGCTATGGAAAACGCTCCTCAACAAAAGAAAAGCGAAGTTGAGCAAGTGGGGGGCACCTTCGGAATTATCGTTGTCGTCGTGCTGTTAGTGCTCGGGGGCATCTACTTCCTCCTTCAAGTGCAGCAGAAAAACCAGGAGAATCAGCAGCAGCTTCAAAGCCCAAGCAACTCCTAACCGCAGTTTGAAATTATTAATGCATTTCGCTGGCCTCGCGGCCGCATCAACTCGCATGCCTGAAACAAAAAACAATTACGCAGAGGTCGCTAAGACTTTTAAAATAGAAAAGAAGCCGGGATCCGAAGTTGAGATCTCAGGCGAGATCCCCTATGAGGCGCTCGTCGAGTTCGAAAAGGCTGCGCTCAAAAATATCGCCGGCGAAATAGAGATGCCTGGCTTTAGAAAAGGCCATGTGCCTGAGGACATTGCGCTCAAGCAAGTGGGCGAGCTTGAGGTATTGCAGGAGGCGGCAAACATGTATTTGCGCGAGCTCTACCCGGCAATCGTCGAGGCACACACGCTCGACGTAGTTGGCCGCCCCGAAATACACATCACCAAGCTTGCATCAAAAAACCCGGTCGGCCTTCATATACACACTGCGGTATATCCGGAACTCACGATGCCGAAGGACTGGAAGGCTCTTGCCGCAAAAGTGCCTGCCGAAACTTCTGCAGATGTGACCGACAAAGATGTTGAAGAGGCGCTCACTTCTATCCGCCGCGCACACGCGAAGGCAAACAGCCAGGTGCCGGTAGCGCCCGACGCTGAGATGAAAGAAGACGAGCTCCCGGCGCTCGACGACGCATTTGCAAAGTCGCTTGGCAACTTTTTGGGAGTAACCGACTTGACCGAAAAACTCCGCGCCAACATGGTTGAAGAGAAAGGCCAAGCGGCGCGCGACAAGCGCCGTGCAAACATAATCGACGCGCTCCTTGAGAAGGTTGAGGTAGATGTCCCCTCCCTCTTTATCGAGAGCGAGCAGGAAAAGATAATCGGCCAGATGAAGGA
>OUMN01000038.1_pt1 | contig 23765 bp, 19 predicted proteins | sample 1691011 | NCBI WGS metagenome assembly OUMN01 (sample SAMEA3914864, study PRJEB12502) | metagenome | biome: forest; material: soil | place: USA | collected 2012-03-12 | depth 0.3 m
GCTCAAGATTTATACTGAATCCGGTATTGAAGAATGGACTCGGAAGCTTAAGCAGGTGCATAGCGATAAAATGCATGCAGCACTCGACTCAGTCGAAGTTGAAGCTGCTCGAAAAGAACCGCTTCGCGCTTTGGCCGACATGCTCACTCTGCGGCAGAAATAACAGCGCCTCAAAGAACTTTCTTTGCTACAATAGCCGTATCTATGCGCCTGAAGTCGATTGAGCTGCTGGGGTTTAAGTCGTTTGCCAAAAAAACGACGCTTGAATTTTCTACCGCCATCACGGCAATCGTGGGGCCCAACGGCTCGGGCAAGAGCAATATTGCCGAGTCTTTTCGCTTTGTCCTCGGCGAGCAGTCGATGAAGTCGATGCGCGGCAAAAAAGGCGAGGACATGATATGGAACGGATCCTCGACCACTCCGCGCGGCAACCGCGCGTCAGTGAAGCTTATTTTCGACAACAGCGACAGAAGCCTTGGACTCGATTTCGACCAGGTGATGCTCGAGCGCGCGGTGAACAGAGATGGCAGCAACGAATATTCGCTCAATGGCTCACAGGTGAGATTGCGCGACATTGCAGAATTGCTCTCCGGTGCAAATATCGGCTCCTCTGGCCACCATATCATCTCCCAAGGCGAAGCGGACCGCATCCTTTCGGCTTCAAGCAAAGAGAGGAGAGAGATGATAGAAGACGCGCTTGGCCTCACCGCCTATTTGTATAAACGAGAAGAGGCACAGCGAAAACTTGAGAAAACTGCTGAGAATATAAAAGAGGTAGAGAGCCTGCGACGCGAACTCGTGCCGCACATCAAGTTTTTAAGCGCGCAGGTAAAAAAGATAGAAGAGTCGCAAGCACTCAAGGACTCTCTCTTTGACATGTATGCCGAATATTTAAAGCGCGAGAGTACGTATTTAAAGATTGCTGAGGCGGTGCTTAACGATGAAAAGGAATCACCTGCAAAAGAGCTTGGAAACTTGAACGAAAAGATAGAGCACCTGCGGGCGACGCTCGGAAGCAAAGGCAAGACAAACCTTGAAACGCATCAATTGATGGACCTCGAAGCCAAGAGCCGCACCTTGCGCGCAAGCCGCGACAGCGTTACCCGCGAACTCGGCCGCATCGAAGGTGAGCTTGCTGCACGTGAGCATATCTCGCGCGAAGCGCAGGGCTCTATTTCTGCAAAGGAAGCTCATGGTTTTGCAGAGCGGATGGAGAAAGAGCTTGACTCTCTTTTACAGTTTGAGGGCGAGGTACTCAAGGCGAGATTGCGCTCGCTGGTGATGGTAGCCCACGAATTTGCTGAAAAGTTGGTGTCTGCGATGCGTACGCAAGGCAGCAGCGCGAGTGTCGAAGAGCTTCGTGCAAAACGTGCCGAACTCGAGCGAAAGCTTGAGGATATTGCTGCTGAAGAAGAACACACCGCCAAGCTGATACACGCGCTTCAGGCGGAGATAGAAAACGAAAAAGACGCCAACCGCGAGGCTGAGCGCGAGCTCTTTGCCGCTATGGCCGAGAGAAGCGGCGTTGAAAGCATGCTCGCGAGCTTGCGCGCTCGCGAAGATGTACTACATCACGAGCAAGAGAATTACCGCCTTGAGTTTGGCGAGGCAGGCGCGCTCTTTTTGCGGGACGCGCTCAAATTTGATGACTACGAGGTGCGTCTTGAGGACGGCACACTGCTCTCCGATGCGGAGATATTTGAAGAAGATCGTGTAAAGCAAGAAGAAAGGCGCAGGAAGCTTGAGCGCATGAAGATCCGCCTTGAAGAAATTGGTGCGGGCAATCACGATGAGATTCTGAAAGAGCATAAAGAGACGACCGAGCGAGACCAGTTTTTGATGAAAGAGCTCGAAGACTTGGCACTCTCAACCCAAAAACTCAATGCACTCATTGAAGAGCTGACCGCAACGTTGGAAACGCGTTTTGAAGACGGCATAGGAAAGATCAATACAGAGTTTGATGAGTTTTTTAAGCTCATGTTTGGCGGCGGTGAAGCTAGACTCGTGCTGCTTAAAGAAAAAAAGCTTAAGCCCATGGTGGCAAGCGAAGAGGGTATGGGTGAGGAGGAAGAAGATGTTGAAATTGAAGAAGGTATAGATATCTCGGTGGCGCTCCCGCACAAGCGCGTGAAGGGCCTGCATATGCTCTCGGGCGGCGAGCGCGCTTTGACCTCTATCGCACTTATCTTCGCGATGAGCCAGGTGAATCCGCCGCCATTCCTGATACTCGATGAAACCGACGCTGCGCTTGATGAGGCCAACTCTCGTCGCTATGGCGACATGATAGCTAACCTCGCAAGCAAGTCGCAGCTCATTCTCATCACCCACAACCGCGAGACCATGTCGCGCGCCGGGGTGCTTTATGGCGTCACTGTCGGTTCGGACGCCGTTTCAAAACTGCTTTCTATAAAATTCGAAGAAGCGCTCGCAGTGGCGAAATAGCAAAAGAGTGGTATAGTGTTTTTTGGAATTGCACAGAGGAGGGCGGATATGCCTCAAACGCGAGAAGTGGCCGAAGATCACGGCGACTATAAGTACCATGTCGAGCAGAACGAAAATGGGGTGGTGTGCTTCCGCACCCCGCTCAATTCGCCCGGCGCACCGGACGAGCAGCTAAGCTATGACGACTTACCGTCGGAATCGCTCAAAGATGCTCATTTGGTGTTCGCATGGGAGCAAAATAGCGAACAGGCGGCTACTGCTTAACCAATTCAAAATCCAACGTTCTCGCAGCTAAATCAGCCGCCACCAATTTTACGCGCACTCGGTCTCCGAGTGCGTATTTCTTTTTAGAGCGCTCTCCAACGAGCGCATATTGTTTGGCAGAGTAGGTAAAGAACTCATCACCAATGGTGCGCACGCGCACGAGACCTTCGGCCGCGGTTTCGTCTTCTTCAACATAGATGCCCCAGTCGGTGACGCCTGAAATGGTGGCATCAAAGGTCTTGCCAATGTTGCCGAGCATAAACTCAACCTGCTTATACTTGATAGACTCGCGCTCGGCCTCGACGGCCTCAGCTTCGCGCGCCGATGCTGCGACGCACAGCTTCTCAAGATTCCCAAATTCGGTTTTAGTGAGCGGATGGCCTTCGATATAGGAGGCGAGGATGCGGTGCACGAGCATGTCAGGGAAGCGGCGTATTGGCGAGGTGAAGTGCGTATAAAACTCAAATGCCAATCCGAAGTGCCCGATGTTTTTAGTCGAGTAAATCGCCTTGGCCATCGAGCGCAGCGTCGCAGTGCGGATGAGGCGCTCTTCGGGTTTGCCCTCTATTTCTTTAAGGAGCTTCGCAATGTCGCGCGCGGTGTAGTGTTTGCCTTTCTTGCTAAACTCGTAGCCCATCGCCTTTACGAAAATAGAAAGCTCCTCAACGCGGTCTTCTTTAGGAGTGTCGTGGATGCGGTAGAGGAAGATGCCGCCCGACTGTGAGTTCTTCTTTATCAAATCAGAAATGTGCTTGGCGACTTCGCGGTTAGCCAAGAGCATGAACTCCTCGATCAATTCGTTGGTCTCTATGCGCTTTTTGCGCACCACGCCCAGTGGCTTGCCGTTTTCGTCGAGCTTGAACTTAACCTCGTTGTCGCCGAAGTCTATCGCGCCCTCCTGACTGCGTTTCGCGCGCATCTTGCGCGCTATGTGGCGGAGTATGCCGAGCTCTTCTATATATTCGCCCTTGCCCTCGTCTAAAATCTTCTGCGCGGCCTCATAAGAAAAGCGCTTGTTTGAGTTGATGATGGTGCGCTCAAAGCGTCTCTCTAGCACTTCACCATTTTGGTTGAGCTTAAATATCGCCGAAAAGGTCAGGCGGTCTTGGCCTTCAACGAGCGAGCACACATTGCCCGAAAGTTCGTGCGGGAGCATGGGGATGGTTGCATCGACCAGGTACACCGATGTGCCGCGGCGCTTCATTTCCTCATCGAGTGCCATGCCGGGACGCACAAAGAAGGTAGCGTCAGCAATGTGCACGCCTATCTCATAGGTGCCGTCGCGCAAATCTTCAACTGAAAGTGCGTCGTCGAAGTCTTTGGCGTCAGGAGGGTCGATAGTGAAGGTAGTCTTGCCCCTGAAGTCGCTTCGAGTAAGTGCCTCGCGCGCGATGGTGTGCTCGTGCTCTTCTTCTATCTGGTGCGCCTCCTTCTTAACTTCAGGAGGAAAGTCGATAGAGAAGCCGTGCTCAAGGATAATGGCGTTCATCTCGGTGCGATGCTCGCCGGCCTTTCCTATGCGCTCAACAACTTCGCCGATAGGGTTCTTGTTCCCGGCAAATGAGATCAATTTAACGAGGACTTTTTCGCCATCTGAAACTTCAGGAATGCCCTCGAGCTCGATTGGCTTGTAAAAGCGAAGATCGGCAGCGATAGCGACAAAATGCCTGCCATCTTGTTTGATGGTGGCCACAAATGTTTCTTTTGCACGCTTCGTAATTGAGATGACGGCGCCTTGCGGGCGAGGGAAGAGGCCTTTGATCTCAACTTCAACTTCGTCGCCGTTGAGTGCGCCGTTAAGGTAGTTGGTGGCTATTTCTATGTCCTGCTTCTTATCGAGCTTTATATCCTGAGCGCCTTCAGGCAGGGGCCATGCGACATAGCCCGTTCCGCGACGGTTTATCGATATAACGCCCTGTATTGGTTTCTTTGCGGCCTGAGATGTGTGCCCAGGGCTTTTTCTGCGAGGAGGCATTTACAGAGCCATATTATCATGGTTATTGACTCTTCGCCACCCCTCTGATAAAGTAGTCCCATCACTCCCGTAAGGGGGTATTTTTAAGAAATGCTTACTATCCGACTCCAGCGCCGCGGCCGCAAGAATGACCCGAGTTTCCGGGTTATTTTGGTTGAGAAAAAGCGCGCCGCAAAGACCGGCAACGTGTCTGAGATCCTCGGCAACTACAATGCGCGCACCGGCCAAGTTGCTCTTGAAGGCGAGCGCATCAAGGAGCTCCTCAAAAACGGCGTCACCATTTCAGACAACATGCACAACCTGCTTGTTTCAAATAAAATAATCGACGCAAAGAAAATAAACATCCTCCCGAAGAAGACCGTAGAGAAAGTTGAAGCGCCGGCAACAGAGGCTCCAGTCGCACCCGCAACTCCCGAGCAAGCAGCAGCACCTGAGGAAATCAAAGAGACCCCAGCAGGAACAGAAGATGCATCTCCTGCAGCAGAAGTGAAGGCAGAAGAGCCGGCAACGGGGGATAACGAAGCTAGCGCATAAAGTTGTGCGCTAAAATATTGGCAGGAGCCAATATTAATAACTAAATATACAGAAATGGCCGAAAAAGATCAGGAATTTTTAGAATACGTCGTTAAGGGTTTGGTTGAGCATGGAGAAGACGTCAAGATTACCCGCACGGTAGATGAGATGGGAGTATTGCTCGTACTCGACCTCCACCCGGAGGACATGGGCAAGGTGATTGGCCGCTCGGGCAACACCGCTAAAGCTATCCGCACGCTCCTTCGCGTCGTTGGCATGAAGCACAACGCTCGCGTGAACCTCAAGATAAACGAGCCTGCAGGAGGGTTGCGCGCGGCAACCCCGTCGGCTGAGACTGGTTGGGATGGCAGCCACGAAGCGCCGGCATCTCCGGTCATGAAGTCGGTAGACGAGGCGATGGACGAGCTCGGCAACCTCTAGTTTTTTACAAAAGTTTTCAAAAGCCGCTCATTCGAGCGGCTTTTGTTTTGCCCGCAATACACGTTACGATAGTGCTATGGAAAAAGGGCTGATACGTATTTCTGTTATTGCTATCTGCCATGACGGAGCGGGCAACTATTTGATAGGTAAGAGATCGGCACAGTGTCGAGATGAGCAGGGCAAGTGGGAGCCGGTTGGCGGGGGAGGGCTTAAGTTTGGCGAAACTATAGAAGACGCAGCGCGTAGGGAAATAAAAGAAGAAGGGAGTGCTGAGGTAAAGAAGCTGGAGTTCCTAGGCTATAGGGATGTGTTTCGAGAACAGAATGCCCAGCCGACCCATTGGGTGGCGTTTGATTTTAGAGCGCTCATTAATCCTAGAGATGCAAAGATAAATGAGCCGCACAAATGCGACGAGCAGCGCTGGGTGACCATTGATGAGCTTTCGGGGATGCCGGACCTCCACTCGCAGTTCCCGGCATTTTTAGAAAAGTACAAAGAATCGCTCTAGTATTGATTGAACGTGATTTTTGTGGTATTTTGCATGAGTGAATTTTCATGTCATCACTCTCTTTCCCGAAGTCGTTGAGGCGTATACCAATGCGTCGATACTCGGCCGTGCTCAAAAGGAAAAGCTGCTTAAAGTTAAGACCTATCAGCTGCGCGACACCGTGAGCAACAAGTGGGGCAAGGCCGACGATAGGCCATATGGCGGCGGGCCCGGCATGGTGCTTCAGGCCGAGCCATTCATCAAAGCAGTCGACAAGATTAAGAAAAAGAATCCCAAGGCAAAGGTGCTTATTACCTCGGCAGGAGGAAAGGAGCTCACTAACGCCTACGCTAAGGCACTCACCAAGCACAAAGATGTGATCATCTTGTGCGGCCGTTATGAGGGGATAGATGCGCGCGCTAAAAAAGTTTTGAAAGCAGAAGAAGTGTCGGTCGGCCCATACATTTTGACTGGCGGCGAGATACCCGCGATGGCTATCATCGACGCCACGGCGCGGCAGATCAAAGGCGTGCTCGGCAAATTTGAGTCGCTCGAAGAGTCGCGCATTGCGAGCCACGAGATGTACACCAAACCCGCCGTGCTTGAATATAAGGGCAAAAAATACAAAGTGCCGCCCGTCTTGATGTCGGGCAACCACGCGCTCATGGATGAGTGGAAAAATAAGAAGCGCAGCAATCCCAATACTAAATAGATAAAAGAAAAGGCCGTCCCAGTTGGGGCGGCCCGTGTGCTGCATGCGTCAGTGCGTCTTTGGTTTCGGCAGGACCTTTACGTGAGGCTTGATGAGATAGAGCGTCTCGACTTCTCCCTCTTTGCCGCCTTTTTTGGGCGGTTTGAGCTTGAGCTCGAGAATGAGGCAATGCTTGCCCTTGAAGGTGCCTTCCTCGATGCCGACCACGGTGGTGACGAAGCCCTCCTTGTAGTACGAGCCGTCGAACTGGCCGAGGAGGTCGCTGTCCTTCTCCTTCTTGAGGATGATCGCGTTGCCTCCTCGGACCCTTACTTGGAGCGGGAGGGGAAGCGGTTCTTTGATTTTCGCCAAACCTCTGGCAATCGTTCCTGACGTCATTATTCTGACCCTTTCTTCTCTTCTATAGTGCCGTTATTGGCCGCATCAGCCTAGAGGTGCCCTCACCTCTAGGTATGTAGAGCACGATACGCTTAACCTTTTGTCCAGTCAATAGAAGGGGTCAAAAGGGCTGTGCACAGCCTAAAACAAGGCTATTTGACAGCTTTTGCCGGGGGAGTATACTTATATATGAAACGAAAGCGGGGACCCTGGGACTAGTAGTTTGGCTAGCGCCTTAGGGTGAATGAGTTTTGAGGGCCTAGTTTCCAAAATTTAATACGTGGTAACAGTAACCACCTAAGCTCGGCAGGCGAGAGTAGGGGAGCGTTTTACGCGCCCTCTCTTTTTGCGTTTAGTACCTGTGCATAAGTGCATTGCAGAGAAGATTATAAGTGTGCTTGCGTCCCCGCCGCATTAACAACTATTCACACACAACCCCATGCGTGAACAAAAATTCTTCAGCCGGTTCAAAGCTCCGCTCACTGAGACCCCTAACTTGGTAGCAGCGCAAGTTGACTCATTTAATTGGTTGCTTAAGGAAGGTTTCAAAGAGACCTTCAAGGAGTTCACTCCTATTCGCGACTATTCCGGCAAGAAGTTCGATCTCGAGTTTGTGAAGATCGAAATGGGAGAGCCGAAGTACAACGAGCACTACGCAAAGTCTCAAAAGCTTTCGCTCGATGTGCCGGTGCGCGCAGTGGTGCGCCTCACCAACAAGTCGCAGGGCACTTCAAAAGAGCAGGAAATTTTCCTTGCTGATTTCCCTGTGATGACCAATCACGGCACCTTCGTCATCAATGGCGTCGAGCGCGTCATTGTGCCGCAGCTCGCACGCTCATACGGCGTGTTCTTCACCGCAGAGGAGCTCAAGGGCAAGCGCCACTTCGGGGCTAAGGTCATTCCGGCACGCGGCGCATGGATAGAGATAGAGACCGACGCAGACGGCATGCTCTGGGTACGCATCGACCGCAAGCGCAAGTTCCCGGCTTCTTCTCTCCTTCGCGTTATGGGTGCGCACTTCGACAGCGACCTCAAGTCGCTCTTCTCTGCGACTGCGCACGAAAAGAAATGGATCGACGCTGCGCTCGAGATAGACCCGGCGAAGACCCTCGACGAGGCATATATAGAGATCCACAAGCGCCTGCGCGACGGTGACCTTGCCACTGCAAACAACGCGCGCGAATACATTGACTCGATCTTTTCTGAGGAGCGCTACGACCTCTCCCGCGTGGGCCGCTTCCGCTTCAACCAGCGCTTCAACAAGAGCCTCGACGAAAAAGAACTCACCAGGAAGACTCTCTCGCTCGACGACCTCGTCTTGGTTGTTAAGAATGTTATTGCCCTTGAGAACGACCCTGAGGCGATGGAAGACAATATCGACCACCTCGGGAGCCGCCGCGTTCGCTACGTAGGCGAAATGCTCCAGAGCCGCATCCGCGTGGGCCTTACCCACATGAAGCGCAACATCCAGGACCGCATGTCCACCATCGACGTTGATGCGACTATGCCGGTCATGTTTGTAAACCCGCGCCCGCTTCAGGCTCGCATCAAAGAATTTTTCACCACCAACCAGTTGGCGCAGTTCATGCAGCAAACAAACGCGCTTGAAGAAATCGAGCACCTCCGCACCCTTTCGGCACTCGGCCCGGGCGGGCTTACCCGCGAGCGCGCAGGCTTCGAGGTGCGCGACGTGCACCCGTCCCACTACGGACGCCTTTGCCCTATTCACACTCCTGAAGGCCCCAACATCGGCCTTATTCTTCGTCTCGCAACCTACGCGCGCCTCAACGAGTTCGGCATGATCGAGACTCCGTACGCTAAGGTTGTCCAAGGCAAAGTCACCAAAGAAATCATTTATCTCAACGCCGCAGAAGAGGAAAAGCAGATCATCGCGCACGCAGCAACTAAGGTCAACGACGACGGCAAGATCACGGAAGACTCGGTTGAAGTTCGCCAGAGTGGCGAGCCTCTTCGCGTTACCCGCAACGAAGTGCAGTACATGGACGTTGCTCCCGAGCAGCCGTTCTCTATCGCTACTTCGATGATCCCATTCCTCGAGCACGATGACGCAAACCGCTCCCTCATGGGTTCGAACATGCAGAAGCAGGCGACTCCGGTTATCAACCCTGAAGCTCCGCTCGTTGCAACCGGCATGGAAGCAACCGCAGCGCGCGACACCGGCCGCCTCCACTTGGCTCTTGAGGAGGGTACCGTGTCTGTTGCCGATGGCCGCATGGTCAAGGTGAAGAACGCGAAGGGTAAGGAGATGGAATATCCGCTCGTTAACTTCGTGCGCACCAACGGCTTTACCGCGCTCCACCAGCGCCCGGCAGTGACCGTGGGCGACAAAGTTAAGAAGGGCGACCTTCTTGCAGACACTTCATCGTCCGATGGCGGACAGCTCGCTTTGGGACAAAACGCACTCGTTGCGTTTATGTGCTGGAGCGGTGCTAACTACGAAGACGCTATCATCATCTCTGAGCGCATGGTCAAGAACAGCAAGTTCTCTTCAATCCACATTGAGGAGTTCGTATGCAACGTGCGCGACACCAAGCTCGGACCGGAAGAAACCACTCACGACATTCCAAACGTATCCGAACTCAAGCTCCGCAACCTCGACGAAGACGGCGTAGTGCGCGTGGGCTCAGAAGTGCGCCCTGGCGACATCCTCGTCGGCAAAATCACTCCAAAAGGCGAGACACAGCTCACGCCGGAGGAAAGGCTGCTTCGCTCGATCTTCGGCGACAAGGCTCGCGATGTAAAAGACAGCTCGCTTCGCCTTGAAAACGGCAAGCGCGGCCGCATCATCTCGGTCAAGGTGTTCTCTCGCGAAGAGGGTCACAACCTCGACTCGGGCATCATCAAGCGCATCCACATCGAGCTCGCGCAGCTTCGCCATGTGTCTGTGGGCGACAAGCTCGCCGGACGCCACGGCAACAAGGGCGTTATCTCACGCATCCTTCCTGAAGAAGACATGCCGTACATGGAAGATGGTCGCCCGGTTGACGTCATTTTGACTCCGCTCGGCGTGCCAAGCCGCATGAACCTCGGGCAAATCCTCGAGCTCCATCTCGGTCTTGCAGCAAACTCTTTGAACTACCAGGCGATCTGCCCTCCGTTTGCAGGCGCAACCGAAGAGGAGATCCGTGCCGAACTCAAGAAGGCCGGCCACAACGAAAACGGCAAGATGAAGCTCTACGACGGCCGCACCGGCGAGGCGTTTGAGCAGGAAGTCGCGGTCGGTTACATGTACATCTTGAAGCTCCACCACATGGTTGAGGACAAGATCCACATGCGCTCGATCGGTCCGTACTCTTTGATCACCCAGCAGCCGCTCGGCGGCAAAGCACAGGGCGGCGGCCAGCGCTTCGGCGAAATGGAAGTCTGGGCGCTCCTCGGTTACGGTGCTGCGCACATATTGCGCGAGATGCTCACGGTGAAGTCTGACGACATCATGGGCCGCTCGGCAGCCTTCGACGCGATCGTTCGCGGCGAGCGCATCGCGCACCACTACGCTCCGGCATCGTTTAACGTTCTCCTTCACACCATGCGCGGCTTGGCGCTCGACATCGAGCTCATGAAGAACGGCGCACCGGTTGGCAGCGGTCGCAAGACCCCGTCGGCAGAAGCTCTCGACTTCGATGCAGTGCGCATCCGCCCAGCATCGCCTGAGCGCATCTTCGACTGGTCATACGGCGAAGTCACCAAACCTGAAACCATCAACTACCGCACCCAGCGCCCTGAAAAGAACTCGCTCTTCGATGAGAAGATCTTCGGCCCTGAAAAAGACTACGAGTGCTACTGCGGCAAATACCGCGGCATCCGCTACAAGGGCATCACCTGCGAGAAATGCGGCGTTGAAATCACTCGCGCAATAGTTCGCCGCGAGCGCATGGGTCACGTCGACTTGGCTGTGCCGGTCGCTCACGTGTGGTTCCTCCGCGCGATTCCGTCGCGCCTCTCTATGATCCTTGGCATCCCGTCAGGTGAGCTTGAGAAGGTTGTCTACTTCGCGGGCTACGTTGTTACTGAAGTCCACAAAGAAGAGAAGGAGCGCATCACTGCCGAACTCGAAGCTGAGTACAAGCAGAAAATGAAGAACCTCCAGGACGAGAAGAGCAAAGACAAGATCAAAGAGGCATATCTCGAAGCTAAGCGCGATATCGAAAGCCTCCGCATCGGCGCAGTTCTCGACGAGCCGAAGTATCACCGCTTTGCGGTGAAGTACGGTGCGATGTTTGAGGCAGGCATCGGTGCAGAGGCTATCTACAACCTCGCAAAGAGTCTCGATGTTAAGAAGATGATCAGCGACACTGAGGAAGCTCTCGTTGATGCGGGCGCCGCAGACCGCGAGAAGTTCGGCAAGCGCCTCTCCGCGCTCCGCGCTATGGGCCGCAGCAACATCCGCCCTGAGTGGATGTTCCTCACCCGCATCCCAGTTATCCCGCCGGGCCTTCGCCCCATGGTCGCGCTCGACGGCGGCCGCCACGCAACAAGCGACGTCAACGACCTCTACCGCCGCGTCATCAACCGCAACAACCGCTTGAAGAAACTCCTCGAGATTCATGCCCCGGATGTTATTCTCCGCAACGAGAAGCGCATTCTCCAGGAGGCAGTTGATGCTTTGATCGACAACTCTATCCGCCACGGCGGTGCTGCATACTCTGCAACGACTCAGGCGCGCACCCGCCCGCTCAAGTCGCTCTCCGACAACCTCAAGGGCAAGCACGGCCTCTTTAGGCAGAACCTCCTCGGCAAGCGCGTCGACTACTCTGGTCGCTCGGTTATCGTCGTCGGTCCTGAGCTCAAACTTTCGCAGTGCGGTTTGCCGAAGCACATGGCTCTCGAGCTCTTCCGCCCGTTCGTCATCGGCAAGTTGCTTGAAAAAGAACTCGCATACAACATCCGCGGCGCAGGACGCCTCATCGATGAAGGCGTGCCGGAGGTGTGGGCGATTCTTGAAGACATCATCAAAGACAAATATGTGATGCTTAACCGCGCACCTACGCTCCACCGCCTCGGCATCCAGGCCTTCCAGCCTGTGCTCATCGAAGGCAACGCAATCCAGCTCCACCCGCTCGTGTGCCCTGCGTTCAACGCAGACTTCGACGGCGACCAGATGGCAGTGCACGTGCCGCTTTCTCCTGAGGCTCAGACCGAGGCTCGCGAGATTATGGCTGCTCCCAAAAACATCCTTAAGCCGGGTAACGGCGAGCCGGTTGTAACCACGAAGCTCCTCGACATCTTGCTTGGCTCCTATTGGATGACCAAAGAAGTTGATGGCATGAAGGGCGAGGGAATGTACTTCCAGTCTCCAAACGCAGCGATTCTCGCATACGACTACGGAGCAGTGGGCTTCCAGGCGAAGATCAAAGTTCTCCCATCTGAAAAGGAAAAGTACGCGCAGTTCGAGGGCAAGGTCTTTGAGACCACGGTCGGCAAGCTTCTCTTCAACACCGTCTTCCCGTCGGACTATCCATTCCTCAACGCTGCTATCGACAAGAAGAGCCTTTCAAAGCTCATCGATGACCTCATCGCAAGGTATGGTCTCGGCAAACTCCCAGACATCCTCGACAAGATGAAGACCTTCGGCTTCCGCTACGTGACGCAGTCGGGCATCACCTGGTCACTGGACGACATCCGCATCCCGAAAGAGAAGAACGATATCGTTGCAGCGGCACAGAAGAAGTCAGACGAAGTCGTTAAGCACTGGCAGGACGGCCTCCTCTCTGAGGAAGAGCGTTACCGCATGAACGTTGAAATCTGGCACGGCGCAAAGGCAGAGGTTGAAAAGCTCATGCCAGGTACGCTTCCGAAGAACGGCCCGGTTTCAGACATGCTCAAGTCGGGTGCCCGCGGCTCGGTTGCGCAGGTAACCATGATGGCCGGCATGAAAGGCCTCATCGCATCTCCAACAGGCGAGGCGATCGAATTCCCGATAACCAAGTCTATGAAAGAAGGCCTCACTCCGATTGAGTACTTCATCACCACGCACGGCTCACGCAAGGGTCTCTCGGACACCGCGCTCAACACCGCAAAAGCCGGATACCTCACGCGCCGCCTCTTCGACGTCGCACAGGATGTGGTTATCGGCGAAGATGACTGCGGCACGAAAGAAGGCCTCACCATCACGCGCGAGTCGGCCTCAGGCATCGGCACGTTCTTGGCGCAAAACATCACTGGCCGCTACTTGGCTGCGGATGTAGAGCTGAGTGGCGCTGTCGCATTCAAGAAAGGCCACTTCCTTACCTCAGTTGAAGCAAAGCAGATTGAAGAAGGCGGGGCAGCGAGCGTATATGTTCGCTCACCTATCGCCTGCAAGTCGGCAAAGGGTCTCTGCGTGCACTGCTATGGCGCAGATTTGGGCACCATGAAGCCGGTCGCGCTTGGCGAAGCAGTTGGTACCGTTGCTGCACAGGCTATCGGCGAGCCGGGTACCCAGCTCACTATGCGCACCTTCCACGCCGGCGGTGCCGCAGCTATCGGCGGCGACATCACGCAAGGATTGCCGCGCGTTGAAGAAATCTTCGAGCGCCGCGCTCCACGCAACCCTGCAGTCGTTGCGACTGTTTCGGGCGAAGTGGTTGAGATCAAGCAAGAAAACAACGAGAAGATCATCTGTGTTGCTCCCGACCTCGAGTATCGCGGCAAGGGCAAGAAGGATGTCATCGAGTATGACGTGCACTTCCGCCGCGTGCCGCTCGTGAAGGTTGGCGACAAGATAGAAAAGGGCCAGCTCATCACTGACGGCTCTGCCGACCTCCAGGAACTCTTCAAGTATGCCGGCAAGACTGTCGCGCAAAACTACATCATCAGCGAGATCGTTAAGATCTACGAGCTCCAGGGCGCCGCAATCTCGGCCAAGCACCTCGAGACCATCGTTCGCCAGATGTTTAGCCGCGTGAAAATAACCAACCAGGGCGAAACTGAATACTCGATAGGCGACGTGACGAGCGAGGTAGACCTCACTCTTGCGAACACGGGTATTGAAGGGGAGAAGGCAACCGCAGACGGCCTCATCATGGGCATTCTCGATGTGTCGCTTTCTCGCGCATCCTTCCTCTCTGCAGCGTCATTCCAGAACACGACCCGCATGCTCATCAAGGCTTCAATCTACGGCGCCGTAGATCGCCTCGAGGGCCTCAAGGAGAACGTGATCATCGGCCGCCTCATCCCAGCAGGCACTGGCTTCAAGGGCTCTCCTAAAGAAAAGCTTGTGTCACAGGTTGATTCGACGATGCTTCACGACGTCCCTGCATCGGAATCGGTAAAGGAGATGATGCCGTAGGCACAAACAATTTATTAAAAGATAAAACCGCGGCCAGAAATGGTCGCGGTTTTGTTTGTTGCGTTAGCACGATTTGAGCGGAGGAATCTCGTCACTTTCTTTAACGAGGAAATCTCCAAGATAGGCTATCGAAGGCGCTGGAGGCTTCGGCATGCCGTACCACCTGGCCATCTCTGGCGTCATGTGGGCGCTCGCCATGCCGTAGTCGAACTTCTCTTGCCCGCTCAAGAGCTGGTCGAGCATTGGATCATTAGACTGAGCAGGAATATTCTTGGCACCTTTGCGAACGCGAGGAGCCCACTCATCCATCTTAAGGATTTTGCTCATGTAAGGAACTCCTGATTTGAACTGGGCGTAATTATGGTTACAAAAAAGAGTTTCGTCAAGGCGTTGCGCGATGTGGCACGCGGTACAATAGAGCAAATGGACTCCGATGTAGAGAAGATAAAGGAAAAGCTCTCGATAGTCGATGTGGTCGGCGGCTATGTAACGCTGCAGCGAGCGGGAGCCAACTTCAGGGCTCGCTGCCCCTTTCATAAGGAAAAGACCCCCTCGTTTATGGTGTCTCCTGAGCGCGGCACCTACATGTGCTTTGGCTGCAACGAACGTGGCGATATTTTTAGCTTCGTGCAAAAGATGGATGGCGTCGATTTTCCTACAGCGCTGAAGCAGCTTGCCGAGCGCGCTGGCGTAGAGCTTACTCGGCGCAGCGCCCCCCACGAAACCCGCGAGCATAAAGAAAAGGAGGAGCGGCTCAAAGAAGTCTGCGAAGCAGCAACACTCTTTTTTATAGAGCAATTAAAAAAGCGCAAAGACGTGCTCGACTATGTGCACGAGCGCGGCGCAACGCCAGAAACAATTGAGTCATGGCGCATAGGCTATGCGCCCGCGAGTTGGAGGGACTTGTGCGACCATCTCGAGGCGAAAGGCATCACCAAGCAGGACATCGTTGACGCGGGGCTCGCTGCACGCTCGCAAAAAGACGAGGGAAGTGACGCACGCGTCTACGACCGCTTTCGCGGGCGCATCATGTTTCCTATAAGCGACCTTTCGGGCCATGTGGTTGCCTTCTCGGGCCGCTTTTTTGAGAAGATGAAAGATAGCAAAGACGATGGCGAGCCTGCGAAGTATGTAAATTCGCCTGAAACCGACCTCTTTAAGAAATCAAAAATCCTCTACGGGCTCGACAAGGCAAAAGGATTTATCCGAAAGGCCGATTGCATCCTTCTTGTTGAAGGGCAGTTCGATGTGGTGCTGTCGCATCAATCGGGTTTGCCATTTGCGGTGGCGGTCTCGGGCACGGCGCTCACGCACGAACATCTTAATTTGCTTTCGCGCTTTTCAAAGCGCTTAGTGCTGGCGCTCGACAACGACTCGGCCGGCCTGCGCGCAGGCCTGCGTAGTGCGGCCATGGCCTATGCTGCTGGGTTTGATGTAAAGATCCCCACCATAGTCGGAGGCAAAGACCCGGCTGATATGGCAAAGGAAAATCCCGAACATCTTCGGGACGCGGTGAGAAAGTCGGTGACCGCCGTTGAATTTTTCCTAGAAGCGCTGCGGCCGCAAGCCCGAGACGAGCGCTCTTATAAGCAGCTCGTTGAACTTCAGGTGCTACCGCTTATTGCCGCGCTCCAAAGTAAGATAGACCAAGAGCATTTTATCGCCGTAGTGGCCAATAAGATCGGCGTTTCAAATGATGCGGTGCGACTCGAGGTCGCCAAGCGCCCCGCACCTGCCGCTGCCGAAGAAGGGGTTGCCGCGCCTGCGGTGCCAGAACTCTCAATCGACCAAATGGAGCGTGCAGGAGCCATGCTCATTTTTTATTGCGATGAAGACGAAAATATACAGGCAAAGCTTAAGGATCTTTTGGGTGCGCGCTACGACATGATCAAAGAAAAATATGGCGGGGAGGCAGAGCGATTTCGCTTCGATTTTGAAACGCTCGGAGAAGAACGCGATGTGGTACGCGATGCGCTTCTTGCCGCGCTCAACCGCCAACTCATCGAAGAGGAGATAGGGACGCTTAATCGGCAGCTTAAGGCTGCGGGGCCGGGGGAGGCAGGAGAATTGCTTAAAAAGCTCACCACTCTCAAGCATAGAGAGCAAGAATTGAGAAATTAGCAAATATCTGGTATAATACTCGCGATGGCAAAATCTAAAAAGACCCCGAAGAAGGTCGCTAAAAAGGCATCCGTAACACAAAAAGCGAAGAAATTTCGTATTGCGGCGGCTAAGCGCCGGGCAAAAGTAGCGCCTAAAAAGGTACTCAAGAAGGCAGTAAAGGCGGCACCGGCAGTTAAGCTCAGCCCCAAGCTCCAAAAGAAGCTCGACGACCAGAATAAAAAGGCAGAAGCGCTCATGGTCTCTGGCCGCCAGCGTGGTTTTGTCACCTACGACGAAATTCTCAAGGCATTTCCGACCATAGAGACTGACGTGATGTTTCTTGAAGAGCTCTATGAGAAGTTTGCATCGGCAAAAATAGATGTGCTTGAGAGCGGCGGCATGCTCGACATCTCAGACGAAGCGGCTGAAAAGGGCTACTCGCGCAATGACAGCCAGTACGACTCTATACAAATGTACCTGCGCGAGATCGGCAAATATCCGCTTCTCAATGCCGAGCAAGAGCGCGACTTTGCTAAGCGCATCGTCGGTGGCGACGATGAGGCGCGCAATCTCCTTGCCCGCGCAAACCTCCGCCTCGTAGTCTCTATCGCCAAGAAGTATGTAGGCCGCTCACCCGACCTCACGCTTCTTGACCTTATCCAGGAGGGCAACCTCGGCCTCTTTAAGGCCGTCGACAAGTTCGACTACTCAAAGGGCTTCAAATTCTCGACCTATGCGACCTGGTGGATCCGCCAGGCCATCACCCGCGCCTTGGCCGATCAGAGCCGCACCATCCGCATCCCGGTGCACATGGTTGAAACTATTGCTAAATATAAGCAAATCTCTCGCCGCCTCTCGCAGGACTTGGGCCGCGACCCGCTTGCAGAAGAGATCGCTCTTGAAATGGGCATCGACGTAGCCAAGGTCTACCAAATAGAGAAGATCGACCAAGACACTGTCTCGCTTGAAAGCCCGGTCGGCTCAGACGATGGCGACGAGAAGTCGACGCTTGGCGACTTCGTCAAAGACGACAAAATACTTTCTCCCGACCAGGAAGTGGCTCGCCGCATCCTTGCAGACCAGCTCCATGAAATCCTCGATGAGCTCTCTCCGAAAGAGCGCGAAATATTGAAGCTGCGCCATGGCCTTGAAGACGGCATCTACCACACGCTTGAAGAGGTGGGCAAGAAGTTTGGCGTCACGCGCGAGCGCATCCGCCAGATCGAAGCGAAAGCTTTGGAGCGCATCCGCACCCATGACAAGGCAAAACGCCTTCGTTCATACTAATTTTTTAGTTTTAAAAACCCAAATAGTCCCAGATAGCCCCCGCAACATTGCGGGGCTTTCCGTTGAAGGGGAGGTGGTGGTTGTCGAAGAAGGGCCTTGAGTTGCACTCGATGACGCCGCACCGCTGCTGCTCCTTCCATGACTTCGAGATGTCTTCGACGATGAAGTCGATGCCGACCAAGGGCGCGTGCAGCACTTCAGCGATCTTTTCAAACAGTGCGCGGTTGTCTGGATGCACCTCGTCGGTCACGTCGGTCGTCGTGCCGCCGACCGACCAGTTTATCTTTTGATGCAAAAACACCGTTGTACCAGCGGGTGGCACGCTCTTAACCGTGTAACCTTGGCGCGCTAACTCCTTATGGTGTGCTTCGGTCATAACTATCTTTTGATAGTAGGGCCCGTTTCGCTTCGGGTTTTTATTTTCTTCTTCTATCAACTGCTCGATGGTGTGCGCGCCGTCGCCCACCACCTGCGGTACGTCGCGGCGAATGGTGGCAACGAGTTTGCCGCCCACGACGGTGGGCCTATAGACCGCACCGATAAGCTCTTCTTCGACGACACTCATCGCGGCTATCTGCTGGCTTATGTTAAAAGCTCGCGTAAGCCCTGCTTCGCTTGTTATGTGGGTTGTGGTGTGGCGCGAGCCAGAGCCTTCGTAGGGCTTCACAATAACTGGCGCATCAAGCGACCTGAATAGTTTGAGTGCACCGCGCAGCGTTAGGGCGCCTCCTCCGCGGGCAACCGGTATGCCTTGGTTTATAAACTTGCGCTTCATGACGTCTTTTTGGTCTATCCACCACACGGCTTCAGGCACGCCCGCGGGCACCGGGAAGCTCGAGAAGGCAACTCGCTCGCCGCGCGCGTTTTCAGCAACAAACGTTGCGATAGACAGGCCAAAGAGCCTAAACTCACGCATCACAATGTCTCGCGACTTTGCCTCGTCCCACAAGACCTGGTCAAGAAGGAGCGTTTTGTCGTCGTAGACGTCCATATACCTGCCTACTTTTGCCGCTGCAAAGAGGTCAAGCAGGTGCGGCATCCATGGGTTGTGCGAAGCGCTAGCCTTTGCGCGAGGAGGCGAGAAGAAATCGCTGATAGAAGAGAAAAACGGCATAGCCACCGTGTTTACAAACAGCATCATGTACTCCCGGTTGTGGAAGATAGGTTCGCTGCCGCACTCGGCGCAGGGTGCGGGCCTAAAAGAAAAAGTCGCCATACAGGGGACAGTATACAAAAGAAAAAGACCCGGCGCTTAGTATTGCGCCAGGCCTGCTTTAAATGCGGCCAAAGCGGCCGGGTTTGAGTCTATGAGCCAGTTTTTCTCGCCGACCTGCGCTTTATCTTCGTTAAACCATACAAAGCCTGCGACTTCGGGATGTTCCTTGATCCAGGCGAACATGTCCTGTATCCACTGCGCTTTAAGGCCCGGGTTGCCGCCGGTGTCTTCGCCGGTACCGATAGAGAAGAGGTATATCGGCTTATTGAACTGCATGAGCTCCTGCGTGGTTGAGCCAATAGTGTCGGCAAAGATCTCCCATTGCCCGTCTTCCTGCCAATTGAAGCCGTCGATGCCGACATAGTCGACATAGGCGTCGCCCGGGTAGAGAGCTTCGAAGGTGTTGTCCGTAGTCTCCGGGATCGAGACGTTGTTGTAGGCGAGGCCAAACTTTACGTTCGGTGCCTCGGCAAACAGATCGTGCAGATGTATCCACGCATTTTTGAAGTTGCCCGCTGTGTTTTGTTTACTCGTGCCAAAGCCCCACGGCGACTCGTTGAGGTTGGGTTCATTGAACGGTACGAGAATTATCGGATTCCCAAACGCCTTTGCAGCCGCCGCAAACTCGCGCAGGTTTGAGTCGTAGGTGCCATTTATAACGTCCTTGAGGGTTGAGCCGTCGGGCGTCTCCAAAAAGATGAGCGGGGTCGTCGTTGGGCTGCCAATAGTGGCGACAAAATCCTGCGGGAAGGGCTCGTTAAAGCCCACAAACGTCGCCCCAATGTCAGCCGTTTTACCCACCTCCGTTTCAAGCGCATGAAGCTCCGACGCCTCGGGCGTATACGCACCCCACTGTAGGTGTTTTTGAGGTGGCGGGAGCATGTCGTTATGAGGGTTAAACAGGGCAACAACGCCAGCAATGAGGAGAACTCCCACAACTAAAATCGCTCCTATTGTATAGATATTTTTCATGGGTGTACCTCCTTTCGGGCTCGGGTTAATGTTCATCTGTACCTACACTATACTAAAGGACACTCGTGAGGCAATCATGAAGAAATGCCCTTTGGTATACTGAAATCATGGCGCAGAAATTCCCTATAAGCTATTGGAGCCACTCAAGCCTCATGGCCTATCTGCGCAACCCGTTGGCCTGGTATAAACGCTACGTTGAACTCGTATATGACACGCCCTCAAGCCCGTCGGGAGTGGTGGGACGCGCTGCGCATACGGCCGTGGAGCACTACTACAGCGGGATGCCAAAAGAGGCGGCGATAGAGCTAGGGCTGGAGAGCTTGCGCAATGTCTCGGATTTTGAAATAAACTTTGGCAGAGGGGCAACCACACGCAAAGCTAAAAAGAAAAAGCGCGACAGTATGGAGCGCGAATATCTGCAGGCCGTTAGTTTTTATTTAGCGAAGCCGCCGCGCTTTAAGGTGGTGGGGGTTGAGGTTAAAGGCATGGCAGAGGTTGAAGGGCTGCCGTTGCCGGTTAAGGCAGTCTCAGACTTGGTGGTGAAGTCGACAGTGGCACCCGGAAGCCTCGACATCGTCGACCACAAATTTGTCGATAGCTTCAGCGCCTACAAAGCGCAAAAGACAGTCTTTATCATTCAGGCGATTTTTAACTACTACACGGTGCGCGAGAAGTTTAGGAAGCCGGTGCGCCGCTTCATAATCATCGAGTGCAAGAAGTCCAAAAATGCAGACGGCAGCGCGCAGGTTCGACGCTACACTATCGACTTTGAAAAGCAGAAAGGGGAATTTGCGCTGTTTAAGAGGCTTTTGCGTGACGCAACATTACAGCTTAAGACCACGAGCGTCTTTTTGCCCAACCCTTCAGACCTCTTTGAAGGCGAAAACTCTTTTGATATCTACCGCCTCGGGTTGGCTGAAGAAGAGGGAGAGGAAGCCTAGTGTTTGACAAAAATAATAAATCGTTTTATCTTCTTATTGGAAGAAACAAGGAGTATCTCATGCATCTTTCCGCTTCTGCGACGGCAATACTGCTCGTCCTCAATTCCGACGCTCGCGCCCATTTTGGGGATCGCTCAAATTGGCAGTACATCCATGAGCTCAGGGATGCGGGCCTTCTCACCCAGACACGCTGCACCAAAGATACGCATTTCCCGCAGGTGGTTGGTAGCCCTGAGGGCCTCGAGCTCACTCTGCTTGGTAAAGCGCATGCCAAAGAGCTGTGCGCCATGCTCGAGCGTGTTCCTGCGTGAAGCAGAGCACAAAATAAAAGCGGCCTCCTTCAGGAGGCCGCTGTTTTTATTTAACTCAACTATTACTGAGTCGTCGTTGACGCTGTGCCACCAGGGAGGCCTGAGAGTACGGTGTCTATCGCTGCGCGCATAGAGTCATAGGGCTGATTGCCTGCGAGGGTTACCGCATCGGTGCCTACCATCACAAGGATGTACGGCGTGCCCTGAGCCCCAAGCGAGAGCGCCTCAGAGTGGCTGTCGGTTATCTTTTTGGCAAAGGTGCCTGAGGAAAGGCAGGTGTTGAATTTGGTTACATCAAGACCCATCTGATCAGCGATGATTGGAAGTTGCGCTAGGTCGAGGCCGTTTTCAGATGGAGTAACATCAAACACTTTATCGCCAAACTTGTAGTATGCCGAGTCGCCGCCCTGTGCTGCAGCGCACTCCGCTGCCTGCGCTTCGGTCGGAGACTTCGAGAATATGCCAAGCGGGAAGGAACGCTGCACCCAAGCTACTTTGCCTGAGGCACCGTAGTAGTCCATGATCTGGTGCATGGTGGTGTTGAATACTTTGCAATGCGGGCATTCAAAGTCCATGTATTCGACTACCTTCACCGGAGCGTCCGGGTTGCCGAGGATGTGGTCTTGCGTAGCGTCATAAGCGCGCGCGGTTACTTTTGAGCCGCTCTGCGGAATTTTGCCGCCAGAGTTGCCGACTAGAAACACTGCTCCCGCGATAAGGAGACCGGCAACGACGATAGTAATGGGCAAGATATATTGGCTTTTCATATGAAGCTATTGTACCTCTGTTTATAAGTTAGGAAAGCGTTGACAAATAGTGCCTCTACAGTAGAGTTTACTTGAATAGCAACGGGGAAATCCGATGAAAGCTTTGTTCTTACTGGCAGCAATCAATGCTCCGTTGGTGAGCGATCTGCCGGCAAATGTCACGACACCATGCCAGGTGACGGTATATCCCGAGGTTTTGACGGCACAGGTGGAGTGCATCATGCCGGTCTCCTTCGATGAGGCCATGCGGTTGGTCAACAATATTGCCGCAAGTCACCGTCTCGGCCCATACCTGCCATACCTAGGCATCCCTAAAGAGGGAGAGGGCAGGAAGTACAGCACCGGGTGGCAATTTCTTTTGGTGGCTGATTAGCCATCGGCGGACGCGAAAGCGTCCGCCTTTTATCTTTTAAAACGGCAGGGTGTGCGTAATGCCGCCCTGGTTCTCGGGCAGCACCTCCCAATTGCTCGTGTCGAGCTTTATTTCGCGGATCCCGTCGCAGTCTTTATACTTGAGGCTGCCATTCTTCTTGGCGTATTCGTAGAGCTCGTTGGTGAGGACCACATCGGCGATGCAATACTCCATCACTTTTTCTTTTTTACCCTGCGCCCACCAATCCATCGCCTCAAGACCATCGCTTGTTTTGCCGCGGCCGAGCGTCGCTTCGGCTATAGACTGCAGCTTGAGCCTGCGGCCAAGCACGTTACGCACCTCTTTAAGAAGATCGATGCTTTTAATTTTTGAAAGATCGCCGGCGTAGTAGCGATTGAGGATAGGAATATCAAAATGATCGCCGTTATAGCTCACGAGTGCATCAGCGCTTTCAAAGAGCTTCCACATGGCGGGGAAATCTTCTTTATAAAAACCCTTAAGCTCGCCGGTGTCGCTGTCGTGCGTGCCCACGACGGTGACTTCGAGGTTTGAAAAATCCCCATTGCTGCGGAAATCGCCGACGGTTTCGATGTCGAAGGTAATGCGCTTCATGTTCGGATTATCGCTCGTTTAGGAAGAATTGCGCAAGTTCGGCTTTTGAAAGGTTCTCTTCTTTGCCGGTGTCTAAGTCTTTTACGATGTAGCTGCCTGACGCTGCCTCGTCTTCGCCCACCACTATGAGGTAGGGGATTTTGTGCTTTGAAGCAGCTTTGATCTGGTCGCCGAGCTTCTTTTCCCCAAAATCGACTGCAACTCCAATATTTTCTTGGCGCAGAAGTGTAGCAAGTTCCTGCGCGTGAGCGTTCATCTTCGCGGAGGAGACCGCGATGTAGACTTTTGCCTTAGGTTCATACTCCGGCAGCCAGCCCCGCACCTCGAGGAAGTCTTTCATCGTGACGTCGCCCATGCCAAAGCCCACGCCTGGGATCTTTTCGTTATCAAAGAGGCCCGTGAGGTTGTCGTAGCGGCCGCCGCCAAAGAGCGAGCGGCTATTGAGCGGGTGCATGTCGAAAACCTCAAAGACAATGCCGCTGTAGTAGTCGAAGCCGCGCACTATTTCGGGTGAAAACGATACATTGTTAATCCCGCGCGCGGAAAGAAGCTCGAGTATCTGCGCAACATCTTCGGGTGCCTGCTTCACCTCAAGCATCTCTGCAGCAATGCCGAGATCGTCGAGCTCTTTTGCAAACTCACTCTTTTCCATTTTGGCGCGCCTATCGAGCAGGCCGAAAAGC
>OUMN01000011.1_pt1 | contig 23159 bp, 16 predicted proteins | sample 1691011 | NCBI WGS metagenome assembly OUMN01 (sample SAMEA3914864, study PRJEB12502) | metagenome | biome: forest; material: soil | place: USA | collected 2012-03-12 | depth 0.3 m
ATTTATAGGTGTAAGGGCCGCCAACCGGATACGCACCCGAGCCTGTGAGATTGCCAAACACATCCTGAACCGCCGTCAGCGTATGTGCATAGGGCGAACCTTGATAATCAAACGTTAGAGTAAATGAGCTTGCGACACTAAACGAGGGGGCTGCGGCAAACGCTGGCATAGCCATCGCAAGCGGTGATAGGAGCGCTGCTGCTATGGCGAACTTTGTGATCAATCGTTTCATAAATGATGTAATGAATATAAGTAATACCGACATCGCGACGGCTTGCGCCGACCGACCGAACTCGCGATTGAAAAAACAAAAAACAAAATTGCATACTCATGACGCGCACCATGCGCATCAACCTGCACTACTCGCATCGTAACATCACAAAATTTTTTTAAGTCGAGAATGATGCACAAAATAAATTTAAACTGTGGACATCGACGAAATTAAAAGACATATCGCCAACAAAATTAGTATTCGAGAGTATGAAATAATCTTGCGTCAATGGTTTATTCTGTTGCAAAAAAATTGTGTGTTGACGCTTTAGCAGAAACAGTCGCAAACAAAAAATATACAAATACTTCACCAAAAGTTCAGAAAGCCAATACTGCAAAGAAAAAACCGCAGACTCTCTTTCGAGAATCTGCGGCTACCGGCTCGCGGAGAACGAGGGACGTTTACTCCACGGTTACCGATTTGGCGAGGTTGCGCGGCTTATCGATCTCCCGGCCGAGCTTCACTGCCGTGTGATATGCGAGAAGCTGGAGCGCCATCGCATACGCAAACGGCACTGCAAGACCGGGCATCTTTGGCAGCACGATGGTTGCCATGACCGGCATGCCCTCGGTTGCTTCGGTGCCGTGCTCGTCGGTGAAGAGCACGACTTTGCCGCCGCGCGCGAGCGCTTCCTGCATGTTGCTCATGGTCTTCTCGAACAGGGCGTCATGAGGAGCGATGACGATGACCGGCATCTCGCTTGTGATAAGCGAAATAGGCCCGTGCTTCATCTCGCCCGCCGGGTACCCTTGCGCGTGGATGTAGCTGATCTCCGTGAGCTTAAGCGCTCCTTCGAGCGCCAGCGCATGGCTGATGCCCCGCCCAAGATAGAGCGCGTGTTTGGCATCAGATATAAGGTCAGCTGCAGAGATGATGTCTTCTTCCAGCTTGAAGAGCTGGCTTAAGACACCAGGCACCTGCTCGAGTTCGGCAATGAACTTCTGCTCATCGCTTTCCGAGAAGGTGCCGCGTGCCCTTCCTGCCGTGATGACCAGGAGCGCGAGCGCCGCCAGTTGGCAGGTAAAGGCCTTTGTCGACGCGACGCTGACTTCGGGCCCGGCCTTGATGGGCAGGGTGGCGTCGGCTTCGCGAGCGATAGAAGACGACTCGACATTCACGATAGCGATGGCCTTCTGGCCGGCAGACTGCACCAGCTTCATAGCGCCGATAGTGTCCTTCGTCTCGCCCGATTGGGAGATGATGACTGACGCGTCATTCGCTGGAAGCGGTTGTATGCGGTAGATGAACTCGGATGCGATCTTCGCACTCGCGATCATGTCGGCATATTCGCCAAACCACACTTCGGCTGCGAGGCCGGCGTGGTAGGACGTCCCGCATGCCAGCATGTTGAGCTGGCCCAAGCGGGAGAAGTCGATGCGCTTGAAGCTCTCGGGCAGCGTTATCTGTCCGGAAGCAAAGTCGATGTATTTGGCCAAGGTCTTGCCCACCACTTCGGGCTGCTCGAAGATTTCCTTGAGCATGAAGTGCGGGTAGCCGCCCTGGTCGATGACCATCTCGCTCACGTCTATGGTCTGTATCGGCCGCCCGGTATTGATGCGCCGAGGGACCAGGCTGTCGCCATGATCGTCGCAAAAGAGCGTTGCCCCTGCGCGACGGACCACCGCGATGTCGCCGTCCTTGAGGTATTGCACCTGGTTGGTGAAGGGTGCCAAGGCGAGGGCGTCTGATCCCACGAACATCTCGTCTTTGCCGTAGCCGATGGCGACCGGCATCCCTTGGCGGGCGGCGATCATGAGATCGTCGTGACCGTCGAAGATGATGAGCAGCGCATAGGCACCGCGCAAGCGCTTGAGCACCTTGTAAACCACCCGTTCGGGGTGCTTTTCCATGGCTTCAGGCTTGGCATTGCCGACAGCGACGCTCAAGAGCTGCGCGACCACTTCAGTGTCGGTGGCGCTTTCGAAAGCAACACCGTCGCGAATGAGCTCGTCGCGCAGTTCGCGAAAGTTCTCGACAGTGCCGTTATGCACGAGCGCCAAGCGCTCGGTCATGTGCGGATGCGCGTTCGCTTCGTTCGGGATACCGTGAGTCGCCCACCTGGTGTGGCCGATGACCGCGGTGCCCGAGAGTGCCTGAGTCTTGAGCTTCTCGATCAAGTTGTCGAGCTTGCCTTCAGCACGGACACGGGTGATGCGGCCGCCTTCGAGGCTGGCAATGCCAGCAGAGTCATATCCGCGGTATTCGAGGCGCCTAAGCCCCGCAATAACCCGGCTTGCACCGGGTTCTTTACCGATCGTACCGACAATCCCGCACATGCAGGTGTCTCCTTTTTTGCTTGTCTTGTATCTTTTGATGCATATAAAGAACGACGCTAAATCAGCTAGGCTTTACGCCCGCTGATTTCTGGGGCTATCCTACGCTTAAAACCCTGAAGTTCAAGTGAAGGTTATTGATGGAGCTGGCTTGCGCCTTGCGAGAGGGTTACCGGGGTTATGCCCTTCTGCGTGAGGTAATCAACCACACCCTGGAAGAATGCCGGGGTCACGGCATTGCTGGTCCCGCCGCTTGAAACCATATCGTGAAAGACCAGAACGAGCCAGCGCTTGTCAGCTATCGCCTGGTCGATATCTTGTTTAACCACCGGCAAGGTTGAGTACGCATCCGGATGCACGCTCGAAATATTATATTTATCTGCAAGCGTGCTCTCAAGGCCGAAATCACCGCTGCGTGCAGCAGTGTATCCCGCATCTTTGACCGCGTTTTCAACGGCAGTGCTCATGTCCGCATTGGGGTAGACGAAGGTATCCGAGCTTAAGCCTTGCGCCGTGAGGTCGGCTTTTGAGCCCACGAGCTCGTCTTGCAGCTGTGAGGCAGTGAGCTGCGTCAGGTGTGGGTGGGTGCGCGTGTGCGAACCTATCTCCTGCCCTGTTGCGGCAAGCGCCTTGATCTGGTCCCAATTCATATAACTAGGGCGATTGCTTCCCGGATAGCTGGTGATGATATAGAAGCCTGCTTTGTACCCTGCCGCCTGGAGGATCGGGAGCGCATTTTGATATTGCGAAATAAATCCGTCGTCAAAGGTGATGCTCACCATGCCGGTTGCGAACGCGTCGTTGCTTTGCGCCTCAAGGTCTACATTGTCCACCGCAAGCGTTCCTGCTGAAACGAGCGCATGCTGGATGGTAAGGGACACAGTATCCGAAGGAACGCTCAAATGGGTTGCATAGTGCGTCCAATCCATTGCGGGAGGCACGTTGCCGAGCCACTCGTACTCATAGGTGCCGTCGGTCTTTTTGTACGACACCGTGATGTTTGTCGAGACATCCGACTTATAGTCTTCGCTGTAGGCATAGAAGGTATGGCCCGAGACTGCTATGGGTCCTGATAGCCATTTTGCGCTGCCGTCGGTGAAGCTGGTGATCTGCACCTGCATAGCCTTGCCGCCGTTTTTACCCGCTATCGGGTAGGTGAAGGTGCGCGTATTGTTGCCCAAGAAGTTTGGCGCCCAATTATACGGACTAGACCCGTTTGGTATCTCTAGGTCGCCGTTTTGTATGAGATTTGATGATGCCTGTGGAACAACACCTATCAGCGATACATTATCGATTGTCAGCGTGCCCACTGCAGATATCAAATGGAAAACGGTAAAAGATACTGCGCCTGCAGGCGGCGTGATGGTGAAGCTCGCACTGCCCCACCCCGACGTCGCCGTAGGAGAAGAGAGCCATTTATAAGATAAGGAGCCGTCCGCCATTTTGTATTCGATATTAATGCTCGTTCCTACATTGGCCGAGTAGTCCTCGTTATAGAGATAGATCGTATTAGGAGCGATCGTGACATGCGGATAGAGCCACTTGGAGTCGCCGCTGGTGTAGCTCGTAACCTTTATCTGCGCTCCTTTGCCGCTTTTGCCGGTTGCCGGATATACAAACGAGACAGTCCTGGTGCCCCAGCTGCTCGACTTCCAGTTTAAAGGGAGTGAGCCGCTCGCGGTCTCGAAGTCGCCGTTTGAGACGAGGTTGGCAGGAGGCGGGGTGACCGGCATTTGCGCGATCGTGATCGAGTAGTCTTGTGTGGTTGAGCTTATGCCGTTGCTTACTTTAATCGTGAAGCTCGCAGTGCCGGTTGCAGTCGGCGTACCAGAAATTGAATTAGCGAGTGTATTTGAGTTGCCCAGCGTCAGACCGGCCGGCAAGACACCAGAGGTGAGAGACCAAGTAAAAGGCCCCGCTGCTGAAGTGCTTGCAAGAAGGGACTGCGAGTAGGCAAGCGTCGTGGTGCCGGAAGACAATGTTGAGGGAGCGAGCGTCATTGCCGGTGGCGGTGGCAAAGCAACAAACGGCGAGTAGGCGACGCTCGAGTCGTTTGAAGTTGCAATAGTGTTGCCGTTCCCTGCCGCATCATGCGCGCCGCCGGCCGGGATATCAGCAATAAGCGTGCCGGCACTCTGCATTCCAGATACGGCAACCGAGTAGGTGGTGCCGCTTCCGCTGACCGCTACAGTCGCGGGACTCGCGGTACCAGTGATGTTTACATCAGCGGCATCGAAGTCTGAGACAGGCTCGTTAAACACTGCGGTAAAGAATATGGGCGAAGTGGTTGCGGGGTCGAGCTGCGCAGAATCTTGGTTGATAGTGACGCTCGGTGCCACGCTGTCTACCGTAAATGATTGGACGGCAAGCGTGTTGCTGACGCTTCCAGTCGAATCTTTAACACTTATAGTGCAGCTTGAGTGGCTGCCTTCGCTGAGCGCAGCAAAGGTAACGGTATTGTTGCCCGCTATCGCCGCTGTCTGTGAGCTCGTGCAGTCGCCCCCATAGGTGATGGTGCCTGCCTTGGTAGAGTTAAAGATATAGTCGGGCGTATTGTCATTAGTAAGCGTTGCAACAGGAGTTACTTCTGCGAGTACAGGAGGAACGGGTGCCGAGGTGACCGTGAGCGTAAAGGTTGATGTCTTAACGACTGATCCTGAAGTGCCAGTAATGGTGACTGCGCTTGAGCCAACAGTAGCAGATGCGCTTGCTACAAGTGTAAGTGTTGACGAGCAGGTTGGACTGCAGGAGGCTGCACTGAACGATGCAGTGACGCCTGCAGGCAAACCCGAAACACTAAAAGTAACCGGCGCTGTTGTACCAGCAGAAAGAGTAGCTGTAACAGCGTTGGTTTGCGTCTGGCCTTGCATTACTGATTTGTTTCCTTCGCTGCCAATCGAAAAATCAAAAGGCGTAACGGCCGCATTTGAGGTGAGCGAGTAGTCGTCTACCGAGAGCGTGCCGGTTGCCGAAATGAGGTGAAATATTTTTACTGAAGCGACATTTGCCGGGACGACAAACGTTGCCTGAAATTGCTTCCAGGTTGCAGAGGCGGTCGGCGAGCCGATGACCTTATTGCTTTTAGTGCCGGCACTAAGCGTATATTCAAGATTGATCTGGGTGGCAGCTGTTGATTGATACCAATCCGAGAAAGTGTACGAGGTTCCTGGAGTCACCACGATTGATGCCGGCAGCCACTTAGCATCGCCAGTACCTGGAGTCGTGAGCTGAGTAGTCACAAAACGGGTGCCCGTATGGCCTCCGCTCGAGGGATACGTAAAAGTGGCCTTTGTGGTGCCATAGACGCTTGAGGTCCAGCCTGCGGGAAGGTTTCCGTTAGGCGTCTCAAGGGACGGGTTGCCTACGAGGTTCGCTACCTGTGCCGAAGCAACTGCAGCGTTGAGCCCTATCGCGCACAAGAACGCGAACGCTGCAATGGCTAAAGTCTTTTGACGCATATAAAACGATGATAAATAATGCACACTAGCCCCGGCCTGGATATAAAAATACCATACCACTAATTGGCTATTTCGTATCCTTGCAATATAGTATTTCTATTGCATTATACTACCCCGAAAAACGGGCTCAGGAGGAGGATAGTTAGGGCAAAGCAGCGATGAAGGCGGCGAGAGAGGCCGCATCGGAGTTAAACGACCAGTTGCCGTCGGCGCCGTTTTGGTTAAACCACACCCAGCCTGCGAGGTTTTTATACTTCTTCACCTGCACCCCGAGCCCGTCGGCTATCCAGGCGGCTTTTTTGCTATTGGCTACTGCACCCATCGAAAAGATGTATATCGGCTTGTTGTATTGCTGCAGGTGCGAGATTGCGGTATCGAACACGTCGCTAAAGCTCGTCCATGGGTCGTTGAGGTTGAAGCCATCGACGCCGACGTAGTCGACATAGGCGTCGCCCGGGTAGTAGTGGTAGGCCTCGTTCGCTTCGGTGTCGGGCACCGAGACATTGTTAACCGCCCATGCCCACTTCACGTTGGAGGCGGTCACCAAGTTGTGCACGTGCTTCCACGCGGAGATGATTTTTGCCGCGGAGTTGGTGCCCACAGGGCCGTCCCATTCGTCCCAATTGCCGTTCATTTCGTGGAAGAGCGAGAGGATGACCGGGCAACCATATTTTTGCGCCCCGGCCGAGAAGTTTTTGATGCTGGCGTCATACTTGCCGGCGATGATGTTGTCGAGGCTGAAGCCGGTATTCTCCCAAAACACGAGCAGGGTTTTGTTTGGGCACAGCCCTTGGATGTAGTCGGGGAACGGGTCGTCGAAGGCCGCGAATACCGCTTGGATGTTGGCCTGCTTCCCTACCATCTTTTCAACCGCAGCCAAATTGTCATTTTGATCGCCAGCGAACACGCCCCATTGAAGTTTGGTTGAAACAACCGGAGTTGGCGCAGGTGTTGGCGTCGGTGTCGGTGTCGGTGTCACTGAAGTTGTCGTTGGAGTTTTAGGCACTGAGGTAGTAGTGGTCGATGTTTTAGGAATAGTCGTGGTGGTTGTCGCAGTCTTTGGCGTCGTTGTCGCTACTGTTGGTTTGGTCGAGGTTGCAGTTATGGGTTTGGTGGTGGTTGCAACAGAGGTGGTTGTGGTGGCTGGCTTGGTGGAGGTATAAGTTGGCTGCTTCCATATCCATTTAAAACTCCTCCATGCGTCATTTCCTGTTGGAGCCGGCAATATAGTTGAGCCCGAGCGAGAGGCGCTTGCCGAAAGATCGCTTGCGCCCGAAACATCACCTGCCACTGCATAACTCGTTTCTACACTTTGAAACATCTGCGGGACAAGCGGCATAAATGAAAACGGACCTGATGTTATCACGGCCCGCTTCGCTGGGATTGGGATAGCTATAGTACTGATACGCACGGCACTCGTGAGAAGTTCTTGTTGTAGGAGGTTTGCTTGGTAATAAGTCGTACCGATTGCTGCTATCCCTAAGAATAAGACGACAGTAATTCCAATATATTTAAGCATCAATATATTTCATTGAAGCAAAATGGCTTCACACAGTCAACAGAGTTTCCTCATGAAGACGCGTGAAGCCTTTTTACTTTGCCAACAAAGTGTTTTTCTACTTGACCGCCCCTGCGTTGCTGTTGAGCGCCGCGCGAGTGAGCGGGCCAACAAGACCTGTCGAAGGAATCGCGCGCGATGTTTGATATCCCATGACTGCCGCCTTGGTGAGTGCGCCGAAGTAGCCGGTAGGTGCGGCCACCTTGAGGAACGCGAGGTCTATGAGCACCTTCTGAAGAAGCGTTACCTCAGCGCCGATAGAACCCACCCCGAGCGTCTGCGTAAAGCTAGCTGCCGAAGGAGCAGCAGGAGCCGGCTGGTTTGTGGCACCCGGCGCGCCTGTCGGGCACGTCGCATTGAGGAGAGCACGGGTCTTGGGGCCGACGATGCCAACCGAGTCGACGCCATTCTTTGCTTGGAAGGTCATTACTGCTGCTTTGGTGATTGAGCCGAAGTAACCGGTCGCACTTGCGGTGAAGAATCCTTCAACCATGAGCCTGCTCTGGAGCGCTGACACATCAGCGCCGGTCGAGCCAACTTGGAGAGTGCTGTTAAACACATAGCAGTTGGTTGAGGCGCCGAGCACTGCTCCCGGGAGCGAGAGCGCCGTCGGAGAGGTGTTTACGTAGCCGATTGAGAACGGACCCGAAACTATGCCGCCTCCCGAGCCCCCGCCAGAACCCGAAGAGGAGCCGCCGCCGGTAGGCTGAGTAACTGGATTGTCGACGCACACATGATTGTCGAGGTGCTGTGTTGCGCTGCAGGTCGGGTCGACCGGAGTCGTAGCCGTCTGCATAACGCCAATCGCGAAGGTAGTGGTTGCATGGTTGTTTGCCGCGTCGTGCGCCACACACGTAACGGTGCTAGAGCCGATCGCAAACAGCGAACCCGAAATCGGTGTGCAGCTTACGGTTACGCTCGCATCAACATTATCTGTTGCAGTCGGCGTGGTGTAAGCAACAAACTCGCCAGAAGTGCTCGTTGTAGCTGCAAACACATCTGCGTGTGCCGCAATGACAGGTGCCTGCGTGTCTGCCGGGGGCACTATCGTCGCTGCACGCACGCCAACTACAAACGTAGTCGGAGTGGCAGCATTGTTTGCAGTGTCATGTGCGCTGCAGGTTACGGTCGTAGAGCCGATCGCAAAGAGCGAACCCGAAGCCGGCACGCAGCCCACCGTTACGCTCGCATCCACATTGTCGGTTGCGGTCGGAGCGGTATAGGTAACCATTGCACCGACCGAGCTGGTGCTCGTAGCAGTCGCCATTACATCCGCATGAGCAGCGATGACCGGAGCTGTAGTGTCTGCAGGAGGAGTCGTGGTCAGCAAGCCAAGCGCCTGCGCGACTGTCTTAACCTGCACATCGGTTTTGTTTTTGAGATAGTCGGCTATCTGCGCGAACACCGCCGGAGTGGTGCCGCCATCCTCCCCGTTGCTTGAAATGAGCGCCGGGTCGTCTATCTGGTGGAACACGAGGATGAGCCAGAGCTTGTTGAGTGCCGCCGAGTCTATCCAGCCCTTAACCTGGTTGAAGGTCGCGTTCTTGTCGACAACTTCGACTTTGAGCGCCATGCGGTCGGCTTGCTTGGTATTGAGGCCTTCATCGACCGTGCGCGCCGAGGCATATCCCTTGCCAGCGAGATACTGCTTTATCGCGTCATTGGTAGCGCCATTGGGGTATGCGAAGTTTAGGGTGGTGAAGCCGAAGGATTTGAGCGTGGTTGAACCATTGTCTATCTCGCTCTGGTAAGTGAGGCCAGACTGGTCGTTGAATGCGCAGACATTGGAGTCGGTCGAGCTCTGCCCATTTGAGAGGAACACGAGGTTGCAGTGGCTTTCAGTGTGGTTACCTATCTCGTTGCCCGCGGTCGCGAGGTCGTGGATCATGGTTTGCGTCATGTAGCCGGTTGCGTCTGCTACAAGCGACTTCGCCGAAACTGAGAGCTTGCCCGAGGAAGTGTGGCGGATAGAGATGCCTGCGTCGGGCTGCACGGGAAGGTCGAGCGTAAACTTCGCCGTCAGGTTGGTGCCTGCCGGGAACGTAAATGTTGGCGAAGAAGTCGCGGTGTGATTGCCAGTCGAGTACGTGACTATCACGCTGTTGGTTGAGGACGCCGAGTAAATGTCGGAGAACTCATAGGAATGGAGCGTCGGGTCTGGGTAGATAGTGCCCCACACCACGCCGGTTGAGGTTGCTACCGTCGATGCTGCCGACTCCGGAGGAAATGCGTTTGCATCCTTGAAGAGGTCAACAATGAGAGCGCCTTTGAGCGCCTTGCCTATAATGTAGAAGGTTGCTTTGAGATTGCCGAGGAGCGGGAATGCGTTCTGATATTGGCTCGTCCAGCCGTCATCGAAGGTGAGCGACACGATGCCGCTGTCGAACTGGGTCTGCGACGAATCCGCTAGCGAGAGCGAGTAGTCATCGGTCGCGAGGTTGCCGGTGCTGCGCAGCACATGGAAGACGCTCGCAGAAGTAGCGTTTGCAGGAGCAATGATAGTCTGCGTGGTCTGCGTCCAGCTTGCTGCTGCGGGGAGCGTTGCTACCTGCGAGTACACCACCGTATTGTCAGAAAGGGTGAACTGCGCCACGAGGTAGCTTGTTGCGCTCGACTTGTACCAGTCGGAGAACGAATAGACCGCCGACGCGGTTACGGGCACCGAGTCGAATACCCACTTCGCATCATCTGCGACATACGTGGTGATAGTTACATTAATACCCTTGCCGGTGTGGCCAAAGGCAGTACCGTAGCCGTAGGAAACGGTGTTGGTTCCGAAGAATCCTTGGCTCCAATGGTCGGGAAGCGCGGGGTTGGTGGTCGATGCTTCGAGGCTAGCATTAGTAATAAGGTTCGTCGCCGCGTGCGCCGGGATAGTTACCGCAAACGCGAGCGAGATCGCTGCTGCGAACATGAGCGCAATAAGCCCGTTGCGCGCGTGAGAAATCGATATCATAGGCTCTGGATTACAAATAAATCAAACGGAAAAAACAAAGCAACCCGCGTCAGTTTCCCAGAGCCTGGCGTTAGGTACGATAAAAGATAACACGCGACAATGAAATAACAATGAAGCCTGCATATTCCGACATACGGTAAAATCGTTGGCAACTTCCTTTGGCGCGTAGTTCGTGTAGTATCGCAAGCAGGTTTGTAATAAGCGCACGTTTTATCGGTCTATATAAGAGGACAACGCCGAGGCGGGTCTGGAAGCTCCAGCTTTTCGCTGGTTTCCCAGGGTTCTGGACCTGCCTCAGTTTTGTTCTCTCGCTTCCCTTAAGAAATTTCTGTATCGCAGTGGATATCTTTCCCCTACTGAAATTACTGCATGCTAATATAAGCTTGTCACGCCGAGGGTCTTTGTGCTCGTGCGATAACTGCATAGTAGGGAAACCAGCTAGAGTCTTATGACTGTAGTTATTTTACCTACAAGCAAAACTGCAGAAAGCACATCACCGGCGCGCCTGCGCATCTCTCTTCTTGTCCCCTGCTATAACGAAGAAAAATCTCTCGAAGCATCCATCCAAGCAACGCTCAAACAAACACGCCCTTTTGACGAGCTCGTGTTTGTCGACGATTCATCAAAAGATAAAACGCCCGAAATACTGGCGCGATATGAAAAACAAATCAGGCATGTTCGCACGCCGCGCAACACTGGCAACAAAAGCAGCGCGCAGGAATATGGCCTCACGTTTATAACCGGAGACATCATCGTCACGACCGACGCCGACACTCTGCTCGACCCGCATTTTGCAGAAGAGATAGAAAAAAGTTTCTTGCAGAGCTCGCGCGTAGTGGCGGTAGCAGGCTATGTGCGCAGCCTCTCGTACAACTGGCTCACGCTATGCCGCGCATTTGAGTACACGATAGGCCAAAACATCCACAAGCTCGCGCAGCACCACATGGACTACATCTTCGTGATGCCGGGCGCCGCGAGCGCCTTTCGCACCGACATCTTCCGCAATCACATCACCTTCGACCACGACACCATCACAGAGGACCTCGACTTTACCTACAAGATCCATCGCAAAAAATTTAAGATTGTCTTCAATCAAAAAGCTATCTCCTATACCCAGGACCCGGCCGATCTTAAAAACTACATCAACCAAATGCGCCGATGGTTCGGCGGCGGCTGGCAAAACCTGCTCAAGCATTACACGATTGTCCCCACCTCGCCTATCCGCGCGTTTGAGCTTAGCCTCATTTATGCCGAAGGGATCATTTTCTCATGCATCCTCTTCATCATCCCGCTTCTCAACCTCTGGCTCGCGTGCTGGTTGTGGCTCTCATACCTTGGGGTCGCATTTCTCTTTTCGATGTGGGCTGCGTGGCGCGAAAAGCGGCCGGCACTCATGCTTGTCCCCATCCCCTATATGGTTCTCTTATATATAAACGCTTATATTTATCTCGAGCAGTTTGTAAAAGAAATAATTTTGCGCAGAAAAAACCTCATATGGTTCAAGCCCGATAGAATTAGCATCCCGTTTGAGCAGCAATAATCCATATGCCCACTACTCCCTTTATCGGAATCTCAGTCATCATCCACACGGTTATTATCATTTTCAGCAAGATCTTCCCTCCCAAGGAGCGCGAGATAGTGGTTGAAAAAAAGTTTTCGAAACTTCGCTACGCCGCATCGCTTTTGATAATCGTCGGGATGACCTCGCTCATGCTCTTTACCGCAGCAGGGCTCCTCATCGCCGGCGTCAATGAGCAGCACTCGACCATTTACCTCGTTGAAGACACGGCGCAGTGGGTGGGCTCGCATGCAGACGCGCACGAGCTGGTGGCGCAGGCGGAGGCTGCCTATGGCCCGCGCGTGGGCAACATGGCAGAGATAGCGTTTTTCTTGGCGCTTCTTTTTGTGATAGTGCCGCGCATCAAGTTTGACCGCATGCGCATGAGCCTCCCCTCGGGCGGGCATTCGATGGTTCAGGTTTCTCTTTTAATAAGCGGCTTGCTCTCGCTTTTGGTGGGAGCCACGTATCTCGTGCTTATTGTGGTAGTGATAGCGTCGCGCGCCTCATAGGCTCAGGGCGTATGCAGAAAACAAAATCCCGCTCCTAAAGTGGAGCGGGATTGTTTATTCGCACAGTTTACTTACCAATACAGATCCTGCCTGCACCGGATAGCCAGACGAAGGCTCAAGAACAATAGTGTGGAGACCGGTTATCTTGTGCTCGCAGGCACTGGTGGCGTCGGAGGTGTCGGTATCCTGTCCACCCACCCACACATCAAGCCAGATGTAGCCGTTGTATCCTGCGTGGCAGCCGCTCTTTTGAGGAGTCGCGCCGTCGCCGCACTCGTCTTCGACCACAAAATATTTTTTGAAGTCGGGCACGTATACGCGTGTGCCGGGTACAAAGTCGGGCATATCAACGCCACCGACGTGCGCATGCCCGACCGCTAGCGTTACGGGGTCGTTGTAAGTGCCGCTGCCGCCGGCTTCTAGATGCACCGTTGGATGTGTCTTGCTAGCCGGAAATGCAATCGCCAAACTCCCCTTCGGCGTATTGTCGAAGTAGCTATAGCCGGTGAGGTATGCAGTGAATGAGGTCTCCTCGGCAGGGATCCTAATTTTGCCGGAGCGCCCGAGCAGAAAGCCAAGCAGTATGCCGGCAGCAATTGCCGCGAGCAGCAGAAGGCCGATAATTACGTTGCGGTTCATGTATGTCTCCATTAGAGAATATTCATCTGAATATGTAATACAACAAATTATACATAAAGGCAAGAGCGTCGCAGGCAATCAAAACCCCCGCCAGTTGGCGGGGGTTTTGATTATTCATTGAGAATTGACTACGGAAGCTGAGGCTTCGGCAAGTTGAGCGTCGAGCACTGGATCAAGTTGATCTTGTACTTGGTCGTCTTGTAGACGTAGCCAGTTGCCGAGTGGTCGCTTGCGAGACCAAACGGGAGCCACGGAGCGAGGACATCATCTGAGTGCTTAAGCTGGAAGGCCTGCACCGCCTTGAAGGTCATCGGGCCGAAGACGCCAGAGACCGGGAGCCCAGCGTTCATGTAGCTGTTGAGGAAGCTCTGGAGCTTCTTCACCTCAGAGCCAGTGTTACCCTGCTTGAGGTAGGTGTTGAGGTAGATAGAGCAGCCCTCAGGGAGCGCTTCGGTAGAGGTACCGAGGACCTGGCCGCCATTGTTGGTGTTAACAAAGCCGATAGAGAACGGGCCTGAAACAACGCCGCCGCCTCCACCACCACCATTGCCGCCGCCGTTAGAAGGCGTGGTCACAACCGGTGCCGGGATAAACGCAGCGCAATCAGGGTCACTCAAGTCTACGAGCGTGTCTCCATCGTTGTCGATGCCATCTGCGCAGAGCGTTGAAGTGTTTTCAACCGGAGCTGCAGTCACCGTGATAGTGGTGGTAGCAGTATTGCTGTCTAGCGAACCATCATTTGCCTTGAAAGAGAATTCATCGCTGCCGACAAAACCTGTGTTCGGAACGTATACGAACGCACCGGTGTTTGCATCGAGCGTAAGCGTGCCGTTGAGGGTGTTGGTAGTGGTCGAGAACGTGAGAGTGTTTGCATCAGCATCAGTTGCAGCGACCGTGCCCGAGAGCGTGGTGTTTGCAACCGTTGAAACCGTCTGGCTTGCAGCAACCGGAGCATCGTTAACCGCCGTGATGGTGATGGTTACCGTTGCGTCGCTGCTGTCTGCCTTGGTGTCATTTGCCTTGTAGGTGAACGAGTCAGTACCGTTGTAGTTGGCTGCCGGAGTGTAATCGAAGCTGCCGTTTGCATTAAGGGTCAAGGTGCCGTGAGCCGGGCCCGTTACCAAAACCGCAGAAAGGGTGTCAGCGACATCTGCATCAGTGTCGTTTGTGAGGACGCCCGCAGCTGCAACAGAGAGCATCGTGTCCTCCGCAGTCGTGTAAGGGTCGTTTACTGCAACCGGAACATTGTTTGCAGACACGTTTATAGTTACCTGCACTGGAGCGCTGTCTGAAGTGCCGTCATTTGCTTTGTAGGTAAAGCTGTCGGTGCCAACGAATGCAGCAGCAGGAGTGTAGTCGAAGCTGCCGTCTGCGCGGAACGCGAGTGTGCCGTAGGTCGGGCCAGAGACCCAAGCTGCGGTGAGCGAGTCGTGCTCAACATCATTGTCATTTGCGAGAACGCCCGGTGCAGCAAACGTGGTAAGAGGCGCATCCTGAGGAACGCCGTATGAGTCTGCTGATGCAACCGGCGCATCATTAACTGCCGTGACAGTTATAGAGATCGTTGCCGGAGTGCTGTATGCAGTGCCGTCGAATGCGCGGAAGGTAAACGAATCAGAGCCATTGAAGTTTGCTGCCGGTGTGTAGGTTGCCTGAGCGCCTACGAGCGTGAGCGTGCCATGAGTCGGGTTAGTTGAGGTTGAGAACGTTATCGAATTTGCATCGATGTCAGAGCCCGTAAGAGTTATCGGAAGTTGAGTATCCTCAGGGGTAGAGACCGTCTGAGCATCTGCAATCGGATTGTGATTAACCGGCGCAGCGTAGGTATTGGTTATGGTGCAGGTGTAGTTTTTGCCAGCAACAAGCGCAACACTGCTTCCTACGATAGTTACATTGTTAGTAACATTTTTGCAGGAAAGGCTTGTCTGGGTGTAGTTGGTGTACGTATCCTCGCTGACCGTGTAGGTGTTAGCAGTGAGAAGGAAGTCTTTGCCGGTTTCAGAACCCGCAAACGAGCTACCTGTAACATCGGTTGCTCCTTGCTTAACGTGGAGCGTAAAGTTTGATGCAACAGCAGAGCCTCCAACGACATGCTTGATAACCGTAAGTACACCTTGCGTAGGAGCAGCAACGCACTGGTTGATAGTAGTGACGTGCGTATCACTGCCAGACGGCGAACCGTGATAAAGGTTCAACGTAAGACCTGAAGAGACGCCGGTCGGAGTGTGGGTTGCGGTGAAAGTAAAATTTCCATTTGAACCGCTGCCTGCGCTAACAGTAGTCGTTGCGCCATCGCCCCATCCTATGTCTACAGAGTACGGGCCGCCGTTTGATCCGCGAGTACCGTGACCAGTAATAGAAATTACTCCAGCGACACAATGGCCAGAGTATGGCTGCCCATTCACAGTGTCGATGACTACTGTAGGACCGAATGCCGATGCGGTGAACGGCAAGAGAGAAACGCTGACCGAAACGAGGAGGGCCAAGGTTGCTGCGCCTATAATGAGACCTGCTATAAGGCCATTGTTGCGACCACGGACACGGATATCGCTGTTCATTGATGCCATAAAACCCTTGTAATACATAGCTATTTAATAAAAAGGCTCCCTAAACCTAGGGAGTCGTTGGCGTTGGTATACGCTTGTTTTATGCGTGCGTCAACTGCCCTTTTTATAACGACATATTTTTTGCAGATAGCAAAAACCCCGCCGATCGGCGGGGTTTGCTCCCAGTTTCGCACAGAGAATTCACGGGTTTTGGGTTTGACCGGAACTTGATTAGCGAGAGACGCAGAGAGTCGAGCTACCAGGAATAGCAGTTTCAGCAGCTCCTTCAGCGCAAACCATGTAGCGACCAGTTGCGCTTACGTTGTAGGAAACTTTGTAGCCGGTGTTTGAGTCAGAGCCAGTGCTCGGATCCTTAGGAATGCCGCCCGGAATATACGAAGCGAGACAGCCCGAAAGATCAACGAAACCGGACGAAGTGTTTGTGCCGATAGTTGAAGTTGCTGCAATAGTGCATCCCGTAAGAATACCCTTGTTGTCTGCCAAGTTCTGGCCAATACCATTGAGGATAGTCTCAATGTTTGCCTGGCGCTGGCTATTGCGAGCCTGCGCAAACTGGCGAGCCGGGTTGATAGCGATAATAACGACTGCTGCGAGGATAGCGATGATGCCTATAACGACCAAGAGCTCGATGAGGGTGAAGCCCTTTGCCTGCTTAAAAACCTTGTGCATGAATGAAAAAATTAATTAATAACTAACAAAACTGGCCGCCCCGACTCTATACGACTCCCCTGCCTTTGGCAAGCCGCTAGAAGTGCCCCACCTCCTGCCACGCAGTAACTGCGGGAGTCGCAGTGTCGAAGGTAATGAGCGCGTCAGTATACGCGCGGCTCACCACCGACTGCACCTTAAAGACCCGCGGGTTGCCGCCCGGGTTAACGGCGCCCACCACCTGGCAGGAGTCGCTCCCCACCACCACCGTCTCAGGCCCCGCGTAGCTTGCGTCGGAAGCGAGGCGCGAGAGGATGGTGTCGGCACACGCGTCTGCCGCGGCGGCGCTGCGCTGTTTAGACTCAGCGTCGAGGAGCGTGAAGCGCGTTACAAAACCGTTCATGCTGCCGGCAACCACCACCACAAGCAAAATTGCCGAGATGATGATCACGGAGATGAGCGCTATGAACCCCCTGTTTAAATGCATACTCATTGGCGAAGATATTTAGTGACCCCAAACACCACGCCGTTTATGGTGAAGCTTGCACTTATGCCAGAGGGGCCCGAGCCAGTTGCAGGAATGTTCGTAAACGAAAGGCATGAGACTGACACGTTGCTCGTGGTGACGGCGTTGGGGCCGTTTAGTCCTTCTTTCATTTCAATCGCTTTTGTAGCGCTGTTGTACTGAAAGACGATTGGATTGTTTTGCGCGCCCGTTTTGGTGAGCGTGAGCGTCTGCGCGCACGAGCTGCCGCTTATCGCCGGCGCTGCAGTGAGGCCAGTGAGCGCCCACTCAAGCTTGCGCGAAGCGAAGCTGCCTTCGTCTTGCACGGTGGCGTGCGCGTTACTTTTGCCCGCGCTTTCAATGAGGTCGGCCGAGGCTACGAGCGCGCCGGTTAAAAGAATGCCGAGGAGGGCAATGTATATGACTGTTTCGATGAGGGTAAAGCCGCGCATGTTAGTTGACCGTTACATTAAGGCACGCAGCAACTGGAGCATTGTAGTTGGAGTCGCCGCTGTAGGTGACGCTGTAGGAAAGGGTTTTAATTGCCGACGTAGTCGGGTAGTTTGGTGTCTTCGCTACTCCTCCAACAAGATTGATAGCGCCATAATTTATGAGGATCTGGCCATTGCCGCTCGGACAATTTAGTTTTTGGTAGAGCACGAAAGTAACACTACCGCCAGGAGTTGTACCGGGCCCGCTCACGACTGCCTTTGCATATATCTGTGTTAGCGCGTTTACGTTGGTCGTTGTGGCGTTTGTCGTTACGTTAAACGCAGCGGCAGACATAGACGCATTCGCCATACCGACGACAATAGTCACCGTCTTGTCCGAAGGCGTGTTGTAGTTGGCAGTGTCACTCGGAGTAAAGTGCACCGAGAGCGTCTGACTGCCGGCATTGAGCACCGTGCCTAACCCCGGCGTGTAGATGAAGGCACCCGCCGCATTTGCTGTGGCATTGAGCTGAGTGGCGCTGAGTGCAGTGCCATAGGTAATCGCTGCAGGATTATTCCAGATAATTGATGGCGTTGCTTTGGTAATGGTGAAGTTCTTCACATTTGAACTTTGGGCATAGTTTGCCGTGCCTGCGTAGGATGCAGTTCCCTGCGCGGTGCCCGCGTTGGTGTTGTTGGTGTAAGAGACACTAAGCGACTGCGAAAGCCCAGGGCCCGTAACCACCGCGGTGCAGGGCGTTTGTGCCACGCCGTTGTAGGTGACGCTCGCAGGGCACGTAAGTGTGGTGATGGTCGTGGCTTTTTGTGCGACTGCGGTTTCGGTTACCTCTGTCGCGGCATTGTAGTTGGCATTCCCCGCTTGGTTGTAGTGCACCACACAGTCGGTCGAGCCGCTTGTCATCGTGACGGTCGAGCCCGATACGCTGCAACCGCCGGTGGTGGTGATAGCAACCGCGAGCCCAGCGCTCGAGTTTGCGGCGACCGAGAAACTTGAGTTGTATGTTGCCGTCCCCGGCGCGTGCGCAGTTACGTTGATTGTCTGATTTGCTTTGCTGATAGTGAGCGGCACACACGAGCTATCGAGCGCGGTGTACATGTAGCTGCCGTTGTAGTGCGCCTTGTAGGAGTAGGTGCCAACTGTGCCGAAGCTTACTGCCGTTGACGGGTCGGCGCTGCCACCCGAGAGTGCAACCGTACCGTTTGCGGTGGCGGTGCCCGCGCAGCTCCCGCCGTTGTAATAGCTAAAGGTCACACTACCCGTTGGCGTGCCTATCGAGCCCGCGACAATGGCGCTCGCATGCACGATCTGCCCAACGCTTGCGCTCGCAAGGACGGCATGCGACGCGTCATGCATTGTGAGCGACACCGAGGTGGGCGCGATGCCGCCGGGGCCGATGATTGAAAGCACGTCTTTGTGCTGGCCCTGGCTTGAAGCGACCGCGGTATAGAAATAGTTGGTCGCGCAATTAAACGACGTGCCGGTGCCTCCCAAAAGCGAGAGCGACAAAAAGCTGTTTGTGGTGCCGTCCGAGCTCCAAGGCGTGGGGCTTGCAGGATTTGAGATGTCCCACACCTGAAACTGCTTGCCCGTCATGAGAAACGCGAGCGTGTTTCTCACTTGGATGGCAAGCACGCTGTCGGTGTTGGCGCTCGTGCCGATATCTTTTGATCCAACGACCGGCAATGTTGCTGCCGGATTTGAATTGTTGAGTATGTAAAACTCCAGATCGTTATTCGAGAGGCTGTAGGTGCGGCCGAGATAGGCGGTGATGCCGCCAACAAACACCGCATTGCCGAGGCCGGAGTTGTTGCCGACCGCGTCGTTAAGCGGCGCGTTGAATCCGCCCACTGCGGTCGGATGCGCTTTGTCGCTTAGGTCAAGAATGGTGAGTTCTTTGGTGTTGTCGTCGGTAGCGAGGTATGCGTAGTTGCCGCTCACCTGAATTGATTCAATAGTGCGCCCGACCGCATAGCTCCCCACTTCAACGGGTGCAAGCGGGTTAGAGACGTCGATGATATGAAACTCCGGCCCGCTCGCCGTTTTAGAAAGGCCGAGATACACATAGCCGTTGCTATAATAAATGCTCTTGCCGATCGCCTGTCCGGTGCTGCTCATGTTGCCTAAGACTCCCGGCAGTTTGTAGGAGTAGACGATAGAAGGCGATGCACTGTTGGTAACATTAACAACCTGAAGCTGCGAGCAGCTTGGCCCCTGTGTGCAGGTTTGAAAGTTGGCATCGTGCGCGCTCGCGACATAGGCGTAGAGCGAGGTGCCCTTCACACCGAGCGCGATAGCATTGAGGCCGTCGCTTGACGCAGCGTTGTTGTCGACGCTGCCGAGGTAGGTTGGCGTCTGCGACGGGTCGCTTGGCAGACTGAACACAAACACCGTGTCGTCGCTGTTAGGCGGGAAGTTTGCCGCCATGTAAAGCTTTTGTTTGTAGACCTTCATGTCTGCGACGCCGAGACCGTTGGAGTTGTTGCCTGGCACAATGTTTGAAGGCACGAAGTCCCAATGCTGGGGATTCTTCCAGTCCCCTTGCGGTGTCGGTGAACATGAGCCGGCGACGCTCGCGAAGTCGGTTAGGATAGTAACGAGTTTTACAAACAAATTGCGCCCACCGGTCGTCCACGACACGAGCGAGGTAACTTTTTTAGTAAAGGCGTCGATAGGTTCAACGGTGAGCGTCTTTGAGTAGATGTTGTCGGTCGTCGGGCCTGCATTCCCTACCAAAGAAAAATCTTGCCTTGAGAGAGCGCGTGCGCTCTCAAGCTGCGCCTGCGCTTTTGAAAGAGCTTCGATGCTCGTTTGAGAGTCTATAGAGATAGACTGATTGCCAAACACCACCATGATGACGGTGGTAAGCGTAAGAGTCATGATCGCAAATGCAATCAGCACCTCAAGCGTGCTTACTCCTCGCGGAGATTTACCAAATAATTGTACCTTCATAATTTATTGAAATATTCTCGGTGCGGGTCGGCTCACTCACTACGACCGCTGCTGCCGTGGTGGTGCCCGAGAGTGCTGTAAATACAACGGGGCTTGCCGAAGCAAGGCCGGTTATCGTCGCGCCGCTCCCGATCGGCGTTAACTCCGAGGTTGCCGCCACTGCATCGCACACGCTTCCCTTAAACACCACATAGTTTGCACCCGACACGCACACCCCCCACGTGCTTTCGTCGATGTTAGCCATCGAGCGACTGCGCGCTTCGGTGAGGAGCGACACAACGGTGTCGCGCTCAGAGCGCGAGTAGGAGCCGCGCAACGCATCAAGCCCTAAAAACAGCCCGAGAGCCATGACGCCCGTCATGATGGCGACGGCGATGAGGATCTCGATAAGCGTGAAGCCTTTGTTATTTCGGCTGGAGGTGTTGGGTAATAGCATAAATCGGCGTAATGACAGAAACCGCAATCGTGCCCACCAACACACCCATAATTATCATGAGTATGGGCTCGATAGAGCTTGAAAGCGTTTTGGTAAGCTCATCGACCTCGGCTTCGTAGAGCTCGCCCAAGTAGAGGCATGTTGAAGACAAGTTGCCTGTCGTCTCGCCTATCGTGATCATGTGCACCATGATGTCCGGGTAGAGATCTTTTTCGACAGCTAGTTGGCGTGACATCGGCTCGCCCTTAACCGCTGCTTGCGCCACGCGGCGCGCGGCGCGCGCATAGGCGAGGTTTTTAGTGGTGTCGGCGGTTATGTCTATCGCCTCAATGAGGTGGATGCCGCTTGAAAGCAAAAGCCCGAGCGTGCGCGCGAAGTTGGTGAGGTTGTATGCGCGCGCGATGCGCCCCGCCAAAGGCAAAGACAAAAGCACGCGGTCGCCGAAGTAGCGCACCGCATCAAACTTGCGGTGCAAAAAGAGCCACAGCGCAACCACGGCAATTATAGAAAGGATGAGCCAGAACCAGTCTTGGCTCAAAAAGGCAGAAATGGCGATGAGCGCGCGGGTGGTAAATGGCAGCTCCACATGCAGGCTGGTAAAAATCGGCATGAGCTTCGGGAAGATGAACACCGTGAGTATGCCCGTGACACCGAGCGTCGCGATGGTGATGAACACCGGGTAGATAAGCGTGCCCACTACTTTGCGCTGGAGCGCGCTTTTCTTGCCGAGCTCGTCTGCGAGGTAGGTGAGATTTTGGCTCAAGACGCCGCTGTTTTCGCCCACGCGGATGATGTTGATGGTGAAGTCGCCGAAGAGCCGCTTGTATTTAGCAAGGCTCGTTGAAAGGAACTGTCCATTGGCAACGTCGTTGATTATCGCGTCGTAGACGCGGCCCTTAAGCTTCGACTTCGTTTGCTTGCGCACCAAGTGAAGGCACTCGAGGATGGGCACGCCCGCTTTGATGAGAAACGACATGCGCTTCGCAAAGAGCGTCTGCTCCTTTACTGAAAAACGCGTAAACATGAGGGCGCGCGAAGTAATGCCCTGGCTTTTTTGCTTGGGTTTTTTTGGCGCTGCAATTTTTTGCGCGAGCGGCGGCATATTATTCGTTTATGGTGCGAAGCACTTCTTCTATCGTGGTCTGTCCTGCTTCGGCCTTGAGGATGCCGTCTGCGAACATCGGCAGCATACCATTTTTGCGCGCTATCTCCTTAATGTTTGCCGCCGAGGCCTTTTTGAGGATTGCTTCGCGGATCTCCTGGTCGATGACCATCACCTCGTGTATGCCGAGGCGCCCCGCATAGCCGGTGCCTTCGCACTCCTCGCAGCCCTTCCCGCGGAAGAACTTGATGTTCGACTCGGTCTGGCCCGGCAACAGCACCCCGCCAAGGCTCTGGCGCTCGGCCTCGGAAAGCGTGTACTCCTCTTTGCATGCGTTACAGATCTTGCGCACCAAGCGCTGGCCTATCGCCACGTTCACAGTTGAAGCTACTAGGTACGGGTCGACGCCCATGTCGAGGAGGCGCGGCAGCGTGGTTGCCGAGTCGTTGGTGTGGAGCGTTGAGAGGATGAGGTGGCCGGTGAGCGCGGTGTTAACGGCGATAGCCGCAGTTTCGGCATCGCGGATCTCCCCCACCATGATGATGTTGGGGTCTTGGCGCAAAATCGAGCGCAGCCCCGAGCCGAAGGTGAGGCCGGCACGCGGGTTGATTTGAATCTGGGTGATGCCGCTCACTGCATACTCAACCGGGTCTTCAATCGTGATGATAGACACGGTCTTTTGGTTGAGCATCTTAAGCAGCGTGTAGAGCGTAGTTGTTTTGCCGCTGCCCGTGGGGCCGGTTGCGAGGATCATGCCGTGCGGGCGCTTGATAGCAGCGATAAGTTTTTCCTGATTTTCTTTGCTGAAGCCTAAGCTGTCGAGGGTGTAGTCGGCCGACTGGTCGGCAAGCAGGCGAAGCACCGCGTTTTCTCCGTGGTAGGTCGGGGTAATGGAGACACGCACGTCTATCGGGGTGCCGTCTTCAAGAAGCGCACGAAAGCGGCCGTCTTGCGCCGCCTGGTGCTCGTCGGTGCGCAGCGCGCTTAAAATCTTGATGCGGGTGATTATTTCGGAGTAGATCTTTTTATCAAACCTGAATTTGTCCTGGAGCATGCCGTCGATGCGAAGGCGGACCACGAGGCCGTCGGCCATGGGGTCGATGTGGATATCTGAGGCGCGCAGCTCGGTTGCCTCGCGGATGAGGCTGTCCACCAGCACAATAATAGAGAGTGAGGGGCTTCGAGAAAGCTCCTCAAGAGACGACGTACCTGAAGCCTGGGTTGCGGCCGTTTGCATGACCGTGTTTATACGCTAAAGTTGCGATATGTCTAGG
>OUMN01000010.1_pt1 | contig 19382 bp, 27 predicted proteins | sample 1691011 | NCBI WGS metagenome assembly OUMN01 (sample SAMEA3914864, study PRJEB12502) | metagenome | biome: forest; material: soil | place: USA | collected 2012-03-12 | depth 0.3 m
AATTTTTATTGTTTGTTACATCATTTTAATTATTAAACACATCTTTCTTTCCAAATCTGAAAAAATCTAGCTTAACTTCCTATAAGTTTGTTTTTTGGATAGTTTGCTCCTTATTCTCGCCCCTGCAGAGACTGAGTTGCGCAACCGCTTCTAAAGGCAGATACTTACGGCATGAACTGGATATACATCGCTCTCCCTATTATCGTCGTGCTCGTTGCGCTTTCGCTTCGCGTGGTCAAAGAGTATGACCGCGGCGTGATATTTTTCCTCGGCAAATTGACCGGCGTGCGCGGCCCGGGGCTCATCATCCTGATCCCCATCCTCGAGCAGATGACGCGCGTCACGCTGCGCACCATCACGATGAACATCCCGTCGCAGAAGATAATCACCAAAGACAACGTCTCGATAGACATCGCGGCGGTTGCCTACTACCACATCGTCGATTCTGCCCGCTCAGTCGTTGCCGTTGAAAACGTGTACGACGCGGTCAACCAGATAGCGCAAACGACAGTGCGCAACGTGGTAGGGCAGTTCATGCTCGACCAGCTGCTTTCTCAAACCGCCGACATCAACGCACAAATCCGCGAGGTTATAGACGCGCACACCGAGCCATGGGGCGCGCAGGTGACCGCTGTTGAGATCAAAGACATCACGCTTCCCAAAAACATGCAGCGCGCGATGGCGAAAGAAGCCGAGGCAGAACGCGAGCGTCGCGCCAAGATAGTGGCGGCAGAAGGCGAGTTCCAGGCGGCAGTGAAGCTCGGCGAGGCAGCCGACATCATTTCAAAGCACCCGGTTGCCCTCCAGCTGCGCACGCTTCAAACGATGAGCGAGATTGCGACTGAAAAGAACTCCACCATCATCTTCCCGGCGCAGTTTATGACGACCGTGCAGGAAGCTATCCGCACTATTGCCGGCGACTCCAAAAACTAATTTATAATTAGAGGCCGTATGGCCCTCTTTCGCGAGCATATCACCGTGGGCGCCTTAACGGGCGCCGCTGGCGTGGTGCTTTTGTATTTTTACGCGCTTGTTACCGACCCGATCCTCTTAGCGCTTTTGTTTGTCGTCACGACGGTCGCGTCGTTTTTGCCGGATGTCGACAGCGACTCGGGCACGCCCTATCACATCGTGTTCGGCCTTTTTTCAATTGGCTGCGGCGGCATCGCGCTTTTTTGGACGCTCAACCATTACCCTGATGTGTGGTATGCGCTCGTGGGCATCCCCGCGGCAACGCTCTTGTTTGCATGGTTTATCGTGGGCGATATCTTTAAGCACTTCACGCATCACCGCGGCATAATGCACTCTATCCCGGCGATGGGGATAGTGGCGCTATTGGCGTTTTTGGCAGCGCATCATTTGGCGCAAGGCAAGATGCTTTCGTGGTGGTTTGCCGCGGCGGCGGCAGTGGGATTTGCGACGCATCTTATACTTGATGAAGTGCACTCGGAGGTAAACTTCGAAGGCATGCCGTTTGCCGCCAAGAAGTCGCTCGGCACTGCGCTCAAACTTTTTTCTGAATCGCGATTAGTAAACCTCTTCACCTACCTTCTTCTCGCATTGTTAGGCTACTTCGTTTTTATAAGCCAGTAATTATTTTTTATGATGAAGATTGTCTCAATTGCGCTCGGTCTCATTTTGCTTGCAAGCGGTTGGATAGTATTTATGCCAAAAGGCACCCCTGCACCCATTGCGATTGTGCCGGCGCAGGACGTACAAGAACAACCAAGCGAACAAACGCCGACCGTACAAAATATGGGCACGAAGCCTGTAACCTCTGCCGCTGCTGCATCTTCGTCTGCTTCAACCAAAACAAACACCACTTCGCAGGCAACCCCTCCCGCAGCAGCAAGCGGGGCGCATGTATACACGCAGGCTGAACTCTTAACGTTAGCCGACAATAAATATGCATCGGGGAATGTGCCGCTTGGCGACTACAAGTATGTCACCGATGCTGCAAAAGTCGGCTACATCTATTTATGCAACGTGCACAAAGACAACCCCGGCTCAATGGTTAACGGGCCATGGATATCGGGCGACACCTGGAACTTCCTTAAAAAGGTTTCGGTCGACGGTGCAGTCTCGTGGCCAAATGCGGTCTTCAGCAACATCATTTCGGGCGCATACCGCGTCTTAACCGGCAACGACTTGCCTATAAACCACACAACCGGCGTCTTCCCGGTCGCTTCTAGCGATGACGCGCACGCATACGACCCCAACCCAAACACTATTTCTGCACAAACGATAAAAGAATCTTTGCCGGCCGACCCAATCTACTCAGAAACTCCTTACTGCATGGGCGGGGAAGTGGGAATAATGCTTAGCGGTGTTGCGCTCTTCAATGCATTCGATGCGGGGCTGCGCGATGCGCCTGCACACGAGCTCCAAGACTCCTGCGCGGGCCACCCGCAGGGAAGCGGCGAGTATCACTATCACAGCCTGCCGTCGTGCCTTAAAGACACGAGCGAGACGACAGTGCTCGGGTTTGCGTACGACGGCTTCCCGATAACGGGCCCCAAAGTTGCCGACAGCAAATACCTTACGACCGATGATCTCGACGTGTGCCACGGATTAACGAGCGAGATCACTCTCGACGGTAAGCAAAAAGTTACGTACCACTACGTGATGACGCAAGATTTCCCATATTCAGCTTCCTGCTTTAGAGGCAAGCCGGCGACGTATATGTCTGAAACACCAGCGCAGGGGCAAGGTGGGGGCCCCGGCATGCCGCCCCCGCCGCGCTAACTGTTTAGCGCGGGAGCGCGAAGTCTTCGGTTGCGTAAAGTTTAAATCCTGCAAAGGCGATGCCAATGCCTTCTTCGGTAAAGTTTGGGTTGAGGATATTTTCGCGGTGCCCAGCGCTATCCATCCAGCTTTCAATCGCCATGCCGACCACTTTGTCTACCGCAATAGAGTAGCCATTCATTACATATATATTTTCTCCCGACATGCTCCACGCAAAGCCGCTGTTGGTGAGCCGGCACGAAGAGCTGCAGCCGGCCGCGTCGTCATGCGCAAAATAATTATTGGTAAGCATGTCGGCGCTGTGCGCGCGGGCAAGCGTTGCGAGCTGCGCGTTTAAGGAAAGCAAAGGCAAGCCGGCTTTCGCACGCTCTTCGTTTATTTTTTCATGGATGCCGGTCTCTATCTCCTCTGCAATTAACTCGTCTTGCGTTGGCGGAGTGGTTGATGCAACTTGCGGCGCGTTTGCTTCTGTAGTGGTGGATGTTTCAGTTGAAGTGGGGGTAGATGCTGCCTGGTTGTTTGGCAACGTCTCAGTTTGAGTGGTGGTACTCAGGGTCGGGAAGACGCTCGTGCTCGTAGCGGCTGGCGGAGTAGTTTTTTTGCTGTTTTCTGCAAGGATAGGGCTCGCCGCGAAGGCACGCTTGAGGCTTGAGGTTGCTGCGGCAAATACGGTAGCGGGAGTCTGCGCCGGCGAGCTGCTCGCTTCGTGCGCGCGGTGCAAGGGCTCTATGCCCCACAAGAAGAAGACCCCCAAGAGAAGGAGGATGTAGCCAGCAAAAAAGGCCTTCATATATAGGCTGACGCGGTCGTTCTGGAATAATTACGGATTTCGGAGAACATAGTATGATTATGCAATGGATAGCGACTTTTTTACAGAAGGATACAAAGAGAGGCAGGAAATAGCTCGCCTTGAGGCACGCATTACAGAGCTTACTGCCGAGATAAACGAGGGCACCAATACTGAGACCGGCAGGTCCAAAAAGCATATTGAAGAGGAAATTACCGAACTCATGAATAAAAAGATTGAGCTGCTTTCCAAACTCTCCCATGAAGAAAATAATTCGGCCCACTAGCGGCAACGAACCGGGAGAATTTAGCCGGCGCGTCGTCAAATTAGCACTCAGTGTGCCTCCTGGGAGAGTCACCACCTATGGCGCTATTGCTCGTGCGGCTGGCGGAGGCGCGATGGCCTCGCAGAGCATCACCGGCATACTTTCAAAAGCGTGGGATAAGGGAGAGAAAGACATCCCGTTTCATCGCATAGTCTACGCAGATGGCCGCGTGTGGATGGCGCCTCAATATGAAAAGGAGAGGATGAAGCGCTACAAAAAAGAGGGCATTGCGCTCGATCGAAACGGCAGGATAGAAAACTTCCGCGATATCCTGTTTGAATTTAAATAATTAGCTGCGCATATACTTAACCACTTTGATTCCAAGCCACACCCACAGCGCGCCTACAAAATAGCCGCCGAGCACATCGCTTGGGTAGTGGACCCCGAGGTATACGCGGCTTATCCCGACGCCAAGTATCACCGCTGCGGCGCTCGCAAGCCACAGCGTACGATGCGCGGGGTATATTTTGCACAGTACGTAAGCGATAAAACCATAAAGCGCCATCGCTCCGGTTGAGTGTCCGCTCGGGAAGGAATAGGTGTCTAGATGAAAGAGCGCATAGGTAGGCCGCGCACGCTCTATCAAAACCTTTAGAGCAACCTCGCTCGCCTTGGCGCCCGCCACCGCCACTATGAGCCCGACAACATACGCTTTGTTGCGCTTGCTTAAAATGAGCACGAGGCAGGCGCACAAGAGCACCAGGCCTATGGTGAGGGTGCCACCGAGGCTTGTGAGTGCAGTAAAAAAAGAGATGCCAAACGGCGTCCGTATCAAAAAGAGATAGTGCACTACCGCTTGGTCGATGTCGGTTATATGCATTTGCATAGTATACAATTGATGTCAGTGAAAAAGCTCATTATCGACATTTTCATCATAACGGCGAGCATCTACATCGCTATCTATCTCGTGCATTCAGGTGCTATAGGAAAGTTGGTCGACTTGGCAGGAGACAATGTGCTCTTGGTGAGCCTTATAGCGGGGCTTTTCTTTACTTCGTTTTTTACTACGCCGCCCGCTATCGCGGTGTTTGCGAGCCTTGCAGGAGAGGGGAATATTTTTTTGATTGCGCTTATTGGCGGCTTGGGAGCGGTTATTGGTGACTCCATTCTTTTCTTTTTTGTTCGCGAGCGCATTGCTCGCGATGCAGGCGCGCTTATGAAGGGCCCAAAGCTCAAACGCGTGCTCCGGGTTCTCAAGAAACGCCGATTTAGGAGGATTTTGCCCGTTGTCGGCGCGCTCATCATAGCTTCGCCCTTGCCTGATGAGATCGGCTTGGCTCTCATCGGAGTCTCAACGCTCTCTCGCCCTCAGTTCTTGCTGCTCTCTTATTGCATGAACACGCTGGGGATACTCATTATCCTCATTCTTTCGAGCGCTTGGTAAGCAGATCAGGGTCCCGCACTTGCGCGTATATTAATATATGCTAATATTTGCATATGTCTCCACTGCGAAAAGAAATGGAAAAGCTCGGCAAGGGTATTGGCAATGCCAACCGCTACCGAATTCTTGAAGTTTTGATGCGAGGGAGCCGCACCGTAGGCGAAGTGTCCGCCTCAACGCGTCTTGCGCAGCCGGCAGTCTCTCAAAACCTCAAAGTGCTCAAGTCGGCCAATCTGGTTGTCGACGAGCGCAGGGGCAAAGAAGTCTATTACTCGGTCAACGTGTCCTATATGGCGAAGCTTCTGCAGAAGCTCACCCGCGACGTAGAGGAATGTCCAAGCGACAAGAAAAAGCAGATTAAGAAATAATTTAAGCCCTATGGAATACAACACCCTTGCAACAGAAGAAATGGTCACTACTGCGATAGCGCATCTCAAGGCAAACAATTTCGACGGCATCGTCGTCGAAAACGGCGCGCAGGCACTCGAGAAGATCAAGGAACTCATCCCGAAAGGGGCTTCGGTTAACAACGGCGCGTCAAAGACGCTCGAAAAAATCGGCTACATCTCTTACCTCGAAGCGGGGCAGCACGGCTGGAATAATCTCAAAGAAGCAATCCTCAAGGAGACCGATCCGGAGAAGCAGTCCGCGCTCCGCAAGCAATCGGTCATCTCCGACTACTACCTCGGCAGCGCGCATGCGGTTATCCAAGACGGCACCATCATGGTGGCTTCAAATACCGGCAGCCAGTTGCCTCATCTGGTGTTTACTTCGCCCAATCTCATCTTGGTAGTAAGCACCAAGAAAATCGTCGCCGACGTCACCGAAGCGTGGGGCCGCTTAAACGAGCATGTGATCCCGCTTGAAGATGCGCGCATGCATGAGGCCTATGGCTTTGGCACCACGCATGCCAAGACCGTGTTCCTTCATAAGGAAAATCCTAATATGGGCCGCAAAGTACTCGTTATCTTCGTCAAAGAAGACCTCGGGTTTTAGGCGCATGCAAAAAGGAGTATAGTGGAATAGAGGCTCCAAGGGCTTATTCAATAACTATATTCACCTATGAAAACTTCAACCGTTGCAGTCGTTATTGTCGCTATCCTCATCATCGCAGGAGGAGCGTGGTGGTATACGCAAAACAATACGGCGGCTCCTTCAACACAAACAACTACCGTGGGTAACGCGGGTGGCAGCGACTACACCCCGCCGACCGATACCACAAGCACCTCTACTGCCACAACAACCATGAGTGCCCCGAAGACCGTGGCTATTACGTATAATTCCTCAACTGGCTTCAGCCCTAAGAATGTGAGCATGAACGTAGGCGACACCGTTACCTTCACCTCAACGAACGGACAAATGTGGATAGGATCCGACGCACACCCGAGCCACACCGAGTATGATGGCACCTCGCGCACCACTCATTGTGCTCCTGGATACACCGGCGAGGCACCGTTTGACCAGTGCGCAACCGGCACAACCTTTAGCTTCACCTTCACGAAGGCGGGTACCTTTACCTACCACAACCACGTCGCGCCTCAGAATACCGGCACTATCGTAGTCCAGTAAATTTATGCAAAGCAAAGTTCTTGTCAGCTGGATATTGCGCATCTCGCTCGCATTTGCGTTTGTCTTCCCGCCTATAAACGCCATCTTCGACCCCGACTCATGGATCGGATACTTTCCATCGTTCTTAAACGGGTATGTCGACCCGACTCTGATGCTCCATGGTTTTGGCGTGCTTGAAATAGTCCTGGCGCTGTGGGTGCTCTCGGGATGGAAGATACAGATCCCTGCAGCAGTGATGTCACTCATGCTTCTGGCTATCGTGATGTTCAATCTCGCGCAGTTTCAGGTGCTCTTCAGGGACCTATCTATCATGGGGATGAGCTTAGCGCTCATGTTTATGCAGACCGCACGGCGCCCCAGAAAGGGAATCCCCATCAACCTCGACGCATAAGCATAGTGCAAACAAAAACCCCGCTCATATGAGCGGGGTTTTTGTTTCAAATCAATTTAGAATCCCAAGAGATGTACAAACCCTCGCAGTACCGAGGCGCCGAGATTATCTCCGCCTGCGGGCTTCGGAGGGGGAGGAAGCTTGCCTTCAGTTGAGCTCCCCAAGCCCGGTTTAAGCGTTGAAGGAGTGGAGGATGAAGCCTTGCGCACGTCGCCTTTGAGTATGCCAGGCGGAGTCGTTGAGCTGTGGATGTCGTGGAGCTCCATCCCGCGATCGCGGCCGGGAGTGGTGCTTGCGAGTACTGCCTTCACCTGTTCAACGGTCGAGCTGCCGGTGCGCGGCGGCTTCATTGGAGAGGAACTCCCCATAGGGCGAGCCAAGCCGTTTTCTTCTGCAAAGGTACGGCATTCATCGCGGTGCGAAGAGTCTTCGCAATACATCTTACAAGTTGCGGCCGACTTGCAGGCGCCCGGGCCCTCGCCCGAGTTAAGCTTCTTGATGAGCATAACCGTCGATGTTGCTATCACATTGTGCGTTTGTGCAAACGTGAGGCACTCGTCTTGGTGGGATGAGTCGCTGCAGTAGCCGATGCAGCTGTCTTTGCTGTTGCAGGAACCCGGACCTTTTTTAGCGAGGATGGTTTTTGCCGCCTCGATCTTTTCTTTGCTCATGAGACCGACTTTCTGCGCGTAGGCAAAGCAGGCGTCGTGGTTTGCATCCTGGTCGCAATAGGTTCGGCAGGCATCGCGCGAGTCGCAATTGCCGAGCTCTGCTATGGGGTACGTGATTTTAGAAAGCACTGACTCACTCGAGGTTGCAGTAGTGCTCTGTGCTAAGGCAAACGATGCGCCGCACAAGAGAAGTGCCGCTACTGCGGCAAGGTGTACAAGTTTTTTCATATTACTCAAATGGGTTAGTCTGAACATCCTGAAGCGGGTTGGTATCTACCTGTGAGTAGGTGTCTGCGGTTGCATCGGTCTGCGCTTGGTCCTGTGCCTGCAACTGCGTATTTTGCGCTTCGGTCGCGCTTTGAGTAAACATGGTTTTGAATTGGTCGCCGAAGTATCCGGCTGCAGCACCAAGCGCCAAGCCAACCACAAACGTAACAGAAGCTATTGCGATGGTGTGCGGATGGCGGATGTTAACGGGAGCCGCCATAGAAGGAGCAGTCGGGGCTGGAGCCGCGGGTGCCGCTTTAGGCATCACCATTTCGGCTCGAGGAGCCACCGCTGCCGCCATAGGTGCGGGTGCGGGAGGGACTGGTGCCGGTTGGGGTGCAGCAGGAGCAGGCGGGGTTACCGGAGGTGCTGCGGGTGGCGGGGGAGGCGTTGAGGGGGTCGGCGGGGGCGTTTGTGAGGGGGGCATGAAAGATTTCGCTAATTAATAAGTCTATATAGGTGTAAGTATACGGTGCTACTTGCAGAGGCCGTGTGCTCGTGTTGATAACCATTTCAACAGTTTTTTACTTAAAAACGCGTATATACTATATATATGAAACAAATCATCGCAATTATTGTGCTTATTGTGCTCGTAATAGGCGGCTACTATGCCTGGCAGATGTACGGCCAAGCTCCAAGCGAAGTGCCGATCTCCCTTGCAACCTTCTCTTGCGAGCAGGGTAAAACTATCGGAGCCACCTTCTACAGCAATAAGGTCAGCCTCGTTCTAAGCGATGGCCGCAAGCTCTCGTTGCCGCAGACTATCTCGGGCTCTGGCGCGCGCTATGCAAACACAAACGAAACGTTCGTTTTCTGGAACAAGGGCAACACCGCGTTCATCGAAGAGGGCAACACCAATGTCGACACGCCAACGCAGACCTACACCAACTGCGTCACGGGCGGCAGCGACTCAACACAAGGGGCAGGCGACACGGTGAGCTACTCTTATCCGCCGCTTGGCTTCTCTATCAAATATCCTAAATCCTACTCCATAGACGAGTCGTTTATGTATCAGGGTCTCGGGGCAGATGGCATCCCGGGCGTTAAGGTGAGCGTCCCCGCAAGCCTCACTGACGGAACCAACCTCTCAAGCGATTCAGGCGTTTCTGTAGAGTACATACCGAACGCGCAAAATTGCTCTGCAAGCCTCTTCCTCTATGACAAACCAAAAGCAATAACCATGACCGACGGCGGCATCACTTACTCGGTTGCTTCAACAAGCGGCGCAGGCGCCGGCAACCTCTATGAAGAGCAGGTATATGCGCTCGCTGGAGCAAACCCATGCATCGCAGTGCGCTACATGATCCACACCACTCAGCTCGCCAACTACCCGGCAGGCACGCGCGTCGCCTACGACCGCGCAACGCTGCTTGCGCAGTTTGACGCCATCCGACACTCTCTCACTCTCAAGAACCAGGCGCAGTAAACTCTATGCGTACCCGGCGCTATCTCCTGTGGGGCACATGGTTAGCGTGCCTCATTGCTGCACTCGTCCTATCACTCCTTCTCTATGTGCAAAATGCTGCGGCGCCGTTTATATTTGAGACTCAAAATGATGTACCGCTCTCAACCGCGGCGCTCGTCTTAGGCGCGTCGGTCTATCAAAACGGCGAGCTATCTCCGGTGCTTGCGGCGCGCGCCGACCGCGCCATCGAGCTTTACCGCGCGGGGAAAGTGAAAAAAATTCTGGTCACCGGCGACAATAGCGCACTGTCTCACAACGAGGTAAACCCGGTCGGCAACTATCTGCTTAAAGCTGGCATACCCAAAGAAGATATTTTTCTTGACCATGCAGGCTTTGACACCTACTCCTCGATGTACCGGGCGCGCGATGTGTTTAAAATTCGCTTTCTCACAATCGTCTCACAGCCGTTTCATCTAAGTCGCGCGGTGTTTATCGCTCGCATGCTTGGGATAGACGCGGTGGGTGTCAAAGCGGCAGGCGAGACGGGGCCCTACAACTCGCTACGCGAGATCCCCGCCACCCTCAAGGCGCTCCTAGACTTGCATTTTAACCGCTCGCCAAAATATCTCGGCGCAGAGTATCCCATAGAGGGGGATGGCAGCTCTACCTGGGCCGACTCAACCACTACTAACGAGCAAATTCATTAAGTCTTCAGGTAAGATAGGCTAAGATAAAGCGTCATCACCGATGAACGCTTCATTATAGGTAACCCACTTAAACCTATGCATCTACTACTTGTTGAAGATGAAGAGCGCCTCGCGAAAGCCCTTAAAAAAGGCCTTGAGGCTCGTGGCTATGCGGTCGACTGGCTCGCCGACTCCGAGAAGGCGCGCACGCGCATCTTTATGTATAAAGACGAGTACGACCTCATCATCCTCGACCTGATGCTCCCCGGAATTGGAGGAGCGGAGATAACCGAGGCGGTGCGCAAAGAGGGAGTCACGGTGCCTATCATCATTCTGACCGCACGGCACGAAACCGAGCACAAGATCGATCTTCTAAACAAAGGCGCCGACGACTACATCGTAAAACCATTTTCCTTCGAAGAGCTTTTGGCGCGCATCAACTCAGTCTTGCGCCGCCCGGTAACCGCGCGCTCGGTGGTGCTTAAAGCAGGCCCTATAGAGATGGACACTGCCACACGCACCGTTAAAAAAGAAGGAGAGGAGGTGCCATTGACGCTCAAGGAGTTTGCGCTGTTAGAATGCTTTATGCGGGAGCCAAATGTGGTGCTCTCCCGCGAGACATTGTTTGACCACGTGTGGGACTTCAATTCGTTCTCGTGGAGCAACGTGCTCGATGTGCACATGAAGAACCTCCGCAAGAAGCTTGATCAAGACCATGGACAGGAACTTTTTGAGACAATTAGAGGTGTGGGTTACCGCTTTACCGCTGCGGTATACGAGTGACGTTTTTTTTCGCACCACGTTCATCATCACCGCACTTGAGATAGGGCTCTTCTTTTGCTTGGCCGGGTTTTTTGGGCTCGGGCTTGTCATAGAGTCGGCGGGCTTTGCGTGGCCCTTGGCTATCTTGGTGCTCATTGCAGGTGTGGCGCTGGTGACGCTCTTTGGCGTCGCGCTCGCCCGGCTTGCGCTTAGGCCTGCTCGAAGCTCGCTTGAGTCTCAGAAGATTTTCATCAGCAACATTGCGCACGAACTTCGTACGCCGCTTTCGGTGATACGCACCACCGCCGAGGTAGAGATGCTCGACCAGGCGCTTGCGCCCATGCACCGCAAAACATACGGCGCCATTTTAGAAGAGATAGACCGCGCAAGCGGGGTCATCAACAATCTGCTTTCGCTTAACCGGCTCGTGCGACCACAAAGGACGGAGCGCGCGGTAGTCGACCTAGCAGCGATAGTCGAGAGGGTGGTGGCGCGCTCGGGGCGCGTTGCGTTTGAGCGCGGCATAGAGATTTTAGTGAGCCGCAACGATCACGTGCAGGTGTATGGCAATGCGGTGGCACTAGAGCAGCTCGTTATCAACCTCGTCAACAATTCTCTCCACTACACTCCCAAAAATGGTCGCGGACATGTGCAGATCACCATTCGCCCGGAGCAGGACAATTTTTTAATGCTCTCGGTTGCCGACAACGGCATCGGCATAGCCAAAGAAGACTTGGCGCACATTCTTGAGCCGTTTTATCGCGGCGATAAATCGCGTGCGCGAAATATAAAAGGTGAGGGCTCGGGCCTCGGCCTCTCGATTGTAAACGAGATAGTGCAGTCGCACGGTGGCTCTATCCGCATCAACAGCACGCAGGGCAAAGGCACCAATGTAACGGTGCGCTTGCCGGCACCTCCGCACCATTAGCCTTGCCGCCTAAGGCTTAAAAGCTTCCTGAAATTTTTATGAAACACCCCGTAAGGGTGTTTTCTTCATGCGTCTCCACTAGTGAAGCCTTACCCGTCTTTCATCAACACAAAGATTTTATGAAAACAACAGGCACCGAAGGATTAAGCACAATGCATCTAGGCAGCGCAAAAGAAAATGCTACGCCCATTGCAGCGCAGAAAGTAGTTATCGTGGGGCTAGGCTATGTGGGGCTGCCGCTCGCTATTTTGGCTCGCGAACACGGCCACGCGGTAACCGGCGTCGACATCAGCGAGCGCCGCCGCGAGATGATCAAAAGCGCAGAGGTGCCCGACCTTGAAGACGCGCAGACCGACGCGCTCAAAAAGAAACCGCTCGAAGTCATGAGCGATTTTTCTGCAATCGCGCTCGCCGACATCATTGTCATCTGCGTGCCAACCCCGGTCGATGGCGACCACAACCCCGACCTTTCGCCGGTTATCGGCGCAGTCGAGGGCATCGCGGCACATCTGCGCCGCGGGCAGCTGGTGGTCCTCGAATCAACCGTGCACCCCGGCACCTGCGAGGAAATCATGATCCCTATCCTAGAGAAAAACTCAAAGCTCAAAGCGGGCCGCGACTTCGGCGTGGCGCATTGCCCCGAGCGCATCAATCCGGGCGACAAATACTGGTCGGTCTCGCGCATTCCGCGCGTTATCGGCGCTATCGACCAAAAGTCGCTTGCACGCGCCTCGGCATTTTATCGCTCTATCCTCGACGCGCTCGTCTACGAGATGGGGAGCCTGCGCGAAGCGGAAGCCGTGAAGGTGGTAGAAAATTCTTTTCGCGACATCAACATCGCGTTCGTAAACGAGCTTGCGATGTCCTTCACCAAGCTCAACATCGACGTTGTGCATGTGCTTGAGGGCGCAGCCACCAAGCCCTTCGGATTTATGATCCACTACCCGGGCGCGGGCGTGGGAGGCCACTGCATCCCGGTTGACCCCTACTACCTCATCCGTTATGCGCGCAAAAACGGCTTCTCGCACAAATTCCTCTCGCTTGCCCGCGAGATAAATGAAAACATGCCGGACTTCACCGCAGAGCAGGTTAAGACGGCGCTTGAGCAAAACGACATCGATCTAGACGGCGCGACGGTTGCGGTGCTCGGCGTTTCCTACAAGCCAAACATTAGCGACCTGCGCGAGAGCCCCTCATTTGAGATCATCCACGAACTCAAACGCCGCGGCGCCACGGTGCGCATCTTCGACCCTCACACGCCCGAGCACAGCACCGTTCCCGCGCTTGAAGACGCGCTCGACGGCGCCGATGCTGCAGTCATCGCAACCGCGCACCGAGAATTTAAAACCCTTACTCCAGATGTATTTATCAAGCAGGGAGTTAGTGCTGTCATCGACGGCCGCAATTGCCTCGACAAGGACCAATTCGCAGCCTCGGCGCTTACCTACCGCGGGATCGGACGCTAAACCCCATGACTACCAAAATCTTAGACATAAAACCCAGAGCAGTCGTGGTGCGCCCGCGAAGAAAAAAAGTCGCGGTGAGCGGTCTTGAGCCTGCCGCACATCGCCGCGGCAACCTCATAATCTCTATCATTCTCGCAGCAATAGGCCTCTTGCTCATCCTCATCATAAAATCCAAGTCGACTGCCAACTTGATAGAGGACCCAGTGATAGTGATATACACGCTGTTTGTCACCACCTTTCAGCTCTCCCGCGTGGCGGGCGCAGTGATGTTTGACCGCAGCAAGCGCATCATAAAAGAAACTTCGATGCCCGCGAGCATAGCCTATGAACCGGTTGTATCGTTTGTCATCCCATGCAAAAACGAAGAAGGCGCGATAGGCAAAACCGTCGACAATTGCTTTGCGATAGAATATCCGGCTGAAAAGCTCGAGGTCATCATAATCAACGACGGCTCGACCGATGGCACGCAAGCCGTGCTCGAAGAAAAGCAGAAAACATACCCCAACCTTATCGTTGTTAACTGGAAGATAAACCGCGGCAAGCGCCACGGCATGTACGAAGGCTTCAAAATAGCGCGCGGCGAAATCGTAGTGCAGCTCGACAGCGACAGCTATCTCATTCCTTCGACCTTCCGCAAATTGATAGAGCCATTCAGGAACCCTGCGGTCGGCGCCGTGTGTGCGCATGCCGACCCGGAGAATGCCAACCAAAACTTTTTGACGCGCATGCAAGCGGCCTACTACTTTATGTCGTTTCGCATACTCAAAGCGGCGGAGTCGACTTTCTTTACCGTCTTTTGCTGCAGCGGCTGCTCCTCGGCCTATAGAAAATCAGTTGTCGACCCTATCATGGATGAGTGGGTTGATGAAAAGTTCTTGGGGCTCCCCACCACCTGGGGCGACGATCGTGCGCTCACCAATCGCGTGCTTGAGCGCGGCTACTTAACTATCTATACCGACGAAGTGCAGGCCTTCACCATTTGCCCATCGGACCTCAAAACGCTTTTCAAACAGCAGGTGCGGTGGAAGAAGGGGTGGTTCGTAAACTCGCTTCGGGCATCCCGCTTCATCATCAAGACCAATCCGTTTGTCGCCTTCACCTACTTCTTCCCGCTCATATTTGTCACGACGCTCGCGCCCTTCATGGCGACGCGCGCGCTCATCTATAACCCTATCGTGCACCACACGGTGCCGCTTTATTACTGCGTGGGCATGCTCTTGGTGGCGTTTGTCATCACGGTCTATTATCGCTATGTCTCGCGCGACAACCGCTACTGGCCGTACCTGTTCTTGTGGGGGATATTCAACATGAGCATACTCTCGTTTGTGCTCTTCTACGCGCTCGCCACCATACAAAACCGCCGATGGGGAACTCGCTAATAAAAACTATATGCCAGTCATCGCATTACAACGCGCAATAACAGACACTAAGATCAAATTTTCTTTGGTGGTGCTGGTTCTTGCAGGCATCATCACGATAGGAAGCTTTTATCTCATCGGTTACTTGCGCTTTACCGTGCTTCGCGAAGAGATGTTTGCGCAGTCGCTTCAATACCGCGCAGAGTACATCGAGTCGCAACGGCAAATAGGTTTTTGGCCGGCGCTCCAGTCGGCGTTTTTAGGACAGGGGATTTTTACGAGCCAGGCGTCATCAAGCCTCGGCGTGCCGGTCTTAACCTACCACTCGGTCCTCTCTGACAAAAATGATGCAGCAGCTGTCGACGACACGGTTTCTGACTTCGAAGGCGCCAATGTGAGCCTCGAGCATTTTAAAGAGCAGATGTTCGCACTCAAAGCAGCGGGCTGGCAGACCGTAAGCTATGCCGACTTCGAAGCGTTTATACGCGGGGAAAAGCAGCTCCCGGCAAAATCATTTCTTCTTACGTTTGACGATGGCGCGAAGCAAAGCTTCTTCCCGGTCGACCCGCTGCTTCAAGCCCTCGGCTATAACGCCGTCTCCTTTATTTTGCCGGCGCACTCGCTTGGCACCAATAGCACCTATTACTTAAATAAAGACGAGATAGCGTTTATGCTCGGCACGGGCCGCTGGAGTGTAGAGTCGCACGGTCAGGATATCCATCTCTCGCTTCCTACCAACGCCGACGGCTCAGTTAAGGACAACGCGCTTTCAAACCGCGTCTGGCTGCCAAATGAAAATCGCCTCGAGACGCACGATGAGTATGCGGCGCGCATCCAAAACGACCTGGCAGTAGCAAAACAAAATCTGCAAAATGCGTTTGGCGTGAGCGTGACGGGATTTGCCTTCCCGTTTGGCGACTACGGGCAAAATATCACCAACGACCCGCAGGCTCAGGCAACTGTGCTTGCTGCAACAAAACAAAACTACAGCCTCGCGTTCTATCAAAACTGGAACAAGGGCAACTTCTCATTCAACTATCCAAACCCAGACACGCTGCTGGTTAAGCGCATCCCGGTAAAACCCACATGGGATGGCAATGACCTGCTCGAAGCGCTCAATGCCTCAGCACCCAAAGACATGCCCTACGAAGGCGTGCCAAGCGCAAAAGAAGGTTGGCAGAGCGACTGGGGCATCATGGGGCTCGGGAGCGACGGCATGAGTTTGGCCGCGGCCACCAGCACCACCGGCTCGCTCTCGGTGTTAGACGGCACCTACACCTGGGCTAATTATGAGGTGGAGGTGCCGGTTGAGTGGGAAAAGGGCTACGTAATGGTGCTCTTTGACCTCCAAAGCGGCCAGCTCGGGCGCGCATGCGTCTTTGCCGACAATGGCAATGTACAATTGCAGCAGCGAACCCGCGACGACATCCTCATCTTGCGCGAAACAAAAGTTAAAAGCGTCTCCGCAGGCTCGCACACCATAGGTGCCGTTTCGGCAGGCAACACAACCGCGTGCGTGTTTGACGGGGAATACGTCATAGACGCAACGCTCCCGCCGGCTTCGGGCGGCGTGGGGCTTGAAGCCTGGTCGCCAAACGCGGGCGAAGCGCAGGCACTCTTTAAAAACGTGCAGGTTGCAAGCGTGCCGTGGCACTAACTGCATAAAATTCATGAACCACTCACTGCTTTTCTTGCGGGCTTCACCCTGGCCTCATATACTGATTTTTATGATAGGACTTTTAGTTGGAGTCGCGCTTGCGAGCGCAACTGGAGCAATTACTACTAATTCGACGCAGAATGTAGCCTCGGTCGGAAGCACGTTCGATTATTTATTCGACAGCGTTGGTTCGCTCAATGAAACCGGCGCAATGAACGAGAGTTCGAGCCCCTATTGGTGGGTAAACTCGGGCGGGCGCCTCACGCTCGACGGCTCTCTCGGCTCAACCATCAAGGGTGCAACTTCGATTACTGACTCGTGGAGGCTCGCGTATGCCGCAAGCAACCCGGTCGACACCGATGGTGGAGCGCATCCGCAAAATTTATTCAGGTTAGTAACCAAATCAACATGGCAAAACGTATCAGCGCAAGCGCAGTTTTACATTTCTGCCGATCACTTCTCAACAAGCCCCAACAGGAACGCTTCCAATGGGCTCTTGCTTATGAACCGCTACGCCGACCTAGGGCAAACCCTCTACTACGCCGGGATTAGGGTAGACGGCACCGCGGTCATTAAAAAGAAATACAAAGGCACCTACTACACGATGGCGCAAAAAGCCGTCTTCCCCGGCACCTATGGCACGCCATCCAATAATAAAAACTTGCTGCCGCACAATGAGTGGGTCTCGCTCAAGAGCGAGGTCGTCACCAGCGCAAGCGGGGCAGTCACTATTGATCTCTATATGAAGCGCGCAAATGAGACTTCGTGGACCAAACTTCTTGAGTCTACCGACAGCGGGCAATATGGTGGCACGCCGCCCATAACCGCAGCGGGCTTCGAGGGCATCCGCACCGACTTCATGGATGTGCAGTTCAACAACTACCACCTCGAAAAGATCTAAGCCTCACCGGCAAAGAGAAATGAAGAAGCCGCGAGAGAAAATTCTCTCGCGGCTTTCGCGTCAGGCCGGCGCAAGCTGGCCGTCTTTGAGCACGATCTGCAGGTGCGGATGCTTGGATTTTTGCTTGGGCACGGGCTCAGGCTCTTCGAGAGTGTGCGTCAAGAGCGCAAACTCGTCGTGGGCAAGCTGTGCCCCAAGCTCGAGCTTTTCGCTGATGTAGGGCTCGTTCACCGGGTCGTTCAGCAGATGAACCACGGCGCGCATGAGCGTGTCGGTCGACTGCGCATGCGGCAGGTGTGCGTTGGCGGCGTAGTTGGCGATGCCTTCTTGCAGGGCCTCGGCCATGGCGCTCAAGGTCTCGAGCGTAAAGCCGCGTTCGCAGTTGCTCTTCACGAGCGAGCGCATAGAGGCACGCAGCCCTGCGCTCTTTATCTGGCTGTGTTCGGTCACTATTTCCTCCCTAAAAGAACTTGGCCTAGGTTATAACTTTACTAAAAAATGTCAAATAAAAAATGCGCCGCGAAAAATCTCGCGGCGCGCTGTTGCTACTGCTTGATGCAGATAAGGCTGTAGGTCTGCCAGATCTTCGGCTTGCCGTCGGCGGTGGTGCCTGCTTCGGTCACCTTGCTCGAGTAGACGGCGTGATAGGTCTCCTCGATTGCGGCTATCTCATGGTCGTCAAAGGCAGAAACGTCTTTGCCGTCGGCGACCCACTGGTCGCCGTATCCCAGCACATTGAACGCCATCACGCCGCCTCGGGTCAGCGCTTTGTGCATCTGGCTGATCACCTCGACTGCAGTTCTTTTTGTGAGGAAGAAGAGCGAGTTCATCGAGATAACGAGGTCGTAGTAGCCGACGAAGTTGACCTGCACGTTGCCAAGCACTTCGTCTTCGATAGTCTTGTCTTTGCGCGCGATCCCCGGCGGCAGCCACATCGTGGCGTCGGGCGAGGAGTCGACCGCTACCACGAGCTCAAACCCTTGCGAGTTGAGGTAGATAGAGTCGCGGCCGTTGCCCGAGCCCAAATCAAGCGCGTTGCGCTTGAGTTTGACGCGAGCGAGCGCTTTCTCGACCAACATATTGGGCTTGTTGCCCACGTTTTCGAAATACTGCTTCCAGGTTGGGTCTGCCAACGAGTGCCTCCTGTTAGTGGGTGCGTTTTATTTTTCGAATTTCTTCGAGCAGACGATGATGGTCCTTCGAGCTTTTTGAAAGCATCTCCGGACCCTCTTCGATGAGCTCGCGCCACAACGCCTGAATCTCTTGCGGCGTTGGGTCGTGGTCTTCGGCATACACCTCTTTGTGCAAGAGGCGCATGGCTTCGTCTTCTTCCTCGTCGGTTAGTTTGCGCCCGGACTCCTGCTCCATGCGGGTGCAGATGGCGTCGTAGCGCGTAAGTAGCGTTTGTTTCTGGAGTGGCATCGAGAGCCCTTTCTATTCAAAATCCATCTTTCTGTATTATACTACTTTTAAGCCTAAACGTCAATACTGCGAAAACCTTATACTATATATCTATATGGCGCACCCGTGGCAAAAGCTTTTTAATAAGGCGCTCCGCAAGTCGACGCCCGATGAAAACCGCGTGCTTGAGGAGGCGCAGGCCCTGCGCGCCAAAAACTACAGCCCGCAGGAAATCTACGACGTGCTCGCCCACCTGCGCGATGCGCTCATCCAAGACAAAGACCGCAACATCCTCGTCGAAGCGTGCGATGAGTTTGAGAAGTATTTATAGATATATGGCTGATAAGTTTATTGACCTTAACGAAAGTATTAACTTGTCAGACTTTGCTAGAGCAGAGATGGAGGTAGATGCAATTATTTATCTCCGGGAGTTTCAAGATCATGAGAAAGAGTATTTAGAAACAAGCGCAGAACCGGAGCTAATTTTTGCTTTTATATATCTTCAGATCTATCTGGAGTGCTTCCTTCACCAAAACATGCGCTACATAGTCAACATGGAGTTCAAACCGCCCTACGAAGCAGTGGCAACCAAATGGGAGGAAGGAGAAAGACGCTCTGTGCAACAGAAGTTAGATGCATTTATAAAATCCTTTTTCCCGAGTGTGCCTGCCGACATTGAATC
>OUMN01000029.1_pt1 | contig 17730 bp, 14 predicted proteins | sample 1691011 | NCBI WGS metagenome assembly OUMN01 (sample SAMEA3914864, study PRJEB12502) | metagenome | biome: forest; material: soil | place: USA | collected 2012-03-12 | depth 0.3 m
ACCTCGCTCTGGTTTCGCCATGCAGTTGCAAAAGCATTTGCACAGGATTTTTTTACACACATTGAAGACCCCATTCCTTCCGACATTTTAAAGAACTATAATCTGCCGTCACTTAAGACTGCGCTTGTGTGGATGCACTCGCCGAAAAATCTTAAAGATGCCGAGGCGGCGCGCAAACGCTTTGCGTTTGAGGAGGTGTTCATGATTCAGCTCGAGCGAGCGCAAGAGCGCCTGCGCCAGGCAAAAGAAAAAAGCTTTGCCGTCGACGTCCCGCTTGAAAAAATAGATGAGTTCATGGAGGCCTTCCCCTTTTCTGCTACGAAGGCGCAGGAGTCTGCGGTAGAAAAAATTTTAAATGATATGCGCATCGGCCATCCTATGTCGCGCCTCCTTGAGGGCGACGTTGGCTCAGGCAAAACTGCCGTGGCAGCAACCGCCGCCTTTGCAGTGGTGCAAACGCGGCCGCAAGGGCAAAACTTCGGCACGCTCCAGGTGGCCTACATGGCGCCAACCGAAATCTTGGCCAAACAGCATTTTGAGTCGTTTATCAAATACTTTGAGAAGTTCCCTATAAACATTGGGCTCATAACCGGCTCGGGCTGCTTTAAATTCCCAAGCAAGAGTAAGCGTGGCGAGGCCACCAACATTTCTCGTGCGCAGCTTTTGAAGTGGGTCAAAAACGGCGAGATCCCAGTGCTCATCGGCACGCACGCACTCATACAAAAATCGGTTGAGTTTAAACATCTCGCACTTGTGGTCATCGACGAGCAGCATCGCTTCGGCACCAACCAAAGGAGAAAGCTGGCAAAGAAAGAGGCGCGCATCCCACACCTCCTTTCGATGACCGCGACTCCTATCCCCCGCACGCTCGCGCTCACTATCTATGGCGACCTCGACTTAACCTTGCTCGACGAGATGCCGCCCGGCCGCAAGCCTATAATCACCGAGATAGTTAGCCCCGAGAACCGCGGCGACGCCTACCAGCTTATGCGCCGCGAGCTTGCCGCCGGTCGCCAAGCCTATGTCATCTGCCCGCGCATCGACGAGCCCGATCCGGACAAAATGTTCGCCATCATGGCGAAGTCGGTTAAGGCCGAGGCAAAGCGGCTCAAAGCAAGCGTATTCCCCGAATACGAGATAGCCATTTTGCACAGCAAGATGACGCCGAAAGAAAAAGACGACACGATGCAGAAGTTTGCCGAACACAAGATAGACATCCTGGTAGCGACATCGGTTGTTGAGGTCGGCGTCAACGTGCCTAACGCCACAATGATCTTTATAGAAGGAGCGGAGCGCTTTGGTCTCTCGCAGCTCCACCAGCTGCGCGGTCGCGTCGTGCGCTCAAACCATCAGGCCTACTGCTTTGTGTGCCCCGCGACGCGCGGCGAAAAAACCATGGACCGCCTCAAGGCACTCACGAAAGCCAAAAATGGATTCGAACTCGCTGAGATGGACTTGCTGCAGCGCGGCCCAGGAGAATTGACCGGCCGCAGCCAGTGGGGCATCTCAGACGTCGGCATGGAGGCGCTTAAGAATTTGAAATTGGTTGAAGCTGCGCGCATCGAGGCACAGACGCTTATCAAACATGACGGTGAGCTCAAGAAGCACCCGCTCCTTAGCGCACGACTCGTCGACCGCGCCCTGACTTCGCACTTTGAGTAAAGTAGGCCGGGTTTCTCCTCCCCCATTCGATCTTGTCCCACACACGCTCATTGATGTAGTAGCCGATCATGAGCAACGTCGCCACGACGAGCGTGATATTGGTTGCCTGGCGGATCTCCCCGGTAAAGAGAAGCGTCACGACGAGAGTGATCACGGTCGCGATTATTCTCCATACCACGGTCTTCACCAGCGTTCGACGTAGATGGTCCATATAGATTTCTTATTCCCGCTAATAAATACAAAAAGGGCCCACCATGGCCCTGTATTACTACTATCTACCTGTACCCCGAGAGGGGCAAGGCGAGTTATGCACAGGAGGAGCGCCTAGCTCTGGCGTTTGCCATGAAGCAGCATATCAACGGCATGTTCCATTGAGCCCGCGGGGGTTACTTCGCCGCCGTTAACAAAGAAGATTTCGTCGGCATTTTCAATCGTGTTAAGGCGGTGGGCAATGATCACACGCGTCGTTGATGGGGGCAGGTGCTTCAAAATGTCCTCAAGCATTTGCTCGGTCACGGTGTCGATATTGGCGGTTGCTTCGTCAAGAATTAGAAGCTCCGGATTGCGCAGCACTGCGCGCATGAACGCAATGAGCTGCTTTTGCCCGAGCGAAAGTGCGTCGCCGGTCGTCGCCACCTTGGCTTCAAGCCCCCCGTCAAAGCGCGTAAGCAGAGTTTCGAGGCCCGCATCATGAATTGCCTTCTCAAGCTGCTCGTTTGTATATTCTTTATACTCTTCATTGCCGTAGAGAATATTCTCGCGCACCGTGCCCGAGAATAAGACCGGCTCCTGCAAAATGAATCCTATTTTCTTCGTGCGCTCAGCATGGCTCACGGTCTGTATATTGCTGCCATGCAAAAGCACTTCGCCTGACGTTGGGTCATAGAGTCGCGCCATGAGGCTCGCGGTGGTCGTCTTGCCGCCGCCGGTGGGGCCCACGAGCGCATAGGTCTTTCCTGCTTCAAGTTTGAAGTTCACGTCGTGCAGCACTTTTTTGCCTCCGGTATATTCGAAGGATACATCCTTAAACTCAAGCAGCGAGGCGCCTTCAGTATTTTTATTTTCTTTCGGCAGAATCTTCATGTCGTTGCGAAGCCCGAGTATCGAGGAAATGCGGTCCCAGCCGGCGAGCGCCACCTGAAAGTTTGCCCAGAGCGCCGCAAGCTGTCGGAGCGGGTTATAAAAATTGTTTACGTAGCCCAAGAAGCCGATAAGAAGACCGAGGGTAAAGCTCCCCTGCGATATGAGATAGGTGCCGTAGGCGAGCGTTACGAGTGTTGCGATGTTTGAAGAGAGGCCAAACACTGGCGTAAAGGTCTGGTTAGCGATGCCCGCGCCGACCGCCGCCTTGTAGTTGGCTTCGTTTGCCTTGTCGAAGCGAGCCCTAAAGAAATCTTGGCGATTGAACGCAACCACCACCTTGAAATTATTGAGGCTCTCCTGAATCTCAGCCGAGAGGCTGCCGGTTGAGGTGAGCGAGGTGGCGTTTCGGCTCTTCACCCAAGGCGAAAGCAGCCTGGTGAATATGAGGAGCGCTCCGGCCGGAGCAAGCGCAGCCAACCCTAGTTGCCAGTTTATAGAAACGAGGAAGATGCCCGCACCTATCATGATGACAATGCTCCCTACAAACTGCACGAGCGTTTGCGAAAAGAACTGGTTGAGTTTGTCAGTGTCGTTGTTGATGCGCGAGATTAAGTCTCCTGCCTTGTTGGCATTAAAGAACGCGACCGGCAGCTCCTGGAGCTTGCTAAAAATGTTGGTGCGCAGGGTAAAGAGCGTGCGCTGGCCGACGCCACCCATGAGGCGCGTCTGCAGGTAGCTCGTGAGGAAGCCGAACGCATAGAGCGCAAAGAGAATGCCCGAGTAGATAAGCACATTTCGCATATCGCGAGTGGCGATGTAGGTGTCTACAATGTGCGCGATGATAAGCGGGCCCGTGAGGCTCACGGCAGAGTTGGCGAGCGTCGCTATAGAGGCATAGAGAAGCGTCCCGCCTTCCCCGCGCATCAAAGGCCACAGGCTCTTGAGGGCAGCGGGCGCTGAGATCTTTTTCTTATTTTCTTCAGAGTTAAGTTCGTAGTTCATAGGCGTTTGTTGAGCGCTGCGATTCAAATATCTGCACATACTCCGGGCTCGTGCGCATCAGTTCTTCATGAGTGCCGCGTGCCAAGACCTCGCCCTCCATAAGGAGGATGATTTGCTCGTAGCTCTCGACCGCCGCTATCTTCTGCGTCACTGAGACAAGCGTGAGGTGAGGATAATTTTTCGCGAGGTTAGCCAAGATCTTGCGCTCGGTCTGGCCGTCGACGCGCGCGGTAAAGTCGTCGAGGAAAAGTATGCGGGGATTCTGCGCAAGCGCGCGTGCAAGCATGATGCGCTGCTTCTGGCCGCCCGAGAGGCTGGTGCCGCGCTCGCTCACCATAGTGTCGAGGCCTTGCGGGAGCGCATCGATAAAATCGCCAAGCTCTGCGGTCTCTATCGCGAGCTTAAGCTGCTCGTCTGTGGTCGCTAAACTAAACGCGATGTTCTCGCGCACGCTGGTGTTGAAGACAACGCTGTCCTGAAACACGAGGCCGATCTGGCGGTAAAACGATTCGGGATCATACGAGGCAAGCGGTTTGCCGTCATACTCAACGCTTCCCGCTTTTGGAGTGAGCAGGCCCACTGCTGCATACAGTAATTGCGTCTTCCCTGCGGCAGTAGGCCCGATGATAGCGGTGCGCGAGCGCGGCGCAATCGAAACCGAAACATCTTTAAGCGCAGGCTTCTCTCCGTAGCTCACTGAAATATTTTTAATTTCGATGGCGCCGGTCAAATCGGCAACTTCCTTGCCGGGCGGCACCTCGTCTGGCGCCGAGAGGATTTCATAGATGCGCGTATAGGAGGCGGTTGCCTGCGCGATGACGTTGCTCATAAAGCCTATAACCAGTATCGGGAAGATCAATATATAGATGTAGCTGTTGAACGCGGCAAACGAACCGAGCGTCATCGAGCCGGATATCACGAAGTAGCCGCCGAGCGCCACCACCGTGAGGGTGCCCAAGTTAGCAACAAAGGTGATAACCGGGATCATGATAGAGAAGAGCTTCAATATATTGATACCAATGTCACGCGCTTTTGCGTTTGCTTCAGTAAACTTCGTAGCCTCAGACTCTCCCGAGTGGAGCACGCGTATGAGCGCGGCACCCAAAATGCTTTCGTTTATAACCTTGTTGAGCCAGTCGATAACGCCGCGGCTCTCAAGAAACAGCGCCCGCACCTGTTTGAGCACTACAAAGAATGTGCCGCCGATAAGCGGGATTATCATAAGGACCGCAAGCGCTAGCTGCCAGTCGATAGAAAGGAGGATGCCTGCAGCGCCGATGATGATGACCGCAGAGGAAACAAGCGACACGATGCCTTGCGCCACAAAGAGCTTGATAGAGTCGATGTCGGCCGTGAGGTTAGTGAGGAGCTTCGATGGGTTTTTTTCGTCGATAAAACGATAGCTCTGGCGCGAGATCTTGGCTATGAGGTCGTGCCGCATGTCGCGCCCCACGCGCTCGGAGGCATAGGTCTGCACGATGCTCTGCACGTAGGTAAAGAAGAAAATGCCGAGCGCAAAACCGCCGAACTCCAACACAAGTGTCGAGAGCACGAGCGTGTGCGAAATGTAGCCATCGATAACGCTTGATATGAGTCGCGGCAGCACGAGCGTGAGCGCGTTTGCTGCGGTAGCCAAAAGCACGAGCCACACTATCATCATGCGGTAGGGCAAAAGGATGCTGAAGATGCTCGGGATTTTAGGCTTGTCTGATGGGGGTCTTTTGGCCATTAGGAACAGAAGTGATGACGCGGATGACCGCGAATAATTTCTACCGAATCAGGTGCGGGCGCTAGGGATCGAACCTAGGACCGGTCGTGTATAAGACGACTGCTCTACCGACTGAGCTACGCCCGCGAGCGAGCAAGAAAGCAAAAGCTTGTTTTTGCTTTCGCCGCGAGCGAGCGGGCAGTATCAAGCGAAAGCGCAGATACGCCGGAGGCTTGTGTGAAGGCGAGCTTATGCCGGGCCTCGCGCCCTGCCTTGCTTGTCTCCTACTCTACCCGAAATACGGCCCCCGTGCTACCCTTCCCCGCAGTTGGTTCTATATAAAGGAGGAAATCGTGGATCTCTTAAATCTCATTGTCGGCAATGCTGCCGGCACGGTCAAAACGGTCGAGGATGTTCGGAAACTCGAAGCGAGCGCCGTCACGCGAATCACGGTGGGCTCCATCACCAAAGAGCCCCGCGAGGGCAACAGCGGCGACACCTACTACTTCGACACGCATTCGCACGCGTCTCTCAATTCGATAGGCATGCGCAACCCGGGCCTTGAGTGGTATCACGCCGGAGGAAAGCTCCGCCGCATGACGGAAATCGCGCATGATGCCGGCAAAAAACTGTGGGCTTCGGTCGCCGGCTTCTCTGTCGAAGAGTACGTCCAGCTCGCCGAGACCTGCTTCTTATGCGGCGTCGACGGCGTCGAGCTCAACTTGGGCTGCCCCAACGTGCACGATGGTGGGGTTTCGAAGCCCATCTTTTCGTATCACCCCGAGTCAGTTCAAGACCTGCTCGAGCAGATGGAGGGCAACTTTCTTGGCGCAGGCCACGAAATCGGCGTAAAGATCTCGCCGGTGCCAAGCAAGCGCGAGAAGGACAAGAACGAGGAAAATATTCTCGCTCCGCTCGTGCATGCCATAAACAGCGCAAGCATCATCACCGAAGTGGTGGCGGTCAATACGCTGCCAAAGCAGACAATGCGCAAGAGCGACGGCGGCCCTGCCCTATCGTATATGCCGCTCGACGGCACTGAGTTGATGCACGCAGGTGGGCTCGCGGGCGCTCCACTGAAGGCTCACGGGCTCAGAGTCGTCGGCGAGCTCCTCAGCCATCATCCGAAAGCAGAGAGCGCGCTCTATTCAAGCATCCGGGTTATCGGCGCAAGCGGCATCTTCTCGGGCACAGATGCAAAGGAGTATCTCGACCTTGGGGCTGCCGGCTTCGAACTCGGCACCGCCTACTACAATCATGAGAACCCTGCTGTCTTCTCGGTGATCCTCAACGAACTTGTCGGGCTCTATGAGCCCGCATAAACCAAAGCTGCGCGAAACTTCGCGCGGCTTTCTTTTTTATCCCCTTCTGCTAGAGTGCCTGCAGACTAGATCTCACACAGGAGAAAACAGTGAAAGTATTTGCAGACACTATACGCATGCGAGCGCCGTTTGACGCGCATGTCCACTTGCGGGACGGCGCGATGCTTGAAACAGTCGCGCCGCTCACCTATCGCAATTTCCCCGGCGGGGCGCTGGTGATGCCCAACCTCGTGCCACCAATCACTACGCCTCAAATGGCTCGCGAATATAAGGAGCGCATCCTGCAGGTGATCGGCGACAAAGCGTATCCGCTCGTGATGACCGGCTACCTCACCGAAGACATGGATCCCAAAACCGTGATCGAAGGCTTCGAGAACGGCAGCTGGCAGGCCATGAAGTTTTACCCGCGTGGCATGACCACCAACTCTCACGGCGGCATCAGCGACATCAAAAAGCTGGGGCCGGTCTTTGAGGCGATGGAAAAGTCTGGCATGCCAGCGCTCTTCCACGGCGAAAGCCCCCTATGGGAGCGAGGAGAAAAAACCGACATCTACGATCGCGAGAAGGCTTTCTTCTACGAGGTCGCGCCGTGGATCCTTAAAACGTTCCCCGGCCTGCGGGTCTCGTTTGAGCACGGCTCAACACGCGCATTCGTGAGCTTCCTGCAGACCCACGGAAAAAAAGATCGGGTAGTGGGCACTATAACGGCGCATCACCTGCTCTTCGATCGCAACGACTTCTTCGCACAAGGCCCCGATGTGCATCTGCATTGCTATCCGGTGCTCAAACGCGTCCAGGACAAGCAAGCCTTGCGTAAGCTTGCGACTGCCGGGCACGATTTCATCTTTGCCGGCACCGACTCTGCGCCTCACCCGACCGAAGCAAAAGAGAGGGCCTGTGGCTGCGCCGGCGGCGTATTCACGGCCCATGCGGCGGTTGAACTGTATACTGAAGTCTTCGAGCGAGAAGGCAAGCTTCACAAGCTCGAGGCTTTCATCTCAACCAATGCATCGGAGTTCTACAAACTCCCTGCAAGCCCAAAAGAAGTTATTCTTCGCAAAATACAATGGGCGGTGGCCAGCATGGTGGAGCTGCCCAAAAGCCAACAGGTGCGGCCGCTCTTCTACGGAAACGACAGTGCAACGCAGCGCTGGATCGAATGGCAATACGCATAATCAAAATCCCCGGGCCAGTTGGCTCGGGGATCTCTTTTTTCGAAACTTATACTTTTACATCAACAGGAATCGGGTCGATGCTTTCTTTTTGTTTTACCTTGATGCCGTTGGCGCGCAGTATCCCTTCAAACTCTTCCCGCTCTACTGTCTCTACCTCAACCAAGCGCTGCGCTATCGCATCGAGCACATGGCGGTGCTTCACGATAATGTTTTCGGCTTTTTTGTATGCTTCGTCCACTATGTGGCGCACTTCGGCATCTACTTCGGCCGAAATCTTTTCTGAATACGCATGGTCGGCAACGCCTGAGCCAAAGAGCGCTTTGCCTCCCTCGCCTTCGAGTGCCACGGTGCCCATCTTGTCGCTCATGCCGTAGCGCGTGACCATGTCACGAGCGAGCGAAGTCAAAACCTGAATGTCGTTTGAGGGGCCGGTTGTCACGTCGCCAAAGACCATTTTCTCTGCAACATAGCCGCCGAGGCTCATTGCGATATCGTCGAGGAACTCCTTTTTGCTCTGCATCTTCTTGTCATCAAACGGAAGCTTGAGCGTGTAGCCTGCTGCGCGGCCGCGCGAGATGATAGAGATTTTGTGCACCGGGTCGGCATATGGCAGGAGCGACGCAACAAGCGCGTGGCCCGCTTCGTGATAGGCGGTGATTTCTTTTTCTTTTTTATTGAGCACATGCGACTTCCTCTCCGGGCCGAGCATCACCTTCTCTATCGAGCGGATGAGGTCAAACTGCGCGACCGTGCGGCGGTTTTCGCGCGCTGCAAGTATCGCACCTTCGTTCATGAGGCTAAAGAGGTCGGCGCCGCTGAAGCCCGGTGTGCGCTCTGCTATCACCTCGAGGTTCACATCCTCGGCCAAGGGCTTTTTGCGCGAATGCACTTTCAAAATCTCGAGGCGATCGGCGCGGTCGGGCAGGTCTATCATGACGCGACGGTCGAAGCGCCCGGGGCGCAGGAGCGCAGGGTCGAGCACGTCGGGGCGGTTGGTTGCCGCCATCACTATCACTTTTTCGTTTGGCTCGAAGCCGTCCATCTCAACCAAGATTTGGTTGAGGGTTTGTTCGCGCTCGTCGTTGCCGCCGCCCACACCCGTGCCACGCACGCGGCCAACGGCGTCTATCTCGTCGACGAAAATAATTGCCGGCGCTGCTTTCTTTGCAGTGAGGAAGAGGTCGCGCACGCGGCTGGCACCCACGCCGACAAACATCTCAACAAATTCTGAGCCTGAGATAGAGAAGAAGGGCACGCCCGCCTCCCCCGCTACCGCGCGGGCCAAAAGCGTTTTGCCGGTGCCCGGAGAACCCATGAGCAGAATGCCTTTGGGGATGCGCGCACCGATGTCGAGAAACTTTTTTGGGTTTTTGAGGAAGTCGACAATCTCGAGCAATTCTTCTTTTGCTTCTTTAGCGCCCGCAACATCTTTGAAGGTTACGCGCGAGGTTTCGTCGTTGGGGTCGATTAAACGCGGCTTACTCTGGCCAAAGCTAAATGCCTGCATGCCCGAGCCTTTAACCTGACGCGAGAGATACCAGATGAAAAACGCGATTAAGAGGAGCGGCGCCACAAACGGCGCGAGCATCGACGCCCAGAACTGCCACGCGCTCTCGCGCTTGATGTCTATGGAAACTTTCGCAAGCTGCTCTTTGGTGACGCCATAGTTGGCGAGCGTTTCGGTGAGCGAGCTCTCCGGTTCTTTTTTAGAAGTCTTCTCGCTTTGGTCGCTGTAGGTGGCGTCGAGATTGTCGCCGTCAACAATTATTTTTGAAACGCTGCCCGAGCCTATGTCGGCCGCAAGCTGCGAGAGAGGGATCTCAGTCGGCTGCTTCTTGCCCTCGCCCGCGAGGTAGGTGTAGGCGGTCGCCAAAAGGAGGAGCACGACAATGCTCGAAACGAGGTTGATCCAGAACGAATCTGTTTTAGGGAGCTTTGGCATAGGCGGCAGGCGCTTGCCTCCCGGCTTGTCCCCATTTTTGGGCGCACCCCCCTGCTTGTCGTTCATATCTTGCATGTTCTATATAATAGTAGCATCTCACGCGCCCGAAGCAAAAAAATTTTTAGCATGCTACATTTTCTCCATGAGCCTTATCGAGCACAAGAAAGCGCGCCTCGACTACGAGATCCTCGAGCAATACGAGGCGGGTATTGAGCTCTTGGGTCACGAGGTTAAGAGCCTGCGCCAGAAGCACGGCAAGCTCGAAGGCGCACACGTGATAGTGCGCGGGGGCGAAGCGTACATCGTTGGCATGACTATACCTCCCTACCAGCCCGCCAACACGGGCTCAGAGTATGAGCCAGACCGCAGCCGAAAACTGCTCTTAACGAAGGCTGAAATCCTCAAGCTTTCTGAGGCGGAAGGACAGAAAGGCTTGACAATAGTGCCACTTTCGGTGTATAATAAAGGGCGTGTTTTAAAGATGTCTGTCGCGGTCGCCCGCGGCAAAAAGAAGTATGATAAACGGGCTACGCTTAAAAAACGTGACACCGAGCGCGACATCCGCCGCACTTTGAAAAATCAATAAGCGTCAAAATTACTAGGCTTTCCCGAAGACGGCGCAACACGTTGTACCCTCTTCGGGGATGATTGGCCTAGACAATTAAGACCATCGCGCAGAAGCGCGGAGTAGCAGTCCGGACCTGCTTAAAAATCCGGTAACTCTAACTGCAAAGTCAGTTGCATCGCCGTATTTCTCGGCGAACCAGGTCGCTTACGCACTAGCCTAAGCCTCTGGCATCCGCTTCTCTCCTTCGTCGGAGAAGGCCGGGTGTTATAAAGACGAAATATAACTGGTGGACGTAGTTCACCACCAGCTGAAACTTAGAACTTGCTCTCTACAGCGATTTCGTTCGCTTCATACTCTGTAGAGTTAAGACAACAAAGCGCACTACACTCCGTAGAAGCCCTGCCGAATCTTTTTTGCACGGGGGTTCGATTCCTCCCATCTCCACTAAAATAAAAACAACCCGGCTTGTGCCGGGTTGTTTTTATTTCTACTTTTTAGTTGATCCCCTGCTCTTTAAGGATGCGAGAGACGCCGCTCCAAATGCTGATGAATCGGCCGAGCAAGATGCCGCACAAAAGCGCGAAGGAAAACGCGGTGAGTGCCGCGCCGTGGATGTAGTGGCCTAAGAGCTGTTCACCGAATACGCGAAATGCAACATACACCGCTATCAAGACGAAGCTCATGCGGTCGAGACTCATCACCACCTTCTGCGTATCTTTGTGCCACCCGAGCTTGAATATGCGCGCAACCAGATAGCCGACCACAAGACCAATCGCCAACCCGAGCCCAACGAGCCCTAAGCCTATCTCCCCCATTACCGCATCGTAGGAAACGGCAACAAGCAGCGCCGCGGATATGAGGAAGAACAAGACAAGCTGTATGAGCACCCGCGTATGGACGTGTTTTCGTAGTTTCGTATACATCTTTTAAGTATAACAAAACCCGCCTTTTGAGCGGGTTTTGCGTCATAGATTTCTTACGGGTTACTGCGTTGCTGGTGCGGACGCGCCAGTACCTGAATTGGTGTTGGTGGTTGCGCCTCCATTTGAGCCGCTATTGTCAGTGCCGGTGTTTGCCGGAAGCGTGACATTTATATTAGCGCTGCCTGGAGTTTGGGTTTGTGATGCTGCCGGAGCGTTGTAGTAGCGCATCCAAACAAACGCACCTATAACGACGACCGCAAGGAGGATAATGACCGCGACAGCCCAGCCGCCATTGTCTGAGCTCTCTACTGTACGCTCAGTGGTGCCCGGATTATTTACAATTGTTGCCATAGAAAATGATCTAAAATTAATAAGCGCACGAAACCTGCACGCTAACTATATAGGAGGGTGTATGAAGGCCACATGAAGGGTTTGCAGCTTTGTTTGTTGCTGATATGGTAGCCGCAGATGCACACAAGGAGTACGCAATGAAGATCGGCAAGGAGTTTAAGCCCCTAATACTTAAGGAATACGAATTTTGGGCTCTATCGCTTAGCCCCAAACAGCTTCCCTACGTGGGCCGCACCTATGCCTGGTGGAAGGACCGCCATATAGGTGAAGGAGAAAAGATGGCGCCCTGGGAGCTGCCACTGAGCGCACTGCTTGAGCTTCACTCACTGGTGATGCTCGACGTAGTGCGCGGATTGGACGCAATAGGCTATCCAACGCAGCCTTACGGCGAGCGCTTTCTGCTCAACACTGCCTACTTGGCCAACGAGTCGGGACACAACCATCATATGCACTACCACTTCATCCCGCGCGTTCGCGACTTGCTCAATCTTGAGAAATTGCGCCTCACCGTTACCGACGAGCGTTGGGGCAAAAACTATCTGCAGCCCCAGAATGCGCCGACACTCACGCACAAAAGATTGCTTGCGCTTAAGGCCGTGATGGTCGAAGCGATAGCCTGAGCAAGCCGCCGCGCCCACGAGCGCGGCGGCTTTTTTTGACTCCGCAGTCAATAAATGATTTACTCGGTTTCAGTAATCCGTTCTTACCTTAAAGGAGAAGAGAATGCCAGAGGCAGCTGTTAACGCGGGCAACCGCCACCAGGATCGCGTCAATAATGACGAGGAACTCAAGACTCGCCTCCTGCAGGCAGTCGACTGGTATGTCATGAGCGGCGGCAAGCCAAAAGCTCGTGCATTTACCTTCGCCATCGACGAGCTCACTAAAATGAAGATGGATTTCGAAAAGAACCCACGAGAAGAGCCCCTCATCCCCCGCCCCGCCAACTAGGCGGGGCTTATTTTTATACACAGCGCCGAGCCAACGCTCTATATATATGTAGTATCGTATGGGTATATGAAAAACGCTTTTTTGGTGGGTGCGCTCTTATCTGTCTTTCTCATTCCTGCGGCGGCGGCACATGCGTCTATCACCATTACGAGCGTGACGATAAACGGGAGCCAGACAAGCTCGATCCAAGTGCAGCCGGGAGCCAACATCAATGCCTCAGTTACCGCGCTTCTTTCAAATGGCAGCAAGTGGAAAGCTACGAGCTGGAGTATCTCTAATGGCCCCACTACCACGACCGCCTGCGTAAACAGCAAAAATGCGAAGGATGGCACGCGCAACACTTCGGACAATGTCTTTACCGAAAATTTCGAGATCAAGGCGCCAGCCTCCCCGGGGCTCTACACCGTCAAATTCCTCGGCGATGGGGCAAACAACTGTGGCAAGGTAGACGGAGCGACCTATACGGCGCCGGTGACTATCCAAGTTGGCAATAACGTGCGCCCGCCGGTCATCGCCCCGCACTCCGACGTGCTCGTGACAAGCGTAACGCCTGTAGCAGTAACGTACACCATCCCCACTTCAACCGACGATATGGATCAGAACGTACCTGTCTCTTGCAGCCCGGCTTCGGGCTCAGTCTTCCCGCTTGGCGACACCACTGTCACCTGCACCGCGCAGGACAGCACCGGCAATCAGGCGTCTCCGACAATCTTTAAAGTAACGGTTGTTCAGCCCGCTGGTACACCATATGTTATGGCTGCCCAAAGCGACACTTCCTTCCTGTGTGCTCCGAATTGGGAAAACTGCTTCACCGGCAGCGGCAGCACTTCGGTTGCAACGATAAACTTGGGGCTCGGTTCAACACTCGGCAACGGCAGCCTCAAGAGCGTTACGATTGCGAAGGATGAAACTTCTCCCTTTGTCTCGCTTCCATGGATCATCCAGCTTGAATGCTTCACCGATGCAACATACACCACTCATTGCAGCGATTGGCTCCAACCTAACTCATACAATGGCAATGTAAGCTTTGTAGCTGCAGAGTTTGCTAGCGCAACTGCCGACAACAAGTTTTGGACAGCAGACTTCACCAACCCGTCGCATGAGTCAAACTTTGGCGGAACCTCGCCAGTTGTATTCATCCCAACCCGCTACTACCGACTCATAATCAACGACAATGGAGTAGGTATTGGCGCCTATGGCTCACAGAGCCTTGGTCTCCCCTATTACGCGATTAACGGTCTCACCCTCTAAAGAAACCCATGTCGGTCTCGAAGAAAAATAGAGGCTTCACTCTTATCGAACTCTTGGTAGTGATAGCCATTATCGGCATCTTGGCCGGCATCGTGCTTGCCTCGCTTGGCAGCGCGCGCGTTAAAGGCCGCGACGCAAAACGCATCGAGGAGATACGCCAGATCCTCCACACCATTGCTCTCGCCGACTCGGGGAGCGGGGTCAACTTGGGATGCAACTCAAACAGCGTGCTCAGCGCCTGCACCGGTATTCCATCGCTTGGCTCCTACCGAGACCCTATCGGATCGGCTACCTGCTCTATAGTCACTCCGGCAACTTGCCAATATACCGTCCGCACGCCTCCGGGCGGCGGTGCTACGCTCACCACACAAAACTTTGAGATTTGCGCCTATCTTGAAAGCGGCACCGGTTCGTTCCCTGCAGGAAACATCAACGTCAGCAGCGCTACCTCAACCGTCAACGCAACCTGCTACTAGGCAAATAAAATAGGCGCTCCGAGATTCCTCGGAGCGCCCTTTTGCTGCTACGATGCAGCGTTGATGACGCTTGTTAGCAAACCCATCCGTGTACCTTGGCGGTGCCTTTCGAGATCAAGCCCAGCTCAATCCCTAAGGCCTTCGAGGCATCGAACACTCGACCCCTGATATAGGGTCCGCGATCGGTGACGGGAATGTTTTTCACGGTGATGCCGTTCTCGAGATTGGTGATGCACACGTTCGTCCCCAGCGGGAGCGTCTTGTGTGCGACGGTGATGCGATGGGGGTTCATTCGTATCCCATTGGCCATCTTTTGCCCGGGCAAGCTGTACCAGCTCGCCTCTCCGTCCATATCATGAGAACCTTTCGCCATCGACGGACATGCCGACAGCGAAAGCGATAGTGCCACGAGAGTCGCGGCCATTGTACGCATATGCATACAACTACTCCAAAGTTGTTGAAAGAGTAGTCTGCACATTCCGCAAAGTATCCCCCGCGGACAGCCATGATGATTACTTAAGAAGAAAAAGAGACCAGCCAAAGTCGGCGGACCATTTCTCTACTCAATAAAGAACTTCTACTCGTATCGCATCCGTGAGCGGCCGATACCTTTTTAATAAAACACATATGCATTCATGATGCAACTATTTGCCCAAGGAGTAGAGCTGGCTCACCTCGCTTGCCGAAAGCGCGTGATCATATATACGAACCTCATCTATCAGGCCGCTCCACGGGAAGCCGCCGTCGCTTTCATTGCCTATCGCGACCGGCTGCACATTGGTGCTCGACGAGCCGTTGCCCCCGTCAGAGACACTGCTCCCTGCCGAGGAGCCGTTTATGTATATCGCGCTGTTGTTTATATTGCTGCGGTCAACCACCGCGACGATATGGTACCACTTGCCGGTTGAGAGGGCCGTTGAATTGGAGATGGTAGTAAAAGATGCGGAGGAAGAAAAGTGAAGCTGAAGCATATTGCCTGAAAACGCCGCGAGGTGCCAGCCGTAGGTGGAGTTTGCCGCACCGCCAACGCTCTTGGCGGCGATAACCATCCCCGCATTGAACGCGCTTTCTTTTACCCATGCGGCTACGGTAAAGCTTCCAGTTCGAAGGTTAAGACCGGGAGAATTAGGTATGAGCACTTCTTTGTCGCTGCCATCGAGGCTGAGCGCTTGCCCGAGCTTGCCTAGGGCTTTGGCGGTCGAAGTCGCGCCGCTTGAGAGATATCCGTTATTGCTATTGCCCGAGCGGTCATAGACCTTGTCGGTAAAGTCAGCGCCATTGAAGCTCCAGTAGCCTGCCAGGTCGCTGCCGAGCGTCGAGCCGTTTGAGAGCGTCGCGCCGCTCGCATTTATCTTGCCTCCCCCTTCTTGATACAGCTGCGCTACTTCGCTTGCCGAGAGTTCGCGGTTGTATACGCGCACGTCGTCTATGATGCCCCTAAAGAAGCCGCCGACGTCGCTCGTGTCATTGCCTATCACGAAGGGCCCGGCAATTGAGCTGCTAAATGCATTCGAATCTGATGTCGTTCCGCTTACCACGCCGTCGATGTATACCGTTACCCCCGACGCATTCCACACGCCCGTCACCAAATGATATTTCGTATCCGAAGGCATGGTGCCGACGCACAAGTCGACCACGTTATATTTGGTGACTTTAATCTGATTTGTAGAGCATGGGGTCATCCCAATATCAAACGCGTATTGAGAGTTGAAATTCACTATCCCGCCCGTTGCGCTTGTGGTGCCTCGTTTTACCCATGCCGATATCGAGAGCACTTTTGCGCCGCCGACGCTGAGCGTGCCGGGAAGCGCTGCAACCTGCACGCCTTGCGCATTATTAAAAGAGAGCGCTTGCCCCAGCATGCCCTGCACCTTCATGCTCGAGGTCGCTGCGCCTGAAACGTAGGCGCTGTTGTTGTTTCCCGAAACATCCTGAATTGTGGAGCCGATGGTTGAGCCGTCGAAGCTCCATCGCGCCACAAGCCCCTGGCTTAAGTTCGAGCCGTTTCCCGAATTTTGCGCCGAAGAATTGTAGCGCGTGCCGGCGGTGCGATTATAAAATGCAGCGACCTCAGCTCCGGAGAGCGCGCGGTTATAAACATGCACCTCGTCTACTTTTCCAAAAAAGTAATTATCGGCATAATCGCCCGAGTTGCCGAAATGGAAGCCCCCTACCCCGTTGCTCAGCGTGCCGCTCCAGGTGGCAGAGCCTTGGTCGACGCCATTTACATATAAATGAATGGTGTAGGTCGTGCCGGAGAGCGACCAGGTCATCGCCACATGCTGCCAGGTATTTTGCACAATATTTTGCAGCGCCACGACGTCTGCTTCGGCAGCGCCGGCCGTGTTTGGCCTGAAGACTGCGCGCCACCTGCCCGGGCTCCCGCTGCCGCCCTCGTCGATGAGAATGAAGCCATCGCCCGATATGTTTGGGTCGGTCTTCCAGCCCGAAGGGCTTATCCAATCGAAATAGGCGGTGGGATACACCCACTCCGAGATGCTGCCCGAGGACGGCCATGCAACCGAAGTTGATACATAGTTGTTGCTTGCGCCGAAGGTGAGCGCTTGCCCCAATTTGCCGGCGGCCCATGTGGGCGAGGAGTTGAGCGTGCCGTTGCCGGTTGAGGCAGCGAAGCCATGGTTGTAGGCGGTGTTCCCCTTCCCTTCGTCGAGGTTCCAATACCCTGCGAGCCCTATAGTATCGGCCGGCTTGATAACCGCCGCGCGGGCAGAAGATGCAAAGAAGAAAACGCCGCACGCGAGTAGTGCATACAGAAAAAGTTTTATGGTGCTTATTCGGATTGCCATAGGATCAAGCGTCTGCTCATGCACTATTCTTGCGGCGTAGAGCTCGCATCTGCCTCAGGCGCCACAGGCGTTGATGACGCCGTTTCGTCTGGGACATCCGGGGTCGACGACGCCTCGGGAGTTTCAAGGGTCGGTGCGTCGGGGGTAGGGGCAGGCGCGCTCGCGTGCTGCCCGCTTGCCGCGACCATCGCCAAAAATTGCTCCTGCGTCACGCACGTGTCTCCCACGCACAAGGTGTCGGTGTGCACCTCTTTTGCAAAAAGCTTGGTGATGCCGTTGGTGCTGTCCGCGAGCCACGCGATGAGATTGTCTTTAAAACTCGATGTTATGTCCGCGATATCCTGCACTGCCTTCACGATGAGCGGCGTGATGCGGCCGTAGTCTACAGCCCATGGTGTCGTGGTGGAGCCAAGAGGGACCGTACCGTCATCGCTTCCTACTGTAACTGCCGACGGATAAATGGCGGCAAGTTCCTGCGCTATGAAGCCGGTTGTGGTGGCGTGTGTTGGATC
>OUMN01000045.1_pt1 | contig 17056 bp, 18 predicted proteins | sample 1691011 | NCBI WGS metagenome assembly OUMN01 (sample SAMEA3914864, study PRJEB12502) | metagenome | biome: forest; material: soil | place: USA | collected 2012-03-12 | depth 0.3 m
CAGCGAGTGCTTTGCCATAGTAGGCGTCGTAGTAGCCAGCCGAGAGCACATAGGTGCCGAGCATGATGCGGCGGCGCACTTCGGGACCAAACCCTTCGCCTTTGCTAATTGCATAATCGTCAAAAAGCGACTCGCCTTTTTTAGAGAGGCCGTAGCGCACGCCGTCGAAGCGCGAAAGATTGCTTGAGGCTTCAGCCGGCATGATGACGTAGTAGATAGCAAGCGCCAAAGGTGCCGACGGGAGCGTGATGTCGACTATTTCATAGCCTTGAGCTTTAAGCTTGCCGAGCGACTCTTCAAATTTTTCGAGCACATCTGCATCAACACCCTCTTTTAAAAGATGTCGCGGCACCCCTATTTTTTTATTTTGGGCATGAGCAGGATACAAGTCTGGCGCACTTGAGGTGCTGTCGAGGGTGTCTTTGCCGCGAATTGTTTCAAAAATAATCTGTGCGTCTTCAACCGTCTTCGCAAGCGGGCCTATTTGGTCAAGCGAGGAGCCCATCGCCATGAGACCGTGGCGCGAGACACTCCCGTAGGTGCCTTTGAAGCCAACGATGCCGCAAAAGCTTGCTGGCTCGCGGATTGAGCCGCCCGTGTCGCTACCCAACGCACCCAGCGCCATATTTGATGCGACCGCGGCGGCGGAGCCGCCTGAGGAGCCGCCCGGCACGCGTGAGGTGTCGTGCGGGTTCTTCACGGGACCAAAGGCAGAATTTTCGTTTGAGCCGCCCATGGCAAACTCGTCCATGTTGGTGCGGCCGATAAATACTGCGCCCGCTTCTTTGAGTTTTGTTATAGCGGTTGCGTCATAGGTTGCTACATAGTTTTCAAGAATTTTCGATGCCGAAGATGCGTGGCGGCCTTCTATCAAAATATTGTCTTTTATGGCAAGCGGGATGCCCAAGAGCGGATGATGCTCTCCCGCCTTGCGGCGCGCATCTGCGGCCTGAGCCTGCTCCTCAATATCGTCAAACACCTCGAGGTACGCATTCAATTCCCCATTGTGGGCATCGATGTTTTTCTTTACTGCACGAACAAGGTCAAGCGAGGTTATCTCGCCTGCTTGGAGTTTTTTTGCCGCTTCGGCAATGGTGAGTGTTGCAAGATCCATACTATTCATCTTTCTGAATTATCTTGCGCACCACGTTGTAATTGTTTTCGCTCTTGGGGAATTGCTTGATAATGGCCTCTTCTTTATGAAGAAGCGGGTCATTAGCTTCGCGCGGAACATCCTCACGCATCACATTGCGCAACATGGGCTTGCCCCCTTTGGTTGCCTCCGCGTTAAAGCTGCTCACTTGGCCCACGTAGCCCAAGATGCTGTTGATGTCGGCACCAAGCGCTTCAGCCTCGCCGCTTTTGAGCTTGAGCCTGGCGAGCTCTGCCAACCCCTCAATATCTTCCTTCGATATCATGATTTACAGCATACTACACTACGCAGCATACTTCTGTAAGAGCGTTTTGAACTCCTTTTCATCCATCACCGCAACGGCGAGTTCCTGGGCTCGATCGAGCTTTGAGCCCGCTTCCTCCCCCGCCACCACCGCAAACGTATTTTTAGAAACTGAAGAGGAGACATCGGCACCCAGCGCCCTAAGTTTGGCCTTAGCTTCGTCGCGCGACATGCTCTCCATGGTGCCGGTGAGCACAAATGTCTTGCCAGCAAGCGGCAAACTCTTTGAGGCTTCGCGATATTCCGAATTAACAATGGCAATGCGCTTCTTGAGCCGCGTGAGCATCTTTTTGTTGTCAGCAATCTTAAACCACACGGCGATAGCGCGGCCCATCACCTCGCCCACCCCTTTAATATTTGCGAGCTCCTCTTCTTTCGCGGCAGCCAGGGTCTCGAGCGTTTTATAGTGCTGTGCCAGAAGGAATGCGGTCTCCTCGCCCACGTGCGGGATAGAGAGCCCGGCGACAAGGCGCGCGAGCTCTACCCGCTCGGCTGTTTTTTTAATAGACGCGAGCAATTTTTTGGCCGACACGTCTGCAAAGCCTTCGAGTGTTAACACATCACCCTCTTTGAGCGTGAAGAAGTCATCAAAACTTGCAACCAGACCGCTCTCGAGCAATGCGTCCACGGTACTCTCTCCCAAACCTTCGATATTGAGCGCGCCGCGGCTCGCGAAGTGCCTAAACTTTCTGCGTGCAACAGAAAACGAATTGAGATCTTTGCACCTCCAGGCCGCTTCGCCCGGAATGCGCTCTATGTCGCCGTTTCCGCCACATTCCTCTACGCGTTTTGGCCAGACAAACTTCTTTTCTTTTCCCACTCTAAGCTCAGGCAGCACCCGCACCACGTCGGGTATCACATCGCCTGCTTTTTGGAGCACCACCGTGTCGCCAATGCGCACATCAAGCCTCGATATCTCGTCTTCATTGTGGAGCGTCGCGCGCGACACCGTCGAGCCCGCAACTGAGACAGGCGTTAAATGCGCAACAGGGGTCAGCACGCCGGTGCGCCCAATCTGCAGCACGATATCTTCAACAACGGTCGTCACCTGCTCTGCGGGAAATTTGAACGCGATACCGAAGCGCGGTGCCTTGCCTGTATAGCCGAGCGCATCCTGATATTTTTTCTCGTTTACTTTGATGACCACGCCGTCTATCCAATAGCCCTGTTGTTTGGCTTTTGCCTTCCATTTTTCCCAATAGGCAATAATGCCGCCCGGACCCTCGACTGTCTCGTGATGCGGATTAACCTTGAGGCCCAGTTCGCGCAAGTATTCGAGCTCTTGGTCTTGGGTGTCGGGCACCTGCTCCGAGCTTTGCGCGACATCGTATATGAAAGTATCGAGCGTGCGCGATGCCGCTATTTTTGGATCGAGTTGTCGAATAGAGCCTGCAGCCGCATTGCGCGGGTTTGCAAAAAGCGGCTCATCTTTTTTCTTTCGCTCTTCGTTAAGCCGCTCCAGCGACTTTTCGCTCATCCACACTTCTCCTTCGACGATGATGTCTACAGGTCGCGCAAGAGAGAGGGGCACCGACTCTATGGTGCGCACGTTGTGGGTGACATCCTCGCCCACAAGCCCATTACCCCGCGTTGCGGCGACTTTGAGCTTGCCCTTTTCATAGGTAAGCACCACCTTGAGGCCGTCTATCTTGAGCTCGCAGTCATAGTGGATAGCATGCGCCAGACCTAAAAATTTTTTGACGCGGGTATCAAATGCATGAATGTCATCTGCAGAAAAAGCGTCGTTGAAGGACCATTGCGCCACCTTGTGCTCGACTTTCTTAAACTGCGGCAAAGGCTCCCCCGCCACGCGCTGGGTGGGCGAGTCTGGTGTAATGAGCTCCGGATGTTCCCTCTCAAGTTCGGAAATCTCATGCATCAGCGAGTCCCTTGCTGCCTCCGGGATCTCCTCGCGGTCAAAGACATGATACTGCCGACGATAGTGGTTTATAGCCTCCTTGAGCTTTTCGTAGCGCTCTTTCGTCTCTTTGCTTGCCATCACTCAATAGTATGCGAGCGGCGGGAAAATGCACGCATTAGTAGTTGATCTGGAGCGTGCGCTCTAAGCGAAGGGTGCCGCCAGCGCTGCACGTGTTGAAGCCATGAGAAACAATAGTGGTCTGCGGCGGGTTGCCGTACTTTCCTACATCGATTTTGGCACATGGGCTCGACGCGGCGCTCGCGGTCGATATCCAAAACGTAGTTGTCGCGTGCGTGGCATTGTTGGTGGGCCATAGGTACCACCCTGTATTGCTGTTGTCTAAAGTGTTTTGAAAGCCTGAAATGCCGCTTGCCTGGGTGATATTTTGGTTGTTGCACACCACGCCGCTGGCGCCGCCGATGTCGGAGGCAAGCTCGACACTCGAGGTGGCAAATGCGCTGCCGTCTTGGTCGGTTGGAGATATGCCAGCAAACTTAAGGTCCCAATACAGAGCGCATTCGGCACCGGTGTCGGCTGCGTAAATAGCATACTGCGATTGAGTCGCGATCTGCGAGAGCGAGAGGCTGCGAAGGAGGAGGTCATAGATGACCACGCCGACCGCAAGCGCGAGAGCCGCCACGAGCACAGCAAAAAAGATGGTGAAGCCCCGATTGTGAGATTTTACAATCGAGCGAGTAAGAGAAATAGAAAATTTATTTTTATTTCCGAGCGAGCGATGATTGTATAAGTTTTTCATAAAACTTCTATTGCCATTTGAATATATTTTCGTTGACGGTAACGCGCCTCACCACGCCACCCAGGTCGGACCACGACACGATGACGGTCACCAGGTACTCGACCGACGGGCTCCCCGGAGGCGCGGGATTGATTTGAGTCATCACTATCTGCCGCGTAAAAATAGACGGGACCACGTTGCTGCCACCAGTGTTGTAGGTGTAGCGGGAGTTGTCGTTGTCATAATAGGTAATCGGGCACCCGCTTGAAGCATCACAGGCGGTTGGTTTGTCTCCGTAGCCCACCACTGCCATGGTCGAGTCGACATAGCAGCCATTTGCATTGACGCTTGCGATACATGGGGTGAGGTCGATGCCCGCCGTGCTGCCGCCCGAGACGGTGATCCAGTCTGCGCCCGAGAGCGTGTTGGTGTCGCGCACGAAGCGCACATATTCGACCGCATCCTGCGCCAAAAAGAACGCGATGATCTGGTCTTTGGCGACAAGCGAATTGTTGAGCGCGCGCGAGGCAATCGAGAGCGGGCCGGCGATCGCGGTCGCCAAGATCATCACCGCTACGAGCGTTTCGATGAGGGTAAATCCTTGAGGTTTTACATGTTTAGCGATCATACAATCGTTGAGTTACCGATGTCTGCAAGTTGAATGGTGTTTTTTGAGTCCCGGATATCTGCACATAACCCGTAACGGTTATGACCACGTTTGGCTGCACATTGTCTCCATTGTTGCCGAGCGTCGAGCCGCGCAGATAAAACGTGAGGCCGCTCCCACTGCCGGCTATGTTGGTGATGATGACCTCGGGTGCGGTGATGGGCAGATAGGTGGCCCCGCCGTCGGTTGAACGCAAGATGCAGCCCTGTATAGTGCCCGTCTGTCCGCAGGAGGCGGAGTTGTCGAAGGTATATACCGTTTGCGCGCCGCCTTGAGCGGTAAATTTAAAGAGCGTGCCGCCTGAAGCGCAGTCGCCGCCGGTCGTGGTTGCGCAGTGGTAGTCGTAGCCCGTGCGAATGGTGCGCGTCATGCTCTCGACCGCGAAGTTAAGGTTGTTCATCACCGACGCAACGGTCTCTGCCTTGCGGTCGGCTGCTGAGATAGAGAGCAGTGCGCCAAGGGCTATCACCATGATGATGGCGAAAATCGCCACCGAAACCATGAGCTCGATAAGCGTAAACCCGCGGGCGCGATTAAAAGTCTTTTTCATTATGATCCTTGTGCACCGACGGTTATTTGCCCGGTGAGCGTAACGTTGACGCTGCGCGTGTCATTGCCATTTTTAACTTGCACGTAGGCGCTCTTATATACCTCCGAGGGCGAAGCGCCCGTTTGGCACGCGTTGGCAGCAATGCTCGTGGCAAAACACGAATCCGGATTGGGTCGTTTAAAGAGAATGGTCATAGTGGTGATGGTGGGTGAAGTGGGGGTCCAGCAGCGCTGGGTGTTGGTGCTCGTGGTTGCGCAGAATTTGCTTAGCGAATAGCCCTTTGAGAATGAAAATATCTGCACGTTTTCGCAGTTGGGGTCGGTTGTTGCCACGCACTGATACTGCCCGTCGTTATTTCTGTCTGCAAAAAGAATGTAGCTTCCCGTAGCGCCCGATGAAAAGTAGACGCCGTAGGATTTTGCCGCAGCCGACTCGTTGGCGGTATCGAAGGCTCCTGCCGTGCTCTCGCGAGTTGAGACCCCGTACACTTGCGCTTGCCTGACCGAGAGCGCCACGCTGTAGGCGAGGCTGCGCAGAAGCGTGGAGCTGTTGAAGCGATTTTGGTTGAGTATGAATATGCTCGTCAAAATGAGCATGATCGTTATCACGACCAAGAGCTCGATAAGCGTAAACCCGCGCTTACCAGAACGAGACCATTGAGAAGAAATCCACATGAAAGAAATAGACGAGAAACATCCCCAGCACCAAAAACGGCGCAAACGGAAGTTCACTACCCATTTTAAGCCCTTTTTTAAACGCGATGAGCGCTATCCCGATGATAGCCCCGCTCCAGAAGGCACACATGAGCGCAGTTGCGCCCATAACGAGCCCTAAAAACCAGCCTAAGCTAAGCTCAAGCGCGCTGTCTCCCCAGCCCATCCACCGCCCTCCGGAGACAAGTGAGAGTAAAAAGAGCGGGAGCGCCAAAGCTGGGCCCGAAAGAGCCGCAGTAAGCGATGGCAACGCAAACTCAAATGTATTGAGATTAAAAAAAAGCGAGAAAAGTGCCAATACTCCAAGCAGTATAGAGCAGCGCCACGGGATGATAGTGTGCTTCAGGTCATAGACCACCACAAAAAGAAGCACCATCCATACAAAAAACCAAAAAGCGAAAGCAGTGAGCGAAGGCGTCGTGTGCCATGTGAGTGCGCCGAGGCTTGCGGCGGCTATTTCGACCAGCACATTTTGAATCGAAATTTTCGCGCGGCAATAGCGGCAGCGCCCGCGTAAAAAGAGGTACGAAAGGATAGGCACGAGGTCCAAAACCCCGAGCGTATGGCCGCACGTGTCGCAATAGGAGCGGCCGCCCATCCCCCGCCCAGTGTTAAAGCGGTACGAGAGTGCATTGATGAAGCTCCCCGCGATAGCGCCCAGTATCGCGGCCATAGTCAGAAGGTACGCATCCATACTTAGCTTGGGTTGACCACGTCGTAGCAGTTGTCGGTGGCTGCGGCAGCATAGCCTACACAGCTATCGGCGTTGCCATTGTAGTTGTTTGGAGTGTCGGTATTGCCAGTGCAATAAGGCGGAGTGCTGGCAGCGCTACCGAGCGTCGTTACATCGTCATCTTGAGCCATGAGGCTGCTGCCTGAGACCTCCATTGCAGCTCCGAGATGGTACACGGCCGGCAAGTTTGTCGAGCAGTTGGAAGACGCCTTATCTGCGCGGTATACCTTGTAGCTATAGGAGCTTCCCGTCTTCGGATCCTTTGGCACGCTCGACATATAGGTTGGGGCGAGCGTGTTCAAGCTGAGCGGATATTGCAGGTTGTCGTTGTAGTAGAGAGAAAGCGCAAGTTGGATGTTCTTTATGTCGCTCACCCGACGCGCATCGCGGCCCAAGGCCTTGGCATTGCTTAAGTTCGGGATAACGATCGCCACGAGCAAGCCGATAATGGCAATAACAACCAAGAGCTCCACAAGAGTGAAGCCGCGAAATTTAGAAAAGAGTGGTTGCGTCATATTATAGGCAGGAATTAGGTGCCGTGAGAGCCGAGTTCCACGTTATCTGTGTTGAGCTTCCATTGCTTGAAACGCACCATGCCTTGGTTGAGTCGCTCTTAAGGGTTGCAGCTATTACCCAAGTGTTTGAAGTTTGATTATACGAGCATGCGATGCTACCTCCGCCTGAAGTGCGGGCGCCGTTCATCGCAGCCATGATGACCGGGTCGGCAAACAAGGTGTTTGCCGTGCCTGCAACACACGTGGTCGACGCCGCACCGGTGGTGCCGTACACGTAACTATTATTGTTTGCAAATATCTCTGCCTGACGCCTGATGGTTGAGAGGTTGCTCTGCACCGCTGCGTCGCCACCCTTGCTGCGAGCAGCACCGAGCGAGGCAAGCACAATACCAGCCAATATGCCGATGATTGCGATAACAACTAGGAGTTCTATGAGTGTGAAGCCGCGTGATTTGTTCATGGTAAATTAGCTGCGCGATATATAAAAACTATATCCGTAAGTATACAGGCAAAACAAAATCCCCAGCGCAAGGCTGGGGATTTTGTAAACCGATGTCTAAACTAAATTAGAGACAGGAGTTTGCACCGCTGAGAGTAGCAGAATAAGTGACCTGGGTTGAGCTACCGGAGCTTGAAACGCACCAAGCCTTAGTTGAGTCTGACTTAAGCTGCGCAGCAACTACCCAGTAGTTAGTACCTGCACCGCAAGCGACTGCGCCGCCACCAGCAGCTGTGGCGCCTGAGATAGCACTTTTTATATTGTTGTCCGTGAACATGCCTGCAGCCGAAGTACATGTCGTACTCGTTGCTACGGTTGATGCTGCGTATTGGTTGCCGTTGTTGCTTGAGTAAAGTTCTGCCTGAGAGCGGATGCCAACGAGGTCGCCCTGGACCGCTGCATCACCACCCTTGCTGCGAGCGCTGCCGAGTGACGCGAGGACGATGCCGGCCAAGATGCCGATGATAGCGATAACGACCAAGAGCTCGATGAGGGTGAAGCCTTTCGCTGCTACATGACCGCGATTAATACGATTCTGCATATGTATACTTTTCAACTATTAATAAATAACTATTAAACCGAAATTGCAGTCAGCCTATTACGAGTGACGCTGCCCACATTATACCGGGTGCCTTGCCTTGCCAGCCCCTCAATGTGGATAAGTATTTCCAAGGAGGCGCCTAGATTGAGCCCGCGGTGTTGTAGATAGGCAGGAGCACTGCAGCGAGGAGGAAGCCGATGCCGAGCGCCAAGCTGATGATGAGCACTGGTTCGATGAGCGCAACGAGCGTGTCGACCGCCGCGTTCACTTCGCGGTTATAGAACTTAGCCAAACGGTCGAGGATGTTCCCCACTTCGCCGGTCTCTTCGCCGATTTGGAGCATTTGGATCATGATAGGAGGAATATCGCCCTGATGCTTGGCGAAAATCTGCGACATCGAGGTGCCGGCCTTCACGCCTTCGGTAGCGTCTTTGAGGATGTCTTCGTAAACGCTGTTGCCCACAACTGAGCCCGTTATCTCAAGCGCGCGCACAGCCGAGATGCCCGAGGAGAGCATCACATGCATATTGTCAGCGATGCGGGAAAGGAAGAGTTTTTGGTAGAGCGCGCCAATGACCGGCAGACTAAGCTCAAAGCGCGAGACGGCGAGTCTGCCGGTGGGAGTTTGCGCGAAACGAAAAACGAGGAAGCCGCCGACTATGATGGCCACCAGCAAAAACACTCCGTAGTCGACAAAGAAATTGCTGATGCCGAGCACCACTTTGGTCACAAACGGGAGCTGCTGCCCAGAGTCGGAGATGATTTGCCCGATTTTCGGGATAACAACCGTGAGCATGAGTACCATCACAGCGCAGAACGTAATGAGGATGAAACCCGGATACACGAGTGCATTGCGGGCTTTTGAAGAAAGTTCGTAGGAGCGGTCGATATAGTCTGCCAAGTAGAGGAATGTTTCGTCGAGTTTGCCCGACTCCTCGCCCGAGCGGACCATGTTTATATAAAAGGTAGAAAAGACTTTCGGATGCTTGGCGAGCGCTTTTGAAATTGAGCTGCCGTTTGCCAAGTCGTCGCTAATCTCGGAGAGCACACCGCGCATAAAGGGGTTGGCCGCCTGCTCGGCCAAAAGCTTGAAGATGCGCAACGCCGAAACCTGAGCTTCAAAGAGCGTTGCTATCTGGCGCGAGAGGAGCACTATTTCGCGGCTTGATGCGCCGGAAAAGAGGGTGATGCTGTTGAGCGTGCCCATGAGGGTTTTGGGCCCGCCGCTTGAGAACGTGGTGATGACAAAGCCTCTGCGCTGGAGCGACTCAATAGCCGCGTCTTCGGTGGCAGCAGTTACCTTGCCCGAGATAGGCTTGCCGTTTTGGTCGAGTGCTTCGTATGAATATTCCATCTTATTTTATAGCAAACGCTCCAAGGTTTTCGGATTCCACGAGCGGGAGTAGGCGCTCTCAGGAGTGATTTCGCCCGAACGCACGAGGTCTGCGAGGCAACGGTTCATATCTATCATGCCTTCGTCGGCGCCGGTCTCTATAACAGTCTGGATTTCGTGGGTGCGCTTTTCACGGATGAGGTTTGAAACCGCATTGTTGTTCACCAAGAGCTCGTACGCGGGGATGAGGCCGCCCGAAACGCGCGGGATGAGGCGCTGGCTAAAGATGCCTGCCAATGAGCCCGAGAGCTGGATGCGGATCTGCTCTTGCTGGTTTGCCGGGAAGGAGTCGATGATGCGGTCGATGGTTTGCGCCGCGTTGTTGGTATGGAGCGTCGAAAAAACAAGATGGCCGGTTTCGGCGGCGGTAACCGCGGTCGACATGGTCTCCGGCGTGCGCATCTCGCCTATCATCACCACGTCGACGTCTTCTCTAAAGATCGATTGGAGCGCAGTCTGGAAGTCTTGCGTGTCAATGCGCACCTCGCGCTGATTGATGAGCGACTTCTTGTTTTCAAACAAATATTCGATGGGGTCTTCTATGGTGATGATGTGCTCGGTGCGCTCCTGGTTAATTTTTTCAAGCAGCGAAGCAAGTGTGGTGGTCTTGCCCTGCCCCACCGGCCCCACCACCAGGAAAAATCCTTGCTCTTTTGCAGTAAAAGATTCCAAAACCGGCGGCAAGTTGAGCTCGGCTAAGGAGCGGATCATTCGCGGGATAAGGCGAAGTGCGATTGAAATATTGCCGCGGTCGATGTAACCGTTGCCGCGGAAGCGCGCAACATCGCCATAGGAGTATGAAAAGTCTATTTCCTGCTTTTCCTGAAAGCGCTTCAAAAGCTCCGGCGTAAGCAAGACGGCAATAATGCCCTGCAGGTCTTCGCGCGTGAGCTTTGCTTCGGTCAAAAGCGGCGTAAGCGCGCCTGAAACGCGCACCACCGGCTGCGAACCAACCGAGAGGTGGAGATCCGACGCACCTTGCGACACGAGGCCGCCTATCATGGTATCTATTTTTTGTTTGTAGTTGGGCATGGGTCGATTATTTTACACCTTGATTTCCCCTGCTTCTTTTTCCGGCGCGGGCGCCGGTGCTTCTGAGCCATCCTCAGCAAGCACTTTCGGCACGGGAGCGGCAACCGCGATTTCATCTTCTCCGCCGAGGTCAAATTGGCCGCCAAGCGTGTTCACTTCTTCAAACGGGACAAGCCCCTGCGCCGATTTTATAATAGCATCCTCCTTCATCGTGATCATACCGCCCTTGCGCACTATTTTATAGAGCTCGTCTTCGGGACTATTGGCAAGAATTGCCTTTTCAAGCTCGATGTTCATATTAAACATCTCATACACGCCGACGCGCCCGCGCGTGCCCGACGGACAATCGGGGTTGGGGTCGATGCGATAGACCTCATCAAGCGGTGGGATTTCTTTTTTGTATTCATCCGCCAAATCGGCAAACTGATCCTTCATCATCTCCTTCATGGCGCCATCAACTTGAGTTTTTTTGCCTCCACCCTCGCACAGCGTGCGCACCAAGCGCTGCGCCATGCCCAAAATGAGCACCGGCGGGATGAGGTACGGCTCCACACCCATATCGAGGAGGCGCGGCAGGATGCCGATGGAGTTGTTGGTGTGGATGGTGGAGAGCACCAAGTGGCCGGTAAGCGCCGCCTGCACCGCGAGGTTCGCGGTTTCGGCGTCGCGGATCTCGCCGACCATGATGATGTTCGGGTCTTGGCGGAGCGTTGTGCGCAAACCGTTTGCAAAGGTGTAGCCTATTTCGGGACGCACTTGAGACTGAGATACGCCGGGGATGGTGTACTCGACCGGGTCTTCAAGCGAGAGTACGTTTTGCTTCTCGCGGTCTATTTCGTTGAGGATGGCATAGAGCGTCGTTGATTTACCGGAGCCGGTCGGACCGGAGATGAGGATCATGCCGTATGGCTTCTTGATGGCTTCGCGGATCAGTTTCAAATTGCGCTCCGACATGTGGAAGTCCTCGAGCTTCAAGACTTTTGAGGACGCACCCAAAATACGCATCACCACCTTCTCGCCGTAGTAGGTTGGGAAGGTCGAAACGCGGAAGTCGACTTTATTGCCGCCCACGCGCGCGGAGAAGCGGCCGTCCTGCGGTTTGCGCTTTTCGTCGAGGCGCATGTTCGAGAGCACCTTGATGCGAGCCACGACTGCCGAGTGCACTTTGGAAGGCAGTGTGATGTTGGTGATAAGGATGCCGTCGATGCGGAAGCGCACGCGCGTCTGGTCGGCCATCGGCTCAATATGAATGTCGGATGCGCGCTGTTCGGCCGCATGGCGCAGCACGGTTGCTACGATTTTAGTGACCGGCGCATCAGAGGTGATGGCATCTGCCCCCGTATCGGTGACTGCCTCTTCTTCAGAAAAAACAGAGCCTTTGCCGGTCTTACCCTCTTTCTCCGCCTTTTCAGACTCTATGACAAACTCCGTGTCGAGCTCGGTAAGCGCCTTGCCCACTTCGCCCGAGAGGCCTTTGTATTGGGTGAGCAGCTTTTCGAAGTCGGTATCGGTGATGATGAAAACCTTGTACGGCATCCCGATTTTGGCTGAGATGAAGGTAAGCGCGTCGCGCGCCTCGAGGTTGTCGGGGTCGGTAACGCCAATCTCCAAAACCCCGTCTGCAACACCGATAGGCGAAAGGCGGTAGTGGCGCGCTGATTCTTCAGGCACATAGCGCAAAATATCAAACGGCACCGACTGGTCCCCAACGATGCGCGTGGGCAGGTTGTAATACTTCCCCTTGGTATCGAGGATGTCTTTGAGCTGCAGGCCTTCTTTCTGAAGGAGCGTTTCAAGTGCCGCTCCCCCTTTTTTGGCCTCGGCCTCAAGCTCTGGCACCAGCGCTTGGTCGACCATGCCGCTGTCGCTTAAGAGTTTTAGCAGGTCCATAATCTAGTGAGTGAGCAAAATAAAACTTGTTTTAATTTTCGAGCGAGCGACGATTATATAAATGCGAAGCATTTCTATAATTATTGAGTGCCGACTGGCAAGAATGGATTGCGACGCCCGACGTTTTCAGGAGGAAGTTCGACTCCAAAGGAAGTAAGCGACTGGAAGATAGGATCAGAGAAAATAGAACTGTCGAGCTTAATCGTGTGCAGATTTGAGAGCGTCACAAGCAGATCCTGCGAAACCGGCGACTGCGTGTCTCCAGTGGTTGCAAGCAATGCTTCCGAGTTTCCTCCGGAGAAGAAGTTAAGGTACACATAGAGCCCTCCGGCCACGAGAAGGATGCCGAGAACAAGCGGTATATTCTTTTTAAGGAAATCCATCATAGAGTTAGTGGAGCCAGTAGGTCCGGATGGTAAGCGAGTAATCGTTGATGCCGTTTGGGGTTTGAACGAAGTCGATTTTTTCTACATCAATGAGGCGCAAGCTGTGCTCGAGGTCGTAAAGGAACGCGAGGAAGTGATCGTAATCAGCAGAAACAGAAAACCCAAGCTCAACCGAGCCCACGGCGCTCCCCGACGCACCCACGGCCGAGACGCTCCTGGTGCTTTTGCCGCTCGTGGTGTCGCCTATCTGCAAGCTCTTCACGGCAATGTTGTGACGAGCAGCGATGTTGTTGATGTCTATGACGAGGCGGATGTTATCAACGTTGTCCGGGAGGAGGTCTTCGAGCTTGCCTTTATCATCGGCCGAGAAGGTGTTGTATTTGGAGAGCAGCTGGTCGCGCACGCGCTTGAGCTCTTGCGACTTATTGAGTGCGTCATCGTATGAGCTCTCCTGCTCTTTAAACGCCTTGATGCGAACCTGGTAGGCAGGATTGGTATAGACGACAAAGAGGCCGATTGCAGCCGCGATGAGGATGAGGGGGAGTAGATATCGCATATATTACTGGGTTGGTGTTGAGGACGCGTTTGTTGGTGTCGTTGGAGCAGTTTCAGTGGTATTCGGCACAGCAGGGTTAGCCGAAAGCGCATTGCCGTAGTCGATGAGAGAGGCATCTAAGGTAGCCGAGACCGAAAACCCTACTTTTCCGCTTGTTGAGTCGACACTCACGCCCGAAAACACTACGTCTTTAAGGATCTTGCTCGCGCCAAACTGGTCAGACTGGAGTGCAACCGTAGAAAAGGTGTCGGCAATGCCCTTGAGGCTAATCTTTGCAGTGCCGTCGGGTGCAAGTGAGTAGCCAAATCCGGTAAACTGCACCTTTTCAAGCGTTTGCTGCGAAAGAAAACCGAAGATAGCCGATGGCGCAACATGCTTGCCAAGCAAATCTTTCGCCTGCTCTAATCTGGTGTCGACGCGAGAGAGCTCTTGAATCACCGTTGGGTCGTATGCTTTTTCGTTGAGTGCAAGCGACGCGCTCTTGCTCGAGATAGATTGCGTAAGGAGCTTCTCATATGCAAACACAGCGCCTGCTGCGATAAGTGATGCCAAAAAAACAAGTATCGCAACAAGGAGCACAAGCCCGGTCCCCCGCCCCGACGGGCGCGCAGAAATAGTTTCGAGATTTTTCTTAGGGATGAACGACGGTGAGACCTGGGGATCCATAAATGTTGTTTCAAGTATACCTTGTCAAATATAGTGCTCTCTGCTCTATCAACACTGGTTACGCTTGCTCCGAGAGCCTGCGTAAGGCGAGCCCAACTGCCACGCTAAACTCCGGACCCGCCTCTTTGAGAATTGCCTCGAGGAATGCAGGCGTTTGAGTTTTTGAAAACGGGTCAGCGAGGCGGATCTCGGCGGCTATCTTTTGCTGCGCATATTCTTTAAAGCCTTTGAGGGACGCACCGCCGCCGGTCGCCACCAGCGTCGAAAGCGTTTGGTTGGTGCGCTGCTCGTAGGCCACTATAGTGCGCGAGATTTCTGCCGTGAGTCCTGCGAGCGAAAGCTCGAGCGATTGCGCAAACTTAGGGTCTTGCGCCGGATCGTCATGGCTTAACCCCACTTTGCGCTTGCGCTCTTCGGCTTGCATGACGGTAAGCCCGAGCGCACGTGAGGCGGCGAGGGTGAGGTCCTGGCTGCCATGGTTGATGATGTGGCTTTCGTGTATGAGCCCACGCTCGACTACATAAAACTTGGTGGTCGCAGCGCCCATGTCAACGACCGCAATCGGAGCGAGCCCGTGGTCGAGCGCGGCGCGCACCGCCGAGAAGACCTCGATTTCAAAAAACGAGACAGCGAGCGAGGCGTCGGTGGTAATAGATTTGAATTTCGCTATCGTGTCGTTATGTATAGCCACCAAAAGCACATCGATTTTGTCGGGCGTCGAGCTTCCTCCGCGGCTTCCGCCCGAGACCACAAACCAGTCGAGCAGCACCTCGTTTATAGGCACCGGGATATATTTGCGCGCCTCAATCGGGACCACCTGCGGGAGCTGCTTTTCTACGCTCGCCGGCAGTTTGACTATCGAAATAAGAGAAGAAGAGTACGGTATGGACACGGCAGCATCGCTTGTCGTAACATTCGCCTCGCGGATCACGTCCTTGAGCGCCTCGGATATCTTGTCTGCAGGCAAGGAGGTGGCCCGGCCTATCTCGACGCCCGCATACGGCCCGAGCGATATAGCGCCGTAGGTTTCGAGGATCACACGACCCTTTTCTTTGCGGAGCTGAACGACCTTTATAGCCGAAGTCCCGATATCGACGCCAACCACGCTTTTCGTTTCTTTTGAGAATAACGAAGACAGAGAAAATGCCATTTCACCTTACAGTATACCACTCATGAATTTCGCTTCAGCACTATTTCGCACCATAGATGTGATTTTGCCACCGCGCGCAACGGAGCGCTTGATGCGCTCGCTTAACGCCGAGCGCCTCTCCGCGCTTTCGCGCCCCGACGGCGCGCTCCCCTATCATGACCCGAGCATCCGCGCACTCGTGTGGGAAATAAAATACAGGAAAAACAGCGAGGCGCTGCGCCTTGCAGGAATGTTTTTGGCAGAACGCGCACTTCAAGTGGGCGAAGAGTGCTTGAGTTCGCCAGTGCTCGTGCCGGTGCCTATGCACAAAGCCCGCAGAGCCGAGCGCGGATACAACCAGACCGAGCTGTTGTGCGAGGCAATGGTGAAGGCTTCACCCGGCTCATTTATATATGCGCCTCATGCTATAGTCCGCACCCGCAATACTATCCCCCAGCAGGGATTGCCTAAACACCGGAGGATCAAAAATATCTTAGGGGCAATGGAGCTTCAAGACTCAACAAATATAGAAGGGCAGGTTTGCATCGTTATTGATGATGTTTCAACGACGGGCGCTACCGCGCTTGAAACAAAACGCACTCTGCTTGAGGGAGGTGCAGATGAAGTGCATATACTAGCGCTCGCACACTCCTAATTATTGCCAAGTGCAGCCTCCCTGCGCATTGCAGGTGTTTTGCGTAGTAAAGGTAGTACATGCCGACGATGTGCCGCCGCAAGAGGCTGGTGCCCACGAGCAGCCCGAGGGTGTGCACGATGATTGAGAAAAAGCACTGCATGAGGGCGAGCCACCGTTGCATTTGCTTTGGGGATTGTTCCAGGTGCACGAGTGGCCGGTTGTGCAGGTGGCTGCGTTGGTACCATTCCACTGACTGCAGGCATAGGTACCAGCGCATGTTGCCGCATTAACACTGCAGCCCTGCTGGCTTGAGCACTGTTCCACCGTAAGCGTGCTGCAGCTCACAGCGCCGGTAGTCGTGCACATAGGGGCTGGTGCCGACGTGGGCCAACCGTAAATAGTATGGCCGTTGCCGCCCGTGCAAATGTCATCGCCCGTGCACCCGTCGTCTACACCATTAGCTCCCACCATCTCGACACCATAGCTCCCTTGGTTTGCATACGAAAAAGAGTCGCATGAGGGGTTAAACGGCGCATCATGCTTTCGCGGAGCGGAGTTGGTGCAGAGATTGTCCCAGATATAATTGTTGCCCCAGGGGTCCTTACAAGCAGAGATAAAATCACCCCAGGTCCTGCCGCTGTTTTGGTCGATCACGATGTTTTTGGGACATGCGGGGCTCCCATGAGAGTCGTTTGGGTAATAGCCATATTCGCTGAAGACAAGCTCAGCTGCTTTTTGTATTTCCTTCATTTCAGAACGAGCCTGCGCAACCTTGGCCGCCTCTCGGCTATCGCCGAGTGCTGCCAAAACAATCCCGGCCAAAATGCCAATGATCGCTATGACAACCAAAAGTTCTATGAGCGTAAAGCCGCGCTTCACATGCCAAGTATAAAGCAGAAAAAATGAGTGCTTCATCATTATGGTAGTTTTACCACCCGCCCGATGCCCCGCCGCCGCCCGAGGAGCCGCCGCCAAACCCCCCGAAGCCTCCGCTTGAAGATGAGCTTGAGTTCCAGCTAGAGCTTCCCCACTGTCC
>OUMN01000028.1_pt1 | contig 16283 bp, 16 predicted proteins | sample 1691011 | NCBI WGS metagenome assembly OUMN01 (sample SAMEA3914864, study PRJEB12502) | metagenome | biome: forest; material: soil | place: USA | collected 2012-03-12 | depth 0.3 m
TGCCTCAAGGCGGCGAATATCAGAGTTACCCGCTTTCAACCGCGACGCAGTTTGCGTCGTTTTCAAAATATCCGTACATCGTGCGCGACATAGCAATGTGGGCACCAAAAGATACCGATCCTTCATCCGTTGAAGCGATAATCCGTGATGAAGCAGGCGCGCTCGCGCAGCGTATCGCGCTCTTTGACCGCTTTGAGAAAGGCGAGAGGGTTTCGCTCGCATATCGCATCGTCTTCCAGTCGTTTGATCGCACACTCACCGAAGCGGAGGCAAATGAAGCGATGCAAAAGGTCGCTGACGCGCTCAAGGCAAAAGGCTTTGAAATAAGATAAAAAAATCCCGCCGCATAAGCGACGGGTAGCAGCACTTTATTTTTCGCAGGTCTGCCAGAATTGGCGGGCATCTTCATAAGACATCATCAGCGGTTTTTCATCGGGATAGCCTCCGTGGGCATCTACCCACGCCACGATGTCGCGCGAGTGGCCGGGCCAAGGATTGGCATCGACGTCGCCCGTATCTTCGTTGTGGGCTTTATGAAAGCCAAACACCGCATACTTAGTGATGCACACATGTGTCCTCGCTTTGTCGGCGAAGATCGTACAGGCTGACAGACAGGGCCCGGCGATAACCACCTTGAAGCCGCTGCGATTGATTGCGGACGCAGCTGCAGTGAAGTCGTCGATCACGCCGCCGGGGTTTCCATTGACGATGCAAACGCCGCGTGCGTTGCAGGGCACATGCCCGAAGACTTTGTCGAACGCATTCACTCTCGCCCCTGCCGCTTGCGTAGGCAGGGAACAGAGCATCGATAGGGCGATAGCCGCCAGAAGAAGAATGAACCGCATTGAAAGAACTCCTGGTACCCAGAGATTGGGTCCATTTAGGATACGCCACCACGCTTCGCGCGCAAGTGTGTATAGTGAGTTCTTCACACTCGTTTTTACCTTTTGTTTAAGCCATATTTTACCCACAGGAGGGGGTGCAATTGCGCCTAGATTTGGTATACTAAATAGGTAAATTTTTGTGGCTACCGACAAGACTAAAAAGAGCAATTACGACGCGTCTTCAATCACCGTCCTTGAAGGCCTCGAGGCGGTTAGGCGCCGCCCGGGCATGTACATCGGCACCACGGGGCCGGACGGCTTGCACCATCTCATCTGGGAAATCTTCGACAACTCGCGCGACGAGGCCATGGGCGGCTTTGCCGATGACATCGAAGTTGTCCTGTTGCCTGACAATCTAATCCGCGTTGCCGACAACGGCCGCGGCATCCCGGTCGACACTCACAAGGCCACCAAGGTTTCGGCGCTCGAAACTATCATGACCACCCTCCACGCGGGAGGTAAATTCGGCGGCGAGGGCTACAAAGTCTCCGGCGGCCTCCATGGCGTGGGTGCATCGGTGGTGAACGCGCTCTCAACTTACCTGCGTGCCGAGGTGCACCGCGACGGCGGCTCATATGTGCAGGAATATGCTATGGGCAAAAAGAAGGCTGCGGTTAAAAAGATTGGCACCTCGAAACTGCATGGCACCGTCACGACCTACAGCGCCGACCCGAGCATCTTTACTGGCGGCATCATCTACGACTTCGACAAAATAGTTTCTCATCTGCGCGAGCAGGCCTACTTGGTAAAGGGTCTTCGCATAACCATCATCGACGCTCGCGAGAGCGGCATCAAGTTCAGTGAAGTGGGGAAGGAGCTCTACATCAGGAGCTATCTCACCAACTCGCCGTCGCAAACCTTCTACTTTGAAGGCGGCCTTCGCTCGCTCATCTCGTTTTACAACCGCTATCAGAAGCCGGTACACAAGAATATCTTTTATATCGAAAAGGAAGTCGACAATGTTGCGGTTGAAATTGCATTTCAATACGTAGACGACATCTCTTCGCGTATCTTCCCGTTTGCAAACAACATCTACAACAGCGAGGGCGGCACACACATCACCGGCTTTCGCACGGCGCTCACGCGCAGCCTCAACTCCTATGCGCGAAAAGGCAACAGCGTGAAGGATAGTGAGGAAAACTTTACCGGCGACGACGTTATAGAAGGCCTCACTGCAGTCGTGTCGGTCAAGCTCCCGGAAATTCAATTCGAAGGGCAGACAAAGGCTAAGCTTGGCTCGGTGGAGGCGCGCAGTGCTGTAGAAACCGTGTTCTCTGAGGCGCTTGCCGAATTTCTTGAAGAAAACCCAGATGACGCGAAGTCTATAATCTCAAAATCAATCTTGGCGCTCAAAGCGCGTAAGGCCGCGAAAGCTGCTAAAGACTCAGTGCTTCGCAAGGGTGCGCTCGAGGGCATGACGCTCCCGGGCAAACTTGCCGACTGCCAGAGCAAAGATGCATCGGAGTCAGAATTGTTTGTGGTAGAAGGCGACTCCGCAGGCGGCTCGGCCAAAACCGGCCGCGACCGCCGCATCCAGGCTATACTCCCGCTTCGCGGAAAGATCCTCAACGTTGAGCGTGCGCGCCTCGACAAGATGCTCGGCAGCGAGCAAATCAAAAACCTCGTTGTGGCCCTCGGCACCGCAATTGGAGAGACCTTCAACATCGAGAAGCTCCGCTACCACAAGATCATCTTGGCAACCGATGCCGATGTCGACGGCGCGCACATCCGCACGCTTCTTTTGACGCTTCTCTATCGCCACTTCAAGCCCATCATCGAGGGCGGCTACATCTACATCGCGCAACCGCCGCTCTACAAGATCCAGCAGGGCAAGCAGGTAACCTACGTCTACTCCGACGAAGAGAAGAACAAGATCCTCGGCAAAGACGCTGATGTGATAGACGATGCTGAAGGAGAAGGTGCTGACGCTTCGGCTGAAGCAACGCCAGAGGAAGAGGTGGCCGACGTAAAAAAGAAACCAAAATTCCGCATCCAGCGCTACAAGGGCTTAGGCGAAATGAACCCAGACGAATTGTGGGAGACCACGATGGACCCTGCCCGCCGCGTGCTTAAGCAAGTGGACATCGAAGACGCTATCGACGCTGACCGCATATTTGAGATTTTGATGGGTGAAGACGTGCCGTCGCGAAAAAGTTTTATCCAGTCGAATGCTAAAAAGGCGACGCTCGATATCTAAAGCGGGGGCTATAATGGGGCGGTGAAGAAAAAAACCGGTTGGTATCCGATCAACTTTCTCGGAGGTCTTTTAGTATCGCTCTATGGGCTCATCCCGTTTTATATCGTTTATGTAGACAGCCTAGGTTTCGTCACCGGCCCTACTCGCTTGTTTGCCGTAGGCGGTATGATTTTTGTCACCGGGCTTCTTGAGGCAGCGCGCAAACGAGGCCACAAACTCTTTAGCAAGCAGCCGCACGGCAAAGACGGCGGCTTCACCCTCATCGAGCTTTTGATAGTCATATCTATTATCGGCATATTAAGCGCGATGATCCTTCCTGCGATCCTCTCAGCGCGCAATGCCGCATACTATGCCCGCAGCAAAGCGGAGCTTAAACAAGTTGCCAATGCGCTTGAGATGTATGCCAACGACCATGCAGGCAGCTATCCACCCGACCCCAACCGCGACACCCCCGCCGGCCTTGAGACATATCTTCCCAGTAAAAATTGGCCGAGGGCTCCGTGGCCAGGGAGTGTCTACGACTGGGATGCGTGGGCGCCGAGCGACCTTTCCTATGATCCGAAGCAGCAGGTCTACCAAATCAGTATCCGCTTTTGCCCAACTAACGCGCCGGATCAATGCCAGTTCCCGCAAGAAGCCTGGGCGCAAAATTTTGATTATTACAGTTCGGTCTATTTGTGCATAAGCGGCCCATGCCGCGCGCACTCGAGCCAGCCCGTCGACCACCCAGGGCTGTGCCTCAACTGCTGACTAAAAAAAGAACCGCAGCGCTTGTAGCGCTGCGGTTTTTGTTTGTATCACACCGGATTAATCCGGTTGAGCTCGTCGACAAGCAGGGAAAAATTGCTTCGCTGCCGCTTCATCGCATACCGCTCGATTAGCTTTGCCGCCTGGGCAAGCTTCGAAGGCTCGTGAGGCTCCTGCTCTTCATGCGCGTGGGCTTTTCTGCGCTGAAGCTGCTGCCGTATCTTCTGATTCATGTGCGCTCCCTATCTCATGAAAACGTCTGCCAGTAAAATACCACATATTTAGGCAAATAGCAAAACAGCCCGGCGAATGCCGGGCTGTTTTGCTTCAGAGCTTCAATTAGAAGTTCTTACTTGCGGTGTTGTTGTACTCGATAGACTCAGGAACCCAGTTCTGCGGGTCGAGCGTTATGCTGACCGTGCGGTACTGGTAGATGTTCTGATTGTAGTAATTGTTGTAATTCGAGTTGTACTGGTTGTAGTAGTCGTAGTTTGCGTTGCCGCTTGTGTATGCGTTGTCGCAAGGATACGGGACATTCTGGTAACCGTTGTAGGTGTAGCAGGTGCCGGTGTTGTTGTACTGATACTGATTGCTGTACTGGTTGTAGTAGTTGGTGTTGTAGTTGTACTGATTGTAGGTATCGTCGTAGGTGAGGGTATACGCAATAGAGTCGCCAGGGTAAAGCGCTTGCTGCGGAGCCGACTGGTAGGTGTAGGTCGAGCCCTGGTAGGGGAGATTGGCGTTAAACATCCAGCCCGAGCGAGCGATGTTGGTGCCGCTGTTAACCACGGTGAACTGCACTACCGTGCGGCCCTGGACCGATGAGAGCGAAGTAACCGAAGTGATGGTCACAGCCAAATCAGCAAAACCGTACAGCGAGGTTGCGCGCGGTGCCGCAGTGTAGACCGCAGTCGTCGCACCTGTCTGCGCGGTCGAACCTGCAGGCTTGGTCGTGCCCGTTGTGGTGTTCGACGTGTTGCCGTTGTTCTGCGTGATAACCACCGGAGCGGTAGTGGTGGCCTGCTCTACTACTGCAGGCTTATTGCTAAAAAGATTCGAGAAATGCACCGAACCGGTAAAAAGACCTACCAAATTGAACGCCAATAAAATGATCCCCCAGGCGCCAAGCACCAAAACGGCTATAAGGCCGACAATGGCTACCAAGCGCAAGAAGATTTCCTTAAACCCTGTTTGCTGTTCCATGGCCGCACCCTACCATAGCCCTAAAACCGTGTCAAGACACTAACTTGACAAAGTGTCCAGTATGGTGTAAGCTATTGGTAGGCCTTGAGGACAACAGTTTTCGGGGCCATTACTGTATTTATGGAGCAAAAAGACCACGGCATCATCGGGAATATCGCCAAGAATCCTATCGCGTTTGCGGTGGCGTTTGTAGCATTCTTCCTTATGACCGTCGCGTTCCTCAGCTTTGTAGATGCGCTTCCTGATCCTTCACAGACCAATACGAGCGACGTGCAAGCTACAACTACTGTCTCAATCGAGACTCCAGTAGTTGCAACTGCAACTGAGCTTCCGGTGCGCGTCGTGGCTACGAAAATTGGCCTCAACGTTACCATCAAGAACCCTACGTCTGCAGATGTAGATGTGCTTGATAACGATTTGCTCACGGGTGCAGTGCGCTACCCGACGTCTGCCAAGCTCGGCGAGAATGGCACGGTGCTTCTCTTTGGCCACAGCTCATACTTGCCGGTTGTGCACAATCAGGCATACAAGGCCTTCGATGGCATCCAAAACCTGAAAGCTGGCGACACGGTAAGCGTCTTCTCTTCTGCCCTTGAATACCGCTACGCGGTTGAAAAGGTAGAGGTTGCGAACGCCGATGAAGACGTGGTAGAACTGCGCCAGAACGGCAAGTTCCTCACGCTTGTCACCTGCGACTCGTTTACCAAAAAGACCGACCGCTTCATCGTGACGGCGAAGTTTGTAGGGGCATATCCGCTCGCATCTCAATAAAGATGCTGGCAGATATCCCTCTGGAAACAGAGGTGAAGAAAAAAGAGCCCAGACTGCGGGGCAGAAGTCGCAGATGAAACTGATCTTTGAATAGGAAAGGAATAACAGATGGCTAGACAGCCAGTGAAGATGCGTGCGTCGGATGAGTCCGACGGCATGCTCGACAAGGTAGTCGGCAAAATCGGCAGACTCTTCGACGGTCTCAAAAAGACCAACGCTACAGTCGACGGCCTCGATAAGAGAGTCGACACAGTGGAGAAGGAGCTGGCGGCCCGCCCTACGTTCTCTCCGGCGGCGCTCAAGCGCGCGTCGGAGAAGCTCGACAAGATGGAGCTCTGATGACCGACCCTGCAGAACCAGCTCACGCAGATGCTCCACAAGAGCCTGCTCGCGATGAGCCGGCTCCAGGAGTCTCTCAAGAACTGATCGACGAGCGCGCCAAGCGTATCGCCGCCGAGGTTCGCGCCGATGTTAATCGGCGCAGTGCCGAAGCGGCCGAAGCGGGCACGAGGCAGGCAGTTGCTGAGCGAGACGCTCTCATCCGCCGAAACGAAGAGCTCGCCCGCGAAGCGGGCAGGCAGGACAGCATCGTCGAGGCGATAAACCGAGTCGGTACTAGTATCGACAACAAGTTTGACGCCACGGTGAGTGCCATTGGCGGTATGCGCGACGAAGTAAAGCGACTCAATGATCGACCGATCATCGCCCCGCTTGCTTCGAAGCTTGCGGATCAACCAACTCAATCACCTCTGTCGAAAGAGGAGAAGGAAAAGAAAATGGTTAGAACCCTAAGCATCATCGCAATTATCCTCGGAATACTCTTCCTTGGTAGCGCGGCTCTCGCGGCAATCGTCATCACGCACCCTCCGGGTACGGGAAATACGACGGTAACGGCGCCACCTGTGCATCACTGCACATGGTTGGAGAAGGATACGGCGACCGGCTGCGTGCCGATCATCGTTACGCCCCCGCCGGCTCCGCCGATCGTCGTTACGCCACCGCCGGCGACACCGATTGTGCCGCTTGCCCCTGCGCTGACGGTTTCGTCGGTAGCCGGCCTAGCCGACTCCGCTGAGAACCGGCTGACGGAAATCAATGAGATGTGCCCGTCCATGGAAAGCGAGCTTCGCGACACTATGGCCAACGACTTCTCATTCGACTACTACAAGTACTATCTGCCGCAATCATGCGGCGGTTACCAATCGGTACTGGTTGAACCCGAAGCGGTCCAGCCTCCGTCTCTCACTGCTGATGAGCTCGCACAGCTCAATCAGCTCCTCGCAAAACAGGATGCCGAGGCCGGCACCAACTGAACGGAGTATGTCATGAAGACCATTCTTCTCGCCGTCGCGCTTATCGCTATGAGCGCCACTTCTTCCTTCGCCATGTCGCAGCAGGAGATGAGCCAGCTTGCTAATCTCCTGCAGAAGCGCGACCTCGAACTGCTTGGACCGGCCCCCGGGCCCTACGACAGGCACTACGACACGGGTCACCAGGAGGCGCCCCCTCCGGGCTGCATGAACCCCAAGAAGGTGAAGACCGCCCCCGATCCGGCAACGCACCGCGTGTTCATCCGCTGGCATTGCGACGGTACGCCGCCGCATTGAAGTTCCTTCCTTACGCCACTGGTTCGGGCAGATGACTTTTGAGTCGTCTGCCCGGGCTATATTTTTCGCTAGATTCTAGGTTGTATGTCTCATGAGACGTATAAAAAGACTCTCACGAAGGGAGTTGACAGTTCGCTAAAAGGTGCTATAATTAAGGAGTTATTAGGGTAGAGGAGTATTATTAAAGGGTAGAAATTATTTATGCAAAATCAGCTTATGAATTCAATCAAGATTTTCGGTCTCGCAGTTGCGGCAGTTTTGGTCGTCTCGGTTGCTCCGATTGCAGCGCACGCATCTGACTTCTCGTCGGATGGCTACTATGCTGACACTTCGTATTCTACCAACAGCGGCTCAGGCTATTATGCCGACAGCTCGTACTCTTCGGGCAGCAACAACAGCGGCTACTATGCTGATACCTCGTACACCAGCAATTCAAATAGCGGCTATTACGCTGACACCTCCTACAGCACTCCAAGTAACTCTGGTTACTTCGCTGACACTTCCTACTCCACCCCTTCGTATGTTGATAGCGGCTACTACGCTGACACTTCATACTCGACCCCGACGTACTACACCCCGACCTACTACACTCCGACCTACGGTTGCACCGGCTCATGCGGCGGCGGTTCATACACTCCTCCGACCTGCGCTATCAGCGTAAACAATGGCAACGTATACGCGGGCGACACTGTAACCATCAATTGGTCTTCGTCTAACGCAAACTACGGCAACATCTCAAACATCGGCACCAACCTCGGCGCTTCTGGCTCTCGCTCAATCGTGATCAACAACACGACCACCTTCAGCGGTAGCTTCTATGGCCAGGGCGGCAATGCATCATGCAGCGCTACCGTGGTTGTCACTCCGAAGGCTCCGACCTGCTACATCTCAGGCCCTGACACTGCAGTAGCAGGCCAGACTATCACCCTTAACTGGAACTCAACCAACTCAACCCGCGGAGATATTTCAAACCTCGGTACTAATCTCCCGGTTTCTGGCTCGCACAGCTTCGTGATAGGCAACACCACTACTTTCTACGGCACCTTCTACGGCAGCAATGGCCAGACCACCAACTGCAGCAAGACCGTCACGGTCAATGTGCCTCAGACCAACTACCCGTCGTGCACGATCACGATCAACAACTACGGCAGCAACTACAACAATGGGTATTGGAATGCGAACTCAGCAGTAACCCTCTCATGGACTTCTGCTAATGCATCATCTGGCTCTATCAACAATGGTTTCGGCAACGTAAACCTCAATGGCTCGCGCACGGTGTATCCGACTCAGACCACGACCTACACTGGCACCTTCTACGGTTATAACGGCCAGCAGGTAACGTGCTCAGCAACGGTCTATGTTGGCAGCTACGTTCCTCCGCAGAATCCGAACACTCCGTTCGTGACCCTCTCGGCTGTACCGTACACTGGTCTTGATTTGGGTCCGGTTGGCACGGTGCTCTACTGGGGCTTCATCGCCTTTTGGTGCGCACTCGCGGCTTACCTCATCGTTATCAAGCGCGTGCAGAACAGCGTATACGCTAGCCTCAAGGGAATTCTCTTCGGCAACGGCGCATCGCACACGGCGCAGACAACTCATGTGTCGCATGTGTCCTACGCAGCTCCGGCTGAGGTAGACACGACCGACTCGTTCATCGTCAGCCAGATCAACCGCGCTCGATAAGAAACCTGCGGTTTCTTTCCTCCGTCGTTCGCTCGGAAATAAAAACAAGTTTTATTTCTCTCGCTTCACTAGGCCGTAATCAAGCGGATCGCGGGCTCCAAAACTAAAAGTTCACAAAAAACCTCCCAATCGGGAGGTTTTTTGTTTGCTAAGACGAGTGACTAAAGTGCGTTGAAGGAGGCTTCGCAGGCGGGTAGCCGAGACTGAGCAAATTTGCAGCAGCAAATTATGCGTACTCCTGAAATGCAGCTTTAGGAACGAGTCGAAATCTCTTTTGTGAGCTTCGAAATGATTTCGTCGGTCGAGAGAACCCCGAGCTTGCCTTCGCGACCCTCGAGCGCAGCACCATTTGCGGCAATTTCGGCGTCGCCTATGACGAGCGTGTAGGGGATTTTAAATGTCTTTGCTTCGCGGATCTTTTTGCCGAGGCTCTCGTTGCTTTCGTCGATGTCGACGCGGATGCCAGCAGCTTTGAGGCTAGTGCGCACGCTCTGCGCAAACTCTTTATGAGCGTCAGCAATAGGCAGTACGCGCGCCTGCACAGGCGAGAGCCAGGTCGGGAGAGCGCCGCCGTAGTGCTCGAGCAAGACAGCGATGCAGCGCTCAAGCGAGCCGGCAATAGCTGCGTGCACCATCACGATGCGCTCCTTCTCGCCTTTTTCGTTGACGCAGGTCAAGTCAAAGCGCTCGGGGATGTTCATATCGAGCTGTATAGTGGCAACCTGCCACTCGCGGCCTGCGCTGTTTTTTGCCATGAAGTCGAGCTTGGGGCCGTAGAGTGCCGCCTCGCCGGGGCCTTCAATTGTGTCGGCGCCGCGCTCGGTGGCTATTGCCCTAAGTTCTGCTTCGGCGCGCTCCCAAATTTCCGGAGTACCCAAATATTTTTCAGGTGCAGCCGGGTCTCTAAAGGAAAGGCGCACCCGAAGCGTAAAGCCGAAGGTCTTATAAAACGTATCAACGATGTCCCAGATTTTAAGAAACTCATCCTTCACCTGCGAGGAGCGACAAAAGACATGTGCGTCGTCCTGGGTGATAGAAAGCACCCGCGTGAGGCCGCCAAGCTCGCCTGACTGTTCGTCGCGGTACACCATGGTCGTCTCGGCGTAGCGCTGCGGCATCTCGCGGTAGGAGAAGGGGCGGCGCGCAAAAATCTGCGTGTGATGCGGACAGTTCATCGGCTTCATCGCATACTCGCGGCCCTCGCGCGAAGTGATTTTGAAGAGCTCATCGGCAAACTTAGCCCAGTGGCCGCTTTTCTCGTAGAGGTCTTTTTTGGTGATATGCGGGATAGCGACGCGCTCATAGCCTTTGGCTTCGCGCATCTCCCAAATAAACTTATCGAGCTCTTGCCTGAGGATAGTGCCGCGCGGAGTCCAGAGCGGGAGCCCCGAGCCTACTAAGTCGGAGAAAGTAAAGAGGTCGAGCTCCTGGCCTATTTTGCGATGGTCGTGCTCCTCCATAGATATGGAGTAATACTAGAGCGCTTTCAATTTTTCAGCAACCATCGAAAGCTCGCCATTGCGCTCAGAAAGCTTGCCTTTGAGCGCGATCACTGTTTCGGGGATCAGTATTTTTTTGAATTCGACAAAGTTTTTAGGGAAGACGACCGCCTCAATGGCACCATCGTAGTCGGCGATTTTGATAAATGCCATCTGATCGCCTTTTTGCGTGAGGATGGTGCGCACGCTCTCAAGCATGCCGGCCGCAACTACGCCTTCTGTTCCGGGCGGAATCTTTTCTTTCATCTCTTTGATGGTCATTGGTCGCTTATCGAGTTGTTCGCGGAAACGGTCGAGCGGATGTCCTGACACGTACAGGCCGAGCAATTCTTTCTCCCATGCGAGGCGCTCCTGCTGGCTTGCAGGCGGGACATCGGGGATCTTGATGTCTGCCGCGGCCATTTCAGACCCGCCAAACAATGAATCGGCCATCTGCTCTTTTGAAAGCTCGCGATGATATTCGAGCATATGCTCGATTGCGGCGAGCATGGCACCGCGCTCGCCAAAAGAGTCGAGTGCGCCGCATTTGATGAGGCTCTCAAGCCCCTTCTTGTTGAGGCCTTGGTCTTTGACGCGTAAGAGGAAGTTCGAAATAGACGTGAAGCGCCCGCCAGCCTTGCGCTCCGCGATGATAGAATCCGCAACACCGCTACCGAAGTTTTTTATAGAGTAAAGCCCGAAGCGGATTGCTCCATCGATAGAGAGACCTGCGGAAGAACCCTCTGACGTCGCAGGCTCCGCAACCGGGTCTTCCTTCGGTCCACTGCGCGTTACCGTGAAATCTCCAAAGCTTTCGTTCACATCCGGCGGCAAGACGGGGATGCCGATGCGCTTGCACTCGGCGACCATGATAGACACCGTATCGATGTCACCCGCTTCGGCCGTGAGGACGGCGGTCATATACTCAACAGGGTAGTTGGCCTTCATGTAGGCGGTTTGGTATGACACGCGGCCGTAGGATGCTGCATGCGCTTTGTTGAAGCCGTACGCGGCGAAGGGCTCTATCCACGCCCACACCTCTTCGGCCTTTTTGCGCGACCACTTGCTCGTGGCGACGCATCCTTCTATGAACTTTTCTTTCTGTTTGGCCATCTCCTCGGGGATTTTTTTGCCGACCGCTTTGCGAAATTTGTCCACTTCGCCCCATGAGTAGCCCGCCAAGTCGTGCGCCATGATGAGGAGGTCGTCTTGATACACCAAGATGCCATAGCTTTGTTTGAGGATAGGCTCCATCGACGGGTCGAGGTAGGTGATGAGGCGCGGGTTGTGCTTGCGCTCGATGTACTGCGGGATAAATTGCATCGGGCCCGGGCGGTAGAGTGCCACCATCGCGTTGATGTCGTGGATAGAAGTCGGCTGGAGTTCCTTGAGAAAGCGAGTCATACCGGCGCCGTTGAGCTGGAAGGTCGCTTCGGTGTCGCCACTCGTGAGCATGGCGTAGGTTTTCTTGTCGTCAAAGGGAATTGTCTCTATGTCGAGATTGGTGCCGCGGATCCGATTGACGAGCGCCACCGCACTCGCAAGGATGGTGAGGTTGCGGATGCCGAGGAAGTCAAACTTCGTGAGCCCCACGCCGTCTTCGCCCACGCTGTACATGTCGTACTGCGTGATTATCTTGCCGCCTTTGGGGTCGAGCTGGAGCGGCGCGTACTCTATCATCTCGCGTGGCGAGATAACGACGCCCGCGGCGTGCACTCCAACGTGGCGCGCGCAGCCTTCGATGATTTTGCCGAGGTCGATGATCTCTTTTACTTCGTCTTCGTTGTCGTACATCTTTTTAAGCTCCGCGTTTTCCTCGAGCGCGCGGTCAAGCGTCATAGGGAAGCCCTGGCTACCCATCGGGATTTCTTTTGCGATGCGATCGCCGAGGCCATACGGGAGGCCGAGCGCCCGCGCTACGTCGCGCACGACGCCGCGCGCGAGCATGGTGCCGAAGGTGCCTATTTGCGCCACATGATCGTCGCCATATTTTTGGCGCGCGTAATCTATCACTTCGTCGCGCCTATCGTCGGCGAAGTCCATGTCGATATCGGGGGCCGACGGGCGCTCGGGGTTGAGAAAGCGTTCGAAGGGGATCTTATATTCGAGCGGGTCGATTTTGGTAATGCGCAAAAGGTAGGTGGTCATCGAACCGGCGACCGAACCGCGAATGTTGGTGTAAATGTTGTTTTCGCGCGCAAACCGGATCAGGTCTTCCACCACCAAAAAATAGGCAGCGTAGCCTTTAAACTCGATGATGCCGAGCTCGTAGTTGAGGCGCTCCATAACATCCTCTCTACCTTCAAGGTCCCTTGCCTTGAGCCCCTTCAGGCAGAGTTCTCTCAAAACCTGGTCGGCGGTTTTGCCTTCTGGCAATTCAAAATGAGGGAAGACAAATTTGCCGAGCACCAGGTCGACATTGGCGCGCTCTGCAATTTCTTGTGTTGCTGCAATCGCCTCTGCATCCTTTTCAAACTCTTCGGCGAGTTCGGCTTGAGAAAGCAAAAAATAATCTTGATTGTCCGCAGCTATGTCGCCCACGTCCAAGGCACCTTTGTTTTCTATTGCGCGTATCGTCTCCCAGGCGCGGCGATCGCTCGGTTTTAGGTAATAGGTTTCTTTTGCCGCTATCTTTGGGAAATAGTTTTTAGCGCCGAAGATCTGCGCGTACTCCTGGTGGGTAGCGTCGGTAGCGCGAGGCGCGTGAGCCATCAGGCCTTCCTTATATTTTTCTAATAGCTCGCGCGAAACGAGCGGCTTGCCCTCTGTTGTTTTTAAGTGCGAATCGGTGACAATCTTCAGGAGGTTTTTATATCCCGTTTCGTTTTCGGCCCACAACAGAATGCGCTCTTGCTCGCTCACATGCGCATCAAGGCCGATAATGGGCTTTATTTCAGCGCTTTTGCATTCTTTAATAAACTCAATGGCGCCGTAGAGGTTGTCTATGTCGGTTAAGGCGAGCGCTGAGACGCCTTGCGCCTTTGCCGCAGCAACCAAGTTTTTTATTTTAGGGAGCGCACGCAGGAGCGAGTAGTGGCTGTGGACATGGAGATGGGGCAGAGTGGCGGACATATTTTCAGTATACTCTCTAGATGGGCTATTCGCATATTTTGGGCGTCGACGAAGCGGGGCGCGGCCCCTTGGCAGGGCCTGTTGCCGTGGGAGTAGTAAAAGTGCGCACTCGTTTTGATATCAAAAAAGCCTTTCCCGGAGTCGACGATTCTAAACAGCTCTCAGAAGATGTGCGGGAGAGTATATATAGAGAGATGCTCGTGCGCAAAGCAGCAGGCGACATCGATTTTTGCGTGCGGCTCGTTGGTGCAAGCGTCATAGACGAGATAGGGATCACGCGCGCCGTCCGGCGCGGCGTATGGGGCGGCGTGCGGGTGCTCGCGCCACAGGCAAACGACGTGTTTATAAAACTCGACGGCTTGCTCCATGCGCCCGAGGCGTATGCGCAAGAAACCATCATAAAAGGCGATGCCTTGGAGCCCGTGATATCGCTCGCCTCTATCGCCGCCAAGGTGAGGCGCGATAGGTTGATGAAAAAGCTCGCGCTCTTGTACCCCAACTACGCCTTTGAGGTGCATAAGGGCTACGGAACCAAAAAGCATTATGAGGCAATAGAAAAGTGGGGGATTTCGGCTATCCACCGGCGTTCATTTTTGGGTTTGACCACATCAAAATAGAGGAGTAAAGTTATCCCCTGGAGGGTCTTAGGGCAGCTCCGTAACTGAAAAAACAAATCCCAAGAGGAGACGGTTTGGGAATGACTATCAAGTTGGCGGATGGTGGACGAAAGTTCACCAAAGGGGAAGTTCGTGCGAGGCTCTATGGGGATCTGGTCTATAAACCCCAAGAGCCGCTCATGTGCAAGAAATTGTGCGTGAGATTTGCATCCGGGCAGTGCCCGTGTGCAGCCAATCTCCCGAACGAGGGGTGCGACTACATCGACCCGGGCGTTACCGACGAATTAGACCTTATTGCAAAGGTCAATTCTGTTCTCACAGAAATCTCTCATCGCGACCACTTCGCCTACGCGTAGCGGTCTTAGTCCCGGCGCCTCACGGCACCGGGATTTCTCTATTTATATGGCCTACTAGCGCGATTTAAGGCCATAGCCAGCGTAGCTGGCGTAAAATCAAAATAGATGCTATAGTCTTGCGCATGGTCGTCCGAATGAGACACACCCGTGCGCATACGGCTAACCGCCGTTCGCACCATGCGCTGACCGAAAAGGCACTCAACAAGTGTGAGTGTGGCGCTATGCGCGTGTCTCACCGGGCATGCCCCAACTGCGGCCGCTACAATGGCCGGGTGGCGGTTGACCTGGTAGCCCGCAAGCAGGCTCGCATTCAAAAGCGCGCTGGAGCTAAAAAGGGTGCTGTTGGAAACAAGAGTGAGGTGAAATAACAGGTATATACTAAAGGTATACCCGTTGGGCGGTTCGCTTGTGGATCCAATGTTCGCGTGCGGCTCGAGAGTTCTTTCAAGTAATGGCAAACAGGCACCTTTCAAGGTCAATTGTACTCCAGACACTCTTTGAGTGGGACTTCAGGTCTTGCGCGAGTGATGACGCCTTTGCCGCACTTGATAGAAATACGCAAGAATTCGCTCCCGCAGCGGGAGACTCTCCATTCATGCAAGACCTCCTCAAAGGGGTCATCGCGCGCAAGCAGGATCTCGATTTGGTCATTGGCAAAGCTGCGCCCGAGTGGCCGATGGACCGCATCGCACTCGTTGACAGAAATGTGCTCCGGCTCGGTCTTTACGAACTTCTGTTTTCCGACCGCGAAATGGTGCCGGCAAAGGTGGCTATCAACGAAGCTATCGAGCTCGCCAAAAGCTACGGCGGCGAAAACTCCGGCAGGTTCGTCAACGGCGTTTTAGGCGCGGTATACAAAGAGCTCGGCGAACCCGGAAAGGAAGAAACTTCAAAAAAGAAAAAGGATGTGCCGTACGAAGAGATGCCGCTCCAGCGCCTTGGGGGTGCTGTGGTGTATGCCAAGCAGGGCAAAGATATTTATCTCGCGCTCGTGCATGACATCTTCGGACATTGGACGCTCTCCAAAGGCAAAATAGGCGACTCTCCGGAAATTGCCTCAGAGACGGTTGAAGAAGGCACCATCCGCGAAATCAAAGAAGAGCTTGGCCTCACCATCTCGATTGTTGAGAAAATAGGAGAGAACGAATATGTGGCTTCAGACCCCAAGGCAGGCAAGAAGCGCAAGCACGTGACATACTTTTTAGCAGAGTCACCGTTTGCTGAAATAAAACTTGAGCAGAAGGGAGGATTGGATGACGCACGATGGTTTCGGGTCGCCGATGCGCTTGAACTCAATTTCTATGAAGACATGCTGCCTATTGTGACGAAAGGTTTGCAATTATTAACTGATAAAGAAGCAAAGAAAAGCTAAACAATCATGCAGAGCAATTTACAGACATTTGAGGAGAGCATTGGGCTCTCTTTTACAGACGCAAACTTACTTCGACAGGCATTCACACACCGCTCCTATTTAAATGAGCATCGCGGGGAAGTTGCGGGCCACAACGAGCGCCTCGAGTTTTTAGGCGATGCAGTACTCGAACTCATTTCGACGCATTTTTTGTTTGAAAAGTTTCCCGAGCAGGACGAAGGCGACTTAACCGCCTATCGCGCGTCCTTGGTCAACGCGGTTACCTGCGCTGAGGTTGCTAACGAGCTCAATATGAA
>OUMN01000007.1_pt1 | contig 15206 bp, 14 predicted proteins | sample 1691011 | NCBI WGS metagenome assembly OUMN01 (sample SAMEA3914864, study PRJEB12502) | metagenome | biome: forest; material: soil | place: USA | collected 2012-03-12 | depth 0.3 m
ACGACGAGTGGTTTCAAATTTGGCGGTTGGACTGCGCCCTATTTTGCCGAAGCTGATGCTGAGGCGAGCGCCTTTATGGCAAAAGTGATGGAGTCTACCGACCTGCTGCTTGGCCGAAAGACTTATGAGATATTTGCCGAATATTGGCCGAAGCACACCGACCTATGGCCAGGCATAATGGAGGTCACGAAGTATGCAGTTGCTCATGAGGAAATAGCGCTGCCGTGGGCAAACTCAAAGCTCATAACGGGCGATGTGGTGGCACAGCTGAGAGAACTTAAGGCAGGAGAGGGGTCATCACTCAAAGTGATTGGCAGCGGCAACTTGGCTCAAACGCTTTTTAAAAACGACCTCGTAGATGAGATGAACCTCATGACCTTTCCTATAACCCTCGGTACGGGCAAGCGCCTCTTTGCCGAGGGCACCATCCCTGCCGCCTTCACGATAACCGACAGCGTGATCACCAAAAATGGCGTGATATTTGCCACCTATAAGCGAGCAGGCGAAGTGAAGACGGGCACTGTTGTTGCGTAGTTGATTGGGCAGTATGGCGAGTTAAGATAGGATTATGTATATGAAAAAGCGCCTTGCTTCACTGCTCATTCTTGTCGCATACATCGCGCTCCTTATTAAGGTAATGGTGTTTAAAGACATCCCAGCCATTAAGGTAGGCCAGCTCATGCTTAATTTTGGAGGAACCGATGGTGGGCATGCGCCAAACTTTATACCGTTTGCGACGATCGGGCCGTACCTGCTCGGCTACAAGGGCTGGATCATTGCAGGCATCAACCTAGCGGGGAATGTAGGCCTCCTTGTGCCGCTCGGGTTTCTTTTACCGCTTGTCTTCCCAAACATTTCCTGGAAGAAGTCTCTTGTGCTCGCAGTCTTGTCAGGTCTCGCCATTGAAACAATGCAAACGATATTGCATGTGGGCATATTCGACATTGATGATGTGATACTCAATGCGCTTGGAGTTATGCTCGGCTTTGCTGCGTACGTGTACTTTTTTAAATGGCTGCGCGAGAAAAAATATTTCTACATTGTTGCAGCACTTGTGGTTGTGGCAGTTGCCTGCGCTGCTGCATTTTATTTTATATATCCGTGGGGGCAGCCGGTTAACCGTGCCATGCAAGCAGGCGTCGAAGAAACATCGGTTTCGCAAACCGGCGACCTGTGCGGCGGTACCGGCGGCATAGGAGTGATCGCGAGCGTGGGAGACAGCACCTTTACCATTATAAAAAAAGACGGAAGCAATCTAAATGTCGCTCTTACCGGCCAGGCAATCGTCAAAACATCGGCTGGCCTCATATCTGTGTCTGATCTGAAAGCGGGGGAGAGGGTAACACTCGTTGGCGACGCGCACGATGATGGCAGCTTTACTGCAGACGCAGTGTTTGTCTGCAGTATGTAAGATCCATAACCCGCCGCCGGTTTTTGTGATGTACAGTAACTTTCCTAAATAGGCGCAGTTCTAAAGAATATATGTTTAAGAACAAAATATTCTGGGGCATTATCGTCTTGCTGCTCGCTATAGGGGGCGCGTTTGCAGCCTACCAGGTGTATGCCACTAACCTCGCGCATACAACCTTCGAGCGATACTACGCGTTTCGCGGCTGCACAGAGCTTATCGACAAGACCGACACGTACGCGGATTGCCGCCTCGCCAATGGCCAGACCATTAAGCTCGTGCTCATAAGCGGCAAGTGGTATCTCGACGGAGACGGTCCTGGCATCTGGTAGCTCGACAATTTTAAAAATATGTTGTAATATGCGGTCTATTAAAGGATCGCTATGAAAAAGAAACAGCCCCGTATCTATATATATGGCAGGAACGTGGTGCGCGAGGCGCTCATGCACGCGCCTCATATCATAAAAACCATCTACCTTTCGCCGCAGATGGCCGACGGCAAGCTTATGTCGCTCGTGCATAAGTCAAAAATTAAGACCGAAAAAATAGACCCAAAACGGGTTACCTCGCAGGTTGAAGGCAATGCTCCGCACCAGGGCATTATTGCGCACATCACGCTCTTCGGGCTCATGATGCCGTTTGAAGATTTTTTGAAGACCATCAAGCAAAACGAGGCGCAAGCATTTGTATATTTAGACGGCGTGCAGGACCCGCACAATGTGGGCACCATCATCCGCGCTTCGGCCGCCTTTGGTGCCTCAGCAGTATTGATGCCTCAGCACAACCAGTCGCCGGTAACACCGGGTGTCATCAAGGCGTCGGCTGGCGCGCTTTTTAACATCCCGCTTGTTTCGATAGAAAATCCGCAGCAGGCGCTTGCCGAGCTGAGGCGCCGCGGCATCACCATTTACGGCATGGCGGGCGAAGGCTCATCAAACATCAATGAAGAAAAGTTTTCGGGCTCCTCGCTTTTTGTGATGGGCAATGAGGGCGACGGCATCTCGCCTGCAACGAGGCCTTTGTGCCAAAAAATGCTCCGCATCAATATAAGCAAAAGCGTTGAGTCGCTCAACGTGGCGTCCGCCGCAACTGCCGCGCTCTTTGCATGGAGCAGCAAACATCCGGAGGCTCTCAAGTAGCACGAATCTTTTGTTATAATCGAAGCATGAAAAAAGCAGTATTGAGCGTGCCTGTGCTCATTATTATTTTACTCATTGTTGGAGCGTGGTTCTTTTTTGGCTCTCCGAAGGTGCAGGCTCCTTCATACATGGGCAGCTATGCATATGAATGCGACGAACACGTGTCGTTTCTTATGACTCCATCATCCGACCTTTCCACCATAGACATTAAGCCTCAGGGAGGTGCCTATCCGCCAGCATCGACTCTCAAGAAGCAAGTAACCAATAGCGGAGCACGCTACGAAGGGAATGGCGTGGTATTTGTCGCGCACGGCGAAGGCGTCGTGCTGGGCGAAGGCGACTCAGCCATCAACTGCTCGCCGACTCCAAGCCAAACACAGGCGCCGTTTAATTTCGGCGACTAGCTTAGGTTTATAGCGGAGATTGCGCCTGAGCGTCTCGAGGAGTATCCTCGAAAGTGGAGTTCGCTCCGTTTGTTCTTCCTTCAACCGCAACGCAGAGGTGTCTGAATGTGTAAAGCTTCCTTGCATGCAAAGGAAACACGCAAAGCGGTCGCCGGCGAGGTTCTCGCTGTCGGCACCAATACCTTCGGCATGGGCGCGTTCCATCCGCCTGCAACCGCCATCGCCGCGTGCCTGGTGTGCGTCGAAATGGGCGCCGAGCTGACGCTCGCCAACATCCCGCAAAAAGCCCGCGAGCTCTATGGCCTCAAGGACACCGAAGAAGCCCTCTTCTACGAGACCGAAGGCAGCCACAGCTACGTCGTCCATGACCTGGTGATGTTCCCTAAGCGGCCCGACCTCGGCGCCCTGCCGCTTGCGCACTTCGCGGGCCCGGGCGTCCGCGCCACGATGAAGATCGTCGATGCCGCCGAAGACGCCGTCGAGGCGCTCAAGCGCATGGCGCTCGCTCCGCAGCTCGTGAGCCAGACGCCGACCGTCGACACGCTCCACGAACGCCACCTCGCCAGCCTTCTCAGCTGACATTGTGCGCACTTCTGGCCCACCCCTCACACGGGTGGGCTTTTCTTTTGAGTTCGCCTCGACTGACTATTTATTTACCGTGCCGGCGCTCGCGCGCAGCAAATTCGTTTAGCATTGCGTCAAAATCCTGTTTTTCAAAATCAGGCCAATGCTTTTCAATAAAATAAAGCTCGCTATAGGTTGCTTGCCAGGGCAAAAATCCCGAGAGCCGCTCTTCGCCGCTCGTGCGCAGGATGAGGTCGGGGTCGGGCATGCCGCTCGTATATAGATGTGCAGAAAATTCTTCTTCAGAAACATTTTTCTTATCCTCGTTTAGGAGCGTGTTTACCGCACGCACTATTTCTTGCCGCCCGCCATAGGAAAGGGCGATGACGACGGTGAGTGACGGGTCTTGCGGGTTGGTTGCCTCAAGTGCTTTTGCCTCCCGCTCAAACGCGGGGCCAAAGCGCGCAAGGTCGCCTATAAACTTCAGGGCGCCGTTTTCTGCACGAAATTCATCTGCCTCGTTTGTAAAGATGGATTTGAAAAGCTCAGTGAGATATGACACTTCTTCTGGAGAGCGATTCCAGTTTTCATTAGAAAATGCATACAGGTAGAGATGTGTAACCCCTGCTTCACGGCACCATGTAGCCATCTCTTTCGCCTTTTGATAGCCGCGCGTGTGGCCTTCAAGCGTAGTGTAATTGCGCTCGCGCGCCCAGCGACGGTTGCCGTCCATAATGACGCCAATTGAGCGGGGAATAAAAGAAGATTGTTCAGCCATAGTTAGTAGACAATCTTAAAACCCTCAAACGCATACGAAGGTTCCCGCCATGCTACCTCGACTCCTTCTACCCGGGCAAACAGTGAGCCTCGGTTGAGCTTTTTTAGATAGGCCTCAAGATCTTTTTCTTCGCCCTGCGCTACCACTTCGACAGTTTTGTCTGGCAAATTTTTAACCGTACCGGCAAGTCCAAGGCCATGCGCCTTGCGACACGCAAAGTCGCGATACATCACCATCTGCACTTTCCCGTGCACGATGGCGCGAAATTCTTTTCTCATTGCGTTTATTGTGTACTATAAGGCAATGGAGAGCAAACAGGCATATACGGTGCTTATCTTCTATACGTACCAAACCATAAGCGAACCCGAAAGAGTCGCATCGTGGCTGAGGTCGCTTGCGCAAACGCACAGCCTTACCGGGCGCGCGATAGTGGCGGGCGAGGGCATCAATGCCACCTTCGAAGGGACGACAGATCATACCGAGCGCTTCTCTCTTGCGTTTAAAGCAGACCCGCAGTTTGCGAATGTATGGATCAAAACGAGCGTAGGCACGGGCGAGAGCTTCCCCAAACTCTCGGTTAAGGTGCGCGAAGAGATAGTGGGTACGCGCTTCCCCAAAGAGGTAGATCCGCGTGTCAAAACCGCGCCGCATCTTAAGCCCGAAGAGCTTAAAGCTTGGTACGAAAACAACAAAGACTTCGTAGTCGTGGACATGCGCAACAGCTACGAGTTCGCCTCTGGGCATTTTAAAAACTCTATAGACCCGGGGCTCGACAATTCTCGCGATTTGCCCCAAGCGGTAGAAAAACTTGGAGACCTCAAAGATAAAACAGTGCTCACGGTGTGCACAGCGGGCATCCGCTGCGAAAAGATGTCGGCCTATTTGATGCACCAGGGTTTTAAGGATGTCTACCAGCTCGACGGCGGCATACACACGTATATGGAAAAGTTTCCCGGCGAAGATTTTGAGGGGACGCTCTACACCTTCGACAATCGGCTCACGATGGATTTCGGTGGCGACAGGAAAGTGATAGGAAAGTGCCGCCTGTGCCAAGGCTCGACCGAGCGCTACGTAAACTGCGCCAACAACGACTGCCACCTCCACTTTTTGGCATGCGAAGCCTGCGCTCCAGACTCCTCTCGCGCCTTTTGCGGCAGCTGCAGATAAAATAATTAAAAGAAAAAGGGCGCGATCAATTGATCGCGCCCGGTACTCACGTAACTACAGAGGGGTCAGGCTGCAACCGCAGTCTTGTTGAGCTCGGCCTTGCGCGCCGCGATGGCGTCCTTGGCCTTCGCGAGCGCCACCGCGTCGTCGGTGTTGCCGCTCACGCCGCCGAAGGCTTCTTCGAGCCGGGCATTGGCGACGTCGTTGCGAGCGCGCAACCTCGCTTCGACATTGTCGATCGAGGAGCTGGCGTCGATGCCGCCCGACAGGCTTGCCGCCTGGTCGAGGGCAGTGGCCGCTTGCTCGGTAGCGTTGGCCGACTGGTTGAGCTGGCGCAGCTCATTGAGCCGCGACATCATCTCAGTGTGCTTGCCCTTGATCTTGCCGACGGCGTCGTCCATGTTGCTGGCGAGCTTCTTGGCGTTCTCGAGGGAATCCTCGAGCGTCTTGATCTGGGACTGCAGGCCCTGCGACTGCATCTCGATCGTAACCGCATGCGAGTCGTTGTCGGGGTCGTTGTCGCCGAGGAGAAGATCGATGTTCTTCTGATTCTCGTCGACCTGGCTCCTGAGGTTGGCGATATTGCGCTCAATCGTCGTCACGTTGCCCTTGGCGGAAGCCGCCTGCACCATGACGCCGTTCTGCGCCGTCTCGAGATCGCGCACGTACTGCTCGAGCACCGGGATCGAGTTGATGTCGATCGCCTTGTCGAGGAGCATGTGCAGATTGCCGAGCACGAGCACGCGCGTTTTTCTGAAAAGAGACTGCATAGTTAGGCTTCCTTCTTGGTTTGCTGGCATGATTGCCGCAGAGGTGAAGAGGATAGTCACTCGGTAGTCTCCGCATGCGCCCGTGGGCGCATGCGGGATTCGTTACCAGCCGCTTGAGCCGCCGCCGAGGCTGCCGCCTCCTCCGAAATTGCTCGAACTTCCGCCGAGGCTGCCGCCTCCGCCAAAGTCGCTCGAACTTCCGAAACTCGGAGTCGAGCTGCTCGAACTGCTCGAAGATGAGGAACCCCAGTTGTCGTGCCGGCTGCCGCCGCTGTTGAGGACGCTGCCTACGACTACGCCGGTGGCGAAGTCGTTGCTTGAGCGTGCACTTTCGCGGGCGTGGTTGCGCTCGCGGATGCGGGCTTCTTCTTCCTCGACGTCGTCCTTCGCTTTCGCGAGGGCGCCGTCTGCGCTCTTGTCGGCCATTCCGGCATACTTGAGCTTCTTGTCGAGATCGCCCGCGCGGTTGGCCTGCGCGTACGACGCGTTGGCGTCGTCGAGCAACTCCTTCGCTTTGTGGCCGACGTCGTGCGAGTGGATCCTGATGTAGGAGTCCGCCGCATTGATCGACCGCACCGCTTCGTCCATGAGGCTCGAAAGCTGCCGGCGCTTGCGTTCCATCGCTTCATGCTCGCTTTGAGCTTCGGCGAGGATGTCGTCGGCCGCGTGATTGGCGCTGAGTGCCGTCTTCACGGCCGCGATATAGTCCGGCTTCTTCTTCTTGAGTTCGGCCTTGGCCGAATCAAGAAGGGAGGAAGCTTTCTTTAGCGCGTCGACGTGGCTTTGGTCGATGTCGGCACCGAACTGCGTGATGTAGGCGCTTGCCTTCTCGATGTCGGCTTCTGCCGCATCGATTTCGGCCGGCGCCTTCGCCTGCGCATCCTTGAGGCCCAGGAAGCGGTCCCCGATTGCCTTGAAGAGCGCCGACGCGTCGGTGAGAACATTATTGGCCTTGCCGATGAGGTCATCGGCATGGTCCCAGTCCTGCACGTTCATGCCGGCGGCTTCTCCCGCATCCTTGAGCGCCTGTTCGGCGGCCATGATGCGTTTTTCGCCTTCGGTGCCGTTTCCGGCGATATCCTTCCAGGACGTGTCGACATAGTTGTCTTCGATGTCCCGAAAAGTCTTCCTCGTCTGCGCCGCGTCGGCCTTCGCGTTTTCGATCGCGGAGGAAAGCGCGGTGAGCGAAGAGGTTGTCGCAGCCTTGCGCTTGGGCAGGGATTGCGCGATCTTCAGCGCGTCGTTGGCTTTGTTCGCCGCTTTGTCGGCGGTGGTGCCGGCAGCAGCAGCGCGCTTGTTCTTGAGGAAGTCGTTCGCCTGCGAAAGCAGGGTGCCGGCTTCTTCAAGAGTGCTGTCTACTGCTGCCGTCATAAAACCCGCAGCCTTCGAGCCTTCGCCTCCCTTGCGGGCGGCGTCGATAGCCGATTGCGCCGCAGAGATTTTCTGCGGAGCTTCGCGGCCGGCTTTCTCGGCGTCTTCAAGCGAGGTATCGAGGGCCGTCTTGCGGTCCTCGACTTTCTTGAGCGTCGACGCCAGCCTGCCGTACTGGCCAGCCATCTCGTCGTATTCCTGCGCGGAGAGCCCGGGTTGATCCGGATTCATTGCAGGGTTCTGGCCGAAGGAGCTGAAATCGGCCTGAGCCGAATCGCGCGCCGCCTTGATGGTAGCGAGCTCCTTCTTGTAGCCAGCGGCATCCTCGGAGGTTGCTGCCGACGCCGCAGCGTTTACCCTGGCTTCAAGCACCGTCAGGTCGCTGAGACCATTGATGGAGTTTGAGCAGAGGTTGCGCTGCGACTGCGCTTTGAGCTGCGCTGTGCGGCGCGCCTCGTTCACGCGGCTCGCGGATCCGAAGATCTTGATGCCGAAGAACAGAGCGACGCCGATTGCGATCAGCGCGAGGGCCCAGAACAACCATGAGTTGTCGGAGGGCGCTTGGTTGATGATAGTCGTCGGGCCGGTGCTGGTTTGCGGCGGGGTGAGCGCCGCGTCCATCATCTGCCTGACGTCTTTGAGGCCGGCAACGAAGCCGCCCGTGAAGTCGCCGCTGCGGAAGTAGGGCTTCATGTCGTTTTGCACCTGGGTTGACCCGGTGTTGCCGAACGCCTTCTTCCACTGGTCGCCGAAATAGGCGCCGACTTCTTTGGGGGACATCGAGATCGCGAGCACGACAAGATTGCCGCGCACGCCCTGCTGCGTGTCCTGCATCGAAGTGCAGGCCTTCACCTTGCCGAGCACGAAGTTGTCGAGATTTCCCGTAGAGTCTGCGGGAGTCGTGATGACCCGTACCACGGCACCGTCGAGCGCGTTGGCCGCGTCGATTATGGGCTTGGTGTTGCCGTTGAAGATGCCGGCGTCGTCGTTGACGACTGCATTGCAGTCGAACGAGAACGCGGGACCAGAGACGAAGAGAAGAGCAGTGGCCATGAGAGCCGCCGCCAAGAATCTATTCATCAGTGTCTTCCTTCTGTAGTGGGGCTTTCGCCCCGTTTAAGTGAGTGTCGAAGAACTGGCCGGGTCGCCCCGTATAGCCAAAGGGCAAATTAGCATATTTAAGTCATTTTGTCAAATATAGGGGAGCCGGAAAAGCGTTGAAAACGCTTCATATTTCCTTCATCACGCTCTTTATATAGTGAGCGTGCAGGGGCTTGTTTATTAGCGCAGTAAAAATAAATATATATGAGTCTTACTAAACATATAGGTATAGCATTAACGGCGATAGCGCTTCTCACAAGCGGTGCAGTAGCTTCAGCACAGACCTCAACCACTACAACCGACACGAGCGTTACGCCCACCAGTGTCACTACTCCGGGCACCCCCAACACAGGCGCCGGCGGCGACGCAACCACTAATTGGGCGATACTCGCAGTTACTGGAGTAGTCGTCATAGGAGGGGTGGCATACTTGATGCGCAAGCCGCAGTCGCAATCTGACCTACGCTAATGCCGCTTAGTTCATAATAGTCCCCGCAAGGGGACTATTTCGTTTAAACCCATGAGCACTTCTGCAAAAAAATTATTGGTCCTCGTGCTCGTACTAGTGGCGGGCGGGATATTTGCCTACACCTATCACAACGCCACCGTCTATACTGCCAACCCAAACGAGATAGACACCGGGCTCACTCCGGGAGCCTCCACAACTTTGCCGGTGCTGGGCAACCCTGCCACCAGTAGCAATCTCGCGGGAGTTCCTGTGCGCATCCGCATAGCAAAGATAGACATGAACGCAAACGTAGTGGATGTGGGGCTCGGGAAAACGGGCAACATGGCTGTGCCGCTCACCTTTAGCGACGTGGGGTGGTATCGCTATGGGCCGAAGCCCGGCGAAGTGGGAAGCGCGGTGATAGACGGACACGTCAACAATGGGCTTGGCGTGGCCGCGGTCTTTGCGCGCTTGAGCGAGCTTAAAGCGGGAGATGACATATATATAGACACTAAAGCGGGAGACACACTCCATTTTGTCGTTGAAGAATCCGATGTCTATGACGTGTCGCAAGTGCCGCGCGAAAGGTTGTTTAACCAAAGCGACGCGCCCCGCCTCAACCTGGTCACCTGCGAGGGGGAGTGGCAGCAGGATCAAAAGATGTATAACGAGCGCCGAGTCGTATATGCGGTGTTATCCCCAGAATAGAGAACATAATTGGCTCTCTATCAATATGTATATGAGTGTCACAAAGGTGTATAAAATGGCCATGCATTACAGGAAATTTTCTGTGCTTCTGCTCGCTGTTCTTTTTATAAGCTTCGGTTCGGCTCATGCAGCATCCGCGCAAGTTTCAAATTTATTCGCCAACCCTTCGGTTGAAACTGCAAACGGCACGGTGCCGCTTAGCTGGGCTACCGATGTTTGGGGCACCACCAAGGCTACCTTTACCTACCCTACCGGGGGTGCTGAGGATGGCACTCGTTATGTGCAGACGCAGATCACCACCAAGGGCACGGGCGATGCCAAGTGGTATCCCTCGGTGCGAGTCAATGCAGCGGCAGGGCAGACCTTCACCTTTAGCGACTGGTACAAGTCGAGCGTTGCCAGCACCATTGAAGTTGAAGTGCTTTCTACAACTGGCACCTACTCCTACCTCTCTCTCGGCGCGCCGGCTATAGCCGCCAACTGGACGCAGTTTACCAAGAGCTTCACCACGCCTGCAAACACTAAGTCGATAACCGTCTTCCACTATATTAAGGCGTTGGGCACACTCGCGGTCGACAACTACTCGCTCACCTCGGGCACGGTAACGCCCCCTCCGCCTGCGTTTGATTTCTCAATTTCAAACGGGGGAGCAAAAAGCGTCACACAGGGCAGCGCTGCAACTAACGCAATTACGGCAACGCTCGTTTCAGGCACGACCAAAGCAGTTTCATTTAGCGTGTCGGGTTTGCCAAGCGGCGTTACCTCTGGTTTTTCGCAAACCTCATGCAGCCCCACCTGCTCCTCAACGCTCACCCTCACCGCGGCAAGCGATGCAGCGACCGGCACGTACCCCATTGTTGTCAGCGCTGCTTCCGGCACGACGACCCACTCAACGCAGTTCAACCTCACGGTAAATGCGTTCGTGCCGCCTCCGCCGTTTGCATTTGCAATGAGCAACCCGGGCAACCGCACGGTTGTTGAGGGAGCGTCAACCTCGACCACCATCACTGCGACGCTCACCTCGGGCACCACCAAGGCAGTCAATTTCTTCATCAATAGTTCGCTACCATCGGGTGTTACGCCTTCGTTCTCGCAAACGTCTTGCAGCCCGACGTGCTCAACAACGCTCACGTTTACTGCCGCCGCTAATGCAGCAACGGGAACAGTTCCAGTTTCAATTTTGGGTTCGGCAAACGGCACCGCGACGAGCACCACGAGCTTTAACCTCACAGTTGCCGACGCGCCGGTCGTGCCTCCGGCATTTAACTTCGTCTTGAGCAATGGCGGCACACGCAGCGTTGTGCAGGGAAGCGCGGTTACCACAAGCGTTACCGCAACGCTTTCATCGGGTTCTACGCAGCCGGTGACATTCTCTGCCTCAAACCTTCCGTCGGGAGTCTCGGCTTCATTCAATGCGCTATCATGCAGCCCGACATGCACCTCAACCCTCACGCTCACGGCGAGTGCCTCGGCGGCAGTCGGCACTACAACCGTCACCGTAAGCGCGACTGCCGGTTCTCTGGTGAAGACAGACACCTTTACGCTTGGTGTGGGAGCAGCAACAACGGGCACCACCACGCCGCCCGGTCCGAATGTCATTGCAAACCCTTCAGTTGAAACGGTAAACCCCAGCAACAGCGCGCTTCCCCAAAGCTGGACCCACGAAAAGTGGGGAACCAACAGCACCGCTTTCACGTACGTAAATAATGCCGGCCACACCGGCACGCGCAGCGTGAAGGTGCAGATCACCAAATATACTGATGGCGACGCCAAGTGGATGCCTGCGGCCATTGCGGTGAAACCGGGCGACAGCTACCGCCTCACCGACTGGTACCAGTCGACGGTCGAGAACTATCCTGTCATCGACTTCGCCCTCAGCGACGGTACAGACTACTACTTGGGGCTGCGCCCGCAGGACCCTGCTTCGACCTGGACGCAGTTCAGCGAATCGTTCCAGGTGCCAGCAAATGCTAAAACTATGCAGGTAATGCACCTCATCAGCGCCGTGGGCACACTCAGCCTCGACGATATGTCGATAACAAAAATTACACCGAAGCCACTCACTCACGCTATAGTGTCGCTCAACTTCGACGATGGATGGGAAGATGACACGATTTCGGCGTTCCCGATCCTCAAGAATCTCGGCTTCAAGGCAACCTGGTTCTTCGCGACGACCTATCTTGAAAATTCTCCTGCAACAGGCGCGATAAACGTCTCGGGGCCTTCGGCGGTACATGCGCTCTTTAACGACGGCCAGGAAGTGGGCGGCCACACGGTAACGCATCCCGACTTGACGACGCTCAACCAAACCGACCTCGACTACGAACTCAATCACTCCAAGCAATATCTTGAGAGCCTCATCGGAATGGGCAACGTGACAAATCTCGCGACACCATATGGTACCTACAGCGACCAAGTGATAGCGACCGCTAAGCCGCTTTACAACAGCCTCCGCTCTACCGACGAAGGCTTCAACACTCCGGACGACTTCGACCAGTTCCGCCTCGAGGTGCAGAATATGCAGAAGACGACCACGCTCGCACAGTTCAAGAGCTGGATAGACCAGGCTAATAAAGACCACTCATGGCTCGTGCTTGTCTATCACCGCGTTGCAACGTCTTCACTTGAAGACTTCGATACGCCAATTGCCGACTTCAAGCCGCAGATGGACTACATCAAGCAGTCGGGAATCGAGGTCAAGACCACACAGCAGGCACTTAACGAAGTCTTGCCGCAACTGGGACTTTCAAGTGGTGGTGCAAGTATAGGAACTATAACTGCAACTAATGCTGCTTCAGTCCCTGCTCATGCGGTAACGCCGAATGTAACCAATCAAATTCTTGGCGGATTCGACGTCAATGTCTCAAATGAGGGGATCAGCGTCTCTTCAATGAATTTCTTTGTTGCAACTTCCTCAACAGGTTCGGGGCTTATAACCAACGCTACATTAAGTGATATGAATGGTGTGGTGGTGGCGGGACCCGTTGATGCCACATACAATGCTGCATCCGGCAAACAAAAGATAACTTTTACTAACGTAGTAACCATCCCGACTGGCTCGCATACCTATACGCTCAAAGGTAAATTGCCAGGTAGCTTTGCAAACAACGGTACGCTTACAGCCTCAACTAATCCATCAAGCGACTGGACAGGCGTGACTGGCCAGACATCGCATGCTTCAATCACTCTTCCCAATAATACCGTCACAATGAGCACTGCGACGATACAAAGCGCTAGCCTCTCTATCGCAATGAGCGCAAACCCACCATCAAACAATGTCGTTCCGGGCGCATCTGCTGTCACGTTTGCAAATGTGCAACTTAATGCGATTCAATCCGGCGAGGACGTGCGAATAACCGCTCTCCAGCTCTCGTTTGCAGGCATTGGTGCCGACCTCACAAGCTGTCAGCTGTTTGATGCAGCGTCAGCGCTTAATACAGGCTCGCGCATACTCAATGCTCCCAGTACTTCGGCAGCCAATGTTGTCGCATTCGACAATCCTCTTCTTGTAGCAAAGGGAACAACCAAAACCTTAGCGGTTAAGTGCAATATTTCCCCATCTGCTACCAATGGTTCAACCTATCAATTTGGTGTCAATAGTTCATATATCTACTCGGCCACTGGAGTTTCTTCATCGATAACATTTGTTCCTGTGGTGACTTCAAGCAATGGTGGCGCTATGACGGTTGCTACCGCTTCTCTTGCGATATCTGTCGATTCAAGCACCCCGGCATCCACAACTGTATCTGGTGGAACCACAGGCCAGACGATCACTATTCTTAAGCTCCGAGCATCAAATGATGTCATCTCTCTCACTAAAGTCGGCCTAAAGTTAACAGCAGGTTCGGCTCAGAGCGTCATAAATGTATTTATCTATAATGGGGCAACGCTTGTAGGTACTGCCGTGTTTGGTGCAGGCCAAATATATGCGACGAGTACGCTTGCAAGTCCTGTAACACTCCCTGCGGATACAGATGCCAAGTTCACGGTTAAAGCAGATATCTCCGACATCGGCACAGGCAAGTCGGGTATCGAGGGGGCAGTAGTGCAGATCAATCCCTCAGGCGCCGAGGGTAATAGCACCACCGGCCCGGTCACGGCAGTCGGTACGGGCAATTCATTTGGAGTACGCACTTATAATTCGCTTCCGATCTTCAACTATTCAACTTCTCCAGCAGTGCTTGCAAATGGCGTAAACGATCTGCTCACTCTTAACATAGCTGCAGACACTGCAGGTGATGTTGGACTCTATCGGCTTACGTTTCAGCTTGCTACCTCTACGGTAACCGTGAGCAACCCTACCTTCTCTGGTCCGAACGGAGTGGTAGGTACAATATCTGCTCCAGACCAAAACAATGTGGTCACTGCTCTGTTCAATAGCGGGTCTAATACAGCAGATGCAACAGTAGCAGCAGGCACTAGCAAGACCTTTGTCCTCCGCGGGACGGTTAATGGCCTCACTACTACTGGCTCAGTCACAGTCGCTCTTAAGGGAGATACTGCGGCTTCTGCGATCGCGCAGGCGGCGAATGTATCGCCAAACAACATTGTGTGGTCGCCTCTTGCTACCACTACCCGCAACCCAAACACTAACGACTGGACCAATGGATATGCACTCCCTGGCTGCTTGGGGACTGCGGGGATAGGCAACGACTGCGCAGCAAGAGTCCTATCAAAATAATTCACTAGTTTTGTTTGGCATCTGTATTTAAAAAAGGTACAGTAATGCCAGGTTGCACGTTATAGGGGGAGTGGATGATCCACGCAAAAGTGCCTGAAAGAAACGGCGTAGAGTACCGGGGTTTTTACAAAGCGACGGTCGACAAAATCACTCCGGGTGGCGACACTTGCTTCGCAAGGCTCATGGTGCCCAAAGACGGCGTCGAATACGCGGTGCTCAACATCGAAGAGACACACGGCGCTCAGCATCTGCGCAACAAGAATGGGGGATCCTTCGCTAAAGGCGAGCTCATCACCATCCTCAAGATGGAAAGGCTCGGCGACTCCTTCACCGCGCTCGAGCTAGCCTAACCCAAACGCAAAAGCCGCCCACGGGCGGTTTTTTTCTCACTACCAAGCGAGTGAGAGAAATAAAAGCTTGTTTTTATTTTCGAGCGAGCGCAGGGAGAAAGCTCCGCAGGAGCTTACTTTGTAGGAAGCGGCGAGCAGGAAAGGCAGAGGCAGCCTTTGGGTTTTATATATTCCTCAAAATACTCAGTATCGTAGTCGTAGTTAAGCTCCTCGCCCATCTTTATGTTTTTCTTGGCCATCACGAGCACATGCCCCTTTTTTATCTCTATCTCGCAGTTGGGTTTGCAGGCGTGGTTGATGTAGCGCGCGGTATTAGAG
>OUMN01000024.1_pt1 | contig 14491 bp, 26 predicted proteins | sample 1691011 | NCBI WGS metagenome assembly OUMN01 (sample SAMEA3914864, study PRJEB12502) | metagenome | biome: forest; material: soil | place: USA | collected 2012-03-12 | depth 0.3 m
AAAATTTGAACCCATCGTTTTAAAAAAAAAAATTACCTCCGGTCACGGACCCCGCACCGCCGTAAAAATGTATTTTTGATTCCACCTATTCATTATCGCACAAACAAAAAATCCCACCCAAGGGTGAGAGTCTTTGTTGACTGCGAAAGCAAGTGTCTACTATTGAACAAGTGGGTGTCCGCACTCATACGGCGCACATGCATGCCCGCATAAAAATATAGAACTCCCTGTAGATTCACTTAAGGACATTTGCCTCCGTAGTCTGGATTAATCTTACCCAAAAACCCTACTCGAGGTCAACACCAAAGCGCTTGTACTTGTAGATAGCACCCTTGCTGAACCAGTGTGCAATCTCGTGCTTCGCCTCTTCAGGAGTTTCTGAGGCATGAATGAGGTTGAAAATAGCGCGCTTCTCGATGTTGGCGGAAATGGCCGAATCTGCCGAAAAGTCTCCGCGGATGGTGCCCATTTCAGCCAAGTACGGCATCGTCGGGCCCACAATTTTGCGGACCATATCAACCGCATGTACGCCCTGCACAACCATCTTTACCAAAGGTGCCGAGACCATGTAGTCGATGAGCCACTTGCGCACTGCCTTGCCGACGCGTATAGGGTCTGCGGTGCCGAAGTCGCGCTTAATGTCGTGGCCATACTTGGTGTAGGTGGCCTGGGTGCGCTCGCCTATGCGGGAGAGCCACTTCTCATCCTTAGGGTAGTGGTCGTCCATCTCTTTGAAAGACGGCTGAAACATCTCGAGCGCAACTATCTTAAGGTCGCGCTGCTCCATGCGCTTGATAAACTCGCCGATAAGGCCCTTACGGACCCCGTCGGGCTTGATCATGACGTATGTCTTTTCCTCCTTCGGGTGTTGCATATGGCCAGACTGTACGACAAATAGCCTTATTTTGCAATGACTCTCTTAGATTCGCGTGACCACTTCGCAGCCGTCTTCGGTGAGGATCATTGTGTGCTCAAAGTGCGCAGCCCTACTGCCGTCGCTTGTCTTATAGGTCCACTCGTCCTCAGGGTTGAGCACAATGCGGGGGCTACCCTCTGAGAGCATAGGCTCAAGGGCTATCACCATGCCGGTCGGGAGCGTGTCGCCCTTCCCCTTTTTGCCTTCGTTGGCAATATAGGGCTGCTCGTGCACCGCACGGCCGACCGCGTGCCCGCCTAAGTCTTCGACAATTGAGAGTTTGTATTTTTTTGCCACTTCCTCAACCGCGGCGCCCACATCGCCGCTCTTCATACCGCCGCGCGCGGCCGCAATAGACGCATCGAGCGCCTCGCGCGTGGCGATAAGAAGCAGCTGATCCTCAGCGCTTATCTCCCCCACCGGCACCGTTACCGCTGAGTCTACAAAATAACCGTCATAAGAAAGCCCTAAGTCGAGCGAGACGATATCGCCATCGATAAGCACGCGGTCTTCGCGCGGGATGCCGTGCACAATCTCTTCATTTATAGAAACGCACAACACTGCCGGGAACGGATAGTTGGCGCCCTCGGGCTTGTAGCCCAAAAAAGCAGGCGTGGCGCCCCTAGAGCGTATCGCCTTCTCGGCCGCAATATCGAGCGTCGCCGTGGTGATGCCGGGTGCTACAAGCAAAGAGAGCTCGCGCAGCACTTCGGCGAGCATCCTGCCTGCGGTGCGCAGGCCTTCTATGTCTTTTTGCGTCTCAACTATCATGCAAGCTTTAACTGCGCCAGGATATCACGATGCACCTCTTCAATCGAGTGGTCGCCGTCTATCTCGAGGATGCGGTAAATGGGGTTCTTAGTGAGGCGGGCGAGGATCCTTTCCCACTCGGCGCGGGTCCAGGCGAGGCGCTTTTTGATGTTTTCTTCGGTGTCGTCGGCGCGGCCGCGAAGAAGGAGGCGCTTGAGCCCCTCTTCGTCTGAAATGTTGATATGCACCACGGTCGGATTCTCCCGCTTGTAGAAGGCCATGGTCGCATCGAGCACCTCCATCTGGGTGTCCGAGCGCGGGAAGCCGTCGATGATGAGGTGCTCGTTGCCGTTGAGGTTCTGCATGAGGTAGCTCGAGAGCACCGATGAGCTGATGTTAAACGGCACCAGCTCGCCCCGGCTGATAATTTCTTTAAGGAGCTCGCCCGTGTAGGTGTTTTGCGCTGCTATGTCGCGGAGGTTCTTGCCCATCTCGAAGTGCACGACCGGGCGGCCCGGGTCGAGTTTTGCGAGATCATTTTGTAATTCTATTGCGTGAGTGCCTTTGCCGCTGCCTTGGGGTCCGAGGAAGATATATGTTTGTTGATTCACAAAGGGTATTGTACCGAAAATTACTTCTGCATGATAGAGCGGACTGCTGCTTCAAAATCGAGCTTTGCCTTTTCAAGTTCGCCTTCGCGGTTTTCGATAACCATATCCGCTTCTTTCTCAAAGGAAGACTCCTCGGCGAAGCGCGTGCGGCGCGAAGTAAGCTCAGCCTCGCCCATCGTTGCGCGCTTGAGTATCCTTGCTTCAAGCTGCTCCCATGAGCCGCCGTGTATATAAATGGTGTGCACCTGCTCTCGCGGGACCAAGCCACCGAGAATATCCCGCGCCCCCCGCACCTCTACCTCGCGGATAACGGTCTTCCCTTCTGCAAGCGGATTCAAAATCTGCGACTTGAGCGTGCCATAGCGCTTCTCGTCGGTATGCTTCCATTCTAAAAATTCGCCGGCCTGCACGCGACGCTCAAATTCCTCCGGAGTCACGAAAAAATAAGTCTCGCCGTCCACTTCTCCGGGGCGCGGCGTCCGAGTCGTGCACGAGACAGGAAATACGAGTTCAGGTATCGCTTTTCGGATATGAGAGAGGAGCGCGCTTTTCCCGCTGCCGGTAGGCCCGATAACGAGGATGAGTGTGCCCGGTTTGTCCATCGATTAATACTCGCGGATGGAGATCTGCGCGTCAATGCGGCGCGCGAGGTCGAGGATGACCGAAACAACAATGAGGAGCGCCGTACCGCCGAGTGCCAAGGACTGTATGCCGGTTACCGACTGCATGATGATAGGCAAGACCGCGATGAGGCCGAGGAAGAGGCCGCCGAAGAATGTGATGCGAGTGATTATCTTCGCCAAGTACTCTGCGGTGTGCTCGCCGGGGCGCACGCCCGATATAAACGCGCCGTTCTTCTGCAAGTTCTCAGCAATCTGGTACGGGTCGAACACGGTTGCGGTATAGAAGTAGGTAAAGAGGAACACGAATGCGAAATAGAGCGTGCCGTAGAGCCAGAGGTTTTGGAATGCAGCGATTACCGACGAAGAGATAGACGCGAGGATGGCAACGTTCGAAGTTGCAAAGAAGTTCGCAAACATCTGCGGAATGAGGATAAGTGAGAGTGCGAAGATGATAGGGATCACGCCCGCCTGGTTGAGGCGAAGTGGCAAGTACGTAGAGCCGCCGCCGGAGACAAACTTGAGGCCCCTGACGCGCTTAGCGTAGGTAACGCCAACCGGGCGTTCTGCTTCGTTGAGCGCCACCACGGCTGCTATAACGACGAATACCGCCACGAGGAACGCGAGGTAGGTCGGGATCTGTGTCGTATCAAACGAGAACGCGAGCTGCGAAGCCTGCGTAGGCAAGCGCGAAACGATGCCCGCGAAAATGAGGAGCGAGACGCCGTTGCCAAGGCCGTATTCAGAAATGAGCTCGCCTATCCACATAAGGAGCACTGAACCCGCCGTCACCACCATGATGTTGACCGCAAACTGAAACGGGCTAAGCGAAGTCACGAGACCTTGGCGCTCGAGCACCAAGAGCAAGCTGATTGCCTGCACCACTGCAATAGGCACTGAAAGGAAGCGCGAGTACTGAGCAAACTTAACGCGGCCCGCCTCCCCTTCTTCCTGATACATGCTCTTGAGAGCAGGGATCATCATAGTGAGGAGCTGCATGATAATAGACGCGGTGATGTAGGGGCCCACGCCGAGAAGAACTATAGAAAGAGTTGAAAGTCCGCCGCCTGAGAAGAGGTTGAGGAGGCCGAAGAATTGGTTGCTATTGAAAAATGCCTCAAGCTGCGTGGTGTTAACACCCGGGATAGGGATAGCCGCAAGCAAGCGGAAGACAACGAGTGCGCCAAGCACGAAGAAGAGGCGGTTGCGCAGCCCCGCGTCTGAAAGAAGGAGCGTGAGTTTTTGTGCGAAGGCACCCATAGTAGGTTGTTTATTTTTCTATCGAACCGCCTGCCTTCTCTATTGCTGCTTTTGCCGATGCCGAAACCTTGCATCCTGCGATGGTGAGCTTTTTGGTAAGCTCGCCGTCACCCAAGATCTTAACCGGAGGTATGGTCTGCACATTCTTGCGCATGCGGATAAGCCCGCGCTCGACGAGCGACTTCGGATTGACTACCTCGCCTGCCTTGAATGCAGTCTCAAGACTCTTGAGATTAACGACAAGTGCCGCGTCCTGGAGGCTCGCAAACGCGTAACCGCGCTGCTTAGGGAGCTTCTTGAGGATTTCGCGGATAGCAGGGCGCATCTTGTGGCCTGCGCGCGCCTTCTGACCCTTGGTGCCGCGACCAGAGGTCTTGCCGCGCTTGCCTCCACGGCCGACGCGCTTTGCTTTTTTGTTGGGGGTGACCCGTTTAAGTTCGTTGAGTTGCATAAAATTTAAGCCTTAAGGGTCTGAAGCGCCTTGATAGTTGCGCGTGCGTTGTTGAGACCGTTCTTTGAACCTGAGTGCATCTTGGCGATGATGTTGGAGATGCCCGCGAGCTCAAGCACCAAGCGCGCTGATGAGCCTGCCACCAAACCGCGGCCGTGTGCCGGGATCAAAGTAACAACCGATGCGTTGTACTTTGCCGAAACGTCGTGCGCGATAGAAGTGTCTTTAGTGAGCGGCACGGTGATCATGTTCTTCTTTGCGTTGCGGACTGCCTTGTCTATTGCAAGAGAAGTGTCCCCTGCTTTGCCGAGGCCTACGCCTACCTTGCCCTTCTTGTTGCCGATGATGATAGCAACCGAGAATGAGAAGCGGCGACCGCCTGAAACCACGCGAGCCACGCGGCGGATGTTGATCATCTTCTGATCATATTCGCTCTTGCGCTCCTGGCGCGGGCCACGGCCTCCTGGGCGGCCGCCGCCGCGACCTCCGCGGCCGCCACGATCATTGCCGCCTGCGCGAGGCGGGCGCGAGTTGGTAGCAGCGGGAGCTGCAGTAACTTCTGCAACCTTTGCCGCTGCCTCGGCTTCAATTGCCGGAGTCGGGGTGATATTTACTTCGTTTTCAGTAGTGTCAGCCATAAAATTATAGTTTGATGCCTCCTTCGCGCACTGCGGTTGCAAACTTCTCGATGCGTCCGGTGTAGCGGAAGCCGCCGCGGTCAAATACTACCGCCTCAACTCCTGCTGCCTTTGCGCGCGTTGCCATCTCAGAGCCAAGCTTAGCGGCACCATCCATCTTCTTTGCCTTAGCGGCAACATCTTTGGTTGAAAGGCCCACGATGGTCTTCTTTGCCTCATCGTCGATGAGCTGTGCATGGAGGTAACGGTTGCTCTTGTAGACCGCGAGGCGCGGGCGGAGAGCCGTGCCAGACACCTTCGCGCGGATGCGAATGTGGCGGGTGATGCGGGATTCTTGTTTTTTAGTTGCTTTATTCATACAGGATTATGCAGCCTTCTTGCCCTGCTTGCGGCGGATTACTTCGTTGTCGTAGCGGATGCCCTTGCCCTTGTACGGCTCAGGCTCCTTCTGTGCGCGAACGTTTGCTGCAAACTGGCCGACGAGCTCTTTATCAAAACCCGAGATCGTGAGAGTAGCTTTGTCAGCAACAACGGTGAGGCCCTCTGGGATAGCCATCTTAACCGGGTGAGAGAAGCCCAAGTTGAGGTTGAGCGTCTTGCCTGCAACATCCCACTTAAAGCCGACACCCTCGACGAGGAGCTTCTTTGAGAAGCCTGCATTTACGCCCTCGATCATGTTGCGAACGTGCGAGGCATAGGTGCCCACAAGCGCCTGAGCTTCGAGCGAATCGTTCTTGGTAGCTACCTGCACACCCTCAGCACCAACTTCGACAGAAACTGCCTTGTGAGTCGGGCGTGTGAGGGTACCCTTCGGACCTTTAACGGTAAGAGTGGAGCCCGAAACTGAGATTTCGGTCTTTGCAGGTATTACGATAGGGCGCTTAGCGAGACGTGACATATAATTACCAAATTTCGAACAGCATTTCGCCGCCAACGCGCTTCTCGCGAGCCTCTTTGCCGGTTACTACGCCAGCCGGAGTCGAAAGGACCAAGAGACCGTGACCGTGCTTCACTGGGCGCAAGTCGCGTACGCCGGTGTACATGCGGCGGGAGAGCTTAGAGATGCGCTTCACGCCGTTTATTGCCGGACGGCCGTTTTTGTATGAAAGGGTGACCTCAAGCGTATTGCTCTTGTTCTTGTCTACCTCAGTGAGGTAGCCCTCGCGTGCCAAGACATCGGCAACAGAGCGGACCATCTTTGATGACGGTACGGATACAGTGTCCTTCCCCACCATAGAGGCGTTGTGGATGCGGACGAGGAAGTCTGAGATAGGGTCGGTTACCATAAAATAATTACCAGGATGATTTGCGGACGCCAGGGATAAGGCCTTCGTTAGCTGCTTCGCGGAAGCACGCGCGGCACATGCCGAAGTCGCGCATAAACGCACGCTTGCGACCGCAGCGGAAGCAGCGGCGAACGACCCGAGAAGCAAATTTCGGGGGGCGATTTGAGCGGGCGATAGTCGACTTTTTGGCCATTAGAAAAACAAGCCCTGACGGCTTGTGAAGCACATAGTAGCATAGTGTTTTCCATAGTGCAATTCTCCAAATAGGCCTGCGATATAAGGCTATTTTAGCCACTATTGGGGATATATTGACTAGAAGCCCATTTTGGTGGTATAATGTATATGAAAGTTCTATAGCACACAGGAGGCACTTCTATGGCTCAAATCTTCCTCTACGGAGGAGCAATTGTCGGTGTCGTCGCAATTATCGGCGCCATCGGATATGTGAGATTCGCCCGAAACTGGGCGACCAACTCAGATATTCAGCATCTGTTTGGGGGGATCGATTGAGCTCCCCCGGACACACCAATGAGCTCGAAGCTCGCATCATCCTTCCCTCTCCCTCGTTCAAGAAACAGGAGCAGGGAGCGAAGCGCATCGCGAACGAATCGAAGCTCGTCTACAACGAGGTTCTTCCCGAAGTGTACGCTGACATCTTCAGCAACGACGATCGCATTCCGGTCGACCCCGAATTCGCTCGTCACAATGAGTCAATTCGCAGAGAAACTCTCAAGCGAATCTAAATCAAAACGCGCCCCAATTTCTGGGACGCGTTTTTTCTTTTGTAAAAAATTAGTTTATTTGGTTGCTGCCTTCGCGAACGGGAAGCCCAAGTGTGTGAGGTATGCGGTAGCCGCTTTCTTGTCCTTGGCTGAGGTCACTACCGTTACTGCAACACCGAAGATGTCTTTGATGTCTTCGTCTGCGGTCTCAGGGAACACGGTGTGCTCTTTGACGCCGAGCGTGTAGTTGCCCATCTCGTCTACTGCAGCGAGCTTGATGCCCTTGAAGTCTTTGGTGCGGGGAAGAGCGATGTGCACGAGGCGGTTGAGGAAGTCCTCAGCGCGCTTGCCGCGAAGCGTGACCTGGTAGCCCACCTTGTCGCCGATGCGGGTCTTGTAGGTGGCGATAGCCTTCTTGGCGCCGCGGATCACTGCCTTCTGGCCCGTGATCTTCTCGAGACGGTTTGCAACGAGCTTCACCTTCTCTTTTTCTTTTGCCATCTTGCCGATGCCAACAGAAATAACCACCTTCTCAATCTTAGGAGTCTGCATCACATTCTTCCAGCCAAAATCTCCCTTGAGGGTGTCGAATGCGGTCTTCTGCTGTTCTTGAATAAGTTTAGGCATACAGGAAATTATTTCTTCTTAGCAACCTTCGATGCGGCTATAGGGAAATGCTTGTCGACTATCTGACCCTTTTGGCCAGGAGTGCGCGCCTTTTGGTGCTTCTTGTGCATGCCGATGCCTTCTACCAAAACCATCCCGGTCTTAGGAAAAGACTTTACGACTTTGCCGCTCTTCCCCTTCTCGGTGCCCGAGAGGATGACGACAGTATCTCCTTTTTTAACGTGTAGGGTGTTCATAAAAATATAGAAAGATTACACGACTTCCGGCGCGCGGGAGATGATGGTCTGGTAACCCAAGTCCTGAAGCTCGCGAGGGATAGGGCCGAAGATGCGGCCAGCCTTGGGCTCCTTCTTGTCCTTGCCTGAAGTTTCGAGGATAACGACTGCGTTCTCGTCGAAGCGGATGTATGAGCCGTCCTTGCGGCGGAATGCTGCCTTCTGGCGCACCACCACCGCGCGGAGTACGTCCTTTTTCTTAACTGCCTTGCGAGGCTCGGCAACTTGTACGGAGAGCACCACCACCTCGCCGATGCGTGCGTAGCGCTTAGCGGCAGAACCGAGCACCTTGAAGATGCGGCCGACTTTGGCGCCTGAGTTGTCTGCAATGGTGACTATTGAGCGGGGCTGGATCATATAGGTTAGTTAAAGACGATCTCGAAGAATTTGGTCTTTGAGAGCGGGCGGCATGAGCGGATAGTGACCTTCTCCCCTTCCTTGGCACGGTTCTCCGGATTGTGGACGTGGTACTTCTTGGTCTTCTTCATGTACTTCTTGTACTTGGGATGCTTGACGTAGCGGGTAACCGAAACAACCGCAGTGTTCTGCATCTTGTCGGAGACGACGACGCCTCGGAGTGTTTTGCGATTTATAGTTTTGGTTTCCATATACGATATTACGCGGCAGCGTTTTTGCGAGCCGAGGCTTCGGTCAAGGCACGAGCGATCTCTTTGCGGAGGGTCGAGGCTTCCTTTACGTTTTTGTTTTTACTACCGGTAGCCGAAAAACGCAAGCCGCGCAAAGCTTCGCGCTTGTCCGAGACGAACTTTGCGAGTTCTTCCGGCGAGTGGTCTTTAAATGAAATCTTTTTCTTAGCCATACAAGTTTAGTGGTTGCGTGACACAACGCGTGCCTTAATCGGGAGCTTCTTGGCTGCCTTGGTGAGCGTGTCGATGGCAATCTTTGCATCAACGCCATCAACCTCAAACAGGATGCGGCCCGGCCACACCTGCACTTCGTAGCCAACCGGCTCGCCCTTGCCCTTACCGAGCTTCACTTCCGGCGGCTTCTTGGTAAATGGCTTGTCAGGAAAAACGCGAAGCCACATCTTGCCGCTCTTGCCGAGGGCGCGGACGATCACCTTGCGAGAGCTCTCGAGCTGGTTAGAGCGGATGCGTCCTTCGGTCATCGCCTTGAGGCCATGCGAGCCGAATGCAACCGTCACGCCGCGCGATGCAATCATCGAGCGCTTGGGGTTGCGGCGCATGGTGTGCGACTTACGGAATTTTACTTTCTTAGGAAACAACATAAAAATTATTTGGACGCCTTGTCTTTGTCTTTCGCGAAGACCTCGCCGCGATAGATCCACACCTTAACGCCGATAGCGCCAAGCGGGAGGCGAGCGGTTTCGCGAGCGTAGTCGATGTCAGAGCGGAGCGTCTGGAGCGGCACGCGGCCCTTCATGAGGTGCTCCTTGCGGGACATAGAGCCGCCGCCGAGCATACCTGCAAGCGCGATGCGCACGCCTTTGACGTCGCGGTTTGCCATCGTCTTCTCAATGGTCTGCTTAAGCACGCGGCGGAAGGCCATGCGCTTCTCGAGACCCTCTGCCACCATGTAGGCAACGATAGCAGCCGAAGATTCTGGGCTGCGGATCTCTTCGATGTCGAGCTTGATTTCAGGGACCGGGAGATTCTTCCACTTGAGGAAGTTTTCTATCTTCTGGCGGAGCTTGGTTGAGCCCTCGCCCGAGCGGCCAATGATGAGGCCCGGACGCGAAGTCTTGAGCATGACACGGAGCTGCTTCTCGTTGCGCTCAAACTCCATCGAGCCGATGTGCATGCCGCGAAGCTCCTTTACGAGGAATTCGCGCAAGAGGATGTCGGCCTTGAGGTACTGCTGGTACTTGCCATTGTCGGCAAACCAACGATGCCTCCAGTCATTGAGGACTCCCAAGCGGTATGAAAATGGATTAACTACTTTAGACATATATTATTTCTTGGTTGCATCTTTAGCTGCCTTTTGTGAAAGCTCCATCGTTATGAGGCTTGTCTTCTTCTTTATAGGGAAACCGCGGCCGCGTGCTCGAGGCATCATGCGCTTAAAGACAACGCCGCCGTTGACCTGGATTGAAGATATGAAAAGCTGCGACGCATCCCCTTCTTTGGCATTAGCGACAGCCGACTTCACAAGCTTCATCATAGGCTCAGCGCCGCGCTTCGGGAGAAGCCCCAAGATGTTGATAGCCTGCTCTGCCGACTTGCCGCGGATAAGGTCGGCAATGAGGCGCACCTTGCGGGGCGACTGGCGGTAGTTTGAAAGTGATGCCTTAGATTCAGCCATATATTATTTCTTTGCCGGGCCCTTGTTTGCCGATGCATCAGTTGCGGCCTTTGCTGCTGATGCAGCTGCAATCTCAGCCTCCTTAGCCTTAGCCTCCATCTCCTTCTGCATTTTACCGCCGTGTCGGGTAAAGCGCTTGGTCGGAGAGAATTCGCCGAGGCGGTGACCTACCATGTCTTCAGAAACCAAGACTTCGATGTGGTTTTTGCCATTGTGAACGCCAAATTTGAAGCCCACCATCTCGGGAGCGATCTGTGAGCGGCGCGCCCAGGTCTTAATAACCCCTGTTTCCACGGGTTTCTTGCCCTCAATCTTCTTGAGGAGCTTTGCGTCTACGTATGGGCCTTTAGATACTGAGCGTGACATGTTTTATCAAAAGAAATTCCCTACCCGCCTCTGGCAGAGAGCGCCAGGACCTTGCGGTAGGAAGTACTGCGATAGTACAGGATAGACAAGAAAGAGTCAACATATTTGCCAAAAGCCCTGAAAAGTGGCATTTTAGGGCCATCGCCCAGCAATCCTGGAGGACGCGATGGGTACAGGATCCTTTGAATACACTAACGGTCAGGACATTTTCACCAAAGAATTCCCGGCCGAGGACGAAGCAGGAGTACATATGGAGGTTCGTAAGATCCTCAAGCAGACAGGTTGTGGTCTCGTTCAAGGTTCAATCATGCTGGGCACCCAAGTGCTCCGCGACATCGAAATCGTGTTCGAACCACACCTAACCCTTAAAGAGCGCTCGCTTGCCGCCGAGCAGAATATGAGAGGTGCTCTGCGTGAATACTGCTTCGACGACGTTCGCTGACTCAAAACGCCCCGGGTTTCCCCGAGGCGTTTTCTTTTTGTTATTTAACTTCCGAACCGCGCTTGCCGACCTTGCGGCGGCTAACGATGAGGTAGTTTGAGTACTTCTTCGGCTTGCGGCTCTTCTGGCCCTTGCCGGTGGGCTTGCCCCACTTACTCTTTGCGCGGCGCAAACCGCGGCCCTGGCGGCCTTCACCGCCGCCGTGCGGGTGGTCAACCGGGTTCATAGCGGTACCGCGCACCGTCGGACGGATGCCCATGTGGCGAGCGCGGCCTGCGTTGCCTATAGACACGAGCTGGTGCTCGTCGTTAGACACCTCGCCGAGCGTAGCAAAGCAGGTTTCGAGCACCTTGCGCACTTCAGACGACGGCATCTTGAGGTCTGCGTAGCCGTTTGAGCGGGCAATGAGCTCGATGTGAGTGCCTGCCGAGCGGCCGAGCTTTGCTCCGTTGCCCGGCTTCACCTCAACATTGTAGATGAATGAGCCGATAGGCATATTCTTAAGCGGCATGCGGTTACCCACTGCTGCCGGAACGTTTTCGCCAGTCTCGACGACATGGCCAACCTTTACCGACTTAGGGAGCAACATGTAGCGGCGCTCGCCGTCGCGATAGACTATAAGGCCGATGAAGCCCGAGCGGTTCGGATCATATTCAACGGTCTCAACCTTGGCTGGGACATGCTTGTTGTAGCTGAAGTCAACATCGCGGAAGAGGCGCTTCTCGCCGCCGCCCTTGTGGCGGGTGGTGATGCGGCCTGCGTTGTTACGGCCCACATCGCGCTTGCCGCCCCAGGTGAGCTTCTTGTGCGGGTGCTTGGTCGTGATGAAATCACGGAAGTTGATTCCGGTGGTGCTGCGGCGCGACTCTGTGTACGGGCGATAGATTTTCATAAAATAGTTCTCTTGAATTACATGAGCTCGATCTTGTCACCCTCCTTGAGGTACACGAAGGCCTTCTTGCTTGAAGCCGTCTTGCCCCAGCGGTTGGTGCCGCGAGTCATCACTGCCTTGCCCGGCACGCGAGCAACGCGCACCATGCGAGGAATAACCTTGTAGGTAGCGCGGATTGCTGCTGCAACATCTTGCTTGCTTGCCTCCTTGGCAATATTGAAGACATAGATCCCCTTCTCCGAGAGGTATGCTCCCTTTTCGGTGATGCGAGGCGAAATGATTATGTTTGAGAGATTTTTCATACAGATTACTTGGCCGCAGCTTTAGCCTTAGCCACTTTCTTTGCCTTAGCCGGTGCAGCCTTCTTACCCTTTGCTGAAGCGACCTTCTTAGCCAAGAGCGTTGCAAATGCAGCGTCTGGGTTTGCTATCACGAGGTACTTAGCCGAGAGGACAGATACCGGGTTGAGGTTGCGAACCTCTATCGCCTCAACATTGCCGAAGTTAGAGAAGCTCTTCATGGTAGCTGCGTGTGCGGTAGGGAGCGCGATGAGTGCTGCGTTCTTTTTTGATGCGAGTCCAGCGAATTCTTTAGCGAATGCATTCAAAACTACCTTTGCGTTCTTGGTCTTAGGCTCGCTCATTTCGAGAGAGTCGATAAAGAGGACTTCGCCGTCCTTAAACTTGCGAGAGAGGGTTACCAAAAGTGCCTTCTGGCGCATCTGGCGGGAGATGATCTTGGTGAAGATAGTGGTGTTGCGCGGACCGTGTGAGACGCCGCCGCCAACCCAGATAGGAGAGCGAGACGAACCGTGGCGGGCGCGGCCGGTGCCCTTTTGAGCCCACGGCTTCTTGCCGCCGCCGCGAACATCGCCCGAGCCCTTGGTGTGGGCATTACCCATGCGGGCGTTGCTCTGCATGCCGGTGACAACCTGGTGCACCAAGTCGGCATTCCACTGCAGGCCGAAGATAGCCTCCGGTACAGTGACCGTGCCTGCCTTTTCGCCCTTGATGTTGTAGAGTGTTGCGTCCATAAAATTAATTTGCCATTGATGAGCGGACCTCAACGACCGTGCCGCGGCGGCCCGGAATGGCGCCAGAGATCACGATTTCGTTGGTGTCAGGAAGAACCTGGAGTATAGAAAGATTGCGAACGGTTGTGCGGTCTTGCCCCAAGCGTCCTGCCATGCGCTTGCCGGCGCGAACGCGACCACCAGCGCGGCCGCCTGAGCCGCCGATAGAACCCGGAGCGCGCTCAGAGTGCTTTTGGCCGTGGGAGCGCGGACCGCCGTGGAAGCCGTGGCGCTTAACGACGCCTGCGAAGCCTTTGCCCTTTGAAATTGCCGAGACCGTTACCTGCTCGCCTACTTCAAACGCATCGAGGCCGATGGTCTGGCCGACCTCAACTCCCTCGGGGAGTTTGCCCGAGCGTGGGCGCTCCTCAGCGAAGCGCTTGAGAGCCTTGCCCTTAGCGTGGCCGAGCTGGGCCTTAGCAACGCGAGAATCTTTGGTTTCGCCCTGGCCTATTTGCACAGCGCTGTAGCCGTCTTTTTCGACGGTTTTGATCTGGGTTACGACAGACGGGGTCGCACTGATGATGGTAGCGGCATATGCCATACCATCTTCATTGTAGACAGTCGTCATTTTGACCTTGGTTCCAAGGATGAATTTAAGCATGTTGTCTATTGGTCCCCCGCTGAGCAGTTGCCTGCCCTGGGACGTGGATCAACTCTATGTAGAGAGACTCACACAATATACATGAGCCTTTAAAAATGGCAAGCCGGGGAGGGTCAGAAAGAAAAAGCCACATCATATGATGTGGCGGGGGGGAGGGGAGGAGGGGGGGAAAAAGGGGGGGGGGAGAGGGGGGGGGGGGGGTGAAGAAGAACAAAGAGAAGAAAGAACGAAGGAAAAGCGCAGGTGGAGGTGAGAAGAGAGAGAAAAAAGAAAGAGAAAGTAAAAGGAGAAGAAAAACGAAGAAGAAAGAAATAATAAAGGTAAAAAGACAAAAGTAATGTGGAAGAGAATGAGGTGTCAGACTCAAACCCTCGATCCGCACACTACGAAGACGCCGATCAGCGTTCCCTCTTGGCCCTGTCAATGAATCCACCTATTACAACGCAGCTAAATACAAAAGGTTTCAAGAAAAAGAAAAACCCCGCATGACGCGGGGTTTTTCTAAAACACGAGTTTACATCCAGAGCGAGAGAATAACGCCCATGAGGAGGAGCTGCACGAGGTAATAGCCTGCCACCAAGGTAAACCATCCCCACTTCTTATTCTCCCAAAAGACGCCGCCTGCGATTGAGGGCACATAAAAGCCGAGCCACGACCACGCGGCGCCCTGCAAACC
>OUMN01000020.1_pt1 | contig 14097 bp, 8 predicted proteins | sample 1691011 | NCBI WGS metagenome assembly OUMN01 (sample SAMEA3914864, study PRJEB12502) | metagenome | biome: forest; material: soil | place: USA | collected 2012-03-12 | depth 0.3 m
CGAGACACGATTTGGAGTCGTGCGCGTATACCATTCCGCCACTCCGGCTTATATTGCGGCGCTGCCATGATAGAATATCCCCTATGGCGCAGTTTTACAACGACTCGATTTTCTGGATAGAGGTAGACAAGATCAAGCCAAACCCGTTTCAGCCGAGGCGCGAGTTTGATGAAAACAAGCTCAATGACCTCGCGCGATCCATCCGCCAGTATGGCGTTATACAGCCGCTCACGGTTACCCGCCACGAATTTACCAAAGAAGATGGCGGCATAGGTGTTGAATATGAATTGGTCGCAGGCGAGCGCCGTTTGCGTGCCTCAAAGCTCGCGGGCATTGCAAGCGTGCCAGCGATTATCCAAGACGATTTCTTGGACGACAAAACCAAGCTCGAAATCGCGATTATTGAAAACCTCCAGCGCGAAGACTTAAACGCGATTGACCGTGCGGTTGCCTTTAATAAGCTTGCCAAGGACTTTGGTTTTAAGCACAGCCAGATAGCCGAGAAGGTTGGCAAGAGCCGCGAGTATGTTTCAAACACGTTGCGCCTCCTCATGCTCTCAGAGGAGATGCAGCAGGCGCTTTCAGACGGCAAGATAACCGAAGGCCATGCGCGACCGCTTCTTATGCTTATAGAGAAGCCCGAGGAGCAGAACACGCTCTTTAGGGAGATTATGGTGAAAAGGCTCACGGTGCGCGATTCGGAGTCTATCGCGCGGCGCATCGCTGTGGACCGTGTGCGTAAAAAGGAATATATTTTCGACAACGATCTTTTAGCGATGGAAAAGAGCTTGAGCGAAGCACTCGGTACCCGAGTGGTGATCGAAGTGAAGGAGAAGGGAGGCAAGCTTGCCATCGACTTCACAGGCGAAGACGATCTGCGCGAGCTCTTTAAGCACTTGGCGGCGAATGTCTCCGGAGCTACGGCAAAACCATCAGATTCCGGGTACGCCGATTTGCCTGCTGACAAATCGGCTGAAGTGCTCGCCTCGTCAGGCTCACAACCCCCTACATCAGATGTTTTGCCTTCTTCTGCAGAAGATATTTCAGAATTAGATGACCGCACCGCCGAAGAGAAATTTAAAGACGAAAATACGTTTGACCCTTCGAGCTTCTCGCTCTAGTGTTTTTCTTTCTTCTCATCGATGACGCCGCGGATATGGCGGCGAGCGACCGATGTTTTAACCAAATTGAGCCACTTTTCTTTGGGTCCTGAAGACTTGCGAGTTTCTATCTCAACAATATCGCCGTTATGGAGCTCGGTATCGAGCGATACGAGCTTGCCGTTGACCTTGGCGCCAAAAATGTGGTCCCCAATGTCGGTGTGAATGGCATAGGCAAAATCTATCGGGCTTGAATGGGCGGGCAAGTCGACCACGTCTCCCTTGGGAGTGAAGGCGAACACATGATGGGTGAAAAGGTCGCTTTTAAGCGTAGTCTCAAAGTCCGGGTCATCCTCAACGCCATGCGCCTCTTCATCGAGCGCATCGAGCCACTCCGGGCCCGAGGGGGCGCCATAGCGCACGCGCTTCTTCTGCGTCTCCTCATTGCGTGGAGCCTGCACGCCGCGCACAAAACCTGGCAATAGACTCTTTATCCAATCAAGGCTTGAGGTGCGCCTCGGGCCGCCCGGACGCTCCTTATAAATAACGTGCGCGGCAATACCAAACTGCGCCGCCTGATGCATCTCGCGCGTGCGGATCTGAACCTCCACTATCCCGCCGTCGCCGGCAAACACTGTTGTGTGCAGGCTCTTGTAGCCGTTTGGCTTAGGGAAGGCGATATAGTCTTTGATTTTGTTTGGCAGTGGCTGCCAGAGATTGTTGACTATGCCGAGCACGCGATAGCAGTCGGCCACCGAGTCGACCACGATGCGTATGGCCGCGATGTCGTATATCTTGCCGATATCGCCGCCTTTGCGCTTGAGCTTTTGCCAGAGGCTCCAGAGGCCTTTGACCCTCGAGTCGGTCTCAAATGAGGTGATGCTGTCTTTCGCGAGCTCTTTTTTAATCGCCCGGATCATCGTGTCGAGGCGCTCTTCTGTCTCTTCGGCTTTTTGGTTGAGTACCTTGCTTGCTTCTGCGTATTCTTCCGGGTATGCGTATTTAAAAGCCAGGTCCTCAAGTTCTTTACGCACCACGCCCATACCTAAGCGGTGCGCAATTGCGGCATAAATTTCGAGTGTTTCAAGTGCAATGCGCTGCCGCTTTTTCTCCGGTACGTGCTCGAGCGTGCGCATATTGTGGAGGCGGTCCATCAGCTTGATGATCAGGACGCGCGCGTCTTGGCCGGTCGCCACAAGCAATTTGCGCAAGCTCTCGCGATGCCTTTCGCGGCCCTGGTATTTGTATTTGCCGAGCTTGGTGACGCCCTCAACCAAAAAACGCACTTCTTTGCCGAATTCTTTTTCGATCGTTTCAGGCTTTACGTTTACATCCTCAACAGAGTCATGCAAAAGCCCAGCAACCACCGTCTTGGCACCCATGCCAAGCTCTGCCAAGCCTTTGGCAGTCTCAACTAAGTGCACCATATACGGCTCGCCCGACATGCGCTTGTGGTCCTTGTGTGCCTCTGCAACAAAGGCGTAGGCCTTTTCAACCAAGGCCTCGTCCTCCTTGGTGGGGGAGCTCATCAGTGCTATGAGTTCCTTTGCGGTGAGCATAGTAGCCTAATACTACTCCGCCTTCTTCTTTTTTGCGAAACCTCTTCGTTTCTTTTCTTCTTTCAAAATTTCGAGTGCACGAGGGAGTTCGATGGTGTAGACATCGTCAACCTTAAGCGAACGATAGTCGGGCTTAGGCTTGGTGTTGTGCGCGATGTATGGCCCGAAGCGGCCGGTGTTGGCCACAATCGTTTCGCCCGTGTCCGGGTGCGTGCCCAAGAGGCGCGGGAGTGCAAGGTAGTGAAGCGCATCGGCGAGCGTCACATCTTCAGGAAGCTTTTCTTTAGGGATCGAAGCGCGCTTTGGTTTGTTTTTAGATTTGCTGCCTTTGCCGGTCGGCGTCTCGCCCACCTGCACATACGGCCCAAAGCGACCGTTCAATATAAATATAGGCTCGCCGTTTTCAGGGAAGGTGCCGATAGGCTTCGGAGGCTCGTTTGAAATCACCTCGCCGGTTTCTGTGCGAGCACCCAAGCAATCGGGGAAGCGCGAGCAGCTCATAAACTTGCCCTGGCGCGAGAGCTTAAAGACCATAGGCGAGCCGCAGATAGGGCAGGTAAACTCTGCCGGAGCGGGCCCCAAGTCGGTAATCTTGCCGGCTATCTTGTCGCGCACCTTCACTTCTTTAAGGAATGGCGTATAAAAATCCTTGAGCGTTTTTGCATACTCGCGCGTGCCGCTCGCGATGTCGTCGAGCTCGTCTTCCATCTCGGCGGTAAAGGTATCTGAAATGTAGGTGGGGAAGTTGTCTTCAAGGAAGGTCGAAACGACATCGCCTGTCTCGGTCGGCACCAGCGAGCGGCCCTGCTTCTCGACGTAGCCGCGGTCATTGAGTGTCTTCATAATAGACGCGTAGGTTGAAGGGCGGCCGATGCCACGCTTCTCGAGCTCCTTCACGAGGCCCGCTTCGGTATAGCGTGGGGGAGGAGTGGTTTGCTTTTCTTCCGCAGACACATCTTTTGCGTCGAGCACCTCGCCCGTGACAACCTTCGGCAGCTCTACATCCTCGCCGCGAGCGGCCGGATCGGCTTTGAGCCATCCGTCAAAGAGAACGCGCGAACCGTTGGCGGTAAAGGCAAACTCCTCAGCCTTTTTGCCCTCAGCGCCCTTTTCGCCGTCAAAAGAAAGTTTGTATGCGGCAAAGTCTGACGCTGCATCTACGTTTTCGTCGTCTGAAGCGTAGCCGGCTTCGTGGGTCTGCTCAAAGGCTGCGATTGCCGTTTTTGTCTTGGCAACAATTTTGGTGCGCAAAATCTTTGCGTCGGCCATCTGGCTTGAAACAGCGCGCGCCCATATGAGGTTGTAGAGTCGCTTTTGCTCGTCGGTAGTGCCGGCGTTTTCTTTTTCTACATGCGTGGGGCGGATAGCCTCGTGAGCCTCTTGTGCGTTTTTAGACTTGGTAGTGTAGGTGTGCGCCTCAGCATAGTTTTTGCCGTATTTCTTTTCAATAAGCGCGAGCATCGACGCCTGCGCCGGGGCTCCGAGGTTGGTCGAGTCGGTGCGCATATAGGTGATATGCCCGGCTTCATAGAGCTTTTGCGCGATGCGCATCGTGTTGGCGGGCGAGTATCCTAAGCGCGAGCTTGCAGTCTGCTGCAAAGTTGAGGTGGTAAAGGGCGCGCGCGGCACTCTCTTTGCCTCGGTCTCGTTTACACTCTCGACCGTAAGGTCCTCTTTCTTTACAAGCTCTATAAGGCGATCGACATCGTCTTTTGAGGCGAGGTCGCGGTTTGATACGAGCGTCAGCGCTTCTTTTGCGGGCGTCTGCGTTTTTGCGGTGATGACATAGTAGGTCTGCGCCTTAAACGCGCGGATCTCGCGTTCGCGCTCCATGATGATGCGAAGCGCGGGCGACTGTACGCGGCCGGCCGAGAGGCCATAGCGCACCTTCTTCCATATAAGGCCCGAAAGATCGTAGCCCACGAGGCGGTCTAGCACGCGGCGCGCCTCCTGAGCGTAGCGGAGGTTCTCATCTATTTTGCGTGGATGCGCCAGCGCCTCTGCAATGGCTTCCTGCGTGATTTCATGGAAGACGATTCGCTCGGGTTTTTTGAGCTTCAATTCTTCCTTAACATGCCAGGCAATTGCCTCACCCTCGCGGTCGGGGTCGGTTGCAAGAAACACTTCGTTGGCCTTGCCTGCAAGCTGCTTTAATTCTGCCAATACTTCAACCTTCGCGGGCACCACTTCGTAATGAGGGATGAAGCCGCCTTCAATATCTATTGCTTTCTTGTTTGATTTGGGGAGGTCGCGCACATGGCCCACCGATGCGCGCACGATAAAATCTCCCGACTTGTCGATGTTATGCAGATACTTTTCGATTGTCTTCGCCTTTGCGGGCGACTCAACGATGACGAGTTTCATACAAGAGTTCCTTTAACAGATACTATATATATCTGTTTGTTGCAAAGCACCGGACTGCGCGAAACACAAAATTAGTCGCGTTTAATGCCTTCAGGGATCTTGCCTGGCCAGCGATACACAAGAAGCGGAATGAAGATGAGCGTGAGTACCATCGCAAAGGAAAGGCCGAAGAGAATGGAGTACGCGAGCGGACCCCAGAGGCTCGAGGCGAAGGTGAGCGGGATCATGCCGATGACGGTGGTGATGGTGGTCAAGACGATTGGGCGAAGGCGAGAGACGGCGGCGTCTATCACAATTTCCGAGAGATGCATCGAAGAATGGGTCTTCATGCGCTGGATGATAGAGTCCATGAGGATGATGGCGTGGTTGATGATGACGCCCGCGAGCGCGATGACGCCGAGCAAAGACGGGAAGGACAAGGGCTTTCCGGTAAGCGCCAAGCCGCCGAACACACCAATGAGCGATAGGGGGATAATGATGAGCAGGTAGGAGGTGTAGCGGAATGAGTTGAAGGAAAGGACGAGGATGATGAACATGAGCGCCATGCCCGCCAAGAGCGCGTAGCCCATTTCGGCAAAGGACTTGTTCGTCTCTTCGTCTTGGCCGGCAGTTTTGATAGAGACGCCGTCGGGGAGCGTCACCGCATCCATTTTTTTGTTGAAGGCAGCGAGCACTTCTTTAGTGTTGTAGCTAGGAAGGACGTTTGCAGAGAGCGTCACGATGCGGTTGCGGTCTTCATGGTTGATGACCGAGTCGCTGCGCGAGATGCCTTCGTCTAAGACCGAGCCCAAAAGCACTACAGAGCCCGAAGGGGTGGCGAGCGGAATCTGGTTGACCGAGTCTATGGTAGTCCTTGAGGCATCATGCGGGTCGGTAAAGTTTGGATTGAGGTTGAGCGACACCATGATGTCGACATCCTTCTCTCCGCCAGTGAGAGTAGTAGCCTTAGTGCCGGCAATTGCACTGCGCAATGTGCCCGCAACCGCGGCCGGCGAGAGACCAAGCTCGGCAGCTTTTTGACGATTGACGGTGAGGGTAAACTCAACGCCATCGTTTTTGTTTGAAGCGTCGATGTCGGTGGTGCCGGGCGTCGACTCAAGCTGCGCGCGCGCGAGGTTTATAGCACGGTCAAGCGCATCCCTGTCGCGACCCTGGAACTGAAGCGAGATTGGGGCGCCCACTGGCGGGCCGCCCGATGGCTGGCCAACGCGGATCGTGGCAACGTGCAGGTCTTTAACTGCATTCTTCACATCCGTTAAGATCGCGGTCGAGTCTTTGGAGCGCTTGGTGGCAAGGTTGATGGTGACGTTAGCGTATTGCGGGCCGCCCTGCGGGTCGTTGCCAAAAGAGCTCGTGTTGCCAACCGAAGTGATGGTGGACTCGATGTTGGGTACCGCATACAGTTTTTCTTCAACTGCGCGTACCGCGAGATCGGTTGCTTCGAGGGTGGTGCCGTTAGGCATTTCAATGTCGACATAGAGATAGTCTGAGTCATCCTGCGGGAAAAACTCTACCTTAACGATGCCGAAAATAGGGAGCAGGATCGCGATGATAAACGCCAATGTCATCCCGATAAGGAAGTTGCGCTGCGCTTTGCGGTTCTTGAAAAAGTTTTTAAGGCGCGCTGCATACCACACGCGTGATTTCTCGGCGTATTCTTCCTGAATATCCTGAAGCCTTGAGTGGTTCTCTTTCGGCTGGCTCCACAAAAGAGTGAGGATGGGCACGAGCCCCAATGCCACGAAGATCGATGCGATAAGCACGAAGATGAGCGTGAAGGGGATGGTCGCGATAAATTTGCCGACAATGCCCGAGATGAAGAAGAGCGGGAAGAACACGGCAACCGTGGTCATGGTGCCGCCGGTTAAGGGCCACGCATATTCGCGCAGCGCTTCAAATGCGGCAGTCTTCTTGTCGCCAAACTTGCGTATGCGGGTGTGTATTGCCTCAACGACCACGATGCCGGAGTCAACCAAAATGCCGATAGCCAAGATGAGCGCGAAGAGCGAAACGAAGTTAAAGGTGTTGCCCGAGTAGAGGAGCCCAACGAACGCGATCATGAAAGAAAGCGGGATAGAAAGACCGGCAATAACTGCCTCGCGCCAACCGATGGTTAAGAGAAGCGCGAGCATCACGAGCGCGATGGTCTCAAGGCCGGTGCGCGAAAGCTCGGTCAAGCTCTTGTACGCTTCTGCACCAAGGTCGTTGGTGACGAGATAGGTGCTGCCCATGAGCGTGGTGCTTTCAAGTGAATTGAGCTTTTCTCGCACCGAGCGGGTGGTAGCGGTCACGTCTTGGCCGTGCACTTTGAAGATGGCGAGCGTCATGGCCTGCTGGCTTGGTTGGCCATTGACCGAGATGCGCGAGTAGGAGGTGGCTTTTACAACGCCATCTGAAACATCGGCGATGTCGCGCAAATAGATGACATGGCCCGAGGTTTGGAGCACGGGGATGCCGCCGATATCGGTGACATCATCGAGGCTGCCTTGAAACGCGATGTTGTATGAAATGTCTCCAATAGTGATGGAGCCCACCGGAAGCGACGCGTTTGCAGCGCCAATGGCCGAAATAACCTGCGAAAGCGAGACGCCTAGGCGCGCGAGCTCTTCTTTTTTAACAACCACCTGCACTTCGCGGTCGCGCACACCCGACACCTCGACGCGCGCGACGCCCGGCACAGCCTGAAGCTCGTTTTTAAGCGTTTCGCCAAGCTCAGCGAATTTTGCAAACGGGAGGTCGGCGGTAACTGAGATGATTTGTATAGGTTGGTCGACAAAGTTAACGTCAGAGACGACCGGGTCGGTCGCATCGCTCGGAAGCTCGCCCTTGTCCTTGCCTACTTCGTCTTTGAGTTTTTGTATCGACTTGTCGAGATCGGCTGACGCCAAAAATTGCACCACAATTGAAGAGAGGCCGTCGCGGCTGGTCGAGGTTATCTTGTCGAGCCCTTCGATGTTGGCCAAATGACTCTCGAGCTTGTTGGTGACGAGGCGCTCGACATCTTCGGCAGAGGCACCAGGGAGCGCAACTGAGACGACACCGACCGGGATCTGCACCTCAGGCCCCGACTCTTTAGGGATGAGGATGGCAGCAGCCAAGCCCCACACCACGAGGCAGATGATAAGCAGGATAGTAAACTGCTTCTTTTCGATGAAGAATTTCCAGAATGAAAGCATGGTGTGTTACTTAACGTCTACGGTCTGGCCCGGCTGAAGGCCGCGTGCATCGGTGACGAGCATCATTGACGCATCGACGCCGCTCACAATAACGACACGATCGCCGAGGAGCTGGCCCAAGGTAACAACATGAGCGACGAGCTTGTTGTTTTCATCGACAGTGAACACTGAGATTGAATCTGCTCCAACCTTGAGCGCGGAGAGCGGGAGGGTGATCGTTTTGCTAACTGCGGCGCTCTTTTGAGTGCGAGCGATAGAAACCGTTACCGACTGTCCGTTTACCAGGTTGGAAGCGCCACTCACTATGCCTATGCGCACTTCAACCTTTTTGGTTGCAGGGTCAATAGCTGGTGCGACGCGCGTCACGGTACCCGAGACAGCGCCTTGTGGAGTTTCTATGGTTGCAACTGCGCCTACTGCTATTTCATGCGAGTCAGTGTCGGTGACGTAGGCCGTGATCTCAAGTGCGCCGTTGTTAGCTACAACTGCTGCGACGGTGTTTGCCGAGAGATAGTCGCCTACTTTAAGCGAAAGCGAATTGATGGTGCCCGAGATAGGTGCGCGGATGATGGTCTTCTCGAGGTTGGCGCGTGCTGCAGCCAAGCCAGCTTGTGCCTGGGTGAGGCCCGCTGCAGAAGCGCCGCTCTGCGTGTCGGCGCCTTTTGAGGCGGTTGCTATTGCGCTTTGCGCAGAAACAAGCCCCGAAAACGCACCTACGATAGCACTGCGTGATGCGTTGGCGGTGGCAAGGTACGCTGCGATGTTGGCCTGAGAAACGCCGTTGGTTGCAATACCATTGTTGAGCGTGCGGATGACAGCGTCGAGATAATTGCGAGCAACTTTGAGTTCGTTTTCGGTAGTAATGATTTCGGCAGAAAGGTCGGTCGATGCAGAGATGCTCGAAGACTCCGCGGCTTCGCGGATAAGGATAGGCTTCATCTGCGAGCGAAGGTTTTCGCTATCAACTTTTGACTGCGAGTCAGAGCTCTGTATGTTGAACTGCGGCGTATTGCTGTCAGGGTTAGTAAACATAGGGTCGGTGTCGTTGTGCACCGCCTTGTCTACTGCACCGTATGCAGAAAGGAGCGCTACGCCTGCTGCTGCCTGAGCCGAAGCAAGGGTGGTCTGAGAAACTGAAGCGCCGGCAGAGGCTGCGTCTACTGCGCCTTGTGCCTGAGCGACCGCTGCGCGCTGGGAAGCGTTTTCCACCGATGCAATTACTGCGCCTGCACCAACGTAGTCGCCAAGCGTATAGTTGACCGAAGTAATCTGGCCGCCCACCTCGGCGCGGATCTGCGCCTCAGACTTTGAGCTTACGGTGCCTGCGACAGAAAGAGGGGAGGAGTCGCTTGAGAGGTCGGCAACCGATTTAAGGCTAACCATGCGTGTTTGGTTGAGGGATACTTCAGCGGGTGCGGGAGTAAGAAAATGAACAATAGTCCATCCGAGGATAATAACGAGCAATATGCCGAGGCCTGTCTTGACCCATCCGAACTTGCGACCAAACTTCATAAAACGTTTGAAAACACCAGTAAAGAAGCCCGCTACTCGCGAGAGTAATTTCTGTAAAAACATAGCATAACGCTAGCAGATTTCTGTCAAAAGGTCAAAGCTTCTATTATATAGAAGGGGTGATATAGTAAAAAAAGAACAGGCAATAGATGGAGGAATAATTGCTGCCTAAAACCAAGAAGACGGGTGCGACTAGCTGGCTCGGGGGGCGCCCGCCCTTTGCACTCCAGCTAGTAGGGGCAATAGCTCTTGCGTGCGTTTTGATCTACGGAGTTGAAGAAGTGCTTCACGAAGCGGCCATTCACGGTGCCGGTAGCCTGCTTGAGCGGGTCGTGGCCATCCCGGCCGAGGCTGTCTATCTGACCCAGCACATATTAGAGGGAATCCGCAACGAGGGCTAGCGCACTATGCGCTGGCCTTTATTAATTTATATGCGTTCGATTTTGCCGAGGCGCTCAACGATGAGCCCGCGGATAAGGAGGGAGGAAAGGCCAATATTGGCATCTTGTGCAGAAATTTCTGCTGCGTCTATGAGTTCGTCGCGGGTCAGCGCCTCGGTGAGCGCGTTCATTATTTTTATTTCGCTTTCATTCAAATCGGTCGGCAGTGGCTGCTGCTCGAGTTTTTCTTCGACTTTAAAACCAAGCGCCTGCAAAATGTCTTCGCTCGAGCGCACAAGCGTCGCGCCTTCGCGTATAAGTGTGTTAACTCCCGCGCCCGTCTCACGCCCGAGCTCGTGAGGGATAGCCAGCACTTCGCGGTTGTAGTTGAGTGCAAGGCGCGCGGTAATGAGGGTTCCTGATTTTTCTCCTGCTTCAACGATGAGTGTCGCGGTCGACATGCCGGCTGCTATGCGGTTGCGCTGCGCAAACGAATAGAGAGCAGCTTTGAAGTCGGGTTCGTTCTCGCTTAGTAAGGCGCCTTCGCTTTTAAGAATTTGCTTTGCGAGCGCGCGGTTCTGCGCCGGATAAATTATGTCGTCGCTGAGTCCCGAGGGCAGCACGGCAACGGTGGGCAGCCCTACGTCGAGCGCTGCTTTGTGCGCTTCGCTGTCTATCCCTATCGCCATACCTGAAACAATAGCTACCGGGTAGCCGCGAAGCCCTGCAATAAGTTTTTGTGTCATCCTGCGGCCATAGGTAGTGCACGCTCGCGAGCCCACCACACATAGGTAGATGGTCTCGGGCGGAGGCAGGACTCCTCTTATATATAGAGAGGATGGAGTGTCGACTATCTCTTTGAGAAGCGGTGGAAAGTCCTTTGTGTGTAATTGCCGGAGGGGAAAAGTCATTGTAATATAAGCCTGTATCACTTTGCGCTTCCATGCTTGATATCACTTTCATACGCGAAAATCCAGACATCGTCCGCGCGGCGATAAAGAACAAAAACAGGGAAGGCATCGACCTTGACCGCCTTTTGAAGCTCGCCGACGACCGCAAAGCGCTTGCCGGGGAAATCTCTGATTTAAACCAGCAGAAAAACGCCAACGCGAAGAAGTTTAATCCCAATTTGGACGAAGCTGCGAAAGCTGCGGTGTTAGCCGACGGTGTCAGGCTTAAAGAGGCAATTGCCGCTGCCGAAGAAAAATATGCCGCGCTCGAGAAAGAGCTCGTGGCGCTTTTGGTCTTGGTGCCTAACATCCCTTCGGCCGATACGCCGGTCGGGCCTGACGAAAGCGGCAATAAGGTCGTGCGTCAGTGGGGAGATAAAAAGAATTTTTCGTTTGCGCCGAAAGCGCACTGGGACATCGGCGAGGAGCTCGGCATCATCGACACAGAGAAGGCGGCAGAAGTTTCTGGCGCGCGCTTCACCTACCTCAAGGGTGATTTGGCATTGATGCAGCAGGCGCTCATACAATTTACCTACGGTTTGCTTACCTCGCGCGAAAAGCTTGCAGAAATAATTAAAAAAGCGGGTTTGAATGTCAGCGACAAGCCGTTTGTACCGATGGTGGTGCCACTCATGATGCGCTCCTCGGTGATGAAGCGTATGTCGCGGCTCGACCCCATAGACGAGCGCTACTATTTTGAAAAAGACGACCTGGTCTTTATCGGCTCGGCAGAGCACACGCTCGGCCCCATACACATGGACGAAACGCTCAAAGAAGAAACACTCCCTATGCGCTATGTCGCTGCCTCAGCTGCATTTCGCCGCGAAGCAGGAGCGGCAGGCAAAGATACGCGAGGCATTTTGCGCCAGCATCAGTTCGACAAAATTGAGATGGAGTCGTTTACCAAGCCCGAAGATGGCTATGGCGAGCAGGATCTTTTTGTCGCGATCCAAGAGCACATCATGCAGTCGCTCAACATCCCTTACCAAGTCGTTCTCATTTGTACCGGCGACATGGGATTCCCCGACCAGCGGCAGTTTGACATCGAGTCATGGATGCCAGGCCAAGATACCTATCGCGAGACACACACCTCAGACTACATGGGCGGCTTTCAGGCACGTCGACTCAACACTCGAATTAAGCGAAACGATGGTTCGCTCGAACCGGTGCATATGAACGACGCTACGGCGGTTGCTATGGGTCGCACGCTTATTGCCATTCTTGAAAATTACCAAAACGAAGACGGCACGGTGACCATCCCCGAAGTGCTGCGCCCCTACATCGGCAAAGAAAAAATAGAGAAGGCGGCCTAACTCATTATGGCTCGTCGCGTAACGCTCCCCGAATCGAAGCTCAAGCGCAAAAAGCGCATACAGCGGACTCGTCTTGCGATTTTGCTTGGCGTCCTTTTTATTTTGCTTGCAGGCGCCGTAGTTGGAGTCTCGTGGATACCGCAGATCCGCATCCATTCGGTTGAGGTTGCGGGCGCAGAAACAGTGGCCACCTCTACAATCGAGCAATTTGCTAGCGACCTTCTTGTTGGGCGCACGCTTCTTGTATTGCCAAAGAACAGCATTTTCTTATATCCGAAAAAACAAATCATAGACGGGCTCACGCGCGAGCATCCCGAGTTTAAGGAGGTGAGCGTGCATGCATCCAATTTTGAAACGATTGAGGTGTCGGTTGTTGAGCGCCATGCAAAAGCGCTCTGGTGCGATGCGTCGAGCAATTGCAGGCTGATGGACGAAAATGGGTTTGTATATGCACCCGACCTCCTGCTCGATGCACCCGCGTTTGTGCGCTACAGCGGCGAAGCATCCAGCACGCCCGGCTATACTTCTAAAGTTGAGCCACTGCAATATGTGACGCCGGACGGTTTTGTAGCACTTGCTGCGCTTGTGGCATCGCTTGATGACAATCAAAAAGACACGACCATAGACTCGGTCGATGTAGATGCAAACAGCGACGTGCATGCCCACTTTGCAAACGGATTTACGCTTATCTTTGCGCTTAAGGATGCAAAAAAGGATGTGTATCAGCGCTTTACGCTGGCGCTTGCGTCGCAGCCTTTCCTCAACCATACGATAGGCGATTTTGAATATCTCGATTTGCGCTTCGGCGACAAGCTGTACTATCGGCTGAAAAGTCAGTAAGGTGAAATTATGAAGGGATTCTGGGAGACTCTCCCGAAGCCGATTTTTGTGTTAGCACCCTTGGCCAACGTCACTGACGCGGCGTTTCGCCGCGTCATCGCAAAATATTCTAAGCCCGTCGGCCCGGGGGTGTTTTGGACGGAGTTTGTCTCAGCCGACGGGCTCGTTAAGGCCACGCCGGAGGGAAAGGCAAAACTTATGAGAGACCTTCTCTACACAGAAGCTGAGCGGCCCATTGTGGCGCAGCTCTTTACGGCGAATCCAGAGACGATGGAGGCGGCGGCGAAGTTGTGCCAAGACTTGGGCTTTGACGGGCTCGACATCAACATGGGCTGCCCCGACAAAACGATAGAGAAGCAGGGAGCAGGAGCCAAGCTCATCACCACGCCAGAAAAAGCAGTGGAGGTGATCCGCGCGGCCAAGCGCGGCGCTAATAAAATCCCGGTGTCTGTGAAAACGCGGCTGGGATACAACAAAGATGTGCTCGACGAATGGCTACCGATTTTGCTTAAAGAAGATCTCGCGGCAGTTACCATCCATGCGCGAACGCGCAAGGAGATGTCGAGCGTGCCCGCGCATTGGGAGCGGGTGAAGCGCGCGGTCGAAATACGGAACGAAATGAAAGTCGACACGCTCATTTTAGGCAACGGTGATGCACTTGATATCGAGGATGCAAAAAAGAAAGCCCAAGAGTCTGGCGCCGATGGCGTGATGCTTGGCAGGGCTATTTTTGGAAAGCCGTGGCTATTTTCGGAGAGGACCGCACCCTCTATTGATGAGCGTTTGCGCATTGCTGTTGAACACACCAAGCTGTTTGAAGAATTGCTCGGCGACATCAAGAGTTTTGCCATAATGAAAAAGCACTTCAAAGCATATGTTGAGGGTTTTGATGGCGCCAAAGAA
>OUMN01000016.1_pt1 | contig 13040 bp, 10 predicted proteins | sample 1691011 | NCBI WGS metagenome assembly OUMN01 (sample SAMEA3914864, study PRJEB12502) | metagenome | biome: forest; material: soil | place: USA | collected 2012-03-12 | depth 0.3 m
AGATCATCGGCCCTGTCGTGGACGTGTACTTTGCGCAAGAGGGCGGTATGCCTGCTATTAAGAACGCGCTCATAACTCATGTGGGTGACCGTCGGGTTACGCTCGAGGTCGCGCAGCACATCGGGCTCGGCCGCGTGCGCGCTATCGCGCTTCAGGACACCACCGGCCTCGCGCGCGAGGGCGTGGTTGAAGACACGGGTTCTCCAGTGATGGTGCCGGTCGGCGAGAAGTCGCTCGGTCGACTCTTTAACGTAGTGGGCGATGCTATCGACGGCAAGCCAGAACCCAAAGATGCTCCGCGCGCATCTATCCACCGCGACGCACCTCCATTTAAAGAACAATCAACAAAGGCTGAAGTGTTTGAAACCGGGATCAAGTCTATCGACCTTCTCGCTCCCTTTATCCGCGGCGGCAAAGTCGGCCTCTTCGGGGGTGCCGGCGTGGGCAAGACCGTGCTCATGCAGGAGCTCATCCATAACGTAGCCTCAGAGCACGGCGGCTTCTCGGTGTTCGCGGGCGTAGGCGAGCGCGTGCGCGAAGGCAACGACCTCTATCACGAAATGACCGAGTCGGGCGTTATCGACAAAATGGCGCTCGTGTTCGGCCAGATGAACGAAGTGCCGGGTGCTCGCGCCCGCATCGCGCTTTCGGGGCTCACCATGGCGGAGCACTTCCGCGACGAGATGGGTAAAGACGTACTTTTCTTCGTCGACAACATCTTCCGCTTCGTGCAGGCGGGCTCAGAAGTGTCGAGCTTACTGGGCCGCGTGCCGTCGGCAGTGGGCTATCAGCCGACCTTGGCCGAGGAAATGGGCCAGCTCCAGGAGCGCATCACCTCAACGAAGAAAGGCTCGATCACCTCGGTGCAGGCCATCTACGTGCCGGCCGATGACCTCACCGACCCGGCTCCGGCAACCACTTTTGCCCACCTCGACTCAACCATTGTGCTTACACGCACACTTGCCTCACTCGGCATCTTCCCGGCAGTTGACCCGCTCGAGTCGTCTTCAACCGCACTTAGCCCTGACATTGTGGGCGAAGAGCACTACCGCACCGCGCTTGAGGTGAAGCAAGTGCTTCAGCGCTACAAAGACCTCCAAGACATCATCGCCATCCTCGGCATTGAGGAACTTTCAGACGAAGACAAGACGCTCGTGTATCGCGCGCGCAAGATCCAGCGCTTCCTTTCGCAGCCAGTGCATGTGGCCGAAGTGTTCTCAGGCATACCGGGCGTGTATGTGCCGGTAGAGGACACGGTTCGCAGCTTCCGCGAGATCCTCGACGGCAAGCACGACGACAAGCCCGAGAATGCGTTCTACATGAAGGGCAGCATCGATTCAGTTAAAGCAGAATAAATAATCGCTGCAGTAGAATTCTTTCGCTCGTGCGCTCCGGGCCTCTAGGCCAAGTCCAACACTCGCTCCAAGAACTACTGCGGCTTAAACACAATGAAAGTTGTAATTGCAAAAGTTGATCAAAATCTCTACGACGGCGACGCCGTTTCTATGACCTTGCCCGGCCAGGAAGGAGAGATGACAGTGCTAGCAAACCACGAGCCGCTCATCACTACGCTTAAACGCGGTACTATTATCGTGCGCACGGAGCAAGAAGAAAAGAGTTTTGATATAGAAGGTGGAGTGCTCGAGGTGCGCCACGACGGAGCAACCGTCATTTTGTAGAGCTATTTTTTTGCAAAGACAGCCTCGATGTCGGCTGGTTTCCATCCTGCTGAAACAAGGGCTGAGCGTATTTGCATTTCATTTTGTCCGCTAGCTCGAGCCCTCTCAACATAGGCAAGAAGTTCGGGCTTGGGTTGTGCTGGGGCTGTTTGTATAACCGGAGGCGTAGTTATTTTTGGTGCAGTGGTTACTAGTGGAGCAACACGCGCAGGAGCTTTGCCTCCCTCAACCTCTTCCTCAAGTCGCTCAATGTCTTTCTCGTCTTTCCCTAACCGACGAAGGAGAAGTATAAATGCAATGCAGATGAGGGCTACAACAGCTATTGCCGTGGCGATCCCCGACCAGAAGAAAAATGTCTTATTGTAAGCCCAGTCCTGAAGCGTATCTATAAAAGAATCTATCGACTGACCAGAGGCTATGAGTTGATTGCACTCGTCCATATACGGCTGTACATATTGCCTGGTGCCGCCGAATACATTGTTTGCTGAAGCAGCAGCTTCAAATGAGACAAGAGCCGCTTTGCAATGCTTTTGATCAAGCAATGTAATGCCTTGCTCAAAATTGTAGCGGTAGCCCGAAGAAGCATCCAATGTTATCCCGGCTTTAAGCAGGGCATTGTGCACAAGCGACACCGGGACCGCAAAGGCAAAGCCATCTCCGCCCGTCAGGAGCGCCAAGAGCCCGCCCGAGGTGCCTTTGGTCAGAATGCCTGTCACTTTGCCGCCTTCGTCAAGAAGGGGGCCGCCGCTTGAGCCCGACGAGCTCTTCGCGTCAGTTTCTATGTATTTGAACGTGCGCTGCGCGGAGTCTTTGAGCGCGCTCACTACTCCTTCGGTAAATGTAGACTCGGTGCTGAGCGAGTCTATGTCAGCGCTCCCTGGGTATCCATACAGCCTGACCAAGTCTCCAACCCCAATTGAGTCTGGCGGCGCAAGCGACACATACGGCAAATCGTTTTGATCAACCTTAAGGATTGCCACATCAAGCTCATCGTCGAGATAATTGTCATTTACATATACAACGTGGGTTGAAACCGCCTCGTCAATGGTTTTCTTCAATTGTTTTATCGCATCTGCGGTCGTTATGGTCGGATTTTCAAGATCAAGAGCCGAAGTGGTTGTTGCAGGAAGCACCGGAGACGCTTTAAGTACTGCAATCGTAGCGGGCAACACCGTCGTGCGCTTGCGAATAAGCGTTATTTCTTTTTTTACTGTATCTGCCAATTTTGCATTAAAAGCAGCTTTGTCTTTTAGATACAATGCTTCTATTGCAGCGTTATCAGCTACAGATATTTTTGCAAGAAGCGCAGCGCTCACTTGGGATTCTGCAAGGTTGTATATGGTTTCTGCCTGCGAAACCACATGCGAGTTGGTAACAATGTACCCATCCGGCCTCACGATAAAGCCGCTCCCGCTAAAATATGATTCGCTGTGCTGCTCGTAGGGCTTTTCGCTCGGTGCGTCTATAAAGGTGAGCGTCTTAGGGTCAAGCTTTATGGCAGGCATCGAAGTTGTTGCATCAAAATAGCCTACGATGCGCACAATGGCGGGGCGTGTGAGCGCAGTAAATTGATTGCGGTTAAGTGCGCTTTCCTCTGTCAGATGAACGACGGGTGTTGGTGTGGTGATGGTTGGAACTGGAGCCGTGGTAGTTGTTGCTGTTGTGCTTGCAGCAGCATCAATCGCGGCAGCGGTTTGATTGCGAGCATCCGCGAGTGCGGCTTCGATTGCTGCGCGAACTTCGGGCAGAAGCCCCGAGGTGCTTGCGTGCGCTGCAACAGGGAAGACAGCAATCGACATGAATAAAAATGCCGCCCCTATTCGCTTGTTCATTGGCGTTATTGTACGACACGAAACATCTCACATTGCTCGCTTGTGTGGATTGCACGATTTTGTAGACAGACCCCGGTGCATGTGATTTTATGGAGGTACATGATACAGCCCATCATCTTAGCTGCAGGCAAAGGTACCCGCATGGGCTCTCCGCTACCCAAAACGCTTTACCCGGTGGCTGGCAAGCCCATGCTTTCATATATTTTTGATGCGCTCAGCAAAGCAGGAAATTCTTTGCTACCTATAGTAGTGGTGGGGCATAAAGGCGAAGAAGTAAAGCAATTTGTAGGAGACAAGGCCACCTGCATCGAGCAAACCGACATTTCGGGCACGGGCACTGCGGCAAAAGTGGCGCTCAGCATAGTTCCCGAAGACGCAACGAAAGTGCTCATTATGTATGGGGATCATCCCTTTATCCAGCCCGAGAGTATCAAAGCGATAGAAGCGGCGCATGACGACGCTCATGCCGCAATAACGTTCGGCACCGTTACCGTGAAGGATTTCAGCGACTGGCGCCGCGTCTTCATGTCTTTTGGCCGAGTAGTGCGCAACCAGTCGGGTGTGGTGCAGGAGATTAAAGAATATAAAAACGCGAGCGAGCACGAACAGCTTATACACGAGGTGAACCCGGGTTTTTACTGCGTTGAAAAGAGTTGGCTTGCAGATGCTCTGTCGCAAGTAGAGAGAGACTCGGTAACCGGCGAATATTACTTAACCGACATCATCTCTTTTGCTCTGTATCAGAATAAAAAAGTAGAAACCGTGTCATTGGCGCCAGAGGAAGCGCTTGGTATCAACAGCCCAGACGATGTGGCTATAGCGGAGTCGCTTCTTGCGCAATAAAAAGGTTGTGCTATCGTAAATCTGGACTTGTTCCAAAAGAGGAGAAGCGTTTAATGCATAAGCATCCGGTGATTACTCGGATCAAAAATGCTGGCCTGCTCAAGCGGGCCGATGCCGAATTCGAATCAATTCTCGGAATAAAAGGAGGGGAGCGCTGCCAGAATATTGTCGAAAGTTTCGTGGAGCAGGCGGCTATCTTTGCCGACCCCCCGCACGAAGGGTCAACGACGGTAGTCACTCTCGACCTCAAAGAGGTGAAAATCGTTTTCGACGCCCCTTCTGCGCGGCCGCTCGCGCTCATTCGCCCGAACAACGATGGCGTCGCCCTCATGCTGTGCCGCCCCGACCTGCAGAGCGAATACGGCCTACTCTATAAGATCTGCCCCCACGACCGCGTCCTGCTCACCATCGACGAGCTCTTCGCCCGCGAGGTTTCCCGATTCAACCGGCTTGAGCCCGCCGATATCGGCAAGATGGCACAGGCATCCTAGCGTCCAAGTTTCAGCGCCCCCACCATTCGGGGGCGCTTATTTTTTTGATGCTATAGTTATAAGTGATTCGTATGGTCGGAGTTCTCGATTTTATTTTATCGTGCGCGCAGGAGGCTGGAGTGCTCATTGCAGTGAGCGCTGCTGTTGCTGTCGCGGCTGGATACATCGTTGCGCTCCATGATGGGGTAGTGAGCGATCGCGAAGCCCGTTACTCCAAAAACTCTCGCCGCGTGCTCGATGTGGGACTCGCCCTTATGATCCTCTCGGGGATTGCCATAGTCGCGCTTCATTTTTCGGAGGCGCAGGGCTCAATAGTGTATTCCCCGGTATTTCTCTTTAAATGGCTTCTTATACTGGCGCTAACCACTATATATATAGTGCAGCGCGGCAAGCCATACGCTCATTTTTTGGTTGAAGGCGCTACTGCTGGCTCGTGGGTTGCGCTGTTTGTGGTGCATGTAGTGGCACCCGACTTTTCGTGGGCAGTGTTGTTTGGGCTGTATGCAGTGATAGTCGGCGTGTTCTTGGGGCTGTGGAGCGTGCTTATAAAAATGAATCAAAAACCAGCTGCAAAGCCTGTAGTGCCTGTACAAACGCAAATGTCGGCAGCAGTTATGCAGCCAGCAACGCCAATTGCTCAACCCGTAATTAAAGCTGTTGCACCTGCGCCGATTGTGCCTAAAGCCGCACCTGCTCCGGTGGCACCTATAGTAGTTGCCGCACCAAAACCCCCTGCGCCTCCGATTGTCATTTCAAAACCAGTTCCTCCTCCACCGGCGCCACAAGCGCCTGTCGAGCAGATTAAAATAGAGCCCCCGTCTCCTGCTTTTGACGCGCACGACTCGCCCTGGCTCCCGGCAATACACGTGATGCCGAAAGATGTAGAGCAGCTTCAGGATAAGTCGCACATTACTCCCCTTAGTGCTTTACAGAAAACTGCATAACCCATGAATTTCTTCAGCGAACACAAAAAAAAGAATATAGTCCTTTTGCTTGGCCACCCAGACGGCGTTAATGAGACGCTTTCAAAAAACCTGGCGCTCATGTATGAGACTTCTGCAAAAGCGGCAGGGCACACGGTAACCCGCTTCAACCTCTACGACATGCAGTTTGACCCGGTGCTGCATCAGGGCTACCGCGCCATACAAAATCTCGAACCGGATTTAATCAAACTTCAGCAGGCAATTAAGGCATGCGACCACTTTGTGCTTATCTACCCCACATGGTGGTCTTCGATGCCCGGCCCGCTTAAAGGTTTGTTCGACCGCATGTGGCTCCCGGCGTTTGCCTATAACATGCGCAAGCACAAAGATGGCACGCTTGCGCTCGGCTGGAAGAAGCGCCTCAAGGGAAAGACAGCTCGCGTTATAACGCTCTCTTCATCGCACCCATTCTTTATACAGATTCTTTTTGGCGACTACACCAACGAGATCAAACGCGCGATCCTCTGGTTCTCAGGCTTCCGCGTGCGCTCCAACAAATTTGGGCCCTCCGAAAAAGCGCCCGAATGGCTCAAAAACTCCTGGCGCCGCAAAGTCGCGCACCTTGGCAAAATGGGAGAATAACCATAGGATGCATACTCTATGGCACTATCTATAGGCATCGTGGGGCTCCCCAACGTGGGGAAGTCGACCCTTTTTCAGGCGCTCACCAAAAAGAGCGTTTTGATAGCTAACTATCCATTTGCAACCATCGACCCGTCGGTTGGCGTTGTTGCGGTGCCCGACGCGCGGCTTGATGCGCTGACGCAGTTTTCAAATTCTAGGAAAACGATCCCTGCGGCGATTGAATTTGTCGACATCGCAGGCTTGGTTAAAGGGGCAAGCGAAGGCGAGGGCTTGGGCAACCAATTCCTCTCGAACATCCGCGAGACCGACGCCATCGCGCATGTGGTGCGCATTTTTGACAACACCAACATTACGCATGTGTCGGCCGAGATAGACCCGATGCGCGACATAGAGACGGTTAACATAGAACTCATGCTCGCCGACATGCAAACGGTAGAGAAACGCTTGGGCAGCGTCGAGCGCGACGTGAAGGCCGGCAAAAAAGAAGCTGCAGTCGAGAAGTCGGCACTTGAGAAGATCCAGAAAGGCCTTGAAGGAAACTCGATGGCCAATCAAGCCGATCTTTCAAAAGACGAGCGTGAGGCGGTCGCTGGTTTGCACCTGCTCACTATGAAGCCGATGCTTTTTATACTCAACCGCGAAGCGGGCGGCCACAACCTCGACGAGACGCATGACCCTAGATGGGAAAAGCTCTTAGAATATCTTGAATCAACGAACGCTGTCTACACCACCGTTGATGCTAATGTCGAAAACGACCTGCGCGAGCTCGCGGCACTCGACAAAGAGTCCTTCCGCCAGGAGTATGGCGTGTTTGATGATGGCGTCAACGGGCTCATCCGCGCTGGCTACCGCCTGCTCGGGCTCATCAGCTTTTTCACCACGGGCGAAGACGAGACGCGGGCATGGACTATTGTGAACGGCTCCACCGCGCCCATCGCAGGCGCCGCGATCCACACCGACTTTAAAGACAAATTTATTCGTGCCGAAGTGATTGCAGCCGACGTGCTGCTTAATGCCGGCTCCTACGCTAAAGCGCGCGAAGAGGGGAAGGTTCGCACCGAAGGAAAGGAGTATGTCGTCAAAGATGGAGACGTGATGGAGTTTCTGCACAGCTAAGCGCGCATTTTTGTTGACTCTGCGCTCATATCCGCTATAGTCAAACGGTATTAATTTGTTTTCTATTTAATTTCCGAAAGGTATCTCGAAATGGTTAAACAGTACGCCGACTTTACCGGCCGCATATGCATACTCGGTTTCGGAAGCATAGGGCAGGGAGTTCTCCCGCTTCTCCTTCGGCATATCAATGTGCCTCCTGAAAACGTAACCGTGATTTCGGCAGATGCCTACGGCGCTGATATTGCGCTTAAATACGGCGTCAATTTCATCAAGCGCCGCATCACGCGCACCAATATCCGCGAGCAGATGTCGCGCTACGTGGGGAAGGGCGACTTTCTCCTTAATATGTCGGTGGACGTTTCTTCAACCGCGCTCATCGAGCTGTGCCGCGAGGTTGGAGCACTTTACCTCGACACCTGCATCGAGCCGTGGGACGGCTGGTATGACGAACCGAAGCTTTCTATGGGCGAGCGCACCAACTACGCCCTGCGCGAAAAGGCGCTCAGGCTCAAGAGCGACCAGCCCACTCCGACCGCGATAGTGGCGCACGGTGCCAACCCTGGGCTGGTGTCCCATCTTTTAAAAGAGGCACTACTTAATCTGCGCGCCGACTTGGGGCTCAACGGCAAGAAGCCGACCAATCGCGAGGAGTGGGCAACGCTTGCCGAAAAGCTCGGCATCAAAACGATCCACATCGCCGAGCGCGACAACCAGCGCTCCTACATCCCCAAGCAGGTGGGAGAATTCGTCAACACGTGGTCTATTGAAGGATTTTATTCTGAAGGAAACCAGCCTTCCGAAATGGGCTGGGGCACGCACGAAAAAAACTTGCCTCATGACGGCCGCGAGCATGACAAGGGCAGGAAGTCGTCTATCTACCTCGAGCAGCCAGGCCTCCTCACTACCGTGCGCAGCTGGACCCCGCTTGAGGGGCCCTATCACGGCTTCATCATCACGCACAATGAATCTATTTCAATTGCCGACTATCTTTCGGTTAAGGATGCAGAGGGCAAAGTAAAATATCGCCCGACGGTGCACTACTCCTACCACCCCTGCGATGGCGCGGTGCTCTCGCTACACGAGCTTGGCGGCAAAAACGGCAAGCTGCAGGCCAAGCACAAGCTTATTGTTGAAGAAATCATGCCGGGAGGCGTCGACGAGCTCGGCGTGCTCCTCATGGGCCATGCAAAAGGCGCCTATTGGTATGGCTCGCAGCTCTCTATCGACCAAACGCGCGTCTTGGCGCCCTACAATAACGCCACGAGCTTGCAAGTTGCAGCCTCTGTGCTCGGCGCGTTTGTGTGGGCGCTTGAGAACCCGATGATGGGCCTCGTTGAGGCCGAAGAGATGGATCATAGCCGCGTGCTTGAAATAGCCAAGCCCTATCTCGGCATCGTGACGGGGGAGTACAGCAAGTGGACGCCTATCGAAGGCCGCACGCCGGCCGACAACCCGCTCTTCTCCCAAGACATCGATATGGAAGACCCGTGGCAATTCAAAAACTTCCGCGTGAGTTAACGCTTATATTTAAGGCTTTTCCAGGCTATTGACAAAATAGCCTTTTTCGTTATATAATACAGCTACCGACGAAATCCAAGTACTCGGCACCCGACTTTCGGGTTTGTCATCCCACTACTGACCTATAGATGACTATAGGCAGAAAGAAGAAAGGGACTAACAAATGAGCATTCGTTTTCACTTTGATCTCGCCGACCTGAAGAATGCTGGAGGAGTGATGGGTAAGTCACCCAACAATCTGAGCCAGCATATCAGGCTTTCGGACATTGAGATTAATGTCTCCGACCAGGGACATACGTATCTGGACTGGAGCGGGGATTTGCCTCTCACTGAGAGTCCGCCGAAGCTTGATCCCAAGCTGGTGAAAAACATAACCTACTACGCCTCCTTCCGTGTGGTTGCCACTCGTCGGACCGGCGAGTACGTCTATCGAAGCGCGACCGCCATCCTGGACCATGACCACTTCAGTAAGGAGGAAAGATATTCGCTGCATGTCGCTGGTACGGACCTCAACGACATGCGGCAGCTCTATCGCGATGTGCGCGAAGGTTGCATCTGGCCGGTCGTCGACTACGAGGGCGAGATGGTCCCGCCGCCTGCGCGCCATCTTCGCCAGCTCCTCGCTGAGGGATGGGCGATCATCCGCCGCGACTTGAACGAGCGCTTCCGCAACGCCAAAGCGTAGCAACCGCCCCGCACAAAAGAGCCCCGCGCTCAACTTTGTGCGGGGCTTTTTCTTTTGCAATATTTATTAAATTGCGCAACTTTGACAAAGCACCGGATGTGCTATGCTGTCTACATTAGTCGACAGGGAACTTTTATATATTTTTGAGATAACTATGGAAAAAGCACGTACGGGAGCAAAAGATTTCTTCTTGTGGGCAGGTGCCATGCTGTTTCTCTACACGAGCATCGTCGCGTTCATTACGCTTCTCTTTAGCTACATCAACTACGTCTTTCCGGATGCGCTCAACAATTACAACTTAAACCCCTACGACTCGGGGATGAGTTACCAGATGGCAATCCTGATTGTTTTGGTACCGCTCTTTTTGGTGCTGATGCATTTTATCCGCAAAGACATTGATAAGGAGCCTTCTCGAGCCGACCTGTGGGTGCGCCGCTGGGCACTCTACCTCACGCTTTTTGTAGCGGGCGTCACTATTGCAGTCGATCTCATAACTCTCCTCTACTACTTCCTCTCGGGGCAGGACATCACGGTGCGCTTTTTGCTCAAGGTGGCGGTTGTGCTCTTGGTTGGCGCGGCAGGCTTCATGCACTTCCTGGCCGACATCTGGGGCTATTGGATAGAATTCCCGTCGCGCGCACGCTCAGTGGGGTATGGCGTTGGGCTCTTGGTGGTCCTCACTATTGCTGCCGGTTTTCTTATTGTGGGTACACCGGGGCAGGCTCGCCACTACCGCCTCGACGAGCAGAAGGTAAGCGACTTGCAGAATATCCAGTCGCAGATCATCACCTACTGGCAGCAAAAGCAAAAGCTTCCGGTAAACCTCTCCGACCTCAACGACTCGCTCTCATACTTCACCTTGCCCAGCGACCCGCAAACCGGCGCATCCTATGAGTACACAGCAACTGGCGCTACAGCTTTTAGCATCTGCGCTACCTTTAACGACGCAAGCAAGGCAAACACAGGAGTTTCAGGAAGAGCTATCCCCGTGGCACCCTATGGGGCCATCAGCGATAACTGGGCACATGCTGCAGGCCACACTTGCTTCGCCCGCACGATAGACCCAGAGCGTTATCCGCCAATCAATACTAAATAACCCGCATAGTAGATGCAGTACGATCACGACAAAATAGAAAAGAAGTGGCAGAAGCGATGGGAAGAGTCGCAACCCAATCGCGTTTCTGAAGACGCTTCGAAAGAAAAAAGCTATCTCATGATCGAGTTCCCGTACCCTTCGGGAGACGGCCTGCATGTAGGGCACGTGCGCAGTTGGGCCGCCCTTGATGTCGTTGCGCGCAAGCGCCGCATGGAAGGGAAGAACGTGCTCTACCCCATAGGTTGGGACGCCTTTGGTTTGCCCACCGAAAACTACGCTATCAAGACCGGTCGCAACCCCAAAGATGTCACCAAAGAAAATACCGACAACTTTAGGCGTCAGATAAAATCTATCGGCCTCTCCTTTGACTGGTCGCGCGAGATAAACACCACCGACCCCGCCTACTACAAGTGGACTCAGTGGATCTTTCTCAAGCTCTATGAAAAAGGCTTGGCGTACAAAGCGAAGACGCTCATCAACTGGTGCCCCAAAGACAAAATAGGCCTTGCAAACGAAGAAGTGGTTGATGGCTGCTGCGAGCGCTGCGGCACGCCCGTTGTTAAGCGCGAGAAGGAGCAGTGGATGCTCGCGATAACGAAGTATGCAAAGCGCCTCTACGACGATCTAGACTTAGTCGACTACATCGAGCGCGCAAAAGTGCAGCAGAGAAACTGGATCGGCCCCTCTGAGGGCGCGGAGATAGAATTTGATACAACCGCAGGAGAAAAAATAAAGATTTTTACCACGCGCCCAGACACGCTCTATGGTGCCACCTATATGGTAGTTGCACCTGAACATGCGCTCCTCAAAACTCTTGCAGAAAAATCTTCAAACAAAGACGAAGTGCTTGCCTATGCTGCGGAGGCAAAAAATAAATCTGAAATAGAGCGCACCACAGAGGGAAAAGAAAAAACAGGAGTTGAGATTAAGGGCGTAAAAGCGATCAATCCAGCAAATAATGCCGAGATCCCGATTTTTGTTGCCGACTATGTGCTGGCGGGCTACGGCACCGGAGCGATCATGGCAGTGCCCGCGCACGATGAGCGCGACATGGCCTTTGCAAAAAAATTTGGCGTGCCAATTGTCGAAGTACTTGAACCTGAGACAGGAGAAAAGCTGCCTGACGAGCAATTTCGCTCTAGCATTGTGGCAGTTGTTGAAGATCCTTCAACCAAAAAAGTATTGACGCTCAATTGGGGTCCCAAACTTGGCGGCACATTGTTTGTGGGCGGGGGCCGCGAGGGAGACGAAGATGCTGAAGCAACCGCTCGCCGCGAAATTGCCGAGGAAACGGGCTACACAGACATCGAGCTTGTCTCAAAAACCGGCGTGCTTCACCACCATTACTTTGCGTTTTCAAAAAATGTCGCGCGCAACACCGAGATAGTGGGCCTCTACTTCCGCCTTTCAGGAGACTCAAAGGTTGATACTGCGCACCAAGCCGACGAAAAGGGGAACTTTGCGCTTGAGTGGCTTACGCCGGATGAGGTCTTGAACAAAATGGAAGATGAGAACCACCTTGTGGTGTTTAACACGCTCGTACGCGGCAAACCCTACACAGGCGCCGGCATCCTTAAAAACTCTGGCGAGTTTAACGGCACTTCGAGCGTTGAGGCGAAGAAAAAGATCACCGAAAAAGTAAGTGGGCAGTGGGTCACTACCTTTAAGCTGCGCGATTGGGTGTTTAGCCGCCAGCGCTATTGGGGCGAACCTATCCCAATGATCCATTGCGAGAAAGACGGCTGGGTACCGGTGCCAGAAAAGGATTTGCCCGTGGTGCTCCCTGAGGTTGAAAAATATTTACCAACCGACACCGGCGAGTCGCCGCTCTCAATCATGACTGACTGGGTCAACACTACGTGCCCCAAGTGCGGCGGCCCCGCAAAGAGGGAAACAGATGTGATGCCCAACTGGGCAGGCTCATCGTGGTACTGGCTGCGCTACACCGACCCGCAAAATGCGCAGGAATTTGCATCAAAAGAAAAGCTCGACTATTGGACGCCGGTTGATTGGTATAACGGCGGCATGGAGCACACTGTGCTTCACCTTCTTTACTCGCGTTTTTGGCATAAATTCCTTTACGACTTGAAGCTCGTGCCAAGCCCTGAGCCCTATATGAAGCGCACAAGCCACGGCCTAATATTGGCCGAGGACGGCTCAAAGATGAGCAAGAGCAAAGGCAACACCGTGAGCCCCGATGAGATAGTCAAAA
>OUMN01000013.1_pt1 | contig 12076 bp, 12 predicted proteins | sample 1691011 | NCBI WGS metagenome assembly OUMN01 (sample SAMEA3914864, study PRJEB12502) | metagenome | biome: forest; material: soil | place: USA | collected 2012-03-12 | depth 0.3 m
CTTCTCGCCTAGTCTCCCAGTAGTTGGTAGACTCGCTGATCCCCAGTGTTTCGTCGATCACCCGCGGGTAAAGACGGGTGATGAACCACTGCTCCTCCTGGCACTTTGTGCAGGTGCGAATGGCGCTGTTGTTCGGGTCGAGCTTCCAGGTGTGATGACACGCGCTTGCAGGAAAGAGAAGTTTCCACAGATCCCGAAAGAAGTTCACTACTGCTCTCATTTCTTCCTCCAAAGAGCAAAAACCTGCCCTATGTATAGCATGTAAAAAATTTCTGCGTTAGTGCCGGGGGTGGGACTCGAAAATGGAAAGTACACTTTTCGAGCGCCGCCAAAATGTGTCGACAGCACACTGCAAAACGCAAATTACTCATATAACGCAACGCAAGATCGAACGTCGGTGAGATAGTCAGCGATGATCACCGACACTCAGTTGTAACCAGGTTTTATCACTTTATGGGCAACCCGTGGGCAACCGCGGGAGCTAACCAAGAACTCGGCAGGGTCGTGATAGAACGCTGGTACAAACGAAAGGCCCCGCTTTGCGGGGCCTTTTCTTCGGAAATGTTACGCCTCGTCCGGTGGACCTGCAGGTTTCCAATTGAGCAACGAGTTTATCTGCGTCACAAGTTCTCTATAGGCCGCTTTGTAGGCGAGGACTGTAAACGTCTTTGGGCGGAAGGTAAGCCCCAATTCAAATGGGTCGATATCTTTTCCGGCAGGTCGGGCCCAGATGATCTTAGTGATGTTGCGCATCATGCTGCTTGTGGCCTCGCGAGCGGTAGGATTGTTGATGCAATAGCGGAAGGTTCCAAGCACAATATCCAACGCCGAACTGAAGTGAGAAGCGTTGGTGCAAGACAATGAGTAGCCCATAATCCGTCCAAGGTGAACGGTACTACCCGACGGCAAGATGAGACCTCGGGTGAACTTCTCAACTAGATAATCAAAATCGAGATCGCCACCTTCTACGCGGTCGAAAGTCACGAGGCCTCGCCGATTGTGTTTCTCCAGATACTGGTTGAATTTGCTTATTATCGTATTTGCTCCCCATACGATAGTTTTGTTGATGCCCTGTTCTCGAGCAATTTGGTGGAGGACTACATACACAAGGAATGTGCATCCAAGCTCAACACAGAGTGCCACGACGTCCTTTTTAGCTTGTACGAAATCCTCGATCGTCACCTGTTCTGGTCGTAGGTTGGTATCAAATTTGAGAATGTCTCCATCCCTGTAACCATACTTCTTGCGGATCTCGGTGATCCCTGCATCAAGCGCTTCCGCGCTTTCAGCAGGAACGATCAATCCGCCATATACAAAGAACTTGGCTTTCTCGTCTGACCCGGTGGACGTATTCGTTTCGTCAGCAAATAGTAGCTCCATCGCGCATAGTGTACATCGACGTTCTACAAAGTGGAATTGATCGTCCTAAAAGTGGAACGAGGGGTGGGCGAAAGTCCTTTCCCTAGGTGGTAGAATTGCTGAGTGAAAATCTATGTCGCCGGTAAGGATCTCACACACTCACGTCGGGTGATGGATACGCTTATCGCTGCAGGTCACGCCATTATCTATGACTGGGTGGCGCTCATCGACGAAGGACCAACCAAAGAGAAGGCGGTTCTAGAAGCCCAGGCCGTGAGAGATTGCGACCTGCTGGTCTATTTGTGGGAGCCGACACAAGAGAGCGCTCGCTACGAGGCCGGCATGGCGATGGGGCTAGGGAAGCCAGTCGTTGTGTCGGGCAAAACCGACGCCTTCTTCTTTCAACTTGATAACGTGCACCCGGTTGATTCCGACGAGCTTATTGTTGGAAAGATACAAGAACTTCTGTGATGGGATATGCCGTGGTCTGCAAAACAAAATCGGTTGGCGCGATAATGCGTGGGCAACCCGTGGGCAACCGCGGATAGCGAAGCTCTAAAACGTTGTTCAACAACGGTCTTTGTTGTGCCGGGGGTGGGACTCGAACCCACACGATCTTACGATCCGGAAATTTTAAGTCTCCTACGGCTACCATTACGTCACCCCGGCAGGTGTTTGGTAACACTGGAGGCCGTGGCGGGAATCGCACCCGCGTATAAAGGATTTGCAGTCCTTTGCCTTACTACTTGGCGACACGGCCAACGCGGGCACGAGGCCACGCGTTCTGCTACTTTATCGTTAATTAGACAGCTCGTCGAGGCGCAAGCGGTTCTTTTCGCCCTTGTCTATGACAAACTCCACGTGCGGAGGGAGCGCCTTTACTTTCTTTTTGAAGAAGTCTGAAAACTCGCTTCGGTTGCGGTTGGCAAACGCCACTGCCTGCTCTTCGTAGGAGTCGGGGAGCGCGGTGAGGAATATGTTCACGCGTTTGCCATCGGTTGAGATCTCAGTGCGGGTTACAGTGAGAAGCGTGTTGCGGTTGGCCTCGCGCGCCAAAAACTGCGCCGCCACTTCGCGTACAATCTCCTGCATTCGTTCGTTTCTATTTTCGTTCATACAATTCTACGGTGTTTATACAAAGCTTACGTCGAATGTTTCGAGGCGGTCGCCATTCTTAATTTCAGCATCGCTTTTTATCATCGCGCCAAACTCATCTCCTTTTTCTACCTTTTTTACCGCCACCTTGCCCGACTGCAGGCTCTCTATCTCGCCCGTGCCCACCTCGGCATCTTCGCGCATGATGCGCACCGATGCTTTTGCCTCAAGCTCGCCCACTTCTACGCGGCCGCCGAGCACGGTTTTGCCGCCCTGGGTGCTGAATACTTTAAGTATTTTTGCCGCAGCGGTCACGAGCTCGTTGCGCTCGCGCGGGCGGCGCTTCTCTATCTCAACGCTCAACCACTGCGTGAGTTCGTAGATGATATCGAAGAGCCCGACTTCAACGCCCTGGCGCTCGGCTAAGTCTTTAGCTGGCGCGTCTATCTTTACATTGAAGCCAACGACAAGGCCCGGCATTTTGCCACTCCCCACCATCCGTACGTCGTCTTGATTGATGGCACCCGTGCCTTGCGAAACTATCTTTACCTGGAGTTTGTCGCCGGTTTTTATTTTTTCTAGTTCGTGCACGACCGCCTCGCCCATGCCGGCGACGTCGGTCTTGATGACGAGGGGGAGCACTATAATGTTTTTCTCCTCCTCGACTGCTTCATCCGCCGAAGGCTCGCTCGCATCACTCCTTCGGACCCCTGTCTGCGCAGGGGTAGCCAGTCGCTCGCTCGCGACCTTTCGGCTTGCTTCAGCAACCTCTTCCTCTGCTTTCTTTTTAGTATCAATAGTGTGCCAGGAGGCGCCAACTTGCGGGAGCGTTGAGAATCCAACAATACGTATCGGGCTGCCAGGGTATGCTTCTTTTATTGGGCTCCCCAAAAAATTTTCCATGATGCGCACCGGGGCCAAGGACTCGCCGGAGACCACAAACTCGCCGCTCTTGATGATGCCTTTTTGCACGATGAGCGTCGCGGTGTTGCCGCGGCGGCTTTCGGTGTGGCCTTCAATCACCACGCCCTCGGCCGGCCCTTCGAGCGTAGCGGTCAAACCCTCAAGCTCTGCAGCGAGCAAGATCAAATCAAGGAGTTCAGGAATCCCTTCGCCGGTTTTGCCGGAGACTGCAACCGAGGGGATGGTGCCGCCCAAGCCTTCCAAAAATACATTGTTCTCAAGCAGAGAGTTGCGCGCCTTGTCTGCAAAAGCTCCAGGCTTGTCTATTTTTGTGATAGCAACGATGAAAGGGATTTTTGCTTCGTCGATGAGCTTGAGCGCCTCGAGCGTCTGCTGCTTTACGCCGTCTTCGGCGGAGACCACGAGCACAGCGACATCTGCGACTTCGAGCCCGCGCGTGCGCATAGCGCGAAACGCCTCGTGGCCGGGCGTGTCGAGAAAGGTTATGTGATGCTCGCCGGTGGCGTTTGTGTGCGTTGCTTCGTAGGCGCTGAGGTGCTGGGTGATGCCGCCTGCCTCTCCGGCAACGACGTTAGTGCGGCGGATGTAGTCAAGCAGGGTAGACTTGCCGTGGTCGATATGGCCCACAATTGCGACAACCGGCGGGCGCTCCCGCGTTTTTTCGTCTTGTTTGTTCATAGAGGTGTAGAGTGTTGGTCACGTTGTTCACAACCCTGCTTGCGGTTAGAATACAGTCATTATGCAATTTTTTAAGCGTCGTGTCTATGCAGACGCCGCGGCGGCTACGCCGCTCTCAAAACGCGCACATGCAGAGCTTTCGCGCTTACTCCATATATATGGCAATGCAGGCGGGCTTCATAGAGAAGCGCTTGCCGCAAAAGTTGAGCTTGAGGCCGCGCGCGAGCGCGCTGCACAGGCCATACGGGCCCACGCAGATGAAATCTTCTTTACGTCAGGTGGCACTGAGGCCAACAATATGGCGCTAGGGGGTGTAGTGAGCGCGATGGCAGGAAAATATGGCGACTTGCACGCTATCACCCTTTCGATAGAACACCCGTCGGTGCTTGAACCTTTGCGCGCGATGGCTCTTGAAGGTCACATTGAGCTCACGGAGCTTCCAGTTGAAAAAGATGGCAGACTCGACCTAAAAGTTTTGAAAGAGGCCATGCGGCCCAACACTGCGCTCATCTCTATACAGATGGTTAACAGCGAAATTGGAACGATTCAGGATATTCGCGAGATCGCAAAGATCGTGAGGCACGAGAAAAAGCTTCGCGACTCTGCGCTCCCTTTGCTATTTCACACCGACGCGTCGCAAGCTCCGCTCTGGCTCCCGCTTGCAGTTGAGTCGCTTGGTATTGATTTGATGACGCTTGATGGGCAAAAAATAATGGGCCCGAAGGGCGTCGGGCTTTTGTTTGTAAAGCGCGGCACTCCGCTGCAGCCTGTGGTGTTTGGCGGCGGGCAGGAGAGGGGTATGAGGAGCGGAACCGAAAATGTGCCGCTCATCGGCTCGTTTGCCGCCGCGCTTGAGGACGCACAAAAAAATGTAGAAAAGACGGCAGAGCGCGTGGCCTCGGTACGCGATTTCTTAATGAATGAAATACAAAGGCTTGTTCCTGCTTCTTCTATATATGGAGTGCTTGGAGAGTGGCGGGTCGCTAATAATGTGAACGTGCGTATACCCGGGCTCTTGGGAGACATGGCTGTCTTGGCGCTCGATGTTGAAGGGGTAGCTGCTTCGACCCGATCTGCGTGTTCAAGCGACGACGAAGCGCCGTCGCATGTCATACGTGCGCTTGGCGCCACGCCGCAAGATGCGCGCGAGGCTATCCGCGTTTCGCTCTTGCCCTCCGCCACCCGTGCCGATGCGCGCGCAATAGCGCTTGCACTCAAAAAAGTTGTACGGCGACACTCTCGCGTGGTAGAATAAGCATAATAAGCGTCTATGGATATCGAGCAGCTCACTAAACATCAAATCATCTTGCTCACGCTCCTCGTTTCGTTTGTCACGTCAATCGCGACAGGCATCGTTACCGTCTCTTTGATGGGCCAGGCACCTCCCGGGGTCACCAAAATAGTTAACCAGATAGTTGAACATACCGTTGAGACGGTAGCGCCTTCGCAGACGCAGGGTGCTGCGGCAGCCACAACCGAAAAAACAGTAGTGGTTAAGGATGACGATCTCGCCGCTCAATCTATAAGCACGGTGCAAAAGTCCGTGGTGCGCATCACTAAGGCAGGAGGGAAAGATTTGATAGCCCGCGGCGTCATCATAGATGCCAAAGGCACGACGCTCACCGACTCGGCAGCACTCTCCGCGAGCGGGGCAGATGCGTTTGACGCAATCCTTGCCTCCGGCGAGCGCGTTTCCGTTGCAAAAGTAAACATCTCAACCTCAAGCCCGATAGCAACGATCACGCTTTCGCTTGGCACCACCACGGGCTCAAGCCCAGCCAAAATTGGCACTCCGTCAAACCTCAAGCTCGGCCAATCGGTTATTAGAATAGGCGGCATGGGCTCAGACACGGTAGGCAACGGCGTTGTGGCGAGCCTGCCGAAGCAAGAAGATGGGTCGCTCAGCACCGTTGAGGCTACCGTTTCGGCAACAACGCCCGGATCGATCCTTATTTCGATCTTTGGAGAGGTTATAGGCATCGCAACGGGCACCGCTAGCTTGACAGGCTCTGATTTCTACAGTATACCGAATATATCAGAGAGTACGGGCGCAGTCGCCCCGAAAGCCACCGCAGATACTAGTTCGCAGTCCTAACTATAAAAAAATATGCCCCCATTCAACCACTTCACTACAAAGGCAAAAGAAGCGGTACGTCGCGCTCACGAGCTCGCGGTTGAGCGAGCACAAAACCAAGTGAGCCCGCTTCACCTGCTTGGAGCACTTTTGCTGCAAGAAGACAGCCTCGTTGCATCGGTACTCGAAAAAATCGAGGTCGATGTCATGCTGCTTACCGACAATGTGGTAGAAGCGCTCGAAGGCAACGGCACCGGCGCAACGCTTAGCCCTTCCTACCAGCTCTACCTCACGCCCGACCTCGTGCAGGCGCTTGAGAAGTCGGCAAAAGTCGCGGCCGAACTCCACGATGAGTTTGTCTCGACCGAACATCTCTTTATTTCAATTATGGACACCGCCGGGAGCGCGCGAGATATTCTTGCGAAGTTCCGCATCACTCGCGAAAGCGTGATGCAGGCGCTTGGAGAGCTTCGCGCTGCAAAGCCAACCAAAGAGGGAGGCGAGAAGAAATTCCGCGCGCTCCCCAAATATACCCGCAGCCTCACCAAGCAGGCGCTTGAAAACAAGCTCGACCCGGTCATCGGCCGCGACGAAGAGATCCAGCGCGTCATACAAATACTTTCCCGCCGCACCAAAAACAACCCGGTCCTTATCGGCGAGCCCGGCGTCGGCAAGACCGCCATCGCCGAGGGCTTGGCGTCGCGCATCGCTATGGGCGATGTGCCCGATTCTCTGCGTGATAAAGACCTCGTGTCTCTTGACCTGGGTGCGCTTATTGCTGGCACCAAGTACCGCGGCGAGTTTGAAGAGCGCCTCAAGGCAATCATCAAAGAAATCGAGCGCTCAGAGGGCAAAGTCATTCTCTTTGTCGACGAGCTCCACACCGTTATAGGCGCAGGCGCGGCAGAAGGCGGCATGGACGCAAGCAACATGCTCAAGCCTGCCCTTGCGCGCGGCAGCCTCCATCTCATTGGCGCAACAACCCTTAAAGAATATCAAAAGCATATCGAGCGCGATCCGGCTTTTCAGCGACGCTTCCAGCCGGTCTATGTGCTTGAGCCATCCACAAACGATGCGGTCGCCATCTTGCGCGGCCTCAAAGAAAAATATGAGCTCTTCCACGGCGTGCACATCACCGACGACGCTATTATCGCTGCCGTTGAGCTTTCTGCGCGCTACATCCCTGATCGATTCTTGCCTGACAAAGCGATAGACCTCATCGACGAAGCGTCGTCGTCTCTGCGCATTTCGCTTGAGAACAAGCCCCCGGTTTTGGAAGATGCGCATCGCCGCATCATGCGCCTTGAAGTTGAGAAGGAGGCGCTCCGCAAAGAGGCTGAGGGCGAAGATGGCAATCGCGACGCGAAAGCGCGCGTGAAGGCAATCGAAGCCGAGATAGCCGAGCTTCGCGAAAAGACTTCTGAAATCGAAGTTCGCTGGAAGAACGAAAAGCAGATCCTGCAGGACATCAAATCTATAAAGAAAGAACTTGAAATCTTGCGCCTTGAGGCGGACGCGACTGAAAACGCGGTCGACCTTTCTCGCGCGGCAGAGATCCGCTACGGCGAGATCCCGCAACTCGAGCGCGAGCTTGAACAGAAGACTAAGCGCCTAAAAAAGCTCCAAAGCTCACGCCGCCTGCTTAAAGAGGAGATAGCCGAGAGCGATATTGCTACCATTGTTTCAAAATGGACCGGCATCCCGGTTTCCCGCATGCTTGAAGAGGAGGCAAAGCGCCTTATGCGCATTGAAGAGGATCTCAAGATGCGCGTGGTCGGCCAGGAGGAAGCGGTGCAAAAAGTGTCTGACGCAGTGAAGCGCTCGCGCGCTGGCATCAGCGACCCAAACCGCCCCATAGCCTCATTTATGTTCTTGGGGCCAACCGGAGTCGGCAAAACCGAACTCACTCGCGCTTTGGCTGAGTTTATGTTCGACGACGAGAAAGCGCTCATCCGCATCGACATGTCAGAGTACATGGAGCGACACTCGGTCTCAAAGATAATCGGCTCGCCTCCAGGCTATGTAGGCCACGAAGAGGGGGGCAACCTCACCGAGCAGGTGCGCCATCGCCCGTACTCAGTCATTCTTTTTGACGAGATAGAAAAGGCGCATCCGGAAGTCTTCAACATTCTGCTCCAGGTGCTCGACAACGGCTACCTGACCGACGCCAAGGGCCGCCACGTCAACTTCCGCAACACGATTATCATCATGACGTCGAACATCGGCGCTCAGTATATCGACAAGATGGAGCAGATCGGCTTCGTACAGAACGCCGCCGATGCCGACAACTATCGCATCGCCAAAGACCGTGTTGCGCAGTCGCTCAAAGACTACTTCCGCCCCGAGTTCCTTAACCGCATCGACGAGATCATTGTCTTCAACATCCTCTCGCCTGAAGCGATTAAAGACATTGTGGGCATCCAGGTTAAGGAAGTAGTGGCGCGCCTCACCGCTAAAGACATCACCCTTACGCTGTTGCCCGAGGTGTTCGACTATCTTGCAAAGGAAGGGTATAACCCGCATTACGGCGCGCGACCTCTGCGCCGACTCATCCAGGATAAGATCCTCACCAAGGTTGCAAACCTCATGGTTGGCCGCGGCGTGCTCTCAGGGGGCGCTATCACCGTGGGGGTTAAAAACAATGAGTTTACCTTCGATGTTCGCAAGTCATCTCGCGGAAAAAAGGTAGCTTCAAATGTGCTCGACGAAGAAGAAGTGACTTCAAAATAAGTCTGCGTTAAAAAAGAAACCGCTCCGGAGAAGTCCGGGGCGGTTTTGTCTAGGGCCAGTCTTTGTTGACCCGCTTTGCGTAGGCGATTATCAGGTAGTTGATGTTCCAACCGATGCAGGCGCCCACAAGCGCCGCTGCGATGCCGGCCAGCGCATAGAAGAACGCTGAAGTCCATCCGATGGTCGCACCTATTGCTTGCAGCGCATATGTATAGCTGCCAAACGACTGCCGGTAGTATTCAAGCATGAGCATGAAGCCGCCAAAAATACCGGCGGTCATAACTCTCACCGCTGAGGCGTCGTCTGGATAGGCGTAGAGCGCGGGACCTATCGGCAGCAGCAGGGCCGTGACAAGCCACGAGAGGGCTTCAGGCGTCGACGCGTATCCTTTTGCTGCGCCAGGGATAAATGCGAGGGGCACCAGCGCAACGGATATGGCAACGCATAGGCCGAGCATCCCGTGACGGAAGAAATTGACGAACATGAGATAGCCTTTCCTGGGTTCAATCTGCCGCTACAATAGGGCACATAGGAAAGCGGGTCAACATCCCAGTTACATTAGTAGAACGGGCAATAGTGTGTCATAAAGCAATTTAAACTACTTTTTGTCAAAAATACCTATATACTTGAGCTTCTACTCATAACATACATTTTTGTGACTGACGAAATGAAACCCGCAGAGGCAACTCCCGTTGTTACCGAGCCCGTGGCCGCACCGGCTGCGCCCGAGGTAGCTCCGGCACCGGCTGCTGAAACACCGGCTGCATAATAAAAATCCCCGCACATCGCGGGGATTTTTTATTTGGTGCGCCGGGTAGGATTCGAACCTACGTAGGCCGAAGCCGCTTGGTTTACAGCCAAGTGTAATTGACCACTCTACCACCGACGCATATTTCAATTTACAAACACGAACACATGCCTCAGGGATACTCAACCGGTCCTATGACCGCTACCACCGACGCATATGTCAATTTGCTGCTGTCGAACCCACTCACTGTACACTTTTTGTGCCTTCTTGTCAGTATCGCTGTTTCGGGGTGCTACAATAAAGCGGTATATGTCTAGGCGTGGCCTCGCTGCTCTTTTTCTTGCTATTGGCATCGCTATAGTGGTGCCCTCAATCGCGCTCGCTGCCTCTGCAGGCCTTGTGCCGTGCGGGGTAGTGAGTCCAGGTACTTCTGCTGATCAGGTGTCACAGCAGGCGACCGAATGCCAGGCTTGCAGCATTGTCACCCTTATACAAGGACTCATCACCTTCCTCATCGGCCTCTCGGTGCCTATAGCAATGGCCATGTTTGCGTATGCAGGAGTGCTTTACTTTACCTCAGGCGCTGGCGGAGGGAATGAAAATATCAGCAAAGCCAGGCGCATTTTCTCTTCGACTCTCATGGGCTTCGTGCTTGCCCTCGCTTCCTGGCTTATTGTAAACACGATCTTGAACACGATTGTAAGCAAAGCATATTTCCAAAACAGCGGCGATTGGTTCCATATAAAATGCACCACAAGAGAGCCTGGCACTGACACGCTCGGCAGCGTGATAACTCAGCACTTAGGTTGGGCACCTGCAGTCTCGGCGCCACTCCCGCAAGAAACGCCAAATCTCACCTGCAACCCCGGCTATATTCCTAAGGATGGAGACTGCATAAACTCCAAAGGGGATATACAGACTCCCACTATCACCAATAGGAGCGGGACAGGGGCCACTGCACTGTGTATCAATAGCAATTGCAGCCCATTTGCTCTTCAATCTGCTGGCTTCAACACAAAGAGCGCAGCGGCAATGTCGTGCATTGCGCTCACTGAAAATGGCGGTCGCTCAACCGGCTGCAATGGCAATGCGTGCGGCACCTTTCAAATTATGTTAACCGTAAACAAGCTTCAAGGGTCGGCATGTGCGCAGTTTAATAATGGCAATCCAGTGCTTAACTGCCCGGCACTATGCAAAGGCTCTAACGGCATCGCGGTGCAAACACAAGCATGTCAGCCCTGCTACCAGGCAGCAAACAACTCGGCATGCAATGCGCAGTCTGCTGCAGCGCTCTATGACCAGGTGGGCTATGCCCCATGGACAACCTCATCGGACAACCAAAACTCTGGATCGTGCGTCGCTAAGTATGGAAATTAATGTATGAATCTCAATAAACTAACAGCAGTGGTGGTCGTCATAACCGTAGTGGTGCTCTTGGCGCTCGGTGGAGCATTCGTTGCATACCAGATGCTTGGGTCCTCTGGTACACCAGCTGAGGGTGACAATACGCTTCCAATTGATACCGGCAATGTAAGCACGGGTGGCACGGTCAATGTGCCATCGCAAACCTCAAGCAGTACATCGTCTGGCGTTGCGACGAAGCCACTCTCATCTCCCGATGGAGGGAGTGTGGCCGTGAAAGATTTTCTTAAAGATCCGGCTACCGTCAAAGACCCGCTCAATAAGGGGCATTACTTTATAGGCCCTCACCCGAGGGAGGGGGTAGAAGATGCTACCGCCTCTGACAACCCCGAGTATGTCATCGAGTATAGTGATGCAGACCAAAGCTTCACCATAAGCCTGATGCAGGAGCCGCTTGCTCAAACCAGGCTCGACATGGAAAAATATTTAATGAATAAGCTCGGCATTAGCCAAAGCGACATGTGCCACCTCAACTACCTTGTGAGCGTCCCTACCACGGTAAACACCTACTATGCCGGGTACAGCCTGGGATTCAGTTTCTGCGCTGATTCAGTGGCTTTATAGGGCCTTTTCTGGACTATTGCGCGAAACGGCTTTGTAGGTTATATTGAGTCGCGTTATGTCACAAGACCGACTCATCCGCCTCGCCTGCCAGAACTGCAAGCGTATTAACTATTGGTCGTCCAAAAACAAGAAGCTCGTCGAGCGAAAGATCGAGCTTAAAAAGTGGTGCAAGTGGTGCCGCAAGCAGACCGTCCACAAGGAGGTCAAGAAATAAGACCATAGAAAAAACCGGCTCATGGCCGGTCTTTTCTTTTGCTGCGGGCGATGTAGGAATCGGACCTACAATAGCGGTTTTGGAGACCGATGTGATACCATTTCACCAATCGCCCTTGTGCCGCATTTTAGCTTGAAATGAAGCCTTTTGCTAGGCGCAATGCCTCAGTTTTACTCTCGGTCCATTTGATGTCGGGGTTGCGCTTAAACCAGCGATATTGCCGCTTTGCGTAGTTGTTGATGGCACCCTCAAGCCTTGTGAGCATTTC
>OUMN01000019.1_pt1 | contig 10552 bp, 9 predicted proteins | sample 1691011 | NCBI WGS metagenome assembly OUMN01 (sample SAMEA3914864, study PRJEB12502) | metagenome | biome: forest; material: soil | place: USA | collected 2012-03-12 | depth 0.3 m
GTATCAGCGAGCGAAACTCAAACTCCGCGAGCATATCGAGTATTTTCTGCTTCGAGAGCGACGGATGCCACTCTTCTTTAGGGATCGTGAAGTTGATGGGTGCGTCTCGGCGAATGGTCGCGAGCATCTTACTAAACTCCGCTTCCTCCTCGCCTGCCTTCAGCTTCTCTATCATCCCATCTTTGATGCCTGCCTCCTTAAGCTTTTCAGGATGCTTCTTGAGCACCTCGTATATTTCTTCGATGGTGCCAAACTCGCTTATCAAAATTTCAGCAGTCTTCTCGCCAATGCCCTTCACCCCTTTAATGTTGTCGCTCGGGTCGCCGCGCAAGCCTTTGAAGTCAGGAATGAGCTCGGGGCCAAAGCCAAAGCGCCCGCGCACCGCGTCTTCGTTATAAATTATCGTGTCGGTTATCCCCTTCTTGAGCGTATAGACGCGGATATGGTTGTCTTGGATGAGCTGCATCGTGTCCATGTCGCCCGAGGCGATGATGAGGTCGATGTCTTTGTTGTCTTTGAGTTCTTCGGCAACGGTGCCAATGATGTCGTCGGCCTCAAAGCCTGCAAGCTCGTAGCGCGGCACGCCAAAGGCGTCTAAAACTTCGCGCGAGCGGATGAGCTGCGACACGAGCGCGTCGTCGGTCTTGAGCCTCGTTGCCTTGTAGTCGTCGTAGGCGTCGTGCCTGAAGGTCGGGCCCGGCAGATCGTAGGCGGCCACTATGTAGTCGGGCTTGAGTTCTGACACTATGCGCAAGAGCATCGACACCAGGCCATAGAGCGCCCCGGTAGGCTCACCCTTGCTTGAAGCAAACTCAGGCATCGCGTGATAACCGCGGTGGAGTATCGCGTGGGTGTCGAGGATGACGAGGCGTTTTGTGTCTTTCTTTGCAGCCATAGGTTAGACGCTATCCAGAGTTTACTCTGGATCAATCAAACTGAATATACCTCTCCTCGCTCGACGCGTCTTGCGACGAGAGTTTGAGCGCCACATCCGGCGCGGGCAGCGCGCCCTCTATCCTTTCGGGCCACTCCACGACCACCAAGGCACCCGGGTCGAGCAAAAACTCCGCGGGTTCAAGCGCAGCAAATTCTGCCGCGTCGCTCAAGCGATAGGCGTCGATGTGTACGAGCTTTTCAAACGGCTGCCCCGAAAGCGCGTAGCTCTTCATGAGCACGTAGGTCGGGCTCACGACGGTGTCAGCAACGCCAAGCGCGCGAGCTAGCGCTTGAGTAAAGGTGGTCTTCCCCGCTCCGAGCTCGCCCGAGAGCGTGATGAGCGCAGCCTTGTTGCGCGTTTCTTTTGTTGGGAGCTTTTCAAGCACGCGAGCAACGAGCGCAGGCAGGTCGTCTTTCGCTACTTTTTGGACACTTTGCTTCTCCATAGGCTCCAGTGTATCAAACACGCTGTATAATTGGCGCATATGGTTGAGTTTGCTGACGTTGAGCAGCAAAAACGAATAGACTTTCTGCGCCGCCGCGAGGAAGAAGAGTTGGCGCAGATGCTCTCTGCAAAATATGGGGTCGAGTACATCGATCTGACATTAGTCGCTGTAAACAGCGACGCACTGCGCCTTTTAACCGAGGCTGAGGCGCGTGACGCCGAGGTGGCCGCGTTTGGCCGCGTAGGCAAACGCATCTCGCTTGCGGCGCGCGCGCCCGAAAACCCGAAGGTAAAGACAATCATGCAGAAGCTCACCGAGATGGGCTATGAGGTGACCCTTTTCATGTGCTCGCAAGAGAGCCTCAAGCGCGCGTTCGCGCACTATGCCGAGCTTTCATACGCGACCGAAACAAAAGCAGGCGTCTTCGAGCTTTCAAACGAAGAGCTCGAGGCCCTGTTAGACAAAGTGACCGGCCTCGCCGACATCTCAAACCTCATAAACGAAGCGATAAGCCTCAAACACGCATACCGCATCACCCGCATACTCGAAGTTATTTTGGCGGGCGGCTTGGGGCTCGGCGCCAGCGACATCCACTTTGAGCCCGAAGAAACAGACGTGCGCCTGCGCTACAGGCTCGATGGCGTCTTGGTCGACGTCTTAACCTTCGACGCAGAGACCTACCACCTCGTCGTGTCGCGCATCAAACTGCTCTCAAGCCTCAAGCTCAACATCGCGAGCGAGGCGCAAGACGGGCGCTTCGAAATCAAGATTAAAGGCGAAGAAATCGAGATCCGCTCCTCAATACTCCCCGGCAACTATGCCGAGACCATTGTGCTGCGCATACTCAACCCTGCGGCGATAGGTGTGCCGCTTCAAGAACTCGGCATGGAAGCAGACCTGCGCGCCCGGATAGAGAAAGAGATTCATAAAGCAAACGGCATGATCCTCAACACCGGCCCTACGGGCTCCGGCAAAACCACCACGCTCTACGCTTTTTTGCGCGAGGTAAACAGCCCCGATTCTAAAATCATCACCATCGAAGATCCGGTTGAGTATCACCTCAAGGGCATCGTGCAGACGCAGGTGGATAAAAAAGAATATACCTTTGCCGCGGGCCTGCGCTCCGCGCTTCGCCAAGACCCCGACATCATCATGGTCGGCGAGATCCGCGACGCCGAAGTGGCAACCACCGCCATCAACGCGGCGCTCACGGGCCACTTGGTGTTCTCCACACTCCACACCAACAATGCTGCGGGCTCCTTCCCTCGCCTCATCGACCTTGGCGTAGATGAAAAAATTCTTTCTTCATCTATAAACGTGGCGATGGCGCAGCGTCTCGTGCGCAAGCTATGCCCCGCGTGCCAAGTAACCCGCCCCGCAACACCTGAAGAAAAAATAATAATCGATAAGACGCTCGCCGGAGTGGTGAACAAAGCGCTCATCCCCGCCGACCAAAACACGGTGCACGCGGCAAAAGAGGGCGGCTGCCCCGAGTGCCATGGGCGCGGCTTCAAAGGCCGCATCGGCATCTACGAAGCTATTTTCATGGACCAGTCGATAGAAGAAATTTTGCGCAAGAATGCCAGCGAGCGCGAGATAGCCGCAGCGGCCAAGGCACAGGGCGTGCCCAACATGCAGGAAGACGGTGTCTTAAAAGTTTTGCGCGGCGTCACCTCACTCGACGAACTCAAACGCGTCATCGACTTCGATACGAATTAGTATTGCAGTAAAAATCAAGGGCTCAAACGCTCGCGAATGAAAAAACGCGCCGGTCAACGATGACAGGCGCGCTTTGCGGGAGTAAAATTCTATTCAGATTCTTCGAGCAGACGTACCTCTAAGCAATAATCTCATTAGACCAGCTAATGAGCGGTCAACCAATGCTAAGGATAACCTCCGCAATCTCCGTTAGGAGACGCCGAAATGTCCTCGTAGTGGCCCCAAAACCCGTGAAGGCCTCATTGCTTAGAGATACGTATGTTCGAACCGCCAAAATCGGGCCTGTGCCCCGGCGGGATATAATCAAAAACAAGGCTCCTACAGAAGAGGAGCGCTAATACAAGGTTAGCATACTATACCCCACATGTCAAGCGATCTTGAAACCACCCCTACAGGAGACGAATTTGAGGAGGCCTCCCCCGCTTCCGTGCCTTCGGATAAGCTTTTTTTGGACCAGACGCTCCGCCCCGCTTCGTGGGACGAGTATGTCGGCCAGGAGGCTATCAAAAACAATCTCAATATATTGATACGCGCGGCAAAGGAGCGCGAAGCGCCGCCCGAGCACATTTTGTTTTACGGGCCGCCAGGTTTGGGCAAGACGACGCTCGCGCACCTCATCGCCCGCGAGCTTGGCGGCGCCTTGCGCTCAACCTCGGGCCCGGCAATCGAAAGGGTTGGCGACCTCGCAGCCTTGCTCACCAACTTGCAGCCGGGTGACATTCTTTTTATAGACGAGATTCACCGCCTCGGGCGCCAGATAGAAGAAGTGCTCTACCCAGCGATGGAGTCGGGAGTGCTCAATATCATCATCGGCAAAGGCCCTTCGGCTCGCACGCTTGAGCTGCCCTTGCCTCCGTTTACGCTCATTGCCGCAACAACGCGCGTTGCCGACCTCTCGGCGCCGCTTCGCTCGCGCTTCTCGGGCGGCACCTTCCGCCTCGAGTTTTATAGCGAGGACGACATCGCGAAAATAGTTGCGCGCTCGGCAAAGATTTTAGGAGTTGAAGTAGACGAAGGCGGCGTGCGGGAAATCGCGCGACGCTCTCGCTCGACTCCGCGCACCGCCAACTATCTTCTCAAGCGTGCACGCGACTACGCGCAGCTCAAACGCACCTCGCTCTCTAAACAATCGGTCAACGAATCTTTGGGCATGCTCGAGGTAGACGAGCTCGGCCTCTCGCCACTTGATAGAAAACTCCTCGACGTCATCATCACGCGCTTCGCGGGCGGGCCCGTGGGCGTGTCGGCCATCGCCGCTGCCCTTGCCGAAGAGCCTTCAACCATTTCAGATGTGCACGAGCCCTATCTTCTACAATTGGGGCTCATCGAGCGCACCCCGCGTGGGCGCGTGACAACCGATGCCGCCTACACACACTTGGGCTACACTCCTCCGGCCAAGCGCGATGTTGGCAGCGAGAACGAGACGCTTTTGTAATTTGCTTTTGTAGAAAATAAAAATAAGGTATAACCTCTTTATATGGCTGGACACAGTAAATGGGCAAAACTTAAACACGTTAAGGGAAAGACCGACGCGCAAAAGTCGAAATTGTTTTCAAAGTTGCTGCGCTTCGTCTCCGTTGAAGCTAAAAAGGCTAAAGGCATCCGCACCGCGCCTGGCCTGCGCGCTGCAGTAGAGAAGGCGCGTGCAGCAAATGTGCCCTCAGACAATATCGAGCGCGCGATAGACAAAGCATCTGGCTCTGGCGCCGAGCTTGAGGCAGTGACCTACGAGGCATACGGCCCCGGCGGCTGCGCTTTGGTTATCGAGGCCTACACCGACAATCGCAATCGCACCGTGCAGGAACTCAAACATCTTCTCAGCCTTCATGGCGGCTCCTTGGCCAACCCGGGCGCTGCGATGTGGGCATTCCAGAAAAACGCTGAAGGCGCTCTTGAGCCGCTCGCCCCGATGGAATTGACCGACGAAGACGCTCAAAAAATGGCCGAACTCTCTGATGCTCTCGAAGAGCACGATGATGTCAACGAAATCTACTCAAACGCCGCATAGGGTGCTGGCGTTTGACCCGGGCTACGAGCGCCTCGGCGTAGCGGTTGTTGAGCGCGAAGGCTCAAAAGAAACCCTCATCCACTCTGACTGCGTCCGCACTGCGGCCTCTCTCTCGTTTGAGGATAGGCTTTTGGCCGTGGGCGAAGCGGCTGAAAAACTCATTAAGGAGTATTCCCCTGCCGCCGTGGCGCTCGAGGATATTTATTTTCAAAAAAACGAGAAGACGGCCACCAAGATAGCCGAGGTGCGAGGCCTTTTAACCTACATAGCCCGCAAAGCGGGACTTTCTGTCTATCACTTCACCCCGCAGGAGGTAAAAGTGGCGGTCACCGGCTACGGAAAGAGCGATAAAGCCGCCGTTTCGATGATGGTTTCTAAGCTTGTAAGATTGCCAAACAAAAAACGTCTCGACGATGAGATGGATGCCATAGCCATAGGGCTCACCTGCCTGGCCACCCATCGCTAACCCTCTCCCCCTCTTGCGTTTGCGCTATCCACAGGGTCTGCTGCAAAAAATATTTGCAAATGGCCGCGAGTTTGATAAAACACACAACATTGGAAGTCATACCATTCATTTAGAAGCTAATTGACACCAACCATGCGAGACGAATTCGAACTTGAGGAGCCCATACTAGCCTTCGACACCGATGAGGATGACGATGAGGCCATCTTCGGCGCAACCGACGATGACGCAGACGAAGACCTCGACGATGAAGACGAGGAGGAGGAAGCTACCGACGACGAAGACGAAGAGGAGCTCTAGAGAGAAAATCCCGCTTTAAGCGGGATTTTTATTTGATGATTATTTTGAGGAAGCGATGCTTGCCGATGCGCAGTGAAACGGAGTGGTGCACTTCATGGCTTAGATCTTCGATCTTTTTGCCATGCTCGTCGCTTATCGCTCCTTGTGAGGCAAGGCGGCGAAGCTCGCTTTTTGAAAGGCCCGTCGAGGCGAGGGCATCTATATATGAGGTGCCCGCGGGGGCAGCAACTTCAGGAATGTCGGTTGGAGTTTCCCCTTTGCTGAACGTGCTCTCCCATTCTCCCTGAGCTTTTTGAGCGGCCTCTTTGCCGTGGTAAAGCGAGGTGATCTCAAACGCTAAGCGGAGTTTCGCTTCTTTGGGATGCATCTCTAAGATCTTCGGGATCTCTTCAAGCGGCACGCGGGTGCACAGGTTAAAGTATGTTTCAACTTGGGCGTCGCCCATGCTCATCACTTTGCCGAACATGTCCGATGGTGTTGCGGTGAGGGCGATGTAGTTGCCGCGGCTTGAAGACATCTTGGTGCCATCGAGCCCATCGATGAGCGGATTCATTAAAATATCCTGAGGGGTTTGGCCAAGCCGCTCTTGCATCGCGCGGCCGGCAAGAAGGTTAAATTTCTGATCGGTGCCGCCAAGCTCGACGTCGGCTTTGATTGCCACGCTGTCATAGCCCTGCATCAGGGGGTACAGCGTCTCGCGCAAGCTAACGCGCTTGCCGGCGTCGAGCCGGCGCTTGATGACCTCGCGTGCAGTAAAGTCTGCGACAGAAAACATGTCGGCATGCTCGCCTATCTCGCGATAGTTGAGTTTTTCGAGCCACTCGCTGTTGTAGCGGGTCTCCACCTTCGAAAGATCGAGGATCTTCCCTGCTTGTTTGAAGTAGGATTGTTTGTTTTTCTCTATCACTTCCTGAGCGAGCATCGGCCGCTCGCTTTCTTTGTCTGAAGTGTCGCCGATGACGGCAGTAAAATCACCGACAATCAAAACAATCTGGTGTCCAAGCTCTTGGAAGTCGCGCAGCTTAAGGAGCGGTACCGCGCGCCCTATGTGGAGGTCGGGCGACGTAGGGTCAATGCCGAGCTTGATGCGCAGGCGCTTGCCCGAGAGGAGTTTTTTGCGCAAATTTTCTTTCACTATTACCTCGGACACACCGCGAGAGAGAAGCTCGTCTATCTTCTTCTCGTCGGTTGAGACGGCTACTGCTTTAGAAAAAATACCCATATGCTATTTGCATTACTGTAGCACAAGCGCCCTTGTGATAGAATGCTCGTATATATGCGCTTCTCTCTGCCGAAGGGGCGGCCTGACATGAAAAAACACGCGAAACGGACGGCCGCGCATGCTCGCAAGCACTGGCGAGTCATTTTGCTGTGGTGCGTCGTGGCATTTTTCATAGGCACGGGCCTTTTGTTCCTGTGGGCGGCATCGCTCAAGCTGCCAGACCTCGCCTCGCTTGATGACCGCAAAGTTGAGCAGTCGGTCAAGATCTACGACCGCACGGGCTCGGTCCTCCTTTATGACCTGCACGACAACATCCAGCGCACGGTGGTACCCCTGACCCAGATCTCCCCCAACGTGCAGCACGCAACCATAGCGATTGAAGACGCTGAGTTTTATACCCACAAAGGCATCCGCCCGCTCTCGACCCTGCGCGCGATATTTACCAACATCATCACCGGCAAGCCATTCTCGGGCGCCGGCGGCTCGACCATCACCCAGCAAGTCATCAAAGGTTCGGTCCTAACCGGCGACAAGACGGTCGCACGCAAGCTTAAAGAGTGGATCTTGGCGCTCAAGCTCGAGCAGACCATGAGCAAAGATCAGATTCTTGAGATCTACCTCAATCAGGCGCCGTATGGCGGCGCTATGTATGGCGTTGAACAGGCATCTGAAACCTTCTTCAACAAACACGCGAGCGACCTCGACGTTGCGGAGTCGGCATACTTGGCGGCTGTCCTCCCTGCTCCGACCTATTACTCCCCCTACGGCAATCACAAGGCTGACCTTGATGCGCGCAAAAACCTGGTGCTCTCCAAGATGCTCGAACACGGCTACCTGAACCAGGAGGAGTATGACGCTGCAAAAGCAGAGCAAATAGTGTTCCAGCCGCAGCGCGACTCCTCGATACAAGCGCCGCACTTTGTGTTTTACGTTCGCCAGTATCTTGAAAATAAGTATGGGCCCGATGCGCTTGAGCAGAGCGGCTGGAAGGTGACGACCTCGCTTGATGCCGACCTGCAGGCCAAAGCGGAGGAGATAGTAAAGACAAACGCGCTCTCCAATGCCGATAAGTTCAATGCATCAAACGCGGGCATGATCGCACTCGACCCTAAGACCGGCCAGATACTGGTGATGGTAGGCTCGCGCAACTATTTCGATACGCAAATAGACGGCAACTTCAACGTAACCCTCGGTGAGCGCCAGCCGGGCTCAACCTTTAAGCCGTTCGCGTATGCAGAATCGTTTATCAAAGGCTACACGCCCGACACGGTGGTGTTTGACGTGCATACGCAGTTCCAGACCACCTGCGCAGCAGACAACTACACGAGCGATGGCGAGTGCTACTCGCCGGTCAACTATGACGGATTGTTCCGCGGTCCCATGACGCTGCGCGACGCGCTCGCACAATCTATCAACGTGCCCGCCATCAAGGTGCTCTACTTAGCAGGAATCGCCGACACGCTGCGCTTGGCGAAGTCTATGGGCATCTCAACCCTGGGTGACCCTAACCAATATGGCCTCACGCTCGTTCTGGGCGGCGGCGAAGTGACGCTTCTTGATATGACAAGCGCCTACGGCGTGTTTGCAAACAATGGCATCAAAGTTAGCCCGGTTGCAGTGCTCAAGATAGAAGACTCGCAAGGCAAAGTTATTGAAGACAACACGCAACCTCAAGGCTCGCAGGTGCTGCCGGCAAATATCGCGCAAGAAATAAGCGACATCCTCTCAGACTCCGTTGCGCGCGCGCCTTTAGGCGAAAACGATCTCTTCTCATTCGGCGGGCGCGACGTGGCGGTAAAGACCGGTACCACCAACGACTATCGCGACGCATGGACGGTCGGATATACCCCGAACATGGTCGTGGGTGTGTGGGCGGGCAACAACGACAACTCTTCAATGGTTAAGAAGGTCTCCGGCTTCATTGTGGGCCCTATGTGGAGCCAGTTTATGCGCTACGCGCTCACCAAGCTTCCGGATGAGTCATTCACCCGCACCGAGGTATATGAAGCAGGGCTCAAGCCTGTGCTGCGAGGCGTGTGGCAAGGAGAAAACTCGAGCGTACAAAACGGCATCGAGTATGTGACGCAGTCGGTGCACGAAATCCTCAACTGGGTAGACAAGCGCGACCCGACAGGGCCTATTCCCTCAAACCCTTCAAGCGACCCGCAGTACAACCTCTGGGAGGTGCCAGTGCGCGCATGGGCGCAAGCAAACGGCTATGTAGACGGATCACTCGTGCCGGTTGGCCCAGCGTCGGGCACACAGCCTTTTAGCAGCACAACAAACAGCTTCTAGCGGTTCATCGGCATTGCGAGATAGAAGAATGATTCGTCTGCTGCGTCTCGTATAAGGAGCGCCTTGCCGGGACCATTAGAGTGCACGCGCACGCTCTCCCCTACTATCCCCTGCAAGCTGTCCGAGAGGTAGCGACCGTTAAAGTTCATGGACACCGCGTCGCCCGAGATGGTTGAGCGCACGGTTGAGATTTCCTCCCCCACATCAGGGTTGCGCGAAGACAGCACTATCGCTTTTTTCTCCGGATCAACACTCAAAGACACTTGTGCGAATTTATCTGCGAATACCGAGAGGGATTTAAGCGCTTGTGATATATCCTCACGAAGCGCGATTGCTTCTGTTGTAAACGATTTTGGAACGATCTGGCGGTAGTTTGGGAACGTACCGTCGATGAGTCGGCTTGTGAAGTAGATATCCTTCACATGAAGCGACAATTGGTGCTCGTTATAGTAAATTTCGATTTCCTCGTTTACTCCTTCAGTGAGGCGCATGAGTTCGGTTGCATTACGTATAGGTAAAAGTAGCTGAGGTATGCTTCCTCCGCCTTTAAGCGGCACTATTTTCTCGGCTAAGCGGAAGGAGTCGGTAGCCGCAGTCACCAGCTTCCCTGCTTCGGCATATATCACCACGCTTTGAAGTTCAGGCTTTATAGCCGATGTTGAAGCGCAATATGCAACATTTTTTATCGCACGATTTAGGTCACTTGCTTTGATGGTGAATGAAGATGATGCAGAAACGCGCGGCAATATAGGAAAGTCTTCATGCGGCACCGTTTTAAGCGACGCGTTAAGGCGCTCAGTTTCAACCTTCAGTATTTCTCCTACAAGCGTGAAGACAATTGATTTTGAGCGGATGTTGCCCAAGACGCCGCTTAGAGTAGCTCCCGGTACCGCCACTATCCCTTCGGTGGTTACTTTTGCCGGCACCACAATCTCAACGCCGCATTCTAAGTTAGTTGCGCGCACGATAACTCTATTTCCCTTTTCAGCCACTATGAGCACACTGGAGAGTACCGGCAGGTTAACCCTCCGTTCGATAAAACGAACAGCAACTCCTATTGCGGTGCTTAGTTGTTCTGATGTGCTTTCGAATTTCATATGACTGGGATAGGAGTTGTTACTAATCTATTTATATAAATCTATTATTACTATTAGTACTGTGGA
>OUMN01000027.1_pt1 | contig 9912 bp, 9 predicted proteins | sample 1691011 | NCBI WGS metagenome assembly OUMN01 (sample SAMEA3914864, study PRJEB12502) | metagenome | biome: forest; material: soil | place: USA | collected 2012-03-12 | depth 0.3 m
CCCACGAAGTAGCCCGTGTTTTCTACCTGGCCGAAACTCTCATAAATTTCAGCATGCTCGTGCCCATGGCCCTCAATCTTGATGCCCTTAACTTCGGCGCTCTCGCCGCCGCCTATGTGCGTCGATTCTATCCCCTGCTCGTGGAGTATGGCAGCAACCGATGCGTTTGAAACCACATGCGCGTTCGGGTTTTTCTCGAGTACGTTTTTAAGCGACTCTACATGCAGGTGGTCGCCATGCTCGTGGGTGATGAGGATAATATCCAAGCACTCCTGCGCCTCTTGAGCCTCAATTGAAAAGCCTCCTGGGTCGGTCATTATCTTGAGGCCATCTGTCTCGAGCACCAGGCAGCAATGCCCCAATTTCGTTATTTTCATAGTCGAGAGAGTGAGTGATTAAAAATTAATTTTTTGTTCCGAGCGAACGATGACTATATACTGCGAAGCAGTCTATAGAAGGCCATTATAGCGCTCCCCTGCATGAACGCATCATGAAGGAAGAACCTAAAAGCCTTATTTCTGAACGCTTGGGAGGTCGAGGTGCGAAAGGGCGTCGGAGAAGGTTGAGCCAACCTTTTTGCCGGGGTTGAAGATGTTGAGGGGGTCGAATATCTTTTTAACCTCGAGGAAGAGTGCATACATCTCGGACCCAAACATCTTCTCGACGTAGGGCGTGCGGATGAAGCCGTCGTTATGCTCGCCCGAGATAGAGCCGTGATACTCGATAACAAGGTCGTAGACTTTGTGGCTCAGCTCATCAATGGTTTTTGCGACCGTAGGGTCATTGGGGTCAACGAGCGGGATGATATGGAAGTTGCCGTCGCCCACGTGCCCCGCGATGGTGTAGATGAATTTATAGTCTTTAAGAATGTTCTCGAGCTTCGGCAAGAACTCCGGCAAGATGGTCGGAGGCACGACGAAGTCGTCTATAAAGGGCGCGGTGCGCTTGCCTCGCACCTTCTTGCGAAGGAGGTTAAAGCTTTCGTGGCGCACCACCCAAAACTTGCGCGAAGATTTTTCGTCTGGGCATACGCGTATCTTTGCCTTGCCATGAAGCGCCTTAAGATGCGCAGCAAGATCCTCGGCTTTTTTAAGCGCCTCAGCCTGCGTGTCGGCGCGGTACTCTATCATCAAGACGAGCTTGGGGATGCCGCCGGTGAGCATCATAAAGACCTCGGGCAAAAACGAAATGCCAAGCGAGATAATCCCTGCCTTCATCTGCGCGGCAAACTCCGGAAAGTATTTAACCGCAATGGCGAAGGTATGGTCGTCATATGACTCAAAGCTGTCGGGGCCGCTCTTGAGCGCCTCCGGCACTATGGCTCCTAGCTCGGTGAGCGAATTAACAAACACAACCGTCATCGCCGAATAGGGCTTTGGCTTTACCAAGCCAAACTTGATGCGCGTTATGAGGCCGAGCGTCCCCTGCGCGCCCACCATGAGGCGAGCGAGGTTGAGCGAGTCCTGGCCGTTGCCGATGTCCCACAGCGCGTAGCCTGAAGAATTTTTCTCTACTTTCGGTTTGGCATCTTCGATTATTTTTTGATGCGCCGGGGTGCCCACGAGCGCTGCTACCTTTCTATATATATCCCCTTCAAACGACTGTTCGGCGAGCTTTGCTTGAAGCGCTTCGCCGGCAAGCTTCTTTAAAGTATGCACCTGGCCGTCCGAGAGAACCAAATCGAGCTCTTCTACATAGCGCGCGGTTTTGCCGTATTTAAGATTCTTTTCTCCGCCTGAGTTGTTGCCGACCATGCCGCCCACCGTGTTAAGTTCTCTCGAGGCCGTGTAGCTTGGGAGCTCTACACCCTTCTTTTTTGTCTCGCGGTCGAAGTCGCGAAAGAATACCCCAGGCTCAGTGATGGCCGACGTCTCGCTTACCTCAAGAATGTGATTTAAGTGCTTTGTCGTATCGGCGATTATCGAGTTGTTGAGAGGCCCGCCCGACATGTCGGTGCCTGCGGCGCGCATCGTGATAGAGATGTTCGCTTTTGGCACCTGCTTTTTTTGGCTTACAAACTGCACGAGCTTTTCGATGTCCTGCGCGTCTTTTGGATAGACAACAACCTCTGGCACTACGCGAAAAAGGCTCGCATCGCGCGAGGCGGTGTTGAGGTCTTGCGGAGTGTCAGAGACCTCCCCGCTTAAGAGCTTTTTTAATTCCTCCGCAAGAGCGTTCATCACTAATTATTGGCCGGGCAATCAAAATGCGCGACACATTGCATCCTGGCCGTTTTGTCGGTTATCGCGTTGCATGCAGCGCACTGCTGCGCCAGATAGCTTTGAGTCGCGCTGCCTGAAGCGCTTCCCGATACATTTGCCGAGCCGCTCGTCTGGCCCGACGTGTTAGAGCTGGTCGGCGCCATGTCGCCTGCCGGAGCGCCAATCGGGTTGAAGCTTATGTCGCTCGGGAGCACGAAGACGGAGTCGTTTGCCGCCCATGGGCCGCAGTTGGTTGCCACCTTTGCGTCGGCATCAACCCCGCCATTTGCCTTGTTGCTGCTTGATGCTGAGAGGTCCTCAAACGGCATGCGGTAACCCTGTGCTAAGCCATCAACCCACACATAGGCGATGTTGTTGCTTATAATCATGTGGCTCTGCGCCGTGGTCTCCCCCGTTTTTGAAGAGAAGTCGCCGCGCATGCGGCCTGCGCTCACATAGATAGTGCCGCTCGTCTGACTGTTAGTAAACGTACACGTCTGCGTTGCATTTGAGGTTAAGAGGCTGCGAAGCGACGTATTGCCTAAGCTCGAGAGGCTTGAGGCGCCGCCCATTGCGAACAAAAAGTACCCCAAAAGGCCGACCACTATGACTGCAACGGCAATCCAGATCCAATTTTTTTGCATATTTCTCGCGTTAGCGGGTATGCAAATATTGTATCACGCACGCAAAAGGCCCCGGAAGGGGCCTTTTATACTCTCCTTTTGCTTTATTGCGCGCGAGTGGTCGTGCCAAAACCCGCAGGACGCAGGCTCACCGTCTGTGCGGTGATGCTGCCGTCGCTATTGCTCGAGCCGGTGACCATCACATTCTGCCCCACTATAAGATCGCTAAGCGTGCCGGTTGTTTGCTTCATAATTTGAGCCGAGGTGCCAACCAGCACAATCTTCGTGCTGCCATCCTGCATCTTTATCGTAATGCCATTTGCATCTTTAGTGAGGATTTCTCCCGTGGTGAAGCCGCCGTTTGCGCCTGTGCGAAAGGTTCCGCCTCGAGCTCCTGTGCCACCGGCAAACTGCACCGTCTGCCCGTTGACGCTAAAAGTGCCAAACGCTCCGCGAGGAGACTGCGACTTTGCAAATACATACCCGCCGCCAAAACCCGCGCCTAAAAGCACTACTCCCATGACTGCTGCAACGATTTTTTTATTTTTCATACCGCTATTTATTTAATAATTCCTCCTGCCCTCTATTCATACCGCAGGGCCTCTATCGGATTGAGGCCTGCTGCGCGCCGCGCCGGATACCATCCGAACACGATGCCGATGAGCGCCGACACGCCAAACGCGAGCACGACAGAGGTTATGGAGACGCTGGTATGCACCGCGCCGGTTAAGTTGACGCTAAAGGCAATAAGCCATCCAAGCGCTATGCCTATAGTGCCGCCGATGAGGGTTAGCATGAGCGCCTCAACCAAAAACTGGGTGCTAATATCGCGGCGCTTCGCGCCTATCGCCTTCCGGAGCCCAATTTCGCGCGTGCGCTCGGTAACGGTGGTGAGCATCATGTTCATGATGCCGATGCCACCCACCACAAGCGATATGCCGGCAATGGCTGCCAAAAGAAGCGTAAGCGTCTGCGTGACGCTTGAAGCGGCGCCGAGCAAATCGTTTTGATTGAGCACAGTAAAGTCGGCTGCGGCTGGGTCGCTTATCTTGTGGCGCGTGAGCAGGAGGTCGGTGATGTCTTGCTGCACCTGCGACATCGCTTGGCTCGTGGCTGCCTGTACCGCAATTGAGGTGAGATACTGGCTGCCCGAAAGGTAGCGCTGCGCGCTCTTGGTGGGTACGTATATCACGTCGTCGGCATTGGTGAAGCCGGAGCCTCCTTTTGAAACGGTAACGCCAATGACTTTAAACTCCATGCCCTGGATGCGGATGGTCTGCCCCACCACCTCTGCGGCAACCGCATCATCGCCAAAGAGGTCGGTCATGGTCGTGGGCCCCAAGACCGCCACCTTAGAGGCGGAGTCATTTTGAGAATCGGAAATAAAATCTCCTGCATCAACTTGGAGGTTGTGCACCGTCGGGTATGCGCTCGAAGCGCCCGTGACGCTCGTGTTGGTGTTGGTGCCTTTTGCGGTCACCTGGTAGCGGCCGGACACTTCGGGAGAAACTGCACTTATGTTTGAAATGCTTGTAGTGATTGCGTCGGCATCGCCATTGGTTAAGATTTTGCTGCCTCCGCGGCCGAGCGAGACGCTAAAGCCTCCCGCCTGTCGCTGCGCCCCGGGCATCACCTGTATAAGGTTCGAACCGAGCGACTCTATTGATGAAGAAATGGAGCTTGATGCCCCGGTGCCGATAGAAACCATGGCGATGACCGAGGAGATGCCTATCACGATGCCCAAGATAGTTAAGCCCGAGCGGACTTTGTTGGCAGAGAGGGCGGTATATGTTTCTTGAAATATATCTTTGAAGGTCATGATGTTTGAGCGTCGTGATGCATCCGCGCCATTTTCTGCATGTGATTGTTTTTGTCTGAGACGATGACGCCGTCGCGCAGCATGATGATGCGTTTTGCATGCTCAGCAACATCGGGCTCATGCGTGATGAGCACGATGGTGCTCCCGTGTTCCTTATTTAGTTTTTGAAAGGTACCTAAAACGATTTCGCCGGTCTTGGTGTCGAGGTTGCCGGTGGGCTCATCGGCTAAAATGAGCGACGGGTCGTTGACGAGCGCACGTGCGATGGCCACGCGCTGGATCTGGCCGCCGGAGAGCTCGTTGCTCTTGTGCATAAAGTGCGACTCGACCATCCCGGCTGAAAAAAGCGCCGCTTTGGCGCGCTTGTCGCGAGCCTCTTCTTTAACCCCGGCATACATGAGCGGGAGGGTAACGTTGCGCAGCACGGTGGTGCGCGGAAGCAGGTTGAACGATTGAAACACAAACCCGATTTTGTCGCGGCGAATGTCCGCCAGCTCTTCGTCGTTCATCTTCGAGACATCCTTTTCGTCCAGAAAATAGGTGCCGCTTGTCGGCGTATCGAGGCACCCGAGAATATGCATCATGGTCGACTTGCCCGAGCCCGAGGGGCCCATGATAGCCACAAACTCCCCTTCTTCTATTTTGAATGAGACGCCCTTAAGAGCCTGGAAGGCATTCTCCCCGGTGCCATACGTTTTAGTAATGTCTTTGACTTCGATCATACTAGCCTCCAATACGGACAGCGCTGCCACCGAAGCCAGCAGCCCCCGTTGCGCGGAATGTCGCATTGCCGCCAGTCGCGCCCGCTCGGGAAGCAGAAGAGGCGGTGGTTGTCTTGCTGCCGGTTGTCGTAGTGCGAGTCACTATTTGCTGGCCTTCGGAGAGCCCCGAAACGATTTCGACATTCGTATCGTCGCTGAGGCCGGTCGTTACCTCGATCATACCCGGGGGCGTAGCCGAAGTGACGCCTTGCGCACCGCCCGTCTCGGCTAGTGCAGGAGTAAACGCCTGCACATAGCTCGTGCCGTTTGTAGTCTTTACTGCGCTTGAGGGGACCTCGAGCACATCCTGCTTGGTATCGGTTTGTATGGCCGCGTTCACTGTCATGCCGGGCTTCACGCGCGTATCTTGGGTGTCGAACGCGATCTCGACCGAGTAGCTTACGACCCCCTGCGACACCGTGCCCGCGACATCAACCTGCGCCACCGTGCCGGTTAAGGTGAGGCTGTCTATTGCGTCGAAGGTGAGCGTTGCCTTGTTTCCTACCTTCACCTTTGCCGCATCCACTTCGTTGAGCGAAAGCTTGGCTATCTGCTGCGGGGTAACCAGCGTTGCAAGCGCCGCGCTTCCTCCCTGGTCCCCCACGTATTGGTTGACCGCGGTGATGGTGCCGTCAAACGGAGCTCGCACCGAATATTTGGCAAGCGTCGTATATGCATCAGTCACCGCATCTTGCTTTTGCTGCACGCTCAGCTCATCGCCGCGCACGTCGAGCGGGTCGGCGCCGTCGGTCAAATCTTGCAATGAGAGCTGTTTCTCAATCAGGCTTTGCTTGCCGCTTTTAACGCTCGACACATCTGAAGTAAGCGAAGAGAGTTTGCCGTTGATGTTTTGGATGTCGCTTGCAAGCGTGGTGAGCGCTGCCGTGGCAACGGTTGAGGGCGTGAGGTTGTGGTTGGTGAGGCTGTTGGTGTAGAGCTGTATGAACGCGTTGGTGTTTTTGAGCGCATTTGAAACCGCTTTGACCATGTCGTTGGTCTCGGAGGTCATCGACTCGATAGTGGCGTCGCTCGGAGAGTTGCCCATCAACTTGTAGTCGGCAAATGCTTTGTCATATGCCGCTTTTGCCGCGACATAGGCATTGTAGGCATCGTCGCGATACGCGCGCGCTTTGTCGTCATACTGCGCAGCTGAGTTGAGATAAAAATCGATGTTCCACTGGCTGCCATGGCTCGCTGTAGTGCCTATAATCTCATCCTGGAGGTGTGTCATGATGTCGGGCATGTCCAGAAACGTGTCCGTTACATCCCCCTCGCTGTTGACATACGTCTTATCCAAAGAATCCTGCGCGCTTGAAACCGCGTTTTGCGACTGCGCGAGCGTAAGGCCGGTCGCTGGAGCTTGGAGCTTTTGGAGCGTGAGCTGCGCGGTCTCAAGGCTTGTTTGCGCGTCGCGCAGTGCTTTTTGCGCGTCGGTGGAGTCTATCGAGGCGATGAGCTGGCCCTTCTTAACCTGCTGGCCGGCCTTCACGGGAAGGTAGGTTATTGTGCCGCTCACTTCGGGCTTGATATCAAGCGAGCGAGAGGAGGACACCTGCCCCGACGCCGAGACGGTTGAAACAATAGTGCCGCGAGTCACGACCCCAAGCGTGTATCGAGTCTCTACTTTGCCGCCCGTAGCTGCCGCGACTCCCCACCATGACGCTCCTAACACGGCAACTAGGGCTACGGCGGAAATGACCTTATGTGCGAGCGCATAGCGCCAGGCACCTTTGAACCATTGCTTTGTTTTTTGTAAAATCGCTAACGCCATACAATCAAAAAATCTAATAAAGTGCGTGCTTTATCTTTAATACACTCGAAAGATGGGTTTATTTCATCTCCCGCTCGATATAGATCTTGCGGACGCCGAAGGCGTTGATGTCGCTCCCCTCGCGCTCGCCGGCTATAAAGACAGCGTCCCCTGCCTCAAGCCCAGAGGTAGTGGCTCGTGGATCGTCTGGAGGTAGCGTCACCATAAACTGCGTCGAAGTTGCTCGCAGATCTGAAACGATAAGCGTCTTGCCGTTGATAGAGACAATCATGCAGCGGCAGGCTCCATCGCCTGCGGGCGGAAGCCTGTGCGCCGACACATAAAACATATTCGCAGGCCCGGGCAAGTGGTGATTGTCTGCCGCCCGTAAAAAGCGGTCGTTGAGATCGGTCGTGCCGTCGATAAACGCGCCGGCAGCAATGGTGAAGGCAATCAAGAGAAGCACGACATAGAGTATTGGGCTCTTGTAGCCAAACTTAAACTGGCGCATCAGGAGTAGAAGCACCCCCACGAGCACCACGTCTATCGCAAAAAGATCCCACGGAAAGAAGGAGAAAAACGCCCCCCAGCCGCGCGGTCCGAAGAAAAGGTACGAGTCGGTACTGTTGATGCGAATGGAGAATAGGAGGAAGTTGCAGATAAACACCGTAATGAGCAGTATGGCGATTGAGACAAGCACCAACGCTGCGATGCGCAGCATGAAGTAGTAGCGCGGATGCATCTTGACCGTTCCCGAGCTTATCTTGCCGAGGATCGTGTCTTTCATATTCTGTTTTTCGTTATTGTGTTCCATAGGTTCCGTGAAGCTTTTCGTATTCTTTTTTGAGCGATTCTTTTGCCCGCTTTATTCTGATGCCGACCGTGCCGGTGGGGACTTGTATGATGTCGGCTATTTCTTTGTATGAAAGCTCTTCGAGATAATAGAGCACCAGGACTTCGCGGTATTTTGGCTTCAGCTTTTCTAAACTGCCGTCGATCATTTTCTTTATCTCCTGCTGCTCGCGCTCTTTTGGCGCCGGGTCCTCATATGCGGGGTGCGAGACAAAGGTGTCAAAGTCGACATACACGAGCGGGCTTCTTTTGCGTTTGCGGAGGCCATTAACAAACGCGTTGTGCGCGATGCGGTATATCCAGGGAGAAAATTTCTGCGATGCATCAAAACTCTGAATGTTTTGGTAGCAGCTTAAGAACACGTCCTGCACTATGTCTTCGATATCTTCAGTGCGGGAGATAAACTTGCCGCCATAGCGGACCAGTTTTTCTTCGTAGCGCTCAACTAGAATGCCAAACGCTTCCTTGTCGCCCACCTGAACGCGCGTTGCCGCCTCTTCGTCGGTTATGTGTACAGATGATCCCTCCACCTGGCTATACTACACCACCGAGCCTACGGTTATTTCATGCGCAAACTCCCGAGCTTTCTCGGGAGCATTACGCAGCAGGGGTGGAGAGGTTGCTACTGCTGAGGGGCTGTGGAAGGAGGAGTCGGGATGCCCGCCATGATATGCGTCGCAGTGACCGTAGTACCCGAGACGCTGCCGTCTGCTGCAATGCGGTCGCCAACTACGATAGAGGAAACCGGTTCGGTCACCATCTTACTTACCGTTGCGTTTGATGCGTCTACCGTGTAGCTCGTACCATTGTCGCTCGTGATAGTAATGGTGTTACCCGAAACTGCAGATACGGTTCCTGACGTTCCGTGTCCGCGGCCCATGCCGCCATGGCCAAAGCCCATGCGACCGATGCCACTCATTATCTTAGTTGCGGTAACAGTGGTGCCTGAAACACTACCTTGTACTCCGATTTCATCGCCAACGGCGAGTGAAGAAATTGAGAGAGTTGTTTCAGTCGGAGCGCTACCCTGAGTAGCAGGAGCTGTCATTTTGACTATCGAAGCAGCAGAGGCATCTACCGTGTAAGTAGTTGCAGTTGAGTTTTGCCCGAAGCCCTGATCTTCAATAGTGATTGTGTTGCCGCTTATTGCGGTGATCTTGCCGTGTACGCCTGGAGCGCGGTCGGGTCGGCCTGCAAAGCCTTGTGTAGTGGCTGTTGCCGATTGGGTGGTGGAAGTGGTTGCCGTGTCGGCGCTTGCGAGTGCTGCGACTCCGGCTCCTCCACCCAAGGCTGCTATTGCAGCGAGGGCGAGAGCGGGTTTTGCCAGTAAGGATTTGTAGTTCATAGTGATAGGAATATTAGTTTAATAAGTGCCATGACCGGCGAAGATTGCGCATGGCGTCGCTATCTCGGCCTTCACTTATTAGTACAAACCCTGCAAAAAATTATTTCAGAGTTGTTTTCATAACAAAGCGCCATGGTTTTTTTGCCCATTCTTCCGCATAGCGGATGCCGATGCGCGGAGTCATTGAAATTTCTTTTGCAGGAACCTTTACTCCCCTGTCTTCAACCCACAACCCGCTCTTTCGGCTGAGAGGCAGCGCATTGAGGTTTTTATCGATAGAGAGTGCTTTTGTGAGCCGAGCTGGGCCCGAGATGTCTCCTGCACCACGTATCAACACTCCCGACGGATAGCCCTCCTTCCCACAAATAAGATTGAGCATCCAGTGCATCCCGTAGGTAAAGTACACATAGATATGCGCAGGCTCTCCAAACATCACAGAGTTGCGCGCAGTCTGCCCGCGGTGCGCATGCGAGGCTTTGTCCTCAAAGCCGTCATACGCTTCGGTTTCGTTTATCATGAGCGCAATTTCTTTGCTGCCCACCTTGCGCACCAGATATTTGC
>OUMN01000044.1_pt1 | contig 9674 bp, 14 predicted proteins | sample 1691011 | NCBI WGS metagenome assembly OUMN01 (sample SAMEA3914864, study PRJEB12502) | metagenome | biome: forest; material: soil | place: USA | collected 2012-03-12 | depth 0.3 m
AATGAATTTGGTGAAATAATTGACCCTATAGTGCGTCTTCACTATCGAAAAGCTTATTAAGCGCTAATTATATTTTTATGACACGCACCGCAACCATCATCACCTCCATTATTGTAATAATTGTCGCAGTCGGGCTGTGGTTCTTCCTTTCGCCCGCAACATCCCCCACTCAAACGGGCGAGGAGCAGGGCAAGATCTCAACCGAAACCGACACCGCAATACGCGACACCGTAACCCAGTTTGGTTCGCATCTTAAGAATGTTTCTTTGCTTTCAACAAGTACACTCTCAGCACAGCTTCAGAGCGAATATGGGCCCTACTTATCTTCGGACCTCCTTTCGAAGTGGCAGACAAACCCCGATCTTGCGCTCGGCCGCGAAGTCTCAAGCCCATGGCCTGATCGCATCGAGGTTGTTTCGGTAACGCCAAGCGGCAATGGCGTATATACCGTTTCGGCAGACATTGTCGAGGTGACAAGCGCTGATACCGCCACCTCTTCTTCAGACCGCGTGCCGGTCACATTCACCGTAGCCCAAAGTGGCACGGGCTATGTCATCACCGGCGTTAGCAAATAGACTATTGAGACGTTTCAACGAGCTGCTCTCCTGAGACTTTGAGATATTTTGAAACGCCTACGCTCGGGGAAGCGGTCATAGGCTCCCCTGCCTTGCGGTCGGCATAATTGACTATCACTTTGCCGTCTTTAATTTCGGTTGTTTGCGGAGCGATGCGATCGCCAAGGAGCACTGCATTGGTGCCCTGGTAACCAGAGTCTGTTTTAAGCGCCACTACCGCGTAGTAAAAGGTGCCGGTGCCGCCCGTGCTTTGAGTGAGGATGAATGCGGTGTCAGGCTTGCCGTCGCCGTTTAAGTCGCCCATTGCCTCATTGCCGAAGTAAGTGGTGGTTATTTTTGAGGCAGAGCCTGGGGCAGCCTCCACTTCTGCTTTACCGTCAATGAGCGTCACCGATTGGCCATCAATTGAATAGGTGGCGTCTTTGGGGCTGCCTGCGCCTCCCTGCTCCTCGTGATAAATGTATGCATTGAACGCATAAAAACCTCCGACCACGACCACGAGCGCTGCAACTACCCACATAAAAATCTTTTTCATAACCTTAGTGTAACAGCAATTACCGATTAGAGATTATTAAGCCCGAAAAGTTTGCCGATGCCGAACGTAACTACCATGGCGAGGATGCCGCCCACCACAACGCGCAGCGTAACTTTTAAAATTGGCGCACCACTCATGCGTGCGCTCACAACTCCCGTTACGATGAGAGCCGCTAACACTGCCGCAAAGGTGACCGGTATGCGCATAGCCTCGGGCGGCAGCATGATAGCCACAAGCGGAATGATGGCACCCGTTACAAACGAAACAGCGGAGGCAACCGCCGCCTGCCACGGGCTTGTAAGTTCTGTTGGAGAGATGCCGAGCTCTTCGCGAACATGCGTGCCGAACGCATCTACCGCCATGAGCTCTTTTGCCACGAGCTCCGCCGTCGAGCGCACCAAACCTTTTTTCTCGTAAATCTGCACCAGCTCTTCAAGCTCGGCTTCAGGATATAGTTCAAGCTCCTTTCTCTCCTTTTCAAGAAGGGCGCGCTCGGTGTCGCGTTGGCTTGAGACCGATACATATTCGCCGACCGCCATCGAAAGCGCTCCTGCCAACACGCCCGCCACTCCCGCAACAAGAATTGCTTTCGATGAGGCTGCCGCACCCGCTATACCAACCAAAAGCGCCGCGAGCGACACCACGCCGTCATTTGCACCAAGCACCCCGGCGCGCAGCCAATTGAGTTTGGATGCAGAGGTGTGAGCATTAAGCTCTGGATGCACAGCAGAAGGAAGCTTCATGTCCACATGATACCACCCGCAACTTTTGCTTAATAAAAAAGATAGAGGCCGATAGCAACGGTGCTCACCCAGCCAAACGATGAGATGGCGCCGCTCGCATAGAGCTCGAGCTTTTCTTCAAGCGAAAGTGAGGAGAAAGGGCGTTTAGGCGCCACGTGCATCAAGTTGCCTATGAGGATTGCATTGAGAACGAGTATGGCAACGAAAAGGAGCTTGATGACAAAGAGAGGGGTGTGCAGAAGATAGGATGCTTGCGGCAAAAAAAGCAGCGTGCCGCTTATGATGAGCGAAAGGAGCGCGGCCCACATGAGGTAATGGAGCAGCACCATGCGTGCATGCGAGAGCGTTTGCTTTTTGCCGAGCACCCAGTCAAATGCATCATGATCGGCAAATAAAAGAACGGCACCGGCAAAAAAGATAGACGCTATATGCACATTGAGCAGCGTCATAGATTTACTGTGCAAGCGCTCCTATCTTGAAGCTCGCGAGTTCGTTTGCAGGCCGGGCCTGGCCGCCGTGCTGCGCATTGAAGGCAGCGCTGCCGTCTGTGCCGCACAAGCTCAAAATCGCTTGTGCACCTCCCGGGTGCTGATTTATCCACGACGTGACGTCGTACACACTGCCGTTTATAGCCGTGTAGCAGCTTGAAGCCGAGTTGTGTTGCATAACAGTCGCCATGGTGATGCCGCTACTCGTGGTACCCGAGGTTGAAGTCGAGGTTGTAGAATCAGTTTGCGTAGAAACCGAAGTGCTGGTGGTGTCGGTTGTCTGCTCTGCCGCTGTTTGGGTTGGCGCAGAAGAAGGATTAGTACTGAAAAAGCTCACGGCGCCTATCCCCGCGATCACAAGCATGAGCGCGATAATGGCGCCAAACAATATTTTGTTCATATACAGTATTACAACGCTCCTGCGCGTTTATTTCGCTTTTTGCTACGGCTTCGCGACATACCACACATGGCCTACGTCTTGCCCGAGTATGTCTCCCGAAACTTTATCTTGGCTAAAGAAGTAGAGCGGTTGACCATCGTAGGTGACCTGCATTGTGCCGTCGGCGCGCACGGTCGTGTCTACCATGCCGCTGATGCCACTCTGCACATTGTGGAGCACGTCTCGGTTATCAACCGTATACGGCGGCCACGCTTTAGTGCAAAGACCGGTGCAATTGGAAGTGTTGTCGATATCTTTGGCGTAGGTGTAGAGCGTCATACCGTTTGAGGCTATGAGGTAGGTGCCAACGCTTGAGGTAGCGTCGGTCCCAAGGAGAAGATTGCCCGGAGCGTAGGCATAGGGGTTTTGCGTGGCAGTATTTTGGCCAGTGGTATCAGACCCCGTTTGAGTAGCAGGCGCAGCCGGCGGATGCTGCATCCACCACCATCCTCCAAACACCACGAGCGCTGCCACCACAATTGCTATAAACGTTTTCATATGCAAAAAAATGAGCGCTAACTAATATCTATAAGCATATCACCGGGCAAGAATGAACGCATAGATGAGCATAGGCCCCACCCACACGAGCCAGTCGGTAACGCCCTTGCGCGCATGCTGGCCAAACGTGCGCGGGTGCACATAAAATTCCTGAAAGCTGAGCCCTAACACCGCCAAAACCATCAGCACGTAGAGCGCCGCATCGCTGCCAAAGAGGTCGCGCGCCACGAGAGTCGCAAACACCATAAAGAGGATTGAACCTATAAAGTGGAAGGTCTCGCGATAGAGCATGAGTTTGTACCCAAGCCGGCCGAGGCCATATTGCGCGAGCGCGCTTTTAACCGCAGCTTCGTAGGATTGCTGCCCGCGCACCCACTTGCCCTCTATCTCGCTTTTAAACGGATAGAAACGGTCTGGGATGGTTACGAGATATTGATATGCTGTCGCAAGCGTCTTTTTCACAATAGATATTTAGTATACCTCTACTGCTGAAGCTGCGTAATCTGCGCATTTAATGCGTCGATCTGGGACTGCAGGCCGGAGATCTGCGAGCGCAGCTGCGAAATCTGCGCCGAATGGTCTACTGCAGGCGCCGGAGTCGAAGCGGTTGTACCCGAAGACGCATTTGCCGCAGCAAGGAGCAATTGATAGGTCTGGTCGTTTACCATGCCATAGCCAGTGGTCGACTCGTCGCCTGAGCAAACTATATTTTTTGCACACTGAAACTTGCGCACTGCCGCGCGCGTGAGGCTGCCAAACTTAGTAGTCTCCTGCCCCACAGAGCCTGCGCCCGAGTCTGCAATGGTGAATCCAATTTTGTTGAGCATCTGCTGCACCAACAATACCGTTTGCGAAGTAACTCCCAAGCGAAGCGACACCGCCGACGGCGCGCGCACTACAGGGTCGCTTGTTGTGCCAAGCACGGGTGAGGTGGGCATCCCTCCCCAGCAATTGAAGGAATCAAGCCACGGGTCGGTGCCGCCCGCGTTATAAAGGTAGCGCGCGTAGGCCATGTTTCCTTCGAGCGTAGTGACATCCATCCCCATGGTGAGCGCCTCCGGCAAATGTGCCGCACTCACTTGGAATGCACCTATCATCGAGTAGGAAGGGTCAAACAACGGCAGGCCATCGGAGCCGTATTGCCGAAAGCTCGACTCACACTTGGCTATGTTGGCCATCACCGGCACATCGGCAAAATATTGGCGGATGCGCGCTTCAACGTCGGCAGAATTGTGGGGGTCGAGCGCGGCAAAGGGGTTGGGGGCGTCTGCGAGCGCGAAAGCCGGCAGCGCGAGGGCGAATAAGAGCGGCACTATGAATCGAACTTTCATCCCCTAATCGTATCACTTGCGCAAGCCATACTTCATGTTGGTGGGCGTAAGGGCGAGGCTCTGGGCACGTCTGGTATTATATGTATATGAAACGCGCATTTTTGTTGGCTGCGCCGTTATTTGTTTTATTTTTCTTGAGTGTAGCTCCGGCACAGGCTGCCGTGCGTTCCCTTACGGTTGGCATGAGCGGCAGCGATGTTACTGGCCTCCAAACTGCACTCATCGCAAAGGGCTATTTGGCGGCTGGCAAAAATACCGGCTATTTCGGCAGCCTCACCTTGGCCGCTGTTGAGAAGTTTCAATGTGATCAGAAAATAATCTGCGCGAGCGACAGCATTGCCGGCTATGGCATGGCGGGCCCTAAAACCCAGGCAGCGCTCGGCATTGCAAGCAGCGGCACCTCATCCGGCTCTTCATCCTCTTCAGCATCAAGCGGGGTGGCGGTGGGCACGCAAAACCCGAGCACCGTAACCGGCAAGTCGCTCACCGGCCCCGCTACCGGCTCGTTTGAAATTTCTGGATGGGTGCCCGATTGGCGCGCAGCTTCGGGTACGGCAGACGTGCTCCCTCACCTCTCGCAAATGAAGAGCGTTATGCCGTTTGCGTTTAGCGTCACGAGCGATGGCAAGCTTCTCGACCGCGCAGGCATACTCTCGCTTGAGCCGTGGCCAAGCTTCATCAAAAGCGCAAAGGCCTCCGGCGTGCGCGTCGTGCCCACCGTTATGTGGGGCGACGGCGACGCGATGCAAACTATCCTCAGCAACTCTACGACCCGCATCGCGCTTGAAGATGAGATAGCGAAACTTGTCGCTGACAATAATTTTGACGGCATTGATATCGACTTTGAGGCTAAGAAGCACGAAACAATCGATTACTTCTCTACCTTCCTCAAAGGGCTCTATAGCCGCGTGGGCAACAAGTTTGTCTACTGCACCATCGAAGCGCGCATGCCGCTTGAAGATCGCTACCAGCCGGGCGCAACTATCCCGCCAGACGCTACCGACTACGCCAACGATTACAACGCGCTCAACAAATACTGCGATCGCGTCGAGATAATGGCATATGACCAAAGCACGGTAGACTTAAGGCTCAACGCGGCGCGCTCAGCACCGTATGCGCCAGTCGCAGACATAGGATGGGTGGAAAATGTCGTAAGCCTCGCATCACAGAGCATCTCGAAAAATAAATTAATTATCGGCGTGCCGACCTATGGCTACGAGTACACGGTCACGCCGCTTGGCGGCGGTGGATTCCAGTATCAGAGGCTGTGGGCATTCAATCCCAATTACGCGATCCAGCTTGCTGCGCAATATGGGATAACCCCAAACCGCACCAGCGCCAACGAACTTGGCTTCACCTATAAGCAAAACAACTCGGCGCTCGCCGTGGGCCCCAGCTTCACCAACACAACCGAAACTCAGACAAACGACGTGCCCACCACTTCGGTCGCACAAAACGACGGCTCGCAGCTAAACACTATGCAGCCGTTTAACTATGTGACGTGGAGCGACGCATTGGCTATCAAGGACAAAGTCGATCTAGCACACCGCATGGGGCTTAGAGGCGTGGCGGTCTTCAGCCTCGGCGGCGCCGAAGACCAAGCAATGTGGAGCATTCTTAAATAGCGAGGACGTCTTTTACCGCAGAAAAGACCAAAAGCACTGCCGCTATCAGAAACAGGACAAGGAAAATATGTCCGAGCGAAAATGCGTTCTTCATATATAAAGGCAGCATGGGACACCCGAACAGGGCCCATGCTGGCTTCAAGTATACTCCTCCTTTTGTGTTGCTAGTTCCCCTCTGTGGATCCAAGCTTTGTGATCCTGGTAACGTGGATGATGCCTATATCTTGGTAGTTTGAATTGCTATGGGGTGCGAAAGAACGATCTGTTCATGGCATCATCTTATAACAAAAAGCAGCCCGAGGGCTGCTTGAGTTTCACTTTACACTTTTCTCGCGGTTGATCTTGTCGATCAAAGGCTCCCGCGTGCAGACAAAAGAAAAATCATCTGCAACCTTGATCTCATGCGTCGTATGGTGCGGCCGGACTTTCTCTGTCACGTTTTGACCCGCTGCCTCAAGCAGCGCAATCAGATCTTCGTATCTCATGTCCTCGGGATACGACTCGATATGGTCAAAGCCTTCCTGCTGCGAGCCGTCGGGCTTTTGGTCGGCAAGCTCGAGGTAGTGGATAGGCCCCATGAGTGACTCAACCCAGCGCGTAAGCTCGATGTAGGCTATCGTGCGGCCGCTTATGATCGACACATCTCTCACCGCCTCCGGCTCAAACAACCGGAGCATCCGCTCAAACGACTCATGCGTGCCGCATTTGTAGCAGATATGATCGGGCGTGATTTGCCCGTGGAGCTTAAGCGTATGCGCCGCCAAATCATCGAAGCGCACGGCATATGCCTGCGCCGCTTTGTAGAAGTCGAACGTCGTAGCGATCATATACTCCCCCTTCATGCGGTATTGCATCTGCACGTAGGCTACCACTACGCGCAAAAATGTCTAACCTCTTCGCGTATACCACCACCCGCCCAGCCACACCGACGGGATGGCGGTGATCGCGAGCGCTATGGGGTACCAATGCTCCGAAAGATTCCAGCCGATGAAGACTCCTGCGATGCCCGCAAGCTGCCCTAAGCCCGCCAAGATCCATACGCTTCTCATCTTGCTCTCGGGCGAGATCCACGCAGTGACGTAACCGCCAAGGATGGTAAAAAGGATGCGGTATGCCAGCGCAAACGCGAGCATTCCCGTGGAATTGATGGGCGGGAATATGCCCGAATAAGAAACCAAAAGATCGGTAAAGGTTGAGAGCCCCGCGACCGTGATAAACCCGGCCAAAATTGCGCCGATAATCCTTATAGTTGTCATGGCTATATAGTACATCAGCAAAAAATGGGAGGATATACTACTCTCATGCAGCAAAAATACATCCGACTCGGAGGCGCGCTTCTTATCGGGGGCTACTTTGCACACTGCGCGCACACGCCGACTGACTGGCATTTTATAGACAGTGCCAACCTCATCTTCCATGAGGCGGGGCATGCCATCTTTTTCTTTTTGGGGCACTTCGTGCAGGTCGCGATGGGCTCGGGGCTTCAGATACTCCTTCCCCTTTCTATCGCGGCGTACTTTTTCTATCATCGTCAGCTGTATGAAGGCTCTATAACGCTCATGTGGGCCGGGCAGAATATGATCAATGTTTCGGTATACGCAGGAGATGCAATATCGATGCAGCTGCCGCTTCTTGGCGGCGACTACGTAATCCACGACTGGAACTATATGTTAACGGCCCTCCACGCGTTGCCGCAGACGCCCTATGTTGCAGCAACATTGTATGGGTGCGGCACCACCGCAATTATTGCCGGGTTTGTGCTTGCGATATATTTTGTGTTTTCAAATACTGCTGCAAAAGCCGTGTAGTGTGATACGCTTTTTTTGGATGTATAAAGGTCAGTACGGCCGGATCAGCGCGTCGGTCAGAATGCCTTTTGGACTCCTTGTGGCCGGCTTCAGGTGATGCTGAAGCACGCCGTCCTTAACTATAGAGGACCAGGGTCCGCATCCGCCTGGCCAAAGAGTCTTCGGACATGCCTCGCGCAGCCATGCGTGGGAGATAGCAACGGAGTGCCAACGTTCCGCTGTCAGTAGCCAGGAGAGCGCCTCGGGGTTTCACCCCGAGGCGTCTTTATTTTTATAAAAGAAAATGCCGCCCGGATGAGAGGCGGCAAGTTTATTCTCTGCGGGCAATCTCGCAGAGTTTGGCTAAACCCGCAAGCAACGTCATCTGTTGGTTTGCGTGGTCGAGATTGTGACAGCTAAAGTGCACCAAGTGCCGGCTGCTTTCGGCAAGCGTATCGGGGTAGATGGCAATGTCGCATGCGTTGCCAAAACACGTGAGGATAAAGCGGCCGTCGGTTGCTATCATCCCGCGACAATCCTCGGCCCACTTTTTTTCGCTTGCACGCGAAACCGCTGCCCATGCTTCGCGCATAGCGGCAATTATCTCCTCGTGCACGGGTGCATAATCCTGGCCCAGGGGCACAAGCTTCCCCTGTGCCTGAAGCCACAAGGCGACATCGCCCGAGACATAGCCCGAAAGCGAGTGGCCATGCATGTCGTGCTCGCAGGAAGTGCGAAGGTCTATCTCCTGCATCCGATTAAGCTGCACAACCTTTTCTTCAAAGGGCGGGGCGAGTGCACCAAGGAGAACATGCAGCGTAAGTGATGCGCGAAAGAGCAATTGTGCATCCCTGCCTCTTTGAAGATTGACGCAGAGTTTAACCTCGCCGTCTTGTATGTTCGTAGTGCCGCATCTGCCAAACCCAAAGAACTCGGTGTTGCCAAAGAGGTCGCGGGTTGGGAACGCAAACGGCATATCCTTTCTTAGATATGCCACGGCATTGGTATGCTCGACCACGCGCCGAAGCCGCCGGTTGAGCTCGCCTAGATATTTTTCTTCAAGAGTAAACACGAACTGCGGCGGCGCCTCCTTCGAGGAGACAAACGCCAGGTCATACAGATGTGCCTTGTTGAGCATCCGCTCCTCCTTTCTTCAAAAAACAATTCTGCTCGTACCCTATCAAAGATATCCAAACAAATCGAGCCGACTTCAAATCGGTACCTTTGATGCGTTTTATTTACTGAAGCGGGTTTGTCTCCATTATCTCAATCGTGGCTTCAGGGATCTTGAGGTGCGGATGATCTTTAAATATTTCTGCTGCGGCTTCGAGCGACTCGGCCTGCACATAGGATGAGAGCATCATGCCGTTTTTAGTGTCCTCAACACCTGAGGCATTCACGCGCTTGGTCTTGCCCAAAGCGATAGTGTTCAATACCGAGTCTTTGTGCGCTGCGAGCCATGTGTCCCACCCTGCTTTAAGTTCATCTTCTTGCGCCTTCCGCTCCTCCTGCGGCTTGCCCATCCACATCTCCAAACCTGCAACCGGCATCATGTATATCGCGGTGAAATGTTTCATATGCCATTAGTATACCTCCACGCTTTCCGCAAAAGTGCCTTATTGTACTGAATAGGGTTTCAGGATAAGCTTTCGC
>OUMN01000015.1_pt1 | contig 8797 bp, 10 predicted proteins | sample 1691011 | NCBI WGS metagenome assembly OUMN01 (sample SAMEA3914864, study PRJEB12502) | metagenome | biome: forest; material: soil | place: USA | collected 2012-03-12 | depth 0.3 m
CAAGGCTGGTGCAACCGAAGAAGAAATTGTTGAGGCTGCGGCCCTTGCGCATGCCGATGATTTTATCCGGAGCCTCCCGCTTAAATACGACACTATGGTTGGGGAGCGCGGCATAAAGCTTAGCGGCGGCGAGCGCCAGCGCATCGTGCTTGCGCGTGCATTGCTCAAGCCTGCAAAAATTTTGGTGCTCGATGAAGCAACTTCGGCGCTGGACAGCGAAAGCGAACAGGCGATTCAAGAAGCACTCGAGACGCTTATGGAAGGAAAGACGGTGATAGCTATCGCGCACCGCCTTTCAACCCTCAGTAAGATGGACAGGATAATCGTGCTCGACGAAGGCCACGTGGTTGAAGACGGCACGCACAAGCAGCTCTTAAAGAAAAAAGGCCTCTATGCCGAGCTGTGGTCGCGCCAGTCGGGCGGCTACATCCAAGACGAAGAGGAGTCGGTAGTTTGAAAAAAGCCTGAAAGACAGCTATATTGAATCCGCGCGCGGTTAGCTCAGTTGGTAGAGCATCCCCTTGACGTGGGGAGGGTCACAGGTTCGAATCCTGTATCGCGCACAACGGTTGCTACAAAGAGGGCTTCAATTTTGCGTACCACTCCCCATAGCCTTCGCCTGAAGGGTGGAAGCGGTCCGGAGCATAGTAACGAGGAATATCGGTATTAAATATTTCATCTTTAGCTTCCTTGAATAGGTCTACATAGGAAGCATTCTGATGCTTTGAAATTTCATCTAGGAAAATACTTCGCACTGACTTCGTGCGTGCTTCTATATACAAAGACAGCGGCCACTTGAAAGCGGGCGAAAGCCCTACGTTGCCTGCGGTCATAACTACGATTTTTACTCCGAGCATGCTGGCGCGATCGAGCACGTGCTCAAGCTCGGCACGGGTGTCGGCGTAGGGAGTGCGCCCCGTGATGTCGTTGGCTCCAATTTGGAGAAGCACCACATCATAGCCGCTCCCATTGTGCGCTTGTAATATCTTTTCCAAATCAGCGAGTCTGTCGCCGCTGTGAGAGATATTGGTGATGTCTGCATCAGGGAAGTCGCGGCCTATGCGGCCCGCGATAGAGTCTTGGTTGCTGCTTGCGCCAACGCCAACGCCGGTGCTGTCGCCCGCGACCAAAATTTTTTCTGTAGGGTGCGCAGGATGCTGCTCAAAGGCAACTGCTTCTGCAATAAGAGGCTTGCTTGCCTCAATTGAGCGAGCAAGTGTGTGCCATAGATAAAAAACATAGATGCCTATGGCAATAAGTACTGCTGCAACGATCAACACGAACTTCATCTGCCTTATAGTACCAGTTTGTGCGGAGAGGGAGAGATTCGAACTCTCGATACAGTTTCCCGTATGCCTGATTTCGAGTCAGGTGCCTTCGACCACTCAGCCACCTCTCCAATGAGGAACACAGTACCATTTTTCCTTAATTTAGGCTATATTTGGACCCAAGGCCTCATCGTCTAACGGTTAGGACAGCGCCCTTTCACGGCGTAAATCCGGGTTCGATTCCCGGTGAGGTCACAATATAAAAGAGAAAACGGAGCCAATGAGGGCTCCGTTTTGCGTTACGCTTTCTTGAGGACAAGCGGGTTAACTGGGCGCGTCGGTCCGCCGATGCGGCTTGCGACAAGAGCATTGCAATTGTCGTCAGATTTCACGAAATACACGTAGGTGCCCGCGTACTCCAGGCGCTCGTTCCTGATGAAGTTTTTGAGGGCTTCCTGCCGCGCTAGGTAGCTGCTATTTGTCTTCATGCCGCTCACGGCATTCTTCGTTACGAGGGGCGGGTTGGCTTTTGAAACAAACATCTACTACTCCTTTGATGAACTGCAACTGTCTTATCTTGTAACGTGAAGCGCGCTTAGAGTCAACCTGCTTGGTTGTATTGATGCAGTAAATGGCATACGCTAAAGATTCACCTCGGTACATATGGAGTATCTCAAAAAACTCGTGGCGGACCCGAAGCGCGAATATGACCGCCTTTTATATTTTATAAAATTCTGGCTGCTGCGCATGCTCGGGAGCGAAAAGGATATAGGCGGCGTGCGCGTTATCTTGATCCGCAACGGTCGCGTCGTGTTGCTTCGACACTGGCTCTCGCAAAATGTCTGGACGCTCCCCGGCGGCGGCATAAACAAGGGCGAGACGCCTAGCGAGGCTGGCAAGCGGGAAGTATGGGAGGAAACAGGCTACAAGGTCAATTCGTTTGACGGACAGCTCGGCATCTACCGCGGCCGCATGGGCGAAAAAGATTCGGCAATCGTGCTCTACACGGAAGATTTTGAGGGCGGCATGAAATGGCTCCCTAACCTCGAGGTAATGGAGCGCGGGCTTTTTGACTTACACAACCTTCCGAGCGATCTTTCGCCGGCTAACCGGCGCCGCCTTATTGCATACAAAAACGGCGTTCGCAATCAGCGCGGCAAGTGGTAGCTTATTCTGCCTTAGCCATTTTGATCCAGTAGTAGATGTCTTCGAGCGCCTTCACTGCATCGCCTGCGGCGATGTTATTTTGGTGATAGAGCTCGTCGGTACAGTCGCCCGCAGCCCAGATACCCTCGACGCTGGTGCGCTGGTTTCTGGCATTAACAACAACGCGGTTAAAGGAATCGAGCTCAACTAAGTCTTTGGCAAAGCTTGTTGCGGGGAGCATGCCTATCTCGATGAAGATGCCAGCAGCCCCGATCTCGGTTTCTTCTCCTGTTTTATTATTTTTAACTACCATTCCGGATACGAAGTTGCTGCCGCGTATCTCAACTGGCGTTGTGTCAGAAAGTGCCTTCATGTTGGGGTGGGCGAGCACGGCGTCGACCGTTGATTTGTCGGCGCGCAAAAACTCAGGTGAACGGTTGATGAGCGTTACTGACTTTGCGTACGCCAAGAGCTGTGAGGCAGTCTCAAAAGCAGCATTGCCAGCGCCAACGACCACGGTGTCTTGGCCTGAGAAGAGCGGCCCGTCGCATGAGGCGCAATAGGTGACGCCCTTGTTTTCAAACTCGCGTGCGCCAGGAACCTCGAGCTTGCGGCGCACGCCGCCGGTCGCTATAAGCACCGCTTTTGACTCGAAGATCATCTCGCCGATGTGCACTGCAAAGCCCCCATCAATTTTGGTGATGTTGGTGACGCGCTCGCCGAGCTTGATTTCAACAACGCCGTCGGCATACTCCTTAAGATGCGCCTGGAGAGTCTTGGCGAGATCGAGGCCGGAGATTTTTGGGGTGCCTATCCAGTTTTGGATCTCAACGGAGTCCATGCTTTGGCCACCGATAGTCTCGGCAATGAAGATGGTCTTGAGGCGTTTGCGGGCCGCGTAGACGCCCGCTGCAACGCCTGCCGGGCCGCCTCCTATAATCGCCAAGTCATACATAGACTAAGAGTTTATCACAAAAAATCCCCCGAAGGGGATTTTCTTGTTTTTATTTAATCTTTGGCCTTCGGAGGAACGAAGGGACTGCACCCCACTCGTCGTCATCGTCTTTTGACTCGGGCTTTGGCATCATCGGCTCTTTCTTTATCTCAGGCTCGATGTTGGGGATTATGGGAGTGTTGTAGATTTTCCCCAAGACCGGCACATCAACCTCCTTTTCCTGCTTTACCTCGCGAGTATCGCGAGCAAAGTTGAAGAGCTGGTTGCCGCGCGGCATAGCAGATGCGTTGGGGAAGCCGGTCGCGATAACGGTGACGCGAATCTCGTTTTTCTTGAGCTTGTCGTCTTTGATGGCGCCGAAAATAATTTTTGCGTTCGGGTCGACAGACTCGGTGATGATTTTTGCAGCTTCATGCACCTCTACCATGCCGAGGTCATCTCCACCGGCGATAGCAAAGAGGACTCCCTTTGCGCCATTGATAGAGATCTCAAGAAGCGGAGAGGAGACTGCCATATGAGCGGCCACCGAAGCGCGGTTCTCGCCTGAGGCGATGCCGATACCCATGAGCGCCGAACCCGCATTTTCCATGACTGCGCGGATGTCGGCGAAGTCGACGTTGATGATGCCCGGATGAGTGATGAGTTCTGAAATTCCTTCAACGGCCTGCTTCAAGATATCGTCGCACGCTGCAAACGCTTGCTTAAGAGTGGTTTCCTTTGCAACAGTCGCGAGGATGCGGTCGTTGGGGATCACGATAAGCGCGTCGACTTCTTTGCGAAGCTCGTCGAGGCCCTGGTCGGCAAGACGCGCGCGCTGCTGGCCTTCAAACGAGAACGGCCTTTCAACAACCGCTACAGTGAGCGCACCGAGCTCTTTTGCAGTCTTTGCAACGATAGGTGCTGCTCCGGTGCCGGTGCCGCCGCCCATGCCGCACGTAACGAACACCATGTCGCTGCCCTTAAGCACCTGCTGGATTTCTTCTTTTGTTTCTTCAGCGGCACGCTTGCCGATGTCGGGGTTCATGCCTGCGCCAAGTCCGCGCGTTAAGTTTTTGCCGATGTGCACTTTCTTTTTTGCGAGCGAGCGATGGAGGTCTTGTGCATCGGTGTTGACGACGATGAAGTCGACGCCTTTAACCTTACTCTCAATCATGTGGTTGACTGCGTTGCATCCAGAGCCTCCCACGCCAACGACGCGGATTCGAGCGAACGCTTCAACCTCTGGCTGTACTTGGGGCATAGTGGTGGGTAAATTCGGCTAAGTAATTAAGCATCAGCAAATATAGCATTTTTTTCGCCTTGCAACCTTTGACAAGGCGTCTTTTTGAATTCCTTATATTTTAGCAGCTACGGGAGAAATTTTTTAAATCCGCCGAAGAGCCCGCGCAAGATATCGCTTACGCTTGCTGAGGGTCCCGGCTCGAAGTCGCCGCCCTGGGTAAATCCCCAAATAGTGAGCCCGTAGGCCACCGCCCACGTACCGTCCTGGAGCTTAACTTGCGAACCCGGACCCTCGGCGATGATGGCGTGACGTGCCGGGAGCTTGAGCACGGCTTTTGCCAAGTCGGCCATGGTTTGCACCGATGAGCCGCCGCCGGTCAGCACAATGCCTGCAGGCAAGAGTTCTGATTTCCCAATTTTCTTTAAGTAGGCTTCAACGAGCTTGAACATGTCGGACACGCGGCGGCCGATCACGTCTTCTATTTTCTTTTTTGAAAAGGTCGAACCAAGCACCGCGCCCTGCTTGAGCTGCTCTGCATCTTCAGGCGAGATGCGAAGCCCGAGTGCTAGGTCGTGAGTGATGTCGGACGCGCCAACCGGGAATACTTTAAGCGAAATCGGAATGTCGTCTTCAAACACGATAACTGAAAGCGTTTCAGAACCGATGTTGGCCAAGACGCAGCCAACGCGTTTTTGCATTTTGTTGAGCGCAACAAAACTCGCCGCCAAAGGCGACGCGGCAACATCTTCAACCTCGATGCCTGCTTCTTCAACGGCGGCGACAAGATCGTTCACGTGGCGCTCAAGGCAGGTGATAAAAAGCGTTTCAACGGCGAGGCGCATGCCCTTCATGCCGATAGGCGAGCGGCCCATCACGCGTTGTCCATCGACTGCGTAGCGAAGGGGGATGGTGTGTATTATCTTTCTATTTAAGGTAGCTGCCGGAGGCAAAGATGCTTCAGAGGCAGCGATAGCGCGGGGAATGTCGCGGTCAGTGATCTCGGAGTCGCCGCGCTCGACCACGGTTTCGCCGCGGGAGAATGCTTCGTCGAGCCCGATGCCGCCCACACCTACATAGGCTTTCTTTACTTTCACTTGCGCGGCGCGTGACGCTTGCGCCACCGCAGCGGCGATAGAGCGCGAGATTTCTGAAACCGACGTTATGTAGCCGTTTTTGAGCCCGCGGCTCTCTGCGTAGCCGGTGCCGAGTATGCGCGGAGTGTCGCGCGGATTGTCAGGGGCGCCCGCGATAACTACCTTGACTTGGTAGGTGCCGACGTCGATCCCGGTAACAATTTTTTGCATAGAAAGCGTTTGAGAAGTTTGTCCTCTGCGCGTTCCATTGTATCACTATGTTTCATGCCTTTGATATGCAAAAGGCCGTGGATAAAGAGGTATTCGACAGTGTAGGGCTTGGCGGCAGCTTTGCAGATGAGTATTTCTCCGGACTTTTTTGAAAGCGGGAAGGAGAGAACATTTGATGTTTTTGTCCGGGTCAGCTCGTTTGGTGGGAGCTTTTTAAACTTCATCGCCTTACGCATCTGAACCGGCGTCACAAATGCAAAAGAGAGGTCATATGCCTCTCCTAAGACCTCGGTTTTTATCTTGGTGAACAGAGTGTTCATCCTTCTTTTATTATTTCCTGCGAGGGCCGCGGCCGGTGCGTTCAACAATCTTGCCGAGCTTGATGAGCTCCTGGATGTTTTCGCGACGCTCGATAGCCTTGAGCGTGTGCTTGCGGCGCACGAGAGAAGACTTGGTGCGGGCATAGTAGCGGCGGCCGCGCATGCGCTGGATGAGGCCTGAGCCCTGGACGCGCTTCTGGAAGCGACGGATAAGGTTTACCGCGCTTTCGCCTTCGTTTTTCTGGACTTCTGCGTTAACAGTCATGTCGCGAAATAGTAGCACGCAGCCTCTAAAACCGCAAGGTTTTGAGGAACCGGGGCATCTGGGTGAGGGGAACGGTCACCTGAGAGCTATTGTGCATGGTGCGCACTATAACGGTGCCATCCAAAGCCTCCCTCTGACCCATAATAATGAGGTGGGAAACGCCCTGTGCCTGAGCCTGCGAGAGCTGGAGCCCGAGGCGGCTTGAGTCAAACGACTGGAGAACGGGGATCTTTGCCTCCCTAAACATGTCGACGACACAGAGGCCTTCGAGTTTGGCCCGCAGGCCAAGCTGCGCGAAATAAATCTTTGGTTTGCGAGCAGTCGGCAGCACCTGGAAGTGTGAGCGCGAAGTGCCCTTCTTCCTGAAGTAAATGGATGCGCCAACACCTGCACTGTCTTTGCGATGCGCCTCTTTTTTGAGGAATTCGTCGAAGCGGCCGCCGTAGGCGCCGAAAATGGTCGCATCCTCTCCTGCAAGGTCGATAGCAAAAGTGATGTGCGGGCCCTTCTCGTCTCCCAAGAGCTGATCATCAATCTCGTAGGGAAGTCCGAGCTTCTCAAGGTTCTCCAAGACCGACCTAAAGTGCACGCGGCTGCGCTCGGAGAGGAAGTGCACCGGGTGCGGGCCCTCGCTTACAATAGCGCGGCAGTTTTCCATAGCGCAGCGATACAATGCGAGCGGGTCTTGGGGGCCGGCGTGGGTGCAGGTAGTGTCTATTCGGCTCGCATGCTTGCGCACATGTAAAGAAAGTTCGCGTGCAAAGCGATTTTGCGAGTCGCGGTCGCCTAATGCATTGACTCGCACGCGCGAGACCGGCGAGCCCCACTCACTCATAATCATCGAAATGGTTTTGATGAGCACTATTTCGCCAACACTTTCGTTAGTGCCGACGACCATGAGCCCAAATTCGCCGCTGTCTGCCAGCGGTACCTCGCGCGGGGCATAGGTTGGTGTTGCTGATGCATAAAAGCCGAGCACTGGCTCCTGCGGATGTGCGCCCGCATAGACCGCGGCAAGCCCTGCGCTGCGCGTAAAGGAGTATGAGCCGCGCGCCGAGTCATTGGCGAGGTGTGCGATCTTGTCCGGGTGCTTCGAAAAACTCTTCTCTATCTGCTTGATAGGAGAAAATCCGTAAAACGAAGCAACGTCGGTTGCATGCTTAAGGAAAGACGCAGGCGACGAACGAGATCCAGTGCTCATGTGATTATTTATTGTTGTGTTGGCGTTGCTCCGGGGAAGATGCTTAGGTTGTTGAAGGGCAAAAGTCTTAGGAATGCTCGGCCGACAATGTCTTTAGTTGGCAATACGCCCCAGGTGCGAGAGTCGGAGCTTTCAGGGCGGTTGTCGCCCATCACAAAGTATTCATCCGTGCCTAATTTCTTGGTCATATCGTTGCCGTTGCCGACATTTTTTACATACGGCTCATTCAGGGTGATTGTTTTGCCGCCAACCTCGGTGATGTAGATGCTGCCGTTCTGAATTTGCACGGTTTCTCCAGGAAGCCCGATGATGCGCTTGATGAAGAACTGCGTGGTGTCTTTAGGATAGTGGAAGATTATTACCTGGCCGCGCGCGGGAGCCTCGAAACGGTAGGAAAGCTCGTCGACAATGAGGTATTGTCCCGTTGCGAACGTCGGATCCATCGATGCGCCAGACACGATGAAGGGCTGTGCAACAAACATGCGCACGGGGAGGATGATGATGGCGGCGACGAGAGCGAGTTTCAGAAGTTCAGTGAAATAATTTTCCTGCTGTCCTTCTGGCATGGCTACTATTGTATGCCACTCTTTTGCAATTGCAAGCTTTTGAGAAAAAATAAATCAAAAGTGCTATAGTTTTATCCATGCAATGGGTAATCGCAGGTCTCGGCAATCCAGGAAATGAATACGACGGCACGCGCCACAACATCGGGCGCGACTTTTTGGTAGCACTTGCAAAGAAAGAGGGAATAAAAGAGTGGAAGGAAGACAAAAAAATCCACGGGCAGAGTGCAAAAGCCGAGCTATTTGGCAAAAAAGCCTTGCTGGTATTGCCCGACACCTACATGAACAACTCAGGAAAGGCGTTTTTGAGCATTGTTACCTCCAAAAAACAAGCAGAGCAGCTCATTGTCGTGCAAGATGAACTCGATTTGCCGCTTGGAGTGGTTAAAATTGCCTTTGGTTCAAGCGCAGGCGGCCACCGAGGCGTCGACTCTATACAAAAAGCGCTCAAGACAAAAGATTTTGTGCGTATTCGCGTAGGCATCTCGCCGGCTACGCCCTCCGGCAAGATAAAAAAGCCCGACAACGAGAAGGTTGTAGACTTCGTGCTCGG
>OUMN01000022.1_pt1 | contig 8645 bp, 6 predicted proteins | sample 1691011 | NCBI WGS metagenome assembly OUMN01 (sample SAMEA3914864, study PRJEB12502) | metagenome | biome: forest; material: soil | place: USA | collected 2012-03-12 | depth 0.3 m
GTGTTGCTTGTGCCCGACGCAGTTTTGATTGAGACATTGTATGTGCCCGCCGTTACCTGCTGCACCCACTGTGCGCACATCATACCCGGAGCGCAGTAGGGGCTTAGATACTGCGGCACAACAAAGGTCATGCTCGTGCCGTTGTTTGAAGCAGGAGTAATTGAGCCGTTGCCGAAGTAAAGAATGCTGTCAGATGTAAAATTGCTTCCTGTGAGCGTCACTGTGGTGCCGATTGCTCCCGCGCTCGGCGAGATTGAGTTGATGAGCGGCGCTGCAGTTTGAGAACCCGTTACCGTGAACTGCATCGTGTTGCTGGTGCCATTTGTATTTTCAACAGTGATGTCGTATGGACCCGGTTGTGTTTGTTGCGAAGCAATCATGCAGCGCGGGTTTGAGTAGTAGCACGCCGGGTTGAGCGTATCGGGCACGACAAACGTGAGCGTCTGGTTTATACCGCCGTGGCAGGAGGGGTCGGTTGTGCAGGCAATGGCAAGTGAGGACGTGATAGGCACGTGCAAGGTTGCGCCGTAGCCGAAGTGGATGGTGTTGTCGTTTGTAAACCCGAAGCCCGTGATGCTTATAGTGGTGCCTAGAGGTCCCGAGGTTGGAGTGATGCGGTATATGACCGGTGCGGTGGCCTGAGGAGGTACTACCCCGCCGTTGCAGCTTGCAGTCGCGATCGCGGCGCGAGTGAGCGGGCCTACTATGCCAAGGGCTGCTATGCCGTGGGATGCCTGGAAGTTAGCAACCGCCTTCGCAGTAATGGAGCCATAAAAACCTGTGGGTTGCACAGAAAATAGCCCTATTGAAGAGAGAAATGTCTGTAGTGAAGTGACATCTCCGGCCGTGGCAGCGTCGCGCGAGCCATAGGCCAGCGGATGCGTAAGTTGCGTGCATGCAAGCGGATATGGCTGAGGGCTAAGTGTTTGTGCAAATGCTCCCTGCCCTGCGAGTAAGCCTGCAGCTATAAATAGACCAAATACTGCTTTCAGCATAAAAGCTTTCATATGTGCTCACGAAGACGGATCTCACCTACCCTTATTACATCGGGGGTTAGGACTTGCGCTCTCTATACTGCAAAGCTTCGAGAATGTGCGGCTCCTCAACCGATTCTGATTCGTCGAGGTCGGCGATGGTGCGCGCTACTTTGATGACTCGGTGAAACGCGCGCGGTGACATGTTGAGACGCTCGCCTGCTTTCTCCAAGATGTCGCGCACTTTAGGGGCGAGCGGCACCAAATCTTCAAGCTCGCGAGGTGAGAGTTCGCTGTTTGTGCGGCTTCGATTATTAAAACGCTTTTCCTGCATGTCGCGGGCTTTTGCTACTTTCTCCCGTGCGTTCTTTGTTTCAACGCCTTGTTTAACGTAGTGACCAAGCTCTTTAAGCTCAACCGGGCCCATGGTGACCCACAGGTCGACGCGGTCGGCTATCGGGCCCGACATCTTTCTTCGATAGCGCTCAAGGGCACCCGGAGAACAGATACATTGCACTTCAGGATGGCCGTAGTTGCCGCAGGGGCACGGGTTCATAGCAGCAACGAGAGTGAAACGCGCCGGAAAGTGCACCGTGCCCTTTGCGCGTGCAACTGAAATGACTCTGTCCTCCATGGGTTGCCTGAGCGCCTCGATGACTCTCCTATCAAACTCGGGGAACTCATCCATAAACAACACGCCGCGATGTGCAAGCGTTGCCTCTCCGGGGCGCGGGTTTGCGCCGCCACCCACGATAGAAACGTATGAAGCAGTGTGATGCGGTGCGCGTATGGGCGGCATGGTCATCAGCTCTCCTTGAAGCGAGCCGGCAACGGAGTGTATGCCGTTTACCTCAAGCATTTCGTCAAAGGAAAGTGGCGGGAGGATCGATGCGAGCGCTCGCGCGAGCATGGTCTTGCCAGTGCCGGGCGGGCCCGAAAGCCCCACGTTGTGCCCGCCTGCCGCAGCGATGATGGCTGCGCGCTTTGCCGACTCTTGCCCGCGAATGTCTTCGAAGGCAAAGAGCGTCTCAATATTTTTTGCTTCGAGCACGGTTTGCGGCGTCGGTTCAATCTTGCTCGGCGCTTTTTGTTTTTCTTTCGTCGCGCCGCTCGCCTTTTTAGTATTTACATGCTCTATAACTTGCTCGAGCGTTTCTGCGCCATAGATAGTGATGCCAGGCACCAGCGCCGCTTCGCGCGCATTTTCTTTTGGCATAAACACCGCCTCCTTCCCTTGCCGCTTCGCTTCGGCGACAAGCGGCAAAATGCCGCGCACCGGGCTTAAACGTCCGTCGAGTGAAAGCTCGCCGACAAAAAGATATGGCTCTGGGTCGAAACGGATGTCGTCGGCTGCAAGCAAGTATGAAAGCGCGATAGGAAGGTCGAACATCGGCCCTTCTTTTTTGAGGTCGGCAGGCGCGAGCGAAATAACAATCTTTTGATTGCGCGATTTTGGCGACTCAAAGCCCGAGTGTTTGATAGCAGCAGCGACTCGGTCGCGCGACTCTTCAACTGCCTTGTCGGGAAGCCCCACGAGAGTAAAGGCATGGAGGCCGCGGGAGAGGTCGGTCTCGATCGAGACTATCGTGGGGGTTAAAAGAGAAGTCTGCGCTCCGAACACGCGTGCATATTGCATGGCGATATCCTACGCAGGAATCGGCTTTAGGCAACTTGCGCGTTTCTTAAAAATGTTACGCGAGCGAGGAATCCTTATCCATATGCTTCTCGCAGGTGCGGGCAGCAGGGTTGGCCTCGAGGCGCTCCTCTTCTATAGGCTCGCCCCCTATCTCGCAGGTGCCATAGGTGCCATCGTCTATCTTTTCGAGAGCGCGTCTGACGTTATTGAAACGGATCTCAAGAGTGTCGTTGATGGCGCGGTTTGTGCCATACTCCTCCATCTTGTCGGCCGACTCATTTTCGTCTGCCGGCGAGTTCATCACATCCATCTCGGTTTCCTTTGCCTCCCAATCGTCTTTGTTTTCAGGATTCTGCACGCCCACGGTCTTGAGTTCTTTTTCTACGACACTGAGTTCCTTCTGCAACCGGTTCTTAAATTCTGAAATTTTTGCGTCATTCATACCTCAAGTATATATGCTAGTTGCCCGGGGTAAAGGTGCTGCGTCGGCTGATGATCTCGGCGAGCGTATTTTCGTTGGTGGTTATAACCAGCGTGGTGCGGTCGATAAATGCCCAGAGCAACAGAATGTCGCCCTGATCGTTGATGAGCGCTCGCGCGTCGTGGTTGGCAACAATCTTGTCTTTAAATTGCGTCGGCAACACAACCGCATCTGGTGTTGAGGTAGACACCCCTACAAGCTCGCTTTGTGTGTGGGGCCTGGGGGTCCTGATGAACGCAGGAGAAAGCTCTTGCGACATGGTGCGCTCCCACTCGAGCATGCCCGAAAATGCTTGTTCGTATGAATCGACTTTAAGCACCAAGAATGGTTCATTGCCGTCGAAGACATGGATGCCGAGCAAATAGTAGTTGGGGTCGAACGTGCGCTTCAGCGAGTCGGGGATGTTTGGAGCTATTGCCGTGATGAGATCTTGGATGGAGACAGGCGGCGGCACGCTGTTTTTGTCTATCGTGGTTGAGGAGAGCACCACATAGAGGCGGCTTACGAGCCCAAGCGAAAGTGTCGTCTTTTCTTTAAGCGCTTCAAAGTTCTGCATCAGCGTCGCGTGATTAAACTGCTCTGGCTTCACCACCAACACCTGCGTGTTGTCTATGGCCATAAACGGTGCGCTCCCTCCCTGCCCTACCGTGACCGATGGCGTGGGGCGCAAAAGCACATAGGCCAAAAGCCCGGTTGCCGTGAGCACAAGCGCTACTCCAAGACCCACTGCCGCAAGCGATGCAGCCCACTTCCAATCAATTTTGGCGCGAGCAGGAATAGGGGCTGCGGTGATGTTTGAGCTTATGCGCGACGCTCTGTCGGATTCGGCCGCAGCCATAGAGACAGCAGATATGTTTTTTTGAGATATAACCGTCTCTACGTCTCGTTGATAGGTCTCAAGCGGCTGAACCGACGTTACATCGGCCGGCCCCTCGGGCTTTGGAGGCGGCGGCGGCGGGGGTGCTACTGGAGCGGGCTTGGGGAGCTCCGCCGACTGCTCTTGTTCTAGCAAAACACCCGCGTTCATGCGTGATGCAGATGCGGGTGTTCGCACTTCTTTTTTGGGAAGAAGGATATCGTCGAGATTAATATCTTTTTTCTCGGGGGTTTGATCCATTGCTTTGTGAAGGGACGAGTCCTTTGCGTTGTGCGAACTCCGGATCGGCAGCCTTAATCGAGAGATTAATGCGGCCTTTCTCGTCTATCTCCTTTATCATAACCCGAACTTTGTCTCCTACGGCAACCGCCTGTGAAATTTTCTCAATGCGGAATGGCGCTACTTCAGACACGTGCACCAATCCTTCTGCATCTTTGCCGGGGCCGATGCGCACAAACGCGCCGAAGTCCATGAGGCGCGTCACCTCCCCTTCGTAGAGTTCGCCCGGCTTATATTCTTTAACGATCGCTTCGATCATAGACTTTGCTTTGGCTGCAGTGCCGCCTTTGCCAGTGATAAAGATAGAACCATCGTCTTCAATAGTGATGTCTTCAACCATTGCGGTCTCTTTGATGCCGTTGATGGTCTTCCCTCCACCGCCTATCACGAGGCCAATCTGGTCGGGGCGCACTCTCATGGTAAGGATCTCCGGCGCACGAGCAGAGATGTTTGCGCGCGGCGATGCGAGTTCTGCGGTTATAACGTCCAAAATCTGGAGGCGAGCCTTCTTTGCGTCGTGAAGTGCTTCTATAAGAATGGGTACTGGGATGCCGTCGAGCTTGATGTCGAGCTGGATGCCGGTGACGCCGTTTTTGGTGCCTGCAACCTTGAAGTCCATGCCGCCAAACTCGTCTTCGGGGCCCTGGATGTCGGTGAGCACTTTGTATTTGCCCCCATGGCTCATGAGGCCCATCGCGATGCCCGCAACAGGCGCTTTAATGGGTACGCCGCCATCCATGAGCGCGAGCGTTGATGCACAGACTGAACCCATCGAGGTTGAGCCGTTTGATGCCATGCATTCTGAGACGAGGCGAATGGTATAGGGGAATGATTCTTTATCGGGGATAACTGCTTCGAGCGATTTTTCTGCGAGCGCGCCGTGGCCTACTGCGCGGCGGTTGATGCCGCCCATGCGGCCGGTCTCTCCTGCCGAGTATGGAGGGAAGTTGTAGTGATGCATGAAGCGCTTCTTGGTGTCTTGCTCTTCAATTGAATCAAGAATCTGCGAATCACCAGGGCCGCCCAAGGTGAGTGCGGTAAACACGTGCGTCCCGCCGCGATAGAAGATACCCGAGCCGTGGAGGATTGATGAGACGCCACCAGCTTTTGCAAACAAAGGGCGCAGCTCATCGAACGCGCGGTTGTCGGCGCGCATATTGTCTTCGACGGCGCCGCGATGTATCTCTTCGTCGACTTTGTCTTCGAGATAACGTTTCGCCTGCCCCATGTTGATGGGCTCCTGCGTCGATGTCTCTGACGTCGCAGGCTCCGCAACCGACATCGACTGCGTCGCTAATGCTTTAACTTTTTTCATCCACTCGTCTTGCACTTCATGTATTGCGTCTTTACCGGCAACGCCGCAGAAGACTGCCGCTTTTACTTTTGCTTTAAATTCATTTTCGAAGAGTTCAGAAAGCGCAGCAGGGATCTCGGGCTTCGATGCATCTTTCTTCTCCTTCCCTATCGCTTTGATGATTTCGTTTTGCCACGCGAGGATCTTGTCATGTTCTGAAACCGCGCGCGCAAACCCCGCCGCGATGTCGTCTTCGGATGCTTCTTTAGCGCCCACTTCTATCATGTTGATCGTTGAGTCTTTGCCGCAGGCAAGTATGTCGAGCGTGGTGTCGGCTGCATCGCGCTGTGCGTAGGTTGGGTTGACGATAAAGTCGCCGGTTACCGACTTCCCTATGCGCACCGATGCCACGGGCCCGGCCCACAGGATGTTCGAAGTCGCGAGCGCTAAGCTAGCTGCATTAACCGCGACCATGTCAGGGTCTTCTTCGTCGAGCGCGAGCACCGTGATGACCACCTGCACTTCATTGCGGATGTGCTGCGGGAAGAGCGGGCGGATAGTGCGGTCGACGACGCGGCCAGAAAGAATAGCCCCCTCAGACGGACGGCCTTCGCGACGCACGAAGCGGCTGCCGCCGACGATGCCTGCTGCATAAAACCTTTCTTCGTAGTCGACGGTGAGCGGGAAATAATCGATGTCATCGCGCGTGCGGCCGCTCATGACTGCCGTTGCAAGCACTGCGGTATTGCCATAGCGCAAGATAACCGAGCCGTTTGCCTGCTCGGCGAGGTCGCTAAACTCGGCAACGAGGGGCTTGCCGCCGACCACTGTCTCGAACTTTTTTGATTGCATATCGCCAATTGGCGAAGATCGCAGATTTTAGGTCTCGATCAAATATCGAGGACTACCTATCCACGCCCTTCGCGGTTACTTATATGCAGCAACTCTAACAAAAAACCCCCATGATTTCCATGGAGGTTTTTGTTTTTATATTTTTAGATTATTTCTCCGGTTCGCCTGACATCGAGATTGCCGGGTCGACATCGTCGCTCCCCGCTTCCTCTACTATTGTAGTGTCATCCTCTTCGCTTGGAGTGGGGGCGCTGCCTTTGCGCTGCCCCAGGCTCGGTATCCCAAAGCGACTCCCTCCCCCGCGGAATCCAAGAAGGAATGCCGCCGGATTGTCGCACATGTCGATAAAGTCGTCTGCCGCGTCACGCAGCGAGCCGGCCGACGATTTGCCGAAGGAGATCACTTCTACCTGGCAGCCGCCAGTGTATTTGAGATACTCCACAACTGGCACGAAGTCACCATCGCCAGTAGCGAGGATGACCGTGTCGAGTTTGCTCGACATCGCGATAGCATCTATTGCCATGCCGAGGTCCCAGTCGGCCTTTTTTGCTCCCCCAGCGAAGATGCGGATGTCTTTGACCTTAGTCTCGATACCCGACTTGTTGAGAGCCTCAAAGAAGCTCTTCTCCTCTTCGCTTTCGGTGCGGATAACGTAGGCGACCGCGCGGATGAGCTGGCGGTTGCCGACAGCCTCCTTCACTACTGCGCCGAAGTTAACCTTGGCACGATAGAGGTTTTTTGCTGAATGATAAAGATTTTGCGTGTCTATGAAAATGCCGACGCGCTGGCCCTTGTGTTTGATGATAGCCATAAAACAAATTAATTACTGCTTATTGAAATAAAACGCTGCCTGCTGACAAAGTGCTACACCTACGTAAAGCAAAAATCGACCTGCTCTACCCTAGTATATACAAATGCGATGACGAAAAAATTTCAGACCCCTTACTCTATACAGAAATAAGGGGATAACTGAAGGAGAAAACTACTTCTTGAGGTCGAGCTTCTTCAAGATAGCGTTGTAGCGCTTCTTGTCGTTTGCTTCGAGGTACTTCAAGTGAGTACGGCGGTCTGCAACCATCTGAAGGAGGCCGCGGCGAGAGTGCTTATCCTTGAGGTGTTTCTTAAGGTGGGTCGTGAGCTCGTCGATTTTCTTGCTCAAAACGGCGATCTGGACCTCAGGCGAGCCAGAATCAGTGGCATGGAGGGCCACTTCCTTAATAACCTTCTCTTTCTTTCGCTTAGTCAGCATGGGCCATATCTTAGCACACCCTCGCATTTTACGCAAGGGGGGTTTTGTGTCTCTATATATAGATACAAAATAGCCATACAGATAAACGTCGCACAATATTTGAGGTAAAATGGGGGCATGGCGCAGGATCTCAAACTCCTTAAAACCGAATTTCTCGAATATCTAGAGATCGAGAAAGGCCGCTCAATAAAGACCGTTGAGAATTATGACCGCTACCTGGCACGTTTTCTCGCGTTTTCTAAGATCACCTCCCCTGCAAAGTTGACCGAGCAGTCGGTCCGCGAGTTCCGCATCCACTTAAATCGCCAGCAAGGAACGAGCGGCACTATGAAGCACAAGACGCAAAACTATTACATGATTTCGCTGCGCGCGTTTCTGAAGTTTTTGCGAAAGCGCGGGATAGAGTCGCTCAACCCCGAGCGCATCGAGCTCGCGAAGGTTGGCGCGCGCGACCTCGACCTCATATCATCGGCCGAACTCGACCGTTTGATGGCGGGACCTAAGGGCGATTCGCTCTCGAGCCTTCGAGACAAGGCTATACTCGAGCTGTTTTTTTCAACCGGGCTGCGCGTCTCAGAGCTTGCCTCCATTAATCGCGACATCGACCTTTCGCGCGACGAATACTCTATCCGCGGCAAAGGCGAAAAGATCCGCGTCGTGTTTCTCTCGCCCGAAGCGAAAGCCGCGATCAAAAAATATCTCGACAAGCGCGGCGACATAGACGATGCCCTTTTTATTCAGATGGGAAAAGCATCAAAAAATGCAAAGGAGCTGCGCCTCACTCCCCGCTCGATTGAACGCTTGGTTAAAAAGTATGCAATCAAAGCCGGCATCACGCGCAAGGTGACACCACACGTACTTCGCCACTCATTTGCCACAGACTTGCTTGAGAATGGTGCCGACTTGCGTTCGGTGCAGGCGCTCTTGGGGCATGCTAATATCGCGACAACGCAGGTGTACACCCATATTACCGACAAGCACCTGCGTTGTCGCGATATTAGCA
>OUMN01000030.1_pt1 | contig 8625 bp, 12 predicted proteins | sample 1691011 | NCBI WGS metagenome assembly OUMN01 (sample SAMEA3914864, study PRJEB12502) | metagenome | biome: forest; material: soil | place: USA | collected 2012-03-12 | depth 0.3 m
ACATGGCAAGCTTTAGCGTGTCTCAGGGCGATACGGTGACCGTGGGGCAGGTAATTGGCTACTCAGACACCACAGGCTACGCTACCGGCCCGCATCTCCACTTCGGCGTCTACGCCTCGGCAGGGTCCGAAATTGCCTCGTTTAAAAGCTCAAGCTGCATAGGGAAGACCTACACTATGCCCGTTGCAGACCTCACCGCCTACCTCAATCCGCTCTCCTATCTGCCGTCACTCTAACTATCCACACAGCCTCATTTGACGCACCGTAAAGATCGTATACTTACTTCCAAGCGTACGCACCACGGGCGGTGGGGCACGGTCGAGACGCATTCGGTACTTCTACAAAACAAACAAAAAAATTTTATGAAGGCAGTGCACATGATCGGCTGGTGGCTCGTTATCATTGGCGCAGTTAACTGGGGCCTCGTAGGCGCCGGATGGCTCGCTAGTGGAGCAGACTGGAACGTCGTTCACATGTTGCTCGGTTCTTCGATGCAGGTTGAGGCCATTGTCTACGTTCTCGTAGGCCTCTCGGGCCTTTGGCTCCTTGCGGCGAAGTTCGGCATGATGAAGAAGATGTAAGACGTAAGAAGTATTTCTTCGGCAAAACTCCCCGCTCCTCTCGAAAGACGGCGGGGATTTTTGTTGCCTGTGTATGGTAAAGTAGGAGGCATGCACGCAGTCAAAATAGACGGGCTCCGCAAAACCTATAAGAAGGGGACGGAGGCTCTAAAGGGTGTTTCGCTTTCAATTAAAGAGGGCGATTTTTTTGCGCTTCTAGGCCCCAACGGAGCAGGGAAGACCACCCTCATCAGCATCCTCACAAGCCTTGCAACCAAAACCTCAGGCACGGTAGAAGTGTTTGGCGCATCGCTTGATACGCAAAACGAAAAGGCAAAAACCTACATAGGGCTCGTGCCGCAGGAATTCAATTTCAATATTTTCGACAAGTGCCTCGACATCGTGGTCAATCAGGCCGGCTACTACGGCATCCCGTGCAAAGAGGCGCTTGCGCGAGCAGAAGACCTATTCAAGGCCCTCAACCTCTGGGAAAAGCGTAAGGAAACCCCGCAAAAGCTCTCCGGCGGCATGAAGCGGCGCCTGATGATAGCTCGTGCGCTTATCCATCGCCCCAAGCTCCTCATCCTCGACGAGCCCACCGCAGGAGTAGACGTAGAGCTTCGCCGCAGCATGTGGGAGTATCTAAAGAGGATAAACGGGGAGGGGACGACCATCATCCTCACTACCCACTACCTCGAAGAAGCCGAGGAGTTGTGCCGCAACGTTGCAGTCATCAACCATGGAGAAATAATTGCAAACGAAAGCATGGAAAGCCTGCTTGCCCGCCACGGCGACAAAAAACTTGAAGACATATTTCTTGAGATGATAGAAAAGCCAACCGCAAAACAACTATGACCCCAAGCCAAACTCTCACCGCCCTCTATACCATCGTGCGCAAGGACACCAAGCGCATATTGCGGCTTTGGAAGCAGACTTTTTTGCCGTCGGTCGTGACCATGGGTCTCTACTACACGGTCTTTGGCACCTTCATAGGTTCGCAGCTCCAGCACATAGGCGGCTACTCCTACATCCAATTCATCGTGCCAGGCCTCGTGATGATGTCGGTCATAACGAACGCCTACAGCTCGACCTCAAGCGCTTTCTTTCAGGCAAAGTTTACCAAGAGCATTGAGGAGCTTTTGGTGTCGCCAATGCCAAACTGGGTCGTGATCCTCGGCTATACGCTTGCAGGGATGGTGCGGGGGCTCATCGTGGGCGCGCTTGTCCTTGCGACCTCTCTTTTCTTTACCCATATAGCCATCTTCAATGTGCTCGCGCTCGTTGCGGCATTCATCCTTGCCTGTGCGCTCTTTTCGCTTGCTGGCATTCTTAATGCTCTGTTTGCAAACACCTTCGACGATATCGCGATAGTGCCAACATTCGTCCTGACTCCTCTCACCTATCTAGGCGGCGTGTTCTACTCCGTGCACAATCTGCCGGGGATATGGCAGCAGGTATCGCTCTTTAACCCGATCCTCTATATGGTCAACGCTTTCCGCTACGGCTTCTTGGGGCTCACCGATGTAAATCTTACCTTCTCCTTCGCGATGCTACTTAGTTTGACTGTCGCGTTTGCCATTCTTTTGATCATCCTTTTTAAGAAGGGCATAGGCCTTAAGAACTAAGTCGCGGTTGTTCATTTTTTCTTTCCCCATCCACTCGCGCATGTCCGAGGCTTCGATCTCGACGCGCGATGCTTTTCGTAATTTCTTAAGCAGTGCTGGCGGCACAGTGGGGAAGTGGGGCGCGTCATCAAGCGCCTCGGCAAGCCACTCGAGCGGCTCTTCGCTTATAAGCCAATCCTCAATCTTAAATTTCTTGAGGCTAAAGGGAAGTGAGTAATCCTTAAAGCTCTTCCCTCCGTTGTCTAAAAAATATTCATGGAAGTATGACATCGCGAGCTCGCGGATTGTTTTGTACACCGGGTCGCGCCACTTTAAGACCGGAAAGTTTGTCTTGCTCATGGCGCCCCACAAACCGTTTTGCTTAAACACTGCAACCACGTGGTCGACATCAGGCTCTATTGCGCGCAAATCCATTATGAGAGGCTCCCCTCCGTGGTAGGCGAGGGAAGCGGCAGCAAACACTGCGCCCTCAAAGCAATAGGCGCTCGGGTTTCGTAGCATCCGCCTCGCGCTTCGCAGCGTGCGTCCCCTGCTGTGAGAAAAATTTTGGGGGAGTGCATCCAAGTAGTTTTGAATCAATTCCGGAGTCTTCAATTTTTCAAACACCGAGCGCTCAGCGGGGGAGAGAAGGGATTTAATTTCAGTTCGGTACATGCATTCATTGTAGCCCGAGCGAGGCTAGGGCGCTTGGGCATATAGGTCGCACAATATACATTTTGCGACGTATAGCTATAGGAGAAAGGCTGCAATCTCGGAATCAGCCTGGCTCCTACCCTGCCGTTGTTTCTAAAAATTACGCGTGCTAGATTGGCCTTAGATTTGTTTCTTTTTCTTCAACTCAAACCCTCGCCTGTTGGCGACTTATGGAGACTTACATGGCTGATGGCAGACTCTGCAAAAACTGCGGTTATCAAGAAACCGATCACGAACTTGGCCGGGCCAAGCTGCCAAGCGGTGAAGAATGCCGCGACTATGATGACAGCGATGCTGGCGATGTCGCTAACGATCGCGGCCTGCTGCGCGAACGTCTTATGCGCAAGCTTAATACGCTTGAGATCGGCGAACCGAACACTTCGGCAGACGATTAGGAGGTTGGGTTGCAAGCACTCTGGGAGTCGTCTCAAAGGTCCCGCCGGTCGTATACTTGCGACCATTGCAGTGACTGGATCCATACCGGCGATTTGTATTTGCGTACAGTGATGCGTATCAGCTCAGGCCGACTTGAGGTGCTGCGTTTTCATGAGCATCCAGATTGCCCGCGCGAGGAACCTGAAGCTGAGAGCTTAGCTGAGGCAATACTTCTTAAAGCAGCGTAAACGGCACCCAACCTTGGGTGCCGTTTTTCTCGGCAAAGCGGGGGAGTCGCTTCCCTGTTTTATACAAAACAAAAACCGCCAAGGACTTCCCTGGCGGTTTTTGTTTTTTGATTTTTACAACCTAGCGAAGCGAGAGAAGTAAAATTTATTTTAATTGCGAGCGAGCGACGGTTGTATGGCCGCGAAGCGGACCTACTTGGTAGCAAGAGCTACTTTAGCACCCTGCATATCCTTATAGGCCTGCGACTTAGACCAACATGCCTTTGAGGCTTCCCAAGGCTTGAGGCCCTGGTGCTCGTAGAGGTAGCGGGCGTATGCCGCATTGCCCTGGAGGCTGTAGATGTCGAGCCCGAGCTTCTCGTCTGCAAGCGACGCATGGATAGACGACATGATCTGGAAGAGGCCGACAGCCGAGCTGTTTGCATTCTTGATCACCTTGCCGTCTTTGCCAAACTGCCTAAAGTGCGATTCGCACGAGGCAACTTCAGCCAAGATCGGTTCATCATCAAAGTAGTCGCGTACATACTCTTCAACCGTCTGAGACTGGTCGAAGGATGAGATTTGGGTCGGGGCCTGGATTGTCGAGGTGCTGCCGCTAAACGCGAGCGATACTGCGAGAGCAACGCTCAAGCCGAAAGGCATAGTGTTTTTGCTGCCTGCTTAGAGGTAAACGAACCTTTCTTATATAAGAGCTCCTCTCGGGAACCCATATAATAAAAAAGCTCCTGGGCTCGACTGCCCGGGAGATAACAATACAATAGCGCGTTTCTGTCAATGGGTCAATAGGGGGGCCTTGACAGGAAAAAAGCCCCTCCCTCCCCCGCCATTTAACGTTGTAAAATAAGGCTTTTGACGACTCAAGCACGTAGTCGTCTGCTAGTTTCATCATTGGCTCATAAAAAGACCCCTCCCAAAGCGCTTGGGAGGGGTTTATATGGCCTTTTAGGCCACTTTCGAGGTCTCTTCAGGATTGAGCTCGAAGTCTTCGACCTTGAATCGGTACTTATCACGGCCCTCGAAGGAGAGCTGCCATTTGCCCTCGACATAAAGTATGCGCCTGACCTTGCAGACCTCGCCGGGGTTTATGCCCAGGTGAGCGAAGCTGTCACGGTCATAATTGACCGAAACAGCCCCGCGGGTGAGGCTTGAGAGGGGCGCCATCTTGCATCCGGGCTTCAGGGGAGGCTTCACGCCGGCGAGCCGGGCCAAAACCACTCCTTTGAAGTAGTGTGCTTCGGCTCGGTCTGAGCCGGCCGAAAAGTCGATCACGAGGCCAGAGTTTGAGGCACCGGCCCTGGCAGTGGCATTCATAAACTCATCGACCAATTCCTGGTCGGTCATGTCGTAGGCCCACTTGTTGGCCATATGCTGCTCCTGGGTTGGAATACGTCTAAAGGGAGCCTATCAAAATTGAGTATAAAGACAATCAATGCTACTTTGTAGAAAACGGGCCGTAGTATAGTGGTAGTACGTATCCATGGGGTGGATATAGTCCGAGTTCGATTCTCGGCGGCCCGACTAGTTACCAAGGCAGATCGTATTTTTCAAACTCAGGCAATAGTTTTTTTCCATAGAGAAGGCGCGAGATAACTTCGGCGTGGCTCTTGGCACCCGTGAGCGCGTTGTGAGGCGTGGGCTCCTCGGGGATGCCGCAGTAATTTAAGACGGCATCGAGGTTTAAGGCCGAGTGGTGCTTTTCGGGGTCTATCGGGGGAGTCACTCCCCGCTTCACCATGTGCATCCAACAAAGCGTATGGGTGTCGATGGTGCGGTGAGCAAACTTCCAGTCGGTGTGGCCAGCGCGCTTAGCGGCGGTGCGCAAAAAATCGCGGTCAAAAGAAACGTTTTGGCCTGCGAAGGTGCGATCATCTGCTTTTTCAGCAAAAGCGATAAACTTCTTTACCAACTCTGCTTCAGTTTGCTTGTTGGGGTCCCGCATCTCCTCCTGGCTCATGCCATGCACCATTGATGCGCCTTCCTCCTCATGGGCACCATCCCAGATGCGGCACTCTTCATATAACTCTACTTCCGGATGGTCGAGGTCGAGCGCGCCCACGCTTAAAATAGAGCACTTTTCATAATCAACGCCGCTCGCTTCGACATCAACAACTATCATCGTTTTCCTATTATACGTTCAATAAATGCCTGCAGGTCGAGCGCCATCTTGTGGACCGGCGGATACTTTTTTGTCTGGGCATGAAGCCAAAACTCAAAGCGCGGGTTGTATGCCGAAAGCAGAAGGCAGCCGACCAAGATAAACAGGACGCCCGGCAGAAGCGGCAGCACAAGCCCTAAGATGCCCGCCAATATCAAAAAGATAGCGATAACGATTATGACGGTATGTCGTATATATCCCCTCATGCTAGTTAGATGCTCCTTCACCCGGCTCATGGATACTGAGACTCCCCTGCGCAGGGTTGCTTACCGAAAGCCGGCCTAAGCCAAAGGCCGCCAGGCCCACCAGCACCACCAGGGCTGCCAAAAGGAGCGTATTGAGGCGATTATTGCCTTTTCTGGGGCTTTCTGGTACTATTTTGTCCACATAAGGCAATATAGCATTAATTAGATATGGCACACAAAAAGGCAGGCGGCTCAGCTAAAAACCTCACCGATTCCAAGGCTAAATACCTCGGCGTTAAGCTCTTTGCCGGACAGGTAGCCAAGGAGGGCGCTATTATCGTCCGCCAGCGCGGAACCCGGATGGTTCCCGGTCTCAATGTCGGCCTCGGCAAGGATCACACTCTTTTTGCCCTCAAGCGCGGCATAGTCTCCTTCCGCAACATCCGCGCTAAGCACTTCGACGGCACCACCAAGATCAAGTCTGCAGTCGACGTTAAGGTCCAGGCGTAATCTTCAAAAATAATTCAAAATCCCGCCCTCTGGCGGGTTTTTTGTTTTTGTGGCATAGTAATTTTGGACTGAGTCCCCTCTTTGGCGTAGTGCCTAAGAGGAATTTCATAAAGGAGGGACCCATGAAGTGGCCCTTGAGTTTGACCATCATCCGGCACAGCCAGTCGGCCTACAATGTCCTCAGGGACAAGAAGAAGGCCGACCACGAGTATCAGGAGTTCGTGAAGCGCTTCGATAGCGACGAAGCGATGAGCGGCGAGCTGCATCAAATGGCGCGCACGCTCCAAAAGCGCTACGCGACCGGTTTCAGCGACTACGAAACGCCGCTCACAAGAGAGGGTGAGCAGCAGGCGCATATCACCGGCCAAAAAATACTCGCCCACACTTCACAGCCGGATGTGATTTTTATCTCTCCTTATCTGCGAACAAAAGAGACTTACTTTGGTTTGTGGAAGGGCGAGCCTAAAATTTACGGCGTCCCAAAGATCTATGATGATCGCATCCGCGAGCAAGAGCACGGGCTTTCGCTTCTCTACAACGACTGGCGCATCTTCCAGACGATTCACCCGGAGCAGCGTGATCTCTACAAGCTCCAGGGCGAATACTGGTACCAATTTCCACAAGGCGAGTCGGTGTCTATGGTGCGCGACCGTATCCGCTCGTTCATGACGATGCTGGTGCGCGAGTATGCCGGCAAGCATGTGTGGCTCGTGAGCCACCATCTGACACTCCTGTCTATCCGCGCCAACCTCGAGCGGCTCTCGCCCGAAGAGTTCATGCGGGTCGATCACGAGGAAAAGCCTATCAACTGCGGGGTGACCGTCTACGAGGGCGATCCGTCGCTCGGCAGCGACGGCAGGCTCGTCCTTAAGGAGTACAACAAAAAGCTCTACTGAGCTCAAAAAACTGCCGCGGCATTCGTGCCGCGGTTTTCTTTTTGCTTACACTGCTTTTATTTCGAGAACGATTTCGGCCTTGATTGTTTTGCTGTGGAGGCCGATAGTATGCTCGCCTACCGTTTTGAGGTGCTCGGGCATAGTGACTGCCGTTTCGGGGATAGCAACTTTGTGCTGCACCACAAACTGATGGGCAATGTCTTTAGGAGTGATTGATTTAAAGAGCCCTCCCTTCTCGGTGGCGCGAGCTTCTATAACAATTTTCTTGCCGCGCAGGCTGTGCACTTTTTGCGTAAGCTCGTCTTCGGCTTTTGCAAGCTCGGCTTCATGCTCTGCTTTCTTAGCCTCAAGCTTCGCCATCTTCTCCGGCGTTGCTGGCTCTGCAAACTTGTTCTTAAAGAGGAAGTTCACCGCGTAGCCGTCTGCCACGTTTTTGATCTCGTTTGCCCTGCCTACCCCGCGCACGTCTTTGAGGAATATCACTTGCATAGCCTCACTCTATATCAGTTTCTAACGGGAGAGAAGGTAGCTGACCGCAGCAGCAGTTTGAGGGTCTTTGTTGGCTTTGTAGTCTTCGATGGTCCTATCGGCCTTGATGTCGGGCTGGAGGCCGCCGTCGGAGATTGAGGTGCCGTTTGGCGTCAGCCAGCGCGCAACGGTTATTTTGAGCTGTGCGCCGCCGCCTATGTCCATAAGCTCCTGCACCGAGCCTTTGCCGAAGGTGCGCGTACCCACGAGCTTGGCGACCCCATGCTGAGTGAGCGCGCCTGCCAAAATCTCTGAAGCCGATGCCGAACCCTGATCGGCGAGGATAACCATCTGCAAGTTCTTGCCTGCAAAGACGTTGTAGCCCAGGGAGCGGTGATACACATTTTCCTGCTTGCCTTTGTAGTCTTCAGTCACCACCACGTCGCCCGCCGGCAAGAAGTAGCTTGCCATCTCAACTGCGGCCTCAAGGTAGCCGCCTGGGTTGCCGCGCAGGTCGAGTATGAGCCTGTGCGAGCCCGACTGCATGAAGTCGCGCAGTGCGGTGCGGAAGAGGTCTGCCGAGTTTGCCGAGAAGCTATAGAGCTCGATGGTGTAGATGCCGTCGGAGCGCAAATAGTTTTTGATTATGGGGATCTGGATAGTGTCGCGCACGATAGACACCTCAACCGGCTTCGTGGTGCTTGCATGCAGGATGCTGATCTTAACGCTCGTGCCTTTGAGACCGCGGATTTTTGAAACCGCATCGTCAACCGACATGCTCTCGGTCGGGGTGCCATCGATGCCGACCACATAGTCGCCCGACACGATGCCCGCCTTTTGCGCCGGCGAGTCCTTAAGGGGAGCCACCACCACTATCGCGCCGTCTTTGATGTCGAGCTCCATGCCCACG
>OUMN01000002.1_pt1 | contig 8191 bp, 11 predicted proteins | sample 1691011 | NCBI WGS metagenome assembly OUMN01 (sample SAMEA3914864, study PRJEB12502) | metagenome | biome: forest; material: soil | place: USA | collected 2012-03-12 | depth 0.3 m
AAGTCCGATGAGCTGCGCGCAAAAATTGAAGCGCTCGGCTACAACGTCAAAGACTCCGCTGATGGTGCCCAAATCACCAAGAAATAAGGCTTATTTGACACATTGCCTATTTTGGTGGTATAATACTAATAGGTTGATCCTTGCCACTGGAGGTTTGCATGACGATCATCTATCGGCCTGCATCCTTCGAGGATGTTGAGGCTATACGACGGATCGGTTCAGGAGCTTTCAAAGAAGAATCTCAAACCGAATGGACAATTGAAGACGCCTATCGCTTCATCCGCGAAGCTCGTACGCGTTTGTTGTTCGATTCTGAATCCGCAGTCGGATTTATCAGTTTCGGAATGCGCTCGCCCGTGTTGGCCTACATCACGAGCGTCGCGGTAGATCCGCAACAGCAGCGCAAAGGGTACGGAAAGCTAATGCTCGATAATGTAATTGATGAGCTTGCTGCAATTCCTACCATCTGGCTTGATGTGTGGGAGAGAAAAACCATTGCGCGCAGGCTCTATGAATCACGCGGGTTTGCAGAAATTGAAAACTACAAAGGGCTTTTGCGCATGAGCAGGCAGAAGTCCCCCTCTCGCTAACCACCCCAGCTTAACGGGGTGGTTTTTGTTTGACAAAGAGGCTATTTTAGGGCAAATTACGTTCAGACAAATTCGGAGGGACACATGTTCAAAGATGCAGCTCCAAACCTGAAGCTGTTTCCCGACTATGATTCTAAGCTTCTGCGAGTGCAGAAGAATGTCTTGGAGGGTCCGGCCTACCTTGCTCCCATGTGGAAGGAGGTTGCGGCATTCCCCACTAAAGAAACATGGCGCACTAGCGAGTACGCCAGCAAAGTTACCGATGAAGAATGGCTCGACGACTTAGCCTGGTTTTGGCACGATCTCGAAAATCCCCTTCCTCCTCAGCCTCAAGCATCCGCTTGAGGCTTTTTCTTATCCCCTTTTTGTGCACAGTGGCGAGGCGGCATAAGGGTATTTTGGGAGTTTTTTAGATTTGGGAGATTCGGAGTATTCTTAAGGCACGTATGGCGAGTACTCAAGGCACTACCAGGTCACCACAGTCTTTAACATCGCGCAAAAAGTCGACCGACCCTTTGCGCGTGCCGCCGCAGAGTTTAGAAAGCGAGAAGGCGCTTTTGGGCGCGCTTATGCTTCGCCCTGAGGGCATGATTGAAAGCGTCGATGGCCTCTCGCCCGACGCTTTTTATGCCGAAAAGCACCGCCTCATCTACCGCGCGATGCTCAACCTCTGGGGCAAGTCTGAGCCTATCGATGTTGAGAGCGTGCGCGCGACGCTTGCCGACCAAAAGCAGCTCGAGCAAATTGGCGGTATAGCCTACATAGGCGAGCTTGTCTCTGCGGTGCCTGCTGCAACCAACGCCAAGCACTACGCCAACCAGGTGCAAAAGAAGTACATGCTTCGCAACCTGATAGACGCCGGCGAGTATGTGGCCGAGCTCGGCTTCAACGAGGCCGAAGAGCTTGAAGAAACCCTCGACAAGGCCGAAAAGAAGGTTTACGAAATTACCTCCGCACCCTCCCTTTCAAAATTTGTTTCGCTCAAAGAATCCTTAACCGAAGCGTGGGCGCGCCTCGAATACTTGCAGGAGCACAAAGACGAGACCCGCGGCGTGCGCACCGGCTTTAGGGACCTCGACAACATGCTCGCGGGCCTCCAAAAATCTGACCTCATCATCCTCGCTGCCCGCCCTTCGATGGGCAAGACCGCGCTTGCGCTCGACATCGCGCGCCAGGCAGCGACCATCCACGGCACGACGGTTGGGATGTTCTCTCTTGAAATGAGCGCGCAGCAGCTTGTCGACCGCATGGTCGCCGCAGAGGCCAAAGTAAACGCCTGGAACCTGCGCACAGGCCGCATCACCGACGGCGACGACTTCACTAAAATCCGCGACGCCTACGACCGCCTCTCTCGCGCACCCATCTTTATCGACGACCAGCCGGGCAACAACATCCTCAAGATGCGCTCCGTGGCGCGCCGCCTTAAGCGCGAACACAATCTCGGCCTCCTCGTGGTCGACTACCTGCAGCTCATGGTGCCAACCCAAAGCCGCAACTCCGACAACGTGGTGCAGCAAGTGACCGAGATCTCCCGCTCCCTTAAAAACCTTGCGCGCGAGCTCGATGTGCCGGTTTTGGCGCTCTCGCAGCTTAGCCGCGCTGTTGAGCAGCGCGGCGGCAAGCCCCGCCTCTCGGACCTGCGCGACTCAGGCTCTATCGAGCAAGACGCCGACGTGGTTATGTTTATCCATCGCGACGACAAGATAAATAAGGAGACCTCAGACAAGCCGGGTATTGCAGAAATTATGATCGAGAAGCACCGCAACGGCCCGGTCGGCAAAGTCGACCTCTTCTTCGACGACAAGCGCACCACCTTCATGTCACTAGAGAAGAGCGACTTCGGCGTATTCGAAACCGCGACCCAAGATTTTTAGAACATAGTGAAGTAAAATAATCCTGAAAGAGGCTTCGCAGGCGGGTAGCCGAGACTTGAGCAAATTGCCAGCAGGCAATTATGCGTACTCTTGAAGAATTATTTTACGAAACCTCCATGGACTCAATCGAACGACTTACTCAACTATTTGAAAACTTCCCCGGCATAGGGCCGCGCCAAGCGCGCCGCTTCGTGCACTACCTCCTTTCTGAACGGCCGGCAGCGCGCAGCGAATTGGCGCAAGCTATCCGCGACCTCGGCCAGCAAACCGCGCAATGCAAAGAGTGCTACCGCTGGTTTGTTAAGAGCGAAGGCAGCGAACATGGGCTCTGCAACATATGCTCGGCGCCCGGTCGCGATCGATCTACTCTCTTTGTCGTTGAAAAGGATGCTGATATCGAAAACATTGAGCGCACCGGTTTTAAAGGGCTCTACTTCTGCCTTGGCGGCACTATCCCCTTGGCAAGTGAGGAAACTCCAAAGTATGTGCGCGTGCACGAGCTCATTGCCCGGATAGACCGCGACGGTTCAGCCGCACATCTTAAAGAAGTGATTCTCGGCCTCTCAGCCACCACCGAGGGCGATCACACACGCCTCTTGATTCAGGAAAAGATTCTACCGATGGGCGAAGGGTTTAAATTCAAAGTCTCTAGCCTCGGTCGTGGCCTCTCGACCGGCTCTGAGCTTGAGTATGCCGACCCCGACACTATCGCTAGTGCACTCCAAACCCGCGCTTGATTTGCCGCGCAGTTGGCGCATACTGTGGGCCTAAGTTCTTTATCTGCAACCGAGGGAGGGTTACGTGCATGATGCATCATTGTTTTGGAGTGAATTCGTAGAGGAGTTTCGGGCCAATATTCCGAGCCTCATTGAGCTGCTTCTGAAGCTCGCTCTCATCCACGGCCTGCTGCTCCTGCTTTGGAGCAAGCTGCTCATTGTTGCAGTGCGGCAGCAACTAAAGGATGCGCCGCCCGGGGTAGCTGTGCCGCCGATAACTGCCTGGCTCTTTGCGAGTTATTTCTTCTGCTCTGGGCTAGTTGCCGAGCTGTATCCGCTCTACTGCCTCTATCGCGCATTTTTCTACCACTTCGTGGTCTACCTCCTATTTACCGGCCAAGAGGTCCCCTTCCCGCTCACCCTTTTGCCAGGGCTTGGGTAAGCAAAACAAAAAGCCGCTCCGATCTCTCGGGGCGGCTGTTTTTTAATCTATTTTATGCCGACTACCTTTACTTCAAAGAATGGCTGCTTGTGGCCGCGCTTCTTAAAGTAGTTGGACTTCTGCTTGTATTTGATGACGGTGACCTTCGGAGCGCGACCGATCTTGACGATCTCGGCGGTAACCGAAGCTCCCTTGAGGTAGGGCTCGCCGATAGAGGTGGTGTCCTTGCCATTGTCTACGAGGAGGACTTTGTCGAATACGACCGTGTCCCCGGCCTTAAAATCGCCTTTGATTTTCTCGATTTTGACGTTTTGGCCCGCAGATACCATGTACTGCTTGCCTCCGGTCTCAATAACGGCAAACTCCTTTTCCATAGCCAAAATATAGCCTATTTTAGGAAAAAGGCAAGAGAGCGCTAGAATGTCGGTTCAGTAGGTACTTGACTATAAACAATTTATAATGTAATTTGCATGCAATTCCTCTCGGTATAGAGAGGTGGCCCTTTTAGGGTAGCGAGGTATGGGTCCCTGCCTCCACTCAGGCACCTAACTACAGGGAGAAGCGGTATGGCTTCCCAAAACGCAAAATCGGATCTTTCTAAAGTGACTGAACTCTTCGACATTGAGAGAGGGCCTTCTTTTAAGGATCTCATCAATGCAGCGTTCTTCGATCCCGCGCAGTTTCTCGAGTTTCGTTTCAAAGATGAGACTCCAGACATCAAAGGCACTCTCGTTGCCTACGTGCCAGGGGGCGAGCAATTCTGTCTCGTAGCGCTCGAGCATCACCCGGGTCGCGGCGGTACGGAGATCGCATACTTCTTTTATGCTACCCTCGCCAGGGTCGGCAGGCGGATCTACCCGAAATCGCTCGAAGATTTTCTCGAGTATGGCAAGTAGCCAACAATCATGAGGCCTGGAGTAATCCGGGCCTTTTCTTTTTATTATTCCTTCCCTTCTATGAGCGGCTTATCGAGCGAGCCGATTTCGAGGTTGGCTGAGGTGCCGGTTATTTTAAGCACGTCTTTGTCGATCTTGCCGAGCTCCTTGGAGCCGGCATTCCAATGGTTGACCGTGGTCGAAAGCGCGTTGCCGAGCTTGTTGTAGTACTCCTGGTAGGCATTCAAGTGTCTCGAAAGAGCTTCGACGTTCTTGGCAATATCTTTTGCTGTCTCCTCGATCTTAAACGCCTTGAAGCCGTAGAGCACGCTTTGGAGGTAAGCCGCGAAGGTGGTCGGAGACACGATGATCACTTTCTTTTCGTTTTGGGCATAGTCGAGCAGATTGCGGGTGTTCACCGCGCCTATGCCGTCGTTAAGCAGGTCGTAGTAGATGCTCTCGGCAGGGATATACATAAAGGCAAACGGCAGCGTGCCGTCTTTGGGGCGCACGTACTTAGAGGTTTCGTCGATGCGCTTCTTCAGGTCGCGCTTAAAAGCCTCTTCAAACTCCACTCTTCGCACATCGTCCTTCTCGTCGCTTATGCGCGTGTAATTTTCAAGCGGGAACTTCGCATCAACCGGTATAAACCCTTCTTTCGTGCGGATAATAGCATCGACCGTTTCGCCACCCGGAAACTCGTACTGCATAGCGTAGGCGCCCGGCGGCAAAATGTTGCTCATCACCAACTCAAGCGAGGCTTCGCCTAAGTTGCCGCGCTGCTTTTGGTTCTTAAGCACCTTTTCGAGATTTGAAAGCTGTTCGGCTATCACGAACACCTGCTTGGTAGATTCTTGCGTCTGGGTCACCCCCTTCACCACCTCAACAAGCTGCTGGCTCATGCGGTTGGTAATGGCGTCCATCTGCGCTTGGATGTTGGTGATGGTCTGCTGAGACTGGTCGCCCTGCATCCTGAGCGACTCATTCATATTGCGGGTGCCTTCACCAAGCCGTGCATCCATCGCGCGCGTCATCTCGGCGAGCTGGTTTTGAAGCAATAAAAGGCTCTGTGTATCCTGCGCACTTTCTTGCGGTTGGTTGTTGCGGCGAAAGAGTATAAACACGAGCCCTAAATTGGCGAGCAAAATCACCCCCAATGCTATAAGAATTATGTCAGTCATGGTCGTTCCTTATTTTAACATTTTTTGCTAGTATAAGCCCCATGACACAGCAAGACATCAAAGCGGAGGTTATCAAGGCTATGAAGGCTAAGGATGCGGTGCGCCTTTCGGTTATGCGCGCGCTTTCGGCATCTATCACCAACGAGCTCGTCTCAAAGCAGCGCGGCCCCGACGGGCAGTTGACCGAAGACGAAGTGATGAGCCTCATCTCCCGCTCAGCTAAGCAGCACAAAGACTCTATCGAGCAGTTTAGAGCTGGCAATCGCGAAGACTTGGTGGCTTCAGAACAAGCCGAGCTTGATATCCTCACCTCCCTCTTGCCGGCGCAGATGTCTCGCGAAGAGATAGAGAAGTTGGTTAATGAAAAAATTGCGGCAGAAGGCATCACTGCCGACAAGAAAAACATGCTCATGGGTGCTCTTATGAAGGAACTCAAGGGCAAAGCAGACGGCACCGTGGTTAAAGAAGTAGTCGAAGCCTCGTTCGCTTAAACCCCTTTCCCTATAAGGTTTTCCACAGGCCACTTGCAAAGTGGCCTTTTTGGTGGTATAATAATAGTTAGGTAGTTCAATTCATTCATGGAGGTTGCAGTGACTGCAACGGTAGAACATAGCTTTACACTCTTCAGCGATGAAGAGCTGCAGGTCGGCTTCGACTATGCCGCCAAAAAAGACGGCATAACGCTGCGCTTCGAGCGTCTTCGCACTATCGCCAACAATGCCGGCAAGACTCGAATCAATGCCGACGAAAGGCTCAAGCCTCGCGAAATAGCCGCTCGCGCAGTGCGGGCCTATCTCAAGGGCTATCGCGGCATCACTTTCACCGAGCGCGAGTTTCAGGGGTATGTGCATGCGATAGCCAAGATGCTATCCGAGCGCAACCCCAACACCAAGGCCAAGCGCACGCATGAAAAAGAGGTTGCCGACATCATGGCCACCTCCTACGGGCTCGAAGGCACTTCCAACATCGACCCGGAGATCAATCGGCAGCTGTCGCTTAATCTCACCGGTCACCCGCTCGAGCACTAACACCAGGCGGTCGCATTCTGCGACCGCCTTTTCTATTTCAAATATTTCTTGCCCTTGAGCTTCTCGGGCAGGTAGCTTTCGGTGTCATATTTTTTATAACCTTTGCCGTAGCCTACGTCCTTCATAAGCTTCGTAGGCGCATTGCGGATGTGGAGCGGGATGGGCAGGTTGCCGAACTTTTCTACATCGGCGAGTGCCTCAAAATAGGCGTCATGCGACTCCCGGCTCTTTTTGCTTTCGGCCAAGTAGGCCACGCCATGTGCGAGGTTAATTTGGCACTCCGGGTAGCCTATTTTCTGGCATGCCTCAAACACCGCATTTGCCACTACAAGCGCGGTCGGTTGCGCCAAGCCAATGTCTTCAGAGGCAAATATCACCATGCGCCGCGCAATGAAAAGCGGGTCTTCCCCTGCAGCCACCATGCGGCCGAGGTAGTAGAGCGCCGCGTCGGGCTGGGAGGCGCGCATGCTTTTTATAAACGCAGAGATGGTGTTGTAGTGCTCCTCGCCTTTCTTATCAAACCTAAGGTGCTTGCTCTGCACTGCCTCAGTGAGCGTCTCTACAGAAATTTTGCCGTATAGGTTTTGAGTGTTTTCTAAAATAGAGATGGCTTGCCTAGCGTCGCCTGCAGCGTAGTTAATAAGCCACTCAGCCGCGGCCTTAGGCACCTTAAGCTTTGTTCTCTTTATTATCGCTTCCATGTCTGCTTCCTTATGCTCGTTGAGCACAAAGACTCGCGCACGAGAAAGCAGTGCCGGGATTATCTCAAACGATGGGTTTTCTGTTGTGGCGCCTATAAAGGTAATCTGCCCGCTCTCGACAAACGGCAGCAAAAAATCCTGCTGTGCTTTGTTGAAGCGGTGTATCTCGTCGATAAACAAAATCTTCGGTTTGCCAAACTGCATCGCCCCCCTTTTGCCGACTATGTTTTTAATATCCTCTTTGCCAGAGTCGACCGCTGAGAGTTCGTGAAATTCTGCATCAAGCGCATTGGCATAAATGCGCGCCAGGGTGGTCTTGCCGCTCCCTGGCGGGCCCCATAGCACAAACGAGAAGAGATGTTTGCCCTCTATGGCCTCCCGTAGGGGCTTGCCCGGGCCCACAAGGTGCTCTTGCCCGACAAACTCATCAAGTGATGTAGGCCGGATTTTTGATGCTAAGGGTTCCATTGTCTAGCGAGTGAGTGAAATAAAGCTTGCTTTAATTTCCGAGCGAGCGACGACTATATGAGACGAAGTGCTCATATGAATAAGTATACTCCTCAAATAATTAAAGAGTACACAACATACACAAGTTAAAACTCCTTACTTGCGCCATCGGCGATTGAGAAATATTTGGTATCAGGACAAAATTTCTCGAACAGTGCCGCCGGGAAGCCCCTGAAGCTCGGGATCATTATGCCGTCGTGCACGCCAAACGCGACGCGCGGCTTTGTCTCAAGCAAAAATTTAACTGCGTGCCCTATGCGCATCCACGGGCCTGAAA
>OUMN01000034.1_pt1 | contig 7913 bp, 7 predicted proteins | sample 1691011 | NCBI WGS metagenome assembly OUMN01 (sample SAMEA3914864, study PRJEB12502) | metagenome | biome: forest; material: soil | place: USA | collected 2012-03-12 | depth 0.3 m
ACCACACAGAATTATCAAAGCTGTCAAACTGTTGATAACTTTTTTGGACGAACATGAAGAAAAGGGCGGGGGAGAAATCTCGGATAGACGGGGTCAAAAGGATATCCGGCGTGTTGGCATCTTCCGCGAGCTCACCAAGCTCCACGAAGATGCGTTTGTGGGTAGCCCTGCGGAGGCCCTGGCCTATCTTGAGAGCGATCCAAACCATGAGCGCGGAGAATTTGTCGTCGTAGTTGAAGGAAAATAGAGAGCCAACTCCCCTCTCACATTGCTTTGTGATACAATTTCTCCATGTCTCGAGAAATGGCGGTGGTGGTACTGGGTTTGTGGGTTATCGTACTTCCCCATCTCGGTGTTCCCCGCTCTTGGAGCGTGATTATTATCACTCTCACCGGCATAAGCATCATCGCAGCGGGGCTCTATATGCGAGCACGAGCGCTAAGCGGCGGCGCGCGCAGGAGCACCCATCACCCTTTTGTCGATAATGCAGGTATGGATGGAGTTCATGAGCACACGCAAAGCAACTGACCAAAAAGATTCTCGGGGGAAAATTGTTTCCTATATTAGCGCGCTACTCGTAGCCGCGATTTTTGTTTTTTTCATTACCTACTTCGGCATTCCCTCGCTCCTCTCGGTTTCATATTCTGAAGATTCTGTAGCAAGCTCAACATCGCAGCACATTGGGAGTATCAAGCCACTCGACACTGACGCATACAATAAAAAACTTTTGTTTTTGGCGCACGTGGCAACCTCAAGCCCGTGGTACTACGCATTCCTTGCCGGGACCACGACCATAACCATGCCCGGCGCCACTACCACAACTACTGTTGCCCGAAAATCGTGGCCGGTTTCCACTGCGCCGTATCCTTCAGACTCGCGTGCGCTTTTGCCGTTTAACCGCATAGTGTCTTACTACGGCAACTTCTACTCAAAATACATGGGAGTCCTCGGACAATATCCCGAAACTGAAATGCTTGCGCGCCTGGCTTCAACCACTGCCCAGTGGGAAGCTGCCGACCCCTCAACACCGGTCATCCCCGCCATCCACTATATTGCGATAGTGGCTCAGGGCTCGGCCGGCAAAGACGGCAAATATCGCGCGGTCATGCCGGATGACCAGATAGACCACGCAATAGATCTTGCAGACAAGATACACGGCATTGTGTTTCTAGACCTGCAGGTCGGTCTCTCCGACGTGCAAACCGAATTGCCGAAGTTTGAAAAATATCTTTCGATGGATAACGTCGAAGTCGGCCTTGATCCGGAGTTTGCCATGCAAACAAGCGGAGTAAAGCCCGGCCGCGTCATCGGCACGCTCGACGCGAGCGACATTAACTGGGCTATCAACTACGTAAGCGACATCGTAAAGAAAAATAACCTGCCGCCTAAAATACTGATGATCCACCGCTTCACGATGGACATGGTCACGGGCTATAAGCAGATAAAACCAACGCCGCAGGTCCAGTTCATTATGGACATGGACGGCTGGGGCGAAGAAGCGCGAAAAATAAATACCTACCAGCTCGCGGTGCAGGGCCAGCCTGTGCAGTTTACCGGCTTTAAATTGTTTTATAAAAACGATCTTCTCCCTCCCTCGACCGGGATGATGACGCCAAAAGAGGTGCTCAACCTCACGCCTGCGCCTATTTATATCCAGTATCAGTAGAAGCGGCAAAAGAGTATACTAGAAGAAATGCAAGAAGACCCGAACAAGGTTACCTATTTTGCCGCCACCAACTCGCGCGGAGCAAACACTCCGTTTGGCATCAAGCGCAAGGACCGTGCGCGCCACATGTATGTGATTGGCAAAACAGGCATGGGCAAAAGCACCCTGCTTGAGAATATGGCCATTCAGGATATTAGAAACGGCGAAGGCATCGCGTTTATAGACCCGCACGGCTCCACCGCCGACCGCATCATGGAGTATGTGCCCGAGCATCGCATCAAAGACGTGGTCTACTTCGCGCCGTTTGATATGGAGCACCCCGTCGCCTTTAACGTGATGGAGGACGTGGGCTACGACAAACGCCACCTGGTGGTTTCTGGCCTCATTACCGCGTTTAAAAAACTATGGGTCGATGCATTTTCGGCCCGCATGGAATACATTCTTTCAAACACACTCCTCGCTCTTCTTGAATATCCAGGCGCCACGATGCTCGATGTTAACCGCATGCTCGTGAACAAAAACTACCGCAAGAAAGTGGTCGACAACATAAAAGACCCCATCGTGAAGGATTTTTGGAACGGCGAGTTTGCAAACTACTCCGACCGCTACACGCAAGAAGCTACGCCCGCCATTCAAAACAAAGTGGGGCAATTTACCTCTAACCCTCTCATCCGCAATATCATCGGCCAGGCAAAATCGTCGTTTGATATCCGCACGCTCATGGATGAGAAAAAAATTCTTATCATCAACCTCTCTAAAGGGCGAGTGGGCGAGGTGAATGCGGCGCTCTTGGGTTCTATGCTTGTCACTAAAATTTACCTGGCGGCGATGTCGCGCGCCGACGTGACAGCCTCGACGCTCGCCAGCCTACCTAACTTCTATTTTTATGTAGACGAATTTCAGAACTTCGCCAACGAAAGCTTTGCCGATATCCTTTCTGAGGCACGAAAATACAAACTCAACCTGCTCATCGCGCACCAATATGTGGAGCAGATGGAAGAAGAAGTGCGCGACGCCGTGTTTGGCAACGTGGGCACCACGGTGGCGTTTCGCGTCGGGCCCTTTGACGCCGAGGTGCTTGAAACTGTGTTTGCACCCCAGTTTGAAGCGACCGATCTGGTGAACCTCGGCTTCGCGCAAATTTACCTCACTCTCATGATAGATGGCGTGGGCTCACCGCCCTTCTCTGCAACGACGCTGCCGCCGTTTGACCCTCCGCCTCAAACCTTTGTCGAGGAAGTGCTTAAAAATTCTCGCGAGCAGTTCGGCAAACCGCGCGCCGACGTAGAGCGGGTGATACAGGAGATTCAAGATCAAAACCCGCTGCAAGCTGAAGTGGCCAAACCTAAAAAGCCGGCGGCCTCGACGGGCGGCATGACCAGTACGGTAGGCGAATCAGCTCCGCGAAAAGCCGCAGCCCCAGCATCTTCTCCAATGGCAGTGCCGGTGGCAAAAGAGTCTGCAGCGCCTCCAAAAGAGCATAAAGAAATTCTGCATGCCCATAAGCCGGAACGTGCGAGCGAAGCGCATCGCGAGCCTCGCGCTCCTCGCCCGCCGCGTGAGCATGCCGCGCCTAAGCGCGAGTCCCCTCCGCCTAAGCCCTCACTTGAAGGCGCTACCAGTTTGCGCGAAGCGTTGAACAAAGTTACGGGCCACAAGCCTGAAGCGAAACTATCTGAAGAAACCCGGCAGGATGACCTTAAGTCGATCTTGCATGCTGTAGCGCCCACGGCAGAGGCCGCACCCCACAAGCCGGCGGAATTGCCAAAGGAGGTACTTGAGAATATGCTTGCCGTTGATGAAAAGCCTGCAGAAAAAACTGAGTCTCAAGACGACGAGTACGGCGCTTGGCTTCACGATAAGTAGCCTGCTGCTCCCTTCGCTCGCGTTCGCAAACGTTCAGATAAGCGAAATAATGTACGACGCGCCTGGTGCCGACACGGGGCGCGAGTGGATAGAAGTTGTAAACCAGGGTTCTCAAACTATAGACATAGGGAAGTACAAGCTGCTTGAAAGCGGCACTAACCACACACTCAAGGTGGTGCAAGGCGTAAGCGTGCTTGCGCCAAACGGCGTTGCAATCATCGCGGCCGACCCGACTAAGTTCCTCTCGGACTACCCTGCTTTTGTAGGCACTCTTTTTGACAGCGCATTTTCGCTTTCTAATACAGGGGAGTCGCTTTCGCTCAAAGACGCGAGCTCAAGCGTGCTCGACGCGGTTTCGTATGCGGCGACCGCTGACGCAAACGGCACCGGCGGATCACTCAACCTAAGCGAAGGGAATTTTGTTGCAGCAATGGCGAGCCCCGGTGTGTACCCGGGCCCGATGACTCCCGTGCCCCACAAGGCGCCTGCGCCAACAAAGACCGTCGTCAAAAAAACCACCACAACATCTTCTTCAAAAACATCTCAGCAAAAGGGGAGCGCAGTTCCCTCATCTTTTGGCAGTGTGCCAAGCACTCTGCCCCAAGAATCTAATGTGGCTTCCCTCTCGTTTATTCCAAACCTCCCGCAGTCTTGGCTTGTGGGCCTTGGGCTTGTGGCTGCTCTCTTGCTTGGCGTTGCCGGTGTCTTTTTTATCCGGCAAGGGAAGCCAGAAACTAATCTAACCGCAGACGAGTTTAATATTGAATAACACCAAAAAGTGTGTTATCGTATTTCCTCCTATGACGCAGAGCCCAAAACAGCCCTTGGCAGTGGTTACCGGCGGAGCCGGCTTTGTGGGCTCGCGCCTGTGCAAGCGCCTCATTGAAAAGGGCTACCGGGTCATATGCCTCGATAACTACTTTACCGGCAGCCGCGCCAACCATGTGCCGGGCGTTGAGTACCGCGAGGGCCATACCCGTGACATCGAGAAGCTCATTCCCGAAACGCCTGATATCGTCTATCACTTGGGCGAATATTCTCGCGTCGAGCAGAGTTTTGAAGATCCAATACAAGTGGTGTGGGATGCCAACATCGCGGGTACGTTTGCAGTGCTCGAGTTTTGCCGCAAACGCGGCTGCAAGATTTTGTACGCGGGTTCTTCGACCAAGTTTGCCGATGGCGGCGAAGGCCGCTCGCAAAGCCCGTACGCGTGGAGCAAGGCTGCTAATACCGAGCTCGTCAAAAACTATGGCGCGTGGTTTAACCTGCCATACGTCATCACCTATTTTTATAACGTCTATGGCGACGGCGAAATTGCCGGCGGCCAGTATGCAACCGTCGTTGCAATCTTTAAAGAAAAGTTTAAGCACGGCCAGCCGCTCACTGTCACCTCGCCCGGCACGCAGCTGCGCAACTTCACCCATATCGAAGACACGATAAACGGTTTGGTGCTGGCAGGAGAGAAAGGACAAGGCGACAACCACGGCATAGGCTCCGACCGTGCCTACAGCATCCTCGACCTAGCGAATCTTTTTGGCAGCGAAGTCATTATGCTCCCTGAGCGCCGCGGCACGCGCATGCAGTCGCCGGTAGACACCGAGAATCTCCGTGCGCTCGGCTGGGCGCCCAAGCACGATCTCTCGAAGCATATAAAAGAATTTGTAGAGAAGCATAAAGACATCAAGCCGGTTGAAAAGCGCATCCTCGTGTTCTCTACCACCTTCTACCCCATCGGCGGCCCGGCAGAGATGGCGCTCATGGATGTTATCCAGGCGATGCCCGACGTGCATTTCGATATCATCACGAGCCGCTTCACCAAAGATGCAGAGAAAAATCTCTCGCCGCTTCCAAACGTAACCATCCACCGCATCGGCAAGGGAAAGACAAGCGACAAGTACCGCATCCCGTTTGAGGGCGCAACGCTCGCGCGCGAGCTCATGGAGAAGCACCACTACCTCTTCTTGTGGTCGCTGTTTGCAAGCTATGGCGCCGTCGCTGCAGCGCGCGCTCGCGCAGGGAAGCATGAGCATCTCCCAATTCTCATCACGCTCGCCGACCAAAAACTGCCCGGCGCATTTTCGTGGCGCCGCATCCCGCTTGGTTTTGCCCTTCGCCGCGCCGACCAAGTGTCGACTACCTCGCAGCACCAAGAGCAAGATGTCTCGCGCGTGGCTCCCAAGCAAGATGGCAAATTCTCCAACCGCCAGGGCGATGCGTTCGCCAACCAGGTGCGTTTTCTCTACAACGCAATGTTCAAGAAGTACTAACCCCTAGTACTTGACTTAGTGTTATTAAAGTAGTATAATTACATTAGAGTGCCTAAAGGGCTCTTTTTCATTTCAACCTCTCAGAAGGAGAAGACCAGTGACTGATATCGATCTGTCGCACATCTCGACTCTCGATCTTGCAAAGATCTTGAGCCAGCGGGAAGACCTCACCATCGCATGCCTCAATTCTGAGGGCCGCACCAACGGCTCGGAGGTGTTCACACTCCGCAAAAAGCTCGGCGTCATCGCATGCAGCGACTTGGTGCCGGTCTTTGAAGACGATGACGGCACCGTGTGGGGCGGCTGCATCACGCGCGGCGACCAAGGCAACCCCTTCTATGGGAAGTATGCCTACATCGGCGGGATCATCGGCTACGGCAAGACGATCGACTACACGATGAAGTATCACGCCAAGATCGACACCGACCTCACCGTCGAGCTGCCGCTCGGTTGGGACCATCCAGTGCGGATGAACCAGTATTTCCCGGCGGACTCCCACGGCCAAACGATCGACGACGACTTCCTGCCCGAGTGGGACAAACACTCGGTCGCGCCGCTTCATTTGGCGTTCATCACCGGCGACGCAAGCAACCCCAAGTTCGGCAACAAGTCGGGCAAGCAGGAAGCGCTCGGCTTCCAGATCTTCAATCGCTACAACTGTCCAACGCCAAGCGAATGGGCGTATGGCCAGCGTTTCGGCTGGATGGAGGTTCTTGACAAGGCAGAAGAGTTACGCGACCTGAATATGCTCAAGCTGCCGAAGCTCCCCAAAGCCGCATAATCGCACCAACATCACCCCTCCGGGTTTCTCGGCGGGGTGTCTTTTTTGCCAGCCAAAACAGTTATACTAACTATTGTGAAGAAGATTTTGATTTTTTCCCTCGCGTACTACCCATTTGTGGGCGGCGACGGGGTGGCCATTAAAGAGATTACCAAGCGCATCGACCCCAAAGAGATCGAGTTTCATATGGTGACGCTCCGTTTCGACTCGAAGCTCCCTACGCTTGAGAAAATAGGCAATGTAACGGTGCATCGCATAGGCTGGACCTACGGCTCGGCGACAACCGCCACCATGCGGGCGCTTCGATTTCGCATCATCAAGCTATGGTTTCAATTCGGAGCCGCGTGGTATGGGCTCGCGCTCGACCGCAAAGAAAAATTCGATGCGGTGTGGTCGATGATGGCTCACTCCGCCGGCGTGCCGGGCGCAATTTTCAAATTCTTCCGGCCGCAGGCCGGTTTTGTATTGACGCTTCAAGAAGGCGACCCGCCCGAGCATGTAGAGCGCGTGATGCGCCCTCTGTGGCTTTTGTTTGCGCGCGCCTTTACCGCTGCAGATGTTGTGCAGCCTATCTCGGTTTTTTTGGGTGAGTGGGCGCGCAGGCGAGGCTTCAGGGGTCCGCTTGAGGTGATCCCCAACGGAGTTGATACGGAGAATTTCGCACGCGCGTATCCGCAAGACGAGCTTGAGTCGCTCAAGGATTCGCTTGGCAAAAAAGATGACGACGTGTTTCTTGTCACTACCTCGCGTCTCGTGCGAAAAAATGCCGTCGACGATGTGATCCGCGCGCTTTCCTTTTTGCCGGAACATATCCAGTTCCTTATCTTGGGAGTCGGCTCTGAAGAAGACACCCTTCGCTCGCTTGCAAAGGGCCTCGGAGTTGAAAGCAGGGTAAAGTTTTTAGGATTTGTCGACCACGTAGAAATGCCCAAATATCTTCGCGTCAGCGACATCTTTGTGCGGCCTTCGCGCTCCGAGGGCATGGGCAACTCTTTTATCGAGGCGATGGCCGCAGGGCTGCCGGTTATAGCCACTCAAGAAGGTGGCATTGCCGACTTTTTGTTTGATGCAAAGCGCAATCCTGAAAAGCAAACAACCGGCTGGGCTGTTAACCGCGACGGGCCTCAAGAAATAGCACGCGCGGTTGAAGATATTTTAAGTGACAATAAGGCAACTTCGCGTGTTATAGAAACTGCGCGCGCTATGGCCACAGAAACATACGATTGGGATTTTATAGCTCGCCAGATGCGCGAAAAAGTTTTTGAACAGGCATTTATCCAGGCAATATAAGAGGTTTGAAACCGCGTCTCATTTCAGATAGAGTAGCCCCATG
>OUMN01000014.1_pt1 | contig 7594 bp, 5 predicted proteins | sample 1691011 | NCBI WGS metagenome assembly OUMN01 (sample SAMEA3914864, study PRJEB12502) | metagenome | biome: forest; material: soil | place: USA | collected 2012-03-12 | depth 0.3 m
ACAATGTCTCAATCAAAACTGCGTCGGGCACAAGCAACACCGCTACATTCACGGTTCAATAAAAAATATTTGCTTTTTGCTGCCTTGTTTTATAGGCTCAAAATAGTTCTTTCTCTATAAGGAGCAGCAGATGAACCCAGGCGACCCGAACCTCGCACTCTTTTACGAGGGGCCGCACTATATGTATTCCAACTTCGCGGCCTTCGCCGTGAGGTGGAGGGATGTAGTATGCGGAACCTCTGAGCACCATTACCAAGCCGCGAAATTCCTCGATATCGGCATCAAAAGCGAGATCTGGTGCGCCACCTCGCCGCACGATGCCAAGAAAATCGCGCAAGCATACGCAAGTGAAGTGCGGCCAGACTGGGACGACGAAGAGAAGCTGAGGGTAATGGAGGAGATCGTCCGCGCCAAGCACGCGCAGCACCCCTACATTCAGCGAAAACTCAAAGAAAGCAAAGGGCTCATCTTGGTCGAGGACTCTCCAGTCGACTCCTTTTGGGGTCGAGGCCCCGATTGGAATGGGCTCAACCAGCTCGGCAAAATCTGGATGAAGATACGGGACGAATAAAAAAGCGGCGCCTCACAGCGCCGCTTTTATTTTTATATTTTAAATTCACTAGTTACCGAACGGGTTTTCGGCGCCGCGGACTTCGAAGTGCAAGTGGTAGCCAGTGGCTTCGCCGGTGCGGCCCACAAGCGCGATGGTTTGGCCTTGCGCTACGCTGTCGCCAACAGACACCAGCACGTTGCTTGAGTGCGCATAGAGGGTTTGGGTGCCGTTGTCGTGGAGGATAACAACATAGTTGCCGTAGCCGCCGTTCCAGCCGTCGTTGTTCTTGGCGACGATGACCGTGCCAGCTGCAGATGCGAGTATCGGGGTGCCTTTGGGCGCGCCGATGTCGACTGCGTTGTAGCCATGGAGTCCCTGCGTCACGACGCCGCCCACAAGCGGCCAGGTGTAGTAGTAGTTGTAGTCGGGGCCGCTCGCATCGTGGAGCTTAGCAGTCGTGCCGGTCTTAGGTATTGAAACGGTTCCTGAAGGCGACTTTACCTTAACCGTGGTCGGCACTGCGGCTATCTCGCCATTAGGGATGATGATAGTGGCGCCAACCGAAAGGGAGCTGTCGCCAGAGAGTTCGTTGTAGCTCGCAATCTCCGCAGCGTCCGATTTGTATTTTTTAGCAATAGAAGCGATGGTATCGCCCTTGGCTACGGTGTATTTGATGCCGGTCACCGGCAAAATGACGAGCACATCGCCTGGGTGAATGACGCGGCCTTTGATGTCGTTGGCCCAGATGATCGTATTAACGGTCACATTAAACATAGTAGCGATACCCGAGAGAGTATCGCCATTGTGGACGGTATAGACGCTGATTTGGGTCGAGGCAGGGAGGGTTTGCGCCTGTGCGTCGGTGCCCGCGGGTCCTTGGTCGGCCGCCAAAGCGGCACCATTTACTATAGTTATGTCGCCGCCGCCCTTTGCAGGATTCGGGTCGATGTTAACCGCTGGCTGGAGGAGGGGAACAGTCTGAGAATTAAAGGCTGAAGTAGCTGCGCTCGACACAGTGGCCGAGTGTTCAAACCAACTGCTTACAAAAGTGGCAAAGTTTGCCTGGGCAAAGAGAGGCGCTGTGATAATAGCAAAGTATCCAAAGCCTATGAAAAGCTTGTGGAATATAGGTTTTTTTGCCCTTTTCGTTAAAAACGCCTTAACGACAACGAAAGGGTTGTGAGAGCGAGGATTTATAAGCCTAAATGAGCGACAGGGACCCGGTTTCCGCCAATAAATGGCTCAGCAGAGCCATTTCATCGATTCTTCATACCCCTGTATATCCACTATACCGAAGGAGAGGGGGGCGTCAACTAGACAAAACGCCACCTGTGGATAGTAATATTTTGCTACACTGAGGCCAATGGACCATTTAGAAGGCCTCAATGGCCCCCAACGCGAGGCGGTTTTGACAACTGAGGGGCCGCTTTTGGTCTTGGCGGGAGCCGGAGCGGGGAAGACTCGCGTGATAGTCCACCGGATGCTCGAGATAGTGAAGCGGGGCGCGTTGCCCGAGCAGATTTTGGCCATCACCTTTACCAACAAGTCGGCAGGCGAGATGCGAGAGCGGGCTATCGCCATGCTCGAAAAGCACTTGGGGCAGCTTTCCCGCGGTGGCCGGCCGTTTGTTTCGACCTTTCACTCGCTTGGGCTCACTATCATCAAAGAAAACTATAAGCAGCTTGGCCTCAAGCGGATGCCTGCTATTTATGACCGAGCCGATTCTACAAAAGCGGTTAAAGAGGCTCTTAAATCGCTCTCGATTGAAGAGCTTGAACCTCGGGCGGTCTTGAGCTTTATCTCAAGGCAGAAAGGGGAGGGAAAGGTAGTAAACGAAGTTGAGGCAGGCGGAGAAAACTCTCGAGAACGCATGCTCGTAAACGCGTGGCGGCTCTATGAGCAGACCCTTGTTTCAGACGGTGCACTCGATTTTGATGATTTGCTCTGCCGCTCGGTGCGCTTTTTGGAGCAAAACGAAGACGCCCGCAAGCGATACCAAGCGCGCTGGCCCTACATCCATGTCGACGAATACCAAGACACCAACAAGATACAGGCAAAGATGATGGAGATGCTTGTTGGGCCGGCACAGAACATCTGCGCCGTGGGAGATGTCGACCAAACCATCTATGGCTGGCGCGGGGCGGAGATTAAGAACATTATGTCGTTCGAAAAGCAGTACCCGGGAGCCAAAGTAGTGCTTCTTGAAGAAAACTACCGTTCAACCAAAAATATCATTGCGGCGGCAAACGAGATCATCTCTAAAAACGTCTACCGCCCCGAGAAAACGCTCTACACAAACAACGCTGATGGCGAGAAGCTTTCGCTCTACCAGGCCTTCGACGAAGGCGACGAAGCAGGGTTCGTTGCACGAAAGATAAAAGAACTAATGAAAGAGGGCTCGCAGCCGCGCGATTTTGCAGTGCTCTATCGAGCCAACTTCCAGTCGCGCGCCATAGAAGAAGCATTTTTGGCCGGGGGCGTGACCTACCAGGTCTTGGGCACCAAGTTTTTTGAGAGAAAAGAGGTGAAGGATGCCATCTCTTTAATCCGTGCTGCAGTGTATGAAACCAATGCCGACTTGGCGCGCATAGCCAATGTGCCTGCGCGCGGCATCGGCAAAGTGACGCTGCTAAAAATTTTGGCAGGGCAGGAAGATACGCTCGGCGGTGCGGTGCGAGAGAAAATAATTGGTCTGCGCGCCCTGCTTAGCCGTATAAAGCAGGCCGCAAATGAACTGCCACCATCAAAACTCGTTACCTTCGCGATGCAAGAGAGCGGGATGGAGCAGATGTTTAAAGAAGACAAGCTTGAAGGCGCCGAGAGGCTCGAGAACGTGCGCGAGCTGGTGTCGCTCGCGACGCGCTTTGATGCGCTGCCAAACCCAGAAGGGCTTGAAGGCTTTTTAGAGTCGGCTGCGCTCGCAAGCGACCAAGACGAACTTAAAGAAGACAGCAATGCAGTACGTCTCATGACGGTGCATGCATCAAAAGGGCTCGAGTTTCCGCATGTGTTCATCACCGGGCTCGAAGAAGGGCTGTTTCCCTACGAGAGGGAGAGCGGAACCGAGTCAGACAAAGAAGAAGAGAGGCGGCTTTGCTATGTTGCAATAACCCGCGCAGAGCGTAGAGTGTTCTTGACCTACGCGGCCTATAGGACCGTGTTTGGCTCTAAGAACGCAACGTTTCCATCGCAATTCCTCTCGGATATCCCCGATTATCTCATTGAGTCGGAATCTCCTGAGCGGATCACGCGAACTATCTATTTAGATTAGTGTAGCTGTCTGCTTCTTGAAGCGAGTGTAGGACTTGGCCTAGCGGCCCGGAGCGCACGAGCGGGAGAAGCAGACTGCGAAACATATATGTTAAAGAAAAAATCACTCGGGCAGCATTTTTTGCACAACCCCTACTACCTCGCGCTCATCGCTGACACTGCCAACATAACGGCGGGGGAGCGCGTGCTTGAAGTTGGGCCGGGCGAAGGCGCACTTACGCGTGAGCTCCTTGCGCGCGGCGCCAAGGTAACGGCAGTTGAAAAAGACAGCCGTCTCATCCCGGTGCTTAAGAAAACATTCGCAAAAGAGATTAAGAAGGGGACGCTCTCGCTTTTTGAGGGCGACGCGCTTGAACTCTCCCTTTCGCAAATAAAAATACGCGGCAAATACAAAGTGGTAGCAAACATCCCGTACTACATCACCGGGCTACTCATCAAAAAATTCCTCTCCGAAAAAAAGCCAGCAACTTCGCTCGTGCTCTTGGTGCAAAAAGAGGTAGCGCAGCGCATCGCAAGAGAGAAAAAGGAGAGCATTCTCTCTCTTTCAGTAAAAGTGTATGGCGAGCCGGTCTATATCAAGACCGTGCCGCGTGGCGCATTTAATCCGGCTCCTACTGTTGATTCAGCCATACTCGAGGTTAAAAATATATCCCGCACACACCTCAAAGACGCTGCTGCTGAGGCAAAATTCTTTACTATCCTTAAGACCGGCTTTGGACAGAAGCGCAAATTCCTCAAGCGCAATATCGAAAAGCTCCTAGGCGCCCACACTGATGCGATTTTTAAAAAAGCAGGCGTTGCAGACAACGCGCGCGCCGAAGACATCTCGCTTTCGCAATGGCTTACACTCACAAGCCTCAAGTAGTGAAGCGTTCATAAACATTTGCTGCGGGTTTGCCCAAAAACCCTTGGTATACTAAGGGCGTAATGCAGATTAAAAACATTCTGCCGAGTGTTCGCTTTACCACGATAGTGGGTTCAATCGCGCTCGCAGCACTCTTGGTGTGGGGCGCCTATGTTTTGACGCACCCATCTGCCGCGCCCGTTCAAACTCTTGCGGTCGATTCTTCGCTTCAATCGAGCGCCGACTGGAAGGCGCAGCTTGCGGACATCCAGGCTCAAAGCCCGAGCAACAAGGCGCCGCAGGCACCCGACCAGAGCAAAGTGAGCACGCTCTTAAACGCGGCCACCAGTGACAATCTCACTGACACCGTGGCGCGCACACTCTTGGTGAACCTCAGCAATGCCAAGGCGCAGGGGCTCGGAGACGACATCCCGACCCAAGACCAGCTCATCGCCGATGCAGTGGCAAAAATAAACGAACGGCCGGCAAAGCTCATATACACAAATGCAAATCTCACCATCCTTCAAGATAATTCTTCGAAGACGCTTATGGCCTATGGCAACGCCTTCATGCGGGCAGTCGCCGACCATCCGGGCGCAAGCTACGGGCTCGCTATATATACGGTAGCTACTTCAACTGACAATGGCGATCCGAAACGCCTCGCTCCCCTTAAAGGGGTCGGAGCAGAGTATTCAGCGCTCGCAAAAGAGCTTGCCGGCGTGCCCGTGCCATCAACGCTTGCTCCTTTGCACCTTACTATCGTCAACAACTTCGAGCGGATGGCAGAAGCGACCACCGACATGAAGAATTTGTATGACGACCCACTGCGCGGTCTCGCGGCCTTCCAGCTTTTTGACGCACTCAACCAAGAGACGCTGCGTTTGTTCATAAACATCGCGCAGGAATTCAATCAGAACGGTATACTGTTCAATAAAGACGATCCAGGTGCGGCCTGGAGCGCCCTTGTACCCTAACGTATGAAGAGAAAAATAATTTTTATAATCCTCGGAGCGCTCCTCATACTCGCGCTCATCTTCCTCTTGTGGTTCTGGTTCTTCGGCAGACACAATAAAGCAGATGTGCTCCCGCCCAATGGTTCGCTCGGCACCGCAAGCAGCACCGGCAACACAGGGGCAGGCAATGGCGGCGATGGCAACGGTCAGGCGCCTTATGGATCAAACACTGGTTCGGATACGACTGGCGGTTCAAATAATGGCACCGGGGGCACGGGCAGTGTTCAACCCACCACGCCCGACTATACCTACACGGTTGGCACCTCTTCTGTTGCGTACTACTCGACTCCGTATGGAGTTAGCTGGCTGAGCGGCGGCACGCTTGGCACCACGGGCTCCGGCGGGGGAAGTGGTGGCGGATTTTCGTTTGTCACGACTCCAATAAATAATGTGAGTGGTGGCTCAGTGAACGGCTCGCCTAACATCCCGACCGTGACCGGCGCCGACGGCAGCCAAGTTTCGATATTTTCAAGCCTGCTTACCGTTATTGGAGGATGTTTGCTTCAATATGGAATCGAGGAGTTAGCAGTTCGCCCAGCGACAACTGCCGTTGATGCTGGCATAGGTACTGTCGGGAATGTTATTGCTGGTCTTTTTGGATTCAATCTGGCTGGCAGCACGCCGCTTACTCCTCAATACACCTCGGACATCACCGAGCAGGGAAAGACCTCAACTGACACAGTAGTGCAGTGTCTCGCACGCACGCTCGGGCACATCGCAGTGGCACAAATCACGCAGAGCACCGTCAACTGGATCAACTCGGGCTTCAACGGCCAGCCCGCATATGTGCAGGACTTCGGGCAGTTCTTTAACAACGTGGCCGACCAGTCGGCAGGGGAGTTTATCAAAGGCAGCGGCCTCGCGTTTTTGTGCAGCCCGTTTCAACTGCAAGTAAAGATAGCGATAGCCCAAAGCTACGCCAACCGTAAATCAAGCTCAGCCGGTTCGTGTACCCTCACGGGCGTTACGGGCAACATAGACAACTTCCTCAAAGGCAATTTCAGCAATGGCGGGTGGCCGGCGTTCTTGCAGTTCACTACGGTGCCGGCAAACAACCCGTACGCTGGATACATTTCGGGCCAGATCGCACTCAACAACAAGGTGGTCTACGACACCAATAACGCAAAAAATAATATTTCTCCTGGCGGCTTCATCTCGCAGACACAGCAAACCTGCACCGGCTACAACGACAACACAGGTACTAAGACCGGGTGCACCAACAAGATCGTTACTCCGGGCAGCGTCATTGAAGAATCTCTTAACGCCACTTTCAAGGGTAATCTCGATGGGTTGCAGCTTGGCGACAGCATCGACCAAATTTTGGGAGCACTCACCAACTCGCTTATCACCAAAGTACTCTACGGCGGTCTTGCAAGCGCAGGGCAGGCGAGCGCTTCAACCGGCCCCAATGCGGCAACTTCGCAGGCACAGGCGCTTATGAACAGTATTCAAGCGGGTGTCACCGCAGCGCAGCAGTATGCAACGATAGAGCAAGGCGCTATCTCAGACATCCAAAACTCGCAGCGCAACTTAGCGACGCTTGCCGACTGCTGGTCAAAAATCTCTTCAAGCACGAGCGCCACGCCCGACGCACAGGCACAGGGGAGCGCTGGCTTCACCTCAACGGTTGGCACTATAAACCAACTCCAAACGCAGGTGACGCAGTACAACAGCAAAATACTTGCAGCCAACACCTCTATCGCGAGCATGCAGTCGCTTCAGACCGACCTCTTGCTTGCGACGCTCGCAAGCGATGTAAACAACGTGCAAGCGCGATTTAACTCGCTCAAGGTTTCAAACAGCCCCCACTTCTACACCTCAACCGATGTCACAACCGCACAACAAGATCGCTCTGCAACCCAAAGCAGTCTCACGAGCGTAAACCAAAATACCTCAACGCAGCTCAACCAATGC
>OUMN01000039.1_pt1 | contig 7567 bp, 9 predicted proteins | sample 1691011 | NCBI WGS metagenome assembly OUMN01 (sample SAMEA3914864, study PRJEB12502) | metagenome | biome: forest; material: soil | place: USA | collected 2012-03-12 | depth 0.3 m
AAGCGTTGCAGTGTCAGCACCGGAAGCCTTGGCAGAGTTGATGCGCGCCTGAAGTTTGGTCCCCACCGAGGCCATCATGTTGATGACGGTCGCCATACGGTCTGCTGCTGCGGTGATGCGGCTCTGCGGGATAACGAGGATGTAGATGCGGTACGAGTCGGTTATCGTCTTGATATCAGCCTTGAGCGTTGCCAAGTCGGTGTCGGCATCAATTTTTGCCTTGAGCGTTGCAAAACCATTGATCTCGTTTTGGATGTTGGTCGTGATGGTGGCCTTAAGCTGGTCGTTTATCTTGTTCATCTGCGAAACACGGGTCAAAAGAGCATTGAGCGCATCAACGCGGCGGTTTATCTCCTGGTCGCCCTTGTCCTTGGCGCGCTCCGCGCGAGTGGTCTCGGCGGTTGAGCTTGCGGTCACCTTAGCGCGCAGGCTTATATTGGCCGACGTTGGAGTGACGGCAGTGTTTGCGTTAACGGTAGCGCCCACTTGTGCAAACGCGAACGCCGGCACAAGCACCGAGATGCCGAGCGCTGCGAGCAAAGCCTTGATGATGAGATGTTTTTTCATATAGGTATTGAGACGAAATTAGTACTCTTGGGTTACTGGCTTATCATTGGTGCTCGACTGCGCGTTGGCAGAGTCGGTCTGGAGGTTGCTCATCTGTGCATCGATAGAAGCAGAGTCTTGAACAAGAGCGGCGTCAGATGCGTCGTTGGTAGCGGTCGGAAGGTCGTTGACCGGAGCTTGAGCCTGCTGCGTGTTAGTAGTCTGTGGCGTAGTGGTTGCAACCGATGGCGACATAAGCGACGAATAGGTTGGGATAGAGGGCACCCATTGCGAGAGGAGGCCGGTAAACCACAATGCGCCCGCGACCACTAGCAGGACAACAATAGTAATAATGAATTTAAACATAGTTATAGATAGCGAGTTACTGATAAAGGCCGAGGGCCAATAAATCGAGTATACCCTATTTTTTCTCCTCCAAGTCTAGACAAACTGAGTTTAAGCAGTAGCGTTTGCCGGTTGCAGTAGGGCCATCGTCGAACATATGGCCTAAATGCGAGCCACAATGGGCACACACGACCTCGGTGCGGTGCATGCCGTGGGAGTCGTCATCAACGAGTTTAGTTGCCCCCGGGAGCGCCTGGTCAAAGGAGGGCCAGCCGGTGCCAGAGTCGAATTTGGCGTCTGAGGCGAAGAGCGCGTTGCCGCAAGCAGCGCAGTTGTAGGTGCCCGCTTTAGTCTCGTGGAGAAGTTTGCCGGTAAATGCGGGCTCAGTGCCCTTTTCGCGCAGCACAGCAAATTGCTCGGGTGTGAGCTTCTCCTTCCAACCCTCTTCTGTTTTTGGCATATCTTTTTCCATATTTATATTTTACACCCTAGCGAAGCGAGTAAGCAAAAGCTTGCTTTTGTTTCGAAGCGAGCGACGGGCGTATAGGCGAAGCCTATATACCTCCTGATGCTTTTAAAAAACGCCCCTGCATATCTCTAAGCTCAGCACGCGGCATCGCAGAGAACACGCCCTCAGCCGAGTCTGACTGCTCGCGAAACTCTGCGTCTTGCTCCAAGGCTTCCGGGTGGACCTCAAGCGCGCGTTCGTTGAGCCCAAGCAAGTGGAGGCCCGCAAGCGTGCGAACTCGGCTAAGAGCGACATAGCCCTGGCCATACTCAAACGCCTGCGAGAGGTCCATCACTGCCGAGTCGAGCGACATCCCCTGCGACTTGTGCACGGTGATAGCCCACGCCAGGCGAAGCGGCACCTGCACCAGCTTTGCCTTAACCTTGCCGTCTTCTTCCATCGTCCAGTCCATAGGCTCGGCGACAATCGTGGCGCCGCCGCGCGTTTTGACAACGGGCGCGCCCGTTGAGGCAAAGCTTGTCACCTTGCCGAGCGTGCCGTTTACAAAGCTCCCGCTGGGATTATTTTTAGTGAACATCACATTGGCTCCCACTTTAAGCACCAAGAGCTCAGGCGAGAGACATCCGCGTTTGATACTCTCGACCGCGGGGGCAGTGCCCGAGGATCGCATCCTAAAAGAGCGCTCGGCTCCGTCTATCTTGCCGAGCTCCTCATTGTTGATGCGGTCGACATCGGCGTTGTGTGGGAAGAGCCTCACCACTGCGTTAGGGGCCGACCTGGCGTCGACCAGCCGCTCTTTGATGCGCGAAACATGGGCTACGGTGTGCTCGCCTGCGCGTATGGCCGAGAGCACTTCAAGAAATCCTTCGTCTTCTTGGCGATGCTGCTCGCTTAGGTAGCAGACAATAGGGTTGAGCGCGCGCCATGCGTTTGAGGTGTATGCAAAAGGGGCTTTGGGCGCCTCTCCTTCATCAAAAATCATTTCTTCATTCGTGTTTTCTTCTGGAGCAGCACGCCTATTTTTGACAACGGGTGGCAGCTGAAAGAAGTCGCCTACCAAAACCACCTGCAAGCCCCCGAAGGGGCGCGAGCTTCGGCGCACCGTGCGACACACTGCCTCAACCATCTCAAATACGCTTGCCGAGAGCATGGACACTTCGTCGATGATGAGCACTTTGCTGTGCATGATGCGCTTGGCGACCTTTTCGTTGCTCGCTATCTTGTCGAGGTCATAGTTGGTAAGCCTCTCTTTGATGCCTATCCCGCTCCACGAGTGGATGGTCATCCCGCGTATGTGCGTGGCAGCAATGCCTGTTGAGGCAGTTATAGAGGGTTCTATATTGTGCGTGCGCAAGTAAGACACATACTCATTTATGGTATGCGTCTTGCCGCTGCCCGGCTCACCCGTCAAAAATACGTTGGCGCCGGTTTTAAGAATAGTAAGGGCCTCTTCTTGAGTCATTGTTAGATACTACTCTTCTTGTTAGAGCGGTACCACTTCGGTTAAGACCGCGCCCGGGTTTGGTATCACGCACAAGACCTTGCCCGCTATCTTAAAGTCTTCTCGAAGCACAATGGGCTTGTATTTTGGGTCTTTATTTTCTGGGTACAGGATGGTCACCCCCTCGCGGCGCTCAAGCCGCTTAACCGTGACCATGTCGCCCACTATTGCGGCTACGCGATCGCCATTTTCTGCGTGGTCGGTAAAGCGTATGAGCACGTAGTCGCCGCTGTGTATCCCCGCGTCGAGCATCGAGTCGCCCACCGCGCGCACCGCGACTATGCCGCCCTCTTCTTCTTGCGCGAGTTTAGAGTCGACTTCGAGAAACTCGTCATGCACCGCCTCTTGAGCAAAGACCGAGAGGTCGTCGCAGCCAACATTGGCCAATACCGGGATAGATATCATCCGTGCTACCGCCCCGCTCTCGCTCGCATCTCTAAGCTCTATGTTGCGCCGCGCAAACTTGCGGCGAGAAATGTAGCCTTTTTGCTCGAGGGCATCTAAATATTGCGTCACGGTGCGAAGCGACTGCACCTGAAGCCGCTCGCGCAGCTCTTCGAGCGTTGGTGACTCGCCATTAACTCCGATGTAGGTCTTAAGCGCGTTGATAACCTGGTGCTGCTTGTATGTGAGGGGCTTTTTCATATACACAACTATACCACTATCAGACGCATTTGCTTACACAACATACACAAATCCTGTGTATAAGATATTCGGGAACAAAAAGCACCCTAAGAAAAGAGGGTGCTTTTTGTAGTAGCGAGAGAAACGCTTAATTCTGCTTCACCTGTGTGCCCTGCTCAATATTGAGCATCTGGATTTGCTTGCCCTCTATGCCGACAGCGCCATTGCCCATATCTTTGACGTCACCCTCGTTTAGAGTAGAGATCTTAAAGACTGGCGTATCGTTCTCGTCGAGACCAAGCACGGTCTTGCGGCCTTCAGGATCGGTGTAGGAAAGATACTTGACCGGTGCCGACCACGAAGCATTTGCTGAAGTGGTGCCTGCAAACGTGCCTGTTGCCATAGGGCCTACCGTGCCGCTCACCACCACGGTGCCTTGAGCGATCGCGGTGTGTATTTCGCCTGCCGGTATTGAGCTTGGTTCTAAGGACGCAGTTGCGGTCGTAAACGTCACCGTACCTCCCCCTTCGCCAACCGGGACTGGCTGTGCATTTTCAAACTGCATATTAGTGGCGCCAACTGCCGTGGCCTTAGTCATGCCCTGCACGGTGATGTTTTGCGCCCCGCCCTGCGTGCTAAAGGTAAACTGCCCGCTCTTCTCATACTCCTCTTTGGTCATGATCTTAAGGTCGGGAGCAGCTTTTGCCTCGGCGAGCGTCTTGAGCATGTCCGCCTTCATGGTTGACTCGAGCTCGGCGCGCATTGCGGGAGTGAGCTCTATCGCGCGAGCATAGGCGCGCTGCACCTGCTCCTGCGCGCTTGCTACATGGGAGCTGAAGGGGCTTACTGCAACGAGCATGGCTATAGCAACAACTGCCGCGACGCTGCCGACTGAAACATAATATCGGTTCATTGAGATGATGGTTAGGAAGTGCGAAAGCGGAGCAAACTGCTGCTGCCTCATGAGCAGCGCACGGCGAAGATGCGTGCGATGAGCTGGAGAATCCACCTCGCCGCGCGCGCTTTTCAAAACGTCGATGATGTCTTGTTCGTGCATAGAGTTTACTTTAATACTGATAATACGCCCCGCGCTTCACTATCAGTAATGCTTTGGCGCGGCGTTTGTTGCGCTGAGGCAGAAAGAAGAAGGCGCAGCGATGAGATACCGCGGGAAATGAGCGAGCGCACCGTGCCCTCGCGACAGTCTAAGATTGCGGCTATTTCCTGCATCTCCTTCTCTTCTATATATCTAAGGATGATGGCCTCGCCTTGCCGAAGCGGCAGCGCTCTAAGCGCCCGCATGACCTTTGCAAACTGCGCATCGCGCTCTACAAGCTCCTGCAAAAGCTCTCGCTCTTCTTGAAGCTCGCTCTGCGCATCGAAGCCCTCTTCGCGCAAGCTCTCAAGCGACAACGAGCGCTTGGGGCGCCGGTAATGCATCTTTATTTCATTGCCGGCTATCCGGTAGAGCCAGGCTGAAAACGGGATGCCCCGCCAAGAGAATCGCTTAAGGTGCAGGAATGCTTTCGAAAATGTTTCTGAGGCTATGTCCTGCGCTACCGAAGCGTCGCCAACGCGCTTAAGCGCATAGGAGAGTATTTTGGCGTAGTAGATATCGAAAATAAGCCCAAATGCCTCGGGGCTTTGCTGCGCCTTTTCAACGAGCGCTCGGTCGGGATCGACTTCGCTTTGTGGGCTCACACTCCCTATAATGCAGCGCTTCGGTGTTTGTTGCACGGCACCCAAAATCTCCCTCCTCAAAAGAAAAGGCCCAACACGCAAGAAGCGTGTTGGGCAATTGTTGCTAACGGCCACTGATGGCCATGGTGGCGTCGGGCATAAAGGTGAGCCCGAGCAAGAGTACGGTGATAGTGACGGTGATGATGATCACCGAGATTGACTTGAACCGGTCGGTCGGCTCACGTTGTCGATCTTCCTCGATCTCTGCAGTATCGGAAATCTGCGACATGTAAAACTCTCCTGCGTAGTCGTTTCAAATCTCGCCAAAAGAACCCCTACTTCTTCTTATACACCCATATTTTGAGATATCAACCTTCACGACAGCTTCACTGTGCGTAACTGCCGTCGAAGCACCCGCCAATTGGGCACCGTGCGGGCAACCTCGGCCCAAAACGCGGGGCTATGGTTAAAGTGGATGAGATGGCACAGCTCGTGCACGACCACATAGTCGGCCAGCGCCTCGGGCAACAGCGCGATACGGTAATTGAAATTGAGGTTGCCCTTCTCAGAGCAGCTGCCCCAGCGCGTGCGGCTGTTTTTGATGAAGACTTTATTGTAGATAACGCCGTAGCGCGGAGCGAACTGCGCGAGCTTTGCGTGCACGAGCACTCGAGCCGCCTCTTTGTGCGTGGTATAGCGCGCGACGCTTGCGCCGGAGGCTCGCCGCCTCACTCGTTTTCTGCGGACGCGATAGACTACGCGGAACATCAGCCTATTGTAATCGAACGTGCCTTCTAACCGAAGGTAAAGGTAAACGCCTCGAGCCCCGCGTCGTGCACAATAATCTCGAGCGTATGCTCGCCCATCTCTTTTTCTTTAACGAGCGTATAGAGCCGCGCCTCCTTTACCTGCACGTTGCCTGACGCATCCACGTCGTCGCCGCGCGCATCGCCGGTGAGCGGCACACCGTCGCGAAGTATTGAGATAGTGGCGCCTGAGGCTGCACTCGCTACGAAGTAAACGTTTTGCGCATTATATTTGTAGATGATGTGCGCGTCTTTGGAGGCCGTGGCATACTCGGGGGCAAAGTCCCATGCGCCCGAAAGGTAGAGTGTGTTGCCTGAGACAGACGCAGCCGCAGGGGCGCTAAGCATCTGCATGCCCTCTTTGTGCTGCGTGCCGTTTGCGAGATACTCATTTCGTGATGAACCAAAGTATGTTTCAGGACTATTGGCGTTTATCGCCTGCGTAATGTCGACCGTGCCCGAGGGGACTTTTGACGGGTCTTGCCCCAAGGCCTGCGCGCGTTCTTTAAGAAGCGTTTGTATCGTGGCTTCGGTCTCGGCATAGCCGCCTTCGCCAATGTGCCGGTCAACGACGAGCCCGTTGATGTCTATCAAGTAGTGCTCGGGCCAATAGTTGTTGCCGTAGGCTTGCCAGGTGGCATACTCGCTGTCGAGTACCACTGGATATTTGATGCCAAACTTAGCGACGCCCATCTGCACGTTTGAAAGTATCTTTTCAAAATCAAACTCGGGCGTGTGCACGCCCACTATCTCGAGGCCGTAGTCTTTATATTTTTGATACCACGCGTTGAGGTATGGAATGGTGCGCTGGCAGTTGATGCAGCTGTAGGTCCAAAAATCGAGCAGCACTACTTTTTGCCCGATGATCGAAGAAAGCGTAAAGCCCTGCGGCGCGTTGATGTAGCCGTCGGGATGCACGAGCTCAACGGCCATCGGATATTGCAGAGCGCGCGAAGCGTAGTCGGGCGTGTGCACCGTTGAGGTCGCCACCTGCTGCGCCTCTACCCCCGAGGCCATGTGGGGCTTTTTAGACTCTAGATAGAAAATGGCGCCGGCTATGACCACAAGGAGCGCGATGAGGATGAAGGAATTTCTTTTCATGCTGATGTGTTATCGATTAAGCAAAAACTGATTGACGAAGTCGAAGTTGCCCACAAGCGAGAGGTTTTGAGTAAACACCAGTATGCCGAGCACTATAAGGATGACTCCAAACGCGCGGTTGATGATGTTGAACGCACCGCCAAACTTTTCTATCCATGCGCTGGCCTGCGCGGTAAAGAGCCCCACCAAAAGAAACGGGAGCCCGAGCCCCAGGGCATATGAAAGCAGCAAGAAGAACGCCGAGACAGGAGCCGAAGCCGCTAACCCCAAGATTGAGCCCAAGACTGCGCCCGCGCAGGGCGTCCAGCCCACGGCAAACGCCACGCCAAACACAAACGAAGTGAGGTAGCGCGACTTAAACTTGTGCGTGACCGACATCTTGTAGTCGCGCTCAAGGAACGGCACGCGCACGAGCCCAAGGAGGTAGATGCCGAAGAAAATGATCACTGCCCCTGCCACGCGCGAAAGCCATGTTTGCACCTCATACCCCACGCC
>OUMN01000012.1_pt1 | contig 7429 bp, 7 predicted proteins | sample 1691011 | NCBI WGS metagenome assembly OUMN01 (sample SAMEA3914864, study PRJEB12502) | metagenome | biome: forest; material: soil | place: USA | collected 2012-03-12 | depth 0.3 m
CAAGATGATCGCATATAGAGCGGATCACCTTTGTCTCCATATCCATGACGTCGGTATGGTCTTCAATGAAGCCCATTTCGATGTCGAGTGACGTGTATTCGTTGAGATGGCGGGTGGTGGCATGCTTCTCGGCTCGAAACACGTTGCCAGTCGTAAAAACGCGCTCGAATACGCCGACCATGATCTGCTTATAAAGCTGCGGCGAAGTAGCCAAATGGGCGGTTTTTTCGTATAGATATTTCACTTCAAACACCTCCCCGCTCCCTTCGGCATCGTCGCCAATGAGTTTTGGTGCCTGAAACTCTGTAAAGCCCTCGCTGTTAAGAAATGCCCGGTACGCCTTGATAATCTCAGCCTGCACCTTGAAGATCGCCCGAGAACGCGAGATGCGGAGCGTAATTGGTAGATGGTCGAGATAAGTATCAATATTCAGATCAGCACTCAACTCAAACGGCAAAACTTCTGCCTCTGAGAGCACTTTTATCTTCGTTATCTCAAGTTCAATTGCACCATTCATCACATCACGGCGCATCTTCTCAGGGCGCTCGTTGACCTTGCCCTCAATTTTAACAACCCACTCCTGCTTGAGGGTCTGCGCCACCTCAAGCACCTCGGGTTTGCCAAACACCACGCCCTGCACAATGCCTGTCCTGTCTCTAAAATCAAAAAACGCCATCTTGCCCTGGTTGCGGGCAACATCCACCCAGGCCGAAATGGACACTTCCTGCCCCACCTTGCCGCTTAAATCCTTAATGAGTGTTCGTTCCATAATCTAGCGAGTGAGCGAAATAAAACTTGTTTTGATTTCCGAGCGAGCGACGATTATATAAAAATTCATATTTTTCTATAATTTAAATAGTTACACCAACCTTCTCCTTAACCTCTTTCATTTTTGCCTGCGCAAGAGCTCGCGCTTTCTCAGCGCCATTCTTAAGCACGCGCTTTACTTCATCTTCGTTAATAGAGTTGTATTTTGAGCGCATAGGGGCAACAACAGCCTCAATGTCTTCAATGAGTGCTTCTTTGAGGTCTTTATACTTACCCTTCTTTTCTTCATACACTGCCTGGAGTTCTGCTTCGGTTTTAAAAAGCTTATGAATCGCGTACACGTTGGCCGGGCGCTCGCCCGAAGAGTCGGTCACGATAGACATCACAGCGGCTGCAATTTCTTCGCGGGTTCCAAAAAGCGGGATGGTGTTTTTGTAGCTCTTGCTCATCTTTTGGCCATCGACGCCAGGCACGGTGCCCACCGTCTCGAGAATCACCTCTTTGGGCTCTTTAAATATCTCGCCGTAGGCATTATTAAACTTGCCTGCAGCCTCGCGCGAGTACTCAACATGTTGTTTTTGGTCGGCTCCAACCGGCACGACGTCGGTGTCATAGAGCAAAATGTCGGCAGCCATGAGCATGGGGTAGTTAAAGAGGCCGGCATTCGCCTCCAAACCTTTTGCGACTTTGTCTTTGTAGGCGTGTGCAAGCTCAAGAAACGGCACAGTCACGAGCGTCTCAAAGATCCATGCGAGCTCGGTATGCTCTTGAACATCGGATTGCTTGAAAATAATCGCTTCGTCAGGGTTAACCCCTGCAGCGAGGTAGGAGCGCACGACGTCGATGATATTTTCGCGCAAGACTTTAGGGTCCTTAAGGGAGGTTAGTGAGTGGTAGTCGGCCACCATGAGCATGGAGTCATACTCTTTGTAGGTGTCGACAAAAGGCTTAAGCGCGCCAAAGTAGTTGCCAATATGCAAAGCCCCTGAAGGTTGCAGGCCCGTAAAAAGCCGTTTCTTTTCTCCTGCCATATGGAAGTTAGTGTATCAGAAAAAAAGGCGCTCACAACGCGCCTTTTCTCGACTAAATTCCTTCTTCTTTGAGTTTTTCTATAAGACTCTTTGCTGTCTTCGAAAGTTTTTGAGGCAGGTTTATTTTAACCTTCACCACAAAGTCGCCGCGCTTGCCTCGGCCGTTGGGGATGCCTTTGCCTTTGACGGTAAGCGTCTCGCCATGCGTCACCCCAGCGGGGACGGTTATGGTTTCTGTGCCGTCGAGCGTCTCAACCTTGTAGTCGCTTCCCAAAAGTGCATCAGAGAGCTTCACCGAAAGATCGCTCACAATATTGAAGCCGTCCTTTTTGTAGCGCTTATCGGGCGTGACGTGGATCTTAACGTAGAGGTCGCCCGACGCTCCGCCAACTGCAGCCTCGCCCTGGCCCGTGAGGCGGATCATCTCGCCACCCTCGATGCCTGCCGGGACCGAAATATTGATCTCTTCCTGCTTGCGAAGCACGCCGTTGCCGTGGCAAGTAGCGCATTTATCTTTAGGGATCTTGCCCGTGCCGTGGCAGGTAGAACATGCGCGCTGCATAGTGATCTGTCCGAAGATCGAGTTTTGCGTTTCGTGCACGCGGCCCTTGCCGCCGCATACATTGCAGGTTTCAAGGCTTGTCCCCGGCTTGCCGCCCGTTCCATGGCAGGTGTCGCAGGTGCCGACTTTGGCCAACAGCACCTCGCGTTTGGTGCCAAAGACCGACTCCTTGAAACTAATCTCCAAATCGATAGAGATGTCGCGGCCGCGATGCGAACCGCCGCCTCCGCCAAAGAAGTCTCCCATGGTGTCGCCAAAGTCAAAACCAAATCCATTTTGGAAGATGTCCTGAAACTGCGAGAAGTCGAAGCCCTGCGCTCCATTGAACCCGCCCGCACCATTGCCGCCGAAGGTTTGGCCGTAGGAGTCGTACTCTGCGCGCTTCTTGTCGTCGGAGAGCACCGAGTAGGCTTCAGAAAGTTCCTTAAACTTGTCTGCATCGCCAGACGATTTGTCCGGGTGGAATTTGTGTGCCAGCTTATGGAAGGCTTTTTTGATGTCCTCCTTGCTCGCCTTTTTGTCGATGCCAAGCACTTCGTAATAATCTTTCTTAGCCATGTGTGTTAGTTATTGGTAGCTTCGCCTGCGCCATCTTCCTTTTTGGGCTCTTCTGCGGTAGGAGTCTGTGTATCAGTTGCACCACCTGCCTTCTGCACTGCTTCGTAGACCTTTGAAAGCTCCGTGGTTAGCTCCTGCGTTGCAGTTTTTATTTCTTCGGCATTCTCGGCAGTCTTTTTGCCTTCGACTGTAGTTATTTTTTCGTTGATCGCAGCCTCAAGCTCAGCTGGGATCTTGCCCTTGTTGTCGGTGAGCGCCTTGCGAGCCGAGTAGACTGCCTGGTCGGCCATGTTGCGCACCTCAACGAGCTCTACTTTGTTCTTGTCCGATTCAGCATTCGCCTCAGCGTCTTTGCGCATCTTTTCGATGTCGGCATCACTAAGGCCCGAGCGCGCCTCGATGCGGATAGACTGCTCTTTATTGGTTGCCTTGTCTTTTGCCTTCACGCTCAAGATACCGTTGGCATCAACGTCGAAGGAAACCTCGATTTGCGGGAGGCCGCGCGGTGCGGGCGGTATGCCATCGAGCACGAACTGCCCAAGCGACTTGTTGTCGCTTGCCATCGCGCGCTCGCCCTGCACGATGTGGATCTCTACCGAGGTTTGGTTGTCTGCTGCGGTCGAGAACACTTGTGAGCGGCTGGTCGGGATAGTGGTATTGCGCTCGATGAGCTTGGTGTTGACGCCGCCCATGGTCTCGATGCCAAGCGAAAGCGGGATAACATCAAGAAGCAAAATGTCTTTGACCTCACCGCCCAAGATGCCGCCTTGGATGGCAGCGCCTATTGCCACCACTTCGTCAGGGTTGACCGAGAGGTTTGCCTTTTTGTTGAAGAATTTTTCAACCGCGCCCTGCATTGCAGGCATGCGGGTCTGACCGCCGACAAGAATGACCTCGTTGATGTCAGCAACTTTAAACGGTGATGCTTCCATCGCGCGTTTCGTTATCGCCATCGCGCGATCAAGAAACTCTGCCGAGAGTTCTTCGAGTTTTGCGCGGCTCATTTTAAGAAGCAGGTGGCGAGGGCCTGAGCTGTCTGAAGTGATGAACGGGATGTTTATCTCGGTTTCCATCGCGGTCGAGAGCTCGATCTTTGCCTTCTCTGCAGCTTCGTCGAGGCGCTGGCGCGCAAGCGGGTCACTAAGCACGTCAATGCCTGACTCCTTTTTGAATTCGTCGGCAATCCACTGCATTATCTTTTGGTCGATGTCTTTGCCTCCCAAGTGCGCGTCGCCGTCGGTCGACTTAACTTCGATGACATCATCTCCTACTTCAAGGACTGAGATGTCGAAGGTGCCGCCTCCGAAGTCGAAGACCACAATCTTTTCATTCTTTTTCTTATCAAATCCGTAGGCTAGAGCTGCGGCGGTAGGCTCGTTGATGATGCGCAGCACCTCAAGGCCTGCGATTTTGCCCGCGTCTTTGGTTGCCTGTCGCTGACTGTCGTTGAAGTAGGCCGGCACCGTTATGACCGCCTGGGTGATAGGTTCGCCCAACCTTTTCTCCGCATCTGCTTTAAGCTTGCCCAAGATCATCGCCGAAACTGCTTCAGGCGTATACCACTCCTCGCCCATCTTCACCTCAAGGCCGCCGTTCGCTGATTTGCGGGTTTCAAATGGCACCGCAGCGCGATCCTTCTCAACGCCCGGCTCTTCAAAGGTGTGGCCGATGAAGCGCTTTATTTGATAGACAGTGTTTTTTGGGTTGGTGACTGCCTGGCGGCGCGCGATAAGGCCGACCAAGCGCTCGCCGGTTTTGCTCAGCGCCACGACCGAGGGGGTTGTGCGCGCGCCTTCAGAGTTTTCAAGAATCTGCGGCTCGCCGCCGCGCATCACCGCCATCGCGGAGTTTGTGGTGCCCAAATCGATACCAAGAATTTTTGACATACTATTTTATGATTACCTGCGCTGGTCTGATAATTTTATCGCCTATACTATATCCGCTGCGCTCAACTGATTCAACAATATGCTCCTCCCCTTTTTGCGCTAAGGCTTCATGCGTGTGCGGATTAAATGCCTCTCCTGCAGCTCCAAACTTTTTTACTCCCAATTTTGAAAGCGAATCTAAGAATTGCTTCTCAAGCATCAGATTATTGCTTGATGCATCATGCTTCACCATGAGTTCTAAGGTGTCGAGCGCTGGCATAAGCGCCTCAATAAGATCGCTCACAATGCGCGCTTCTTTGTCGGCCTGAAGGGTCGCTTCTTCGCGCTTAAAGTTAGCAAAATCGGCGCGAGAGCGCTGCCAGCCATCGAGATACTCCTGCTTTTCATCTACCGCCTTTTTGAGTTTCTCTCGCAGCTTTTTGATGGCAGCGGGGCCGGCTTCTGCCTCCTCTTCGTCGACGAACTCCTCTACTATTTCGTCGTTTTTCTCCTCCTGCATATAAAGATATTTTACTCTAAAAACCCATCATGTCAAGAAAAAACCCGCTCGGTATAAATTTGAGCGGGAAATTTCTTTTACTATTATTTGGATTAGCGCTTGCTCCACTGCTTGCGCTTGCGAGCCTTGAGAAGACCCGGCTTGCGGCGCTCCTTGGCGCGCGGGTCGCGCTTAAGGAAGCCTTCGCGCTTAAGCGGCGTACGGAGGTTAGCGTCATACTCAACGAGTGCGCGCGATATAGCGTGGCGCACCGCTACTGCCTGCCCTGCGATGCCGCCGCCGTTTACAACAACGGTTGCTGCAAACTGAGTCGTGAGTGCTGCCTTAAGAAACGCTTCGAGCGCAACCATGCGGAGTTTGTCGGTTTTGAAGTAATCGTTAACATCCTTGCCGTTGATGGTGACCGAAGTGCGGGGGCTCGGCGTAAGGCGAACACGCGCAGTCGCGGTCTTGCGGCGGCCGATAGTCTCTATGTATTTTTCTGTAGTTTTTGTGGTAGCCATCTTATTTCTCGATTGAAAGCATCTTCATGCGTACTGCCTGGAGCTTGTTCTTGGGGAGCATGCCCTTTATCGCCTGGCGGATAACCTCTTCGTGGCCCTTGCGCGCAACAAGCATGTCGTAAGACTCTTCTTTAAGGCCACCGGCGTAGCCTGAGTAGCGCAGGTAGGTCTTCTGCTTGCTCTTGTTGTTGCCTGAGAGGTATATCTTCGTCGCGTTGACGATCTTTACGCCGTCCTGATCGACGATGTTCTTGGCAAAAGTCACCTTGTGCTTGCCCATGAGGATCTTCGCCGCAGCTGCTGCGACGCGCCCCAATGCCTTATTTTCTGCATCAATAGTAATCATAAAAGTGTTATACGAATTCGATCATCGCCATAGGAGACGCGTCGCCTTTGCGCGGACCCATCTTGACGATTCGAGTGTAGCCGCCAGCGCGCTCCTTGTAATCTGCAGCTTTGATGATGAGCTTCTTTGCTGCCGTTTCGTCGCCGAGCGCCGAGATGATGAGGCGGTGATTTGCGAGGGTCGGATTCTTCGCCTTGGTGACGAGCTTCTCGACGACCTTGCGCGTCTCCTTTGCACGAGCCTCGGTCGTGTGCATAGAGCCTTTAATCACCAGCGAGCGGGCGAGCGACTTGAGAAGCGCTCCGCGCTGCCCTGTCTCTCGTCCCAATTTTCGGTTGTTGTTGTGATGTCGCATGGTAATTTTTAAACTCTCGCTATTTGAGAATGATGCCGAAGTTGGCAAGCGCGCGCTTTACCTCTTGTATGGACTTTGGCCCCAAGCCTTCTACCTCAAGAAGATCCTCTTCGCGCTTGCGAGCGAGGCCGCCAACGGTGCGGATGTTTGCCTTCTCAAGTGCTGAAATAGTGCGGGATGAAAGCTCAAGATCCTCGATGCGGGTCTTCATAACCTCAGAGCTGTTTGCCGGTTCTGACGAAACTTCAGCAGATGCGCTTGCCTCAGGAGCTACCTCAAGGCTTTCCTCACGGAAGCCAACGATAGACTTGAGCTGGTTGATCATGATTTCGATAGACTGCTCGAGCGCAACGCGAGGAGCGATGGTGCCATCGGTCTCAATCGAGATGCGGAGGCGGTTGAAGTCGGTGCGATCGCCCACGCGCATGTTCTCTACTTCGTAGTTCACGCGGCGGATAGGAGAAAAGATTGCATCAACAGAAATCTCGCCAATCTCAACGCGGTCCTTCTTAAGCGCTTCGCGCGCTACATAGCCGAGGCCTCGCTCGATAGAAAACTCCGCGTCAATTGAACCGTTTTTGTCGGTAATCTCGCAGATGTACTGCTCTGGGTTGAGCAAGCGGACCTGGCCCGGAAGTGAGAGGTCTGCGCCGGTCACCTTCTTTGCACCGTCGACTTTGAGCGTCACCGTCTGTGCGTCGCCACCGATGATTTCGAAGCGGAGCTTCTTGAGGTTGAGGATCATGGTGACCACATCCTCCTTGATGCCCGAGATGGTAGAGAACTCGTGTTCAACACCGTCGATCTTCACCGAGGTGATAGCTGCACCCGGGAGTGATGAAAGCACGATACGGCGAAGTGAGTTGCCGAGCGTGTGGCCATAGCCTGGGTAGAGGCCGTCGATCTCATAGACGCCAGAAG
>OUMN01000003.1_pt1 | contig 7208 bp, 7 predicted proteins | sample 1691011 | NCBI WGS metagenome assembly OUMN01 (sample SAMEA3914864, study PRJEB12502) | metagenome | biome: forest; material: soil | place: USA | collected 2012-03-12 | depth 0.3 m
CTGCCCACCTGACGAAAGGCCGGTGCGGCGGCGTGCAAGAATCTTGCCGTGCGGGTTGAGGAACTTGCGCAAAGTGTCGGTGTCTTTGTAGTCGAAGCGCTGGATCTGCGCGCCGAGCATTTGGGTTTCTGTCTGTTGTGCCATATATAAATTCAATTCTTTTAATGTATTCTAGCTTGCTAGAACGGAATATCGTCGGGGTTAATGTCTTCTTGCGGATAGTCTATCGCGTCGTCTTTAGGAGCCTGCTGGGGAGCCTCTGCATCATTCTGTCGCGAGCCGGAGTATCCTCCCTCTCCTCCTCCAGTGCTGCCGCCTGCGCGGGGGCCGAACTGGACACGCTCTGCAATAATCTCGGTGCGGTATTGCTTGCCCTTGTCAGGAGAGTCCCAGGTTCGAGTTTGGATGCGACCCTCTACGTAGACCGAGTTCCCCTTTTTAAGATACTGCGAGGTGGTCTCTGCTTGGCGGCCAAACACCACTACGTTGTGATAATCGGTAGACTCCTGCTTGCTGCCGTCCTGCTTCTTGAAGACGCGATTAGTGGCAACACTGAAGGATGCGACTTGTCCGCCCGACGGGAGCGACCGGAGCTCCGGGTCACGGGTGAGGTTGCCGAAGATCATTGCCTTATTGATGTACATAGAAATGTTTAGGAAACAATTGCGTCGAGAGTTTTGTCGAGATCCTCTTCAGACACCTCTGCGCTCTTCTCAGGCTCAGGCATTGGTTTCTTGATAGTCTCACCTTCAAGGCGGTCTGACGCAAAGGTTGCGCGACGCGGCGCGTTCGTGATATCTTCGCGCGTCGTCTCGACAAGGAGGAAGCGAAGCACTTCGCGGTTAGCGCGCAGCCACGCCTCAAGAGCCGGGATGTTTTCGCGCTCAGTTGCAAACTTGATAGCGCCGAAGGACGCTTCATCAAACTTCTCATGGTGGCCGGAGGTTGCGCGCACAATAGTGTATGCGAGGCGCATGCGAGAAGGTGCAGTTTCCGAGATGATTTCTGCATCACCCTTCTCTACCGCGGCGCGGATAGTTTCTGCAGTTTTTGCCGCTGCTCCTTCATCAGCTGAAGGCACGACATGAAACCCGATCTCATAAATGGGACGGGTTTCCTTAGGGCTGTTCGCTTGGGATGAGGCCGAAGCCTGCGACATTTCTGCCATGCGCCCACCATATCACAAGGGTTTGAAGGCTGCAAGACCAATAGAAAAGGCGCGGGCTAAGCCGCGCCTTTGAGCTCCTCCGCTGGGAGAATCTCGATTTCATCGTTATCAACGACCCGATGGCCAATGCCGGCGACAACCGAGCACTCAACCCCTCCCTTCTCCATCAGGAGAACAAGTACTTCTTCAGGGAGATCATCAGAAAACATTTCCCGATAATGAGCAGCTTTCGCTTCGAGTCGGAGCAGTATCGTGTTTCCGATCCGAAAGAGGGTACCCGGCTCCAGATCGGTAGGATTTCCTAGACCTTCGGTCAAAATGTTATCGCCCAGCATGCCGGCCTGGATAGATTCGGGCAACTGAGCGGCGAACCGTGCATTTATCTCACGTACGACCTCGACATCAGAAAGGACAATTCCGGCTGTACCGGAACGGTCACCTTCAAATCCTGTTGGCCCTACCTTCGCGCAATATTCACACTGTTGCCTGCTAACCGAAACTTCGAAGACTTTTCCCTTCGTGGCTTTCAACGCCACCTCCGCCGTTTGTTATTTGAAAAAAGAACGCAACAGACGCAGTTGTATCACACTTGCAGTAAATCACGAAGCAAAGTTATGAACTCTTACTGAAGGTTAAAAACCTTGTGCGCGTTGCGGTAGATGTGTTCGATTATCACTTCGACCGATCCCCCTTTTAGAGCCGCGATCTTTTTAACCACTTCTTCAACATATGCAGGTTCATTTCTCTTGCCGCGGTTAGGGACTGGTGCTGCAAACGGCGAATCGGTTTCACTTAAAATTTTATCAAGCGGCGTCGCGCGTATAGATGCGTCGTACATGTCGGTATAGGTAATAGGGCCCGGGAATGAGAGATAGCAGCCGAGGTCGAGGTATTTTTGCGCCAGCTCGGAGGTACTCGTAAAGAAATGAATTATCACGCGAACCTTGTTGCCATGGTCCCTCCTGTGGGCGCTTAAAATTTTGAGCATGTCTTCGTGTGCATCGCGGCAGTGGATGATGAGCGCTTTGTTTGCATGGAGCGCAAGCTGGAGCTGCGCCTCAAAGCGTTTAAACTGCGCCTGACGCTCTTCGCCGGTCTTGCCCGCCCTAAAGTAGTCGAGCCCGCACTCGCCTATTGCCACCACCTTGGGGTCGGACGCCAAGCTCGCGTACTTTTCTTCATCAAACTCCTCGCTCAGATTGTCGTTTGGATGCAGCCCCACCCCCGCCCACAAAAAATCGTGTTTGCGGGCAAGCTCGACTGCCGCACGGCTCGTTTCAAAATCAACACCGGGCACCACACCCTCCATCCCAGCCTCGCGCATCCGCGCAAGCACCTCTTCCCTATCGCCGTCATACTGCGGCATCTGCAGGTGGCAATGTGCATCAAAGAGGCGCATAACTAGTCTTTACGGGCGAAAAGATTTTCAGGCTTTTTGTTGGCTAGTATTGCCTCAATTATCTTCTTGCTCGTTTCAGGGATGATCGGCTCAAGCATCAGGTCGATAGCCGCGAGCTCTTTTACCATATTTTTTATAAGCTCCTTTCCCTTTTCAGGATCAGTCTTAACTACCTTAAAGGGCTCGGTTTGGGTGATGTGCTGGTCGAGCGCTTGCACGCGTCTAAAGATGTAGTCGCACGCTTCGTTTACCTTGTATGCGTCGAGCGCGTCAGAAAACTCTTTTGGATAGCCCGGGAAGTCGAGAGCAGCCGGCCCTTCGAGGTTGGTTTGCGCAAGCTGCATGATGCGCGAGACGAGGTTACCCAGGCCATTGGCCAAGTTGCCGTTATAGAGCTCGCTAAATCGCTCGAGCGTCACGTCGCTATCATCAAACGGCGAGATATGCCGCGCCAAGAGGTAGCGCGTGGCATCAATGCCAAATTCTGCGACAAGCTCGTAAGGGTCGATAACATTGCCGAGCGACTTGCTCATCTTGTGCCCGCCGCTTGTGATGAAGCCGTGATACACAACCTGGTCGGTGTTCTTGATGTTGGCGGACATGAGCATCGCCTGCCACATAACCGACTGAAAGCGGACCTGGTCTTTGCCGGCAAGCTGCACCACTTCGCCATCAGCCCAGAACTTTTTGAAATTGCCCCCTTCGCTTGGCCAACCCAAGGTCGAAATATAGTTAGCGAGCGCATCAAACCACACATACATTACCTGCGTGTCGTCGCCTGGCACGGGCACGCCCCAGCTCATCCGCGCTTTCTCGCGCGAGATAGAAAAGTCTTCGAGGCCTTGGCTTACAAAATTGACGGCCTCTTCCCTGCGCCACGAAGGCAGGGCGACGTTCTCATTTGAAAGGTAGGCAAGCAGCTTCTCTTGGTACGCGCTTAGCTTGAAGAAATAATTTTCTTCTTCAATCTCCACGGGCACCATAGTTGGATGATTCGGGCAGCGGCCATCTATCAAGTCGCTTTCTTTTATGAATGCCTCGTCGCCAACGCAGTAGAGGCCTTTATATTTCTTTTTATAAATGTCACCGGCCTCTGCGCAGCGCTTCCAGAGCTCTTGTGCTGCCTCAACGTGCGCGGGGTTGGTCGTCCGGATAAACGCATCATATGAAAGATTAAGCCCTTCTTTGAGTTTGCTAAACTGACCCGCAAAATGGTCGACATAGGCTCCGACCTCCTTACCTTCCTCCTGTGCTTTTTGAAAAATCTTCTGTCCGTGTTCGTCGGTACCGGTGGTAAAAAAGACCTCGCGGCCCTGCAGCCTCTTCCATCGCGCAACAATGTCGGCTTCGACTATCTCAAACGCAAAACCGATATGCGGATCGGCATTCACATACGGAAGCGTCGTGGTGATGTAAAAAGGTTTCGCGGCGCTCATTATTTGAAACTACGCTTCTTCTTCCTTGCCTGCAAGCCCGAGGCGCGAGATTGCGCGCTTTTTAGATTCTGCAATATCCGAGACAAGCTCCTGGATAGCGCCCGCGATAGGCACCGAAATCAACACTCCAAGGAATCCAAGGAGCTTAAACCCGACCAAGAGCGCCAAAATGACTATCAAAGGCGGGATGCCGACCACTTTCTTAACCACTATAGGGTAGATGAGATGCGACTCAAACTGCTGCACGATAACGTAGACGCCTGCAACAATGAGCGCGCCTTTGAGCCCCCCAACGCTGAAGGCTAGAGCGATAGCGGGCACCGCAGCGATAAACTGGCCGAATATCGGGATGAGCTCGCAAAACGCAGCCAACACCGCCAAGAGGAGCGCGTATGGGATGCCGAGTATGGTGAGGCTTAAGTACAGAAGTACTCCCACAATGAGCGCGAGCACTATTTGCCCTTGCATCCATTTGCCGATCTTGTCCTGTGAGCGCTTCCAGAGGTTGAGCACATATACCTGGTGCTTTACCGGCGTAACGATGCGCAAGAAGTCATCGACGCCCGTTTCCTGCACCGAGAAGTAGATAGCAAATACGAAGATAAGTACAAACGAGGCAACGCCGCCGAAGAATGCCGAGAGCGTCGTGAGTGCGCCGCCTGTTGAGTCGCTCAAAGCACCCGAAATATTTTTAAGGATGTCGGCCGAGGAGATGGTGTCCCCGACGTTGCCCAAGGGCAACAGCCCATGCGTCGCTTCGGAGATGTTAATTGAGGTGAGTTGCGCCGGGATGCCCTGGAGGAAGCCCGCGATGTCGCCCAAAACCGGCGGGACGAAGAGGAATATAATTCCTGCAAACGTTGCCACGATAACGAGGTAGGTTATGACCACCGAAAAGAGCCTCGAGATGCCGCGGCGCATGAGCGTATGTATAGCCGGCTCAACCGAAGAGGCGATGACAATAGCCGTGAGGACTATCATCGCGATGTCGCGCAAATAGTAGAGTAGCGCAACAAGCCCAATCAGCAGTATCCCCCGTATAAAACTGCCGGTCGTTATAGTTATAGAAAGGTTCTTCACTTCCCTATTCTACACCTCAAGTGCCTCTGCTAAAAGCGGATAGAGTTCATCAATATGAACGCGCTTCTGTTCGCCACTGTCGCGGTCTCGCAATGTGACCGTGTTGAGAAGATCAGGATTTTCACCAAGCGTGTCGAAGTCTATGGTGATAGTGAAAGGCGTTCCTATCTCATCTTGCCTTCTATAGCGCTTGCCGATGTTGCCGTTGTCATCAAACATTACCTGCGGGATCTTTTTCTTGAGCATGATAAACACTTCTCTCGCCTTCTCTACGAGCTCGGGCTTGTTTTTAAGGAGTGGAAATACTGCGGCTTTGACCGGCGCCACTTTGGGGTCGAATTTAAGGTACACGCGCGTCTCTCCGCCAAGCTCGTCTTCGGTATAGGCAGAGGCGAGTACCGCAAGCACCGTGCGGTCGACGCCGAATGAGGGTTCTATCACATGCGGCAAAAACGGCTCCTTCCCCTCTTCAACGTAATTAAGATTTTGTCTTGAAGCAGCCTGGTGCGACGAAAGATCAAAATTGCCGCGGTATGCGAGGCCGTAGAGCTCTTTGCGGCCAAACGGGAAATCAAATTCGAAGTCGATGGTGCGCTTGCTGTAGTGCGCGCGGTCTGCCTCACCCACCTCAAGCTCGTGCACTTTCGCTTCATCGATGCCGACGCTCTTGATGAAAAGGTGCACGTCTTTGCGCCACTTTTCGAAGTGCTCCTCCCATGTTTCTGGAGCGACAAAATATTCTATCTCCATCTGTTCAAACTCGCGTGAGCGGAAGATGAAGTCGCGCGGCGCGATCTCGTTGCGGAATGCCTTGCCTATTTGAGCCAACCCAAACGGGAGCTTTGGGTGGAGCGAGTCGACGACGTTTTTAAAATTGACAAACATGCCACCTGCAGTTTCGGGACGCAGATATGAGATCGAGCCTTCGATAGCGCCAATCTGCGTCTGAAACATCATATTAAACTGGCGCACTGGCCCAAAATCGTGTTCTTTTCTAGAAATTGGATCACTCACTGAGCAGATCAATAATTCTTGATCGTCTGATGAAATTTTTTTCAAATCTAGACTCTCTGCAACTGCCCTTTGCTTCACTTCAGCTACATGGTCCGCACGAAAACGTTTATGGCATTTCTTGCACTCAACGAGCGGGTCGGAGAAGCCCGAGACGTGTCCCGATGCTTCCCATACCTTGGGGTTCATAAGTATCGCTGCGTCGACGCCGTACATGTCTTCCCAGCCGTCGACAAACATCCTCCACCAGATATTTTTTATATTGTTTTTGAGCGCGACGCCCATGGGGCCGTAGTCGAAGGTGCCTGCGAGGCCTCCGTAGATTTCGGAACCCTGGTAGATGAAACCGCGACGCTTGGCGAGCGACACCAGCTTTTCCATCACCTCAGAGTCTTTTTGATTTTCTGCCATATATCTCTTTCTACAGGTTTTATTACTTCGGAGCAACAATCTCCATGCCACTTGAGAATCCCCCTTCCCCGCTTATCTTGGTCGTGGGTGCCGCGGCTTGCGCGGTCACGTTGACCTGTGCGAAGCGGTCTTGGCCATTGAGGGTCGCTTGTCCTGTGAGCTGCGGCGCCTGCCCCACTTGGCTAGTGCTCGGGATAAGGCTCACCTGGAACGCGGCTTGGCGAGAAGAAAGCGTATACCCGACGCCTGCCTTAAGCTCTCCAACCGGCCACTTCACGGTCCTGCTTGCCGCATCGTAGGTGACGCCTTCGCCGGTAATCGCTGAGAGGAATTGCACATATGGCGGCAACACTGCGGTGACCGTGGTATTTGCAAGCGCGTTCGATGCATTTTTAATGGTCCATACAATACTGTAGGTCGTCGCAGTCTCGGCCTTCGGCGGCATAGGCCCGATGTTGGTGAACGGACCCGAGAAGTGGAATGCCTGCGCCGTGAGACTCGCAGCAGACGAAAGGTTAACTGAGAGACTTGCTGCGCTGCTGATGTTTTCGGGGACGCTGCTGCCGCCTTCGCGCGTGCCCTGCACCTGAAGAGTGAGGTTGATGGTTGGATTGGTCACCAGCACATTGCCCGCGCCCGGCGGCAAGCTTGCAAAGCTAAACTGGAAGTCGCCGCTGCCGCCTGGCGGCACCGAGGCCAACTC
>OUMN01000001.1_pt1 | contig 7128 bp, 9 predicted proteins | sample 1691011 | NCBI WGS metagenome assembly OUMN01 (sample SAMEA3914864, study PRJEB12502) | metagenome | biome: forest; material: soil | place: USA | collected 2012-03-12 | depth 0.3 m
CCATCATCCCCTACCTCTACCACCTGTGGACCATCAAAAGCCGCTAGAGTTTACAAAAGCAGTCGCCAAAACGCGAGCCCTAAGCACGCTACTAAAAGGATAACGAGCGAAGCAAAGAATACCTGCTTGGCCATTTTTCTTTCTCGATCATTTTTCGGGGCGCGAGCAAACAGCGGAATGCCGGCCATGGAGTAATCCTCAAAGCGGTAGGTCGCTATGGCGATAAAATGCGGCAGCTGCCACACAAAAAGCAGCACAAACAAAAGCAGCGCGAAGCCGTCGTAGGTGTCGGTGACAACCGTATACCCCACCACCGGAGGCACGGCTCCCGCTATCGCTCCCACAAAAAGCGCATATCGGGTTTTGGGTTTCAGCGGCGTATATGCAAACACGTACACCGCAAAGCCAACGAGCGCGGTAAAGAAAGCGGTAAAGGTAGTAAGCAAATAAAGCTCCAACAGGCCCGGTATAGCCAGAAGGTATCCAAAAGTGGTCGCATCTTTAACCGAGATGGCCCCGCTTACTATCGATCGTTTTTTTGTGCGCTCCATGCGCGCGTCTATGTCCCGGTCGGCAATATTGTTGAATACGCATGCCGCGCCTATCACCAGAGACAGGCCCGCAAGCCCGCTTATAAACAGCTGCCACTGTATGCCATCGCTGGATGCTAAAAAAAAGCCCGCCGCATACATGAGTGCGTTGCCATAGATAATGCCGGGCTTGGTGAGGCGATAGTAGGCTTGAGCCCTTGCGCGCAGATTACTCTGAGTTTCCATTGGGGTAGATATTTTCTTCTTGAAATACGTTTGGCGGGGCCAGGTGCTGCATATGCATAAGGTTTTGCATTATCCAAAGCGTGCCGCCCACCAGTATTACCACAGTTATGAGCGCAAATGAAAGTGCCAAAAGGTTGTAGCGCGGTTTCTCCTCCTGCCCCACATGAAGAAACAAAGTGAGCTGCACTACAAGCTGAACGAGCGCGAGCCCTACTAAAAGCGCAATAGAAACAGGGTGCGATGGAAACTCGTGCCCGCTACTCAAGTGAAACTCAACAATGCCGAAGGCAACCACGGTGAGCGTGAGCGAAAGTGCAAACCCGAGAATGTAGGTGCGAATGTTTTTCATATCACAGAGCGAGTGCGCCGAAGAGGTAGACGATCGTAAAGATAAATATCCATATCACGTCTAGGAAGTGCCAAAACATACTGAGCATGGAGAGCTTGCGCAGCCCGGAGTCAGTGATCCCTTTTTTCGTGGTGTAGACAATAAGCGAGAGCATCCAGATTGAGCCCAAAAGTACATGGAGGCCGTGCGTGCCGACGAGCGCAAAGAAGCTAGAGAGGAATGCGCTGCGTGCCGGCCCGCTTCCCTCGCCAATAAGCCGAGAGAACTCGAACACCTCCATCGAAAGAAAAGCGAGCCCGAGCGCCAGGGTTATATAAAGTAGTGTGAGTGCAAGCCCTTTCTTGCCTGCGCGCGCTGCAACAAGAGAAAGGCCGACCGTAAAGCTCGATGTTAGAAGCAGCATCGTCTCGCCGAAGACAAACGGCAGGTTAGCGAGGTCGTATGCTTCGGGGCCGCCAAAGCTTGAGCGCCACAACACGGCATAGGTGGCAAAGAGCCCGGCAAACAGCACGCAGTCGCTCATGAGGTAGACCCAAAAGCCGAAGAGATTTTTATTTGCAATAGTTGAAGCGTGGCTCATACAGATATGGTGTACTCAATCTCCTCTTCGTATGCGCGATAAATGACGACTGCTATAACCGCCACAACCCCAAGCACTGCAGCCCACCAGATGTGCCAGACCATCGAAAAGCCGAAGATGCCGGCACATACGGCTATAGCAAGCCCCAGTGGAGAGTTTTTAGGGAGTTCAATATGAGTATGGCCTGCGGACTTGTCACTGCCGGAGGTACCCTGCTTTGTTATCCAAAACGCATCCCTCCCCGCGGCCCAAGGAATATGTTTGAAGTTATACAAAGGTGCGGGAGAGGTAGTGGCCCACTCAAGCGTGCGGCCATTCCACGGGTCATTGCCTGCCACATTCTTTTTGCGATCGCGGATAGACACGAACAGCTGCAAAAGCTGCAAAAACATCGCGAGCCCAATAATGCACGCACCGACCGCTGCCACTATAAAAAGAGGCTGCCATGCCGGGTCTACCTCGCTTAGTCGGCGAGTGGCTCCCATGAACCCTAATATATAGAGAGGGATGAAGGCGACAAGGAAGCCAACAAACCACGCCCAAAATGCCCACTTGCCTATCTTTTCATTGAGCCTAAAGCCAAAAATCTTGGGGAACCAATACGCAAGCCCCGCAAAGTAGCCAAACAAGACGCCGCCGATGATCATGTTGTGGAAGTGCGCCACCAAAAACAACGAGTTGTGCAGTTCGAAGTCGGCACCCGGTACCGACATCAAAACGCCCGTCATCCCCCCGATGATGAAAGTCGTGATGAAGCCCATAAACCAAAGCATCGGCGTATCAAAAATGATGCGCCCTCGAAACATCGTAAAGAGCCAGTTAAACACCTTAACGCCGGTCGGGATGGCTATCACCATGGTCATGATGCCGAAGAACGCATTTACGTCGGCTCCGGCGCCCATCGTAAAGAAATGATGCACCCACACAATAAACGAGAAGAAACAGATGACCATCGTCGCCACCACCATCGACACATAGCCAAAGAGGCGCTTCTGCGCGAACACCGGGACGATTTCTGAAAAGATGCCAAATGCAGGCAGTATCAATATATACACCTCTGGGTGCCCCCATGCCCAAATCAGGTTTACATACATCATCGCGTTGCCGCCCAAGTCGGTGGTAAAAATGTGTGCGCCAAAAATACGGTCAAGACCGAGGAGCGCCAAGGTTACGGTGAGTATGGGGAACGCGAATATGACGAGGATCATCGAGCCAAGCGTTGTCCAGCTGAAAATCGGCATATACATGAGCTTCATGCCCGGCGCGCGCTCTTTAAGGATGGTGACCAAAAAGTTGATGCCGGAAACGAGCGTGCCCACTCCGGCGATCTGCAACGCCCAGATGTAGTAGTCGACGCCTACACCCGGAGAATATTGAAGCTCAGAAAGCGGCGGGGATGCGAGCCAACCAGTTGCGGCAAACTCCCCCACCACCAGCGAGAGATTGATGAGCAGGGCGCCGGTTACCGTGAGCCAGAAGCTCATTGAATTTAAAAACGGGTAGGCAACATCCCGGCTCCCTAGCTGCAGCGGCAATATGCAGTTGATGAGGCCAAACATAAACGGCATTGCCACAAAAAAGATCATGATGATCCCGTGCGCGGTAAATATCTGAGAGTAGTGTGCCGGGTCGAGGTAGCCAGGGTTGGGCGCCGCCGCTATAGCCTGCTGCGCGCGCATCATGAACGCATCCATTGCGCCGCGCGCAAGCATAACGGCGGCAAGAATGATGTACATGATGCCGATTTTCTTATGATCGACCGTAGTGAGCCACTCGCGGTACAGCCACTTCCACTTTTTGAGGTAGGTTATGCCGCCAATCACTACCAGCACACCAAACACAACCGAAAGCTGTGCGAAAGTCTCTATCGGCCCGTGTATGAATGCGTCGAGTGTGAGAATGCCGAACATATTAATGATGATGAGTGTCAGCAGGCATTGAAGGATCCATAAACTTCTCCACTATCGTATCAAACAAATCCTCTTCAACGCTGCCAAACGAGGTTGGTGTTGAGGTGGCAGGTTTGGAAAGCTCCGCATAGGCCGACTCTGTAAGCGTTGGATATTGGCTTTGCACCGACGCGACCCATGCATCAAATTTCTCCGGCGTGTCAGCCTGCGCTACGAAGTGCATATCTGCAAACCCGAGCCCGCTGTAGTTGGCTGAGCGGCCGGTAAAGCTGCCGGGAGTAGGCGCGAGCAGATTAAGTGTATTAACCATGCCGGTCATCGCATATATTTGGCCGCCGAGGCTCGGGATCCAAAACGAGTTCATCGGCGCATCAGCGGTGACGCGAAACTCAACCGGCCTCCCTGCCGGGATCTCTACATAATTGAGCGTTGCGATTTTTTGCTCTGGATAAATGAAGAGCCACTTCCAGTCGAGCGCTACCACCTCAACAACCAATGGTTTTTCATTTGAAAGCGGCTTGCGCGGGTCGAGCTCGTGCGAGGAGACCCACGTTAACGCGCCTAAAATAAGCACAATCTCTAAAGGAATCGCCCACCATATTAATTCTTCAAGATTTGAATGCGCCCAGTCAGGCGTGTACTTGGCTTTGCTATTGCCTGCACGGTAATGCCATGCAAAAAAGAAAATGAGTCCAAACACCGGCACCGCCACGATAAGCATGAACAATGTCGCCTGGAGCATGAGGTCGCGTTCTCCGAGCGCGACAGTGCCCGAAGGAAAAAGAAGGACGAAGTGGCTTAGCCAATCCATACGCGGCGCGTGTTCAAAAGTAGTGCGCTTTCAACAATAAGGCATAGCCCGAGGTACCAAGAGAGATGGAGAGCCACACCAGCGACAGTTGCTGTGGGTGAAAGCACGGCTAGCGCAAAACCCGAAACAGTTTCAACTGCAGCAAACGCCCCGATAGCCAAGGCGAGCTTGGGGAACCAAGTAAACTTCTCTCGCAACAGGGCGTAGGCCGAGTAGACGATGGCAATCATAGTCGCGCAGGCAACCACAATATGAAGAACGAGGACAAGCGTGTAAAACATGAGTTTAGTATACCCTCTTTTTTATGCCTCAACTGCAGCTTATTTTAACTACCAAACGCTTGACTTTAGCAACCTAGTATGCTATAATAGTATCAGATGCTTCGGAGAGGTTCCGAACACAAAAACGAAATAGGAGATTGAAATGAAGGTTCTGGGCATCAACGGTTCGTCGCCCTACGACACCAAAGGCAAGTTTCGCCCTCACGCCGGCAGCACGCTGAAGCTCCTCACCAAGGTGCTTGGCGCGGCTGAGGCCGAGGGCGAGCAGCTCGGCATCCAGGTTGAAACCGACATCGTGCATCTGCATGAAGAGATCACGGGTTTCTACCAGGGCAACTACGACTATCTGCCCGACTACATGGTGCCGACGTTCCGCAAGATGATCGAGGCCGACGCCATCGTCTTCGCATCGCCGGTGCAGTGGTACTCGATGAGCGACTACATGAAATCGTTCATCAATCACTGCACGGCGTTCGAGTACGGCGCCGACGAGATCGGGGACAAGTTCCCCGGCCTCACGCTCAAGGACGGGCGGCAGCTCGCCGGCAAGGTTGCAGCGGCAATCGCTACCTGCCACCACGACGGCTGCATGCAGGTCATCCAGCAGATGGTCGCGCCGTTCAACGACCACGGCATGATCTTCGTCCCGGGCGGCTCGTCCTACTACAACAACAAGAACTGGCGGGCGGCCAAGGGGGACGAAGACGGCAAATGGCAGAATGAGGACTGGGCGCGTGTCGGCCAGAACCTCGTGCGGATGTTCGCCCTCTCGCGTACTCACATCGACCCCGTGGCCGGCGTGAATAACTGGGAAGCTCGCGAAGACTGATTTCGATCGACTGCCGCGTTAGTGAAAACTAACGCGGCTTTTTCTTTTGCCAGACTATTGTCAAAACAGTATTTGTAATGTATTAAGAAATAAGAGGGTCTTCATGTTGAAGGGCCAAAATGGGAGAACGCGATTGGTTAAAATCCTTGGAATCGTCTCGCATATCGGCAGCAGCCTGGCCGAGAACCACGTCAGCGAAGCTGCGCTTGACCGCTGCTTCACGCGCATTGAAGCGTGGCGCCGCAAAAATTCTGAATTCCAGATCGAGGATGACGTAGCCCACCTCTACAAGAGCGGAGATCTTCCCCTGCTGCTTCCTGATCTCGCGGCCGCGAACGGGATCCTCATCTCTGCGAATTCCGACTCGCTCTTCCACCTCGCGGAGTTCGCTGTCGGGCTCCAAGCGCTCGAATCGGAGTATTTCAGCCTACGGGGCAAATGGGTCGGCGTGATCGCCAGCGGCGATGGCGACGACCACGCCGTGGCGAACCAGGCATACCAGATCCTCGTATCCTGCAATTACGCCGGCATGCTCCTGCCGCCCAAGGCATTCGCTTATGTGAAAGATCTTAAGGGCCGCGATCATTTGCGGCTCGCGATCGACCTCGCCGATCAGATTTCCCATTACTACGAATGGGAAGGTCGGGCAGCAAGCGCACGGGCCGCCTAACAAACACGCCGCGACGGTTAACAAACCGCCGCGGCATTTTTTTATATAAAAATTAAGGCCGGCCCAGAGCGGGTCGGCCGTATGCGTCAGGCGATGGGAACATCGAAAGTCAGCCCGTGGCGATTGAGCACCATGCGCCGCACAAACTTGCAACTGCGGGACTTCTTGTACTGCGGAAGCAGGAACACCACCTTCACGAGATCGGTCTCGATGATCGGTCCGTAAAAGTCAAAAAGAATCGCTTCGTAGTATGCATTGGCATGAGACTTGTCGCTCTCGCGCCAGCGGACGCGGTGCTTGTCGATAATCGACTTGAACGCGAGCTGGTTGAAGACCGGGATACCTGCCTCATGCAGAATAGTGATGGCCTTCTCGAGCCGGCGCAGATTGCCGGTTGCCCACGGTGTGCCGCCGCGCATGACGCCGCCGCTTGTGATCGGAGACATGACGAGCGGTGAGCCCTTTGGATATTCGGTTTGCAGGAATTGCGCCGCTATTTTACCCACATCTCGAAGCGTCGCCGCTTGATGTGCTTCGGCAATCGCCGCATCGAGATTTTTAGTATCTATCATCCGCATTCTCCTCTTGTGCAGAAGGTTCTTTCCGTATTTGAGCGTACGCTCCTGCCACTATGCAGTCAAGAAAAGAAAAGGCGGCCTTAATTGGTATAAAAATCTGCTTTCTTCAGAAACTCTGTCGGGATGCCGAGAATCGAACTCGGATTTTACGCACCCGAAGCGTACATAATACCATTATACGACATCCCGACAGATGTTCCGAAATTACCTGCCTATAGTAGCCCAAAAATACATGCAGATAAAGAGCTGTTGACAAGATAGTAAAATCATTATAATTTATAGTTGTTCTTTCATAAGCAAAGGAGGCCCAATTGGCCAACCACGAACAGGATACCGTCTACACC
>OUMN01000005.1_pt1 | contig 6909 bp, 7 predicted proteins | sample 1691011 | NCBI WGS metagenome assembly OUMN01 (sample SAMEA3914864, study PRJEB12502) | metagenome | biome: forest; material: soil | place: USA | collected 2012-03-12 | depth 0.3 m
CGATAATAATTTGCGAACGAATTAATAATTACTGGTAAATACGAATAAAGTGAACATGCACATATCTACCTATTTTTTCTCCCTTCCCCTGCTCACGCGCTCTCTATCAAAGAGAGCACGTTAGCCGGAGTCGGGAAAATTTTGGTAGCGAGATTGGGATGGAATTTCTGTCTTTTTCTAACCGTGGTGGGACAAGGAAAATGCGGTGAATTTGTCTACGAGATAAGACGCCCTAAGCATCCTTTGCTTACAGCGTTTGTGTCGTTCGTGATCTATTCAATTTTCAACGAACTTTCATAAATGGAGATTCATCTCCAAAAAGTACCCTGTGACTGCCAACGCAGTCACTGGTAAACATTATAGGGGATAGTTAGAACCTCCAAAAAACCTATGTGGATAACAGGCAAAACTGAAACAGTAAGCAACCCCGCAAAGGGGCTTCTTTCCTGTTCTCCACATATATCGAACATATACCACCCCCCGGTTGCCGTCAATTGACGAACCTACAATATATAGAGGGGTATTTTAGGGTCGTTTAGGCCGGTTTGTAGACGCTCCAGCGGCGCTCCCCCTCCCTTTTAATGAGACCCTCCCCTATAAGAGCATTGAGCTCCCGCTGGACTGTCTTTTCACTGCAATCGGGCACTACGGCACATATCTCTTTTATAGAAACAGCCTTATTTTCAAGCACAAAATGGAGAATGGTCGCCCGGCGACTAGATTCGGCACCTGGAGCAGAAGTCGATTCTTGCCGCTTTTGTGGAGGTCGGATAGAGCGATTTTGAGGCTGTGACTCTGGGATATTCGAGAGAGGCAGGGCTTGAGGAGCATTTGGCCGCAAAAGGAAGTCTGGGACCGAGAAGTCCTGAGGCGAGACAAAAGGCGAAAGTTGAGTCCCAGCGGTCAGTTTTTGGGCAATATGCTCATACTCCTCTGCAATATAGACGGCGGTGTCATGCCCGATAAACCTGCGGCTCCCGCTTAAGCGAACCTCAGATATAAGGGAAAATATATCAGCCAAGACAAGCTCTATCAGCACATCCCCTGCGGCAAAGTGGGCAATCGAGTGAGGCAGGTCGGACGCTTCGTCTACTATATTAAGAAACCACTGACGGTCCTCATGGACGACTTTTTCGCTCAAAAGGCCAAGCACATGCGCTATCTTTTCGGCCTTAAGAAAGCAAAAGTACCAGTCATGACGTCCTTTAAAAAGGATTGATTCTAAAGCCCATTCGTGAAAAGTCTTTTTGTTGTCGGACATGTCTTTGTCTTTTATGTGTCCTTTAATGTCTTTTACAGATATATCGGTCAATCAAGGACGTCGTGTCTTATATGGTACGCTCCTCTACCCTTACCTGCAAATTTTAGACAACCGCCTTGCAAACAAAGAACATTTGAGCCCTATCGTGGTATGATGTTCCCCATGGCACGAAGGAAAAAGAAAGGCAAAAAACTCCCTTCTCCGCAGCTAACGCTTCCCGACCAAACGAAGCAAGGAATCATCGTAGTTGTGCTCATTTTGATAGGCGCCATCTTGGCGCTTGCAGGCTTCAATATCGCTGGCCCCAAGGGTTCTGATATATATGGCCTCTTCCATTATCTATTGGGTCTTGGCTACTTCCTCCTTCCTACCCTTTTCTTCCTTTTGGCAGCAAATGCGATGCGCAAGGAGTCGGCCGGCTTTACCTTCCTTAAGGCATTTGTGGGAGCCGTGTTCGTGGCCTCAGGGCTTGGCTTCATCGCGCTTGTTTCTCCCCAGAACGGCGGGCTCGTAGGCACCACCATTGCACAACCGTTACTGCAGTTTTTCGACATTTATGTATCACTTCTCATCCTTGGCGGTCTCTCACTCATCTCTCTTTTAGTACTGCTTGAGGGAGGCATCTCAGCTGCCATGTTTGCGCCGCTCGGCCGGGTTATCACCCTTCCTATCCGCTCGCTCCTTTCGCGCAAAGACGGCGAAAAAGAACCGCTCATCACCGGCGCAGATGTAAACGAAGAGGAGGAAGACGAAGAAGAATATGAAGACGAGGAGTATGAGGAGGAAGATGAAGAGCCTCGCATCGCGGAGCCCGTGCGTAGAGCAGCGCCTGCAGTCGACACTAGGCAGGCAAATGCAGCGCGTTTAGCGCAGCTCCTTGGCGAGTACACCCCTCCCCCTCTTTCTATCCTTGAGCGCGACAAAGGCCGCCCAGGCGTAGGAGATATCAAAGCAAATGCCAACATCATCAAGCGCACGCTCGCCAACTTCGGTATTGTCGTTGAGCTCGATGAAATCTCAATCGGGCCTTCGGTTACCCGTTACGCTATCAAACCTGCCGAGGGTGTGAAGCTCCAGAAAATTGTCGGCCTTCAAACCAACCTTGAGCTCGCACTTGCGGCCTCGCCGGTGCGCATTGAGGCGCCTATCCCCGGCAAATCGCTCGTGGGTATTGAAGTGCCTAACTCTTCTAAAGTGACTGTCGGTCTCGGCAACCTGCTTGAATCTCCCGAGTTTAAGGATTCTCCGAAGCCGCTGCTTGTGGCGCTTGGCCGCGATATTGCCGGCGCATCAAACTTCGCCAACATCGCCAAGATGCCGCACGGGCTCATTGCGGGTGCCACCGGCTCGGGCAAATCGGTCACGATCCACACCATCATTACTTCGCTGCTCTTTAGGCTGGGGCCGTCACAGCTTCGCTTCATCATGATCGACCCGAAGCGCGTAGAGCTCACCCTCTACAACCCCATCCCACACCTTCTTTCCCCTGTTATAACCGACCCAAAGAAAGCTATCATGGCGCTTCGCTGGGCTGGCAAGGAAATGGATCGCAGGTATGCGCTTCTTGAAGAGAGCCGCGTGCGCGATGTCGACTCTTACCACCAAAATGTGCTGGCGCCAAAACTCGAGGAGCTTCGAAAGAAAGGCGCACCGGATGAAGGCGAGAAAGTGCCCGAGGCTATGCCTTATATCGTAATAGTTATAGACGAATTGGCCGACATCATGCAGACCTACCCTCGAGAACTTGAGGCGGCAATTGTGCGCTTGGCGCAGATGTCGCGCGCGGTCGGCATACACCTGCTGCTTTCAACGCAACGCCCTTCGGTGAATGTTATTACCGGCCTCATCAAAGCAAACGTACCGTCGCGCATCGCGCTTCAGGTTGCCTCCCAGATAGACTCGCGCACCATTCTTGACCAGGGCGGCGCAGAAAAACTCTTAGGCGCCGGCGACATGCTCTATCTTTCGGGCGACATGGGCAAGCCTGTGCGCCTCCAAAGTGCGTTCATCAGCGAAACTGAGGTGAAGAAGGTTGTCGACTTTATCGCTGCACATAATGAGGCCGAGCTGCCAATAGACATGGGCGCCCCAACGCCTGGCATGGCGGGCTCGGGTTCTGGGCCGGTTGGATCGTTCGATGGCAACATCGAAGGCGATGATGATATGGACGACATGTACGAAGCGGCTCGCCAAGCGGTTATTGAAAGCGGCAAGGCGTCGACCTCGTTCTTGCAGCGCCGCTTGGGGCTTGGCTACTCGCGCGCCGCAAAAATAATGGATCAGCTCGAGCAGCACGGGGTCATCGGTGCTGCAAACGGTGCAAAGCCACGTGACATTCTTGAGCGCCCGGGTGGTGGACAAGATGAAGGTGGCGGCACTACAGTAGAGGAATGAAGCGCCTCGCTCTTATCCTCGCAATCCTAGGGGTAATCGGATATGGAGCATTTGAGGCGCGTCGGCTCATTGCCGGACCCGAAATTGTCATCCTCTCCCCTACAAGCGGCACAGCAACATCAACGAGCCTCGTGGTGATCTCTGGAGTGGCTCAAAATATATCTTTTTTGACCGTCAACGATAGCCCGGCATACACTGACGAAGCAGGTAATTTTTCAGTTAGCCTTTCTCCCCCGGTGGGATATGCTATATTCACGGTCGCAGCGACCGACCGTTTTGGCCGCAAGGCCCGTGCGACGGTCGCCATCAACGTGCTTAACTTCTGTCCGGTGCACAGTTAATGGGGTTTTCACATTACTACTATTTAATTTGTATATATGGCACTCTCAAAGAAAGAAAAGAAGCCGGAAAAGACTATAAGCAAAGATGCGACTGGCAAGGATAACTCTGCAATAGATGCAGCTATCCGAGACATCAAAACAAAATTCGGCGACGAAGCCATTATGAAGCTCGGCGACCAGGCCAAGGTTGATGTCGATGTCGTACCCTCGGGCTCTATAGGGCTTGATTGGGCGCTCGGCATTGGCGGCTTCCCTCGCGGACGCATCATCGAAATTTTCGGGCCCGAATCATCAGGCAAGACTACCCTTTCCCTTCATGCGATAGCTGAAGCCCAGAAAAAAGGCGGCATCTGCGCGTTTATCGACGCAGAACATGCGCTCGACCCGGAGTACGCGAAAAAAATTGGCGTTAATATCCAGAACCTTCTTATCTCGCAGCCGGACAATGGCGAACAAGCGCTCGAGATTGTAGAAAGCCTCGTGCGCTCGGGCAAGATAGATATCATTGTCGTTGACTCCGTTGCTGCACTCACCCCTAAAGATGAGATCGAGGGCGACATGGGCTCCTACCAGGTGGGCAAGCAGGCACGACTCATGAGCCAAGCCTTGCGCAAACTGACTGCGATTGTTGCCAAGAGCAAGACGATTGTTATTTTCATCAACCAGATCCGCATGCAGATCGGCGTGATGTTTGGCAACCCCGAAACCACCACGGGTGGCAAGGCTCTTAAGTTCTACACGTCTATCCGCCTCGACATCCGCCGCATCGCGCAGATTAAAAAAGGAGAAGAAGTGGTCGGCGGCAGGCATCGCGTCAAGGTTGTTAAAAACAAAGTTGCAGCTCCCTTCCGCGTGACGGAGTTTGACCTCATGTACAACGAGGGCATTTCAACCGAGGGCGAGCTTTTGGCGCTTGGAGAGCGCTTGGGTGTAATACAAAAGAGCGGCAGCTCATATTCCTTCGGCGAAGAGAAGCTCGGCCGCGGCTATGACGCATCGCGCACCTACCTTCGTGAAAACAAGAAGGTGGCAAACGAGCTATTGAAGCAGATTCGCAAAGGCCTCGAGGGGCAGGCACTAAGCGGCAAAACGAGCACCGCGAGCAGTGGAAGTTCGGGCGACGTCGAGGAATAGCAGGAACGCGGCAACGAGAGCAACCACAAGCACGAGCAACACGCTCGTGCTTGTGTGTTCAAGGGCAGCGAGCATAAAATTGCCGACCGCCGTGATGCCTGACTTCTCAACAAGCGAGAGGTTTTCAAACACTTTGGAGACCCACACCAGCTTCCCTATCCCCCACACGGAAGCGAGGAGCACGTACAGTTTAAGTGCCGTGGCGCCAAAAAGCGTGCGCGCAGTATAAATGAGGGCGACCGAAGCCATGACGTTTTGTTTGATAGTGGTCATATAGTATTGGTAATCGATTTGTAAATCTTTTTAAATTCTTGCTTGGCGCGATGCACGCGAGTCTTTATCGCACCCACTGACACGCCCTCTTCTTTCGCAATCTCTTCCTGCGACTTGCCCTCGAGCATGAATGCCGAAAGCGCTCGTGCTAGGGCTTCGGGCATCCGGCTTAAGACCGATGCCACTTCGTCTGTAAGGGTGGTCTTTTCAAATTGCCGCAGGTTTTTGTCCGGAATGAGCTCCAGTATCTCAGGGTCGAGGTCGGCCCGCACACCAAACTCCCGTTTGCGCTTGGCGTAGTGCGTGAGCGCCGTGTTGATGAGGATGCGATAGCCCCACGACGAGAAGCTTGCGCCCAGAACGGGCTTAAATCGCTTGGCGTTGAGGTAAATCTTGGTGAAGGCCTCCTGGACTATATCCTCTGCCTCGCGTTCGTCACGCACAATCGAAAGAGCCTTGCGCAGGAACGGCGCCTCATATTTGTCGACCAAACGTGCAAAAAGGGCCGGATGGCGAACTGACGCCGAAAGAATTTCCTCGTCGGAAAATCCTTCTCTCATATCCCCTTCGGTCGCAAGGTAGTTGCTCATGCCTACACTGTATATCATTGAGGCTCCTTTTATAACCCAGGTCTTGCCGCAGACGTTTCAGGCGCGTGTGTATAACCCTAGGGCACCCTGCGAGGACTGCACTATACTTACGGGGTGAAAAACAAGCGCAAGATGGGCCGGATATATTCCGCCCTGGGCATTTTATTCTCTGCAATTGGTGCGATCATGGTAGTTATTGCCGCTACGGCCTGGCACGGGAACCAGACTGTGGCGTGGCAAGTGGTTATATATGCCCTGGTGAATTTGCTCGCCGGATATGGGTTTTTTACGCGCAGTACCTGGCTTTTGCCCGGTTTTGCAGCAACCATCGGCGGATTGGCTTTTCTCTTGATCGTATTTACCCTCCACTTCGGCTCAAGCGCGCTTGAGGTTTCTTCGTTCGTAAAGGTAGGGATTGCGGCCATCATTCTTTGGTTTATATTTTCCACCCGCACACATCTGCGCCGAAGCACGTACGATGCCTACATGGGCGGGCTGTTTATCTTCCTTATACTCGGCAGCATGTCATACACCGCATTAACCGTATTATCATAAACATATGAAAACCATCTTTGCCCCTAGCAGCCGGAAATTTATTTCTTCCATACTCGGCTTACTCCTTCTTGTGGGTGTATTCTCAGCACCGCCTATAAAGGCCCACGCGCTTCAAGCTATTGCTATAGTAACTGCAACGACGGTAGCAGTAACCGTAGCGGCTATTGTTATTTGCCAATACAACATTTTCGGCGTTTGCCCTCCTCCAAATGGCGGGGGTGGAGGTGGAGGTTCAGGAACTACGGTGACGCCAGCAACAAATACAGGTGGCACTGGGGGCACCGGTGGGACATCAGGCACAGGCGGTACCGGAGGTACGGGAGGCTCTATAACCGGAGCTGTCTGCACTTCGGCTCCTAAA
>OUMN01000033.1_pt1 | contig 6834 bp, 5 predicted proteins | sample 1691011 | NCBI WGS metagenome assembly OUMN01 (sample SAMEA3914864, study PRJEB12502) | metagenome | biome: forest; material: soil | place: USA | collected 2012-03-12 | depth 0.3 m
GGATTCAACAGGCAAACCATGCGTATCCCAGCCCCACACGCGAGGCACGTGGTAGCCGCGCATCGTCTTGTAACGCGGGATCACGTCTTTGATGACCGAGGAGAGGAGGCTGCCGTAGTGAGGCAAGCCGGTCGCAAAGGGCGGCCCGTCATAAAAAATATACTCGCCTTTCGGAGATGCTTTTTCGAGCGTCTTTTTGAAAACTTCGTTCTCCTTCCAAAACGCTACTATGCTTTCTTCCCTCTTGGCCGTCTCGCTTTTGAGGACTTTATCTTCGTCCTGTTGCATAAAGGTAACTATAGTCGAACGAGTGAGAGAAATAAAGCCCGCTTTATTTCCGAGCGAGAGATGACTATATCAAGCGAAGCCGGTTACATCTCCTGCGGTGCTTTGATACCGAGAGCGTCAAGACCACTTTCTAAAATATTTTTCACCGCTTTGATTAGAATTACTGCATCAATAGAAATTTTTCCATCAACAATTGCTCGCTCGGCTGCGTACCATGAGTTAAACGCGCTTGCGAGTTCTGTTAGATACGTCGTGACATGGTGGGGTTCCAATTCTTCTGCTGCTCGTGCAATTACATCAGGGTAATGCACAATCAATCGTAAAAGATTTGAAGCTCCGTTCAACGGAGAATCAATAGTCTCTGCAAAACTAATATTTTTAAGCAGAGATACTGCGCGCACGTGCGCGTACATGAGGTATGGCCCTGAGTCGCCTTCAAGCGAGAGCGATTTCTCTGGGTCAAACACGATGTCCTTGCCAGTCCCCTGCTTGAGCACCGCATATTTGATGGCGCCCACTGCAACTTCGCTCGCCACCCTCTCACCGTCCACCACTTCGCGCTCCTTCATTTTTTCTTGTGCAGCGGCGCGCAAATCCATAAGAAGCGACTCGCCGGTCACCACATTGCCGAGGCGCGAGGACATCTTGCCCGAGGCGAAGCGCATCATCCCGTGCGAGCGGTGCACAAGCTTGCCTTCGATATTTGGGAAGACGAGCCTCATCGCAAGAAACACCACTTTAAAATAATCGCTCTGCTCGCTTGCGGTGATGTAGATATATTCGTCGCATTTTTGTTTTTGCTTTTCGACCACAAGCCCCAAGTCTTTGGCTTCGTAGGTCGGTAGTCCCATTGAGTTTAAGAAAACGCGCGTATGCAGGCCGTAACTTTCGCCTTTAAACACGGTCGCTCCTTCGCTCTCTACAAAAATCTCTGGGTGTGCCTTCACCGTCTGCATGCCCACTGGGGCAGTCTCGCTCTCAAAGTAGTAAATGTCGAACTTGGTGCCCAAAATCTTGTAGAGCTCTTCAAAATGTTCGAGCGTGAGCGCCCTCCCCTTTGCATAGAGCGCATTCACTTGGCTCTCGCTCTTTTCATAAATCTTTTTGTTGAGCTGGTCTATCGCCGCTTTATCTGCCGGATTTTCCTCGTAGCGCGTTGCGCCCTCAACATAGGCGGCGCTGATGTCTTTAATAGAAGGGTCGTCAATATTTTTCTCGAGCAATATATAAAGAGCCTTCGCCACATGAGGGCCCACATCGCCCTGGTAGTTGGCGCGCACCACCGTAGCGCCCGAATAAGACAGGAGGCGCGCGATGCTTTCGCCTATCGCGTTGCTCATGAGGTGGCCGATATGAAATTCTTTAAAGGGGTTCGGATCGGTATACTCGACCATTATCTTTTTGCCTGCGTACAAATCGTTTCTGCCATACGAGTTGTCTTTTGAGGCAGCTAAGATTTCTTTTTCAATGGCATCGGTAGACAGAAAGAAGTTGATGAAGCCTGCGCCCGCGACCTCTATTTTTTCAATTGCTGAAGAAAAATCTTCTTGAGAAAAATTCTGGGGGCTACCCGAGGAATTTTTCTCAAGAAGATTTTTCGCAAGCGCGCTCTGCAAAAGCTCGGCCACTTCTCGTGGATTCTTCTTTAGCATCTTTGCAGCCGCGAGCGCCGCGTTGGTGGCATAGTCACCATGTGAGAGCTCTCCCGGGCGAGAGACAACAAAGCTCGCCCCGCCCGCGCCAAGCGCCTCAAGGGCCTCTTTAACCGCTTTCTCGATAGATTCTCTGATCACCATAGAAGCCTAGCAGAAATGCCCTTTTAATTACAGCGTCCGGGAAGAGAGTGCTAGTGCATCTGTAGCCGAGGTCGCCTCAAACGTGGTGCGGCCAATGAGCGCTCCGCTTGAAGTTTCGACATCGCAGCGCCATTTGCCCGCCGAGAGCGTTTTTTCTGAGTAGCCGCGATAGCCCTCTGCCCTGCCGCCGTTTATGGCAAAACCCACTCTCGCGCGCACCACCCATTTGTTTGTGGTGGTGTCATAAAACTCCCACGAGTGCACGATAGGGGTCGAAAGGCCGGTTGGCGCAAAGACCGAGCTTACGCAGTAGGCGGTACTGCCATCGGCCAAGTGATAGGTGGGCGAGGTTGAGCGCCAAAATGCAAACCACCACGGCGCTTCATAGGTAAGGGCGTAATATCCCTCCCCGCTTGAACGCGCGATGCTGTGGTAGATGCCGATATCCTTCATCGCAAGTGGCACTGGCGGTATCACGTTGAGAAAATAAAAGATATTGAACGCAAAGAAGATCCCGCCGATGTACACGCACACCTCAACGAGCTGCCGTTTGCGATACTTGCCGCGCAAGATGAAGCGGTACACTGCATAGAGAAACGCGGAAATATAGATGAGGCTTAGTATGCCGCTTGCAAGAAACACCCACACCCCTATCTGGTGAAATATGAATGTCGGCACCGAAATGATGAGATAGGTGAAGACAAGCAAGTAGTAGACTGCGATGTTAAAGCGCAACTGCCCGTAGCGTGATTTTAAAAATTCGTTGCCAACGAGCATCCCCAAGAGCACCGCAACAAAGATCGAGTTGGTGGTGAAGGTACCGCTATGGCCGTAGAGCACAAGCAGGTTGCTCGAGAGATTACCAAAAAGAAACTGGAGGATGAGCAAAAGCAAAAACGGCTCGACCTCTCCTTCTTCTTCGCGCTTTTGCACGCTCTTGATGTTTAGAATCACGATCAACGTGCCCGCAATCAAGAGATAGCACACCAGCAGTATGTTGTCCCAGTCGCTGTCGGGGCGGTTGGCAAAAATAAGGTCAAAGCAGAAGCCGCCGATGAGCGCGACCATGCCGAAGTAGTGCTCGTACTTCTGCCAGACTTCAAACGAGCGCTGACTGAGGCGCCGAGAGTGCTCAAACATGGGCCTATTGTATCGCAAAAAGAGAAAGGCCCGTCGCGTGCATGCGACGGGCCCCGAACAGGAAGTACGATAGTGACTTTGGAGTTAGCTGTCGTGTCCTTCCTGAAAGCGAAAGAGTTGAGCCCTAGGTGGCTCGCGAGTTTGGATCACCCCCTTCCAAGGAGCAAGTGGCGACAGAGCGTTGAGCTCTCGATGCAAGTGAAAACTTTGAAAGCCTTCATTCTCTATTCCACTCCTTGGCTGGTTACGAATAGGACCTGGGTCCACCGCGAATATACCACACCCATTTTAGAAAAACGAGTCGGGTATGGGGAACGTTTCGCACAGCTTTTTTATTTCGTTTCGGATCACCTCGAGCTTTTGCGCATTGTCTTTGGCCTCGAGCGCGTCGAGCATGAAGTTGGCGACCGCGGCGCTCTCCCGCTCTTTAAACCCGCGAGTCGTGATGGCCGGTGTGCCAAAGCGGATGCCCGATGGGTCCATAGGGCCGCGGGGGTCGTCGGCTATCGCGTTTTTATTGAGGGTGATACCCACCGTGTCGAGCAAGTCCTGCGCCTCACGCCCCGGGATCCCAAGGGAGCCAAACACATCAGCGAGTATGAGGTGGTTTGAGGTACCGCCGGTTATCATCCGCACATTGCGCGAGCGAAGCACTTCTTCCATTGCCTTCGCGTTCTTTAATATCTGCGCTGCATAGGTTTTAAACGAAGGATCGAGCGCTTCCTTAAACGCCACCGCTTTGGCCGCAACCACATGCATAAGCGGGCCGCCCTGGAGCCCCGGGAAGAATGCCTTGTCTATTTTCTTTGCTATTTCTTCTGAATCGCGCGTAAGCACGAGGCCACCGCGCGGCCCGCGAAGCGTTTTGTGCGTTGTCGTAGTGATCACGTCGAAGCCGTAGTCGAATGGGTTTTTGTGCGCGCCACCCACAATGAGCCCCGCAATATGGGCCGCATCCATCACGGCGTATGCGCCCACTTCTTTTGCAATCGACGCAAACTTTTCGTAGTCGAGCTCGCGTGGGTAGGCTGAGAAGCCAGCCAACACGATTTTCGGTTTGGTTTCGAGAGCAACGCGGCGCATGTCGTCGTAATCTATCTCCCCTGTTTCAACATCCTTCATCTTGTAGCGTACAAAGTTGAAGAACTTGGTGATATAGGTCACCGGATGGCCATGCGTTAAATGGCCGCCGTGCGAGAGATCCATCCCGAGCACTGTGTCGCCGGGATTTAAGAGCGCCATGTACATGCCCACGTTGGCATTAGCGCCCGCATGCGGCTGCACGTTGGCGAAGCCAGCATTAAACATCTTTTTAGCACGTTCAATCGCGATGTTTTCTACTTGGTCGGTAAACTCCTGACCGCCGTAGTAGCGCTTGCCCGGATAGCCTTCGGAATATTTGTTGGTAAAGATAGAGCCCTGCGCTTCGCGCACCGCCTTGGAGACATAATTTTCAGACGGGATGAGCTCGAGCCCTTCGCGCTCGCGCGTTTCCTCCCCTTCTATCGCGTCAAACACCTCCTTGTCCTGCTTTTTTATAAAATCATAATTCATAGGATTCATCCGTTAGTTAATAGTCGAGCACCTATGAACGCGCCTAGATCATGCAAAAAGTGTATCACAAAACAAAAGTCCCGCGGGTGGGCGGGACTGATCAGCTGAGTTCGAGTGTGCGGGAGACGAGTCGCCAGATGTCGGCATGAATCTCCTCGGGAGTGCGGCTCGCGTCGACAAACTCCGCCGGGCCATATTTTTGCCCGAAGGCTTTGAAGCCTTCACGCGTGCGCGCGTGATACTCCAAGGGTTTGAGGTCAAACCCGCTTTTTTCTTGCGCGGCGTCGCGCATGCGGCGCTCATAGGCCACCTCGGCCGGAAGATCGAGGAATATATAGAGGTCGGGCCAGTACTTTGCGCGATCGAGGTTTTGCATCACCGAGTCAAACAGCGGGATCATCTCCTGCCGCTCTTCGCCGAAAATCTGAAAAGCGTAGGTCGAGGATGCGTAGCGGTCGCTGATATCGTGCACGCCCCCTTTTCGCGCCGGCTCCACCGTATCTTCCACGTGCGATGCGCGCGACGCAAAAAAGAGAAAGAGGTCTGAAAGCGGATTGCGTGGGTTCCCCTCGGTGCGCAGCAAAATGGTGCGGATCTCCTCGCCCAAGGGGCTGCCGCCCGGCTCGCGGGTAAAGATAACCCCCTTTCCTTCGAGCTTCTCCTTAAGCATTCTAATCTGCGTCCCCTTGCCGGAGCCGTCCATGCCATCAATCACAATAAATTTGCCTTTTGTCATGGTGTTTGCCTTTCCCGATAATGATATAGTGCTTTTGTTACTAACTCCAACGACTATGGCACTCTCAGACAAGAAAATTCTAGAATCGATGAAGGAGGGCTCTATCGTCATAGAACCATTTCGCAGGGACAACCTCGCGACCTCAAGCTACGACGTCACTTTGGGCGAGCACTTCTTTCGCGAGCAGCCGACCAAATACAACCACAGCCTCTACAACATATGGAGCGAAGATCACATGCGCCACGTATGGGGCGCCGACAAAGTTGAGCATGCAGTCAAAGCAAAAGATGCGTTCGCAAAATATAACTTCACCTGGGACGGCATCTCCCCTAACGACAAGGTGATCATTCTGCGTCCGGGCGAAACCATTTTGGCGCACACCAATGAGTTTATAGGCGGCCGCGACCATATCACAACGATGATGAAGGCGCGCTCCTCGATGGGCCGCAACTTCATCGAGGTCTGCAAGTGCGCAGGCTGGGGCGACGTGGGCTACATCAACCGTTGGACGATGGAGATAACCAACAATTCCAAAAACTACATCATCCCGCTTGTGGTTGGCCGCCGCATCGCGCAGATAATCTTTTTTGAAACAGGGCCCATTCTGGCGAGCGGCTACGAAAAGACCGGCAAATACCAAACCTCGAACAAAGTCTCCGAGCTCAAGAAGAAGTGGAAGCCCGAGCAGATGCTCCCCAAGCTCTATATGGACCGCGACATACAGAAGAAGAAATAATTTTCTATGATCTAACCCGCCACACTCGCGAATTACTGTTAAGAGATTTTCCTATGCAAATCTATCAAGACGTCCTCAAATACATCATGGACAACGGCGTCGACCGCGAGGGCCGCAACGGCAAGACGCGCGCTTCCTTCGCGGTGCAGATGCGCTTCAACATGGAGTATGGCTTCCCTGCTATGACAACGAAGAAGCTCGCATTCAAAGCGGTCAAAAGCGAGCTGCTCTGGTTCTTGCAGATGAAGGGCAAAGAGCGCGCAAGCGACGAAGACCTTAAAGCACTCAACGAATCAGAACGCACCATTTGGACAGACAACGCCGAAGCCGACTACTGGAAGCCGAAGTCGCAGTTTAAGGGCGACTTAGGCCGCGTCTACGGCATCCAGTGGAGAAACTGGAGGAAGCCCGATGGCACCACTATCGACCAGATAGCCGAGCTGATTGAAAAAATCAAAAAGACTCCTGGCGACCGCCGGCTTATCGTCACCGCATGGAACCCGGGCGAGCTTTCTGACATGGCGCTCCCAGCCTGCCATATGTCGTTTCAGTGCTTTGTGGCAGATGGCAAACTTTCTTTGCAC
>OUMN01000042.1_pt1 | contig 6569 bp, 6 predicted proteins | sample 1691011 | NCBI WGS metagenome assembly OUMN01 (sample SAMEA3914864, study PRJEB12502) | metagenome | biome: forest; material: soil | place: USA | collected 2012-03-12 | depth 0.3 m
ATGTACGAGTATGCCGAGCCGGCGTTTATCTATCGCAATGGCGAGTATGTAAAGGTCTTCCCCACCGACCCGACCGGCATCGAGCATGAGTACCGCGAGATAGGCAAGCAAAGCACTCACTTCACCGAGCACACCGAGCACCACTCGCTTGTTAACTTCCTCAAAGACAAAGGCATCAAGAACGTCGCGGTCTACAGCTCCTTCCCCGAGCACTCGCACAACGTGATCTCCACCCTTCTCTCAACCGGGTTTTTGAGCAAAGAGCCCGTATTGGTAGACGGCAAGCCGGTCGTGCCTCTCCAGGCCGCGATAGACATCCTTCGCCACATCAAGGCCCCTGCAGGCTACACTGAAAAAGAAAATCTGTGGGTCAAAGTATACGGCACCAAAGACGGCAAAGAACATATGGAAGAGATGGATTGCATGGCCTACACGCTCCCCGGCTGGGAAGACTCTACCTGCAACATCGACACCGGCTTCCCTATGGCGATAGGCGCCATGATGATCAAAAACGGCGAGATAGATAAGCGCGGGGTCTTCGCTCCTGAAGCAGTCGTGCCGCCGGAGCCATTCTTCAAGCACCTCGCAGACCACGAGTTGCCCGTGTTTGATAACGGCGTGCGAATCAATTAGTTTTTAATTTCGAAAGTGCGCTTTCTACTTGCGTAAAGAGTTCTTCTTGCGTGCCGTCGTTAGTAATGACTGCATCGGCCATAGCTATGCATTTAGGCAGGTTCATTTTGAAAGGCTCGGTGTTGTCTGATTCCTGCTTTTCCTGCTCAACAAAATGTTCAAAGGTAACTGAATCTTTTTCGGACTTTCTTTTAGTGATGCGCTCGTAACGTGTACGGATATCTGCATCCACTGCCCACAGGATCGCTCCGTGATTCTTAAGATTTTCCGCCTCTCCTACGGAGCGGATAGATTCGATTACCGCATCTCCTCCGGTCTGTGCGGCACGTGCCAGAAGTTCATTCGTGATATAGCCAGGGCCATGCATCTCGCGCAGAGAGTCTGCCACTTCGCGCATCGTGTCACGGTTGACCGGTAAAGCGCGGCGGACAATCTCTTCGGTAATAAACCCGCTTGCCGAGTAATGCGTAAATCCCTTTGTCTTGAGATACTCCACCACCGTTCCCTTCCCTGCGCCGAGAGTGCCGGTGATGCCAATGATCATATTCTATTATTTCTTCTTGCTGCGGCTTGAGAAATTATTCCAGACAACCAAGAGAGGTGCGGCGAGGAAGATAGACGAGTAGGTACCGGCGACCATACCGACAATAAGCGTGAGCGCGAAATCGTGGGTTGATGCCGGGCCGAGCACATAGAGCGCCGCGAGCACAATGATGACCGCAACCGAGGTGTTGATAGATCGGGTGAGCGTCTGCTTGATGCTCTTTGAGACTACCGCGTCGAAGTCTTCATGCTTCGATTTGTCATGATTCTTGCGGAGGTTTTCGCGGATACGGTCGAAGACGACGATGGTGTCGTTGATTGAGATGCCCAAAATGGTGAGGAGCGCCACTATGAAGAGCGAGTCTACTTCCGCGTTGTGAGTCTGGCCCAAAATCGCAAAGAGGCCAGTCGGGATGAGTATGTCGTGCACGAGCGTAATGATGGCAACGACGCCGTACTTCCAAGACTCAACAGGCTTGGATACTCCGCGGAATGCGAACGCGATGAAGATAATGATAGATATGATGACGAGCGCAATAGCTATCCAAGCCTTCTGCAAAAGCTCGGCACCAATGGTGGGGCCGACCGAGTTGAACTGCACTTCATTTGCGCTGCCGAGCGTGCTGAGCGACTTAAGGAGCGCCTGGTGTTCGTCGTTTGAAAGGTCGCGTGCGCGGATAATGAAGCCGTTATTGCTTGTGGGCTGGACGCGGGCGTCTGCAATGCCAGAGGCTGCTGCAGCATCCTTTACCTGATCTGAGGTAGGCGTGGTGCTCGTTGCGGTGTATGCCACTTCGAGGAAGGAGCCGCCAACGAGATCGATACCGGGCTTAAGGCCCCATACCAAAAGTGCGGCGAGCGAGAGCACCGAGAGGATGATAGGCACCGCCAGGAAGTAACGCTTGTAGTGCATGAGATTGTTTTGCATAAAATTCAGATTATTTCTTTACTCCTGAGCGCATAAGGAAGTGGCCGATCTTGCTCTTTTCGTTTACGCCGAGCGCCAAGAGGAAGCTGCGCGAGATGAGGATAGACGAGAGGAGCGACACAAACACGCCAAGGCCAAACACCAGCGCGAAGCCCTTGATGAGCGAGGTGCCAAACCAGAAGAGGATGATGCCGGCGATGATGTGCGCGATGTTTGAGTCGCGGATGGCGAGCCATGCGCGCGAGAAGCCATCTTTGATAGCTGCCTCAGCAGACTTGCCATCAGCGAGCTCTTCCTTGATGCGCTCCGCAATGAGGATATTGGCATCGACTGCAAGACCAATAGAAAGGATGAGTCCCGCGATACCTGCCGCCGTGAGCACGACGCCAAGCACCTTAAAGAGCGCGAGCATCACGACCACATAGATGACGAGTGCTACCACTGCCACCACGCCCGGCAAGCGGTACCAGAGCACCATGAAGATCGAAAGGATGATGAGGCCGATGACGCCAGCAGACACGCCTGCCGCAAGCGCGCGGTCTCCCAAGGTTGCACCGATAGTTTGTGTTGACTCAAGTTCGATAGGCACCGGAAGAGCGCCGAGGTTGAGGTTGCGCACTAATTCCTTTGCAGTTTGTGCGGTGAAGTTGCCCGAGATGATAGCGGTGCCATCGGTGATAGCCTCTTGCACGGTCGGCGCCGAAACAAGCGCGCCATCAAGGAAGATGGCTATCTCTTTGCCTACGTTTGCAGTGGTGATGTCCTTAAACATCTTCGCTCCGTCGGCGTTGAAGTCGACGCGCACGGTCGGCGTGCCCGAAACCTGCGCGGTGCCATTGGCAAACACGAGGCTTGCGCGAGAAAGGTATTTGCCGGTAAGGCCGGTGTCGGTAAACGCGTCTGGGTTGGGAGCGCCCGAAGCAAGCGTGGTCGATGCCTCAAAGCCTGGCTTCACGAGCTTAAATTCAAGCTGCGGAGTCTCGCCTATCATCTTGACCGCCTGGTCGACGTCGGTGACGCCCGGGAGCTCAACGATGAGGCGATGCTCGCCTCCTCCCAAAGCGCCTCCCTGCTGGGTCTGCACCAAAGGCTCGCCCACGCCAAAGGCGTTGACGCGGCGCTCTATCACTATCTGGAGCGCAGCAAGCGCATCGCCCACGTCGGCCGGATCCACTTTTGAGACATCCGCCTTGTAGACCAAGTGCGAGCCGCCTGAGAGGTCGAGGCCCAGTTTAAAGGCAAAATGGCTGTCTGGCGTCTGCGTCTTATATACAAAAAAGGCTAGCAGCGCTGCGACGATGAGAATCATCACCGCGATATATCGTTTTGCAAACATGCTGAGCAGAATATCAGGGAAAGGGCTCTTCTTCAAGGGCGCGCCTACGCCATGGCATGAGGCTTCTGGAGCAGGAGCTCGAGCCACTTCTGGCCCTCGGCCTCTTCAATTTCAACTTTGAGCATCAAAAAGTCGGCATTAAAAGACTGAATATCCTCCTTTGAATATAGATAATAGGTGCGCACGCCGAACGAATCGCGCTTAGTGACCTCTTTATACTTTGGCGCCCACTTGAGGCTCACACGGGCAAAGCCGCCCGGCTTGAGCGCCTCGAATATACGGATAAAAACTTTCTCGAGTGCGGCTTGCGGCGTGTGGATGAGCGACGCTGACGAAAAGACAATGTCGAGATTTTTTGGAAACTCAAACTCTTCGATGTCGGCGAGTACAAATTTTCCTTTAGGGTTTCTGCGTTCGGCAATCTTAAGCAGATTTTCCGAGACATCAACACCAATATAGTTGGGCGTTTTCTTGAGGATCTGATACGCCTCCATTCCGGAGCCGGGGCCGATTTCAAGGACATGCGGATGCTCTGCCTTGCACAGCAAAAAAGTTTCTTCAATAAACGGGACACGGGGACCTGCTTCGTCGTAACGCTGCGCAAGTTCCTTCGCGCTCTTGTTGTAGGTCTCTATGGTCTGCGCTTTTTTATTTTTTCTCTTAAACATGGCTCTTAGTAAGCTCGAGCAGATTTTTGAAGATCATCGCGATGGCGACGGGCCCTATGCCGCCTGGCACCGGAGTAAACACGCTCGCTATGTTGGCGCACGACGGGTCGGCGTCGCCCATCATTTTGCCGCCCAAAGCCTCTGAAGTGCCAGCGTCGATGAGCACCACGCCGGCCTTAAGCATTTCGGGGCGGATAAAGCCCGGGTTGCCCGCGCCCAAGACCGCGATATCTGCTGCCTTTAGTTCTTCAAGCGAGCCTGCGGTTTCGGTTACAAACGAAACATTCGCGCCCATCTCGGTGAGCATCTCGCCTGTTGGCTTGCCCACCAGCCGGCCCGCGCCTACGACAACCACTTTTTTGCCGCGCACATCGATGCCTGCTTGTGCGAGCACTTCCCTCACCGCTTCAGCTACGGGCGCAAAAACGCTGCGCGGTTTTGGGCCGATGGCATCAATATCTTTCTCGGGCGGGATAGCGGCGATTATTTTTTCTGCATCAATGGTGGAAGGCAATGGCAGCTGCACGATAACTCCCGAGACGCGTGAGGAAAGATCGGCAAGCGCCGCGAGCGCATCGTCGGTGGTTGCTCCCCTATCAAGCTCGCGACGGACCACTTCAACTCCGAGGCGCTGCGCGGCTTTCGATTTGATTTTGATAAATGACTCGGTAGCGGCGTCTCCTTCAGACATGAGGATGCCGAGCGCCATCGGGCGTCCCACGCTCGCGCGTTCTTTTTCTAGATTAGCGAATACTGCTTGGGCAATTTCGCGACCGTTTACTATCATTGCTCAATTGTCCTTTACAGAAGCCATAATCGCAAGGAGAGTTTGGAGATGCTGCTCCCACGAAAAGGTCGCCCTGAGGCTCTCCTGACCGCCGGTTATGAGCTGCAGGCGCAGCGCTTCGTCGGCAAATACCCGCTCGATCGCAACCGCGAGCGTCGCGTCGTCGCCCGCCGGCACAAGCAGACCATTCTTTTCATGCTGTACGGCTTCGCGGGTGCCGGGGATGTCAGTTGCAATGAGCGGCGTGCGTGCGGCAAATGCTTCAAGTGCAATATGCGGCAGGCCTTCGTAGGTTGAGTTAAGAATCATGAGGCCCGACTGCGCTTCAAGCGTTGAAACTTCTTCGCGTGCGAGCGCTCCCTTAAACTCAACTGCATCACTAAGGCCGAGTTCTTGTGCGAGCTTTGCAAGGCTTGCTTCTTCGGGCCCCCTGCCTGCCACCACCAGAGTCGCGTCGGGATATGCATTTTTGACTATCTTTAGCGCGCGCATGATGCCGTCGACATGCTTCCACGACACGAGCCGGCCAACCGAGAGTATCTGGTGCGGTTTGCGGCTCAGCTCGCCTGAAACTGGTGCGCCTTCAAACGCATTGTAGTTGACGCTCACCTTTTCTTGCGGGACGCCGTAGTAGGTGGTGATCATTTCTCCTAAAAACTGCGAGGGCGGCACTACCGCCGTAGCATGATTGAGCACGAAGCGCTGTATCGAAATAAAAAGCGAGGTTTTATATCCTCCTTCAGGCGATGCGAGAAAATTGGCGAGGTCTTTTTTCGTTTTCCCCGCCTGTGCTGCGCGCTCCCACGCTTCGTCGCCCACAAACTTAAGCACCACCGGTTTTTTAAGAAGCATGCCAGCGAGCACTGCGGGCAGGCCCGCCGCAACCGCATTTTGCACATAGATAACCTGCGCCTTCCTGCCTTCGCGAAGCAGTGCAAAGAAAAACTGCGTGAGCCTTGAGAAAATACCTTGGCTTTTTGCCACGAGCACCAGCTTAGTGCCTTCTATCACCTGTGCCTCGTCGGCATAGGTGACAATCGTTATTTGCTCGGCCTTCGCAAGGCGCGTTGCAAGTTCTTTGGTGTAGGTTGCCGGGCCGCCGATCTCGGGCGGATAAATAGGGGTAGCTAAAATGATGCGCATGACTCCATCTTATACCTTGCCGAAGAGTTTTTCTTTAAACCAGGCAACTTGGCGCTTGAGCCCTTCTTCTGGAGTGATTTTAGGATCATAGCCCAAAACCTCTCGGGCTTTTGTGATGTTGGCAGCGGTTTCAAGCTGATCGCCGGGACGCTTAGGGGTGCGTATAATCATTGCTTTTTGATCCAGCACTTTTTCAAGTATAGCGATCCCCTCTCCGGTTGTGATCGTCTTGTCGGTACCAAGATTAAAAATTTCTCCCGCGGCTTTGTCTGCATGTTCAAGCACAAGCAGGCAACCATCAACAATGTCGCTTATATGAGTGTAACTGCGGACATGGTGCTCTGAGCCTTCATGGAGCGGGAACGGCTCACGGCTAAGCACGCTCTTGATAAATTTGCTGTAAAGCTTGTCGGGTCGCTCACGTTCGCCATACACCGAGAAAAATCTCAGCACGGTGACGGGCAGATCTTTGTCGCGATAATACGAAAGCGCGAGCTGCTCAGAGGCAAGCTTAGTGACGCCGTAGTAGGA
>OUMN01000026.1_pt1 | contig 6345 bp, 9 predicted proteins | sample 1691011 | NCBI WGS metagenome assembly OUMN01 (sample SAMEA3914864, study PRJEB12502) | metagenome | biome: forest; material: soil | place: USA | collected 2012-03-12 | depth 0.3 m
AAGCGCGGCAGCGGCAGCAGTGTCGGGGACGGCAAACTCTGCCGCGCAGGCGCTCGGGCTCGAGAAAAAAGCAGAGGCGCAGAAACAGCAGTTCTTTGTACTGCAGCTCGCGACCTTCGCTAAGTCGTCGACCGACGCTTTTGTGAGCGACTTGGGGCGCTTTGCGAAATCTGACACCCCCTATCTCATCATCGACCTTCGCAACAACCCTGGCGGCTACATCGACACTGCGGTCGACCTTGCGAGCTACTTCCTGCCAAAAGATTCTCTGGTCGTCACCGAAAAAACAGGAGCTGCGAGCGTTGCGACTGAACACAAAAGCCTTGGCTATCCGCTTCTCACCGATATCGCAAGCAAGCGCATCGTAGTGCTGGTCAACCGCAACAGCGCCTCGGCTTCGGAGATCTTGGCTGGCGCACTTCAAGATCATGGCGTTGCAAAAATTGTCGGCGAGCAGTCCTACGGCAAAGGCTCGGCGCAAACGCTCGTCGACATCGGCGACTATGGCAGCCTCAAGATAACCATTGCACGCTGGTTTACCCCCAATGGCCGCAACATCTCGCACGAAGGCATCACGCCAGACATCAAAGTCGATGCAACCGACCCTAAGTATGCTTCCTCGACCGACCCGTACATGGACGCTGCAACCGAAACACTCTTAGACGATAACCTCTGGCAGAAATAGCCGTTGCTCTGTACCTGCATATCCCAGTCTATTGACTAATAGACGCTTTTGTAGTATTTTGCAATCGGATTTCTTTTCATTCAAGCGTCAATCAAGGAGCGCTCCATGAGAGCAATGAACATCTATCGACCGGATCCGCATCCGCTCCCACTCGTCCGATGGATCCTCAAGCGGCTCGAAACTATCATCAAGCTGCTGCCTATCCTCGGGATATCGTTTATTCCTGCGGCACTCATGTGCTCGATCTGGTTCTTCTGCTTTGAGCGGATGGGCGAGCACTTCTTGGCGAAGGTTTCCGAGACGGTGATCATCTCGTGGGTCACGTTCGTGGGTTTCCTCTACAGTATCCTGACCGGCGTTATAGTCACCCAAGTCGCCAGCGAGTACAAAGCTATCCGCATGGCGATCAAGCAGAACGACATCGAGACCTTCATGTCCCTGCGAGACGAGGACGTGTCACCGATGATTCACGCGTTCATGACCGTATTGGCGCTCTTTGCTATCGCGACGTTTATGGGGTTTGAGTACCCAGACGCATTCACGGGCATAGGCGCCGTCGGCGCATCGACGTATCTCTTCGCCTTCATCTACTGGATCATTCGCGAGTTCGACGACCCTTTTTACGGGTTTTGGTTCATCAAGAATATCCCGGAGGGCTGGCTCGATCACGACCCAAAACTCTGGCGCCAAGAGTACTACTCAAAGACCAAGGTAATAGAGCACAGCACCCAGGGCACCACGCTGACAAAAGAGACCGTCACCACCGAGGTCTCGAACTTCCCTACCCCTGCTGCAATTGCTGATGATGAATGAGCTGCCGCCGGACGCGCTATGTGCGTCCGGCTTTTTTATTTATTCTCCCTTTTTGCTAGTGAGAAGAAGAGCTATCCAAAGGCCAAATGTTGAAACGATGAGCGCTGCAAATGCGTTGCCATCAAAAAACGAAAAATCTTTATTGAGATTCCAGCGCACGTATGCACTTGCGATGATGAGCGCGAATATTGCAACCAAAGAAATCAGAGCCACTATAAAAGAGAATACCCGTATCATCTGTGCGCGCATAAATATATTCATAGCAAAATAATACCATGCAGAAGTAGTTTCTTTTGCGATGTACAATAGTGGCATGAAACCGAGGACCATAATAGGAATAGGCGCCGCAGTCGGGTCAACGGCAGGAGCCTACCTTCCTTTGCTGTGGGGTTCTACTCTTTTTTCTTCGTGGTCGGTTATCCTCACCACGGTTGGCGGGTTTCTCGGAGTGTGGCTTGGCTACAAGCTTTCCCGCTACTAATTGACAGATTTTTCTTAAAGTTGCATAATTGCAAAAGATGCAACAACAGGAGTAGTGCCCATGCCCAAAGTAAAGCAGCTTCTCCTTGTGGAGGACCATGTGCAGATGAGGGATGTCCTCAAAGAGTGTTTCGAAGAGCTTGGGTTTGCCGTCGACACGGCCAGCTCGACGAACGAGGCCCTGCGCATGCTCGATCGCGGCGCATACGACCTGGTGTTTTCGGACAATCAGTTCCCCCGCTTCCCCGATTCAAGGGAAACATCTCCCAACCAAGGCCTCGAGCTTCTGCAGTGGGCGCGCTTCGAGCAGAAGTACGAGCATACGCCCTTCATCCTCCACACTGCCGACGACTCGCCGACACTGAAAGACAAGGTGAGGAGCCTCCGTGGTATCTTCTGCGCCAAGGGCGCCAGCAACAATTTCGAACAGATTTTGCAGAACGCGCTTCTCGAGCACGCATGACTGCAGACGCCGGACCAATGTCCGGCGTTTATTTTTTTAATAGGGTGATGCTACAATAAAAATATATGACCGTAACAAAGAATTCGATGCGCTGGTGGGCGCTTTTTGTTTTGTGCTTGGGCTCTTTAATGATCGTGCTCGACGCCACCATAGTGAACGTTGCGCTGCCTTCTATCAAAGCAAGCTTGGGCTTCAGCGACTCGGGGCTCGCGTGGGTTGTGAACGCCTACTTGCTCACCTTCGGCGGCTTTTTGCTTTTAGGCGGCCGCTTGGGCGATCTCTTTGGGCATCGCAAGCTCTTTATCGCTGGCATTAGCCTCTTTACCTTTGCGTCGCTTATGTGCGGCATCGCGGGGAGCGAGGTGTTTTTGATAGCTGCGCGTGCGCTCCAAGGGTTTGGCGGCGCCACCGCCTCGGCTGTAGCGCTTTCTTTAATGATGAACCTCTTCACGGAGCCGAGCGAGCGCGCAAAAGCGATGGGCTATTTGGGCTTTGTGTCCTCGGGCGGCGGTTCAATCGGGGTGCTCTTGGGTGGCATACTCACCGGCTCGTTCGACTGGCATTGGATCTTTCTTGTAAACCTTCCCGTGGGTATTGCAGTCGTAGCGCTAGCGTTTGTCTTCTTGCCTAAGCACAAGCCGCTGGTAGATTCGCACCACATAGATGTCGCCGGCGCCATCACCGTCACCTCCTCGCTCATGCTCGCGGTCTACGGTATCGTGGGCGGCAACGAGGCGGGCTGGGGCTCGCCAAAAACGCTCGGCTTCATAGGCGCCGCAGTCGTGCTGTTTGCCATCTTCATCATGATAGAAAAAAAGGCGAGGTCGCCGCTTATGCCGCTCTCGCTTTTTAGATTCCGCAACGTAGTGGTAGCCAACATCGCAGGCGTCTTATGGGCAGCAGCGATGTTTGCGTGGTTCTTTTTGTCGGCACTCTACCTGCAGCTTGTGCTTCACTTCACGCCGCTTCAAATCGGCCTCTCCTTCCTCCCGGCGAACCTCATCATGGCAGCATTTTCGCTTGGGCTTTCTGCAAAATTAGTGACGCGCTTCGGCCTGAAAAAGCCGATGATCTTCGGGCTCGCGGTTGCAGCGGGAGGCTTGGCTCTTTTTGCGCGCGCGCCGGTTGATGGCCACTTCCTCTTCGATGTATTGCCGGCGATGATCTTGCTTGGTGTTGGAGCAGGCATCGCGTTCAATCCGCTTCTCTTGGCTGCGATGAACGACGTTCCGCCCGACGAATCGGGCTTGGCTTCGGGCATCGTCAACACCTCGTTTATGATGGGCGGCGCCTTGGGGCTTGCTATCCTCGTCTCCATAGCGGCATCACGCGCCGCATCGCTCATTGCCTCGGGTACAAATGAGATAGCTGCACTCAACAGCGGCTACCACGCGGCATTTGTAGTGGGTGCGTTAGCGGCGCTTGTCGCCGCCGGCCTTGGATTCTTCCTTCACACCTCAAAATCGTTTAGCGACCACTCGGTGCACGCTCACTAGCTTATTTGGTCTGAATAGAAGAAGCTCTCAGGAATTGTCTTAAGAATTTGGCACGGTTCATCGCTTAGCGAGAGCTCTTGTGTCTGCAGTTTAGCAACCGCCTCTTTTTTACCTTCGCCAAATACGAAGGTGTATGCGGCGTTAATGTGCGCGAATGCGGGAGGCGTCATGGTGATACGCACAAACGGCTTCGACTCGTAGCCCACCACAAGCGCTGTTTCCCCTACCGCTGGCGAGTGCGGCAGCATCCCAGCCACATGGCCGTCGGCGCCGATGCCAAACTGTGCCACCACGGCATCGTGGCTCCCAAACGCATCTGCAAGCACAACCGAATATGCGGCCGCAGTATCCTCGAGCGACTTGTTTTGGAGTATAGGAAGCGCCCCAACGCCTTCAAAATTAAAATGCGCATCAAGCATCTGCCGCCAATTGCTGTCGGGGTGCCCAACCGGCCCATAACGCTCATCCGTTTGTCCTATGGTGAGGCCGCCAATAGTGCCTTGCGCCTCTTTCTGCACGATATCCATCACCTCTTTGGCGAGAGCAATATTTGAGCCTCCGCAAATGAGCCAGAGCACGCGCTTGTGCGCGTTTAAGAGAGCCGAAAGTGAGGTCGCGAGCGCCCCAACCCCAACTTCCCCGTCACTGCTGTATATAAATTGCATGCCACTACTTTATCACAAGGTTTTTATTAAAAATCTTCACACAAATATCATGCGTCTTCGTTAAGGTAAAAAGAGGAGCACAGGGAGAGCGACATGTTACTAGAATTGAAGCCGTGGCAGAGGATGGTTGAGGATCAAAGCCTCATCGGGCGAGACTTCGTTCTGCGGGACATCTTTCTCGGCGTTCAGCAGCGCGGACCTATTTCGGCCATTGAAGAAGATTCTGGGGGCAACGACATTCTCATCACGACAGCGCGGGCGGCAAAGAAGTTGCCCGACGGCACCTGGGTCGAGACGCATCCTATCTCGTGTCTCATCCAAAAAAGCCTCGACGTGGTCGACGGCAGAGACGGCGCCATAGTCTTTGGTGTCGACATCGAGGGCGTTGGCATAATCTGCCCGCCAGAGAGCAATCTTGATTTCGGGAGGGTGCATCGCGCAGCATAAACGCGGGCACAACGTGTACTGCTGCTCCCTTTGGGGGCGGCTTTCTTTTTTGTGTTTCTTGTGGCATAATACTAATAGATGCCCGCTGCAGAAAAGGAGATGCATCATGCAACTTAGCAAAGAGCGGATCGACCAGATCGGGAGCTTGGTCAACGACCTTCTGGTCAAACATCCCGATCAGAACTCTCAGTATTCCCCTCACCAGAACCCTCTTGCGCTCACAATTGAGCGCTTCAAGGCCGAAGTCGACCCTGAGGCCGACATCACGCCGCAGGAACTCCATGCGTGGTGCGAGCACATCAACGAGCTCGTTCCCCTCTACTGAAGCCACCCAGCCGCCCGAGATATCCCCGGGCGGCTTTCTTCATCAGCATTTCATACGAATGTGTGCTATACTAAAGGCCTCAACGTTTGGTTGGGGGAAGCAGTAGTCGAAGTTTCTAAAACAATTAAAATAGTATGATGACAGGCACCATAAAGACTCTCACGGACCGTGGATTCGGATTCATCGCTCGCGAAGGCGGCGAAAAGGATCTTTTCTTCCACTCCAAGGAGCTCAAGGGCGTTATGTTCGACGACCTCAAGGTTGGCGACACGCTCCAGTTCGAAATTTCTGAAGGCGAAAAAGGCCCAAGCGCAATCAACGTCTCTCGCGCGTAATCTTTTTTGTTCTGCAGTCAAAAGTACCCTCCTCGCGGGGGTATTTTTGTTTTCTTGGGTATACTAATGGGATGCAAACCGTTTTTTTGGTGTTCGGCATCACGGGCGATCTTATGCGCAAAAAAGGAATCCCCGCTCTCTTTTCGCTTTATAAAAAAGGGTTGCTCCCTGAAGGCTTTCGCGTGGTCGGCTTTTCGCGCAAGCAGTGGGACGCCTCAGCTATCCGCATGCTTGTCGGGACAGCCCTCGGAAGCGGCGTGCCGGCCGAAGACTTTGCCGCATTTGCCGACACCTTTCAAATCATCCAGGGCGAGGGCAGCGAGTCATCAAGCTACCCGGCGCTTAAAGCGGCCGTAGGCTCGCCAGACCTTTTGGTCGCCTATCTGTGCATTTCGCCCGAGCTATATGTAGGCGTGCTGCGCAACTTAGGCGAGCAAAAAATGCTTGCTGCAAAAAACACCCGTATTTTGATAGAAAAGCCGTTTGGTCATGATCTTGAGAGCGCACAAATGCTCCAAAAACTGCTTCTCACCTACGCAACCGAGGAGCAAATCTATAGAGTCGATCATTTTTTGGCCAAAGAGGCGATGCTCGACCTTTCTAATTTTAAAAATACAGACATAGCCTCAATTGAAG
>OUMN01000006.1_pt1 | contig 6246 bp, 5 predicted proteins | sample 1691011 | NCBI WGS metagenome assembly OUMN01 (sample SAMEA3914864, study PRJEB12502) | metagenome | biome: forest; material: soil | place: USA | collected 2012-03-12 | depth 0.3 m
GGAGAATAATAAGATCTTGCGGAGTATGCGCAATGCAGGGAGGCTCAAATCGCTTGTGTGGTGGCTGTTCATCCTAGCGAGCATAGCGCTCTCGGTTTGGAGCTACTATGCGTTCATCGAGCCCCGTGTCGAGCAGATAACAAACATCTATCAGACAACCATTGCACCCCTTCAGGGAGCTGGAACGGGTATTCAGGATATCCTTAAAAATTTCAATAAGACATCCTCAACAACAGCGCAGTAGGGGATGCCAAAATTGGTGTTTTAGTATATGGTATAAGGGTTCTAGCTTACATGTACAGGCTTGGGTAGCTCAGTTGGTAGAGCATCTCCCTGAAGAGGAGGGGGTCGCCGGTTCGATCCCGGCCCCAAGCACCAATAAAAAATCCCGCCAACTAGGCGGGATTTTTTAGTTTGATCTGACTTTGAGTTTTGCCTGCCTGCCTTTGTCCATCTTGGGGAGGCGGATGATGAGGAGGCCATGCTTCTCTACTGCTTCAGCGTCCTCAATGTCTACTTCTTGTGGGAGGACAATGGTGCGCGAGAAGGAGCCCCAATAGAGCTCTTCAAAAAAGTATTCGCCCGTGCCGCCCTCGGTGTGGCGCTCGCGCTTGCCGCGCACCGTGACCATGTCGCGCGTGATAGAGACATCGAGGTCTTCGGGCTTTACGCCGGCTATCATCGCTTTAATGATGATGTGTGTAGGGGTTTGGTAGACATCTACCGACAGCTCACCGTCCTCCGCCTCTTCTTCATCAAGCACGACAGCAGTAGGAGTAGATTCAAGTGAGGGGCTTCGCTTGGGGGCAATTTTGCGGCCAGAAGAGGGCGCAAGAGAAGAACCGCTTTCGAGATCGTCGAAGGAGTAGTCGGCATCAGCTCCGGCATCGCCGGTGAGCCACGAAAGCAAGGATTTCTTTTCTTTGGCCATAAGGGATTAATTAATTATACGCGGGATGCTTTATACGCTCGATGCATAGTAAAAGCGCGACGATGCCAAGCCAGATAAAGAGAAAGACTACAAATGTCGCACTGCTGCCTTTAGTCAGTATAAAAAAATTAAAGGTCGTATGCAATGCGGTCGCAAGGACAACTCCCACGACTGCGGCCCATCTGCGTATCTTTGGCTTTTTATAAAAGGTGTACGCAAGTGCGAGACCCACAGTTGCTGACGAGAGTGTATGCAACAGCGTAGCGCCCACAAAGCGCAGGTCGCCGGTAATAATGGTTTGCGCTATTTGCCCCTGCGCGAGCGGGCTTGCAAGGAATAGAGCGTTTTCAAGCGCCGCGAAGCCAAGCGCCGCCGTGATCATGTATACGACCGCATCAAGCGGCTCATCAAACACGCGCCAATGGAGTGCTGCCGCGTAGGCTGCGGCAAATTTGAAGGTTTCCTCAATGAGCGCCCACAAGAAGAGCACCAACAGCCCCTCGCGCGGATAGCCAGCGAGTGCTGCCTGCGACTCCACAAACTTCTCAAGCGGAAGCACGATGAGCATCACGACGCTCATGCCGGCCAAGAAGGTAAAAAAGATATATCGCTTGGGCTCGGGGTTCTTTCTATCTTCAAAAAGCCAGAACGCGAGCCACAAGAGCGCAGGCAGCGTGCCGCACAAAAAAGCTACCAGCAACACCGGAGAGAACATGCCAAAATTATACCCTATTTACTAGGCCACTCCTCAACCATGAGAAGGGTATTTTTTCCCGGCAACGAACCCCAGATCTCTTCGGTGATGAACGGCATAAAAGGATGCAAGAGTTTGAGCGAATTTTCAAGAATATAATAAAGCGTTTCGCTATATTCGGGTTTGCCCTTGCTCTCTTCGATTATTTCTGCGGCAAAACGATCCCAGACATAGTGGTAGAGCTTCTCGGCGGCCAGGTAAATGCGGTCTTCGGCGATGTCTTTTGTAATGTCGAGAGCCATGGCATCAAACTCCTCTTTTAGTGCGGGGATATTCTCACCCGTGCGCTCCTGCATCAGCACGAATCGCGTGATGTTCCACAGCTTGTTTGAGAATTTTTTGTAGGCCTCTATCTTTTTTGGGTCGAGATTGAGGTTAGTGCCCGGCGTGTTGCCCACCACAAGCCCCATGCGAAGCGCATCGGTGCCGTATTGGCTTGAAACTTCAAGCGGCGATATAACATTGCCTTTGCTCTTGCTCATCTTTTGGCCTTTGGCGTCGCGCACGAGCCCGTGCATGTACACTTTCTTAAATGGCACCTCATTGGTGCGGTAGAGGCCAAGCATAAGCATGCGCGCCACCCAAAAGAAGATGAGGTCAGAGCCTGTTTCCATCACTGAAGTCGGGTAGAATGTCTTGAAATCGTTTGAATCGGGGAAGCCGAGCGTGGTAAATGGCCACTGGCCCGAGGAAAACCAGGTGTCGAACGTGTCGGTGTCGCGCTCAAATCCTTCGCCCGGCGAATCTATAGAAATCTTCCATTCGTCGCCTTTGTGCCACGCCGGGATGGGTATGCCCCATACGATTTGGCGCGAGACGTTCCAGTCCTGGATGTTTTCGAGCCAGTGCATGAGAATGCGCTCGTAGTTTTCGGGGATAACCTTAACGTCGCCTGCTTTCACCGCCTCAAGCGCACGCTCAGCCAAAGGCTTCATCTTTATAAACCACTGCTCCTTTACCTGCGGCTCTATCTCGCGCTCGCATTTGTAGCATACGGGCACTTCGTGTGTGTAAGCTTCATCAACCTTTTCGAGTAGGCCTTTCTCTTTGAGCTTTTCAACAATTTTTTCACGCGCGTCTTTTATATTCATCCCCGCAAACTCACCCGCGATAGGGAGGAGCTTACCGCGCCAATCTATTATCTGCTCATAGGGGAGGTTGTGGCGCTGCGCTATCTCAAAGTCGATAGGGTCGTGCCAAGGCGTGATGGTCATGACGCCAGTGCCAAACTCCATATCGATAGCTTCATCTTTGATGACTGTCGCTTTAATGGGGCCATTGATCCACTCGACCTCGAGCTCTTGTCCCTCTTTAAATTCTGCATAGCGCGCATCTGTCGGGTGCATCACGACATATTTGTCGCCAAACTTTGTTTCAGGGCGCGCCGTGCCAATAGTGAACGGCCCATACTTGAGGTAATAAAATTTGTCGGTGCGGCCTTTGCGCTCGGTCTCGAGGTTTGAAAGGGAGGTCTGATGCTTCGGGCACCAGTTAACTATGCGCGAGCCGCGATACAGCAAGCCGTCGTCATTGAGTTTAAGAAATGTGTCGTAGACGGTTTTGATAACTCTCTCGTCGAGCGTAAAGAGCTCGCGCGACCAGTCGCATGATGCGCCGAGCTGGCGGATCTGACCCTCCATGAAGGATTTGTTTGAGAGCGTGAAGTCGAGAATCTCTTTGTAGAGCTGAGCGGGCTCCATCTCGAAGCGCGATCGGCCCTCCTTTTCTAATTTTTTTTCGTAGACCACCTGCGTTTCAAAACCTGCATGGTCGGCGCCTGGCACCCAGAGCGCCTTTTTGCCCTGCATGCGGGCGGTGCGCACCATGATGTCTTGGAGCGTCACAAACAGCGCATGCCCAGCGTGGAGGCTGCCGTTGGCATTTGGCGGCGGCATGATGATTGAAAAGGCCTCCTTTCTCTCACCCGGCAAGTTGTCGGGGTTAAAGTAGCCCGATTCCTCCCACTTCTTATATATAGCGGGTTCAACTTCTTGGGGCTGGTAGGGCTTGCTAAACTTCTCGGGCATACCGCTCATTCTATGTCAAACAGAGCTGCTTAGCGAGAGGTTGCCGCGGGCGACAATGGGCTCGGTAGCAGGGGAGATTTTTTCTGAAAGTACGCGAGCCAGCGCTGCTTCGGCTATCATGATGGCGTTATCGCCAGTGATAGACGTGTCTGGGAGCCTAAACTCGACTTCAGGAAATTCTTTTGCTACTGCTTCAGCTATCACCTTGCGCAAGTGCACGTTAGCCGCAACGCCTCCGCCCAGCACCATGGTGCGGGCGTTTGTTTCGTGCAGTGCGCGTTTGGTTTTGGAGATAAGTACATCGGCGACGGCGTCTTCAAACTCCTGCGCGAAGCGCGCGACTTCTTGGGTGCTCAATGTTTGGACACCGCCCATGTCGCGCACTGCATAGAGCACCGACGTCTTAAGGCCCGAGAAGGACACGTCGCACGAATTTTCGTTGATCATTGGGCGGGGAAGTTTAAAATTGCTTCGCAAAACAGAGCCTCCGCTCGCGCGCGTAATTTCCTGCTGGAAATTCGCTATGCTCGGGGCGTCGCCCTGCGCAATGCTCGCGTCAACTCTTTTTGCTCCGCTTCTGTTTTCTTCTGCAAGTTTAGAAATCTGCGGCCCGCCGGGGTAGGGCAGCCCTAGTGTGCGCGCGACTTTGTCAAACGCTTCGCCGACTGCGTCGTCGAGCGTTTGGCCTACAAGCTCATACTCAAACCAATTTTTCATCAGCACAAACTCGGTGTGGCCACCCGAAATGAGGAGTCCCAAAACCGGCAAGGCAACATTTTCTAAAACTCCGTTTTGGGTAAGAGACGAAATCAAGTGCCCTTCCATGTGGTTGATAGGAAAGAGCGGTTTGCTGGTTTCTTTTGCAAGCGCTTCGGCAAAGGTGATGCCTGTCCACAGCGCGGGTTCTAGCCCCGGGCCCGTGGTGACCGCTATCGCGTCGTACTCATCATCTTTAAATTGCTCGAAAAGCACGGGTAGATATTTTTGATGCTCGCGCTTGGCAAGGTTGGGGTAGACGCCGCCATAGGGCGAGTGTAAAAGCGCCTGAGAGAGCAAAGCATTTTTTAGCACGCTAAAGGTGAAGGAGCCGCTCTCCTTTTTCCCTTCGACGAGAGAGATACCGGTCTCGTCACAGCTTGTTTCTATCGCTAATATCTTCATACAAGGTTTAGGTAGAGCTATGGTATATATTTAAAGTACGTATGTCTATGTGGGTTGATAGTATTGTGGAGGCAAAGTCGCCGCTCAAATTTATTTTGGCGGTTTCAAAACCGTACCAGTGGCTTGCGATAAGCGCAGCTGCTTTTTCTGTAGTGGCAACCATTCTTGAAACTGCGGGCTCATACATGTTTAAAAAGATCGTTGATGTGCTCACGATGGGCGGCACCGCACATGACGCGTGGTTTTGGGCCACTATCTATCTCGTCTTCTTTCTTCTTTTGCCTCTCGTGCTCTGGCGTGCTTCGGGTTTTGCCGGCATGCGCTGGGCAGTCGGGGTTCGCGCCAGCTCAAACGACGCGCTCACCTCCTACGTCACCAAGCATTCGCACGACTATTTTCATAAACGCTTTGCTGGGGCGCTCGGCGGCAAAATAGGCAACACGAGCAACGCTGTCACCTCGCTCGTTGAAAAGTTCTTGTGGTCGCAGATAATCCTTGTGGTTACGCTCCTCACTACATTTGTCTTGGCATTTAGCGCCAATGTGCTCGTTGGGTTTCTCTTTGTGTTGTGGCTTGGGGTGAGTGCGCCCATCAATGTGTATATCGCGCGAAAGATGTCGGCCACAAGCGCCCGTGTGCAGCGCGAAGATACCCGCGCTCGCGCGCAAACTATAGACCTCTTAACCAACATCGGAGCTATGCATGACTTCGCTCGCCGAACCTTTGAACTGGCAAGCTTGCGAACGCAGTTCCATGCGCGCTACAAGGCGGGCATAACCAATTGGACATTGGGCGAGATGGCACGGGTCGTGAGCAATGTCATACAACTCGTGTTTGTGTGCGGCATAATCTACTTTTCTATCCACGCATGGAGTACCGGAAGCGCGACCGCCGGCGACGTCATCCTTGTACTTACGCTTATCGGTACCTTGGGCTACCGCATGGAAGAACTCGGCCGCAATATGAATGACTTCGCGCAAAATTTTGGAGAAATAAGCGAGGGTCTTGAAGACTTGCTCAACTCCTACGACGTTGAAGATCAAGAAGGCGCAAAGGCGCTTGTCGTTAAGGAAGGCAAGATCGAATTTACCAATGTGTCCTTCCGCTACAAAGATGGCGCTCGCACGGTGCTGACCGACTTTACGCTTGAGGCGAGCCCCGGGCAGAAAATCGGCCTCGTCGGTAAGAGCGGCGCGGGCAAATCGACGCTTGTACGCCTGCTGCTTCGCCACTATGATCTTTCGGCTGGCACCATACAAATAGACGGCCAGAATATTAAAGAGGTGACGCAAGAAACGGTGCGCGAGAATATCGCAACCGTGCCGCAAGAGCCGCTCCTTTTCCACCGCACTATTCGGGAAAATATTGCCTAC
>OUMN01000031.1_pt1 | contig 6130 bp, 3 predicted proteins | sample 1691011 | NCBI WGS metagenome assembly OUMN01 (sample SAMEA3914864, study PRJEB12502) | metagenome | biome: forest; material: soil | place: USA | collected 2012-03-12 | depth 0.3 m
ACAGAGACTCGTCGGTGAGGCCCGGCAGCGTATTCACTTCTAAAAAGTAGATGCCGCGAGGGCTCACGATAAAGTCGGAGCGTGAGTAGTGAGAAAGACCGAGCCCTTCGTGCACCGCGCGGGCGATGCGCGAGAGTTCGTTTTTTTCGCTTGCAGTAAAGTTGCCTGGCACGCGCTCGGTAGAGCCTCCGCCATATTTCGCTTCATAATTGAAGAACGCATGCTCACGCGGCGGGATGATCTCGACCGGCATGAGCGCGTAGGTGGCCTCGTTTCTAAAATTATCTATCACGCCGACCGTTGCCTCTCTTCCTTTTATATATTCTTCAACCAAAATTTTAGGCGACACCGCAAATGCGCGCTCAAGACCCCACGCGAGCGCATGATAGTTTTCTGCGAGCGTCGCTCCCACGGACGAGCCCCCTAAAGCCGGCTTCACAAATGCTGGGTGCGGAAAGGTTCGAAAGATATCGAAAGCGGCAGCTTCAAAGTCTGGCGGGACCGAGTCGAGCACAAGCGCGCGCGGCGTTTTGATGTCGAGTTTTTTGACCGCCTGCTTGGTGTGATGCTTGTCGAATGCGAGGCTTGACGCTCTCGCATTTGAGCCGGTGTAGGGCATATTGAGCGCGTCGAGAATGCGCTGGACGCGGCCGTCCTCGCCATATTCCCCGTGCATTGCGTTAAAGACCACATCAACACCGCGAAGTGCGGCTTCAGGCTCAGCAGGCGCTCCATGCACGTGCCACACGCCCGCGCGATCGATAAAAATATCGCGCGCATCAAAGGTGTCTCCCGAAAGGTTCTTTAAAACCGATGCGCCGGTTTTGAGCGAAACTTCATACTCGCTCGAAGGGCCGCCTCGAAGAACGCCGACCACGGTTTTCATACCCTCAGTATACCAACTATTTTTTGCGCTTCAGCTCTCCACCAAACATACTGCGGCTACGATCGGCACGATGATATCCAATAGCAAAGCGGTGTGCCTCGGCATTAGCAAGAAGGATGTCACGCTCGCGGCCGGCAATGATGCTGCGGTCGCCACGTATGTCGCGGGGGCGATGCTTCTCGTCTTTGACAACGCCTATCACCGGGATCTGCATCCCATATTCTTTAAGCACTTTTTCTGCGGCGTTAATCTGCGCGGTAGAGCCGTCGACCGCGATGATGCGCGGCATCGGCCATTCGTCGTGGCCCAGGCGGCGAGAAAGGATCTCTCGCAAAGAGCCCGGGTCGTCTCCGGGCGTGGCCGTGCGTATGCGAAACTTCCGATACTCATTTTTCTGCGCAGTTCCCCCTTCGACCACAACCATAACTCCCACATGCGAGGTGCCGGCCAAGTGCGCCACGTCGTATGCTTCGATACGCGTCGGGCTTGAGGTGCCAAGCCCTAGCGTGGGGCTTCTATATTCGTCTTTAATAAGTGACACATCTTGAATATGGTTGAGTGCAAACACCTGGCTGCGCAGGCGGCCAGCCTCTTCGAAATTTTCTTCTTTTGCAGCAGCCTTCATGTCGTGCTCGAGCGCCTTGATGAGCGTTATCTTCTTTCCTGAAAAAAGGAGCACAATGCGTCGGATTATTTTCCTATACTCAGTTTTGCCGACCGTGCCGTCGCATACGCCCGGGCACAACCCCACTTGGCGGTTGAAGCAGGCCTTGGGTCGCTTGCCCAACTTCTCCATTTCGCTTGCCGGAGTGCAGCTGTCGCGATACGGAAAGATTTTGCGGATTATCTTGAGCGCCTCTTTAAGCTGGGTGCCGTGCGGGAAAGGCCCGAAGGTGTAAAGGCGCGTCTCGATAGGAAATTCCTGCTCAAGATTCTTGCCGCGCACCAAGAGCACGCGCGGAAAATCTTCTTTTGTAATGACCACATAGTTCCAGCTTTTGTCGTCTTTAAGGTCGGTGTTGTGGTTGGGCTTATAGGTCTTGATGAGGTTAGCCTCGAGTATGAGCGCTTCAAGCACTGAGTCGGTCTCTCGCCAATCAATCGAGGTCGCCTTCTCTATCATCGAAGTTATAAGCGGGCCGCGTGTGGCTGCCAAGTCAGGCGAGAAGTAAGAGCGCATGCGATCCCTAAGGCTTGTAGCTTTGCCTATGTAGAGAACTTTTTTAGATTTATCCAAGAAGAAGTAGACCCCGGGCGTGTCTGGGATTTTCTTCATTTTCTTCTTGAATTGCTCCAAATTCATAGCCGTAGTGGGTGTTATTGACAGTATAACATATTGATGATACTTTCAAAATATCGCAGTCAGGAGAGGAGTTCTTAGATGCCCAGGCATACCGATGATACTGAGCGCGAGCGCGCCAGACTCATCAGAAAAATAGGAAGGCATGAGCACGGAAAATATCCGCCACACTCCCGTCAGAGAAGGGCGCACCTAAAAGTGCTCCGCAAGATGAACACTAGAGATCTGAAGCGCCTCGCGCGCATGGGAGACAAAATTGACGGAAAAAATCTGTAGCGCAGTTGCATCACGACGCGAGGCCGCGACACATATTTGCGGCCTCTTTTATTTTTACAATCCTTTGAGGACTTTGCGCAGATATTTTCCTGTGTGCGACGTTTTAGAATTGGCAACCATCTCCGGCGTGCCTTTTGCAATCAGTTTGCCTCCCCCTTCGCCGCCTTCGGGCCCGAAGTCGAGTAGCCAGTCGGACGATTTGATGATGTCCATATTGTGTTCGATCAAAATCACCGAGTTGCCTGCCGACACGAGCCGGTTGAGGATGTCGATGAGCTTCTGCACGTCTTCGTAATGGAGCCCTACCGTCGGCTCGTCGAGAAGATAAATGGTTTTCTGCATATGCGGGCGATAGAGCTCGGCCGAAATCTTGACGCGCTGCGCCTCTCCGCCGGAGAGGGTTGTAGCAGATTGTCCGAGCTCGAGATAATCAAGCCCCACTTCCTGCAAGGTCTTCAGGCGATCATAGATGGCCGGGATATCATTGAAGAACTCGAGCGCTTCTTCGACGGTCATCTTAAGCACGTCATAGATATTCTTCTTTTTGTATTTCACCTCAAGCGTCTCTTTCATAAAGCGCTTGCCGTTGCAGACATCGCATACCACATATACTGTCGGGAGGAATGCCATTTCAACGGCGATGGTGCCGTTGCCCTCGCACGCTTCGCACCGGCCGCCCCCTCGTGCCTGTGCGACGTTAAACGAAAAACGCGAAGACTTCCAACCTCGGGCACGTGCTTCGGTCGTCGTTGCAAACAGGTCGCGGATAAAGGTGAAAGCGCCGGTGTAGGTTGCCGGGTTTGAGCGGGGCGTGCGGCCGATAGGGCTCTGGTCTATCAGGATTGCGCGAGAAAGATGCTCTACGCCATCAAAACTTGCCGCGTTATATACCTTGTTGCTGCGGTACTTCTTATCGAAGCGCGCACGGAGGTTTTCGTAGAGGATTGAATAGAGGAAGGTCGATTTACCCGAACCCGACACGCCGGTAACGGTAACGAGCTTTCCGAGCGGAACATCTATAGAGAGATTTTGGATGTTAAAAGCATGTCCGCCGCGTATCTCTATGGTGCCCATATTTTTGTCGCGGCGTTTTTCCGGCACCTCTATCGCCTTTTCGCCGCGCAGGTATGCCAAGGTGATTGAGCCCGAATCGTTTTTCTTTGCAGTCAAAAGCTTATCAAGTTCTCCTGCCACAACCACGTGGCCGCCGTGCACGCCGGCGCCTGGGCCGATGTCTACAAGGTAATCGCCCGAATAGATGGTGTCTTCGTCGTGCTCAACAACGATGATCGTGTTGCCTAAGTCGCGCAGGTTAACCAGTGTCTTGATAAGGCGGTCGTTGTCGCGCTGATGGAGGCCGATAGTGGGTTCGTCGAGCACATACAAAGCGCCTACGAGGCCAGAGCCAAGCTGCGAGGCGAGGCGAATGCGCTGTGCCTCGCCGCCCGAGAGGGTGTTAGCGCGGCGCTCAAGCGTGAGGTAGTCGAGCCCCACGTCGAGCATGAACTTAAGACGCGCCGTAATTTCTTTAATGACTGTTTTTGAAATCTCCTGGTCGCGTTTGTTGAGATGAAGGTCCTGGAAATAGTTGTACGCTTCCTGAATTGAGAACGAAGTTATCTCAACAATGTTAAGCCTGCCCTGTTTGCGGCGCACGCTAGCCTCCGGTATTGGCTCGTTCGGGTCCTTCGCTTCTTTTTCAAGAAATACGTTGAGTGCTTCGGGGCGAAGACGCGCGCCATGGCACACCTCGCAGGGCTCTTCGCCCATGAAATGCTTGGTCCCCAAGCCGTTGCAGGCGGGGCATGCCCCATAGGGCGAGTTAAATGAGAAGAGGCGCGGCTCGACTTCGGGGAAAGAGAATCCGTCGTACGGACACATAAACTTTGCCGAAATGAGTCGCTCGCCGGATGCATCTTCGACTCGAAGCAGACCTTCGCTTTCTTCAAGAGCTCGCTCGACAGCCTCTGAGAGGCGTTCAAGAGAGGCTGCTTTTTCGCGTGCAAACTCAGAGACGCCGATTTCGTCGACAAGAGCGTCGATGTCGTGTTTTTTGTGCTTCTCGAGCGTCACGCGTTCGCGAAGTGAAACAAGCTGCCCATCTACGCGTGCGCGCTCATACCCTTTATTCAAAAGATCGTACAAAAGCTGGTAGTACTCGCCTTTGCGGCCCACCACTACCGGCGCATAAATGCGCACCGTGTCGGTGTTTATCTCAACCCCCATCACTTCTTTAGTCTTTTTGGGTTTTGTCTTGGAAACCGATGAGGTTATGCTCTCGATTATCTCTTCGTTTGAGAGTTTTTTAATTTCGCGGCCGCACACAAGGCAGTGCGGATGACCAACGCGAGCAAAAAGGATGCGCATGTAGTCGTAAATCTCGGTGATAGTCGCAACGGTTGAGCGCGGATTATTAGAGCGCGACTTTTGGTCGATAGAGATAGCCGGCGAGAGGCCCGTTATCTCTTCGACATCGGGCTTTTGCATCTGGCGCAAGAATTGGCGCGCGTAGGCGGAAAGCGACTCAATATAGCGTCGCTGACCTTCGGCAAAAATAGTGTCGAATGCCAAAGACGACTTCCCCGAGCCTGAAAGGCCGGTAAAAATAATCATCTTGTCTCGAGGTATGGAGAGCGAGATGTTTTTGAGATTATGGGTTTTCGCCCCTTTTATGGTGATTTTGTCCTCCATTTTTCTTATGGTACCAACAGACTTGCCCCGCGGATTGCTCCGAGGGGTATGCTGTGTACCGCCCTATTATAGCATATCTGTCAAATCCGCCCTATTTTGTGGGTTTTTTGGAGCGCTTGGCTGGCTTCTTCTTTTCGCGGCCGGAGCCCTCGCCCGAGAGGGCGTAGATCTCGTCGCGGATGAGCGCGGCTGTCTCGAAGTCGAGGTCTTTCACAGCCTGTGCCATTTCCTCCCTCTTTTGCGCCAGGAATGCTTTGGGATTTTTCTCGTAAGAAGCCCGTTCGATAGTGATCATCTCGCCAACCGCGTCGCGGTGTTCGCTGCGAAGCTGGTCGGTGATGTCTTTAATAGCTTTCTTCACGGTGGTCGGCGTGATGCCGTGCTTGGTGTTGTAGGCAACCTGTATAGCGCGGCGGCGGTTAGTTTCGCTTATCGCCTTCTCAAGAGACTTGGTCATTTGGTCGGCATACAAAATGACTTTGCCGTTCACATTGCGCGCGGCGCGGCCTATGGTTTGGATAAGCGATGTCTCGCTGCGCAAGAAGCCTTCTTTGTCGGCATCCAAAATAGCAACAAGTTCAACCTCAGGCAGGTCGAGACCTTCGCGAAGCAGGTTAACACCGACGAGCACATCGTAGAGGCCTTTTCGCAGTTCGGTCAAAATAGTGATGCGGTCGAGCGTTTCAACGTCGCTATGCAGGTAGGCTGCTTTATACTTTCTATCCTTCAAAAATTCAGCCAGGTCTTCGGCCATGCGCTTGGTGAGCGTAGTTATCAAGACGCGCGCGCCGCGGTCTATGGTGGCAGTCGTTTCTTCTAGCACATCTTCAACCTGGCTCTTTACGCCAGAAATGCCGGTAACAGGGCGCACCACTATCTCCGGGTCGATCAATCCTGTAGGGCGGATTATCTGCTCGGTCATCTTGCCTGAGTGCTCGCGCTCGTAGTCGCCTGGTGTTGCAGACGTATATATAGAC
>OUMN01000021.1_pt1 | contig 5027 bp, 1 predicted proteins | sample 1691011 | NCBI WGS metagenome assembly OUMN01 (sample SAMEA3914864, study PRJEB12502) | metagenome | biome: forest; material: soil | place: USA | collected 2012-03-12 | depth 0.3 m
GTTGAATCCCTTGTTGAAAAAAAGCTTGGCCTTAAAACCAAGAAAGACATTTTAAATATCGGCATCGCGAAGTTCAATGAAACGGCGCGAGCGAGCGTGCTTGAGTATGTGCATGACTGGGAGAAGTATGTAGACCGCATCGGCCGATTTGTTGATTTCAAAAATTCGTACAAGACGATGGACAATTCGTTCATCGAGTCGGTGTGGTGGTCGCTCAAAGAACTGAATAAGAAAAAACTTTTGTATGAGGGTCGCAAGGTTTTGATGTATTGCCCGCACTGCGAAACGCCCTTGGCGAAAGCCGAGATCGCGATGGACAATACGTACAAAGACATCACCGAAGAGTCGGCGACGGCGAAGTTTAAGGTGCCCGAGTCGCAGCTCTATATGATCCGCGGTGCCAAAAAGGCCGACGCGCACGCGGTGAAGGATCTGCCGACCTATTTGCTGGCCTGGACCACCACTCCTTGGACGCTGCCGGGCAATGTGGGGCTCGCTGTCGGGAAGGATATCGACTACGTCGTGGTTGAGCACAACGGCGAAAATCTGGTCTTGGCAAGGTCACGCATGAAAGAGGGTATGCACGCCGTGAGCGAGCTCAAGGGTTCCGACATTGTGGGCCTTCGATACGAACCTTTGTTTGAGGTGCCCGCGCTCCAGTCGAATAAGTCATACAAAGTGCATGCGGCAGACTTCGTTACAACCGACGACGGCACCGGCATCGTGCACACGGCGGTGATGTATGGTGAAGACGACTTTGTGCTTGGGCAGCGAGAAAACTTGCCCATGGTGCAGCTTCTAAATGGCAACGGTACCTACAACGACAACGCGCCAGCGTTTGTGCGCGGCGAATATATAAAGAAGGCAGAAAAGCTCATCAAGGACGATCTCGAAGCCCGAGATCTTTTGTTTGCACGCGAGGCACACAAACATTCCTACCCGCACTGTTACCGCTGCGGCACGCCGCTCATCTATAACGCGGTGGGTTCCTGGTTCATCAACATCCAAAAGATAAAAAGGAAGATGCTCGCAGGAAACGAACAGATAACCTGGGTGCCAGGACATCTCAAAGAAGGCCGCTTCAAACACAACCTTGAAACTGCGCCCGACTGGACCATCTCTCGAAATCGTTTTTGGGCCTCGCCGATGCCTATCTGGAAGGAAAAAGGGGGAGACAAAATCGTGGTCGTGGGCTCACGCGCAGAGCTTCGCGCAAAGACGCGCCGCTCGGGCAACACTTACTTTGTGATGCGCCACGCGCAGGCAGGGAGCAATACGAAAAATATCTTCGACTCAAGCGGCCGCAGCGACAACCATCTTACGCAAATGGGGAGGGAACAGGCTCAGGCAAGTGCTACCTCGCTCTTGAAGGAAACAAAAATCGACCTGATTGTAACCTCTCCGTTTGTCCGCGCGCGCGAAACGGCAGACATCGTGAGGAAGACCTTTGACCTGCCTGAGTCTGCAGTGATGGTTGATGAGCGCTTGGGAGAGATCAATGTGGGGCCCTACGATGGCAAGCCGATCGAGGAATGGCGCTCCTCGTTCAAAAACAAACTCGAGCCGTTTCATACGGTTGTTGAAGGGGCAGAAACATTCTCGGATGTGCGCCGCCGAGTAGGCGAATTTATTTTTGAGATAGAGAAGCGCTACCCCAACAAAAAAATCCTCGTTGTAAGCCACGGCTGCCCTTCATGGCTTCTTTCCACCATTGAGCGTGAGATGTCGATAGAAGAGTGCGCGCAGGACACGTGGGCTCCGAGCACCTACCTAACCAATGCACAATACAAACGCGTCGACTTCGTGCCGTACCCTCACAACAGCAACTTCGAACCCGACCTGCATCGCCCCTATATCGACGAGATAGAGCTCGTTGACGCAAAAGGGAACAGGTATGAGCGCATTCCTGAAGTGCTCGACTGCTGGGTTGAGTCGGGCGCAATGCCGTTTGCCTCGGCAGAGTTTCCGCGCGACAAACGCCGAGTTAACCCGCGGCGCTTCTTTGGGCTTTTGCCTAAGGGATACCCGGCAGACTTTATCGCCGAGTACATCGCGCAAACTCGCACCTGGTTCTACTATATGCACGCGATGGGCACGGCGCTTTTTGGGCGCTCCTCGTTTAAGGCGGTTGTTTCAACCGGCACTATTTTGGCGGGAGACGGCAGCAAGATGAGCAAGAGCAAAGGCAACTACACTGACCCGCTCCTCCTTATGCATCAGTTTGGGGCCGACGCGCTGCGGCTGTACCTCATGGGCTCGGTGGTGATGTCGGGAGAGGACCTTAATTTCAGAGACGAAGAAGTGCGCGAAGCGCACAACCGGGTCATCGGCATGCTCTGGAATTGCTATAAATTCTTCGAGCTCTATAAGCACGAGCATGACGCAAGCGTGAGTGCTAGTGCCAGTACGCACGCGCTCGACCTCTGGATAGAGGCGCGCCTCAATGAAACCATTTCAAAAATGACCGAAGCGCTTGAGGCGCTCGACACGCCGAGCGCGTGCAAGGCGTTGCGCACACTTATAGACGATTACTCTACGTGGTATGTGCGCCGCTCACGTGACCGCGTGAAGGGAAGCGATGCAGAAGACAAGAAGCTGGCGCTCGCGGTGCAGCAACATACATTGCTCACTATTGCGCGTTTATGCGCGCCGCTTATGCCGTTTATTGCCGAGGCGGTGTACCGCGAAGCGGGAGGCAAGATGGAAAGCGTGCATCTTGAGTCCTGGCCAGAAGCAGGAGTCTTTGACCAAGATCTCATCAACGACATGGAGCATGTCCGCGAGCTTGCCTCAAGAGGGCTCGAGGCGCGCGAACGCGCCGGCATCAAGGTGCGCCAGCCGCTCCAAAAACTCACCGTGAAGTCGCTCCCCAAAACTCCAGGCCTCTCAGATATCTTGGCTGATGAGGTAAACGTGCGCGAAATCGCCGAAAACGGAGCTCTTGAAGGCGAGGCCGAACTCGATATCACACTCTCGCCCGAGCTTAAAGAGGAGGGTGTGCTGCGCGACTTGATGCGCCGCGTACAGGAATGGAGAAAGCAGGAAGGGCTCGCCATCACTGACCGCCCGGCTTACACGCTTGTAGTCTCGGCAGAAGAAAAAGAGGTTGCAGGCAAATACCTTGAGCGCATTGGGCGCGAAACCGGGCTCTCAAAATTAACGATTGAAGTAGAATAGAGGGATGCATCGCATCGAAGTTAGTGAAGGCATTGTGCTCCTGAAGCGCCCGCTCGGCGAAGCGCATACGCTCGTCTTTGTACTTACGGCAAAGGAGGGGCTTCTTCGCGCCAAGGCTACCTCAACGCGCGCCGAAACCTCGAAGCTTCGCTATGGGCTCGAGCCCATGACGCATGCGCGCTTTTCATTTGTGCAGGGGCGCTATGAATGGAAGCTCACTGGAGTGGAGGCTATGGGCAGGCTTCTCTCAGAGCGAAGCGACGCTCGCGCCGCCGCAGGCCGCATCTCTAAGCTCCTCACGCGCCTCATCCGAGGTTCGCAGGAGGGGAGCGCATTGTTTGAAACGGTAAAAGAAGGCCTAGAGCTTCTTGCACATGCAGACTTACCAAATACGGTAGCGAGCACTGAGTGCATTTTAGTGTTGCGCATACTCGCGCACTTAGGCTATTTGCCGCAAACGCCAGCGCTCTCGCCGTTTGTCGAGGGAGACTTTGCCTCTGCCGAGCTTGCGATAAGCGCGCAGCAGTCGCGTGCGTTTCTCATCCGCACTATAAATGAGTCGCTCATGCAGACTGGCCTTTAGCTTTGGTATACTAAAGGTTAATGGACCAGGATGAGAAGAGCGGGGTAGATAAACTTAAAGACAAGCTGTATTCCCGCAAAGACACTCCAACGATGGAGGATGTGCGTACGCCCCTTGAGGCGCATGAGTCGGACGTACCCAAGTCGTGGAAGGTCGACGAGACCGAAGCATCTGAGGCGCCTGCCTCGCTCGCACCAACAAAAAACGCTATGTCTCTTTCAACAAAATTCCTGATCGGCTCAATGGTTTTTTTCTTTGCGGCGATTGCGGTTGCACTGCTGGTGTTTTTTGGCGGCGGCAATCTTATATCTCCGCAAAATATCGACCTGCAGGTCATCGCTCCGTCGCTCATTGATGGTGGGAAAGCATCTACCTTTCAAATAATCGTAACCAACCGCAACCAGTCAGAGCTTCAGCTGGTCGACATGATAATCGACTACCCAGATGGCACGCGCAGCGCAAACGACGCGACGGTGGCCCTCACGCACGAACGCCAGACAATCGGCACCATCAAAACAGGGGAGCAGGTGAAGCGCACCGTCTCCGGCATCTTTTACGGCCAAGAAGGCTCGCAGCAGACGCTCAATGTGACGCTCGAGTATGGCGTTGCGGGCTCAAACGCGGTCTTCCAAAAGCAGACGCAGGCAACCTTTACCATAGGCTCCTCGCCAGTGTCGGTGAGCATCGATTCTCCGAGCGAGGCTATCGCCGGCGACACGTTTGTTATGAACGTCGCAGTGCACTCCAACGCCGCCGCCGCAATCAATAACGTGGTCCTTCAGGGACAATATCCCTTTGGCTACTCGGTGGTGAGCGCTTCGCCCTCATCCGACGCCGGGGGCACCCTGTGGCGCTTAGGTACTCTCGCTCCGGGAGAAACAAAAAATATTAAAATTACCGGTACCATCCAAGGCCAAGACAACGATGAGCGAGTTTTCCGTTTTGTAGTCGGCTCCAACAGCGACCAGACTGACACTACGGTAAAAGTGCCGTTCCTAACCGTGCCGCAGACGCTCACCGTGCATAAGCCGTTTGTGTCGGGCTCTATATCGGTTGGCGGGCAAAGTGGCTCATCTATATCTGTGGCGCCCGGCAACCAGCTGCAGGGTATAGTGCATTGGCAAAATAATTTGAGCGACTCGCTCTCTGATGTTGAACTCAGACTTGTCTTCAGCGGTCCGGCGCTCGACAAAAACTCAGTGAGTGCGTCAAACGGTTTCTATCAATCGGCAAATTCAAGCATCATCTGGACCAAAGACCAGGCACA
>OUMN01000036.1_pt1 | contig 4647 bp, 4 predicted proteins | sample 1691011 | NCBI WGS metagenome assembly OUMN01 (sample SAMEA3914864, study PRJEB12502) | metagenome | biome: forest; material: soil | place: USA | collected 2012-03-12 | depth 0.3 m
CGTATATATAGACTGTCCAACGCGCTCTTCAAACTCTTCAAACTTAAGGGGGCGATTGTCGATGGCCGACGGCAAGCGAAAGCCAAAGTCGACCAGGTTGACCTTGCGCGCTCTATCGCCCGCGTACATGCCACCAATTTGCGGGATAGTTACGTGGCTTTCGTCTATCACCGTCAAAAAGTCTGGCGTACCGTCGGCTTTGTGCGGGAAGTATTCAAGAAGCGAAAACGGCGGCTCGCCGGGTTTGCGGCCGTCGAAGTGGCGAGAATAATTTTCAATACCCGGGCAAAAGCCCATCTCCCGGATGAGCGCCAAGTCGTGGTTGGTGCGGCGCTTCAAACGCTCGGCTTCAAGAAGCTTTCCCTGCCCTTCAAATTTGGCGAGCTGATCTTTAAGTTCGAGCTTTATATCCTCAATGGCGCGCACGCGTTCGTCTTCGGGAGTCACGTAGTGCTTTGCCGGGAAGAGAAAGAGCGAGTCGAGCGAATCCTTCTCAACACGAGTGGTTGAGTCTATCACCCGTACCCGGCCAATGGTTTCTCCATCAAACTCTATGCGGTAGAGCACGCGCTCGCCGGTTGGCATTATTTCAAGCGAGTTGCCGAGCGCCCTAAATTTGCCGGGTGTTAGGTCGGCATTTGTGCGCTCGAAGTACACCGAGATAAGGTCGCGGATAAGTTCAGAGCGGTTTTTCTTGGCACCTACTTTAAGCTCAATATGCACCTTTCGATATTCCTCGGGAGAACCGAGCGCGTAGATGCACGACACAGACGCCACGATGATTACGTCTTTGCGAGAAAGGAGCGCCTGAGTTGAAGCATGTCGAAGCCTGTCTATCTCTTCGTTGATCTGCGCCTCCTTCTCTATATAGGTATCGCTGTGCGGGATGTAGGCCTCTGGCTGGTAGTAGTCGTAATACGAAACAAAGTAGTGCACCGCCGCGTCGGGGAAAAACTCTCTATATTCCTGCGCTAGCTGCGCCGCAAGCGTTTTGTTGTGGGCTATAACCAGTGTTGGCTTCTGGATCTGGTTGATTATGTTGGCAACGGTAAAGGTCTTGCCCGAACCGGTAACACCCAGGAGCGTTTGGTAGCGCTTTCCTTCCTTAAGCCCCGCAACAAGCTCTTTAATGGCCTTGGGCTGGTCGCCTGCCGGTTCATACTGCGATTTAAGTTTGAAGCCCGCAGACATAGATACTTGACAGTATAGCATATTGGGGGTTTTATTAAAAAAGGAAATAACAGAGAAGTCCTTCATGCAGACTAATAAGTTGGTTTTCGTGCCACTGGCTCATCCCGACGTGCTCGTGGAGCCGCATCAGCGTCACGCCCCTTCCTCCACAGAACCTGCGCCCGACACGGCGCGCACATACCAGTGGATGATGTCCAGAATTAATGGCGTCAAACGGTTCACTCCGCCCGACCTGTCGGTGATCGAAATGCACGCAGCAATCCGCATGTTCGCCGCAGGAATGGCTTTTGCCAATTTCGGCGAAGTCACCAACGAGGCTCTAGGCCGCGCAATGGAACAGATCAGCAAGCGTGCTGAACTCGACTTGTAGCACTGCTAAACCGCGCTCATGAGCGCGGTTTTTATTTTTTATATCTGCCCAAAAATTCTTTTTTGAATTCCTGAAAGCGGTCTTCAAGAATCGATTGGCGAACCTCTGCAACCAAATGCGTCAAAAAGTAGATGTTGTGCATCGAGGCCAAAATGGGGCCCAGCATTTCTTTGGTGCGGAATAGATGCTGCAGGTACGCGCGGGTGTGATTTTTGCAGACAAAGCAGCCGCAGGTCGAATCGATAGGCCCGAAGTCTTCTTTAAATTCTTTGTTCTCGATTATTATCTTGCCGTCCTTGGTATAGAGCGAGCCGCCGCGGCCATTTCTGGTCGGGAGTACGCAGTCGAAGGTGTCTATGCCGGCCTCTACGCCAATAAAAATATCTTCCGGCTCGCCTATGCCGAGCAAATGCCGCGGCTTTTCTTTGGGCAGCTCTTTGTTTACCTTGTCCAAAATTCCCAAAATATCATCTTTGCTGAATGAGCCGCCAATACCGTAGCCGTCGAAGTCCATATCGGCCAACACTTTTGCGCTCTCAAGGCGAAGGTCGGCAAAGCGTCCGCCCTGCACTATCCCGTATATGCCCTGCTTTGCGTTGGCCTCAATATTGCCGCGATGTGCCTTAAGCGAGCGGCGAGCCCATTCGTGCGTTCGGTCCATCGCCTCTTTTTGATACTCTCGGTCGGCTGCAGGCGAGGTGCACTCGTCGAATGCGTAAATGATGTCGGCGCCAAGCGCATGTTGTATCTCAATCGAGCGCTCAGGGGTAAAGCGATGAAACGAACCATCAAGGTGCGATGTAAAAGAAACACCCTCGTCGTCGACTATAGCGAGCTTGCCGTGCGAGGTCGCAAGCTCTTCGTTGTATACAGTCGGCCTTGCAGCATTGTCTTCTTCAGCTGGAGGGAGGAGAGGGGACGCTTCCGAATCCAATGCTGCTGCAGCCTTAGTTAGTTTAGAAATTTTTTTGCCAAACCCTTCGCCCAAAGAAAACACTTGAAAGCCCCCTGAGTCTGTCATGATGGGGCCCTGCCAGTTCATAAATTTGTGCAGGCCGCCCGCTTTTGCAACCAACCCCTCGCCGGGCGAAAGATACAGGTGATAGGTATTGCAGATGATTACTTGCACGCCGAGCTCCTTAAAATGCTCGGTCATTACGCCCTTTGCCGTGGCCTTGGTGGCAACGGCAGTAAATGCCGGGGTGTTGATGCTCCCGTGCGCAGTATGCAAAACGCCGGCCCTCGCGAGAGTACCGGGCGTTTCTTTGACTATCTCAAACCGTATCGGGCGATCCACGATTATTGTTGTACAGGAGACGCAGGCGTTATGGCAAGGAGCTCAACTTCAAAAATGAGCGTCGAATTAGCTGGGATCGGGCCGTACTCTGAAGCACCGTAGGCCAAATCTGGCGGGATAACGAGCAAGCGCTTGCCGCCAACTTTCATACCCATGAGCCCTTGGTCCCAACCCGGGATAACCTGGTTTGCACCAAGCACAAATTGTATTGGCCGCTTGCCAACCGAAGTGTCAAACACAGTACCGTCTTGGAGTTTGCCTGTGTAGTTGACCGTGAGCGTGTCGCCGAGTGCTGCGCCCACTCCGGTGCCTGCTGTTTCGTCTTGCGAGATGAGCGAGCTTGCTGATGCTGCACTGGATACTGCGCTTAAATTTGAAGAATTACTCATGAGTGGATTTGAAAATACAAAAAAGAGCGCCAATACTGCCAGCGCTGCTGCGACCGCGATGCCTGTCTTTATACGGTTGTTCATATACAAAGCATACTATCTCAGACAAAGCGGGCAATGGCCTTATCCCCTCTATATATGAGCCTATTTATTAGCTTCCGTGGCAGCCCCTTCGCCAACCCAGATAGAATGAGGCGCAGAAACCGCGTTTGCGGCGGCGGCCGACTGTGCGTCTGTTTGTGATGTGCTAAAAGACGCGTTGAGCATAAAGAGCGACACCGCCACCGCTCCTACAAACGCACCTCCCAGCAAGACTTCGGTTGGCTGGATCTCGATGTGCACAAAAATAGTGAGTGCTACGACCATAAGAAGAAGCGCTGCGATGCTGCCCAAAATCCACGCGATTGTTTTTTGCGAAGCGTCGCTCGCGCGGATAAAGCTCTGCGCCTCAACGCGAAGCGATGAGTCTGGTGCGGCACTATCGGTCTTGGCTTCGGGTGCCGGCGTCGAAGCCTGAGGCGGCGTTGTGGTCGGGGTATGAGGCGTGGGCGTTGTATCTTCGGTTGCGGCGCCGGCTATGTCTGCAGAAGTTTTATTTGTTTCAATGGGTGCTTCGGCTATTGCTTGGGTCGAACTCGATTGGGTTTTTGCAGCAACCTGCGGCGTGCCAAAGTATTGCACTATAAATGTAGCTGGCGAGCCTTGGTAGGAACCTTCTGCCACCGCAAGCCCTATTTCAGTGTATTGCGCCTTAACGATATTGGCTTTGTGAGTGGGCGAAGCCATCCATGCATTCACGACATCGCTTGAGTTATCAAACCGCACTGCCAAATTCTCTCCCGCGTAACGGTACACATAGCCCGCCTCGCTTATCCAACCCCACGGCTCTTTGCCATCGGGGCCCACATGAGAAAAATATCCCTTGGCGGCCATATCATTGGCTTTTGCCTGCGCCGCAGCGTCGAGCTTTGCGTTTTCGGTTAGCGCAGAGTCACCGGCTTTAGCGCGCTCATCGTTGGTGAGCGCGATAACCTCGCCCGGCACCACCGCCGAGAGCAGGTCGCGCGCGGATTGTGACGCCAGAAAACTCGCCGCATACAGCCCCTCGCAGCTTACGATGACGGTAAGAAAAAAGAGCAGCCAGGGCTTTTTGAGTAAATGCGGCCGGTAGGCATTATGCTCGCTCGGCACAAAGTGGCCGGTGAATCTTTTTAGGAAATCCCGCATGCAAAAATGATAGCACGCAAAATACGCTATACTTTGGGTATGCAGTTCATTCGCCTGGCCATTATAGGCGCACTTTTGCTCCCCTCTGTCGCGTTTGGTGCCGGGTTTGCCAAGCAATCTATATTTCTTTCAAAGTCCCCTGTTACCGAGGGCGACACAGTGCTGATACACAC
>OUMN01000040.1_pt1 | contig 4384 bp, 6 predicted proteins | sample 1691011 | NCBI WGS metagenome assembly OUMN01 (sample SAMEA3914864, study PRJEB12502) | metagenome | biome: forest; material: soil | place: USA | collected 2012-03-12 | depth 0.3 m
AAATAATCCGGTCGGTTATTTTACAGCGTGAAGATCTGCGGATGCGTCTCTTCAAACTTATGAAGCGCTTCTTTAAGCTCGTTCTCGACATTTTCAGGAACATCCTTTGCCTCACGGATTGCAGGCAAGAGTTTCGGATACGTGCTTGAAAGGAAGCTCAGGAACTTGGTCTCAAACTCCGGCACGCGCGCAACCTCAACCTTAGCTAAGTAGCCGTTGATAGAGGCATAGATAACTGCCGCCTGCTCTTCAAAACCGAGCGGCTGGCCGTTCTTTTGCTTGAGTGTTGCCATCATGCGCTCGCCCGCATCGATTTGCCTCTTGGTGTTTGCATCAAGGTCTTGAGAAAACTGCATAAAGGCCTCGAGTTCGCGGAACTGCGCGAGCTCAAGCTTGATGCGGCCTGAAACTTTTTTCATAGCCTTTGTCTGTGCCGAGGAGCCCACGCGTGACACCGAGTTGCCGGCATTGATAGCGGGCCGCTGGCCTTTGTTAAAGAGCTCTGTCTCAAAGAAGATCTGGCCGTCGGTAATTGAGATGACGTTTGTGGGGATGTAGCCCGAAATGTCGCCTTCTTGCGTTTCGATGACCGGGAGCGCCGTTAATGAGCCCCCGCCTTTTTCTTTAGAGAGCTTTGCAGCGCGCTCAAGCAAGCGCGAGTGGAGGTAGAAGACGTCGCCCGGATATGCCTCGCGGCCCGGCGGGCGGCGAAGAAGGAGCGAGAGCTCGCGGTACGCAACCGCATGCTTTGAAAGGTCATCATAAATAATGAGCGCGTCCTGTCCGCGATCCATAAAGAACTCGCCAATAGCGGCACCGGCAAACGGTGCCAAATACTGAAGCGCAGCCGGAGCCGACGCTCCTGCGTCAACGACAATGGTGTACTCCATCGCGCCAGCATCCTTAAGCTGATGCACGAGGCGCGCAGTTTTAGATTCTTTCTGGCCAATTGAGACATAAATGCAGATCGGGCGCTTTTCTTTCGGCTCAGTCTTTTGGTTGAGGATGGTGTCGATAGCAACGGTTGTCTTGCCGGTGCCGCGGTCGCCGATGATGAGCTCGCGCTGGCCGCGACCAATCGGGATCATCGAGTCGATAGCTTTAATGCCCGTGTGGAGCGGCTCCTTCACCGACTGCCTGGCCATAACGCCGTATGCCTCGCGTTCAATCGGATTGCTTTGCGTAGCCTTGATAGGACCCTGGCCGTCGAGCTCTTCTCCCAAAGGCGAGACGACGCGGCCGATGAGCTCATCGCCCACGGGGATAGAAAGCACTTTTCCAGTTGCGGTTACTTGCATGCCTTCAGCCACAAGCGCTGCATCACCCAAGATGATGGCACGGATGGACTCCTCTTCGAGGTTGAGCACCAGACCAAACACTTCTTGCGCACCATGAAGAGCTTTTTCAAGCGGCTTGCCGCCTGCAATATTGAAAGAAAGCATTTCCGACATCGAGGCACCCGAGAGGCCTTCGATCTCGGCGACGCCGTCTGAGACGCGCGTCACGATGCCCGCATCTTTGGCGCGCTCGCTCGGGGTGAAATTCTCGATCTCTTTTTTGAATTGTTCTATAAAATTATTCATGGGAAGTGGTTGTCAGTTTCTTGTAGAGCTCGAGCAAAACTCTGGTGCGTTCTTGCTCGGGTGTTACGACGCTGTGGGCTTTTGATCGTTCTTCTTTAAGTGCCAGGAGCTCGTACTCGCTATAAATTTTTGGGAGGAGTTTTTCATGGCCTCGGCGCGCGAGCGCGCCTTTGAGCCCCTTCAAATAATCCGCGCTTCGCGATCCATCTTTGGAGGAGAGCTCATAGAGCGCCCGCGCATAGGAGGACGCGAGGCTCATTTTCCCTGTTTAGCTAGCTTATCAATACCGAGGACAATCATGCGGGCGACCTCTTCTTTGCTTTCGTTTATTGCTTCGCGCTTCATCTCTGTTGCCTGCGCCGACGCCTCTGAGAGCGTGCGGGCAGCCGAGCTTTCAGCTTGTGCGGCAATCTCTCTCGCCTTCTCGCTCCCCGCTGCACGAGCCGAAGAGATGATGCTGTCAGCCTCTGCCCCCGCCTCAGCAAGCTTGTGCGAGCGCGACTCCTCAATCTCCTTAAGTCGCATGCCCGCTGCCTCTGCATCAGCCACTCCTTGCGCAACGCGCTCGCGGCGCTCCCTGAGCATGTTCGTGAGCGGCTTATAGAGGAAGAAGGTGAGCCCAGCCAAAAGCAGGCCAAAGTTGACCGCATTGATGAGCAGGAGGTGCCAGTCTATGCCGAATGTAGTGAAGATTGCGCCCATTCTCTATTAGGTGAACTTAATGATGAAACCGATAACGACTGCGAAGATAGCGAGCACGTCGGTGACCGCGATGCCGATGTACATCGTAGTCTGAATAGTTCCTGCTGCCTCCGGATTGCGGCCGATAGCCTCAAGAGCCTTCGACACCAAAATGCCGAGGCCAATGCCCGGGCCGATAACCCCGAGGCCCACTACGATTGCCATGCCCAATGTTTTTGCTACTTCAATATCCATATACGTCTTTTGTTTCTTTCTTATTAATAATGAATTGAAACCGATTTAATGCCCGCCGTGGGGCTCCATCACTGCAAGCTTGATAAAGGCGAGTGTGAGGATTGCGAAGATTGCCGCCTGCAAAAGCCCGATAAACATCTCGAAAGCCATCAAAGGCACTGAGAGGCCGTACGGCACGAAGTGGGCTATCACGAGAAGGAGCACTTCGCCGGCGAAAATCGCGCCGAAAAGCCTGAAGCTAAACGAGATAAGGCGCGCCAAATTGCCGATAAGCTCCAACAGGCCGACTATGAGGTTCATAATCCTGTCCCCTATGGAGTGTCCCCTCACGTTAACAAATTTAGAGCCGTATTTCAACGCGCCGAGCGTAAAAATACCAGAGAGTTCAATCACCAAAAATGCAATGATAGCGAGGGCGAGCGTGGAGTTTAGGTCGGCATTCACGGCATGAAAGAGAGGCACTCTCTCTCCGCCCTGGTTTAACGTGAGCGTGCCGAAGATTGGCAGGAAGTCGAACATGTTTGAAAGGAATATAAAGAAGAAAATTGTCGCAATAAGCGGGAAATAGCGCTCGGTTAAGACTTTGCTCTCAAAACCACGCTCAACATAGCCATATACCCACTCAAACGCCCACTCAGCGAAATTTTGAAGCTTGCCCGGCACCAAACTGAGGTTTTGGCGCACTAACAGGGCTACTATAAATAGAACGAGCATCACCGCCCACATAGTGAGAATGGTGTTGGTGATGGGGAAACCCCAGACCGTAAAAAGACGCTCTGACGCGAGCGTTATGTGCAAACCGCTACTGCCTTCCATAGATGAAAATACTATAGCACAAAAGGTTAAAATTGGCAGGGTAAGAAACCCTAAAAGCCTCCGTCTACTCCCCTGAGCCGCTAGACCAGCAACGCGGCATTTAGCAGCTAACTATTGAAATTATGCCTTTTATTGCAATCGCAGCAGTTATCATGTTGGCGCTCGGCGGCGGAGTTACCGTAGCTGCAGACCACGCAAAACAGGGAGACGCGCTTTATTCGTATAAGGTAAACGTGAACGACAATGTTCGCCACGAGTATCACACGCTTAAGGCCTCACTTAATCTTGAAGCCAAGGCTGATGCTGATGCTTCAGCATCCGGCGACACGCAGCTTTCGGGTTCTCCAGAGTCGCAGGACTTTGACGATACCGCTTCGAGCACGTCGCCTCACGGAGTGATGCTTCGCGTTCGCGACGATGCATCAGCTGATGCAAAAGCTGCAGACGACAAGGCCGAGGGCTCGGGCGCGGTCAATGCAGACGGCTCGGTTCATGTAAACGTCTACTAATAGATAAATCGAGAAGAAAAACCGCCCATTCAGGGCGGTTTTTGCATGCTAGGATAATCGCATGTACCATCTGCCGCTCTCTATCATCCTCACGATAGCAGTGCTTACCGCTTTTTTTATTTTTATCGTCGCAGTCAAATTTGCCGTCGAGGACGATTTTGCCCGCACTCGCCTCATCATGACTGCGTTCTTCTTTTTTATCGTAGCGACGCTCACCATCTGCTTTAACGAATATTTTATCGCAACGCTGCCCTACACCATCCCAGCGGGCCTTATCGGAGTTGTCCTCGGGTTTTTTGTGGGAGTGCCAGCAGCAGAGAGCCGCCTCAAGCGCGAAGGCCTCTCGCGCTATCGCCAAGACTTTGCCGATGTTGAAGTAAAAGGCATTCGCGGCTTTAAGTGGTGGTCAATATTAAATTTCTATACGGTCTTAACCACTCTCGCGCTCATCAACCTTGTTGGCTTCACGACGGTTATCCTGCACAACTTGCAGCCGATGGCACTCGTCACAAGCGCATTCGGTGCCCTGCTCATCGGCAC
>OUMN01000032.1_pt1 | contig 4363 bp, 3 predicted proteins | sample 1691011 | NCBI WGS metagenome assembly OUMN01 (sample SAMEA3914864, study PRJEB12502) | metagenome | biome: forest; material: soil | place: USA | collected 2012-03-12 | depth 0.3 m
GCTTAAGCACGCACCGGTTACGCTTCTTGCCATTGATGCCGATGAGGATGCGGTTGCGCACACCCAGCTTCGCTTTCATAAGCTTGGGGGGCGCGCAGAGCATGCCACCGTTGCGCGCGGCAACTTTAGCGATATCAAAAAGATAGCGCACGCGCATAACATTAAAGAGGCAAACAAATTGCTTCTCGACTTAGGGTGGAACATGGGGCAGCTTCAGTCGGGCAGGGGCTTTTCCTTCCAGAGCGATGAGCCGCTCAACATGAGCTACGGCGAGGCACCGGCATCAGGCTTTACTGCGGCCGAAATCCTCAATACCTGGCAGGAAAAGGCTATAGCCGACGCTCTGTTTGGCTATGGCGAAGAGCGATTCGCTCGCCGCATTGCAAAAGCGGTGGTAGCTAGGCGCGAAGTGGCGCCGATTAAAACGACGCTTGAGTTTGTTGAAATCATCAATGACGCAGTGCCGGGATTCTACCGCCACGGAAAGACGCACCCGGCAACGCGCTCATTTCAGGCGCTTAGGATAGCGGTCAACAACGAGCTTGGGGTGCTCTCAACCTATCTAGACGACGCATTTGACCTTTTGGCCTGCAACGGGCGGATGGCCATCATCACTTTTCATAGCATCGAAGACAGATTGGTGAAGCACGCATTCGCCGAGCGGGTAAAGAAGGGAACAGCCAGGTTACTGAGCAAAAAACCTTTAACCGCAAGCGAGACAGAGATTACCAGTAACCGCCCGAGCAGAAGCGCAAAACTCCGGGGAATTGAAAAAATATGCAACGAACAATAAGATCAATCGCCATCACCTACTCGCCGCACTTGCGCCGCTCTATGGCCATCATGGGTGTCATGGCCGCGCTCTGTCTCTTTTTATACGGGTTCTTCCTGCTTGAGGCGGTTGCCCACACGGCAAATCGCACCCAAGCACAGGCAAAAATCCAAGGGTATACCTCAAAGCTGTCTGGTCTTGAGGAGTCATATTTGTCGCAGACCCGCGAGATGACACTCGATAGAGCGCACGAGCTCGGGTTCGTAACTCCAAAAGATATCTCAACCGTATACGTCAACGACCCGTCACGCGCGCTGTCGCTGCGCACCCAATAGATGCGCGCCTGCCGTATAATACTGTGATGAACGCAAGGTTTGTGGTGCGAGTGCGGATCATCGGCATCTTTTTCATTGTCATAGCCATAACCATTTTGGGGAGGCTCTATGTGCTGCAGGTGATGCGCGGCGAGGCGTACCGCGCAAAGGCCGACGCGCAGTTTGTGGAGCCCTCCTCGCCCTTGGTCGACCGCAATTCGATCTTCTTTACCGACAAAAACGGCAACGAGATAGTGGGTGCGACGCTCAAGAGCGGCTACGCGCTCGCGGTCAATCCGAAGAAGATAGATGACGCTGATGCAGTATACGATTCTATACAAGACATCATCCCGCAGACCCGAGCAGAGTTTGAAGCCAAGGTGGCAAACAAAAATACGCAGTATGTGCTTCTTGCGTCGCATCTTGATGATGCAAACGGGCAGGAGCTTTTAGATAAAAATATCCCTGGGCTCATTGTTGAGCAGGATCGCTGGCGCTTTTATCCGGGCGGCTCGCTTGCGGCCCAGACCTTGGGATTTGTCGCCTACAACGGCGATGAGCAGGATGGCCGCTACGGGCTTGAGCGCTACTATCAGCAGACGCTGGTGCGCCAAAACGACAGCCTCTACGGCAATTTCTTCGTGGAATTATTCGGCGGTGTGCAAGATATTTTGGCTGGCGCTCCGCAGTCGGGCGACCTTGTTACTACCATTGAGCCAAGTGTTCAGGCTGAGCTTGAGCGGCAGCTGGCGCTCTATCAAAGCGCGTGGCACCCAAAGCTTTCCGGCGGCATCATCATGAACCCTCAAAATGGCGAGATATACGCAATGGCCAACACCCCCACCTTCGACCTCAATCAGTTTGGCGCGCAGCGGGACGCATCTATTTTTGCAAACCCGCTCGTTGAGAACGTATACGAAATGGGCTCCATCATAAAGCCGCTTACCATGGCGGCGGGGCTCGACGCCGGCGTTATAACTCCCGACTCAACCTACAACGACACCGGCTGCATCACGCTTGAAGACAAGAAGATCTGCAACTTCGACTTTAAGGCGCGCGGGGTGATACCTATGCAGCAGATCCTTTCGCAATCCCTGAACGTGGGCGCCTCATACATCGCCACCAAGCTGGGACCCGACCAGATGAAGAAATATTTTCTCGACAAATATAAGCTCGGAGACGAAACGGGTATCGATTTGCCGGGCGAGGTGCATGGTCTCACCGACAACCTCACGCGCGCAGGCGCGCGGCCGGTTGAGTTTGACACTGCGTCGTTTGGCCAAGGCATCGCCATTACGCCGATAGAAACAGTTCGCGCGCTCTCCTTGCTCGCCAATGGCGGCCACCTCATCACGCCGCATTTGGTGAAGGCAGTGCACTACGACACCGGCATAACGCAAGACAAAGCATGGAATCACAACGAGCAGGTGCTTTCGACCAACAGCACAACCGAGGTTAGCCGGATGCTCACCGAGGTGGTCGACAAAGAGCTTGCGCATGGCGCCGTAAAGCTCGACGGCTATAGCGTGGCAGCTAAGACCGGTACTGGCCAGATTGTAAACCCAGCGACGGGCAGCTACTATACAGACAGGTACCTGCACAGCTTCATGGGCTATTTCCCGTCATACGATCCAAAATTCATTATTTTGCTGTTTGCGTATGAGCCGGTTGGAGCGCCCTATGCATCGCAGACCTGGACAGACCCGTTCCATGCGCTCACTCAATTTCTTATAAACTACTATGCGGTCGAGCCCGACCGGTAGAACCCTAACTCATGCGTGATTTCGCCAAAAAAATAATCCTCAAGGTGCTTCAATGGGAAGCACGTCTTGTTATCAAAAAGTACAAGCCGAAAATCATTGCGGTCACCGGCAGCGTGGGAAAAACGTCTACTAAAGATGCGATTTATGCGGTAGTGTCGCGCGGCCTGCATGTGCGCAAAAGCGAAAAGAGCTTTAATTCAGAGATTGGCATCCCGCTCACCATCCTTGGCGTAGGCAACGCATGGCATGACCCGCTTAAGTGGGCAGAGAACCTGATCGACGGGCTTTTTCTTATTTTCTTCCGCAACAAATATCCAGAGTGGCTGGTGCTTGAGGTAGGCGCTGATAGGCCGGGCGACATCCGCGGTCTCGCATCCTGGCTGCCGGTGGATATTGCGGTCATCACGAAGCTGCCGGATGTGCCGGTGCATGTAGAGTTTTTTGATTCTCCCGAGGCAGTGGCCGAAGAGAAGGCATCTCTCATCAAGGCGCTCAAGCCCGCGGGCACCCTTGTGCTCTATGCCGACGATGAGCGCACAAGAAAACTGGCCGAGAGGGCAGAAGGGAGGAATGTGATCCTCTACGGCATGTCGCCCACGGCTTTTGTGCACGCAGAGAACATGCTGCCGGTGTTTGATGCCGATGGCTATCCCGAAGGCATGAGTGCGCAGATATATGTGGGAGACACGACAGCGCCTATTGAGATAAAAGGCACCATAGGAAACCATGCCCTGCTTTCAACAATGGGCGGTGTGGCAGTGGGATCGATTTTTAAGAAGACCGTAGACGAAATGGTGCAGACACTAAAAACTTACAGTCCGCCGCCGGGGCGCATGCGGCTCCTTCGCGGCGTAAAAGAAACGCTCGTGATAGACGATACGTATAATTCTTCTCCGGCTGCCGTGACTGCCGCGCTTCAAACGCTCGCGACACTGGGCCCACAATTTGCAAAAGTGCGCCACAAGCGCGGCCGCCGCATCGCCGTCTTGGGCGACATGCTCGAGTTGGGGCGCCACTCCGTTGAAGAGCATCGAAAGCTTGGTGTGCATGCAGCACACTCAGCGACGCTTCTTCTTACGGTCGGCTTCCGGGCACGAGACATCGCCGAGGCCGCTTTGGATGCCGGGATGAAAGACGGCGCGATACTTCAATATGAAGACAGCGAGAAAGCAGGCGATGAGCTCGAGGCGCTCATCAAGCCAGGCGACACTATTTTGGTTAAGGGCTCGCAGGGGGTGCGCATGGAAAAAATTGTAGAGATGCTCATGGCTTCACCCGAGCGCGCGCCTGAGCTCTTGGTGCGCCAAGACGCAGAGTGGAAGAAGCGGTAAATTTGAAAAACCTGCTCTTTGTGTTATAGTATTCGCGTTGGTTTAGCAGGCCCTTTCGTCTAACGGTTAGGACAGCGCCCTCTCACGGCGTAAATACGGGTTCGATTCCCGTAGGGGTCACCAAGTGAAGCGCATTTTAGGAAGAGAATTTTTTGAAAGAAAAGCGTCGGTAGTGGCAAAAGA
>OUMN01000008.1_pt1 | contig 4071 bp, 5 predicted proteins | sample 1691011 | NCBI WGS metagenome assembly OUMN01 (sample SAMEA3914864, study PRJEB12502) | metagenome | biome: forest; material: soil | place: USA | collected 2012-03-12 | depth 0.3 m
CGGTGCACCTACAGCAAATGCACTTCTCTCTGAAATAGAAAAAGAAATAGAGCGTTCTCTTACGCGCCTTTCAAGCAATTCCCAAAAGATAAAAGAAAAGGGAGGCGAACCCTTAGGCAGGATTGCCGTCTTTTTGCACGCGCCGTGGACCAGCGTCTCAATCGGCGAGCGCGCCAAGGCAGACGCGCACGATCAAGTGCTCGAGCAGTTGCGCTCTCCGGCAAGCATACTTGGTCTCCCGGTTACTTTTCATGCATTCGCAACGACGGTGACACCCATCGTGCACGGGATATTTAACCAGCCGGTGAGCTCACTTGTGGTGTCGATAGGGGGCGAAGTTGCGGAGCTTTCATTGCTTCAAAACGGCAGCATTGTGGGCCATGCCACCGTGCCAACGGGTCTCAATACCGTTTTGCGCACGCTCGAAGCTCATGGCGGCCTTAGCCGACAGGAGGCTATGTCAGTCGTGTCGCTTGCGCGCGCATCGCGCGACCATGCATGGGCAGAGGCGCTATCGGCCGGGATAGCGCGCATGGCAAAAGAGATTAAAAGCGGCGCAGGAGATATTTTGCAGAAGGGCGGAGATTCGCAGCAGATTTTTGTATTATCGCGCGAGCCGGCAGGCGAGCTGTTTGCGCGCGCGCTTAGCGAAGACGCTTCGATGCATGAGTTGTTTGCGCCCGGCAGCACCGTGCGCGCAGTGCTCCCCAAACACGCATCGCCTCATCTTTCTGCCCACCCTATAAAACCCGATATTTCGCTTATGCTCGAGTCTCTTTTTGTGGACACGCGATTTGGAGCATAGGCCGCATGCTGTTACACTAACCCTACTTATGCCTATGCGCGGCGATATGGCTCCACGACAAGACCGCTCGATCCGGAATATCCCGGTTTCGAGTATTCATAAAAAGCGTCAAACGCGCTATGAGCCCGAAGAGTATGTAGAAGAAGTAGAGGAGGCTCCTCGACGCCCACTCAAGCAAAGACGCGGTTCAAAAGTGTTTATCCTAGCCGCAGTCGGCGTGGTGGTTGTCTTTGGAGTTATAGGAGTCTTACTCTCAACTCTTTTTGCCGGTGCGGCCGTTGTGGTCTATCCACGCAGTGCGGCCATTCCTGCATCAGTTTCTCTTTCAGCACAACCCAACGCGTCCGCTGGCCTTCTTGGCTACCAGACGCTCACCGTCACAAGCTCGGCAACTACCTCGGTCCCAGCCTCAGGCACGCAAAAAGTATCGCGCCAGGCATCCGGCACTATCGTCATCACCAACGCCTACAGTGCCGATAGCCAGCGGCTTATCGCAAATACCCGCTTCGAGGCCCCTGATGGCAAGATATACCGCATTCACGACTCAGTCGTCGTGCCGGGCATGCAGGGCGCAACTCCGGGCACTGCAAGCATCACAGTCTATGCCGACTCTCCTGGAGCCGACTACAACAAAGGAGCAACCCACTTCACCATTCCTGGCTTTAAGACTGATCCCCGCTACAGCAAGTTTTATGCAGATGCACAGTCTATCTCGGGCGGGTTTATAGGAGATGAAGCCGCAGTCGCACAAAGCGACCTCGATGCTGCAAAGTCGGCTATGACCGGCAAGCTAGAAGATGCGGCTCGCTCAACCTTCTCTTCGCAGATACCCGATGGCTTTATGATGGTCGACAATACCTATCAGTTTAGCTACAGCGACTTGCGCCAGACACCGAGCGGCTCAGGAACTGCGGCGCTTTCTCAGAGCCTCACCGCCACCGTGGCTGTGGTGCGCGCAAGCGATGTGGCTGCGGTTGCGGCAAAGCAAGCGGTGCAGGGCTACAGCGGGGAAGCGGTAGCGTTTGCGAATCCCAAAGACATACATCTTTCCGCTGCAGTAGGCACCAAGCCCATAGGCAAAATAGACGTTTCTCTAACGGGTGCTACCGGGGTGGTGTGGCAGTACGACAAGAATGCAGTCAAAGCAGCCTTAGTTGGCAAGTCCAAATCAGCCTTCGAATCCATTATCTCTTCCTTTAGGCCAGCGCTCACCGGGGCAGACGTGACCATCCGCCCCTTCTGGACCAGCACCTTCCCGGGTGATCCGAACAAAATTACTATCACCGAAGGGGTCAAAAAGTAGCGTTTAAGGGCTACACCAAAGCATATAGTTGACCGGATTTTAATTATTTGGTATGATCATTTTTGTCGCTCCTAATGGATACCGGGACCCAAGACGTACAGGCAATGGTTGAAGAAGCTTTGCCCAACGCCCTATTCAGGCTTAGGCTTGAAGGGGGTGAGGGGATTATTGCTTATTTGGCCGGGAAAATGCGCTTACATCGCATCAAGGTACTCGTAGGAGATACTGTGCTTGTTAAGCTCGACCCATATGGCGGCAAAGGGCGCATCACTCGCAGGCTGTAATCAGTTCGCTGATTACAAATCGAAGAGAAAAGAAATGAAAGTAAAAGCATCAATCCACACCCGCTGTGCAAACTGCAAGTTGGTCCGCCGCAAGGGCCGGATTTATGTTACCTGCACCAACCCTCGCCATAAGCAGCGCCAAGGCTAAATTTACATATGCGTATTTCAGGCATCACACTTCCAAATAAACGACTCACCTACGCGCTCACTGCGCTCTACGGCATCGGCGTTTCTCGCGCGCAAATGATCTGCAAGGAGGCAAAGGTTGATCCGATGATCCGTGCGAACGATCTGACTGCCGAAGATGAAAACAAGATCCGTGCGGTCGTTGAAGTCTTCAAGCTCGAAGGAGATTTGAAGCGCGAAGTCGCCGGCAACATCAAGCGCCTCAAGGATATCGGTGCATATCGCGGCTCTCGCCACTCTCGCCGCCTCCCGGCACGCGGGCAGCGCACCAAGACCAATTCCCGCACCGTTCGCGGCAACGTTCGCAAGACCATGGGTTCCGGCCGACGCAAGGTTGAAAAGACATAAAAAATGGGTTATAACATACTGACTTTACACAATGGGTAAGAAACGAATAGTCAAAAAGGGCGGGGAAGGAGACGGTAAATCCGGAGCATCTTCGTCACGCGCAAGCCGCCGCAAGCTCGACACAGGGGTCCTGTATGTTGAGGCTACCTACAACAACACCAAGATCTCAGTCACCGATACTGCAGGCAATGTGGTCCTTTGGTCGTCTTCTGGCTCTTTGGGCTTTGCGGGCGCCAAGAAAGGCACTCCGTTTGCAGCAGCTAAGGTTGCCGAGATGCTCGGCGAGAAGGCAGTTGCCATGGGCCTCAAAGAGGTATCGGTTGTGGTGTCAGGCGTAGGCGCGGGCCGCGAGTCATCTATCCGCGGCTTCAACTCAAAAGGCATAAACATTACTTCTATTAAGGACACGACGCCGGTGCCGCACAACGGCCCTCGTCCGAAGAAGCCTCGCCGCGTGTAGCACAAAGACAAAATTTTATGATAATTGGACCAAAGTACAAAATCTGCAAGCGCCTCGGAGCATCTGTCTTCGAGAAGTGCCAAACTCAGAAGTTTCAGGTATCTGAAGCTCGCAATCCTCGCATCACCCGCGGCAAGCGCGGCGGCGGAGGCGACTTCGGCGTGCAGCTTCTCGAGAAGCAAAAGGCTCGCTTTACGTATGGCCTCTCTGAGTCGCAGTTTTCTCGCTACGTATTTGAAGCTATCGAGAAGCGCGGCAAGGACTCTATTTTGGGCCTTACCCACCGCCTCGAGTCTCGCCTCGACAACACGGTCTATCGCGCAGGCTTCGTTAAGACCCGCCGTGCAGCGCGCCAGCTCGTGTCACACGGCCACATCATGGTCAACGGCCGCCGCATGACTATCCCTTCTCACTCAGTTGAGATCGGCGACACTGTTTCTATCCGCCCCGAGAGCCGCAAGAGCCCTCTTTTTATGAATCGCGCTGAGGCAGTCAAGGAAGTAAAGACTCCGATGTGGCTTGAGATGTCCGCAGATGGCTTTGAGGCAAAGGTTGCTCACAATCCGCAGGTTGCGGAAAATGAGGCGCCGTTTGACCCGGCAGTAATCATTCAGTTCTACAGCCGTTAATAACTTGGGATATTAATTAAGTAATTTTTTAATTTTATGATGGACTACTCGATAAC
>OUMN01000041.1_pt1 | contig 4031 bp, 3 predicted proteins | sample 1691011 | NCBI WGS metagenome assembly OUMN01 (sample SAMEA3914864, study PRJEB12502) | metagenome | biome: forest; material: soil | place: USA | collected 2012-03-12 | depth 0.3 m
ACACCACGGTGGTCAAAACAAGCAGCATCCGGTCGAATGTGATGAGGTGGATGTACGCAGCGACAAAACACGCCACAAAGAAAATGGTGTGCGCCAAAATTGAAGATGGCGAGCCGACCCAGCGCGTCACGCCGAGTGCCGCCTGTTGGATGCGTCGCATCGGCTTCTCGTTCTTCATGCGGACATTGTATCACTGGAATTTTTATAAAAAGAAAAGGCGGCCTGTTTTCACAGGCCGCCTTGGGTTACGGATGCGACGCGAGATATGGCGCCGCAAACTTTCGAGCGATGAAGCGCATCGCAATCGCGAGAGCGATCCCGAGGAGTGCGCTCAGCGCAACGACCCACGCGGTGCGCGTCGTCAGCGCACCAAGGGCAACGCCGGCCGCCGCATAGATGAAACAGTCGAGCGCGTCGCGCGAGTGCACAGCAACGAAGAGCTTAAGCAGGAAGTGCGCGGTGGTTGCGAGGGCGCCCGGTATGCGTGGCACAAGCCAGCGCATGGACTTCCAGGCCACATAGACGAGGCCGGGCGGCGTGAGATATAGCGCCCACCTGAAGATCTTCTTAGTATTCCCGCGCAGGAGGTTCCCGCTCAGGTCGTTGTCGAAGGCTTTGGCAGAGGTGTAGAACACGCCGAAGGCCACGATGCAGAAGATCTGGAGTATGGTAGGAGACGAGCCTTCCCTCATGAGCCCGAGCCAGACCGTAGACTCAAGCCACAGGATGACGACGGAGGTGAGGACGAAGACCGACAAGGCATACATCCCGAACTGCTTAAGCCCCCGCGGCGGCTGCCAGGTTGAGACGCTCGCCCACGCGGCAGGCGCCGCATGCACAATGTCTCGCCAGCAATAGAAGAGCCACGCGAACGCACCTCCCGCCGGTATGCCGAGCAGGTACCACAGGCCCGCAGGCGCGAGCAGGAAGACGAGCGCCCCACCCATGACGCAGCCAGCCAGGATAGCCGAAGCGATCCGCCAATTCATGATCATTGCTATTCCCCTTTCAAGTAAATCCGCCAAACGCGGATGGATCAATCCAAAATTAAAATACTATACAAAAGTAATATGTCAAATCCCCTTCCCTCCCTATTCTGTTGGTAGACTTACAGTGTGCGGTTCTCTATTAGCAAATAATTAAAATATATATGGATGGAACTACCTGCGTTGTGTGCGGCCATGTGCACACTAAAGAAGACGGCACCTGCGACTGCGGCTGCACCGAAAAGACTGGCGCCGCGATGTAGAGATAGCGACCTTACACCAAAACAGCCCGGCCATATTGGTCGGGCTGTTTTGCTTTTGGGGGTGCCTACTGGGAATCGAACCCAGATTGCGAGTTCCACAAACTCGAGTGTTAACCGTTACACCATAAGCACCATGAACCTTTGCAATATATTACGGATGGAAGAAAAATGCGACTGCGATAATCGCATACGCCGCCAGGAGCTGCAGCCCCTCAAACCAGTTGCTCTCGCCGTCTTCGGCGACCGCGTTGGCGATGAACACGCTAAAGATAATCGCCGCGAGCTCGAAGGTGTTAAACACCAAGTCCATATGGGTCGGGAAGAAGTATGACAAGAGCACCAGAAGCGGCGCCGCGAACATCGCAATTTGAATTGCCGAGCCAACCGAGATTTGTATCGCCAAGTCCATGCGATTTTTGATAGCAACGGTAATGGCCGAGAAGTGCTCGGCCGCATTGCCTATAACTGCGATGAATATCACGCCAATGAAAAGCTCGGTCCATCCCCACACGTGCACCAAGGGTTCTATCGAGCCTACCAAGATCTCAGACATCCACGCCACGGCTACGGTTGCTGCAACCAAAACGACAATGCTCTTGGTGAGGCTCCACTTAGGCTCGTATTTTTCAACCTCTTCAGCGTAGAGGTGCTTGTGTGTGCGCAGCATAAAGAGAAGGTTCGCGACATAGACAACCATCATGATGACCGACACGACAATAGAGAGGAGTCCCACATGCTCAACCTCGCCGGGCGACGTGAGCACGAAGATTGCAGGAATGACGAGTGCAATAACCGCCAAAAGAAGTGTAGAGCCTGCAGCCTTTGCCGCGCGCACATTGAAGGTTTGTTTATCGCGCTTGATGCCGCCGAAAAAGATAGCCATGCCCAGAACCAAAAGAATGTTGCCGATGATCGAGCCCGTGATAGACGCCTTTACCACCTCAACGAGCCCTGCATTAAGAGCGAAGAGGCCGATGATGAGCTCGGTCGCGTTGCCAAACGTCGCGTTAAGCAAGCCCCCGATAGCCGGAGAGGTACGGCCAGCTAATTCTTCAGTCCCCTCCCCGATGTATTTGGCGAGTGGGATGATTGCGAGCGCTGATAGAAAAAAGACGATCGCTGGCGATACTCCTATAAATTGAGCACCGACCGCAACGGGGACGAACAAAAGCATCCCCAAGAAAAATTTATCCATAAAAATAGTATACAGGAAAAGAAAAAGCGCTCGCTTGGGGCGGGCGCTTTGAATGAGTGGAAGGAATCGGAGGCACGATTATCCTTCCGTTTATAATCCAAAAGTTGCGCTACAAACCGGCACAGCGGCTTCCCTTACGGGCATTCCCTTTCGAGAAAAGTAAGCTTCTTGGATCCCACAAGGTGATCACTCCTTGCTGGGCGAATGTACGTCTGCCTCGTCCTCGTCTGGTTGAGACAATATCAGTTTGGAAAAATAAAAACAAGCGAAGATTGCGTCTGGCATATTGTGATCACAAGTCGAAGGACTTGATCCTTACAGGATCGGTACAGGTTTCGCATTTTCTCAAAGCAAAGCTTCTCGAAAATATGCTCAACCTTTTCAAGCCTCTCCCCGCGAGACACGCAGGTGTCTCGCTTGGGCACGAAAAAACCGGCTTTCGCCGGTTGATTTCTGTGCCCAGGAGAGGACTTGAACCTCCACGCCTTACGGCATACGCACCTCAAGCGTACGTGGTTACCAATTACACCACCTGGGCATGTGTAGATACTACAGGGTTTATGCCTGCGTTTCCACTGAAGTGTCTGCAGCTGCTTCAACAGGAGCCTCTGCTGCACTCTCTTCTGCAGGGGCAGAAGCTTCCTCAACAAACTTCGGAGTCGAAGAAATAACCGACTTGCGCATCTGGCGCTTCACATCGTGAGCGGCCTTGCGGCGGATGAAGTAGAGCTTGCTGCGGCGCATCTTGCCGCGGCGCAAAATCTCAACTGATTCGATAGTAGGAGTGTAGAGCGGGAAAATGCGCTCAACGCCGACGCCCGAGGCAACACGGCGAACGGTGAAAGTAGCGCCAGCTTCGGTGCCGTGCTTCACCGCGAGGATGATGCCTTCAAACGCCTGGCGGCGGATGTTCTTAGCGACCACTGTTTTCTTGTTGGCGTTCTTCTGGGCCTTGATCTCTTCGATCTTCTGCCAGACGCGCACAGTGTCCCCCGCGCAGAGCTCCCAATTGGCGCGCTCCTTGAGGTTTACCGGCGATATTTTGACTCCCGTTTTTTCCATAAATAAGCCTAAAGACTTTAACACAGGGCTACGATTTGCGCAATTTTGCCTCTGCCTCCACGAAATCGGCCGGAAGCGGAGCCGAAAAAGTGACCTCTTCCCCATTAGGGTGGGTAAAAGACGCACTCAGCGCATGCAGCGCCAGGCGCTTAAAGCCGAGTATCGGCGGGCGCGAGGGTGCATAGAGCACGTCGGCCACAATGGGCTTTTGTATGGCCGCAAAATGCACCCTGATTTGATGGGTGCGGCCGGTTTTGGGAAACACCTCTACATAGGTGGCGTCTTGCCCGCGCGCTATCACTCTATACATAGTCTGCGCTTCGCGCGTGGTGCCCAAGGGCCGGCGCGCCGAGCGCGGGCCCAAACCCCCGCGAGAGGAGCCTATGGGCTTGTCTATAATCCCCCGCTCATCGTTTAAGACCCCGTACACAAACGCGCGATATGTTTTTTTTACCTCGCGTTCCTTAAATTGTTCCTTCAAAAATTCGTATGAGTTTTGAGTGCGCGCAATAATGATGAGGCCGC
>OUMN01000018.1_pt1 | contig 3929 bp, 3 predicted proteins | sample 1691011 | NCBI WGS metagenome assembly OUMN01 (sample SAMEA3914864, study PRJEB12502) | metagenome | biome: forest; material: soil | place: USA | collected 2012-03-12 | depth 0.3 m
AAAAGCTACGTTCGAAATTTTTGGGCGAAACTCCTCCGGTATCGCAGTCGGAAATTCTTCAGCAACTAGTTGTTCGAAGGCATCACGCAGCATCTTTAAGCAGATTCTTAAACTTTTCCTCAACTTTTTCTATTTTTGGTGCTATCACGAGCTGGCAGTACGGCGCGTCTTTGTGATATTCGTAATATTTTTTGTGATAGTCCTCGGCCGGGTAAAACTCTTTCAAAGGCTCAACCGCAGTGACAATTGGCTTGGTGTAGGCCTTCGAGAGCACTTTTATATAGTGCTCGGCTTTCTCTTTTTGTCGCTCAGTGCTGTAAAAAATAACCGAGCGATATTGCGGCCCCACGTCATTGCCCTGCTTGTTGAGTGAGGTCGGCTCATGGGTAGTAAAAAACACCTGCAGGATTTCTTCGTAAGAAACTACATGTGGGTTATAAACAATTTTTATGACCTCAGCGTGGCCAGTGTTGCCAGCTGAAACCTGCTCGTAGGTTGGGTTTGCGACATGGCCCCCAGAATAGCCAGGTTCAACTGAGATAACTCCCTTTATCATTTGAAATACGGCCTCGGTGCACCAAAAGCACCCGTTGCCAAAAACCACTGTCTCGGTGTCCATGACACCATTGTACCAAACTAGACGTTTGCGTGCGCGTTGCGGACCATGCACGGGATGCACTCCTTCTGCTTGGGGCGGGTCTTGATGTAGCGGTTGCCGCAGGCGCAGACAAGCGTCTCAGTGCGGCGCGGGCGCTCAACCCATTTACCCCATGTGTGGATGAGTTTTTCCTCCTCTTTGCCTTTGAGGATGTTCGCCTTTTTAATTGTCTTGATTTTTGGCTTTTTCATAGCTGCGTTTGTTGAGGTTAGTCGACGAACGTGAATGCTTTGCCGGTCTTGCCACCGCGGCCAGTGCGGCCGATGCGGTGCACATAATCCTCATACGTTGATGGGATGTCGAAGTTTATGACGTGCGAGACGCCCGAGATGTCGAGGCCGCGCGCCGCAACGTCGGTGGCGCACAACACCTGGGTGTCTCCGCGTTTAAAGCCGTCGAGCGCGCGCTGTCGCTGCGCCTGGCTCTTGTTACCATGGATAGAAGCCGACTTAAAGCCGCGGGTTTCGAGCATTTTAGAGAGCTTCTCGACGCCGTGCTTGGTGCGGCCGAAGATGAGCACCTTTTCAAAATCCTTCTGTATGAGGAGGTCGTGCAAAAGGTCTATCTTGTTTTTGCCCTGGGTGCGGATGATGTCCTGTTCGATGCTTTCTGCCGTCTCTTTAGTTTTGACGGATATAGAGACCGGATCTTTCAGATAATTCTTAATGAGGCCTTCGATCTCGCGCGACATTGTCGCCGAGAAGAAGAGCGTGTGGCGCGGGGTTGGCAACAGCGCCAAGATGTCGGTAATCGGCTTGATGAAGCCCATGTCGAGCATGCGGTCTGCCTCGTCCAGGACAACGCTCTGCGTGCGGTCGAGTTTGAGCATGCGGCGGTCGATCAAATCTTTGAGGCGGCCAGGAGTGCCGATGATGAGGTGGTTGTGATACTTGAGGTTGCGCATCTGAGCGCTGATATTGGCACCGCCGATGCAGAGCGCTGAGTGGAGTTTGAGCCCCGAGCTAAATTTCTTGAACTCGTCTTCTATCTGCACTGCGAGCTCGCGGGTAGGCGCCATGATGAGCGCGCTTGCGTGCGGGTCGTGGATGAACTTGTTGATGAGAGGGATCAAGAATGCTGCGGTCTTGCCAGTGCCGGTGTTAGCAATGCCTACAACGTCCTGGCCCATCAAAATGTGCGGGATCGCTTTGTCTTGAATGGGGGTTGGGTACGCATAGCCGTGGCTTGCGATGTTGTGCTTGAGCGCAGGCGCGATATTGAAATCTGCAAACGCATGCGCCGGCTGGTAGGTCGGTGAGCTCTCAGTTATGACCGCCTTGTTGATGAAGCGGGATACATCGATGTGGTCGCCTTTGGGCGCGCCGCGGCCTCCGCGATTAAAAGAAGGGCGAGACGAACCTCCCCTGCTAAACGAGGGGCGGGAAGCTGAAGAACCACCGCGGCTAAAAGACGGGCGGGAAGGGGCGCGGGAACCAGGAGTGCTGGTAGCGCTGAACGAGGGGCGCGAGCTGCCGCCAAACGACGGGCGAGCCGAATTGCCCCCTGGAGGGGTCTTCCTAAACGGCGGACGGCCGCCTTTAGAGACACGAGTAAACTCTCCGCCACCGGGGCGTTTGCTTGAGCTGCGAGGTGAATTACCTTGATACATAAGGCTATTTTGGGTATTTCGTATCCCTTTAAATAATGGAGGTAGAAAAGAGATATACCCTAAAACACCTTGAGATATGCAATACCGCTACACTATAGCATATAAAAATCCCCTTGTCTATCAAGGGGATTTTTGAAACAGAAGTTTAAATTAGGCGCTGAACTTGCGCGAAACGCCTCCCTGCTTGCGCAAGCGCACCGAGAGCGGAGTGACTTCGAGATATTCGTCTTCGCCGATTATTTCGAGGCCGCGCTCGATGGTGAGCTCATATGGCGGCACAAGCGTAAGCGCTTCGTCAGAGCCTGAGGCGCGCATGTTGGTGAGCTGCTTGCCTTTGGTCGGGTTCACAAACATCTCTTCGCCCTTGCTGGTGTTGCCTATGACCATGCCTTCATACACCTCAACTGCCGGCTTGATGTAAAGCACGCCGCGGTCTTGGAGGTTCCAAAGCGAGAAGCCGAGTGCTTTGCCAGAAACCATCGAGACCATCGAGCCCACAGCCCTCTTTTCAATTTCTCCCGCGTATGGGCGGAATTCTATAAAGCGCGACGAGAAGATGCCCTCGCCTTTGGTGTCGAGCACGAACTGGTTGCGATAGCCGAGGAGGCCGCGGGTCGGACCTTCGAAGATAAGTCGCACAGACTCTGAGTGAACCTTCATGTCCTTCATCACCACCTTGCGCTTGCCGAGGCGTTCAATGATTGCGCCCTGATAGACCTGCGGGATGTCGATGATGACCTCTTCAAACGGCTCCATCTTCTTGCCGTTTTCTTCGTGATAGATAACCTGCGGCTGAGATACCTGCATCTCGTAGCCCTCGCGGCGCATGTTTTCAAGCAAGATTGAGATGTGGAGTTCGCCGCGGCCGTAGACGCGGAATGCTTCTGCAGCCGAGAAGTCGACTTTGAGGCCGACGTTGATCTCGAGCTCCTTCTCGAGGCGCTCGCGGATCTGGCGGGAGGTCACAAACTTGCCCTCCTGTCCGGCAAAGGGAGAAGAGTTAACGAGGAAGTTGAGAGAAATGGTCGGCTCGTCTACCGCGATGATAGGCAAAAGCTCTGCATCTGCATTTGCAGCAACGGTTTCGCCGATGTCGATGTCGGTGAGGCCCGCGACGATGATGATATCGCCTGCACTTGCCTCTTCAATGACGACGCGCTCAAGGCCTTTAAACGAAAACATCTTGATGATGCGCGCAGTGCGGGAGCCGGTGGCGTTTTTGATAGTTACATCCTGGCCAGTCTTAACACTGCCCTCGTAGATGCGGCAGATAGCGAGGCGGCCGAGGAAGTTGTCGTATGCGAGGTTAAACGGCTGCATGCGAAGCGGCTTAGCGAGAAGTTCGGGCGTTGCAGCAGGCTTCACATGCTCAAGAATCGCATCAAGAAGAGGCGTGAGGTCGGTGCTTTCATCAGTGAGATTCTTTTTTGCAATGCCCTGGCGGCCGATAGCGTAGATGATTGGGAAGTCGCACTGCTCGTCGGTTGCACCAAGCTCGAGGAAGAGGCCGAGCACTTCGTCGGCGCACCATGCCGGGTCTGCTGCAGGCTTGTCTATCTTATTGATGATGACCATCGGCTTGAGGCCGAGCTCAAGGCTCTTTTTAAGCACGAAGCGGGTCTGGGGCATCGGGCCCTCCTGGGCGTCGACAACAAGCAGCAC
>OUMN01000023.1_pt1 | contig 3837 bp, 4 predicted proteins | sample 1691011 | NCBI WGS metagenome assembly OUMN01 (sample SAMEA3914864, study PRJEB12502) | metagenome | biome: forest; material: soil | place: USA | collected 2012-03-12 | depth 0.3 m
CTCCGTGACCGGAGCTAATTTTCTTTTAGAAACCGATGGCTTCAAATTTTTAGTCGACTGCGGCCTGGCGCAGGGGATGCATAACGCCGAGGAGATAAACTGGGAGCCGTTTGGCTATGACCCAGCCTCAGTCCCGCTCCTCATCATCACGCACGCGCATATCGACCATATCGGCCGGATCCCCAAGCTTGTTAAAGATGGCTTCAGGGGAAAAATAATTTCAACTGAGCCTACGCGCGCGATGGCAGAGCCGCTGCTTCTTGATTCTATGACTCTCTTGGCGCACGACGCCACAAAGCACGGCCGCCCGGAGCTCTATGGCAAAGAAGACATACATGCAGCGCTCTCTCTTTGGGAGGGTATTCCGTATCATGCGCCCCGCGAGATTGGCGGTGGCTTTACCATGGAGCTTCTCGATGCCGGGCATATTTTAGGCTCGGCGATGGTGCGCATCTCGCGCGCGGGCAAGCAAATGATCTTTACCGGAGATTTGGGTGGCGGCAACTCGGCGCTCTTGGGCGCACACGACAGCGTGGGGGAGCCCGACTACTTGCTGATGGAGAGCGTCTATGGAGACCGCACGCGCCCGGACGACGAGAATCATGTTGAGGACCTCAAGCGCGTTATCAACGAAACTTCAGCAAAAGGCGGCACCGTGCTCATACCGGCGTTCTCAACCGAGCGTACACAAGACCTCATTTTCGAAATCCGCGAGCTTATGGCCTCAAAAAAGATTCCTTCGATGCCGGTCTATATCGACTCGCCCCTTGCCGAAAAAATAACCGCAGCCTATCTTTCGTATCCGCAATACTTCTCAAAGCCGATACAAGAGCGGGTAGCGTCGGGAGAGAAAATCTTCTCGTTTCCTGAATTGCATATGATCGAAAACGCCGAAGAGTCGCGCGGCCTGGCGCGCCGCGGCGGCACAAAAATAATCATCGCGGGCTCAGGCATGAGCAACGGCGGCCGCGTGCATATGCACGAGCAGGAGGTGCTCCCGCAGAAAAACTCTACGGTTATCATCGTTGGCTATCAGGCGGCAGGGAGCCTCGGGCGACGGCTTGTCGAGGGCGACAAAAATGTCTACATCATGGGCGAGCGGGTGAAGGTGGCCGCAACAATTGAAAAGATCTACGGCTATTCGGCGCATATGGACAGCGCACAACTGCTCGAATTTGCGCAGCAGGCGGGGAAAAAACTTCAAGAAGTATTTGTAGTGATGGGCGAGCCGGCCGCAAGTGGCTTTTTGGCGCAGCGCATCCGCGATTACCTTAACCTCAAGGCCATAGCGCCCGCAGCAAAAGATGAAGCGGTCATCGAGCTTTAAATAAATTTGATACAATAAGTTCGAATGGAAGATAAAAAAGAACATGGGCAGATCACGCTGTGCGTCTCGGGCGCAGCGGAGACAGGCCACTGCGGCATTGACGCCTATGACAAGGCGATAGAGCTCGGCAAGCAAATCGCGCTTCACAGCGCCACGATAGTGACGGGTGCCACCACTGGCTTCCCGATGTGGTCGGCTATGGGTGCCAAACAGGCCGGCGGGCTCTCTATCGGCTTTTCTCCGGCAAACAATGTGAATGAGCACATCAACACGTTCAAGCTGCCTATAGAGTATATGGACCTTATCGTTTATACGGGTTTTGGCTTCCCGGGACGCGATCTCATCTTGACCCGCTCATCCGATGCGGTGTTCTTTGGCTGCGGACGCATCGGCACCATACACGAATTTACGATCGCCTTTGAAGATAGGAAACCCATAGGCATATTGGAAGCCGACTGGGAGACCGATGAAGTCTTAAAAAATATTATCGATAACGGCCACCGCCCCAACGAGAAAATAATATTCGATTCGGAACCTAAGGCGCTTGTTGAGCGCATCATCGAGCTCGTAAAGAAAGACCAAGCAGCGCTTGCCTTGGCCCCAAGCCTCGATTTAAGCACGATGTCGGCAAACTAAATTAAAAAGAAAAAGCCGGACGCGAACGTCCGGCTTTTGCGGCAGGTCAGGCGACCAGTTCTAGAAGATCTTCTTTCCATCCACGCACTCCGTCGCGTGAGAGAAAGAGCCGGGAAGGGCAGAGCACTTGCGGCACCCGGTCGGGCCGCACTTCGTTGTGGCCGAGCACCTTTTCTTTATTGATGCTGTTGTTGCCAACGAGTTTGGCGACCGTCAGCAGCATCTTCTCGCTCGGCTTTTCGTTTTCGTAATCGCCATCGAGCACGATTGCGATGCTGCGCAGGTTGGTGCTCCACAGGCCGGCGTGCCATCCCACTTCGCTTGGGCGCAGGAGCGGCACGTAGCTGCCGTCGGGGCGCACGAGGTAGTGATAGGTCCAGAACATCTGCTTGCCGTCGTAGACATGTCCGGAAGAAATCGGCTTCCCGGACATCTTTGCCTTGTCGCCTTCTGCCGGCGAGGCATACGCCGGAGCGTAGATCCGCGCAAGCTCTATGGCCGACAACCGCTCGAGCGAGATCCATTCGTGATTGCTCGTGTGGTGGATCACCGCCGTGTCGACCTGTGTCCGCTCGTCGTCCCAGATGCCTACCTCTTTGCCAAGCACCACGCCGCTGTGGAGCAGCTGCCCTTCAAAGAAGTCGTAGACGTCTTCCTTGAGAGCCTCGTATTCATGCTCAGCAGTCTCTTTAAGAGCGGCAAGCTCCTTCATGATGGGTGCCCAGTAGAGGTGCCAGAGGGGATGTTTCATCTCCTCGCTCAGTCGCTTGAAGTCGATGTACATTGCGTTCTCCTTTCTGCCTTAATAGTACCATAAAAAGCATATTGAGTCAAATAAAAAACCTCCGGTATAAGCCAGAGGTTTTTCTACAAAGGAGTTTTTAGATAGCCTTCTTTGCGATGCGGGCGAAGGTTTCGGGAGACTTCTCTGCAATCATCGAAAGCATCTTGCGGTTGAGGAGGATGCCGCTCTTCTTGAGGCCTCCCATGAGGCGGCTGTAGGAAAGCTCCTTGCCGTCTGCCTGCATGATAGGGGAGATGTCGAGACCGGCGTTGATGCGCACAGTGAAGAGGCGGCGATAGTCGTTTTTCTTGTCGCGGCGGTGCGCAAAGGCATATTTGCCTGCGTGCGCAATAGCCTCGCGCGCCTGTCGCTCCTTGGTTGAGCGGCCAAAGCGGTAGCCCTTAACCATCTTAAGGACATTGCGGCGTGTTTTTGCTGATGTTTTGCCTCCTTTTACGCGTGCCATAAATCTACGTTACAAATAATTAAAGTTTGATATAGCGCTGCATCACCTTTGGGGTCATGGTGGTTGCCGGGAGACCCTGGGTGCGACGCTGGTTCATTTGGGTGTGGCGAGCTTCCTTGGCGTTAAAGTGGTTTTGGCCAGCCTTGCGCGCAGTTATCTTGCCATTGCGGCTTATTTTAAGTCGCTTCAAAACTGCCTTATTGGTCTTCATTCCTTTCATAAATGGTTGGTTTTTGCTGTTATTGCTACTTTTTAGCCGCTTTTTCGAGCGTCGTGCTCAGGCCTTTGGGGCTTTTAGCTATCGGGTCTGCCATCTTATAGGGCTCGGGGATCATCTTGAGGAAGATCTCCAAACGCTCTTTGAGGAAATTGAACTCCATGTACTTGTAGCGCCCCCACAAAAAGAGGTCTACCTTCACACGGTGGCCCTCCTTGAGCCACTCGGCAGCTTTTCTAGCCTTTAAATTAAGGTCATTTTCGCCCGTCCCTATCTTTACCTGGACGCTTTTCGTCTCGGTAACATGGGATTTGGCCTTCATTTCCCGGCGTTTTTTCTGCTGTTCGTAATGGAATTTACCATATTCCATGATTTTTGCAACCGGCGGGACCGCGAGGGGAGAGATC
>OUMN01000004.1_pt1 | contig 3581 bp, 2 predicted proteins | sample 1691011 | NCBI WGS metagenome assembly OUMN01 (sample SAMEA3914864, study PRJEB12502) | metagenome | biome: forest; material: soil | place: USA | collected 2012-03-12 | depth 0.3 m
GCGGGGCACAAGAATAATCTTTTCCGTCACTCGAAAAATCGCAGACGCCAGTGTTTGCTTCCTGTGCGAAAGCAACAGGGGCTGAGAGTACAGCAAAGAAGAAGATGAATGCTAAAAATGTTTTTTTCATAAGCCGAAGAATGATGAAAACGCCGAATTAGTTGCGCCGCCGAAGAGAATGGTGAGTGCGGTGTCCGCCGACTGCACAAATTTGTCGGTTTCGTTGTTCTGAAGTGCAACCCCCACCTGCGCCCGCCCCACCCCGCTTCCCGATTGTCGAAGGGTCAAAAGGCCTTGCGCGGTCTGCGGGCCCGATGCGTCGTCGCCATTGAGCGTCCACGCAAATGGCACCGAACCGTTTTTGATGCTCGCATTGGCAAAGTACAAAGGTTCTGCCTCCAGCGTCACTTCAGTTGCGCTAAGCGAAACTGAATTTAAAAGTGCGCCGTCAAAAAGCGTCCCGCGCAACGGATCGCGCTCATACAAAAGCGCTTGAGGTTTGACAGCTGGGATTGTGATGCTCCCCGCTGCCACCAGCGCGCCTGCATAATATGCGCTTACGCTTGCGGTCTCGCTTGGTAAGAGCTGCTCTCCTGCGAAGGTGATGCTGTTGCGCCCGAGCCCCGAGCTTTGAGGAGCGGGGGTGTCGTTTATCTTCCACTGATATGAGAGTGCAGTTGTCGGAAGTGTTTTACCGCTCACCACCACCTGAGGCAATGCAGTAACTTTTAGATTTGAGCCGGCAGTATAGAGCGCTTTCCCTTTAAACCACCACGGCACCGATGTGTCGGCCTCCCACAGCATATTGATAGTGGAGGGTGCGATAGTGAATGTCTTGGTGATGGCACCTTGGGAAGAGGAGTTGATAGTAACCTTCACCACTGTTTTGCTGCCCACGGCGCCTGCAGTAATAGAAAGCGAACTCTCCCCTGCTCCGCTCTTAACCGTTTTTCCGTCAACCTGCCAAGTAATGGTCGCGTCGCCAAGAAAAGTTCCTACGCCTTGCACCTCGATGAGAACAGAGGCTCCGGGCCCGGGAGTTTCCGGGGTGACGGTAAATTGCACCGGACTTGGAGAACCAAGCTGTGCAAATGCCTGTTCAGAAAACAAGAAAAAAGATGCGAGCGCGGCAACTATGAGTAGCAAGCGTGCCATGTTTCTATTATGCAGCATTTGTTTGAGGCGCAGGCCCTCTAATCCCATCTACGGCGCGCGCAGTTTGGATAAGCGAACTTGGCGAAGGAGAGGCAGTCGCAATACTGGCGACAGCCCCCACTACGCTGCCAGCCTTCTCCTCTTTTACTTTCTGCAGCACACACAAAATGGTCATTGCAGTCCAGCTTGGGATAAGGTCGAAGCCCGGGATAAGCTCCGCAACTCCGCCCGGGAGCATAATTTTCGGATAATACATACCATTTAAAATAAGAAACATGATGAGCCCAGCACCAAGGGTCATACTGAGGCAGATGCTTATGGCAAAACCCATCATGAGGCCTATGGGCTCGGTCACCACAGCGGCGGCATCAAGGGTGGTACCAAGAAGCCCGAAGATAACTCCACCAACGCCGCACGCCCAAGAGCCAAGAGTGGCGCTTGCTGCGGCGCAGCCCGCGGCTGCGCCGCCCACCGTGCCGGGAAATGCGGCAACAAGAGCCAGTGAGGCGCTCACCGCGGCCTGTATGCCGTCTACAAAGAGAGCCAGCATTATGAGCGCGGCAGCTTTCATACCTGAGGTGGAGGTGTTATCTGCGTGTTAGGAATCTCGCTCACTGGTGCTTCGGTGCGAACGGCTTCTACTGCAGATTGCGCTATCGGTGCTTCTTGCGGGAGCGTGTACGAGGTGGCGTCGGTGCGCTGTTTGCGCAGAGCCAGTACCTGCGACGGGTCAGAGGTTATGATTTGGTCTTCGGTATAGGACGCGATGATTTTTATCGCCACATGCTTGAGGCCGGCAAAGAAGATCCCCTCCCCCACATCGCTTTCGAGCAACAAGTATTTTTCCTCGTCTGATAGGTTGAAGGTTTTCTGCAAGCTGTCTATCGTGGTGGGTGACTGCTTGAGCAGCATCTGAATAGATGAGTTGGTGATCATCGGCAAACCGTAGGGCGACTTAAGAAAGTCGTCGACGTCTTGGGTGATGGTCGCGAGCCCCAAATAGTATTTGCGGCCGCGCTTTGCCATGCCATACAGGAACGAGGCAGTGTCCTCAGATTTCATCATCCACCACGCCTCGTCGATAACAAGCAGGCGTTTCTTGAGCGTCTTTCTCACTGCGTTCCATATGTAGTGAGTGATGAGGTACATGGCGAGCGGCTTGAGCTCGTCTTCCATGTCGCGCACCGAGAACACCACGAAGCGCTTGTTCATATCGACGTTCGTCGGGCGGTTGATGAAGCCTGCCCAGGTGCCCTTGGTGTACTTGGTTAAGCGCTGCACCAGGCTCTCGCTCCCTTGCATGCCGGTCAATACCAACTCAAAGTCAGACATAAGCGGGGGTTCGATCTGCGAGAAGTCGCTGTCGACTGTGATGTCTTTAAGCGCGTAAGTTTCAGAAATTGCGCGGTCGATTATCGCGTCTTCCTCGGGAGAAAGTCCGCCGAGCATAATGCGGAACATGCCCACGAGCGCCACGATGTTGCTTCGAAGCACATCGGCCGAAGATTCGTCTTCGCGGGGAGGCGCCAAGTCAAACGGATTGATATGGTGCTCGGAGTTGAGAGAAATATTGAAATAGCGACCACCCACGGCTTGCGCCAAGAACTCATATTCCCTCTCGGGGTCTATCACTATCACTTCGGTGTCGAACATGAGCGTGCGCAGGATCTCGAGCTTGGTCGCGTACGACTTGCCGGAGCCCGACTTCGCGAAGATCACCGAGTTGTAGTTTTCAAGCGAGAAGCGATCGAACAGCACCAAGGAGGCGTTGTGTCGGTTGACGCCGTAGAGGATGCCCTTGTCGGAGGTAAGGTCGAACGAGACGAATGGGAAGATTGATGAAAGCGGGCTCGAATTCAGTTTTGAGTTTACGTTGAGCACATCCATGCCAATCGGCAGCACCGACTTGAAGCCCTGCTCCTGCTGGAAGAGTGCCGGCTTCACATATACGAGGCGCGACTCGAGCATCGACTTGATCTCGCTTTCTGCTTTGTCGAGCGCTTCTATCGAGGTTTCATAGATGGTGATGTATACGCCGACGTCAAAGATGCGCTCCTGCGCCTGCTGGAGTTGGTCGCGCAGATCTTCGAGGTCGCGATAGGCAGTGTCGAGCACCGGGTCGCGCACCAAGCCCTTTTCTTCGCGGGTTTGAATCTGTGACTGTACCTCGGCCACCTTTTTTTGAAACTTTTTGAGGATGTCGGCGGAGTCTATCGGGTGGATGAAGATAGAAATGTCGAGAATGCGGTCGAGGTTGATGACAGGCGCAAACCACGAGTCGGTTAAGACGCGCGGATATGACATCACAAAGAATGTGCGCGCGATTTTGTCGCCCAAGTTAAGCTCTCGTGGGGTTATCTTGAGCGCTGAAGGCGCTATGACATCTTGAAGCTCAAGCACTCCCTGCTTGTAGATCTGCTCAGGAA
>OUMN01000037.1_pt1 | contig 2502 bp, 1 predicted proteins | sample 1691011 | NCBI WGS metagenome assembly OUMN01 (sample SAMEA3914864, study PRJEB12502) | metagenome | biome: forest; material: soil | place: USA | collected 2012-03-12 | depth 0.3 m
AGGTCCCACATACGCGCCAATGCGACCGGCGTGTTGAGATCGTCGGCAAGCGCGGAGGTGAAGTCAGCAACAAACTTAGCATTAGGCTCGCTCTCCTTAACTTTGCCGAGCTCTTCAAAGAAATAGCGCGTTAGTTTATTGAGCGCGGTGTTTGCGCCCTCTATCGCATCCCAGGTGAAGTTCATCGGGCTGCGGTAATGGCCGCCGAGCATCCAAAGGCGAAGTGCGTGCGCTGAGTACCCGCGGTCGATAATGTTGTGGAGATAGACGGTGTTGCCCAAAGACTTTGAAATTTTCTTGCCCTCTATCGTGAGATGGTCGTTGTGAAGCCAATATTTAACAAACTTTTTGCCGCTCGCAGCCTCGGCCTGCGCTATCTCGTTTTGATGATGCACGGGGATGTGCTCGATGCCGCCGGTGTGGATGTCTATCTGCTTGCCTAAAAGGGTAAAGATCATCGCTGTGCACTCGATGTGCCAGCCGGGGAAGCCCATGCCCCATGGCGAGGTCCAGCCAAGCGAGGCGTCCGACTTCCACAAAATAAAATCGAACGGGCCTTTTTTGTGCGAGTTAGCCTCGACTCTCGCGCCTTCTTTGAGCCCGGACAAATTAATGTTGCCGAGCTTGCCGTATGCAGGGAAGCGGGAGACATCATAGTAGACGCCGTCCTGGGTTTGGTAGGCAAATGCTTTTTCGACAAGCGCTTTGATGAGCGCAATCTGCTGGCCCACATACTCGCTCGCGCGGGGGAACTGAATCTTCTTTCTATCAACTCCGAGCATATCGAGGTCGTCAAAATACTCTTGCGTGTAGCGCTCGGCAAGCACCTTCATGTTTTCAAGATTGAGCGCCAAGCCCTCGCGCTTAAGGCCCTGCGACATCTTGTCTTCGCCTTCGTCGGCGTCGCTTGTAAGGTGGCCAAAGTCGGTGATGTTGATGACCTGCTTTACCTTAAAGCCCCATGCTTCAAGCACGCGGCGCAGCGTGTCGGCAAAAACGGCTGCACGCATATTGCCGATGTGCTGGGTGCCATAGACCGTAGGGCCGCAGTTGTACATTTTGACAACGCCCGGGGTGAGCGGAGAGAAAACCTCCACTTCGTTTGAGTAGGTGTTATGAAAACGCAGCGGGGCAAGCGTGCCTTTCGGCATTTCTTTTTTGCCGGACATAAATTTCTTTAAAAATGAAGTCATGAACGCAAATTAGAGCCAGCCTTTTTTCTTGAAGTAAATATAAAACGCAAACGAGATGACACCAAGCACTGAAACAACCACCCAAAAATTGAGCTCACCGTTTTGGAAGGGGGTGCCTGGCAGCCCCATCTGGAACAGGGTCATAATAAGCGAAGCGGGCACGAATACAAACGCCAACACCGAAAACACCTTCATCACCTCGTTTTGCTTGGCGTTAAGCATCGAGTTGTTGGTTTCGCGCAGCTCTCCCATAGAGTCGCGCAGCGCATCGGTCTCGGCAACCACGCGCTCATATTCGGCCTCAATGCCGCGCATATAGTAGGAGTATTCGTGCCCAAACATGCGCGACACAGGCGCCTCAAGCGACTTGAGCATCTCGTTGTGGGGCAAAAGCGCCTGCCTAAAATCGTATATCACGCGGCCAATACGAGAGATCTCGACCACCAGGTCTTTTTCGTTGCCGTCAAAGAGGTGATCTTCAACTTCAAGGAGCTTGTTGCGGATCATGTCGCACTCTTGCACAAGCGCGCGATACAGGTTTTTCATCATTGCTGCAAAGAGATGGCCGCCATGGAGGTGGGCACCCCCGGGCCCGAGCACCATCTCAACCTCAAATGCTTTAGCAAAGGTAGAGAGCGGCGTAACGGTTTCGTAGCGAGTGGTGATGAGATACTCGCGCCCCAATATAAGGTCTACCTCCTGAGTGGTGCGCTTGATGTGCGTGCCGCGCAGCACGGGGAAGTGGAGCACGGCATATATTGTGTCGTCGTAGCGCTCTATTTTTGATTTGACCGACACCGAAAGAAGCTCCTGGCCGATAAGGGGGCTTATGCCAAACTCTTTCATAAGAAGGCGGACTTCCTCGGGGGTAGGTGCAACGAGGTCAATCCACGTCAAATTTTTTTGCGTGTAGCGAGTGAGCATGAGCTATCGCTAGCAATTATAACAGCACTTTTTATCCCTTTTAGGCATGAGGAGATTGTGAGATACTGTATGCATGCAAAGGAATAAATCTCTTAAACTCGCCGCGCTTGCGGTGGTGGTAGCTGGCGCGTTTGTCGTTGGCCACTACAGCGGCGTCGTAGAAAAAATAACCGATGCGGCCGGGCCGGTCACCATTGCGCCTTCAAACCCCGAAGCACAGCCAAAGGATGTCGACCTCGCGCAGTTTTGGCGCGCATGGAACCTGCTCGACCAGAACTTTGTCGAGACCCATGCTTCGGGCACCATCCCCACGACGCAAGAGCGAATGTACGGCGCTATTTCGGGCCTCACCGACAGCTTCGGCGACCCATACACTACATTCTTC